>OGTA01000008.1_pt1 | contig 399752 bp, 354 predicted proteins | sample 1574541 | NCBI WGS metagenome assembly OGTA01 (sample SAMN03295825, study PRJEB24534) | human gut metagenome | isolation source: fecal sample 6 from infant 3 | host: Homo sapiens | place: USA: Pittsburgh, PA | collected 2014-07
AGGCTCCACCGGTACTGACGTGACCGGCGACGGTAACGACATCAACAACACCGGTGATAACGGCGCCACCAACGGCGGCACCGGCACTGACGTGGACGGCAACGACAACACCATCAACAACGGCGGCAAAAACACTGCCGACGGTGCAGGCTCCACCGGTACAGACGTGACCGGCGACGGCAACGACATTAACAACACCGGTGACAACAGCGCCACTGGCGGTGGTACCGGCACTAAAGCTGACGGTAACGGCAACACCATCGACAACAAGGGTAACAACACTGCCGATGGCGCAGGCTCTACCGGTACGGATGTAGACGGTAACGGCAACAAAATCATCAACGAAGGCGACACCAGCGCAGCCAATGGCGGCACCGGCACTAGCGTGGACGGCAACGACAACACCATCGACAACAAAGGTCAAACTACGGCTGATGGGACTGGCTCCACCGGTACTGACGTAACCGGCGACGGCAACAAAATCAACAACGAAGGTGATACCAGCGCAACTGCTGGCGGCACCGGCACTAGCGTGGACGGTGGCGGCAACACCATTGACAACAAAGGCACCACCACCGCAGAAGGGCAAGGCTCGACCGGTACTGATGTCGCGGGTAATAACAACACCATTAATAACGATGGCGCCAGCAAAGTCATTGACGGTGCGACGGGGGCAAAAGTCAGCGGTGACGGCAACACCCTGAACAACGCAGGGGAAATGACCGCAGGCAGTACCGACAGTACCAAACCGAGCACCGGGGTGGATGTTGCCGGTAATAACAATACCATTAACCAGAACGGTAAAATGGTGGTGGGTGATTTCTCCACCGGTCTGAACGTGACGGGTAAATCAAACACCATTAACCTGGCGTCTGAAGAGATGAGCATCACCGGTAATAAGGCTACCGGGGTCAACGTTTCCGGCGAAGCCAATACGGTGACGCTGACAGGCGATATGGTGGTGGATAAAGACCAGAAATCCCCACAGGCGATGGACTATTTCGTTACTCCATCGACCGGGATTAACGTCAGCGGTAGCGGTAACACGGTGGTGCTGGACGGGCATCTTCAGGTCATTGTAGATACTGAGTCGTTTGATCATGTTAACCAGAAACGCGATGGTACCGTAGAAGCCATTCGTGGAGTAGTTGTCAGCGGTGACAATAACCGTGTCGATCTGTTGGGGGGGATTGAGCTTACCGGTGAAGTCGATCAAATTCCCGGGACAGAGCGTAGTGCTATTGGCAACAGTAAAGGCTCAGTAGTGACCGTTAACGGTAAATCATCGCTTTACCTGCATGGTGACTCATCCATCAATGGTAACTACGCGACAACATTTGAAAGCATATTTAACGTAACCAATCAGGGTTATCTTGAAATTAGTGAAGATGCCACTGTCACTACCAACATCGAAAGTATGAATACTTATTGGCGTGCTGGCGATAATGATCTGGTCACGCTGGGAAGTGGCGGTACGGCGACCAATAAAGGAACGATCAACCTACGCGACATGAATTTAACTTTCATGGAGGGGGCTTCATCCTTTACGAATGACGGTTCCGTGACTCTTGACAGAAAAATGGCTTTATCAAGTAATGACGGAGAACCGACATTCGGCATGATGTCTACGGGTAAGTCACATGGTGTGAATAACGGAGATATCACTGGATATGTGCGCGCTCAGAACAGTGTGCAGACTAGTTCTGGGTCGGCTAGTTATTTGTTCAACAGCAGCAGCTATGCCATAAACCTTATGGATGGGATTGACGGAAGCGAATCTATTAACAATGGCACGCTGGCTTTATATGGTCGCGGTGAAGCAATGCACGCCCATTCGTCAAAAGCGAGTAACTACGGAACGATTACTGCGGATGGACTCTGGAAAGATGCAAATGACACAACTGTGATTGGCGCTGGCGTATCCTCTACAAGGGCAGTTGATTTTGCCATTGGTATGGGGGCGGGAAGTTTAGGGGGTACCGGCTCCGGTGGTTCGGCAGTTAACTACAAGGATGCCACCATCACTATTTATAATGCGGGTGCAGGCATGGCTGTATCTGGCGCTAGTAACACGATTATTAACCAGGGCACCATTAATCTCGAAAAAAACGAGTTCTATGATGAGACTAAACCGCTGGTCGGTATGGCGGTGTATAAGGGCGGTGTTGCGTACAACGATGGCACCATCAATATTAATGCCGACAACGGTCAGGCGTTTTACAACGATGGCACAGGCACTATCCATAACAGCGGCACCATTAATCTGAACGGCGGCGCAATGTCGTCAGATGATACGCATATGGGTTCTGCGCCAACTGACAGCAATTCTGCCCCTGCTTCTGTTCAGCGTGTGAGTGGTTATGTGTTGGGTACCAGCGCCAGCGGCTCTGTCGGTACGCTTAATGCGGGTAGTAATGCCCTGGCACTGGATTCTGTCAGCGTGGATACCGGTTTCACCGCAGGTACGGCTGCCACGACTCAGACCTTCGACAACGTCTTTACCGGGGCTGATGTGGAAGGCTTGGAAAACATCACCTCTGAAAGCGTGGTGTGGAGCGCGCAGGGTCAGAAAGACGCGAACGGCAACGTGGACGTCACCATGACCAAAAACGCCTACACCGATGTGGTGACCGACAGCAGCGTCAGCGGTGTTGCCGGCGCGCTGGATGCCGCGTACACCAACAACGAGCTGTTCAGCAGTCTGAACCTGAAGACCTCTGCCGACGTGACGAAGGCGATGAAGCAAATCAGCGGCAACAAGGCTGTGAACGTCTCCCGCGACGCCCGCAGACTCAGCAACCGCTTCGATATGCTGGCGGATGCCGCGCCGGAACTGGGTAACGGTCTGTCGTTTAACCTGGTGGCGAAAGGTGACCAGCGTGCCGAACTGGGTAAAGACACTCAGTACGACATGATGGCCCTGCGTCAGAAACTGGGCTTTGGCGATAATCAGTCGCTGACCATGGAGTACGGTATTGCCCGTCTGGACGGTAAAGGCAATGTCTCTTCCGGCAGCGACGGTATCACCGGCGGTTACAGCCAGTTCCTGGGTCTGGAGCACGCCATGCCGCTCGGTGAGGAAGGTCTCTCCTGGAACAACGCCCTGCGTTACGACGTACATCAGCTCGACAGCAAACGCGGCATTAACTACGGTGATGTCAACAAACAGGCGCTGGCGGACAGCCGTCAGCAGTACCTGGAGCTGCGTACCGAGGGTCGTAAAACCTTCACCGTCAGCGAAGGGCTGGATGTTGTGCCATATGCTGGTCTGAAACTGCGTCACACCATGGAAGACGGTTATCAGGAGCGCGGTGCTGGCGACTTTAACCTGAACATGAACAGCAGCACGGAAACGGCGGTTGATTCAGTGGTGGGTATGAAGCTGAGCTATGCCGGTAAGGATGGCTGGGCAGCAACGGCGACGCTGGAAGGCGGCCCGAACCTGAGCTACGTCAGCACTGGCAAAAAAGCGTCCCTGCAGGGGGCGGCAGGTCAGAGCTTCAACGTTGACGACGGTCAGAAAGGTGGCAGCATCAACAGCATGGCACAGGTGGGTGTGAAGTATAACGCCGGTAACACCAGCGCCGGGGTGGACGCTTTCCACTGGAAAGAGGACAACATCAGCGACAAGGGCTTTATGCTGAATATTAAACACAATTTCTGATAACAGCCTGAGTGAGTAAAAACAGAACCGCCGGAGTGATTTCCGGCGGTTTTTTTTACGCTTAGCGACGAACGGCGATCGCTTCAATCTCGATTTTCACGTCTTTCGGCAGACGGGCAACTTCCACGCAAGAACGCGCCGGGAAGGTGGCGTTGTGCTCGGTGAAGAATGCTTCGTAGGTCGCGTTTACGGTTGCGAAATCGTTCAGGTCTTTAACGAAGACGGTAGTTTTTACGATGTCGCCCACTTTCAGGCCTGCTGCTTCAACGATAGCTTGTACGTTTTCCAGCGACTGACGCGCCTGAGCGGACACGTCTTCCGATACGGCACCGGTTTTCGGATCGACCGGGATCTGACCGGAAGTGATTACCATGCTACCCAGGTCAACGCCCTGAACGTATGGGCCGATTGCTGCTGGTGCATTTTCCGTCGCGATAGTCTTGCTCATGATTTCTCCTGAATTACAGCGGTAATAGAATGTTCCCGGCCATTATAGGGAGCCGGGAAATCATTACCAACACCAATTAGTTGGCCAGCACCACATAATGCGAAAACTCTTTTTCACAGTATTTGCATTTGAGTGCGATGTCGTCAGCGCGCTTTTTCACTGAAAAACTGGACGATACTGGTTCAGCATGGCTGATGCAGTTGCTGTTCGGGCAAACCAGCACGTTATCGATACGTTCAGGCAGGCTCGGACGTGATTTACCCACCACGTCATAATCGTCAATGCGGTTTACCGTTGCCTGCGGAGCGTACAGGGAGAGCTGGTTTACCTGCTCGTCGGTCAGGAACGTATTTTCGATTTTAATCAGGTCTTTACGGCCCATCTCGCCAGACGGCAGGTTCAGGCCGATGGTGATACGCTGGTCGGTTTCAGTCAGTTTGAACAACGTCAGCAGCTTAAAACCAACCTGTGCGGGAATATGGTCAATTACGGTGCCACGTTTGATGGCTTCAACCTGCAGTTTGTTATCGTGTGTCATCTCTTTTTCTCCCTTACAGTGCCAGTTCGCTATTCAGTACCAGTGCCAGTAACGCCTGGCGGGCGAAGATGCCGTTGCCAGCCTGCTGGAAATACCAGGCGTGCGGCGTCTTGTCGACGTCGGTGGTGATTTCATCAATGCGCGGCAGCGGATGCAGCACCTTCATGTTCGCTCTGGCACCGTTCAGATCGCTGGCACGCAGAACAAACTGTGCTTTCACGTTGGCGTATTCGGACGGGTCCAGACGCTCTTTTTGTACGCGGGTCATGTAGAGGATATCGACCTCCGCCATTACCTCTTCGATAGTGCCATGCAGGCTCCAGGCGATACCTTTTTCATTCAGCATATCCAGAATGTATTGCGGCATGGCCAGCGCGTCCGGGGCGATGAAGTAGAAGCGGTTACCTTCGAACTTTGCCAGCGCCTGGGTCAGGGAGTGGACGGTGCGGCCATATTTCAGGTCACCCACCATGGCGATTTGCAGATTGTCCAGGCGACCCTGCGTTTCCTGAATGGTAAACAGATCCAGCAGCGTTTGGGTGGGATGCTGGTTGGAACCGTCGCCGGCGTTCAGTACCGGCACGTTACCGGAGAACTCTGTTGCCAGACGCGCGGCACCTTCCTGCGGATGACGCATCACGATGGCGTCGACATAGGTGCTAATGACGGAAATGGTATCGGCCAGAGTTTCGCCTTTTTTGCCAAGCGACGTGTTGCTGCTGTCAGAGAAACCCACCACGCTGGCGCCCAGACGGTGCATGGAGGTTTCAAAAGATAAACGGGTGCGGGTTGACGCTTCAAAGAAGCAACTGGCGATGACCTTATGTTTTAACAGCTCTGGCTGCGGGTTAGCTTTTAATTTCGCCGCCGTCGCGAGGACCAGATTAAGGTCATCGCGGCTGAGGTCGTTTATGGAAATGATGTGTTTTTGATAGAGCGGGTTAGCCATGTTTATCTCCTGACGCCTGGGCAAAAAAAAAGCCCCTCAATTGAGGGGCTCGGAATGGGTGATCAACGGAAAGAAAAACGGCAGGCCAGCGTCCTTTTTCAGACGCGGTAAGACAAAATGTCGTACACACTGAACCATACATCCTCCCGGCAAATTGTCCGCGATTATACTCAGCTCCGTTATGGGATCAAGCGAAAAATGCACTATTTATTCATCGCAAACGGTTCTTATGAATTTTAATTCATTTTGAATAGATAATTAATCTGCTTGTGGACCAGGCCCGTTCGCTGTACCACCCGCGGCGCGACCCAGACAATACTGCTACCGGCAATGACGCCGAGAATTTCTGGCAACGCGTGATAATCGAGGATTCTGGCTACGGCGCGACCATAGCCAGCCGCCGTGTGGATGAGGATAAACTCGCTATTGTGTTCCACGCTGACCACCATTTCAGCAATCGATCGGGCAGCATCAGGCGCGGGTCGTGATTGCGGATTTACAGAATAAATTTTTTGCCCTTTTGTATTTCTTATTTTTATAGCACCGAGCAGTTTCAGCAGACGAGATACCGTTGACTGGCTAATCCCGGTGAAACCATGGTGTTGTAGATCGCGGCGAAGCGCTTCCTGAGACAGGTAGCTTTTTTCGCTAATCAGGCGCTGACAAATCGCCAACTGTTTCTGCTCTTTGGTCGAGTAATCATCGAATTCCTTCATAAAAACACCCTAAATTTATCATTTGTATCAATGCGATGGCGAAATTCACCACATTTGCAGTATCAATAACGGCTCAAACGGGCGGTTGTGCAGAAAAACGAGAGCGCGCTCAAAAAAGCCGTCGGGATCCGACGGCCAACAGGACTACAGCATCGCGCCGATACTCAGAACAACCATGTTCAGCACCGTCAGAATTAGCAGCAGTGGTGCGACCCATTTCAGGTAGCGCACATAAGGAACACGAGCGATGGCCAACCCACCCATCACAACCGCTGAGGTGGGGGTAATCAGATTCACAATGCCGGAAGCGGATTGATACGCGGTGACGACCAGATCCCTTTGCACATGGGCGAAGTCAGCCAGCGGGGCCATAATGGGCATCGTGAGCACCGCCAGGCCAGACGAGGAAGGGACCAGGAAGGAGAGCAAGACTTCCAGCCAGTAAGTCACATTGATGAAAATGGTGGTGGACAGACCGGAGACTAAATTTTCGGCGCTGTGCAAAATGGTGTGGGTGATCATGCCGTTGTCCATCACCACGACGATACCGCGCGCAATGCCGATAATCAGCGCCACGCCGAGCAGATCCCGTGCCCCGTCAATGAAGGTACTGGTGAATGCTTCTTCACTCATGCGGGCAATCACGCCGACGATAATCGCAGATGCCAGAAAAACCCCAGATATTTCAGCCATCCACCAGCCGAGCACCGCGACGCCATAAATCATCACTGCAAAGGCGGCGGCGAATATCAGCAGGATCCACTTACGCGTAGCCGTGAATTCAAGATTGGTATTGGCGCGACTACCGAGAAAATGGGCACGGTTTTCCTCCATTTTATCGGCCACGATGGAAAGCTCAGGATGGCTGCGAACTTTCCGTGCATAGCGCATGACCCATACCACACAGATAACATAGCCGACGACCAGCAGCAGAATGCGCATCAGCATTCCCTGGGTGAAGGGGATCCCGGCGGCGTTAGCGGCGATAACCGTTGCGAAAGGGTTGATTGTTGAACCGAGGGTGCCGATGCCTGCGCCAAGCAAAACGGTTGCAGCAGCAACCAGTGGATCAAAGCGCGCAGCCATCATGACCGGAACCAATAAGGTGTAGAAAGGAAGTGATTCTTCCGCCATGCCGTAAATCGTACCTCCGGCGGCGAAAAGTCCCATCAGGATGGGGATCATCCACTCTTCTTTGCCGTTCAGCCTGACCGTCACGCGTTCGATTCCTGCGTCGATGGCGCCTGTTTTGTTTACCACGCCGAGAAACCCGCCAATAATCAGGACAAACAACGCCACATCAATCGCGCCTGCGGTGTAGGTTTCGTGGTTATAAAGCCCGTCAATCGGAGCCAGCAGTACAGCCGTTAAACCTTGTGGATGCGCCTCTGTTGGGGCATAGGTACCGGCAACCGGCACTTCTTTGCCCAGGGTGGCATTCATCGCCATCTGGTATTTCCCGGCAGGGACAATCCAGGTCATAACGGCGACGAGCGCAATAAGAATAAACAGGATGGTATACGCGCTGGGAAATTTGAATTTGCCCATGATGTTCTCCGGATAGCTTGGGCATATGCCGCCAGGCGACACATGCCCGCTGGGGTTAGTCGCCGAGTGTCGCTACCATGACCGCTTTGATGGTATGCATCCGGTTTTCTGCTTCGTCGAAGACGATGGAATGCGCTGACTCAAATACCTCCTCCGTGACTTCAAGCCCTTTCAGGCCGTAAGCCGCTTCGATTTCACGGCCCACTTTGGTGTGCTCGTTATGGAAGGCGGGCAGGCAGTGCATGAATTTCACATTGGGATTGCCGGTTGCATCGATGACCTGCTGGTTAATTTGATAAGGCGTCATCAGGCTGACGCGTTCTGCCCACGCCTCTTTGGGTTCTCCCATCGAAACCCAGACATCGGTGTAGAGAAAGTCCACGTCGTAAACACCTTCCTCAACATCCTCTGTGAGCGTAATGCGCGCGCCCGTCACGCTGGCGATTTCACGGCATTCGGCAACCAGCGCCTCGTCCGGCCAGAAGGATTTCGGTGCGACCAGACGAATATCCATCCCCATTTTCGCCGCGCCGACCATCAGCGAATTGCCCATGTTATTGCGGGCGTCACCGAGGTAAGCGAAGCTCAGTTCGGGTAAGGTTTTACCCGGGGCGTGTTCCAGCATGGTCATCAGATCCGCGAGGATCTGCGTAGGGTGGAATTCATTCGTCAGCCCGTTCCAGACCGGCACACCAGCGAACTGCCCCAGTTCTTCCACGATCTCCTGGCCGTAGCCGCGGTATTCAATACCGTCATACATGCGACCTAACACGCGGGCGGTATCTTTCATCGACTCTTTATGACCAATCTGCGAGCCGCTTGGGCCAAGGTAGGTCACCTGTGCGCCCTGATCGAAAGCGCCGACTTCAAAGGCGCAGCGGGTGCGAGTTGACGTTTTTTCGAAGATTAGCGCGATATTTTTACCGACCAGCGTTTGCCTTTCGCGCCCGGCTTTTTTCGCCGTTTTTAACTCGATAGCCAGATCGATCAGGTACTGGATTTCCGTTGGGGTGTAGTCCAGCAATTTGAGAAAATTGCGATTTTTCAGGTTAACAGTCATGAAAATATCCTTATGTAGGCTGGATAAGGCTTCGCTTTACCCAGCAAAAAAAGCCTTAAGCGTTAACATCAGTGGCTTCGCGCCGAATTAGCGTGCCTTTGTCACCAGCGAGAATGGCCGAACCGTCAGCCAACGAGCCGATGCCAGCAATCCCGTGACAGTGAGAGACAAATTCCGCGCAGGCGGTGACTTTGGGGCCCATTGAACCGGCGTCGAATTGCATTTCGCCGAGCCGTTCCGGCGTAACCTGAGCCAGCGGGCGCTGGGTAGGTTTGCCCCAGTCGAGATACACCGCATCGGCATCGGTCAGGATCAGCAGCGCATCGGCGTGGATTTGTTTGGCGAGCAGGGCGGCGGAGAGATCTTTGTCGATCACCGCTTCAATACCGTGGTAGCCATCGGCTTTTTCCACCACCGGTACGCCGCCACCGCCGTTGCAGATAACCAGATGATCGCGGGCGATCAGTGTGCGAATGGCGTCACTTTCCACGATTCGTTTGGGTTGTGGAGAGGGCACAACACGGCGGAATGCTTTACCATCGGCTTTGAAAACCCAGCCTTTTTCCGCCTGTAACGCGTGGGCCTGGGGTTCGTCATAAATCGGCCCGATATATTTGGTGGGATTGCTGAAGGCCGGATCGTGGGCATCGACTTCAACCTGAGTCAGCAGGACACTAATTTCACGCTGTGGGAGCTGGTTTTTCAGGGCCTGTTGCAGCATATAGCCAATCATTCCCTGACTTTCTGCGCCGAGAATATCGAGCGGATAGGGGGTGACGTTGGCATAAGCACTGTTTTGTAATGCCAAAAGTCCAACCTGCGGGCCATTGCCGTGTACCAGAATTACGCGCCACTGCTGCGTGAGCTGAGCGAGAGTTCTTGCCGCCAGCTCAATATTCTTGCGTTGGATGTCGGCTTCCAGCGGTTCGCCGCGTTTGAGTAGCGCATTGCCGCCCAGCGCCACAACCAGGGTAGGTTTGTTTTCCATAACGTCTCCTTAAATACCGTCGCGTTCCAGTGGGCAACTCATGCAGCGCGCACCGCCGCGCCCACGTCCCAGTTCGTCGCCAGGAATGGGTAAAACAGTGATGCCAGCTTTGTCGTATTTCTCGTTGGTCCAAATGTTGCGTTCGTAGCCCACCACAACCCCGGGGCGCAGCGTCAGAACATTGTTCGCGTCATTCCACTGTTCGCGTTCAGCTTCGAAGGCGTCGCCACCGGTGGTGATCAGATTGATCTGGTCGAGGCCAAGTGCTTTTTCGAGGGCATGTACCAGCGTACTTTCCTGGGTGCGTTTCAGGCCGCCACGCCCGTCTGGTGTCAGGGTCCAGCACTGGACATCCGGGCGCACCACTTCCGGGTAGACGGAGAAGGTATCGATATCGATGTGGGTCATGACGGTATCGAGGTGCATACAGGAGCGATGTTTCGGCAGTTCGACTGCGATGACGCGTTCTGCCTGGCGATGCTTAAATAGCGACTGGGCAAGGAACTCAATGCCCTGCGGCGTGGTACGTTCCGACATACCGATGAGAACTGCGCCGCGACCAATGACCAGTACATCTCCACCTTCTAATGTGGCGTGGTCGTAATTAATATTTTCATCGCCGAAATATTTAATAAAATCACCATCGGCAAATTGTGGATGCCAACGGTAAATCGCCCGCAAGTTATTAGTTTCTCGTTGACGTGCAGTTTTTGCCATCGGATTAATGGATACGCCGTTATATATCCAGCATGAGGTGTCGCGGGTAAATAAGTGGTTTGGTAATGGCTTCATAATAAAGTCATTAATATCGTGAGTATCGACCACCATATTTTTGATTGAGGCAGGAATTTCTCCGTATGTCAGCCCACCGCTTAAATGTCGGGCGAGCTCCCGGTGCTGCATATCTGCAAGCCAGGCGCGAATATCCGTGGCGAAAGCGGGGCCAAGCCGATAATCAGAAATTTGTGTATCCAGTAGCCAGCTTTTGGCATCGGGGATATCCAGAGTTTGTGTCAATAAATCAGTGAGTAACAGAACCTCAATTCCCTGTTGACGTAACGTGTTGGCGAAAATGTCATGCTCTTCTCCTGCACGTTCTACCGAAAGAACATCATCAAAAAGCAGTTCCTGGCAATTTGACGGCGTCAGCCTTTTTAGGCTGAGGTTAGGGCGATGTAGCATTACGCTACGTAATTGACCGATTTCAGACCCGACATAATGCTTTTCCATCATTATTCCTTTAATACGATTTTAAAAAATAAAGAGGAGGTGCCTGCAAATAATGTTTATTGCAGTCATGATTTTTCAGCTGATTTCAGAATCTATATTTAGATCTTATCTGATAGAGAAACGTGATTCATTTCACAGTCAGGTCGATGTTTGGCATTTGTTGTTTAATTTATGAGATGGCTCTGAGAATTTAAAAAATAAAAACATGAATAATTGAATTACTACGCAGGAATATGTCTTGTTATTTAACTGTGTTAATTTTATGTACATATCTAAATATTTAATAAATTAAATAGTGCGTTGATTTTTATATGTTTTTCTATATTTAATGAATTTTTATGCGAATCTATTATTTTATTATTTGTGCTGTAAGGTTTATTTCAAAATAAATATGACGATGAAGAAAGATAACGAAGGAGACGTAAACTGTGATCGATAGCTGGTTTTTCTAACAAAGCTTTCTATAACAGTGAGTTAGTGACTGAGTTGAAAAGTATGAGACGAAAGTTATGCAGAGTTTATGCATAACCTGTTGCTGGCTATTAGCAATTATTTAACATCATCAGCGATAAACATGCGTTGACGCAAAATATCGGTAAATAGCAGTGGTATGGCAGACCGTTTTTTCGTATAACAACCAAAATGAAACGATGTTTTAATTAAGGGGTTTGAAATGATTGTCGGCAATATTCACAACCTGGATGCCTGGCTGCCGGAAGAGCTGCGTCAGGCGATTGAGCACATTAAAGCGCACGTGACGGATGCGACGGAAAAGGGTAAGCACGACATCGACGGCGAACGTCTGTTCTATCTGATTGCTGAAGATATGACGGAGCCGTTTGCGCAGCGCCGCGCCGAATATCACGCTCGCTATCTGGATATTCAGATCCTGCTCAAAGGTCAGGAAGGCATGACTTTCAGCACGCAGCCTGCGGGCGCACCGGAAACTGACTGGCTGGCGGATAAAGATATCGCCTTCCTGCCGGAAGGCGAACAGGAGAAAACGGTGGTGCTGAACGAAGGTGACTTCGTCGTCTTTTATCCGGGTGAAGTGCATAAACCGCTGTGCGCGGTCGGCGCTCCGGCGCTGGTACGCAAAGCCGTGGTGAAAATGCGGGTAGCATAAACCGGTTTGCCGGGTGCGACTTACCCGGCCTAAGGAAGTACGATGGTAGGCCGGATAGGGTGCGTCAGCATCGCCATCCGGCAATTCAATCGCGCAACGCTATGATTTGGAAAGCGTCGCGACCATCACCGCTTTGATGGTGTGCATTCGGTTTTCCGCCTGATCAAATACGATACTGGCGGGTGACTCAAACACCTCGTCGGTCACTTCCATGCCGCCGTGCAGACCATATTCCTGCGCCATTTGTTTGCCAAGCGTGGTTTGATCGTCATGGAACGCAGGCAGGCAGTGCAGGAATTTCACCTGCGGATTGCCGGTCAACGCCATCATCGCGCTATTAACCTGGTACTTACGCAACTGCGCAATACGTTCGGCCCATTTCTCTTTCGCTTCGCCCATCGATACCCAGACGTCGGTATAGATGAAGTCCGCGCCTTTCACGCCCGTGGCGACATCTTCGGTTAGCGTTATATTGCCGCCGTTTTTCTGTGCCAGCGCTTTGCACTCTGCAACGAGGCTTTCCTCCGGCCAGCAGGCCTGGGGCGCGACCAGACGCAGATCCAGTCCGGTTAACGCAGCGGCTTCCAGCATGGAATTGCCCATATTGTTGCGGGCATCGCCGGTGTAGACCAGCACCATCTCATTAAACGCTTTACCCGGCAGGTGTTCCTGCATCGTGAGTAAATCCGCCAGCAGCTGGGTAGGGTGAAATTCGTTGGTTAATCCGTTCCAAACCGGAACTCCGGCATATTCCGCCAGCGTCTCGACAATTTCCTGACCGTGGCCCCGATACTGAATACCGTCGTACATACGACCGAGTACGCGGGCGGTGTCTTTGATCGACTCTTTATGACCAATCTGGCTGCCGCTCGGCCCGAGATACGTCACGCGCGCGCCCTGATCGTATGCGGCAACTTCGAAAGAGCAACGGGTGCGGGTTGAGTCTTTTTCGAAGATGAGCGCGATGTTTTTACCGGTGAGTTTAGCGACCTCGGTACCGTTTTTCTTATCCGTTTTGAGCTGCGCGGCGAGCTGGAGCAGTGACGTGAGTTCAGCAGAGGTGAAATCAAGCAGTTTCAAAAAATGTTTCTGATAAAACGCAGACATAGTTCCCTCACATGGTTTAGGCCATTTATTGAATTAAAATTCAATTTATATGGATGTTTATTCATTTGCAACCTTGTTTAACAAATCTTTCCTGGAAAGGTGGAGGCAATGACAGCGGTATGTGACAATAAGAGTATCGGCAGGACATTATGAGGAATGAGCCATGGCAAACCCGGAACTACTGGAAGAACAGCGTGAAGAAACGCGCTTGATTATTGAAGAGTTACTCGAAGATGGCAGCGATCCAGACGCGCTGTACACCATCGAGCATCACCTTTCCGCGGACGACTTTGAAACCCTGGAAAAAGCGGCAGTAGAAGCCTTCAAGCTGGGTTATGAAGTGACCGAGCCGGAAGAGCTGGAAGTGGAAGAGGGCGACACGGTTATTTGCTGTGACATCCTGAGCGAATGTGCTCTGAATGCCGAGTTGATCGACGCTCAGGTTGAGCAACTGATGAACCTGGCTGAAAAATTTGATGTGGAATACGACGGTTGGGGCACCTATTTTGAAGACCCGAACGGCGAAGAAGGTGAAGACGGCGACGATGAAGACCTCGTCGACGAAGATGATGACGGCGTGCGTCACTAAGTCATCTGCTGACCTACGGTAGCGTCTGCTGCCGTAGGCCAAGGATAACGTATGGATTACCTGCAAATACTTTCCCCGATCCACAACTTCCTGCACTGTAAAACGCCCCAGGCCTGGCTTGATAAAGCGCGAGCCCCGGCGAATCTCCCTCTGTTACTGACGGATCATCTCGTCTGCGAGCTGAAAGCGGCGCAAACGGCCATGCTGCTGGTGCGTAAGTATGTTGCAGATAAACAGGGATCGCAGGCGCTACTGGACTGGCTGAAACCCTATGAAGCGTATGCTTTCAGAGAAGGGGATGAACCGGATTTTATCGCGCTGAATAAACAGATAAGCAAAAGCGTAATGCCGCAAACTGACGACCCGTGGGGGCGCAAGCTGATCGACAGCATGGTTTTGCTGATCAAAGAAGAGCTGCACCACTTCTGGCAGGTGCGTGAGGCGATGATGAGCCGCAACATTCCCTATGTCAAAATTACCGCCAGCCGTTATGCCAAAGGCATGCTCAAAGAGGTGCGAACCCACGAGCCATTAACGCTAATCGACAAACTGATTTGCGGGGCTTACATTGAGGCGCGTTCTTGTGAACGGTTCGCCGCGCTGGCGCCGTATTTGGATGACGATTTACAGGCATTTTATCTTTCGCTGCTGCGATCCGAGGCGCGGCACTATCAGGACTATCTGGCGCTGGCACAGCAGGTTTCTGCCGACGATATCAGTCGTCGGGTGCGGTTCTTTGGCGAAGTAGAAGCCGCATTGATTACTTCTCCCGACGATGAATTCCGCTTCCACAGCGGCGTGCCAGCCTGACTCTCTTCTCTGACGCGCGGCGCTAATCGTCGCGCGGTTTTACCTTTCCTGTTTCCATTAGCAAAATCTGGTGGCTGGAAATCGCTCGCTGCTGCCGTAATAATCAAAACACACGAAGGGGAAATATATCCCCGCAACAGAGACTGTTTTGCATAAGGATGGTTAATGAACTGGGCACACGTATTGTTGGCGGGTTATATCGGGGCGGTGATTGCTATCGTCGTTGGCATGTTTCGCAAAAAAGGCTGGCTGGGAAAGATCTCCGGCGCGGTGGTTTTTGTGGTAGCGATTGTCGCGTGGAATCTGTTTGATGTGCACTACCTGATCCCGCGCGAAAGCCCTGATTATGGGCTGACGGACGCGCAGAAATTTGAAAATGCGATGCTGGCAATGCCTGTTTATCAGGTACTTAAAGAGCAAGAACCCGCGTTATGGCAGAATATCCTCAACCAGGCAACGCAACTGAAAGAAGCTGGGAAAAGCGAACAACAGATTATCGACGCTATTCAGCCGCAAATCCTGCAGGTACAGATGGCGCGTTTGCAGCAGGCACCCGATGCCAATGTGATTGAGTATATGAAAATTAACCTCGAGCAGATTGCTGCGGTGGCAAAAGTGGGCGATGACGAGTGTTTTCGCTTTCTGTTCCCGGCGGTGAAAGGCGGGATTAACCCGGTGCGTATTATTCCGCGGGAGCTGATGAATCGTCGAATGGCCAGCGACATGAGTATGATGCACGCGGCTTATGGCCCGAACAAACATACGGTTACGGCGCAAGAGAAACAGCTTGCGCTTCAGGATCTGCAATCCATCGGCCCGGGATTGGTACAGCGCTTTGGACCGGATATCCAGATTATGGCTGATCCGAGTAAAGGTGTGGGCAAAGAGAAAGTCGCTTGTGAAATGGTGCAGGATTTATGGTCACAGGTGCTGACGCTGCCAACCGCTCGCGCGGCTGGCGTCATTCGGCTGATGCTCTCCGCCGAAATGCAGTAACGCAACCATTGCCCCTCATACTGAAGTCAGAGGGGCTTTAACATCCGCACTTCGCAATCCACGTGCCCGGTACAGCCCAGCGCTTCGCTGATATGCTCAAACCCTAAATGTTCATACAGGCGGATTGCCTCGGTCAGAAACGCCGTGGTCTCCAGATAGCACTGTTTGAAACCCTGCTCACGGGCATGTTCGAGGGCCATCAGCGCCAGCTTTTTCGCCAGCCCCTGACCGCGTGCGCTCGACAGGAAGTACATCTTTTGCAGTTCGCAAATGTCCGGTTCGCTACATCCTAACGGCGCAACGCCGCCGCCGCCCACGACTTCACCGTTTTGCTCAACCACCCAGTAGGCCGCGCCCGGCTGGCTGTAAACCTGGAATAGTTCATCCAGATTAGGGTCGGCAACGGTATAGCCCTTATCGGCAGTAAGCCCGTATTCAGCGGAAACTTTGCGGATCACCGCAGCGATAGCGGCATTATCTGCTGCGGTGATTCGGCGCAGCGTAAGCGTGGAGGGTAGCACAACATTCATAATATGGCTCAATTCTAAAAATACACTTATATATTTATTTAATACCACTCTCTTCTGTCGGGTGCAAGACGTTCCTGAATCAGAAAAAATTAAAACACATTGGCTAATTAAAAATAGTATTGTAAACGAACCAGTAAATAAACACTGGTTTTTATTTTTTATCTTAATGGAATTTATATTAGGGATATTGTTCATGAATGATTTTGTTGGTGGTCGGGAAAATCAACGACACACATTTATTTTTATCGGTAAAGGATGGCAGTACTTTATTATTTGCATTGTCAATTTTTTGCTGTGTTGTATTACTCTGGGTATTTATACACCGTGGGCGATAGTGAAATGTCGGCGTTATATTTACGAGAATATGACTCTCAATGGCCAACCCTTTACCTATAAGGCGACAGGTGGCGCGATATTCGTAAGCTTCTTGTCGATTATGGTGGTTTATGGTGCCAGCATGAGTTCTATTGCTAACGGCAGCCCTCTCGTTGGTTTTACTTTGATTGGTTTACTGGTAGCTGTCCTTCCATTAATGACCATAAAAAGCCTGCAGTATCAGGCGATGATGACGTCGCTTAACGGTGTGCGTTTTGGTTTTGACTGCTCACAGTTACATGCATGGCTTTTTTTACTGGTTGTGCCAGTGGTGCTTGCTGTGGTGAACTGGGGAGTGATTTATCTTCTGATACTTGCCACCGACTGGATTGAGGGCAGTACTGGAATGCTTATCAGAATAGCATTTATCGCGTTGGTGGGAATTGTGGGCATGGGTATCACCTACGGTATTACCTATGCAAAATGGATGCAGTTAGTGGGTAATGGCGGTAATTTTGGTATTCACCGCTTTACTATTAACGTCAATATGAAAGCAAGCATAGTGGGGTGTATTAAAGCCGTGCTGGTACTGCTGCCATTTGTTGTTGTGATTGTCTGGCTAATTGCCCCTATCTTTCTGCAAATGGTGATGTTGGCAGTGTTAGGCGTGGCCGACGACGAATTTATCCGGGAGAATCAGAGCAGAATAATGGCGAGCTATTTTCTCTATTTCGCTGGAATTATTGTGGTTGGAAGCTATTTATACACCACGCTACGTAATCTGTTCATGAATAACCTGGCGCTGGCCGAGGGCAAAATCCGCTTTCATTCTTCCGTCACTGCACATGGCCTGATCTGGCGTTTTGTACTGGTGTTGTTTATTTCAGGCATCACGTTTGGGCTAGCTTATCCGTGGATGAAAATGTGGCTGGTCAGTTGGCTGGCCAGTAACTCCTATGTACAAGGGGATTTGGATGCGCTGGAACTGACTGACCATACAGAGGCCTTGGAAACAGGTCCGGCGATGTGGGTATCACGTGGTGTGATGACCTACTTCCCGTTCATCTGATACAACAAGGCCGGAGCATGCTCCGGCCTTTAATACGTGTATAACGTAACGGCAATTACAGCGCGGCGATGACCGCCTGCTGCTCAATCAGCTTCGCTTTCGCTTCTGCATAACCGTCCAGCTTCTCACGCTCTTTGGCGATAACTGCTTCCGGTGCGCGAGCAACGAAACCTTCGTTGGAAAGTTTGCCTTCGATACGGGCAATCTCACCTTCGATTTTCGCCACTTCTTTCGCCAGACGCGCCAGCTCATCTTCTTTATTGATGAGGCCAGCCATCGGGATCAGCAGCTCGGCGCCGTCGATGATTTTGGTCACGGAGACTGGACCTTTGTCATCGGCTGGCAGCACGGTGATGCTTTCCAGACGCGCCAGGTTCAGCAGGAAGCTGCGGTTATCGTTCACACGGCGCATCGCATCAGCGCTGCAACCACGCAGCAGCAGTTCGAGCGGTTTACCTGGGGCGATGTTCATTTCCGCACGGATGTTACGTACGGCAACGATCGCCTGCTTCAGCCATTCGGTGTCAGACGCCGCTGCGGCATCGACCTGCGCTGCATCGTACTGCGGGAACGGTTGCAGCATGATGGTATCGGCGTTGATGCCTTTGATGACCTTCACGCGCTGCCAGATGGTTTCCGTGATGAAAGGAATAATCGGATGCGCCAGACGCAGCAGACCTTCCAGCACCGTCACCAGCGTGTTGCGGGTGCCGCGCAGTTCAGCCTCCGTTCCGCCGTTCATGACCGGCTTGGTCAGCTCCAGATACCAGTCGCAGAACTGGTTCCAGGTGAATTCGTACAGAATGCCCGCCGCAATATCGAAGCGGAAGTTATCCAGCGCATCGCGGTACGCTTTGATGGTCTGGTTGAACTCAGCCAGAATCCAGCGATCCGCCAGCGACAGGGTCATTTCGCCGCCGCTGAAGCCGCAATCCTGATCTTCGGTATTCATCAGCACGAAGCGGCTGGCGTTCCACAGCTTGTTACAGAAGTTACGGTAGCCTTCCAGACGCTTCATGTCCCAGTTGATGTCGCGACCGGTTGAGGCCAGCGCCGCCAGGGTGAAACGCAGGGCGTCGGTGCCGTGCGGCTCAATGCCGTCCGGGAACTGCTTCTCGGTGCGCTTGCGGATTTTCTCAGCAAGCTGCGGCTGCATCATGTTGCCGGTACGTTTCTCCAGCAGTTCTGCCAGGGAGATACCGTCGACCATATCCAACGGGTCAATGACGTTGCCCTTGGATTTGGACATCTTCTGGCCTTCGTCGTCGCGGATCAGACCGGTCATGTAGACGGTCTTAAACGGCACTTGCGGCTTGCCGTTTTCATCTTTGATGAAGTGCATGGTCATCATGATCATGCGGGCAATCCAGAAGAAGATGATGTCGAAACCGGAAACCATCACGCTGGTTGGGTGGAACTGACGCAGCGCGTCGGTGTTTTCCGGCCAGCCCAGGGTAGAGAAGGTCCACAGTGCGGAGGAGAACCAGGTATCGAGAACGTCTTCGTCCTGGCGAAGCTGAACGTCGGCACCGAGGTTGTTTTCCTGACGCACTTCGTCTTCGGTACGGCCAACGTAGACGTTGCCGTCGTTGTCATACCATGCCGGGATACGGTGACCCCACCACAGCTGACGGGAAATACACCAGTCCTGAATATCGCGCATCCAGGAGAAGTACATGTTTTCGTACTGCTTCGGTACGAACTGAATGTCGCCGTTTTCAACCGCTTCAACCGCCGGTTTCGCCAGCACGTCGGCACGGACGTACCACTGGTCGGTCAGCATCGGTTCAATAACCACGCCGCCACGGTCGCCGTAAGGTACGGTCAGGTCGTGCGGTTTAATTTCTTCCAGCAGGCCCAGCGCATCAACGGCGGCAACCACCGCTTTACGCGCGGCAAAGCGCTCCAGCTTCTGGAACTCAGCCGGGATTTCATTGGAATAAACGTCGGATTCTTCGCCTTTGGTGTCGTACACTTCCGCGGTTTCACGGATGTCGCCGTCAAAGGTCAGAATATTGATCATCGGCAGGCCGTGACGTTTCCCGACTTCGTAGTCGTTAAAGTCGTGCGCCGGGGTGATCTTCACGCAGCCGGTGCCTTTTTCCATATCAGCGTGTTCATCGCCGACGATGGGAATGCGGCGGTTAACCAGCGGCAGAACAACAAACTTGCCAATCAGATCTTTATAACGCGGATCTTCCGGGTTGACGGCCACGCCGGTATCGCCCAGTACGGTTTCCGGACGGGTGGTGGCGACGACCAGGTAATCTTTACCATCAGCGGTTTTCGCGCCGTCGGCCAGCGGATAGCGGATGTGCCACATTGAGCCTTTCGACTCGCGGTTTTCCACTTCCAGGTCGGAAATCGCGGTGCGCAGTTTCGGGTCCCAGTTCACCAGGCGTTTGCCACGGTAAATCAGGTCTTCTTTGTACAGGCGAACGAAGACTTCTTTCACGGCATTGGAAAGACCTTCGTCCATGGTGAAGCGCTCGCGCTCCCAGTCAACGGAGTTGCCGAGACGGCGCATCTGGCGGGTGATGGTGCCGCCGGATTCCGCTTTCCACTGCCAGATTTTGTCGATAAACGCTTCGCGACCGTAGTCGTGGCGGGTTTTACCTTCTTCAGCGGCAATCTTACGTTCAACCACCATCTGGGTTGCGATACCCGCGTGATCTGTACCGGCCTGCCACAGGGTGTTTTTACCCTGCATGCGCTGGTAGCGGATCATGGTATCCATGATGGTTTGCTGGAAAGCATGACCCATATGCAAACTGCCGGTGACGTTCGGCGGCGGGATCATGATGCAGAAGGACTCTTTGCTTTCATCGCCGTTAGGTTTGAAATAGCCCTGCTTTTCCCAGTGCTCGTAAAGCGGCTGTTCGATATCTTGTGGGTTGTATGTCTTTTCCATTATTTCCAGGTTGCCGTATTCAGGTTAAAACCAGCCACGCGGTAAGCTTTGTAGCGATCGCGTGCCGATTGTTTCAAAGAATCTTCGTAAGGGACGAAGTCTATCACTTCTGTGAAAGCGGTGGCAAAATCTGCAAAGCCAACGCGCAAACTGATAAGCAGGTCGCGCGGGCTGCTGTTGCGTTTCTCCGGCCAGGCAATCTCTACCGGTGCGCCGCCTCTGGGGCCTTCACCTGCCAGATTATGCGGAACAAAGCTTTCTGCCGGTCTTGCCCACAGGGCTTCATCCAGTCGAAGAGCCTGCTTTTCGTTTTCGCAGGCGATCAGCACGCGCTTGCCAGCACGCCAACGTTCTGCGGCAATTTCACACACCAACTGCTCGACGGCGCTCAAGCCATCGTGTTGCGTGTCATTGTCCAGAAGATAGAAAGTTGCGTTTCTCATATATGGGGCTTCTTCTGGTGAATTTAAATGCGTTGCCATGATGCACAACCGTAGGCCGGATGGCGTTGCGCTTATCCGGCCTACGGGTCTTATTGCTTGTGCTTACCGCCTTACTCTTCGCCGTTAAAACCGGCACGATTGAGCAGGAACTGCGACAGCAGCGCCACCGGACGACCGGTTGCGCCTTTGGCTTTCCCTGAACGCCATGCGGTACCGGCGATATCGAGGTGCGCCCAGTTGTACTTACGGGTAAAGCGTGACAGGAAGCAGCCCGCGGTAATGGCGCCGCCAGGACGTCCGCCGATGTTCGCCATATCCGCAAAGTTGGACTCTAGCTGCTCCTGGTATTCATCGCCCAGCGGCAAACGCCACGCGCGGTCGCCAGCCTGTTCGGACGCACCGATCAGCTCATGCGCCAGCGGGTTGTGGTTCGACATCAGTCCGGTGATGTGATGGCCCAGCGCAATCACGCACGCGCCGGTCAGGGTTGCGACGTCAATCACCGCTTCTGGCTCAAAGCGCTCGACGTAGGTTAATACGTCGCACAGGACCAGACGGCCTTCGGCATCGGTATTGAGTACTTCAACGGTCTGACCAGACATGGTGGTCAGCACGTCGCCTGGACGATACGCACGGCCACCCGGCATGTTTTCGCAGCCTGCCAGCACGCCGACGACGTTGATTGGCAGCTGAAGCTCGGCCACCATGCGCATCACGCCATATACCGCTGCCGCGCCGCACATGTCGTATTTCATCTCATCCATGCCTTCGGCAGGTTTGATGGAGATACCGCCGGAGTCAAAGGTTAACCCTTTACCGACCAGCACGATCGGACGCGCGTCTTCGGACGGATTGCCTTTGTACTCGATGACCGACATCAGCGACTCATTCTGCGAGCCGTGACCGACGGCCAGATAAGAGTGCATGCCCAGCTCTTTCATCTGCTGCTCGCCGATCACGCGGGTTACAACATTTTTGCTGTAGCTGTCTGCCAGTTGGCGCGCCTGAGAAGCAAGGTAAGCGGCGTTACAGATGTTCGGCGGCATGTTGCCGAGATCTTTTGCCGCTTTAATGCCGGCGGCGATCGCCAGACCGTGCTGGATCGCACGTTCACCGCTGGTTAGTTCCCGGCGGGTCGGTACGTTGAAGACCATTTTACGCAGCGGACGACGCGGCTCGCTTTTGTTGGTCTTCAGTTGATCAAAGCTGTACAGCGTTTCCTGTGCTGTCTCAACGGCCTGACGCACTTTCCAGTAGTTATTGCGCCCTTTGACGTGCAGCTCAGTCAGGAAGCAGACGGCTTCCATTGAGCCAGTATCATTCAGCGTATTGATGGTTTTCTGAATGACCTGCTTGTACTGGCGCTCATCAAGCTCGCGCTCTTTGCCACAACCAATGAGGAGAATTCGCTCAGACAGAACGTTAGGAACATGGTGCAGCAACAGGGTTTGACCTGGTTTGCCTTCCAGTTCGCCACGACGCAGCAGTGCGCTGATGTACCCGTCGCTGATCTTGTCGAGCTGCTCTGCAATCGGAGAGAGACGGCGTGGTTCAAAGACACCCACGACGATGCACGCACTCCGCTGTTTCTCCGGGCTACCGCTTTTTACACTGAACTCCATGCACTACGCTCCTGAATCTTAAAGACAACGGCGGTGGCTACGGATAGAATTGCAAGCTTTCGTAACTCATACCCGCTGTTGCGGTGACTTCGTGTTAATCTTAACGTTATTACGGCATTGGCACGTCAGAACAATTTCTGAGAGGTGGATCCGTTGAGTATAATGATCTTAGCGACGATTTCGACGACTCAAGAGAATAAATGACGTTTAAGCCATGAAACAAGCTAAATTCCGGCAAAAGACGGGTTTTTACGGGCGTATTTAAAGTGATAATCATAAGATATCTGGTTCGGGAAACGCTCAAAAGCCAACTTGCGATCCTATTCATCCTGCTTTTGATCTTCTTTTGTCAAAAGTTAGTCAGGATCCTTGGTGCGGCGGTTGACGGTGATATCCCGGCGAATCTGGTGCTCTCGCTGCTGGGGCTGGGCGTGCCAGAAATGGCGCAACTTATCTTGCCATTAAGCCTGTTCCTCGGGCTGCTGATGACGCTGGGCAAACTGTATACCGAAAGTGAAATTACGGTCATGCACGCCTGCGGGCTGAGCAAGGCTGTCTTAGTAAAAGCGGCGATGGTGCTGGCGCTGTTTACCAGTATTATTGCGGCGGTCAACGTGATGTGGGCCGGACCGTGGTCCTCCAGACATCAGGACGAAGTCCTGGCGGAGGCGAAAGCGAATCCCGGTATGGCGGCGCTTGCTCAGGGGCAATTCCAGCAGGCCACTAACGGCGGCTCGGTGCTGTTTATCGAAAGCGTTGACGGCAGTAACTTCAACGATGTGTTCCTCGCGCAAATCCGCCCGAAAGGTAACGCCCGTCCTTCGGTGGTGGTAGCGGACTCCGGTCATCTTACCCAATTGCGCGATGGCTCTCAGGTCGTGACGCTGAACCAGGGGACGCGTTTTGAAGGGACCGCGCTGCTGCGCGATTTCCGCATTACCGACTTCCAGAATTATCAGGCGATTATCGGTCATCAGGCCGTGGCGCTGGATCCAAACGATACCGACCAGATGACCATGCGTACGCTATGGACGACCGACACCGATCGCGCCCGTGCGGAGCTGACCTGGCGTATCACGTTAGTATTCACCGTATTTATGATGGCGCTGATGGTTGTACCGCTGAGCGTGGTTAACCCGCGTCAGGGTCGCGTACTGTCTATGCTGCCAGCAATGCTGCTTTATTTGCTGTTCTTCCTGGTTCAGACATCGCTGAAGTCGAACGGCGGCAAAGGTAAGCTGGATCCGGTGTTCTGGATGTGGACGGTTAACCTGGCGTATCTGGCGCTGGCGATTGTGCTTAACCTCTGGGATACGGTGCCGATGCGCCGCTTACGTGCCCGTTTTATGCGTAAAGGAGCGGTATAATGCAGCCTTTTGGTGTACTTGACCGCTATATCGGTAAAACCATTTTCACCACCATCATGATGACGTTGTTCATGCTGGTGTCGCTCTCCGGGATCATCAAGTTTGTCGACCAGCTGAAAAAAGCCGGGCAGGGGAGCTACGATGCGATGGGCGCCGGGCTGTATACCCTGCTCAGCGCGCCGAAAGATATCCAGATCTTCTTCCCGATGGCGGCGCTGCTGGGTGCTTTGCTGGGGCTGGGCATGCTGGCGCAGCGCAGTGAACTGGTGGTCATGCAGGCTTCTGGCTTTACCCGTATGCAGGTGGCGTTGTCGGTGATGAAAACCGCGATTCCGCTGGTGTTGCTGACGATGGCCATCGGCGAATGGGTGGCGCCGCAGGGCGAACAAATGGCGCGTAACTATCGTGCGCAGCAGATGTACGGCGGCTCGCTGCTCTCGACCCAGCAAGGTTTGTGGGCGAAAGATGGCGATAGCTTTGTCTACATCGAGCGGGTGAAAGGTGACGCCGAGTTAGGCGGAATTAGCATCTACTCCTTTAACGACAAGCGCCGTTTGCAGTCCGTCCGCTATGCCGCAAGTGCGACGTTTGACCCGGAGCAGAAGGTCTGGCGTTTGTCGCAGGTGGATGAATCCAACCTGACCGATCCGAAGCAAATCACCGGCTCGCAGACGGTGAGCGGTACCTGGAAAACCAACCTTACACCCGACAAGCTCGGCGTCGTGGCGTTGGATCCTGATGCGCTCTCGATTAGTGGTCTGCATAACTACGTGAAGTACCTGAAGTCGAGCGGCCAGGACGCCGGACGCTACCAGCTCAATATGTGGAGCAAAGTCTTCCAGCCGCTGTCTGTGGCGGTAATGATGCTGATGGCGCTGTCGTTTATCTTTGGTCCGCTGCGTAGCGTCCCGATGGGCGTGCGCGTGGTGACAGGGATTAGCTTCGGCTTTGTGTTCTATGTGCTGGACCAAATCTTTGGCCCGCTGACGCTGGTGTACGGCATTCCGCCGATTATCGGCGCGTTGCTGCCAAGCGCCAGCTTCTTCCTGATAAGCCTGTGGCTGATGCTGCGTAAGTCCTGATATTCGCCCCTCCCGCTGTGCGGGAGGGGCGCCTTCCTGCTAGCGTTTTCTCCCGCCCATCAAACTCCCCAACATGCCGCGGATTATCTGATTGGTGACCTGCCGCGCTGCGCTTTTCGCCACGCTCTGTACCACGCCATCACGCTTGCCGCCGCGCGGTCCGGTGCTGCCAAACAGAATATCCTTCAATCCACCGAGAATACCGCCGTCCACATCGATCGCTTTACCGTTGGCGGGAGGTGTATTTTGCTGCTCGGTGCTGGCCTGCACGCCTTGCTGTAAACGCTCATAGGCGGACTCGCGGTCGATCTGTTCTTCATATTTACCGTACAGCGAGGAGTGATTAATCAGCCCGTTACGCTCGTCATCCGTCACTGGTCCCATCCGCGAGCACGGCGCAATCACCATTGCTCGTTCAACCACAGACGGGCTGCCTTTAGCGTCCAGAAACGACACCAGCGCCTCGCCGGTTCCCAGTTCCTGAATGGCTTTTTCGGTATCAAATGCCGGGTTGGCGCGCATGGTTTGCGCGGCGGTTTTCACCGCTTTCTGATCCTTCGGTGTAAACGCGCGCAGGGCGTGCTGCACTCGGTTCCCCAACTGACCGAGCACGTTGTCCGGAATATCTGACGGGTTTTGCGAGACGAACCACACGCCGACCCCTTTCGAGCGGATCAGGCGGATCACCTGTTCGATTTTATCCAGCAGCACCTGCGGAGCGTCGTTGAACAGCAGGTGAGCTTCATCGAAGAAGAACACCAGTTTTGGCTTCTCCAGATCGCCTGCTTCCGGCAGCTGTTCGTACAGTTCGGAGAGCATCCACAGCAGGCTGGCGGCGTACAGTTTGGGCATCTGGTAGAGCTTCTCTGCGCTGAGGATGTTGATCATCCCTTTGCCGCTGGCGTCAGTTCGCATCCAGTCTTTGATGTCCAGCATCGGTTCGCCAAAGAAGTGCGCCGCCCCCTGTTGCTCCAGCGACAGCAGTCCACGCTGAATTGCCCCGACCGAGGCGCTGCTGATATTGCCATATTGATTCTGGAAGGATTTGGCGTTATCGCCGATGTACTGGGTAATGGCTCGCAGGTCTTTGAAATCGAGCAGCAGCAGACCCTGGTCATCAGCAATGCGGAAGATAATATCCAGCACGCCGGACTGTACGTCGTTGAGGTTCAGCAAACGGGCCAGCAGCAGCGGGCCGAGGTCAGATACCGTGGCCCGCACGGGGTGACCTTTTTCGCCGAAGATATCCCACACCGTGACCGGATTAGCATGCGGTTGCCAGTCGGTAATGCCGATATTTTTCAGGCGGGCGAGCAGCTTTTCAGAGGCCTGCCCTTCCTCGGCCACGCCGGTTAAGTCGCCTTTCACATCGGCCATAAATACCGGTACGCCAATTTCAGACAGCGATTCGGCCAGCTTCTGTAGCGTGACGGTTTTACCGGTCCCGGTCGCGCCGGTAATCAGTCCGTGACGGTTGGCCATGCCTGGCAGTAAAAACAGTTCGGTGTCCGGCGTGCGGGCAATTAGCAGGGGTGCGCTCATTGAGATTTCCTCCATTTATCTTGCCTGGAGTATAGGCAATGTCCATCAAAGAGAGTATGCGATGGCCGGAGAAAATGACTTAAAGCGTATTGCCGTGATAAATCTGGTACCCCAAATCCACGGTGTTGTGGTTATGGTCGTTGTTCTTGATTTTGCTCAGCAACATCTGCGCTGCCATGCGGCCTATGTCAAAACGTGGGGTGATCACGCTGGCGAGGCTTGGGATCATCTGCCTGCCCATTTCCAGCCCGTGAAAACCGGCAATTGAGATCTGTTCCGGAACGGCCAGATCGCGCTCGCGGCATAGCAGCAGCGCGCCCATCGCAATATCGTCGTTGGTGCAAAAAACGCCGTCTAAATCCGGATGCGCGGCGAGCGCGTCCCGCATCATCTGGGTACCGAGATGGATGGACGAAATAGAACGCGGATTGACGCGCAGCGGCACCAGATCCCGGCGCGTCATGGCATCGCAATAGCCGCGATAGCGCTGTTCATCGCGGACGTCGTCTTTCGAACCGAGATAGAGGATTTTGCGCCGCTGGCGTTTATCCAGCATGGTGCTGACCATATCAAACGCCGCCTGACGGTTATCGAAGCCTACTTCCATGTCCAGACGATCGCCCTGAATATCCATCAGCTCCACCACCGGAATGTTGGCTGAACGCAGAAACTTCACCGTGCGCAGGGTGTGATATTTCTCGGACAGGATAATGCCGTCGATATTGTATGACAGCAGATTGATCACCGACTCTTCCTCGGATTCCCGGTCGTAATTGTAGTTGGCGATCAGCGTCTGATAGTTATGGTCCGAGGTGACCGACTCAATGCCGGCCAGAATGTCAGCGAACAGCTGGTTTTGAAACGAGGGGATCAGCACACCAAGCGTATAGCTTTGCGCATTCAGCAGCATCGCGGGCGCGCGGTTGGGGATGTAATTAATCTCCTCCATAATCTGCGCGATGCGTTCGCCGGTTTCTTTTGCGACCTTTTTTGGCGAGCGAATGTAGCGGCTCACCGTCATTTTGGTCACGCCCGCCAGCGTGGCGATGTCTTGCAAAGAAATTCTGTGGTTCCTCATTTTCTCTCCAGTGCCGGGGAGCGCGGATCTGTGCTCCCCGGTGATGACCGTCTTAATGCAGAATGGCGTTCAGCGCCAGAACCCCCAGCAGCCCCATAATGGAAATCAGCGTCTCCATTACCGTCCAGGTACGCAACGTTTCCCCGACGCTGAGATTAAAATAGCCTTTAAACAGCCAGAATCCCGGATCGTTAACGTGGGAGGCAATCACGCTGCCCGCGCCGGTAGCCAGCACCATCAGCGCCGGGTCGGCATGAGTGACGTTGATAATCGGCAGCACCACGCCTGCGGTGGTGATCGCCGCCACGGTGGCTGAACCGAGCGCGATACGCAGCAAGGCGGCGACCGTCCAGCACATCAGCAACGGAGAAAGCGACGTGCCGGTCATCAGGTGCGAGATATATTGCCCCACGCCGCTGTCGACCAGAACCTGCTTAAACGCGCCGCCCCCGGCGATGATAAACACAATCATCGCAATCGCACCGATAGAGTCGCCAATGATATCCATAATTTGCTCGATCGTACGTCCGTTACGCCGACCAAGGGTAAAAATGGCGAGCACGATAGCGATAAACAACGCGACCGCAGGGTTACCGATAAACTCAAAGAACACCCGTACGCTGTTGGTTTTCGGCAGCGTGATTTCGCACACTGCGGCGACCGCCATCAGTATGACCGGGATTACTGCGGCAAAGATACTGTTCCAGAACGACGGCATCTCTTCTTCGGTGAACAGATGCGGGTTGAATAACCCTTCCGGCGGCGCTTTCTCAAAGCGGGTCAGCAGCTTAGAAAACAGCGGCCCGGCAACAATCACCGTCGGGATAGTAATAATAAAGCCGTACAGCAGGGTGGTGCCGAGATTAGCCTCGAAAATGGTGGCAATCGCGGTCGGCCCCGGATGCGGCGGCAGAAAACAGTGGGTCACGGACAGCGCAGCTACCATCGGGACGCCAACGTACAGCAGCGGCAGGCCGGAAGAGGCCACCACCGTAAACACCAGCGGCAGCAGCAGAACAAAGCCGACTTCGAAAAACATCGCCAGACCTACCACCAGTCCGGTGATCACCAGCGCCCACTGCACGCGTTTCTTACCAAACGTGCCAATTAACGTGGTGGCGATGCGCTGAGCCGCGCCGGTATCGGAAATCAGCTTACCGAGCATTGCGCCGAAGCCAAGGATCATCGCCAGACCGCCGAGCGTCCCGCCGATCCCATTTTGTATTGAGTGCAAAACGGCCTGGGCATCCATCCCTTCGGCAAAACCGACGACCGCCGCCACCAGGACCAGAGCAATAAAGCCGTTAACTTTAAAACCAATCATCAGGACCAGGAGCAGCGCGACGCCTGCCGCAATTATTATTAATGGCATAATCGTTTCTCTTATATCCCCGTCATACTGCAAGTTGCAGGTGTGTTGGCTGCGCTCACTCACCTGAATCACTTACTCAAGTAAGCTCATCGGGTTCATTCACTTGCCGCCGTCCTGCAACTCGAATTATTTAGGGGTGGCCAAAAATGCAGCGCCTGGGCGCTGCGTGATGTTGCGTTGTGTTGTATCAGACGGCGACCAGCATGCCGCCATCGACAAACAACAGGTGCCCGTTAACAAAATCGGATGCTTTGGAAGAGAGGAAGACCGCTGCGCCAATCAGCTCCTGCGGATCGCCCCAGCGCGCGGCTGGCGTACGTTTGCACAGCCAGGCGGTGAAGGCTTCATCCTCGACCAGCGCTTTGGTCATCTCGGTTTTGAAGTAGCCCGGTGCGATACCGTTGACCTGGATATTGTGGCGCGCCAGCTCAACGCACATACCGCGGGTGAGCATTTTCACCGCGCCTTTCGAGGCGGCATACGGCGTGATGGTGTCGCGGCCCAGCTCGCTTTGCATGGAGCAGATGTTGATGACCTTCCCGGCCTGACGTTCCACCATGCGACGCGTTACTGCCTGTGAGACCAGGAACACCGCCGTCTGGTTAACGGCAATCACATCGTTCCAGTCCTGCTCCGGGAACTCGGTAAACGGATGGCGGCGCTGAATACCGGCGTTATTCACCAGCACATCGATTGGGCCAATGTCTTTTTCGATATGGTCGATGGCGGCATCAATGTCCTGTTTCTGCGTAACATTGAAGGGCGCGGCAACGGCGCGGATCCCTTCCTGTTGCAGTTTGGCGACGGCGGCCTCCGCGCGCTCCGGCGTAATATCATTGACGATAATCTGCGCGCCATATTTACCCAACCCGGTCGCCAGTAAATAACCAATACCCTGGGCCGAACCGGTGATCAGAATATTTTTGCCATCCAGCGAAAAAAGATCGTTCATTATGTTCTTCCTTATTTTGTTTCAGCAAAAACGAGCTGGACTTTCGCTGCCTGGGTTTTATCTCCGGCAAAGATCAGCGCCTGTTCAAGCTCGGTAAACGGATATTCGGCGCTCAGTAACGGCAGTGGATCGATAACGTTATTCGCCAGCCACGACACCGCAGTGTTGAACTCGGTGGTAAAGCGGAACGAGCCTTTGAGCGCGATCTCTTTGCCGATCAGCATCATCATCGGGAAGTCCGGCACCGCGCCGCCCATGCCGACCTGCACCATCACGCCTTTCGCGCGGGTGACCTCCAGGCAGGTGGTGATTGAGGACGGATGACCGGAGACTTCGAAGCTGACGTCGAAGTAGCCTTTTTCTTTTTTCCACTCATCGAGCGAGTCCTGCTGCGGGTTAATCAGCGTGTCAGCACCCATCTGCTGGGCAAGCGACAGTGAGCGCGGGCTGATATCAGCACAGACAATTTCTGCTGCGCCGAGCGTTTTCACCGCGCTGACGATCAGGCAGCCGATAGGCCCCACGCCGGAGATAAACACGCGCTTGCCCTGCAGGTCTCCTGCTTCATGCGCGGCGTGGATCGCGACTGCCAGTGGTTCGGCAAAGGCCATGACTTTTTCATCGGCGTGCTGGGGGTAGGGGATGCACTGCGCGGTATCGACGGTTTTAAATCGGGTAAAGCCGCCGTCAACGTGGGGAAAATACATGGCGCTGCCAAAAAAGCGCATTTCCGTGCACTGGTTTTCTTCGTGCTGCAGACAGTATTTACAGTGGCCACAGGGCTTCGACGGATTAATAGCCACCGACTGACCTTCATGTAATTCTTTTGAGTCGCTGTGCACCACTTTACCAATAACTTCATGGCCTAAAATCATCGGTGCTTTAACGGTAAAATTACCGACTTTTCCTTCCTGATAATAATGTAAGTCGGAACCACAAATTCCTCCTCGGGTAATTTGTACCAGCGTTCCTTTATTATTCCATTCAATATTTTGGTCGGTAATGGCAACAGTTTTCTTACCCGCGACAACGCAGGATTGGGTTTTGACTTGCATAAATGCCTCACTGGTCAGGTAGTAACCTCGGCAGCATTTAAACGGTTTTGATTGTTATTATTTGTGATAAAGATCACGCTGGAAAATTGTTACACTACAATGTTACGCATAACGTGATGCGCCTTGTAAATCTGCTCAGCCACGCCGAAAAAAGGTGAATTCTGCAATGTGGAAGGCGTAGTATCGCGCCATGGAATATGAATCTGGAGTTTTTCAATGGCCGGGGAAAGTTATATTTTGATGGGCGTTTCGGGTAGTGGTAAATCTTTAATTGGCAGCAAAATTGCTGCAGTATTATCGGCCAAATTCATTGATGGTGACGATCTCCATCCGGCCAAAAATATTGATAAAATGTCTGAAGGTATTCCATTAACCGATGAAGACCGACTACCGTGGTTAGCGCGATTAAATGACGCTTCATACAGTTTATATAAAAAGAATGAGACCGGGTTTATTGTCTGCTCGTCATTAAAAAAACAGTATCGCGATATATTGCGGCAGGGCAGTCCGAATGTGCATTTTTTGTGGCTGGACGGCGATTACGAGACCATTCTGGCGCGCATGCAGCGTCGGGCAGGCCACTTTATGCCGGTGGGATTACTCAAAAGCCAGTTCGATGCGCTGGAGTGCCCGCAGGAGGACGAACGTGATATTGCCCGCATCGACGTGAACCATGACATCGAGCATGTGACGGAACAGTGCCGCCAGGCGGTGCTCGCGTTTCGTAACGGGCAATAAGCCCAGCCCCTTGCGGGACTGAGCCTTGCATCAGAAGTCGGCTTTCAGCACCACGCGGTAGCGGGCTTTGCCGTCACGCACGTGCTGGATAGCGTCGTTAATTTGCGACATCGGGTACAGTTCGGTGGTGGGCGACACCTTGCTGCGCCCGGCAAACTTCATCAGCTTGCGTAGTTCGAACGGCGTACCGGTTGCTGAACCGGAGATGCTGCGATCGCCGGCAATTAAGGTGAACGCTGGCACCGGTAGCGGCTTCAGCACCGCGCCGACGGTATGGAAGTTACCGCCGTAGGCCAGTGCTTCAAAATAAGGCTGCCAGTCGAGATCGACGTTAACCGTGTTAATAATGAGATCGAACTGGCCCGCCAGCGCTTTTAGCGCATCCGGATCGCGGCTGTTAACCACCTTATCCGCCCCCATCGCCAGCACTTCCTGCTCTTTCGCCGGATTGGAGCTGAACGCGGTCACTTCGCACCCCATCGCGTGTAACAGCTTAATGGCGATATGCCCCAGGCCGCCGATGCCGATCACCCCAACGCGGCTGGTGGCGGTGATATGGTGCATCAGCAGCGGTTTGAACACCGTGATACCGCCGCACAGCAAGGGACCCGCCGCCGCCAGATCGATGCTTTCCGGCAGTGGGATCACCCATTGCCAGTCGGCCCGCAGCTTCTCGGCAAAGCCACCGCGATTGAGAATAGTGGGAACGGAACCTTCCAGGCAGTTAATCTGATTGCCGCTGATACAGGCGTCGCAATGCCCGCAGCTGCGCGCCGTCCAGCCAATGCCGACTCGCTGACCAACCTTCAGACCTTTATCTTGCGCTGCGCTGCCGAGCGCCGCCACGCGACCAATCACCTCATGCCCGGCAACCAGTGGATACTGAGAGAACCCCCATTCGTTGTCGATCATCGACAAATCGGAATGGCAGATACCGCAGTAATCGACCTGGACTTCGACATCTTCCGGCTTAAGCTCGCCCGCATCATATTCATAGAGTTCGAGTTCGCTGCCCGCCGCTTTTGCGGCGTAGCTTTTTATCATCGACATCGTGTTTCCCTCAGTGTGGTGTTGAACTGGAAGTGTAGAGCATGGGGAAACGGGACGCTTCGCAGAAGGGGGGGATTAATAAGGGGACAAACTGTGACGATGGTTACAGGTGAGAAAGGTAATGCTGAAATTTTCAACACTTAGCGAGTCAGACACACGCTGGTGCTTGCATGGCGGCGCATGACAGGTATAATCCACAACGTTTTCCGCATCCCTTCCGTGCCGGAGTGGCGAAATCGGTAGACGCAGTTGATTCAAAATCAACCGTAGAAATACGTGCCGGTTCGAGTCCGGCCTTCGGCACCAAAAGCATGTAAATGGACCTCAACTGAGGTCTTTTTTTATGCCTAAAATCCAGTATTTACCCACTTTTCCCGCTATATTAACTCTCTCAAGGTCAACCGACATCAACGTACATCTACCAACACATGTTGGTACAGATGATGGTATTTCCGGTTCGATAATGTTTGTACCAACAGGGAGGGGATAAGCATGGCTCTAACAGATATCAAGGTCAGAACAGCCAAGCCAATGGATAAGCAATATAAGCTGACCGATGGCAGTGGTATGCACCTGCTTGTTCATCCAAATGGCTCTAAGTACTGGCGCTTGCAGTACCGTTTTGACGGTAAGCAAAAGATGCTGGCACTTGGGGTTTACCCTGAAATCACACTGGCGGATGCCAGAGCACGTCGTGACGAAGCGCGTAAGCTACTAGCGAATGGCGTCGATCCGGGAGACAAAAAGAAAAATGATAAGGTTGAACAGAGTAAAGCACGAACCTTTAAAGAGGTAGCGATCGAGTGGCATGGCACCAATAAAAAGTGGTCTGAAGATCACGCCCATCGTGTGCTAAAAAGTCTGGAAGATAATCTCTTTGCAGCGCTTGGTGAACGTAATATTGCAGAGTTAAAAACTCGCGATTTATTAGTCCCCATTAAAGCCGTAGAGATGTCTGGACGTCTTGAGGTTGCTGCTCGTCTTCAACAGCGCACTACGGCCATTATGCGTTATGCAGTGCAAAGTGGGTTAATTGATTATAACCCGGCACAAGAGATGGCTGGGGCGGTTGCTTCCAGTAATCGACAACATCGTCCGGCGCTGGAATTAAAGCGCATCCCTGAGTTGCTTGAGAAAATAGATAGCTATACCGGCAGGCCGCTAACCCGCTGGGCAACGGAACTTACTCTGCTTATCTTTATTCGATCAAGTGAGCTGCGTTTTGCTCGCTGGTCAGAAATCGATTTTGAAACGTCAATGTGGACCATCCCGCCTGAGCGAGACCCTATTCCCGGTGTGAAACATTCTCAGCGAGGATCAAAGATGCGTACACCTCATCTGGTGCCGCTTTCAAAGCAGGCACTGGCGATCCTGAAGCAGATAAAACGGTTTTGTGGTGATAAGCATGAGCTGATTTTTATTGGTGATCACGATCCCCGCAAACCGATGAGTGAAAACACGGTGAATAGTGCGCTGCGGGTGATGGGTTATGACACCAAAGTTGAGGTTTGCGGTCACGGCTTCCGTACAATGGCCTGTAGTTCGTTAATTGAGTCAGGGCTATGGTCGAAGGATGCGGTCGAACGTCAGATGAGCCATATGGAACGCAATTCGGTGAGGGCGGCGTATATCCATAAAGCGGAACATCTGGATGAGCGCAAGCTGATGTTGCAGTGGTGGGCTGATTTTCTGGATGCGAATCGGGAGAGAGCGATTACGCCATTTGACTATGCGAAGATCAATCGGGGTGATGGCGAGTGAGTTGTTTAAAAGTGGACATTCGATCCTAAATTAAAAGCTGCTGACTTATAAAATGAGGAGTTGGTCGGTAGGGTCAAATAGCCGAGTTTTCACTGAGGCAACACTTTCCATTGAGCCTAAGCGGCAGGAATGCGCCATGCAAGCCTAAATTTAAAGTCACTATTACTTAGAAAACGGGAATGGGCTCTTGATTGGGCCCTACATCGTAACGAAGGTACAACAATTCGGCTATCATCAGGAGTGATATGCTATTCTTCAAGTTTTAACCTGATAACTACTTGAATCTAAATGATTAGATTTCTTTCGTAAAATTGATAAATGTACTGGTGATGAAAGAAGCAATGCCTTAATGTTATCAGTATTAAGGGGTTTGATTTCTTGTAAAGAGAGTATCAGTATGAATTTTAAGAAAAAACTCGAAGAGCATTTTAAGCAGTTCGAAGCATCCCCAGTGTTATTTGTTGGCTCCGGAGTGTCTCGTCGTTACCTTGGTGTGCCATGTTGGCAAGACCTTTTGAAGCATTTTGCTGAGGCGATTGGGGAAAATCATATAAAATTAAAAACAAAATCAAATGGTGACCTACCCGAATATGCACAATTATTGGTGTCGGCATACGCTGAGAAATGGTGGGATACTGAAGAAGGACAATTAGCATTAAGTGAAAAAGAACAGGAGAAAACTTTCATTAACGAACAGTCTCCTTTGAAGTTGTCAATATCAAAATATATTGAGAATTCACATGAAAATATTATAGATAATGATGAGTTAAAACACGAAATTTCTCTTTTTGCGAAAGCAAATATTGATGGGGTTATTACCACAAACTGGGATGTTTTTCTTGAAAGCCTTTTCCCTAAGTTTACAACATTTATTGGCCAAGATGGATTAATTACTGGCAGGAGCCACGGCATTGCCGAAATATATAAAATACATGGTTGCTGCACTGAGCCTAACTCATTGATTTTAACATCAAGTGACTATGATAAATATAGAAAGAAAAACCCCTACCTATCATCTAAGTTGCTAACTATGTTTATAGAGAGGCCTGTTATCTTCTTAGGCTACTCTTTAACAGATGAACATATAGCTGAAATCCTGGAAGATATAGTTAGTTGTTTTCCTGATGCCAGTTTGGATTTTTTACAGAATAAATTATTGTTTGTTGAATGGAAACCTGAACTTGAAGAGGCTGACATTAGTGATTCTGTTATTCATAAAAAAATCCCGGTGAAATATGTTCAGGCACCATCCTATAAAGAAATATTTGAAGTACTAAGTGAAACTAAAAAAAGGATTCCAGCACATTTATTCAGAATGATAAAAGATGAGCTTTATGAATTAGTCTTAACCGATGATCCTAAAGGGAAATTATATGTGAGGGACTCAGAGAAGATTGAAGAGGGTGCCAATACAACAGAGTTTGTTGTGGGGTATGGTGCTATTTCGATGGTGAAAAAATCAGAATCGATGGCAGCAAAAGGATTGGTTGGGCTGGAGCGTGTAGACCTCATCCGTGAAGTTGTATTCGAAAATGGACATTATGATTGGGAATGCGTTGTTAATGATGTTCTGCCAAATATTTGTAAAGGTAATGCGCGCATTCCTATTTTTCATTTCTTAAATCACGCTAATTTGATTAATCCTGACGGGAGTATAATTAACGAGTCGGAACTCGCAGGTGGTGTTTTATCACGACTAGACATTACTCCAGTAACTTTTCAGTCTCAAGGTTGGGATAAACGACGCTCTGAAACTGTTCCTGAAGTCAGAGTTGGTATCAATGAGTTATATCTTGCTTATGATTTCGGCTTCTTTTTGAGGATGATACCCTACATGGAGCCTGGGTTAATCAAACGTGACATAGATGAACTTCTTAAAATATTGAAGAAACACATTGATGAGGCTATGAGTATTCAAATCTTGTCAAGCAATTTCTGTCGGTTAGTTTGCGTGTATGACTACATAAAAAACAGCAATCGTTTTTAGAAGTTAAAGCGCCGTCAACACAGTTACGGCGTTTTTTATACACTTATATGTCGCTATTATTTATCCTTCAACAAGGATTGTGTAAACATATTTTTATTAATGCTGTTAGATAACAAAATAAACGAAAGTTCATCAATATTATACTTATCAAGTAGTTCATTAAATTTGTTGTATATCAGTTCAAATTTTTCCTGAAGCGATAATGGTGGTACTGGTACGAGTAAATTTTTTAATTTTTCGGCAGTCAAATGACTGAAAGTTACTTCAGAAACAAACTCAGAGAAAGCATTCTTTTTTGCCATTGAATATAAGTACTCCTGTAAGTATACAGAAGTAACTATTCTATAATTAGGTCGTACTCTATGTAGGGCTTTTTGATAATAACAGTCTGCAATTTGATTATTCCAAATTGCACACCTGCCTATTTCCCCACCCTCACAAACCAATAAGTCTCCCTTTCTAAGCTCAAATTTAGACTTTTCCGTTTCATTAAAATCCATTTCAAGAAGATCGTGGATGTCTATTTTACGCCATCTAACGTTAGCGTTCCGTAAATATTTTTTTGGAGATATGCCATTTTTTGATTTTTGGGATAACATTTTTCCAAGCTGACAATCTGCGATATTGCCTAATTTTTTTAATTCCCAGTTTTTAGAATTGCTGATGGGGTCGCCAAAAATTTCCAGAAACGTTGCACGCAAAAAATCATCAGCCAGTTTGATTGCTTGTTGACGCTTACGGCGAATGCTAAATCCTTTATTTAAAGCTGAAACAATTTTTTCTTGCTCAAATATTGATGGTAGATAAAATTTATATTCTTTTAAATAATCTGCAGAGACCCTTTTTTGTCCAGCGCTACCCGTCATTTCTTTTGCCGCAGAAAGACGGAATCTCTCATTCCAGATGAGATAAAAAATAAATTCAGGCAGAATTAAATCCGGAATTGCTCGTAAGACATGGAATTCTGTTGAGCCAAAACCAATTTGAGTATTTAGATTGTTTGTTAATGTTGCTTTACCATTTTCGAAACAAGGTGTGATTTTTGCCAGTAATACATCACCACGCTCAAAGTAAGTAAAACCTTTTTTTGTTTCATGGAGAATGCGAGTTTCTTGTGATGAAATTTCACCTTTCTCACTCACTGCTGCCATTGCAAGAAAAGTAACCTCCTGCTCAGGATTAGCATTTTTGGGCAGGCGCGGATTTATAGTACATACATCCCCTAGTTTCACCATCGGCCAATTCATAGCATCCCCTCCAGTTCATCCAGATCCGCCAGAATCTCTTTTTCCAGATCTTTTAACCGCTTCAGTATCACTTTCGGATCTTCATATTCCTCCGCCTGATACACCACCTCTTTATAACGATTGATAGAGAGATCGTATTTCTGCGCGGCTATATTCTCTTTCGGCACCACAAATGCCGACTGAGTGCGATCTTTAAAATCAACGCCAACATTAATTCCTTCCGGGTGCTGCTGTTTCAGCATTGAGGCTGTTTTCTCGCCGATAAAGTTATCAACCGGTAGCCCGCGCAAAGTACGGTAATGCTTCCAGCTTGCCAGCAGATGCGGCAGGTCGTTTTCTTTTACCGGGTTGCGCTTGTCATCCAAACTGTAGCCATCATTTTGCAGATCGTAGAACCAGACCTCATCCGTCTGACCGCCTTTGGTAAAGATCAGGATCGCCGTCGCCACACCAGCGTAAGGTTTAAATACACCGGAAGGCAGATTGATCACCGCTTCCAGTTGGTTATCTTCTACCAGCGTTTTGCGAAGAGACTGGTGCGCCTTGCTGGAGCCAAACAGCACACCTTGCGGCACGATAGTGGCGCTGCGTCCACCTACTTTCAGCATTTGCAGAATACGCGCCACGAACAGCAGTTCAGTTTTTTTGGTTTTCACCATTGCCGATAGCGTGGAGTCGATATCTTCCTCGTCCAGTGAACCGGTAAACGGCGGGTTCGCCAGAATCAGGTTGAAAGCGTTTTTACTGGCCTGTGGGAAATTAGTGCTGAAGCTCTGGCTCATGGTGTCCTGATAGTGAATATCCGGCGCTTCCACTCCGTGCATAATTAGGTTCATGGCGGCGATACGCAGCATGGTGGTATCAAAGTCATAACCGTGGAACATGTTGTTATCCACATGGTTACGCCACGGCGTCAGCAGATCGCCGGTAAAGATTTTTTGCTCTTCTAATTCGCCGCGTTCGTTAGTGCCAATCTCGGTATGAATGGACTCCAGCGAGCTGTATTTTTCCAGCAGGTACTCATAACTGGTCGCCAGAAAACCACCGGTGCCACAGGCAGGATCGCAAATCGTTTCACCACGCGCGGGGTTAGGCTCCATCATTTCAACCATCGTTCGGATAATGTGGCGCGGCGTGCGGAACTGTCCGTTGATCCCGGCAGTAGTTAGCTTGCTTAAAAGGTATTCGTAGAGATCTCCTTTGGTATCGCCACGATCGAGCGGCAGGTTTTTGATCACCTCCACGGCTTTAGTCAATAGCGAAGGTTTAACGATCTCCAGACGAGCATCTTTCATAAAGTTGCCCAGCAACGTCACCTTTGTATCTTCGGCCTGCCCAAGCTGGCGGAAATGCTGGAATACGCCGTCGCGCACCACTTCCATCATCTCATCTGAGCCAAGGTTGCTATAGTGACTGAAACGGAACTCCTGCTGTTCTGGCGTAAAGCGTGGTTTAAAATCAATACCCGCGATTTGTTTACGCTTCTCGTCTCGTTGTTCCTGGGTATCCAGCATCCGGGAGTACATCAGGTAAGTGATTTGTTCGATTACGGTCAGCGGGTTAGTGATGCCACCTACCCAGAAATCTTCCCATAGTCCGTCGATTTTACTTTTTAAGTCACCGGTAATCATTGTTAACGTCTATACCCTGTTATAAATACAAAAGCCCCGCAGTGGGGGCTTCTCATGTGCGTATTATACCGTCGTCGCGTCGGTCACAACACCTAACTCTTCGACTATCTTTTGCAGCCGGGCAATCTGCTCTATATCCGGGAATACGCCAGTAACGCCTTCGTTGTGGATATGCGTAAACGGCTGTTCAAAGAGCTGCCGCATTTCAATGGTGCCGTAATCGCGGATGTGGTTTTTCAGCAATGACAGGAAGCGCAGTTGATGGCTGGTCAGGTTGTTGTCAGCGGCGAACTGGGCAAAGCGCACTTCAACCGCATCGCTGTCCATCCCGATAATGGTACGCAAAAGTTTATCCAGGCTAGCGGTCGCCTGCGGGTAGAACTCTTTCAGTGCCCGGATATCAACGTTAGGGTTCTGGATCAGCACCAGCTTAGCCAGTTCATCCAGCTCGCTTTGCGTCACCGGCTCGCCGTTGCGGATTTTCTTCAGCACCGGATTTTGCTGGAACAGCGGCTCCAGCGCTCCCTGCACCTGCTGGCGATAGAGTTTGAAGTCAATCGAGCGGATGTTGGTTTTACGGGTTTCCGTCTGGATCAGGTTCGCGTTTTCGGTAATATCCACCTGTATCGAGCCGAATTGCGGCGTCGCATCTTTTTCCATCAGGTGCATAATGCCGCGCAGATGAATGCGGATATCTTCCAGTTCTTCCAGACTGGCTTGCTTCCACCAGCCCAAATCACGAAGCTGATTAATCCGCTGTCCCTGCTGTTGCACCTGCGCCAGATGCGGCGGCAGACGTTCCACTTTCTCGACGATGACCGGCCAGAGCACATCCAGCTCTTCCGGGTTGGTATAACGGGCAGTTTGCGCCGCCAGAATATCCATATCAAAGCGCATGGCATCGCTTTGCCCGCGAACGTCCAGCCACTGCATCAGCGGGGCCAGGACAGATAGCAGATCCTGCTGTGTTTTTGGGGAAAGCTGGCGCAGCACTTTTTCATCGCTGTACTGCGCTTTTTGCTGCCACTTTTCCTGTACGGCAATCGACTTTTCATCCAGCGCGTTGATCTGCTCGCGGAGCTGGTGAGCGACTAAATCCATCGCCTGTTTGTCGAACTTACGCTGTGCAGCAGCCCCCAGTATAACCCACGCTTCGAAGCGTTTTTGCGCCAGCGATTTTGTCGCTGTGACTTCGGCCTCTTCGATATGCAACTCGTGATACTCAAAGTTGCCCCAGTGATCGAAGATGCGGAATTTCTGTTTATCCAGCGGTTTGCCGTTTTCATCAGTGCCGTATAGCCCCGAACAGAGGCGTGTACCACGGCCAATCATCTGCCAGAACTTCACTTTCGATTTGACCGGTTTGGCAAAGACCAGATTCACAATTTCCGGGACATCGATACCGGTATCGAGCATGTCAACGGAGATAGCGATGGTTAGCTCTTTGTTAGTACTTTCATCCAGCCCTTTAAAATCGTCAATCAATTGCTCGGCGCGGGGATCGTAGTTGTCGATGACCTGACAGAAGCGTCCGGCAAACTGCGGGTACATGTCGTCGAACAATTCATTTAACAACAGCGCGTGTTTGTGGTTCCGGGCGAAAATGATGGTTTTACCTGGCAGCTGGCCGTCCCGATCTTTGAGGCCATTTTCCATCAGGTTACGCAGGATATAGCGGTTGGTGTCTTTGTTGTAGATCGCCTCATCCAGCGCCTTACCATCAAATTCCAGCGTATTGGGATCGATACCCTGTTCTTCCAGTTCGCGGATTTGAGTGTCGCTCAATTTCTCCCGTTTGATGCCTTCGCGCAGGAATTCCGTGGTGTGCGTGACAACCTCATAGGGAACCAGATTGTTATCGGCGATGGCATCTTCCAGACTGTAGTTAGCGGTAGGGATACGTCCTTCACAACCAAACAGGCCGAAAGTGGTTTTGCTCACCATGTCGATAGGCGTGGCCGTCAGGCCAATCTGAAGGGCATCAAAATACTTAAATAAATCGCCGTAGACGTTGTAGATAGAGCGGTGGGATTCATCGGCGATGATCAGATCGAAATAACCGACATCAAAATGGTCCATGATTTTCATCATGCCGGGATAAGTGGCAATGTAGATCCTGGCATTCTGCCCATCTGCTTTTTTCGATTTCCCGACCACATACAGCGGCTCATTGGTGAATTGATTGAAAGCATTCGCCGCCTGTTTGCGCAGCTCTTTACGGTCGCAAAGGAACAGAACGCGTTTTACCCAACGGGCATCAATCATCAGTTTGCTCAGTGCAATCGCTACACGGGTTTTACCAGTGCCAGTGGCCTGAACGATTAATGACTGACGATATTTATTGGTAAACCGTTCGCTGACGCGGGCAATGGTTTCAAGCTGATACAAACGTCCGGCAACGGCTTTACCTTCGTTATCTTTAACATGCGGGACACTATTCAGCGGCAGACGGGTTTCACGCTGCTGAATAAGATATTGCAGGCTTTCCTTGCTGTAGAAGCCAAATACCCGGCGCGGAGGATATCCATGAGTTTTATGATCGTCCCACAGCCAGATGTCGTAGCCATTGGTATAGAAAATAACCGGACGCTGACCGTATTCTTTTTCCAGCCAGTCTGCATATAGCCGAGCCTGAATTCGTCCTTGCTCGGCATTGACGCTGGTTTTTTTTGCTTCCACCACCGCCAGCGGTTTATGCGCTTCATCCCACAAGACATAATCCGCATAACCGTCGCCGGTCGCGGTAGGCTGTTCTTTAACAGGGTGTTCCTGCGTAACCTGATCAGTATTGTTAAGCTCTTCCCCTACATTCCAGTCAGCAGCAAGCAGGCGGGAGTCAATCAGGCGGCGGCGGGTTTCCGCTTCATCAATAGAGAGGATGTCGGCAACATGCTGGTTGCGAGCTCTGGCTTCATTCAGGCGCTGGGTGAGGTGTTCGGCCTTTTCCTGCTCTTGCTGTAGTGCGCGTTGTAACGCCAGTTCTCGCTCACGGCTTTCATCTTGAGCCCTGATTGCATCTTCCAGACGTTTATCATCTGCACGACCTGAAGATTGCGTTAATGGAGGAAGAGTAAATTTGGGGCAGTTATCAACATTACCGTGGGCGTAGCGGACATATAGCCAAATTCCCAACAAATACGCTTCTTTGAGCAGCCAGTAGGTATCTTTAGCTTTGATACGACCACCGTGCGCGGCACGGTTGCCGTGGATACGTAGCGCATCCATTTTCATGATGATGGCTTCCGGCATCATGCTGGTAAACACATCTGCGTTCATTAAATCATACAGATTTGCTTTGATGCCTTCGGGCAGTCGTTCCTGACGGTATAACCAACGTACCATCAATTCGGTGTAGTTGCGCAGCTTGACCAGACAGCTTTCCGGATCGGAGTGAACATAGCGTTCCGCCATACACGCGAGTTCCGCCAGTTCCGGCCACTGGCTACGCAACATTTCAAAATTGAGAGACTGCTCCATCAATCATCGCCTTATGTCGTGGATACAACAGGAATTCTGGAAAGAATATCACACTATTTTGGCTGACGAAGTGAGCCGGATGGCATACGGTGGCTATGAATAAGCTGACGTAACAACTTTAAAGAGATCAAGCATCTATTAATTACAGTCAATAGCGTGATTTTTTTATACAGTGGGCACAGAATAACCCTAAATACAGTAACGGTTCAGGAGCATTTCACCCTTATGACTACTCTCGTTTTTTCCTACTCTCATGCGGATGAAGCACAACGCAATGAGCTAGAGAAACATCTGTCCCCGCTGAAGCGAATGGGGAAAATCACCACATGGCACGATCGCCGAATCGTTCCTGGGCAAGAGTTTGAACATCAGATCGACCACTATTTTTCGCAAGCAGATATTATCCTGTTGCTAATTAGCAGTGATTTCATCGCTTCTGACTATTGTTATCAGATAGAGATGACCAACGCACTGGAGCGGCATAAAAAAGGTGAGGCGGTGGTCATTCCGGTGATTTTAAGAGAGTGTGCCTGGCATCAGTTGCCATTCGGCAGCATCATGGCAGCGACAATCGACGGTAAAGCCATAAGCAGGTTTGCCAGTCACGATGAGGGTTACGTTCAGGTCGCCGATGCTGTCTCCCGAGCCATTGCCAATTTGGAAGCGAAAAAGCCGCAGCAGATTGTGCACGCCCCAGCTTCGGCTGATCCGATGCTTCAGGCAACGGATACCGTCTTTACACCGCGTTCGAGCAATCTTTCTCTGCCAAAGAGTTTTACTGACCTTGATAAAGATCGTGCCCGTCGCGAGGGTTTTGAGTATGTCGCTCGTTACTTTGCTAACTCGCTGGACGAACTCAAAAAGCGCCATGCAGGGCTAGACGTTGATTTCCACCGACCTGATAACGATTCCTTCACATGTGCCGTGTATATCAACGGTAGCAAGGTTGGTCAGTGCGGAGTCTGGTGTGGCAGCCGTAATATGGGATTCGGGGATATCTGCTACAGTCAAAGCGGTGTGACTCGCAATAGTTGCAATGAAAGTCTTAGTGTTGCGGATAATGGGCAGACGCTTGGGTTCCGCCCCTTGATGGGACTGGGTTACAGTAATTCAAGGGATTCGTTGCTGACTAACGAAGGCATGGCAGAACATCTATGGGATATGTTCTTTAGCCCGATTCAACAGCGTAATCGATAAATGTAGTCCGTATCACTAAAACTGATACGGACGATGCTGATGATCAGCCAAAGCCCTACTTGGTTAAGGTAATGGCAGAATCCTATATTGTGCCTCGGACAGCTATTCGTCATATTTCTCGATAATGTTATCTGCATGATATAAAAATTGATGTTGGTTCTATTGAATATGGAATGCTGGTTTTAATTTATGCGCGGGACTCATAAATACGACAATACAACCATTCTTCCAGATCGCTTTTTAACCAACGGGAAGTTCTGCCCAGCTTGATCGGCTTCGGGAATAAGCCATCCTGTATTAGTTTGTAAAACCATTTATCGCTCAGACCAGTGAGCTGGGTAATGAATTTCATATCAATGAATTGGTCTTCAAGCAGAGTGGGTTTTGTATTCATAGTGATGTGTTCCGGTTAAGGATTAATAACCGGAGCTGTTAGTAAACTGATTTACTGCCAGCTCCTCCACATCAATGGTTTCTGTTGTAAAAATATGCAGGGGTGATAATCTCCTGCATTGAATACTTCGTTTACACGTTTCTTGGGCGGCCTAATCCACTTGGTGGTGGTACCTCATTACAGGCGTAAATATGCGTTCCATTCTTTTGTTCCTGTTTGGCAAGGTAACTGATGATATATCTCAAACCATGGATATAATCGGTATCCCGATGGTTAATGGTTTTATTTATATCAGCTTTATAAATCTCCTTGTATTCACATCGATGATATTTACCTTCCCCCTGAGTGATCTCCTTCCATAAATTACCAATGCGGTCTGCTACAGGAAATGTTTTACGTATTTTTTGCCCGTCCAGATACACCACCGTATGAGAATGAAATCTACTGTCTTCACCATATTCAATCACCCAGAAGAATCCAGCTATACCATGTTCCTGTTCAACTTGCTTAAATAGGTTCCGAAGATCCTGCTGAAGGCAACTGTAGTCCTTTTTGTAACGTTCTGAGTTCTGGTTGTATGAAAAGTCCAGTCGAATACCGATTACCTTTGAATAGCGTTCAATGACACTATTCAGGTGGTGATTTATCAGGCTATGTAAAAACCAGTCCATTTTATATTTGGCATTATATGGATAGTTATCGTTCATGTTGTTTCCTCTGAGGTTATGGTTCAGAGGAAGGGGATGTGTTGTATTTTTTGTCAGGTGGTTTGGTGGTAAGAGGTGGAAGGAATATTAATTAAACTAATTAACCTAAATGATCGTTGTTACGAAGTAACAGCCGTCACTAGCATTGATTCTACGATGCTGTTGGATGTTGACGTTGACGTTGACGTTGACGTTGGCGTGTCTGTGCTGCATTTGAAGCAGTTGTGCAAGCTGGAAACCTTGGCAACTCATACGAACAAAAATTGGCTGTGTATGGAGGAGGGAGAGGCTTATACCATAACCTAATAATGTAAAAAATTACGCGTAGCTTGATTGCACACAGCATTTGATAGGTTTTAACTTCAATGTAGTGGCTCTATTGTAATGAATATCAAAGAAAATATAAAAATAGCATTACTAAAAAATTACTAATAAATTAGTTTTTTATTATGCTATTTTTATGACATAATTATGCTTCATTGTGCGTTTTTTGTGCTGATTTTCGTGGGGGATTTGGATGGCGCAGATGGATTATGGTCGTTGTAGGAAGTATTATCAGTATCTGAGATGCCTCGAGACGCTCTACAAAGCAAAGGTGAACTGGGAAGAAGTGAGATTTTTTCACTCTGCGACTCAATATGCTTATTTGATCAATAAACTTATTGCTGATAATGACTCGTTAAGAGAACGAAGGAAAATAATCGTTCGTGATATGAAGGCATATGCCTCTGCGACTATTGTTCCTGAGGTTTATTTTATTTGGATGAAAGATAGTGACAGGGTTGCATGCTATACAATGTTTTGGCTAGCAAGCCATAGTGAGATTTCTCTTCCTGTTTTAAATAGCTTAAAAGGATTCTCTATCCCATCTGTTAAAAGTGATTTCAATCCTTTTATTAATGATAAGTCAGAACATGCTGCTGATGCCTCATATATACATTCGGTCCAAGAGTTTACGATTGTTTCTAAAGGTAATCAGAATCTGAAAAATCCTTTTTTTGAAAAGAATAACTTTGACGTTTTTGTTGATGACCATGCTAATGGAATTAACTTTCAGTGTATTAACACTGTCAGCGATACGGTTGATGGTTACATTTTTAATGTGATGATACTGATTGATCAGATAAACACTACAATTGATAAAAAGATTTCTTTAATAGATAAAGCACACCAAGCGTGGTGCGAGCATTTTAGTCGATTCCCTCGCCCATTTAAGTGGATTGATTTAAACGAAGAAGATAATGCTCTCTGGTTGTGGGACTATATGCGGAAAAACCATATTGGATGCGATGTGCTACCGTCATCGTCAAAGCAAAGAAAATATTTTTTGCTGGCAACGTTTGATAACTGGGCCGGGTGGACGAATAAACAGTTTAGTAAACAAAAAGAAAATGCCCGTAAAGTGAGGGCTAACCCCGAAGAGCCGTCTTCGCTAAAGAAGCTATTAAATCCCACTACGCCCGATGCTTGCAGGAACGTTTTCCTGCACAATGCGCGCAATGCCTGGGTGCAGAGGCGGCATCGTCAGAAAATAAAAAAAGATACGACGGGAATCAAGCTTACGGCGCAATCCAGGAAAAAGCTTGTGGCTATACAGCAGTTATCAGGCGTTGAACCAAATGCCATACTGAAAAGTTTGATTGATGATGCTTACCAAAGAATGAAAGAAAAAAGCAAAGATTAAAAATATTTTCGATATATATCATTTTCATGAACATACCAGCATAACGGCAGAACTTCACGGTTCTGCCGTTTTAGTTTTATTTATTGCAGGAGTAGTCATGAATAATACAAAGGACTTACAGCCACTAAACCATTCGCTTTCCGGCCTACCGCAATGGGTGTCTGAACGTATATTGCAGCAGATAAATCAGTTAACCCGCTACGAGCCAGTGATCGGCATTATGGGTAAAACCGGTGTTGGGAAGAGCAGTCTGTGTAATGCCCTTTTTGCCGGGGATATATCCCCGGTCAGCGATGTAACGGCCTGTACCCGTGAGCCTTTGCGCTTTCGCCTGCAAGTTGGCGACCGCTTTATGACGTTAGTTGATCTACCCGGCGTGGGCGAAAGTGGCGTTCGAGATACTGAGTATACTGCGCTCTACCGTGAGCAACTTCCCCGGCTCGACCTGGTGCTGTGGCTGATTAAAGCTGATGACAGGGCACTGGCGACTGATGAGCATTTTTACTGTCAGGTGATTGGTGAAGCATACCGGCATAAGGTGCTGTTTGTTATCAGCCAGTCGGACAAGGCCGAGCCCACAACCGGTTCAGAAAGATTGTCCACAGAGCAAAAACAAAACATCAGCCGTAAAATTTGCCTGCTGCATGAGATTTTTCAGCCTGTGCATCCGGTGTGTGCCGTGTCGGTCCGTCTGCAATGGGGATTGCGGATGATGGCTGAGAGGATGATTAAGTGTCTGCCACGTGAGGCCAGTAGCCCGGTGGTGGCGCAACTGCAGCATCCCTTTCGCACAACGGTAGTCCGGGAACAGGCCCGTGATGATTTCGGTGAAACCGTAGGTGCCATACTCGATACGGTAAGCACCTTTCCCCTTATTCCCGCCCCGGTGCGGACCATTATTCAAGTCGTGCGTTCCTCGGTGGTGTCAGTGGCCCGCGCTGTCTGGGATTTCTTCTTCTGAGTGTTTAATTCTGCCCTGTTATTCTCCGTGCCCTGTCGCCAGTGCGGCAGGGCTTTCTTTATTTGCTTTACCCATATTGAGGAGTCTGCTTATGACCCGTCTGGCTTCGCGCTTTGGCGCGGCAAATCTTATTCGTCGTGACCGTCCGTTAACCCGTGAGGAGCTGTTTTGCGTGGTGCCCAGCGTATTCAGCGAGGACAAACACGAGTCCCGTAGTGAACGCTACACCTACATACCCACCATATCCTTGCTCGACAGCCTGCAGCGGGAAGGCTTCCAGCCATTCTTTGCCTGTCAGACTCGTGTTCGCGATCCTGGCCGTCGTGAGCATACGAAGCACATGCTGCGCCTGCGACGTGAAGGACAGATTACCGGCAAGCAGGTGCCGGAAATTATCCTGCTCAACTCCCATGATGGCACCAGCTCTTACCAGATGTTGCCTGGCCTGTTCAGGGCTGTGTGTCAAAACGGGCTTGTCTGTGGTGAGTCATTTGGCGAGGTGCGGGTGCCACACAAGGGGGATGTGGTGAGTCAGGTTATTGAGGGGGCGTATGAAGTGCTGGGAATTTTTGACCGGGTGGAGGAAAAGCGTGATGCCATGCAGTCGTTGCTGTTACCACCACCTGCGCAGCAGGCACTGGCAAAAGCCGCGCTTACGTATCGCTTTGGTGAGGGCCACCAGCCGGTTACTGAATCGCAGATACTCTCCCCGCGCCGCTGGCAGGATGAGAGTAATGACCTGTGGACCACTTATCAGCGTGTGCAGGAAAACCTGATCAAGGGCGGACTCAGCGGGCGTAATGCTAAAGGCGGACGAACGCATACTCGTGCCGTGCGTGGCATTGACGGGGACGTGAAGCTTAACCGTGCGCTGTGGGTGATGGCAGAAACACTGCTCACGCAACTGCAGTAGAGGTTTAATGTTGCCACATTGTTAATACTGGACACCACCTGTCCGAATTGCTACGTGCTCGTGTGCCTCAGTCTCCCGGTAATAGCCTTTAAACCCCGTTACATCTGGCTTTTGCAGAAATAAAAAATAGTTTCTGCGTTGTCCATACCCTGTCCGCCCCCCTCTTTAAAGTAATCACATCATTTTCAGTCAGTTAACTTTCCTGGAGAACCTCTCATGATACAGGCAGAACGCCGCCATGACCGGCTGGCTGTCAGGCTGTCACTGATAATCAGCCGTCTGGTGGCGGGTGAAACGTTGAGCGTGCGCAAACTGGCCGCTGAGTTTGGCGTGTCAGTGCGCACGCTGCGGCGTGATTTTCGTGAGCGACTGATGTATCTGGACCTGGAGTATCAGTCCGGATACTGCCGCTTACGCACTGCTGGCAGTGAGATGCAGATGGTGCCCGACGTGCTTATCTTTGCCCACCGCAGCGGGCTGGCCGGACTTTTTCCCGGCCTTGACCGCCGTCTGGTGAACGCACTGCTGATGTGCGATGAGTCTCCCTGCGTGATAGCACCAGCCAGGCCGGTTCCTTCGCCTTCAGGAGCATTGTCTTTCTGGAGACTGATTCAGGCCATTACCGGGCGCAGGCGGGTGACGCTGATTGCGGAGGGGCGACGCTGTGAGCGCCTGGCTCCCTGCCGGTTACTCATCCACCAGCAGACCTGGTATCTGGTGGCTGAACACGAAGGGCATATCGCCGTATTCACACTTGATGAAATCCATCTGATTCAGCCTTTGCAGGAGGCTTTTCGCCGCAATGACAGTCTGTGCCATCTGACTGAAGACCCGGTCTTCATTCAGGCCTTACCCCATTTTCGCTTTATCCAGCAGTCATTGCTTACGTTTGTTCCGGCTGACAGTCCACCGGAATAGCGGAGGCGTTGTTATCAACCCGGCAACAGGGAGGAGCCCAGTGCCCGTTATTGCCATTATCGCCATTGTTATCATCGTCATCATTCTGAATAAAACCGGGGTTTCCGAGAGCCTCACAGCCCTGACACTCGCCACCGTTGCTGCACTGCTGACAGGCGGTGGTGCAGCTGGTGCTGCCAGTGTCGCGCTGACGCCGTTCGTCGGCGTGCCGGTGGGTATTTTCGTGGGGATTTATGTCTTTACCAAAGTGGTTCGTCTGATTTCAGGAAAAAATAATGAAACGTAAAACACTACCTCTACTGGCGCTGGTTGCCTCCACTCTGTTTCTGAGCGCCTGCGATGACAGGAGTGATGACCTGAAAGCTATCAGTAAATTTAAGGACCTCACGCCTCCGCGCTTCAGCGATGTGGTGAGCCGTCAGGATGATGTCAGGGAAGAGTGGTCGCAGATTGCTCTTTCTGGTCCCACTATGCAGGTCTTACGTACCCGTCAGTCGCCCGATGGCTGCGAGGGTGGCAGTTACTACTACCTCGTGGATATGGAGGAGAAAACCGTGCAGCCGCTGATGAATGCGCTGTGTATTGCCGACAACATCAGCCTGGAATACCACGAGAAAACGGACCCGCGCACCCGGGAGCGTTTCCTTGAATATTCCCATGACGGCAAACTGATGGGACGGCTGCTGATACCCTCAAATCCTGATAACCGGGAATAAATACAAAGACAAAGGAGACAGAAATGAAAATAAATTCTTTAAGTCGGCTCATGCTCGCTGGCGTGCTGCTTGTCAGCTTCAATGCCTCTGCGGTTTCGGGACTCTGGCAACAGGGGTACGGTCAGGGCAATGCGGAATACAGTGTGACGGATAGCAGCGGAAAGATGTTTACCATCAACTGCACGGAAAATCCGGACCAGAACGGTATTTACCAGCACTCGGTTTTTCTGACCCTCGCAGGGGATAAAACGATCAGCTCGCATGATGACAGTACCGACATCACAGTGGTGATGGGCCATAAGCAATATGCCATTCCCTCAACCCTTGGCTGGCGTAACGGGGATAATGCCTGGTTTAGTTTCATCATGGATATCCGTAAGGCCAGGCAGTTCGACGTCTACGTCAATGACCGCAAAGCGGGGACCTTCAGCGTTGACCTGACGAACGCTACGAAGGCACTGCCAACATTAGCAGACTGCACTAACGAGTGACAGTTGTGCTTTCCATCCATAACAACATACCTGACTGCCAGGAGCAGTCAGGGTTTATTTTTTTCATTTTTTATTTCCACCGATTAGTCCAGGCACTTCCGAATAATGAGCGCAGTGGCCAGTTTTAGTTGACTATATAGCAATGATAAAATAATCACGTGTTATGTTGAGATTGTTTATTTAGCGGTTGAGAGAAACTATGGATAAAATTTGTGATAAGTGTGCACACATGATGAGTGCATGTACTTGTGGAACTTGTGAGAACTGTGACGAGAAAGAGTCGGACTGTACCTGCAAAAAATGTAGCCAGTGCAATAACCTTGAGGACTTCTGCTCTTGCAGAATTTGTGAAGAATGTAGTGAAAAAGAAGCAGAGTGCTGCTGTTGAAATGTTAACAATACTGGCTGCAGGAGCTACCTGCCTGCAGCTTCGATTGCCGACGTACCCCGATCCCAGTTGGTTAGCGTATTTCGATTCTTGCATTAATCGCTGGACTCACAGCACGAAGCGGACATACTTACTGGATTGAAGGTCCGCTGTGAGCGAAGAGCGGACGTTCTAGTATTTGCTCGAATGTTTCACAGAATGCTGTCAATCCAGTCTGCAAATGCGCGAACAGCCGGTGTAAGAAACCGCTGATGGGGGTAAAGCAATGTGACCGGAACTGATGGCGGTTGCCAGTCATCCAGAACTTCAACAAGCCTGCCTTTCTGAAGGTCCTCAGAAACAATACTTTCTGCCAGCTGTGCCAGCCCAAAACCTTCAAGACACATTTTAATGTAGAGCCCCGTTTCGTTAACGGCTGCGTTTCCCTTTACAGGCACGTACAAATTTTCAGTGCCACGCAGGAAATGCAGCTCGTCTGTGCGCCTGCCCGAGCCGGAAAAATAATGAATGGCCCGATGCTCTGACAAATCACCCGGCGTTTGAGGAATACCATATTCCTTGAGATACTCGGGAGAGGCGCAGGTGATCCACCGAAACCGGCCAAGTGGGCGAGCCACAAGGGTAGAGTTATTAAGCTCTCCCGTTCTGATCACACAGTCAACTCCCTCCTGAACAAGATTCACCTGTCTATCGCTGACGCCAATCATCAGGTAAATATCCGGATAAAGCCGGTAAAAATCTTTCAGGTTTGGCATGACGATGAAATGGGCTATCCCACCCGGCATATCAACGCGTAAACGTCCCTGTGGCCGCCTCCCGGAATCCTTCAGCCCGGATTCTGCATGTTCGATTAAGGAAAGTATTTCCCTGCACTCACCGAGATACTGCATACCTTCAGGGGTAAGGCTGACCCGCCTCGTTGTCCGGTTAAGCAGGCGAACCTGCAGATACTTTTCAAGACTTTTAATCGTGCTGGTAACCGTCGAAGAGGGCAGTGAAAGCGTTTCTGCTGCCCGTACGAAGCTTCCGGCTTCAGCCACGCGTAAGAATACCTGCATAGCCTGAATGCGATCCATTTCTTCCTCTCAGCCGATAATCAGTGAATTTTATTATTCGTGAATTATGAATTATGAAAACAATTTAAGCACCTTTTTCGTTTTAAGCGGGTGACGTATCGTTTTCAAATTGCTAAGAAAGAGGCTGTTCAGATGATCGATTACATCAGAAATATTGTAAATAACCAGACTGTAAACCCACCGCTAACATTGATTCGGGGCGCAACGATCCTCAGCATGGATGACAGCGTGGGTAACATTGAGCACGGCGACATCCTTATTCGTGGTTCAACCATCACCGCCGTGGGGCAGAACCTGGACGCGCAGGATGCCCACGTGATAGATGCCACGAACATGATTGCCATGCCGGGAATGGTGGATTCACATCGTCACTCATGGGAAGGCCAGCTGCGCCGTATCAACCCTAATGCAACCTGTCTGGATGACTACAGCAACGCCACGCATTTCTCTTTCGCCAAATATTATCGCCCTGCCGATATCTATGTGGGTAACCTGCTTACTGCCCTGGGCGCAATTGATGCGGGCATCACCACCGTCATTGATAATTCGCACAACAGCCGCACCGCTGCACACTCTGACGCCGCCGTAGAGGCGCTGCTGGATTCGGGCATTCGTGCTATTCACGCCTCCGGGGCACCCGTTGCAGGCGAATGGGACAGAGCGCACTGGCCGGGCAACTGGCAGCGCCTGCAGGAGAAGTATTTCAAAAACAATCCTGAAGGGCTTGTCTCTCTGGGGGTCATGGCCCAGCTGGAGCCGGAGCTGTGGGCGGAGGCGCGCAGGCTGGGACTACCAATCGTCACAGAATTCTTCGGTGCTGAGATGGCCTCCGAACTTGAATCACTGCATCAGCAGGGGCTGCTGGGGCCGGACAATATTTTCAATCACTGCACGGCGTTGCCTGATGAGGGATGGGACATCCTGCGCAAAGCCGGTGTAAGGGTGAACGTCTGCCCCCGTTCCGATTCGCACTATGGCATTGAAAGCGGGATGTTCGCCATTGAAGCCGCGCAGCGTCATGGTATCAACCCGGGCCTGAGTGTTGATAACGAAACGTCTTACAGTACCGATATGTTTATGGAAATGCGTGTGGCCTTTTACCTGCAAAGGGTAATGGGCATGCACCAGCAGCACTGCTGCGAGTCAGCCCACTCGCTGAAAACGCTGCCGGCAGCGCAGCTCCTTAAAGCCGCGACTGTCTATGGCGCAGCCTGTGCAGGGCTGCAGGACAAAATTGGCAGCCTGACGCCAGGCAAACAGGCAGACCTTATCCTGATTAACGTCGGCGATATTAACCTCTACCCGAACGGTAATGCGTTTGGCACCGTGGTACATGCAACGGAGCGAAGCAACATCGATACCGTCATGATCGGCGGACGAATCGTTAAGCAGCATGGCAAAGTCGTGGGCGTGGACAGCGCGCGTCTTCACGAAGCGATTGATGAATCCCGGGCGCATCTGTTTGCCGCCGCCGGGTATGAGCCTGACATTTTTGCTGAGACCTTCCTGCCGCCGGCGCAGACACACTGACAGGTATGAAACGTATGAGCATGATTTATTACGTCATCGCTTTTGCCGCAGGCCTTGGTATCACCCTGCAGACGACCCTGAACAGCCAGCTGGCCCGGGGGCTGGGAGGTGACCCGGTTACCGCTGCGTTATTTTCGTTTACGGCCGGCGCATTCAGCCTTGGCGTTTACGCATTGTTGCGTGGGGGACTGTTCACCTCGCTTGTGGCCATTCATTCTCAACCGCTGTGGAGTCTGGCGGGAGGCCTGATTGGGGCCTGCGCTCTTTTCAGCTATGTCGTGCTCGCGCCCAAAATTGGGTTTTCAGCCCTGCTCGGCCTGGCGATTGTCGGACAGCTACTTTCGTCTCAGATGATTGACCATTTCGGCCTTCTGGGCGCCATAAGGCGACCTGTTTCGTTGCTCAAACTGGCTGGGATGCTGGTCATGCTGATCGGTCTTGCAATCATGCTCTTTGGTGATCGCCTGTCACACCGTTTCGTGAACTGACAGAGAAAAATCATACGCCGGTGGTGTCAGGAATTAATCCATTAAGGCAGGGAACCCTGCCTCACTGAGGTAACACAATGCTTACGATCGCATCTCATGTCAGCAATGAACTGGGAGAATGTCCTCTCTGGTGCGAAAGAACGCGCCGCCTGTACTGGACAGATATTGAGGGCCGTGAATTACTCGCCATGCAGGAAGACAGTGAAGAAATCAGCCGCTGGTCCTTACCGGAACGACTGGGCTCATTTGCGCTAACTGATGAAGAAAACGTATTGCTGATGGGTTTTGAATCCCGCCTCGGCTATTACGATCTGCAGAATGGTATTTTTACCCTGGTTGCAGCTTCACCTGGTGCCCAGGGTACACGTATCAACGACGGGCGCTGCGATCGCGCAGGAAATTTTGTATTCAGCTCGATGCACGACGGCAATTCTCTACAGGCTATTGGCAAATTTCACAGGCTGAACGCAGCCACTCTGGAAACAGAGACGCTGAGCCTGCCTGCGGTGGCCATACCTAACAGCATCTGCTTCAGCCCGGATGGCTGCACCATGTATTACAGCGACTCCATGCAAGGACGCATTTTTTGTTGTGATTACCCTTCACTCAGTAATCAGCGAATTTTTACTGAAGTAGAAGGCGGCGGCGCGCCTGATGGATCCTGCATTGATGCGCAGGGCTATCTGTGGAACGCAGAATGGGGCGGTAGCCGGGGCGTTCGTTACAGCCCTGCAGGAGAAATGGACAGCGTTCTGTCTGCTCCTGCCATTCAGACGACCTGTCCGGTACTCGGCGGTTCGTCACTGAACACGCTTTTTTGTACCAGTGCACGCGTTGGTCTCGCTGAACCTACCAATTATGACGGTGCACTTTTCAGTATCCGCTCACCCTTTTTTGCCGGGTTACCTGAAAGCCGGTTTGCAGCGCACACAACATAATGTCTGGCATTTGATCTGATCCAGGCTGGGAGAAAGCGTCCGCTTCTGGCACGAAGCGGACCAGGCAACTGAGCTGAAGGTCCGCTGTGAGCGAAAAGCGGACCATTAAATCAGAGGAAAAGCATCACTGGTAGTGTTCGGACAGTTCATGCTAAAACCCGTATGACATTTATCATCAATGATTAAGGAAGGCTGTTAATGGCTGCGGTTGAGGAATTAAAAGTGAAGTATCCAGGGGCGGATGCCTGGAAAATAGGTGACAGTCCGGAACTGGCCAGCGAGCTTGCGGACCTGATTAAAAAGGGGATCAAAACGGCCTCCTGCGGATCGCTTACCTCTTACCAGCAGGAAGAGTCTGCCCCAAAGATTGGGAGCTATAACATTATCCTTGATGGTCAGAACGTCCCTGTCTGCGTGACCAGGCTGGTTTCAATGCGACTGGTGCGTTTCTGTGATGTAACTGAGGCGTTTGCCCGCAAAGAAGGTGAAGGCGATTTAAGTCTTGAATACTGGCGGAAAGAGCACCAGCGGTTTTTCACCCGCGAAGGGCATTTTTCTGAAGATATGGAGCTTATCGCAGAGGAATTTGAAGTGGTTGAGGTGCTGTAAGATAAAGGTTCTGGCGTTGAATTCTCTGCCATTTATAACAACGTCCGCTTCTGGCACCAGGCGGACATATTCACGGTGTTACAGGTCGCCTATGAGCGAAAAGCAGAATTCAGACATCAAGATGGATGCGGGGACTTACAGCAAAGATAACATGGCTGCGTAACCGGGTTTGCCCGGTAGCGGTTTTTCTGCCGGAATTAGCGAAGACAGGCGCCAGGTTCATACAAAACAGCACGGCCTCTGGCCGCGCTGTTTATACCTTATGCGGATATTATTTCAGGTGGTTCTGCAGCGCTGCGCCCGCCTGCTCCAGCGCGGTTCTGACGGTGGGCTCCTGACTTAACGGGTTCAGCAGCCCGTAGTCATGGATCATGCCGTTGTAGCGTGTCACGGTCACAGGCACGCCGGCGGCATCGAGCTTGCGACCGAACGCTTCACCTTCGTCACGCAGAACATCCAGTTCCGCTGTCTGGATTAAGGTTTGCGGGAAACCTTTCAGCTGTTCCGTGGTGGCCCGCAGTGGCGAGGCAAGAATATTATTACGGTCTGACGCGTTAGTGGTGTAGTTATCCCAGAACCATTTCATCATGTTTTTCGTCAGGAAATAGCCGTTTTCATACTGGTTATAGGATGTGCTGTCAAAATTCGCATCCGTTACCGGCCACAGCATCACGTTATAACGAATCTTCGGTCCGTTAAACTGTTTAGCCTGCAGCGCCACGGAGGCCACCATATTCCCCCCGACGCTGTTACCGACCAGGCCCAGACGGCTGCCATCGACGCCAATTTCCTGACCGTGTTCAGCCACCCATTTGGTTGCTTCATACGCCTGGTTAATCGCGACAGGGAAGTGGGCCTCCGGTGACGGCGTGTAGTCAACATATACCGCCGCAGCGCCGGATGAACGAACCAGGTCCCGGATCAAACGTTCATGGGTCGGGAAATCTCCCAGCACCCAGCCGCCACCATGGAAGAACATGAATACAGGAAGGGTGCCGGTCGCGTTGTCCGGTTTCACGATTTTCAGTTTAATGGATTGCCCGTTTACCGTGATGATTTTTTCTGCAACCTGCGCAGATGGCAGCGTAACGCCCTTCTGTGCCCCGATCAGCACCTGACGGGCCTCCTGCGGGGTCATCTGTTCCATAGGCTTGCCATCACCGGAGTTCAGCACGTTGAGAAATGCCTGCACGCCGGCTGTGGGAGCAGGAAGATTAACTGGTTTTTCGGAAGCCACAGCGGTGGCGGATGCGAAAAGAGCAGAAGTCAGGACAGCTGATACGGTTTTCATGATTAAGCCTCGTTAGATATGTGTTGATTGTATGATTCGGTTGAGTGCCGGTTGTTGCTGGCACTTGCCTTGTGTGAGTAATACTTGCACGCAATATTCTTTCGGTCAAACCTTATTTAAATAACTTTTTCTGAACATCCTGGTCTTCAGTTAATTAAGTGTTTAAAAACAGTCAATTAGAAGATACTGCATTTTGTTATCCTGATTTACCTGCTGATCCGCTCTGCCGCCAGCTACCTCTCTTCACAGCCAATGTTCTGCTAACTGCCCTGCGGCTGGCCGGTCTTAGGGCTGACTCAGTCAATACGGTTCTGCGCAGTTTCGTTGAAATCCGGACGTTCCTTGCTATCTCTCCTCAAGACATGTGACGTATTAACCGACACAGACCCGGGGCAGGTAATCCCTTGTCTGCCTGGCTGACGTCTGAGCGAGTGGTCTCTCGTTTACGTTGAATACAAAAGTAAATGATCACTTATATAAATATAATGATTTTTTATGTGCTTTTTTCAGGAGTTATGTGAATGACGCCGCTGGCGTTCATGAGAAGAGGTCAGTAAGCATGAGATAATCACGGTATTCAAAGACATGCCCTGCCCTCGCTGCTGAACAGAAAACAAACCGGTTGCCCGGAAAATGCCTCAGGGGGAATGCAAATAAGGCAAAATTCAGGACACCTGACCCGGCTTTTATGACCGGGCCTTAGTAAAATTATGCGCATCGCCTTGTTACCGTCATTTAACTTTTGCGAATTTAACTTGCATGCAATATTCTTTATAGAAAATATTATTTAAACAATTCTGGTGTGTTTGCATGGAGAAAATTAAATGCGAAAAAACAGCATCTTAGAGGAAAAGCTCTGCTTTTCTTTGTATTCGGTAACAAACGCGCTAATCCGCCATTATCGGCCCTTGCTGAAAGCGTTTGACCTGACCTACCCACAGTTTGTCGTGCTTATGGCCCTTTACGAGCAGGACAATATCCCGTTACGGGCGCTTGGCCAGAAGACATTATTTGACTCGGGAACGCTGACGCCGCTTGTACAAAAACTTGAGGCGAAGGGGTTTCTGAAAAGGATGGCTGTTGCCGGAGATGAAAGGATGAAAAATGTCGTTCTTACTGAAAAGGCGAATGAGATGAAAGAGGCTCTGCTGGATCTGCCTGGTAAGATGAGATGTACCATGCAGATGAATGATGAGGAGTTAAATCTGCTTCGGCAACTGTCGGCTAGTCTGCTTAAAGACTTGTAAGGCTTAGTGCCGGTGTGGCATGAACAGGAAGCACAGTCCGGCAATTCAGCGGTACACCAGAAGATTGCGGCAGCCGTCCATTTTTCCCAGAGGAAATTGCTCTGACGCAGAGCAAAAGCGATGGCCGGAGCAGTGTCAAAAATGTTATGAGCGGCGGGATGAAGGATGCATCCTGACTCCCCGTCATGAATGGGACGGAAATCCGGGATCCCCGGCCGGATTTAAGCCCGTTACGCGCAGAATGCATGCTCTTTTTGAGCATAATCTCCTCGTTTGAACCTAGTAAAAATTTCGCTTACTTAAAGATTCACATTTGGGGCAGTTACAACCCATCTGTACCGGGCGGCAAAAGATTTGCGCTGCCGCCCCAGGGCGATGCGTATTCGTTCCATGACCATCTATCCTCGGCAGGACGAGTCCCGTCCACGCCTGCAGTGTTAATCCCATAATATCTGAGCGCTGTAAAATAACGTTGCATTTATATAAATGATCACTTACTTTTATATTTGTCGCGACGCAAACGGGCAGCTTTTAGCTTCGGCGTCAACCAGGCAGACAAAGGATTACCCGCACCGTGTCTGCATCGTTCAATCCGCGGGATACCCGGAAAGGAAATATCATGGAACACCCGAATATGACTGAAGCTGCAGGAAACTGGATCAACGGTAACTGGAACAACGGAGGCACGATAAGACAGGCGATAAGCCCTTCAACAGGCCAGCCACTGGGAAACTACCTTGACATCGGCACTGACGAAGCACGTCAGGCGATCGAAGCCGCCCGTACTGCCTTTGACACGACAAGCTGGTCCAGAGAACGCTCCCTGCGCTCACGTGCCCTGTTTGAACTGGCCGACGAGGTCGCAAAACGGGTAGACGAGATAGCAATCCAGCTGGCACGCGAAGGGGGCAAGCTACTGGCGCAGACTCAGTGGGAGCTGGCATTAACGGTGGAGTGGCTGCGTTATGGCGCCGCCACGGCACTGCTGCAAACCGGCGGGCGCGCCCTTGAAGCCGCTCCGGAAATGCATTTCCATTCCGATCCCGAACCTCTTGGCGTTGTGGGAGTTATTTCGCCATGGAACTCACCAATCATACTGTCAGTGCGCGCTGTCGCTCCCGCCTTGGCTGCCGGATGTACTGTGGTGCTGAAACTGCCGCACCAGACCGCGCTTACCAATGCCCTGTTTTCCCGGGCAATCGCTGCAGTCAAATCGCTGCCACCGGGTGTACTGAATGTGATCACCGAAACCGGGAGTACAGGCGCTTCCATGCTGGTCGACTCCCCTCTGGTGAACATGATCAGCTATACCGGCAGCACTAAGGTAGGCCGCCTCATTGCCGCCAACGGTGCCAGAACGCTCAAACGTCTGAATCTGGAACTGGGCGGCAAAGCGCCGCTGATCGTATTTGATGATGCAAATCTGGATGTGGTGGTACCGCAGATCGTCATGGCACTGGTCGCGATGAATGGCCAGTTCTGCTGTACCGGTTCACGGGTACTGGCCCAGCGTGGCATCGCCGACCGGTTGCGCGCTGCACTGATCGAGGCTTATCAGAATGTCCGGCTCGGCGAAAGCGAAGACCCGCAGGCGCAGCTTGGCCCGCTGATCGACAAGGCCAGTGTTCAGCGCGTTGATGCCGTGGTCGCGGCAGCAGGATCGTATGCAAACATTCTGGTGCGCGGCGGCCCCGTGAATGAAGGCCCTCTGGCCTCAGGCGCGTTCTACCGCCCCACCCTGATCGAAGTACAGGACCTGAGCACTGATGTCATCCAGTCTGAAGTCTTCGGGCCGGTCCAGACTTTCGAGATTTTTGATGACGAAGCTGATGCAATCATGCGTGCAAACGCTACCGAATTCGGTCTCGCCGCGTCGGTGTTCTCAGACGACACGGCGCGTGGCCGGAGAGTTGGCAAGTCTGTTCAAGCCGGTCATATCTGGCTAAACTGCTGGGGCGTTATGTCCGAGCACTTCGAACAGAGCGGCTTCAAGCAAAGTGGTATCGGCGTCCTCTGCGGGCCACGTGCGATTGAGCAGTTTCAGGAAATCAAGGTCTATGCGAGCGTTGAGGCTACGCCGGCGTCACTCTGACGTTTATCGCCTCGTATCGCCAGTTCGTCCACTGCGTGGCTGACCTGACCTGCAAACTGAGGACGACACCACTCCGGTGTCGTCCTTGTGTTACCTGAATGGAATAAAATGTGAAAATGAAAACTGATGCAGACAAGCCCCTGCGCGGGCGTCCCGTGAATGAGCATGCGCGTGAAGAACGCATGACCCAGATCCTCAACGGGGCCCGAACCTGCTTTATACAACGCGGGTTTCACGCCTCATCCATTTCCGAGATTGGTGCGGCTGCAGGGGTCAGCGTTGCGAACATTTACCAGTACTTTCCGAGCAAGGACGTCCTCATCACGGCGCTTATCGAACTCGACCTGCAGCGGCATCACAATCTGATAAGCCGTTTCTGGAGTACTGATTTCAGTCGCAAGGCGATTGAAGAGCTGCTGGCAGAGATTTTCCTCACACCCGAGGGACACGCGGTGGCAGTTTTACGTGCTGAAATCGCCAGTGAAGGTGCGCGTAACACGCATGTTGCCGAACTCCTTCGTGATTCAGAAGCTGGCCTGATTGACAGCGTCCACAGCAGGATACGCGCGGCCCAGAGCAGCGGCCAGATATCTGCTGGACTCGATCCGCATGCCGTGACAGAGCGCCTGTCCCTTGTTTTTGAGGGCCTCATGCGCCTGTACCTGTTCTCCCCGGACAATGGACAGAAACTCATCGAGCTGTATTACCGCCAGTTTGCCGATACGCTTCAACTGAAGTTTTGACTTCCTGCCCACGGTAGAAAATGAAGGTCGCGCCAGGCTAACCAGGGCTGAATTATCGGCTGGTACCGGAGCCTGGCATAACGATAATACATGCACGTTGCTGGCACAGAATGACAGCCCCGCCTGTCCGTTAAACCAACTTTCACACCTTTTTAAGATGCCCCTGTATGCCAATTAAATGTAGGTTAACCTCCCGTAATGAACGAAAAACCTCCTGTGACAAGTGAATCGGAAGTACTGGCCGAAGAACTGCGCGAGATAGTGAGCGCGTTTATTCGAAATGTACGCATATCAACCGGCACAATTCGCACATCCCAGTATGAAACCCTGGATCTGCTCGATACGCACCATGCGCTGTCTATCGCTGAACTTGCCAGCCTGCGGGGTGTAAAACATCAAAGCATGCGTCTGGTAATCAATGAACTTGAGCTTCAGGGTCTGGTGCAGCGGCAAAAAAATCCGCAGGATGCGCGGGCACAACTGATTGTACTAAGTGAAAATGCACGTGCCCTGCTGGCCGACGCACGTGCAAAGCGAGTTGAGTGGATTGCAGCACGGTTAGATGCCCGGCTCAGTGAAGCCGAACGCGGGGATCTGCAGAAAGGTCTGGCTGCACTGCACAAACTCCTTTAGTTCTGCTTTAGCTGACTCAACACCTGTGCCAGTGTATTTAGTCCCCAGTGCTCTACGTATTTTCCTTCAGCAATCCGGACCATATCTATCACTGAAATGATGACAGCTTTACCGGTTGGAGCGACCCCCATCAGTTCACCTGTATGCCTGCCCGTTATCGTTTTACGCGTGGTGACCCAGTCTCGTTCGGCAATCTGATCTTCTATATTGACCTGTAAATCTGTAAGCGCGGGGCGAAGGATTTGGTCAAAGGTACGCCACAGACTTTCACGATCGCCGGCAGTGCCTTCCGGGGCGGATCGATTGATAAAACGGTCAGCCACTAATGCGTCAAATGCCTCACGGCTGCCTTCGGCAATAACGTACTGATTGAAGCGTTGCACGACAATTTTATTTTGCTCAGACATGAAAACCCTCACATATACAGTTTAACTGTATATATTAAAGCAGATCCTGGCCCCCTTTGAATAGCGATGTTGTGCGGTTAGATGTTCAGGACTTACCTGAGTTTTTCTCAGTTTGTTTCTGGCATAAAGCGGGCCTGCCTTGAGGATTATGCCCGCGTTGAAGAAAAGGTGGAGAATCGGTTGTCCTGGCAGGAATACCCGCTACGCGCCCACACGTCCCTCCGGTCTGGACTGATGGGGTCAGAACGCAAGTGGCTGGGGCAGTTTCAGTGGATATGATTACTGTGGATTTGATCCCTTACCAGCAGGCAGGTATCGGCAACAAGGTGGAGTTGTGGGGTAAAAAGGTCCTGATTAATGAGGATGCGTACGCTGCCGGTACCGTTGGTAATGAGCTGACGTGTGCGCTTGCTCCGCGGGTACCGGTCGGGTTTATTTGGTTTTCAGCGCGGTAAGCGTACCGTGCACATTCCTGCTGCATTTCCACGCAAGCGCTGCGAGTACGGCACCAATAATCATCATCGCACTCAGCGCAAGCTTCTCGTTTACCGGCAGAGCCATCGCCAGTAAACCGGCAGAGGAGCCGCCCGCCATCTGAATAAATCCCGCCTGGGCCGAAGCCACGCCAGCCTGCTGTTTATAAGGTTCCAGGGCATAGCTGGTTGCCGGACCGACCGTAAATGCCAGACCGGCAACCGATATAGCCACCGGGAACATATACAACGCCCAATTGGTTTGCATCTCTGCCGGGAAGATGGCCATGCCTGCCAGCATCGTCAAAGCACCACAGGCCATTGCCAGACTGCCAAAAGCCAGACAGATGGACCGGCCCAGCTTGCGGATTATTTTATTTACCAGCATGCTGGCAAGCATGATCCAGAAACCATTAGCGCCAAAGGCCATGGAAAACTGCAGGGCAGAGAGTTTGCCTTCGGTCATCAGCACCTGCGGAGCCAGTGATACGTAGGTCAGCACCATGCCCATTGCACCCGCATTAGCAAACGTAAAAGCAAGGAATCGGGGTTCACGCAGGATTCGGGCGTACTGGACAAGCGGAAGACCTTTGACTGCCAGCGTTCCGGCTGGGCGTGTTTCAGGCAGGAAACGCAGGATCATCAGGCCAATGACCAGCACATAACTGGCAAGAAACCAGAAGGGGGCACGCCAGCCAAACGCACCGGCCAGGAAACCACCCAGCATCGGTGCTAGTGCCGGAACAATATTCAGGGCACCGTTAAGGAAACCGTAGGCTCGTGCCGCTTCCTCGCCCTCAAGACGATCCCTGACTCCGCTGAACGCCACCACGGAGGTACAGCAAACCGCGCAACCCTGAACAATACGCGCGGTAAGGAACTGCGGCCAGCCGGTTGCAGTGGCAGCAAGAATACTACCCACCAGATATAGCAGGATCCCGGCTATGGCTACAGGTTTACGGCCAAAATTATCAACCAATGGCCCAGCAACAATCTGACCTAAACCCATTACCAGCAAAAACAGGGGAATGGTTGTCTGGATCGTGGTCACGGGCGTGTTTAGTCCCACCGCAATATCTGGCAGGGTAGGCAGGTAGAGGTCAATGCCCAGCGGGCTCAGAAGCACCAGGCTAAGTAAAAGAAGTGTGAATTTTTGCATCGTGCGTGACAGCATCCATATAAAAACAAGCCGGACAGGTTAGCGCAACCGCAGAAAAAGAAAAGGGTAAGTCAGCACGTCGATCATCGCCTTTGCAGACAGCGAACTGCCGGGTTTCATCGTCGCCCTTATGGCTATGACATTTCCCGGAGCACCACCCTGTCCTTCATGAGTTCACGCCGGTCCGTTACCTTTTTCTTATTCATAAATACCTGTCAAAAGAGCCGACAGGCTATCGCATCCCGCCCTGTGGGCTGAATTTATCACAAAGTCCGGTGGCGACCTGTATCTACAGAGGTTTCAGCCGGGACAGATCAATTTTTTGCTCAGCGTGAAACAGGCCGTGACGTATTGCATCCGCAGATACCACTCAGCTGAACTTTCTGTTTTCGGTGTAAATTTGAAAACGGTATCTACCAGCGCTGATGAACCCATGGGGATATTTTTTGCTGGTAAATCTTCTGCAGGGCGGTCATCACTTCATCTGAAAGAGCATTGATATTACCTGCCTGCGCATTAGCCTCTGACTGAGCCTTGTTTTTGGCACCAGGGATCACGACAGAAACATTCTCATTCATGAGAATCCAGCGCAGGGCGAATGCGGCCATTGTGATATCACCAGGTAAAAGGCGTCGTATTTCCTCCACGGCATCGAGCGCAACGTCGAAAGGCACACCAGCAAAGGTTTCCCCCTTATCAAACTGCTCTCCATTACGATTAAAAGATCGATGGTCATCGGCTGAGAATACCGTGTCCGTTTTCATTTTGCCGGTCAGCAGGCCTGAAGCCAGCGGGACGCGAGCAATGATTCCTACCTCCCGACGCCTGGCCTCACGCAGCAGCAATTCAGCAGGACGCTGCCTGAAAATATTGTAAATCAGCTGAATGGATGAAACGTTCGGGTACTCAAGTGCCTTAAGCCCTTCTTCCACTTTTTCAACAGAAACCCCATAGCTGCGAATTTTTCCTGTCTTCATCATTTCATCCATAACGGCGAAAACTTCAGGCGTGTAATAAGTTTCGGTTGGCGGACAGTGCAGCTGAACCAGATCCAGCGTTTCTGTTTGCAAATTATCGCGGGAGCGATCGACAAACTCGTTGAGATTTTTTTCTGTGTAACCCGAGGCTACATGGGGGGAAAGACGGCGGCCGATTTTAGTCGCAACAAAAGGACGTTCGCCGCCCCGATCTTTTAATACCTCGGCAATGATTTTTTCAGAACGTCCGTCACCATAAACGTCAGCGGTATCAATAAAGGTCATACCCGCGTCCAGTGCCGCGTGCAAAGCGCCTTTCGCATCCTCCAGGCTGACTTCCCCCCACGTTCCACCGATAGCCCAGGCTCCGAAGCCAATTTCAGATACGCTTTTACCGGTTTTACCAAGAATTCTGTTCTTCATACGTTATCCCTTACTGGCTGAACTGCAATGAACGCGTCGGCTTTAACCACCTGCGTTTACGACTGTGATAACAGAGCTTAGCGTTTACCAGGGCTGAATTCTTATGCTAAAAGATGTGCCAGATTCATTGAAGCGATTAATGAGGTTCATCTTATAAATGGAACGTATTGATTTCGCCGATCTTCAGGCGTTCGTTACCGTTTTACGCTGCCGAAGTTTTAAACTTGCGGCCATCGAGCTGGGCCTGTCATCTTCAGCAGTAAGCCATGCTATCAGGCGACTTGAAACCCGGCTGGGAGCCAGACTGCTAAACAGAACCAGCCGTTCGGTATCGGCAACGGCGCTGGGCCAGGAGATAGCCGAAAAGCTTTCGAGCGGGTTTGATACGATTTCTTCTGCGCTGGATACTGTCAACGCGCCTGGCCGTGGACGCTTTGGTGTATTGCGTATTAACGTCTTTGCCGACGCTGCTGCGCAATTGATTTCGCCTTCCCTGAAAGAGTTTGCGACAAGGTGGCCTGATGTCCGGCTGACTGTTGTCGTAGAAGACCGGCCTGTCGATATCACCGCCGAAGGATTTGATGCAGGTATGCGGTATGGGCATCTGGTACCCGAAGACATGGTCGCCGTGGCTCTGACCGGCTCTCAGCGCTGGATAGTGGTAGGCTCACCTGATTATGTAAATCGTTATGGAACTCCGAACAGGCCAACTGAATTATCCGCGCATAACTGCTTACAGCTGTTACTTGGGAATAATGCCAGTTTTCGCTGGGAGTTTGATGCGCCTGAAGGAAATTTCACTATGCGTGTACCGGGTTCTATCACTCTGAAAGACACGGCGACAACAATTGCAGCGGCCAAAGCCGGGATTGGTCTGGCTTATGTGCTGGAATCTCGTGTTCAGACAGAGCTTACAGAGGGAACTCTTATCAATGTCATGCCCATGCATTCTGCTTATGGCGATCCTTTCCACATGTATTACAGCTCTCGTCGATACGTCCATCCCGCTCTGCGAGAGCTTATCAATATCATTCGCGCTGACAACGGGTTGCAGTCTTTACCGGATTTACCTCATCAAAAGCAGAATAGCCCGCAAAGTAATTTTAGATAACGTGCGTTGCGATAAAAAAATGATGTCAGTAACGTCTGTTATTGGTCCCGGATGGACATCTTCATCGCATGGAAGGCCGGATATAAGCGAGATGCGAATGATATCTGATGATTAGATACAACGCCACCTGCGTTAATCCGAACAATAACCTCTCTCCGAATCTGACCGGAACATCAAATTAATTATTTAAATGGTTTGTGGATGTTACATAATTTTTGGGGGAAGATGTGGTTTATTGGCATAAACATAAGAAAGATAATATTGTTATGCAGGTCTATTATTATTGCATGCCGTATATACAATCGCTATTAATCGGCAGTCCATTGCCATAATGGCCCATAGCATAAGTAGGCATGCATCCAAATGCTATGTTGTGAGCTATTTCTATGGTTGTCTTGAAGGCATAAATTTATTTCTGACGGAAAAGCACCATTCCAGCATGATGAAGTTCGTCAGTACTGACAAAAATCCCATCAGCTGTAAAACCAGTATCGTCCTGATAATAGATCCTGTTTTCGCGAATGTCGTAGTCGCCCTGATAAGCACTGGATTGATTGCCCCGGGCTTCATCATAACGTCCCTCAGGTAAAAGTTCATGGCGAATGAATCCATCTTCAGTTATCCAGAGGCCTGTATAAATATGCTTTTCTGTCATGCTTTACCTGTTTTGTGTATGCGTTTTAGAGATAAATGATTATATTGGCGTGGATTTGCGACGCCTTTTGAACAATGCCAGTCACGGAAAGATTCCAGCGTATGTGTAAGCTCTATTTTTTATTAACAGGAGTTAACTCTGCTGTCATATAAACTCTGTTTTTAAAAGAAGCCCCAAGGATTTCATATGATTTTCCTTCTTTTGTTGCCAGTGTGGAAATTTTTTCCTCAGCGCCCTCGATGGTTGAATCGACTGCAGTGACGGTTTGGGCCATAGTGCTGAAAGATAATAAAGATAAAGTTGTTGCCGCAGTTAAATAATGGATTTTATTCATGATGGTTTACCTGTTGATAAAAGTTGAGGCATTATTTCAAAAAGGGAGTAATGTAAGTTTTCATTTGCTCCCTGCGCCATTCTGATTTCTGTGATTAATGCAATATAACTGTTGCTTGAGAATAATGTAATGAATTCACTATTTCTTGAAAATGATCATTTCATTCAGCAGGCGTCCTTCAAGAGGCATTGAATAAATAATAATTGCATATATTTACTTTATTCTGTTGTCATACGCTTCAATTTGCTGAGGCTGTCGGCCTGATGGTTATTTCAGTTGTGTCAACACTTTCAGCAGCCTCAATTACATGCCGTACGGCCCGGGCAATATCAGCGGGTTTCAGTGCAACAGATCGGTAGGCATCCATCACCGCCATGGTTTCCGCATGTGTAATGGTTGAGGCAAGCTCACTTTCCACAACGCCGGGGTTTACGCAGGTCACGCGGATTTTCGAACTTTCCTGCCGTAACCCGTCGGAAATAGCCCTTACTGCGAACTTGGAGGCACAATAGACGGCGGCTGTTGGCACAACAGAAAGGGCACCGATAGAACCAAGATTGATTATCTGACCGCAACCCTGAGCTTCCATCACCGGAAGTACAGCGCCAATTCCCCACAGCACGCCCTTGATATTAACGTCAATTGTACGTTCCCATTCATCCTGCTTGCCAGCTGCAAGCGGTGAAAGTGGCATGATGCCCGCATTGTTAATCAGAACGTCAACACGGCCCCAGTAATCGAGCGCAGTTTGTACGAACTCAGCCATGGAAACTCGGTTTGTGACATCCAGTTCCCGCGCCTCAGCGATACCGCCGTGGTTGCTGATTTCTGCTGCAATGGCTTCGATACGCTCCAGTCTGCGAGCACCCAATAACACCTTCGCGCCTGCATTTCCAAGCTCTCTGGCAATACCTTCTCCGATACCGCTTGATGCGCCAGTAATTAATATAACTTTATCCATGATGTGCTCCTTCAGTTGAGTTCACACAGATGATAGAACTTTAGGTTTGGTTCCAGTATCCTGCTTCTACTGGACTCAGTAGTTAGCAGAATTAAACAATGAAAATTGATCTCAACCTTTTACCTGTTTTTATCGCCGTCGCTGAAGAGAGAAATTTCACCACAGCCGCAGCCCGGCTGGGAGTTACCCGCTCGGCAGTCAGTCAGGGAATAAGGCGGCTAGAGGATTTTTTCGGCACAATGCTTGTGATGCGGACGACGCGCTCAGTGAATTTGACGGAAGCGGGGGAACGACTGCGTCAATCACTGTCACCACCTTTATCCAGTATTGAAGCTGCGTTCGAAGATATTGCTTCTGACAACATGCCACGTGGACTACTCAGGATCGCAGTAACCTCCATAGCAGAAGAATTTCTTTCCGGTCCGCTAATTGCTTCGTTTGCTGCAGCCAATCCAGCCGTGATGATTGATATTGTTGTGACAGACGAGGAATTTGATATTGTGGCCGCAGGTTATGACGCCGGAGTAAGACTTGGGGAAGTAATCGAAAAAGACATGATTGCCGTTCCCCTGACCGGCCGTCAACGTGAAATGGTGGTTGCATCCCCATCCTATCTCGCAGCCAATAGCGCACCGGTTCATCCGCTTGATCTTGTACATCATCAGTGTATCGGCTGGCGTTCATCCCCGGATGTTGCGCCTTATCGCTGGCCATTTAAGGAGAACGGGAGAGCTTTCGACCTGGCGATTGAACCGCAGATTACTACTAATGATCTGCGTCTGATGTTGAGGCTGGCTCTTGCCGGTGGGGGGATAACAATTGCCACGCAGGAGACATTCAGGCCATATATTGAAACAGGTCAACTTATATCAGTGCTTGATGATTTTCTTCCACAATTTCCAGGCTTCTATCTGTACTTCCCTCAACGTCACAATATTGCGCCAAAACTCCGCGCCCTGATCGACCATGTCAGGCAGTGGCGGCAGCAGTTTAGTTAATCGTCATCGCTTGTCACTGTTTCATGTTACCCAGTCGGATAGTTTTTTTTGTTTCCAACGTCCGCTATTGGCACAAAACGGCCTATCAGCATTATAAAAATATTCAGATATATATCATTCCTCTGAACATACACAACTAACGGCAGAATCTCACGATTCTGCCGCTTTTTTATTATTTTTCAGGGGGGTAGTAATGAATAATTCTGAAGGTTTGAAGTCGTTTCACTAATCGCTTTATGACCTACCGTAGTGGGTATCGGCTGATTGCGCAGCAGGGCCATTGGTTCCTGCCAGTATCACCGGCTTTAACATTGAAGACGGCTAGGGCAGGCATGGAACTTTGAACCGGATGCCGGTGAAGGTCTTAACCGCTATACCCGCAAGCCAGGCATCTGTACGGACGTATCCATCTGCTGGCTCCGCATGATTTACCAACAACATTTAATCTTCCCGAACACTCATTATTACCGCATACGCCAGCCATCGCCGCTGGCGTTTTTTTATTGACGGAGACATACCCATGACAACAGCGATAAAAAACAACCTCGCATCTGCTGCTAACGAATCCGAATTTGAACTGACCGTAACGCAGATACCCGACGAACAGCGTATCTGCTTCTGGCCGCAGTACTTTGGCTCTATCCCACAATGGATAACGCTGGGACCCCGCATTTTCGCCTGGATGGACCGCTTCTGTGACGAGTACAACAGTGGTATCTGGTCCTTTTACACGCTCAGCAATGGCGGCGCGTTTATGGCCCCTGATGCTGACGTTGACGATAAATGGCATCTGTTCAACGGCATGAACGGCAATGGTGCGCAAATGAGCGCGGAAGCCGCAGGTATCGCTGTCTGTCTGATTGAATACAGCCATCACGCCTGTCGCACCGAATGTGATGCCATGACTGAGCACTATTACCGCCTGCGGGATTACGCCCTGCAGCACCCTGAATCCAGCGCCATTTTGCGCATTATTGATTAAGGATAACCATGATGGAACAGTCACTTAGCCCACTAAATCCGATACTTCCACTAACCGCACAACGCACGATAAAACGCGCCTTATCACTGCTTGATCGACACCTGCGCGAAACAGGCGTGGCATTCACCTCTACTCAGGCTGCCCGTGACTGGCTGAAACTGAAAATGGCGGGACTGGAGCGCGAAGAGTTTATGGTGCTGTATCTGAACCAGCAGAACCAGTTGATTGCCCACGAAACCCTGTTTGCCGGTTCTATTAGCAGTACCGAGGTACATCCCCGCGAGGTGGTCAAACGCGCCCTGTACTTCAATGCGGCAGCAGTGTTATTTGCGCACAACCATCCCTCCGGTGACATCACACCCAGCCAGGCAGATAAGACCATCACGCAGCGTTTGGTGCAGGCTCTTCAGCTCGTTGATATCCGCGTCCCTGACCATCTGATTGTCGGTGGCAGGCAAATCTATTCGTTCGCAGAACACGGTCTGTTGTGAGGTATTACATGAAAATTATTAGTAAGCGCCGGGCAATGAAGATATACCGCCAACATCCTGAGTCCCGAATCTTTCGCTACAGCACCGGCAAATACCTGTGGCAGGGCAGCGTCTGTCATTACACCGGCAGGGATGTTCCGGATATTTCAGGTGTCCTGGCGGTATACGCCGAACGCCGCCAGGACCGCAACGGACCTTATACCAGTCTGATGAGTATCACCCTGAACTGACAATAAAGAGGTTATAAATGAGCAACACTACATGGGGCCTGCAGCGGGATATCACGCCGCGCCTGGGAGCACGTCTGGTGCAGGAGGGCAACCGGCTGCACTATCTGGCTGACCGGGCCAGTATCACCGGCAAGTTCAGTGACTCCGAATGCCGGAAGCTGGATGAAACATTCCCGCACTTTATCAGCCAGATGGAATCGATGCTGACCACCGGTGAACTGAATCCGCAATACGCCCACTGCGTCACCCTGTGCCACAGCGGTTTTACCTGCGAAGCCGACACCCTTGGCAATTGCGGCTACGTATACATCGCCATTTACCCCACTCAGCGCTAATTACTTTCACGAGAGCAAACATGAAACCTCAATCTGCAACAACTTCGCGGGCGGCGAAGCCTTGCCTGTCGCCCGTGGCAGTCTGGCAAATGCTGCTGACCCGACTGCTCGAAAAGCACTTTGGCCTGACGCTAAACGACACCCCGTTCAGTGATGAAACTGTGATTCAGGAACACATTAATGCCGGGATCACTCTGGCCGATGCTGTGAATTTTCTGGTGGAGAAATACGAACTAGTGCGTATCGACAGGAAGGGATTTAGCTGGCAGGAACAATCCCCTTATCTTCGGGCTGTAGATATTCTGCGGGCAAGACAGGCAACTGGCCTGTTGCGACAAAGCCGTAACAACGCAGTACGGTAAATATTGCGTACAACCTTCCCGATTTACATTTCTGATCTTCATCCCTTGTTTACATATTGCATAATGCGCCTGCCATTACCCGGCGGGTGCGTTTGCTTTTTACGGACAAAATGTCATGCAAACTGAAGCTGAAGTATTAACCAATCATAGCGAGCTAATTTGCTCGACCAGTATTGAACGTATTGTTACTGGTCGTGATACCGCGCTTAAGGAAATTGAATCTCTGATTCTTCAACTTGAAGAAATCTCCCGGCTGACTTCCATGATTGGTGGCAATACTGCGGATCACTGGGCGATGAGACAGGGTGGCTCCTTTGACTGCTGGTTGATGCAACCAGTGGGCAAAGCGATGCCAGCCATCACCCGGAATATCGACCGTAGCATCTGGCGTGACCTGATGCTGAAATCCGGGATGTTGGCCTTGATGGATGCCGAAGCCCGCAGTCAGTGGGCGAAGAATCTAGAGGAGGGCGATCTCCCGGCTATTAGCGAAGCCAACATCCTGAATACCTTTGAACAACTCCACCACAATAAGCAAGACGTTTTCGAACGTGGGATTATCAATGTATTTAAAGGGTTAAGCTGGGACTACAAAACCAATAATCCCTGTTATTTCGGTAAGAAGATTATCGTCAACAATCTGGTGAAGCATGACAGATGGGGCTATAGCCTGAACTGGGGCTGGCGACGCGACCAGCTTGCCGATCTGGAAAGGATGCTCCGCCTACTGGATGGTCAAAGCATTCCAGATAGCCGACATGATGTATCCATCAGGTTTATGGATTTTATCCGCGATAATCCTCGTGCGCAGATATTTGAGGACGACCTCTTTATTATTCGCTATTTCCAGAAAGGGAGTGGGCATATCAAGTTTAAGCGTTTGGATCTGATCGAAAAGATGAATGATATCGTGGCAAAGCACTATCCGAAGGCTTTGCCAGCAAGATGAAGTGTGATGTTTTTATAAGCAGGGGGGAAGGTCAAAAAATATGATTCAAAGACTACGGGCTCCCTGATAGGGCTATCTACACCGTACGTCTCCGGCATAAAAAGGAGAATGTTGAGGGAGTACTTTTTACATTAATGAGTGTTGCTTATCACCATTAAACTCATTTTTGTGTTTTTTACTCAATATTGTGTTTTAACGGCATTCATCACATTTATGTCGGAGGTATGCCATCTTGCAAAACAAAATCAAAGAACTTCGTACCCAACTGTCAATCACTCAGCGTGAATTGGCCGATATGGTTGGTACCAGCCAGCAACAGATTCAACGTATCGAAACAGGGAAAGTTGCGGCTAAGTTAGGACTGGCACAAGCAATCAGTGCTGTTTTAAAAAAGCCGTTGAACGCTGTTTTTCCTGATAGTGACAACCTGCTACAGAAATTGCGTAATCAAGGTAGTCGTAGCAGCGACGAACTAAAAGATATTGCCGCAAGCGGAATTGAGATGGATGGCCGCTTTTGGACGGTAAAGCTCTGGTTACGGGGGCAGAAAGATTATTTGCTACTACCCATTTCTCCGGCTGATAAGCGTCGTTTTTACTCATACTTTGAAGAAAGCACTGTCCCAGATCATGAGCGTTTTTTTGTTTTCGATTCAGAGCAGCATCGTTATGCCATAAATGCCCGAGAAGTCATTTTCCACCAATTCTTGTTTGATGCTTTTCCACCTATCCCTGATGACGAGGACAGCGATACTAATGAAGGAAGCTATGGTAATGTCCATATTACAATGGTGAACGGTGGCCCAGTCATTGAGCTATGCTGTGAGTCCGAGGTATCGGAGAACGATGAATTTGACGATATTGGTCAGTTGAACGCATTGTTTGATACTTTGGAGTTAGAGCCTGAATCAACAGAGCGATACCAGATAACCGATGAGGATGGAGAGGATGCTTTCATCCGTATTGGCTCTGTTGCGATGGTCCGAATCTCGCTCGATGTACTGGATTCGGTTGAGGAAGATAATGACTGACAGAGGTCGGCATCTTAACCTTGCAAACTTGTTCGGGTTCGATGCCGAAAATCAATGAAATTATGTGTTGGTATCTGTGTTGGTATAACATTTGATTGTTTTTTATTAATTATTTTAAATCATGAGGTTAAGTCAAATGTGCGAGTCCGGCCTTCGCACTCACCCTCACCCTCACCCTCACCCTCACCCTCACCCTCACCCTCACTCTCACTCTCACCCTCTAAACACCTCCTTCCTGTGCCACTCTACAAACCCTTCTTTTGGATAATTCTCGCGCATCATCGGCAGCGCTATCGATTTACCGTCGAAATCCCAGAACAGTCTGCCCACCATGCCGCTGCCATTAACTGCGGGTGATACCTGAACCCGCATACTCTCATCCAGCCCAATCGAACCTTTATCAAAAGCTTTATGGTGGATTGCACACAGCGCCAGTCCGTTTGAAATCTCGCACGGGCCACCATGCTGTTTCCATTTGATATGCGCCGCTTCAAGCGCAACTGAAGTGCTGTCGTGGCGCATATTGAAGCCACAAATGGCGCATTCATAGTTATAAGCACGCAGAACCTGCTGGCGGAACAACGGGTCCCGCTGTTTGCGGATTTGCAGGATATCAAACCCCAGTTCATCCGCGATTTCTTCCTGAATGCTTTCGGTGAAGTGCGCCTCGAGGATTTGCTGGGCCAGGGCGTTGATGAGGTTCTTGTTCTTTTTCAGCAGGGCAAAATGTTGTTCATCAAAGCCTCCGGCAACGTTATGCGTCACCAGTTCTCCGGCAGGGGGCTGTTTACTGCTGCCGGATGTTGAGCACTGCTCGGCGTTTTGTAGCTCCCAGAACCCATCGCCCTGTAAGCGCCAGAAGGGCATATCCGGGCGGTACTGCGCGCGCTGTGGTCCAAATCGTTCCAGCAGGCTATGCAATGGGTCGCGAACTTCCGAACCGTAGTCAAACAGGCGACCGTGACCCTGCTGATAACCCGCCAGCACATGAAGCAGCAGCAAAGGTTTGTGCGGCGCACGCTGCTCGCCTTTACGCCAGATGGTGATGTCGGCAATTGCCTGTTGCAGGGTTTTACTGGAAGTCATTGATTTCATTATCAGGTAAATAATTGCGATGATGCTCGCAAAATATCACCTGATCAAGCAAAGACGGGTTGATGCGCTATCGACGTCACTTATTGGTATCAATTTGATAAAGCACTATGCGTGGCATGTTGTCTGACATCAACGACATCACTTTTATGTTTTCTGAAAAACACATACGCCACGGCAGTTACCGTTCCCCCACCAGGGTACGCAGGAGTACGATAAGTATGCAAATTATTGCATATCGAAGGATCTCTAGTGGACACAGTAGAGGAACTCAACGGAACATACTTTTATAAAGGGGTCTGTAACATTTCTGCAGGTGAGCTATTTTTCTGGATTTTTCTCGACAAAATTGATGAACAATTTGGGGGAATTAAAGATGTGGTAGAAATGTCATGTATCATTCTTGGGTTACCATTGCTGAAAACACGGGGTAAGCCATATGGGGCAACACAAGGTACATCAATTGCCTCCAAATATTCTCGTGAGTTTCTTAACGTAAGATTGCCCGTCAGGCTTCCTACCATCACCAATGCCAGTATCAAATATTTAAAACCCATGATGACTAACAATCTGGGGGCATTCGTTGGACGAACAATTCCTGTGATTGGTTGGGCATTACTCGCAAGTGATGTCGCCCAAATTGTCTATAAAACGGTGAATACCTACAACACCATTGCCAGAGAGGAAGATCGCGTATGGTGACGGATAACGAGGTATTAGAATTTTTTCGGGGGGAGTTATCTCTCGCGGTAACGTTTACTTTCAAACCTATCCCGATTGAACTTGATACGCCGCTGCAAGGTTACGCTGAATGGGATGAATTACCGTATGCCATTGATGATTTTGGAGAGAAATATAACGTTGATGTTTCTGTGATTGATTTCGAGGCCTATTACCCGTGGGAAAGAGAATCGGTCTATCGAAAATGGTTTACCAAAGAACCCATCAAGCAAGTGTCAAAACCGCTTACTGTGCGTATGTTTGCAGAGTCAGCCAGAGCAGGCCGCTGGTTATATGATTGATTACAAGGAGGGTTGAAAATGGCTGTACCCGTTCATTTATTTTTAAAAGACGATGGTGGCGCGATGATTCGTGGAGGCTCGGATGTCCAGGGACGTGAAGGCAGTATTGAGTTACGTGGTTTAACACATAACCTTAGCATTCCAACCGATGGTGCCACTGGAAAGCTAACCGGCACACGCCAACATGGCCCATTTCTTTTTGACAAAGAGATCGATTCCTCCAGCCCATACCTTTACAAAGCAGTTGCGACAGGTCAGACACTTCAAAGTGCGGAACTTAAGTTCTATCACATAAACGACGCAGGCCAGGAAGTGGAATACTTTAATACCCTGCTTGAAGGTGTAAAAGTTGTATCAGTGACACCAATCGTGCATGACACACGTACGGTAACGGGAACCGGACATTTGGAAAGCGTACAACTGCGCTATGAAAAAATCACCTGGTGTATTGTAGATGGCAATATTCAATATACCGACGCCTGGAACGAACGCACTACGGCATAAAGCAAAAGTGGCGTAATACCCCAAAAAAGGCGCCCTTCGGCGCCTCAATTACCATCACACTCTCACCCCTTCGACCCTTTCCCCGCAATCACCCCGATAAACTCCAGCACCTGCTTTTGCTTACGCGCGGAGAGCTTTTCCACGGCGCGCAGGGATTTCATCAGTTCTGACTCTTCGGGTTCGGGCGCGCGGGCGGTTAACACAATGCAGCCTTGCATGACGCGCACATCGACGCGGGTGCCGGTGTCGAATCCGGCGGCTTTAAGCCACTGGCCCTTCATCACAATGGACGGAAACTGGACATACTTCACCGGCAAACGGCTGTAATCAGGATAACCGCTCGCATAACCCACCTTCAGGCAACGGTTATCTGCGACGTACACTTCTGGATCAAATGAAACTGCAATACAATGCGTATCAGTCATGATGGCTATTCTCGTGAAATAGTTACTGTGATTAGCGATGCGGAGGTGTTGGCGCACCTTCGCATCGCGCTAATAAAACCCCTGTAAATTACCCCAGTAATTGGCGGGAAGTCCAGATGTAAATAAGATGAAATAAGCGCGATTAGCACGCTTTCGGAATAAATAGAAATCCTCTCTATCCCAATAAACATAGTATTATTCACCGTATAAATTCATTCCTGTCCCATCCTCCTGATACCTGTCATTTCCAGAAAATAACGCCCATCTGTATCAGGCCAAAAATGCGATCTAACTCACTGAAGCAAATAGCAAACTCTGAAACAACGCCGTTTTGTACACTTTGCTTTACACTTTTAGTGATGTGAATCACAAATATAAACCCGTGAAGTGATCCGACTCTCACAAAATGGGGTGTACTCATTCAGCAATACAGTATGAGCACAGCCTGGAAAGTTAAGTTTTCAGTATTTCCCCTCTCCACGGGGGCACCATCGCAAATGGCAAATCAACACGCAAAAAAAAACTTGTTGAATATGAACGGGTAAAAAAACGACGTGTGATTTGCATCACCTACATTTACAGCTTTTTAAATTATTGCCAGTGATTAATGTTGACCAGGCTATTTCCATAATCAATTAAATCTTGCATAGTGCCTCCACATTATTTCTCCCCCTGACTCAGGAGGCGAATAGTTATATTTCATCAGAATTTATTGATGAACCAGGTATGCTTTACTTCACATTAATACGTACATGACCACTGTTACTGGAGAAACAAAATGAATTATCCGGCAGAACCCTTCCGTATTAAAAGCGTTGAAACTGTATCTATGATCCCGCGTGATGAACGCCTTAAGAAAATGCAGGAAGCGGGATACAATACTTTCCTGTTAAATTCGAAAGATATTTATATTGACCTGCTGACAGACAGTGGCACTAACGCAATGAGCGACAAGCAGTGGGCCGGAATGATGATGGGTGATGAAGCCTACGCGGGCAGCGAAAACTTCTATCATCTGGAAAGAACCGTGCAGGAACTGTTTGGCTTTAAACATATTGTTCCTACTCACCAGGGGCGCGGCGCAGAAAACCTGTTATCGCAGCTGGCAATTAAACCGGGGCAATATGTTGCCGGGAATATGTATTTCACTACCACCCGTTATCACCAGGAAAAAAATGGTGCGGTGTTTGTCGATATTGTTCGTGACGAAGCGCACGATGCCGGTCTGAATATTGCTTTTAAAGGTGATATCGATCTTAAAAAATTACAAAAACTGATTGATGAAAAAGGCGCCGAGAATATTGCCTATATTTGCCTGGCAGTCACGGTTAACCTCGCAGGCGGGCAGCCGGTCTCCATGGCTAACATGCGCGCGGTGCGTGAACTGACTGCAGCACACGGCATTAAGGTGTTCTACGACGCTACCCGCTGCGTAGAAAACGCCTACTTTATCAAAGAGCAAGAGCAGGGCTTTGAGAACAAGAGCATCGCAGAGATCGTGCATGAGATGTTCAGCTACGCCGACGGTTGTACCATGAGTGGTAAAAAAGACTGTCTGGTGAACATCGGCGGCTTCCTGTGCATGAACGATGACGAAATGTTCTCTTCTGCCAAAGAGTTAGTCGTTGTTTACGAAGGTATGCCATCCTACGGCGGCCTGGCCGGACGCGACATGGAAGCTATGGCGATTGGTCTGCGCGAAGCCATGCAGTATGAGTACATCGAGCACCGCGTGAAGCAGGTTCGCTATCTGGGCGACAAGCTGAAAGCCGCGGGTGTACCGATTGTTGAACCGGTGGGCGGTCACGCGGTATTCCTTGATGCGCGTCGCTTCTGCGAGCATCTGACGCAGGACGAGTTCCCGGCGCAAAGCCTGGCTGCCAGTATCTATGTGGAAACCGGCGTACGTAGTATGGAGCGCGGAATTATCTCTGCGGGCCGTAATAACGTGACCGGTGAACACCACAGGCCGAAACTGGAAACCGTGCGTCTGACTATTCCACGCCGCGTTTATACTTACGCGCATATGGATGTGGTGGCTGACGGTATTATTAAACTTTACCAGCACAAAGAAGATATTCGCGGGCTGAAGTTTATTTACGAGCCGAAGCAGCTCCGTTTCTTTACTGCACGCTTTGACTATATCTAAATAATAATTATGGCCCCATCTCAGGATGGGGCTTTTTTGTATTTCTTTTCCATGAACAGGAAGCCTTTGCGGTGCCCGTTACCGTGACATAACTACAAAAGTAAACCCTGACTCCGACATTTTTATTATCCGCATGATGTACAAATGACAGCTGTAATTATAACGAATAGTCTACAGGAACATTTATCATGGATATTAATGCCATTGAGCGACAGAGTAGTACCCCCGGACTGATTAGCGGAACCATGTTGGTTATCGCGACCGTAGTGGGTGGAGGGATGTTTTCCCTGCCGATTGCGATGGCTGGCGTATGGTTCCCCGGTGCGTCAGTTATTCTTCTGTTTATCGCCATCATAATGTTATTAACCGGTCTGATGCTGGTCGAAGTTAACCTGCATTATGGCGCTGGTGCCAGTTTTAATACTTTTACTCAGGATTTATTAGGCCGAAAGTGGAATATTGTGGTCGGTATCGCTTTCGGTTTTGTGCTGTATATTCTGACCTATGCCTATATCTCTGGTTCGTCGGCGGTGATGGCGCAAACCGTGTTCAAATACAGCGGCGTGCGCTTTCCGGCGAATATCTCGGTGGTGATCGTTAGTATGCTGGTCGGGGCGATTGCCTGGTACAGCTCCTTGTTGGTTGGACGTATTACTACCGTGTTGATCATCGGTAAGTTTATCGCGTTCTTTGCCACCTTCTCTGGCCTGGTGGGTCATATCGAAGTGGCGAAACTCGTCGACAGCGTGGCGGTGGCGCTGCCCAATTCGCAGTACCTGCCGTATATCCTGATGACGTTGCCGTTCTGCATTATCTCGTTTGGTTTTCACGGTAACGTGCCGAGCCTGGTGAAGCTGTATGGCACGAGCGGGATCTCAAATATTACGCGTTCGATTATCATCGGCACGCTGTTTGCCCTGCTGCTGTATATCTTCTGGCTGGGCGTCACGATGGGCAACATCAGCCGTTCCTCATTCCCACCGATTATCGCCAAAGGCGGCAATATCGACGTGTTTGTCGAGGCCATCAGCGGGCTGTTCACCAGCCGTTATATGGATCTGATCCTGACCTTCTTCGGCAACTTTGCGGTAGCCAGTTCCCTGCTGGCGGCGACGCTTGGCCTGTTCGATTACATCGCCGACCTGTTTCACTTCCCGGATGACGGCATGGGGCGCCTGAAAACCGCGCTGGTGACCTACTTCCCGCCAGCCGCCGTGTGCTTCTTCTTCCCGAACGGGTTTGTCCACGCCATTGGTTACGCCGGCCTGGCCTTTACCATCTGGAGCGTGATCCTGCCGCCGTTCCTGGTGAAAGCAGCGCGGAAACGTTTTCCGACCGCCAGCTATACCGCGCCGTGTAATAACACCGTGCTCAATCTGGTTATTGTCTGTGGGGCGGTTGTCTATCTGACGGTTGTTCTGGACGTATTTGGTCTGCTGCCAACGTTTCGCTAGACGGAGTCAAAATGAAAAACGTGTTGTCTGTTCAGTCGTCAGTCGTTTATGGCTATGCCGGAAATAAAGCCGCTGTGTTGCCGATGCAGCTCTCGGGGATCGATGTCTGGCCGTTTTACACCGTACAGTTTTCCAACCACACCCAGTACGGGATGTGGCAGGGCATGGCGATGCCGCACGGCGAGCTGAGCGCCATCATCAGCGGGCTGGATGACCTGCAAAAACTGGCGCAATGCGATGCCGTGCTGTCCGGGTATCTCGGGGACAAACGCCATTGCGAAGAGGTGAAGCTCGCGGTCACCACCATTCGCCAGCGTAATCCCCAGGCGCTCTATTTTTGCGATCCGGTGATGGGCGACCCGCAAAAAGGCTGCATCGTCGCGCAGGGCGTGGAGTCCTTTTTTGTCGATGACGCCATTCAACTGGCTGATGTGATGGGGCCGAATCTCTATGAGCTGGGCGTGCTGACGGGCAGACAACTACGTAGTTTTGACGAGGTGGTGGAAGCGGCGCAGCAGCTGGTGGCGTGGGGCGTGAAGAAGGTGCTGGTGAAACATCTCGGCGACTGCTCGCGTGACAAACAGGCGTTTGAAATGCTGCTGGTGACGGCGGAACAGACATTACACATCGCCCGGCCGCTGTATACCTTTGCCAAAATGCCGGTGGGCGTTGGGGATCTGATTTGCAGCGTGATGCTGGCCTCACTGCTCAACGGTTATGAGGACAAGCAGGCGCTGGAGCGGACCACCAGTGTCGTCGACGCGGTGATGCGGCTGACGAAAGAGCACGATTCGTATGAACTGCGGCTGATAGACGCGCGTCACCAGATAATGGAGCCGCAAATTCGCTATCTGGCAACGGTGCTGTAGCGCCGCAAGGAGGATCTATGTTTCTGACACTGCTACGATTTCAGCATCCGCTGATCTACCGTTTTGCATGGCTTCGTCTGTGGGTCAGGGTGTTAAGAGCGTGCGGGCTGCGTAAGTGAAAGGGGAGAACATTTTTCTCTGCTGCCGGATGCGGCGCTTGCGCCTTATCCGGCCTACAAATGAGCGTGAAACGTAGGCCCGATAAGCGAAGCGCCATCAGGCATTAGCGCCAGGCATTACACGCGGAAGTAGCGTGGTGGGATCAACGCGGAAAAGGCGTCGAACTTCTTCACCATCTTTTTCCAGAACAACATAACAACAATCCTCGATTTGAAACATCGGCGCTATTTTAGTCAGCGCCGACAAATCGTAAAGCCAGTCGCTTCGTTTCGATCCTGAAGCGGTGTAAACCTTTTTGGTCACCGCGTCGTCAAATACGGTTGCCGTGAATTTGACGGGGTTGACAATGGATTACGCCATAAACCAGTAATAAAAGAGACCGACTTTCAGGCCGAGGATCACAATGTAGGCGCAGCAGTATTTCATGGTGCCAGACATTATCTGGTTGGCCTGTCCGTCCATTTTGGTGGCTGAAACCGCAATGGCGATACTCTGCGGCGAAATCATTTTCCCTCCCGTTGCGCCAGAAGTATTCGCCGCCGCGAGCCAGTTGGGATCGATATGCAGTTTACTGGCGGCAATGGTTTGCAGTTTGCCGAACAAAATATTTGAGTTGGTATCGCTGCCGGTAACAAACGTGCCCAGCGCGCCAATCACCGGGGCGAGGAAGACGTAGGAACTGCCGGTCAGATCGACAATCGACTGGGCCAGCGTGGAGATAATTCCGCTGAGATCCATCACCGTGGCCAGCGCGACAATCGCCATAATCGCCACAATGGAATTTTTAAGCTGGAAAATGGTTTTGATAAACACTTCCAGCATCCCGCGCGCGGACGCTCCCTGAATAAAACCGCCGATAAGGGTCGCAAAGATGATCAGCATCCCCGGCGTGGTCACCCATTCAACTTTCAGCGCCAGCGTGTTGCCGTCGGCGAGCGTGAAATGCAGCACCGAGGCCAGTTGGGACGCCGCGCCTTTGATCGTCGGGAACAGCGGTGAGCACAGCAGGATAAAAACAAAAATAAACAGATAGATAGAGCCTACGCGGAACAACACTTTTGCCGAGCGCGGCGTGGTTTCGCGGGTATGGCTGACCTCAATGCGCCACTCGGGATCGGTTTTCCCTTTGCGCAGGCGGCTGACCATCGCCACGGCAAACAGGCTGACCAGGCTACCGGCAAAGGCGGGCAATTCCGCGCCAAGATGAATGGCGACAAAATATTGCGGAACCAGCGTGGTGATGCCGCAAATCAGCGTGATCAGAAATACGCCACGAATGGCTTTCAGGCCGCCGCCAATAATGCAGACAATGACAAACGGCAGCAGGATATTAAACAGCGCGAGCTGCAGAATAATGGTTCCGCCTAAGGTATACACCGGCAGATTAACCTGTTCCGCCAGAATAGATACCGGGATCCCGACCGCGCCGAATGCGGTGGGAACGGTATTCGCCACGAGAGAAGCGATCGCCGCCTTCAGCGGGTTGAATCCCAGCGCAATGAGAATGCCGATCGGAATGGCGACCGCCGTGCCATAACCTGCCGCGGCTTCAAGGAATCCGCCGAAGCACCATGAAATCAGTAGCACCTGAATACGCTTATCTTCGCTAATGCTGGCGAGAATATCGCGCAGAATATCCAGCGCCTTGGTCGCCTGCATGACGTTATAACTGAAGATGGCGCCGAGGATCACAATCACAATCGGCCATAACCCCTTCAGGGCGCCATAGCCTATCGCGGCTTTCAGATTCTGTACGGGCATTTCCCAGAATATGGCCGACAGCGCGGCAGTGAATACCAAAGAGATCAACACGGAATAATGGATGGGCATTTTCAATTTCAATATTAAAAATACCATCAGTAGTAAAGGAGAGAGTGCCAGGGCAAACATAAAATATTCGTTCATTGCTATTCCTGATTGGTTCATTAAACCTGATTTATATTTATGGTGGGGAGGCTACATTGCTGGGTTAATAAAGTATGTAAACTGAATCGCTTCAGTGAATAAAGTAATTATGATTTGTAGTTTTGTAACTATTGTAATCTTTTAATTAAAATCCAATGCCAGGTAAATATACTTAAGAGTAAGCTGAATACCTATAAATAGTTATATGATAACCTTTTTAATAATGCTGGTGATGAGAATAGTAAGCACCTGAAACTGTTTTTAAGGTGTTCATAACGCTGTGGTTTTAAATATAAAAATGTGAGCGAGACCGAAAGAAATAAACCTGGTTGTTGCATATGGGGGGGGATTAGGGGATTATTTGGTTTTGTCATACAAATGAAAATACAGACATATGCGACTGTCCTGACTTAAGAAGCGGAGAGTCGGCATCAAAGGAAAACGACCCGAGCATCACCATGAACCCAGGCATTAGTAAAAACAGCAAATAGAAAAACTGGGCGTGAAATACGGCTGAACCTTTGCTTGATATCGCGATATCAAGCGCAATAAACAGAAATGAAGCAATGGAGTAGTTATTGTGAATGTAAATTTCTTTGTTACCTGCATTGGTGACGCACTGAAATCACGGATGGCACGAGACTCCGTATTGCTGCTGGAAAAACTGGGTTGTCGCGTTAATTTCCCCGAGAAGCAAGGGTGTTGCGGTCAGCCAGCCATCAACAGCGGTTACATCAAAGAGGCGATCCCTGGGATGAAAAACCTGATCGCCGCCCTGGAAGACAACGACGATCCGATTATCTCGCCAGCAGGCTCCTGTACCTACGCGGTAAAAAGCTATCCGACGTATCTGGCCGATGAACCGGAATGGGCACTGCGTGCCGAAAAGGTTGCCGCGCGTATGCAGGATCTCACCTCCTTTATCGTCAACAAGCTGGGCGTGGTGGACGTCGGCGCCAGCCTGCAGGGCCGCGCTGTCTATCATCCCTCTTGTAGCCTGACTCGAAAGCTGGGGGTGAAGGAAGAGCCGCTCACGCTGCTGAAAAACGTGCGCGGGCTGGAGCTGCTGACGTTTGCCGATCAGGATACCTGCTGCGGCTTTGGCGGGACGTTCTCTGTCAAAATGGCCGAGATATCCGGCGAGATGGTGAAAGAGAAAGTCTTACATTTGATGGATGCGCAGCCGGAATATTTGATTGGCGCAGACGTCAGTTGCCTGCTGAACATTGGCGGTCGACTGCAACGGGAAGGCCAGCCGGTCAAAGTGATGCATATTGCTGAAGTGCTGATGAGCCGCTGAGGGGAAAGAGATGTCGATAAAAACCAGCGATGTAGAATTTAAACTGCGCATTCGTCAGCAGATAGAAGATCCGATCATGCGCAAAGCCGTGGCCAATGCGCAGGAGCGTATTGGCGCAAATCGACAAAAAATGGTCGATGAGTTAGGCCACTGGGAAGACTGGCGCGATCGTGCCAGCCAGATCCGCGATCACGTGCTGAGCAACCTCGACGCTTACCTGTATCAACTCTCCGAGAAAGTGACGCAAAACGGCGGCCACGTCTATTTCGCCAAAACCAAAGAAGAGGCCACCGCCTACATTCTGCAGGTCGCGCGCAGCAAAAACGCGAAGAAGGTGGTGAAGTCCAAGTCGATGGTGACCGAGGAGATCGGCGTCAACCATGTCCTGCAGGATGCGGGAATCCAGGTGATCGAAACCGATCTCGGGGAATACATCCTGCAATTGGATCAGGATCCACCTTCGCACGTCGTGGTCCCGGCTATTCATAAAGATCGCTATCAGATCCGCCGCGTGCTGAACGAGCGTCTGGGGTATGACGGCCCGGAAACCCCGGAAGCCATGACCTTGTTCATTCGCCAGAAGATCCGCGAGGATTTCCTGAGTGCCGAAATCGGTATTACCGGCTGTAACTTTGCCGTGGCGGAAACCGGTTCAGTATGCCTGGTGACCAACGAAGGCAACGCGCGCATGTGCACCACGCTGCCGAAAACGCACATTGCGGTGATGGGCATGGAGCGTATCGCGCCGACCTTTGCCGATGTGGATGTGCTGATCACCATGCTGGCGCGCAGCGCCGTGGGCGCTCGTCTGACGGGCTATAACACCTGGCTGACCGGCCCGCGTGAGGCGGATAACGTGGACGGACCGGAAGAGTTCCATCTGGTGATTGTCGATAACGGTCGCTCGCAGGTGCTGGGCTCTGAGTTTCGCGATGTGCTGCGCTGCATCCGCTGCGGGGCCTGTATGAACACCTGCCCGGCGTATCGCCACATCGGCGGACACGGCTATGGCTCGATCTATCCCGGCCCTATTGGCGCGGTGATTTCTCCACTGCTCGGCGGCTATAAAGATTTTAAAGACCTGCCGTACGCCTGTTCCTTATGCACGGCCTGCGACAGCGTCTGCCCGGTGCGTATTCCGCTGTCAAAACTGATCCTGCGTCATCGTCGGGTGATGGCCGAGGAGGGCATTACCCCGAAAGCCGAGCGACGGGCGATCAAAATGTTCGCTTATGCCAATAGCCATCCGGGGCTGTGGAAAGTCGGAATGATGGCGGGCGCGCATGCGGCAAGCTGGTTTATCAATGGCGGGAAAACCCCGCTCAAGGTTGGCGCGATTGGTGACTGGATGGAGGCGCGCGATCTGCCTGATGCTGACGGCGAGAGCTTCCGCAGCTGGTTTAAGAAACATCAGGCGCAGGAGAAAAAGAATGGATAACCGTACCGCGTTTTTAAACACCATCGCCCAGGCGCTGGGTCGCCCGCCGCGTTTCGAACCGCAAGCGGATGCCGCGCCGGTTAACAATTATGCCAACGAGCGCCTGACCGAACTTAGCCCGCAGCAGCGCTGCGATGCGTTTATCCAGTTCGCCAGCGAAGTGATGCTGGCCCGCTGTGAACTGACTCGCGAGGACCAGGCCGCAGAAGCAGCGCTACGTCTGTGTGAAGAATTGGGTCAGCCGGTAGTGCTGAGCGGCGACAGCCGACTGGTGGCGCTGGGCATCACCGAACGCTTGCAGCAGGAATGCAACGCCGTGGTCTGGGATCCGGCGCGAGGCAGCGAAAATATTACCGAGGCCGAGCAGGCGAAAGTCGGCGTGGTGTATGCCGAGTATGGCCTGACTGAGTCCGGCGGCGTGGTGCTGTTTTCCGCGCCGGAGCGCGGGCGTTCTTTGAGCCTGTTGCCGGAGTCCTCGATTTTCGTGCTGCGTAAAAGCACCATCCTGCCGCGAGTGGCGCAACTGGCAGAAAAACTGCATCAGAAAGCGCAGGCCGGTGAGCGTATGCCGTCGTGCATTAACATTATCAGTGGACCCAGCTCGACGGCGGATATTGAGCTTATCAAGGTGGTTGGGGTGCATGGCCCGGTGAAGGCGGTGTATCTGATTATTGAGGATTGTTAAGGCAGGAGAAAGAACCGCTCTGGGCTGTGGGCCAGAGCGGTATCGACGTTATGCAATCATGCTGATGATCAACACGATTACCAGGCCAACCACGGAGTTCACCAGCTCCAGCAGACCCCAGGTTTTCAGCGTATCCTTCACCGACAGGTCAAAGTAGCCTTTGAACAGCCAGAACGAGGCATCGTTGATATGGGTCAGGGTGTTGGAGCCAGCCGCCGTCGCCAGTACCAGCAACGCCGGATCGACGCCCACCAGTTGACCGGTTGCCGGGTCGAGAATGGCTGCGCTGATAATCCCCGCCGCCGTCATGGCTGAGACCACGCCCTGACCGGTTGCCAGACGAATAAGCACGGTTATCAACCACGCCATGATGTACGGAGAAATATTGCCGTGCGACATCAGCATACCGATGGTATCGCCAATGCCGGTATCAATAATGGTCTGCTTCAGTACGCCGCCCGCGCCGATGATCAGGATCACCATGGCGATGCTTTTCACCGCGTTTTCAAAGGCGTTCATCACCCACTGCATGTCGTGACCACGCGCGGTACCAAACAGCACGAAGGCGACAATCATGGCGATAAACATCGCAATTGGCGAGGAGCCTAAGAAGTTGACCACTTCCCACGCCTGCGTTCCTTTCACCAGCCAGATGTTGGCGATGGTGGTGGAGATCATGATGATCGCCGGGATCAGCGGAACCAGAATAGAGATGCCGAAAGACGGTAGATTGTTCTGGTCAACCGGTACGTCGGCCTTCATGAATGACGGCGTCGGGCGATCGAGGTTGCCGAGGAACTTCGGCAGGATAAGCCCGGCGCAGATCACGCTCGGAATAGTCACCAGAATACCGTAGATGTAGACCATACCCATGTCAGCGCCGTAGGCGTTAACCAGCGCGACCGGACCAGGCTGCGGTGGGAACAGAGAGTGGGCGGTGGTGGCGGCGGCAACGGCAGGAATCGCCAGCTTGAGGAACGGGATCTTCGCTTCTGCGGCAATGACGATCACCAGCGGCGCCAGCATAATAAACGCCACTTCATAGAACATCGCCAGGCCGAAAATCAGACCAATAATGATCACCGACAGCTGTACATAGCGCAGACCGAGTCGCGCCAGCAGCGTATGAGCAATCTGATGCGCCGCTCCGGAATCGACCATCAGCTTACCGATGACTGCCCCGAATACCACGATAATCGCCAACTCACCCAGCGTGCTGCCAAAGCCGGATTTCATGGTGTGCAGCAGCGCCATTAAGTCCATACCCGCCAGCATGCCGACCGAGAGCGCCGCCAGCAGCAGGGCGACCATCGAGTTTATTTTGAATCTTAGATTGAGCACCAGCATCAGACCGATGCCGAATACGACCCACAGAATATTGAGAACATGCATATAACGTCTACCTTTATTGGTTGAACTATTATGATTTTGGTTGAGATGTTATCTGCATTGGTTAACCATTGATGCGATGAATGTCACATTGCGTTACATGTTTACATCTTTACTGCGCTTCCTGGCCGCAAAATGGCGATCTAATCAGCAAAAATCGTGATTTGGTTAACCAATTCATTCCTTCAGGTTGACATGTCATACCAAAAGGAGGAATTTATGTGCCATATCGTCGAGTCCATAACGTAAATGAGGAATAAAAGATGGAACAGACATGGCGCTGGTATGGTCCTAACGATCCGGTCACCTTAGCGGATGTACGTCAGGCGGGTGCCACGGGCGTGGTCACCGCCTTGCACCATATCCCGAACGGGGAAGTGTGGACGGTTGATGAGATCCTAAAACGCAAAGCCATTATTGAGCAGGCGGGCCTGGTCTGGTCGGTCGTCGAAAGCGTACCGATCCACGAAGACATTAAAACCCGTTCTGGTAACTATCAGCAGTGGATCGCCAACTACCAGCAAAGCCTGCGTAACCTGGCCCAGTGTGGCATTCGTACCGTGTGCTACAACTTCATGCCGGTTCTCGACTGGACCCGTACCGACCTGGAATACGTCCTGCCGGACGGCTCCAAAGCGCTGCGTTTTGACCAGATTGAATTCGCCGCCTTTGAGCTGCACATCCTCAAACGTTCGGGCGCGGAAGCGGATTACACCGCCGAAGAGATTGCTCAGGCGAATGAACGCTTCGCCACCATGAGCGATGAAGACAAAGCGCGTCTGACCCGCAATATCATCGCCGGTCTGCCGGGCGCGGAAGAGGGCTATACGCTTGACCAGTTCCGCCAGCATCTTGCGCGTTATAAAGATATCGATAAAGCCGCACTGCGCGAGAACTTTGCCGTCTTCCTGAAAGCAATAATTCCTGTGGCGGAAGAAGCAGGCGTGCGGATGGCAGTACACCCGGACGATCCGCCGCGCCCAATCCTCGGCCTGCCGCGCATTGTTTCCACCGTGGAAGATATGCAATGGATGGTCGATACGGTCAACAGCATGGCGAACGGTTTTACCATGTGCACCGGCTCCTACGGTGTCCGGGCGGACAACGATCTGGTCGACATGATCAAACAGTTTGGCCCACGCATTTACTTCACCCACCTGCGCTCCACGCTGCGTGAAGATAACCCGAAAACCTTCCATGAAGCGGCGCATCTTAACGGCGACGTCGATATGTACGAAGTCGTGAAAGCGATCGTTGAGGAAGAGCAGCGCCGTAAAGCCGAGGGTAAAGAGGACCTGATCCCAATGCGTCCGGACCACGGCCATCAGATGCTTGACGATCTGAAAAAGAAAACCAACCCAGGCTACTCCGCGATTGGTCGCCTGAAAGGGCTGGCGGAAGTGCGTGGCGTTGAGATGGCTATCCAGCGCGCTTTCTTTAGCCGCTAAAGCGAGTTGCCGGTCACCTGTCTGGCCGGCTTTTTCTTTTCTCTTCCGTTGGTCATTCAACGGGTTCTGGAGTTCACGATGACAACGACAATTGCCAATAGCAACCTGCCGGTTGCTCGCCCTGCATGGGACAGCTCGCGCCTGCAATCCCGCATTGTTCACCTGGGATGCGGCGCATTTCACCGCGCGCATCAGGCGCTGTACACCCATCATCTGCTGGAAACCACCGACAGCGACTGGGGGATCTGTGAAGTTAACCTGATGCCGGGTAACGATCGCGTCCTGATTGAAAACCTGCGCAAACAGCAACTGCTGTATACCGTGGCGGAAAAAGGCGCGGACAACACCGTGCTGAAAGTGATTGGCTCGATGAAAGAAGCGTTGCACCCGGAGCTTGACGGCTGTGATGGTATTTTACAGGCTATGGCGCGCCCGCAGACGGCAATTGTCTCGCTGACGGTCACGGAAAAAGGCTACTGCACCGATGCTGCCAGCGGACAGTTAGATCTCAATAACCCGCTGATTAAACACGATCTGGCGAATCCAGGCGCGCCGAAATCGGCGATTGGTTACATCGTACAGGCGCTGCATCTGCGTCGTGAGCAAGGGCTTGCGGCCTTTACCGTGATGTCTTGCGATAACGTGCGTGAAAATGGTCATGTGGCGAAAGTCGCGGTGCTGGGTCTGGCGCAGGCGCGCGACCCGCAGCTGGCGCAGTGGATTGAGGCTAACGCCACTTTCCCGTGCACCATGGTAGACCGCATTGTTCCGGCGGCGACGCCAGAAACGTTGCAAGAGATTGCCGACCAGTTGGGGGTGTACGATCCGTGTGCTATCGCCTGTGAGCCATTCCGTCAGTGGGTTATCGAAGATAACTTTGTCAACGGTCGCCCTGACTGGGACAACGTTGGTGCGCAGTTCGTTGCCGATGTGGTACCGTTTGAAATGATGAAACTGCGTATGCTCAACGGCAGCCACTCTTTCCTCGCGTATTTGGGCTATCTCGGCGGCTATGAAACTATCGCTGATACCATGACAAATCCGGCGTATCGCAAAGCGGCGTTCGCGCTGATGATGCAGGAGCAAGCGCCGACGCTGTCGATGCCGGAAGGCACCGATCTTAACGCCTATGCGACGCTGCTCATTGAGCGTTTCAGCAACCCATCACTGCGTCACCGCACCTGGCAGATTGCGATGGACGGCAGCCAGAAATTGCCGCAGCGCCTGCTGGATCCGGTGCGTCTGCATCTGCAAAACGCCAGCGACTGGCGTCACCTGGCGCTGGGCGTGGCGGGCTGGATGCGCTACACCCGTGGCGTGGATGAACAGGGGCAGGCCATTGATGTTGTCGACCCCTTGCTGGCTGAGTTCCAGCGCATTAACCAACAGTTCCAGGGGGCCGAACGCGTGACGGCGCTGCTGGGGCTGAGCGGCATTTTTGGCCATGATCTGGCGGAAAACGCTGATTTTGTGGAGACAGTTATCGCGACGTATCAACAGCTGTGTGAACACGGTGCACGCGAGTGCGTTGCGGCGTTAGGCGCTGACGCATAATCCCCGAAGTATGACGGGTCAATCAAAATGCTGATTTGGTTGACCCGTTTTCTGTTTTTGGCTTCCCGCAAATGCTATAGTTCAGGCGAAAAAACGTTTTTTGTAGGCTTGATAAGATGCGTCAGCGTCGCCATCAGCCAACGGCACAGGTGTCGGATGGCAGCGCATGTGCCTTATCCGGCCTACGGATCTGAATTGACGCATCTGACGGACATAACACGATGAAATCGAACACTTCTCAACAAAGACCCTACCAGGAAGTGGGTGCAATGATCCGCGATCTGATTGTCCAGACGCCGTACCAGCCCGGGGAGCGTTTGCCGCCGGAACGTGAAATTGCTGAGATGCTCAATGTCACTCGCACGGTGGTTCGCGAAGCGTTAATTATGCTGGAAATTAAAGGTCTGGTGGACGTGCGTCGCGGCGCCGGGATCTACGTACTCGACAATGCAGATGCGCAGACCATCGACAGTACGGATGTCAATCATTGCAATGACGCGGGTCCGTTTGAGCTGCTGCAGGCGCGACAGCTGTTGGAAAGCAATATCGCCGAATTCGCCGCGCTGCAGGCTACCCGTGAAGATATCGTTAAAATGCGCCAGGCGTTACAGCTGGAAGAGCGGGAGCTGGCCTCCAGCGAAGCGAACGGTTCTGAAAGCGGCGACATGCAGTTCCATCTCGCCATAGCCGAAGCCACGCATAACAGCATGCTGGTGGAGCTGTTTCGCCAGTCATGGCAGTGGCGTGAAAACAACCCGATGTGGATCCAGCTCCATAGCCACCTTGACGATACCCATTACCGTAAAGAGTGGATGGGTGACCACAAACAGATCCTGGCGGCATTAATCAAAAAGGATGCCCGCGCAGCCAAGCTGGCAATGTGGCAGCATCTGGAAAACGTCAAACAGCGCCTGCTGGAGTTTTCAAATGTTGATGACATCGACTTTGATGGTTATCTGTTTGATTCCTGGCCGCTGGATAAAGTTAACGCCTGATTTTCCTTTCTCTCCCATGCGGGCTGTTGCAGCCCGCGCGACACTTTTCAGCACAAAAGTTTATTGCATAACAACGCTTTTTTCTCGTCATGAACGTCACGTAAAAAAAGGTTTCCATCACCTCAGATGATGATTTTTCCTCCGTCGTTACGCGGTGAAAATTGATTTATATCAATTAAAAACAACTTATTTTTGCATGCGAAAAAATGCATTGTTTACCTTATTTTTACCTTTCCGTGCTTATTTTTAGACAAAACGGGCCTGTGTTAAGTGAGAATCAAACTGATTTCCGCGGTGGTCAGAGCGAGGCTGCCCGGAATAACAGTGCATAAAAACAGGCGCTTCACGGAAATGTAGACATTAATAACGGCACGTAACTTATTGGCTGTAATGATGTTTTGATTTGAGGTCATGTTTATTGTCAATAGTTCTGGCTTTTTTAATCAAATGAATAAAAGTGAATATATGTAAAGTTAAAATTACACATTATTCTATAATCAAGTTATCTTTCATTTGAAATGCTGTTCCAGTTTTTTGTCCGTTATTAACAGTTTCATTACTATTGTCACTGTATTTTGCCGTTGACATGTTTTTACACTGACTGCATATTTCATCGCCATAAGCGTGTTTGCGTTCAGGAGATGATAATGCCCTCTCGAGATTACCCCGATATTAGAAAGGCCAGGGGTACCCGTTCAAAAGATATGGTTCTTTTAAGTGCCCGTGTCGATACCTCTCTGTGGGAATATGTTCGTACGCTGGCATTTGAAACCCGTAAAAGTAAACAAGATATTATTGCCGAAGCAATAATGTTATATCGCTCTGTTAATGAGAGCGTAAGCGAAGAATCCAAGTAATTACTCTCTGTTCGGGTTTTATTTAACCCAAAATGATATGTGTCTTGCCACTTTATTATTACCTTCATTGGTGTGTTAGAGGTTTTCCCCTTTTCCATAGGGGGCTTTTTTATGCGGGTATTCTGCCTTCATAACAAAGTTGATAGCAAAATTCACAATTAAAAGTGAGTAATAACATGAAAAAGTCAGCAATGGCATTAGCTGTAATGGTATTAGGGGTAACCTCCGTTCATGCAGCGGAAATTTATAATAAAGATGGCAACAAACTGGATCTGTACGGCAAAGTAAAAGCGGTCCATTCCTGGACTGGCGGCACCGATGCCGACGGTACATACGCGCGTCTGGGTTTTCGCGGTGAGACACAAATCAACGATCAACTGACCGGTTATGGCCAATTTGAAAGTCAGTTTGATGCCTCTAAAGCAGAAGGTTCTCAGAATGGCGTCAATACACGTCTGGCGTTTGCTGGCCTGGATTATGGCCATGACGTTAGCTTTGACTACGGTCGTAACTACGGTATTGCTTACGACGTGGGAGCTTACACTGACACTCTTTCAGAGTTCGGCGGCGACTCTTTTGAAGATGCTGACCGCTTCCTTACTTCACGTACTTCTGGCGTTGCAACACTCCGCACCAAAAATCTCTTTGGAGCCGTTGATGGTCTGAACATTGGTGCGCAATACCAGGGTAAAGGTGATGCCAACTCGGAAGACCCGACAAAACCTAATTTGACTAAGCAGCACGGTAACGGCTACGGCTTCTCCCTGGGCTATGACAACATTGCGGATTCCGGCGTGTCTGCTATTGCGACCTACACAAATAGTTCAATCACAGCAGCCCAAAAGAAAGGCAATAAAGACGGTAAATGGGATGGCGAAAACGCAGAGTTCTGGGGCGCGGGTCTGAAATATGATGCTAATGCCATCTACGTCGCGACCATGTACGGTGAGTCCCACAACCTGATTCAGGATGCGGATAAAGCTGAGCACTTTGAAGCAATGGCTGCGTATGTGTTTGATTTTGGTCTGCGTCCGAACGTGGGTTACGTTCACGCGCGTGACAACAACAATAATGACCTGACTGAATACGTAGCGTTGGGCACGGATTACTACTTCAACAAAAACATCGTGGCTGATGTGGGTTACAAAATTAACCTGCTCGATGGCAAAGACGACGACAACCAGGTTGTTGCAGGTCTGACCTATCAATTCTAATTTGTTGTACTAGCATAAAAGGCGTCTTAGTTAAGACGCCTTTTTTACCTCTGCCGTGTTTAAACTGGCTGACTCTCTTTCACCTGTACACCGCTAAACAGCCATTGCCAGATGCCCACTTTTACCCATGCGACCACGCAGAGAATCAGGTAAAAAAGTGGATTATGCGTAATGGTAACGTACATGACCTCCATTAAATCCACATGCAAATTTCCGGCAATTGCCATATTGATAACAAAAATTGAGGCTACCGCGCTGGCCAGTAAAATAAATACGGCCTGAAGCTGAGTTATCTCTGGTAACCTGCCAGAGGCCCATTGCCATAAAAATGTTGTTGTTAACAGGAATATAAGAAACAATCCTAACGCGCCAAACAGGCCAAAGTCTTTATAATCCTTTAGCGTGCCAATTAAACCCACCAAAATAATTAACCCCAGTAGTATTTTTTTAAACCATGACATGTACTTTTCCCGAAGATAGTGTTGATGCTGAGTTAATATGTCCATTTTTACGCATTTTAAATTGAGTTTATAAATGAACAGCCGGGAATTATAAATTGTCTGGCGGGTAATTGCTGATTATTTGTGGTTTATTAAATGTTGACATTTGATTGCGGACTAATCCTAAGATACCTGTTTATAAGGTTGTCGATTATACCCTTTTGGGGGAGGCGAAACGCTGTTTGTATAATTGTGTGAGGCTGATCAGTGCCGCAATAAACAAGGCGACGGCACCGCATAGCGTGGCATTAACGATCGCTTGAGCGCCGCTTCCCAGCAGGCTGGTTAATAGCGGCCCGAGTATTTGACCAATGCCGTAAGTCAGGGTGACCAGGCCCAGCAGATTAATATTGCGCGGTACGCTAAGTTGACGGGCGAGCGGCATGACCAGCGAAGTGGTCCCCATAAACGTTGCGCCAAAACCCACGCTGCTTATCACCAGCAGCGGCAAGGAGTCGCTGGCGAGCGTCATGACCACGCAGGCACTTTGGATCAGTAAATTCGCCGTCAGGCATTGCAATACCCCCCAGCGTCGGGCAGCCCACAGCCAGGCGAAACAACCCGGAATAATCGATATGCCGACCAACGACCAGAGATGGGCCGTAAGCAGCGGCGACCCGGCACTTTTCGCCATCAGTGGCAGGTATGTAGCGACAATGATGTAGCCAAATCCGGCCAATCCATACAGTAGCGCCAGCAGCCACCAGGACATAGGCTGATGCTCTGTTTTTACCGGTGCTGCGGCGGGGAGCGCATGGTCGCGAGATGGCAGGAGCATAACGAGTAGCACAAAGAATACAGCGGAAGCAGCCGCTGCCCCCAGCCAGAGCGTGTGCGATGACAGCGCAAAATGCAGACCGCTGATGACATATTCATTGCCCAGCAAAATGCCTGCGCCAACGCCGGAAAACAATGCGGCGATCACGAAGGGATGCCGGGTATGATGCAGGACGATCATCGAACCAAAAATCATCATACCGGCACTGGCGACGCCTGCCAGAAAACGGATCAGCATCACCAGCGCGGGTTGCTTAACGCTTGCCATTGCCAGAATCAACCCTGCGGTAGCGAGCGCAGAAGTTAACAACATCGGGCGTAAACGTGAGGGAAGATGGAAGAGCCCGAAGGAGAAGAGCAGGCTTCCCGCCAGATATCCGGCGTAGTTGGCGCTGGCAATCCAGGAGAGCTGGTCAAACGTAAACTGACCTTCCGAGAGCAGTACCGGGAGCATCGGCGTATACAGAAAGCGTCCAATTCCCATGCCCAGCGTTAAGACCAGCATGCCAAAGAGCGCGACGCTGATGGCATGACGATTTGAATCGGGGCTTCCCTGGGACATACGGACTCTCATTTCACGCTGTTAGTTTGATAATTGTTATATTACATGTGCAAATGATAATGAAAAGTAAAATAAAAATGGGCGTTTTACTTTCTCCTTAAAAATTCGCCAGCGTCAGCAGGGAAGGAATTTGCGACAACAGATATAACACCAGTCCAATAGAACCGCCGACCAGCGTGCCGTTGATGCGGATAAACTGTAAATCTTTGCCGATGTTTAGCTCAATTTGCTGCGACATATCGCGCGCATCCCAGCTTTTCACCGTGTCGCTGATGTGGCGCGTCAGGAAGGTGGCGAACTCCGGCGCAACTTTATACGCGGCCTGCTCCAGATGCCCATTCAGTGAGGCGCGCAGGGCGCTGTCGGCAACCAGTGTTTCGCCGAACCACTGTCCGGCGCTGGCGATGCGCTGCTTCACGCGCGAATCGTCAGCGTTAATGTCGGTTTTCACCCACTGGCGCAGGTCTGCCCACAGTTCGCCAAGATAACGGTTGAAAGCTTCGTCTTCCTTCAGATAGTTTTTCATGTTTTCGGCCCGCACGGCCATCTCCGGATCGTGTTTGAGCTTATCGATTAGCTTAAACGTGGCGCGATCGAAGGCGTGGCGGATCTGATGCGCCCGATCGTGGCTGATGTCATCCAGTAAGGAATTAACGGCATCAGACACCAGTTCGGCGCTGTGCTCGCCCAGCCATTCAGTCGGCAGGATCTTCGCTTTCAGCGGATGCTCGGTCTCCAGCCAGTGCACGATCTGTCGGGCGATAAACGCCCGCGAACTGTCGCGCTGGAGCAGGGCGATAAGTTGGGCGATCAATGTGTCGAGCAACACCTGATGGCGGTTGTTTTTGGTCATGCTTTCCAGCATCAGCGCGCTGGTACCGGAGAGATCGACCTTGTCGATGGCTTTGTGCACTGCCCGCTTGATCAGCCGCTGAATGCGGGCGTCGTCGGTGAGTTCGAGAAAACCGCTCATGATCTGCAGCAGATGCTGGCCAATTCGCTGGGCGTTTTCCGGCTGGCTGAACCAGCTACCAATCAACAACGCCGGTTCATGGCGGCGGATCAGGGCGATCAGGGACTGGGTGTCGAGAAATTTTTCCTGCACAAACTGACCGAGATTCTCCCCGATCCGATCCTTATTGCGTGGGATAATCGCCGTATGTTGCGAGATAAACGGGATTGGTACCCGTCGAAAAAGCGCCACCACGGCGAACCAGTCCGCCAGCGCGCCGACCATCGCCGCTTCGGCGATCGCTTTGATCCCGAGCACCCAGAAGTTAGGCGGCAGAAACAGCGTGATGACGAAGGTAGCGGCGGCAATCAGCAGCAATGAGAGCGCCAGTCGCTTGGCGCGTTTGAGTTCAGCAATTTTATTCATAGGCTTAAGGATAGAGCCAGACGGGGGGATCGCGCAAAAAATGTGGAGCGCCTCCCATTTTCAGACGTGCAAAGCTTACTCTGGGATCCAGTTGTCCCAGGCGGGTAAGGGGCCGAGTTCCGCCACCAGAAAATCGATAAACGATCGCACCTTCGGATTGCTGTACTTACTGGGAAAATAGAGCGCATACAGGGCGTGGGTTTCGCAGGTGATGGTGCCGTCGAGCATCAGCGGCGTTATCTCTTCTTTTTGAATATGATCGCCAATCAGATAGGTGGGCAAATACGCCACTCCCTGATCTTCTAACACCGATTTCAGCAATACCAGACTGCTGTTGGCCTGGATAGGCATATGCAGTTTTAACTGATGCAGACGATCCTGTTCATCCGCCACCTTCAGCACCGGCGTGAGACCTGGGTAAACCAGGCAATCATGATTGACCAGATCGCTACGACGCTGGGGCATGCCTTTTTTGGCAAGGTAGCCGGGTGAGGCGCAGTACGCCCAGCGGACAGGCACCAGCTTGCGCATTGCGTAGTTCTGCGGTGGTGCGGTGGAGATTCGCAGGGCGATGTCGAAATCTGTTTCGTTCAGATTCACGAAGTTATCGTTGAGATCGATATACAGATTCACATCTGGGAACTGGGAACGATATTTATCCACCAGGTTCACCAGCCGGGAATAACCAAACGCAATTGAGCAGGTTATGCGTAATTCACCCTGCGGGCTGTGATAATAACCGGAGGTGGTATTCAGCGTTTCATCGAATTCTTTCAAAAGCTTATTGGCGCGGTTAAAGAGATATTGCCCGGCATCGGTCAGGGTAATACTGCGGGTGGTACGTTTAATTAATGTCGTGCCTAACATATCTTCCATTGCCGCCAGGCTTTTGCTGACCGCAGATGGCGAGACGTTGAGCTGCGCCGCGGCTTCTGACAATCCTCCGCAGTCGACGATTTTAATGAAAAACTCCAGATGCTTGAGTGAAATCGGCGTACTCATAGTTTCCTTTTATTCACAAGTGATTTGCAAAAACGGTACGAATAGGCCGTTACATTCGCGTTTTAAACATGCAACTATTGAATCACAGGAAACAACTTGCTGGCAAAATGAAAAAATAACAACTTAGGTGAGTTACGTCACAAAATAAAAGGAGGCGAAACGGAAACTCATCACATTGTGAATTTAATCTCATTAAATATTATTCTAAAGGTACCGATTATGTGGTCACGACTCGAACCCTACAGATCGTCGATTATTTTATTAGTTGCTCTGGTGATTGGCGGCTTATTAGGTATTTATGCCCCCTCATTTGCAAGTAAACTCCAGCCAATCGGCCAGATATTCTTAAATCTGCTATTTATGATTATTGTGCCGCTGGTGGGGATCAGCGTCATGTCTTCGATCGCCAGTATGACCGACCTGAAAAGGCTGGGGCGCATTATGGCGATTATCTTTATTGTTTCGATCGCAATGGCCTTTATTCCGGCTGCCGGGATCGTTGCGCTGGCGCTATGGTATAACCCGGCGCAGGGCGTCACTATCGATCTTTCGCAGTCGGTGCAGGCGGGCAGCGGTAAGATGGATTTTGTCAGCATGATCACGACCAGCGACTTTATCGGACTGTTTTCTAAGTCCAATATTCTGGCGCTGATTGTGATGGCGATTATTGCTGGTGTGGCGATTGGTCAATCGGATCAGGCCGGTAAGCGCATTGCGTCGCTGCTGGAAGATGCCAATACCGTGATCATGAAGATCGTCTCAATCATTATGAAGGTTGCACCGATTGGCCTGGGCTGCTATTTCGCTGCCACTATGGCCAGTCAGGACTCTGCACTGCTGCTGACCTTTGCTCGCGCCATCGGCCTGTTCATGGTGGCCACGCTGGTCTACTTTGTTTTTGGCTCGATTCTCTATTCGTATATTGGCGGCGGGATTCCGGCGGTCAAAGCCTTCTGGCGTAATGCGATTGAACCGTCTGCGACTGCGCTGGGAACCTGCTCTTCGCTGGGGACTCTCCCGGTGACGCTGCGTGCCGGTAAGGCGATGGGGATTAACCCGGAAATCGTTGATGTCTCCATTCCGCTACTGGTTAACCTGAACAAAGGTGGCGTGGCGATGATTGCCGCGCTGAAAATTGTCTTTATCTATTCCGTGCTGGGCATGGAGTTCACCACCGAGACCTTCTTCCTGACCATGCTGATTGCGGTGCTCTCCGCCATTATCGTCGGCGGCGTACCGGGCGGGGCATTCCTCGGTGAAATCTTTATCGTCACTACGCTGGGCCTGCCAATGGAAGCGATCCCGATGTTGGTAGTGCTGGGCACGATTACCGATGCGCCTGCCACACTGATTAACGTTATCCATGATTTGAATGCGGCGCAGATTGTTGAACGGTTCGCTGGAAAAAAGCAGACCAACACTGAAATAAACTCTACTGCTGCGGTGGTATAGGTTTCACACGGATTAAGAACAGGAGATGTTATGAAAGACGCAATGAAGCTTGAGACGCAGTTGGTTGTTGCGGGTCGCGACAAACGCTACACCCAGGGAGCGGTGAATCCGGTTATCCAGCGCGCCTCTTCGCTGGTGTTTGATACCGTGAAAGACAAAAAATTCGCCACCGCCAATCGCGCAAATGGCGAGCTGTTTTATGGTCGCCGCGGAACCTACACCCACTTTGCCTTCCAGAAGGCAATGAGCGAACTGGAAGGTGGCGTTGGCTGCGCGCTTTACCCGTGCGGCGCTGCGGCGGTGACCAATGCGATTCTGGCGTTTGTTCAGGGTGGCGATCATATTTTGATGACGGGCGCGGCCTACGAGCCAACCCAGGATTTTTGCAATAAGATCCTGAGTAAATTCAATGTGGAAACAACGTATTACGATCCGTTGATTGGTGCTGGTATCGTTGATCTTCTGCGTCCGGAAACGAAAGTTGTATTCCTCGAATCGCCAAGTTCGATCACCATGGAAGTCCAGGATGTACCGGGGATGGTGAAAGCTATCCGCGCGGTTAATCCGGAGATTGTCATTATGATCGACAACACCTGGGCGGCGGGTGTGCTGTTCAAAGCGCTGGAATATGGCGTGGATATTTCCATTCAGGCGGGAACGAAGTACACCATCGGTCATTCGGACGGCATGCTGGGCACGGCGGTGTCCAACGCGCGTTGTTGGGATCGTCTGCGCGAGAACTCCTATTTGATGGGGCAAACGCTGGATGCTGATACGGCCTACAACGGCAGCCGTGGATTGCGCACCCTGGCGGTACGTCTTAAGCAGCATCAGGAGAGCAGCATCCATATTGCTCGCTGGCTGTCGGCAAGGCCGGAAGTGGCGCGGGTGAATCATCCGGCATTACCGGAATGCCCGGGGCACGAGTATTTTCAGCGTGACTTTGCCGGAAGCTCAGGCCTGTTCTCGTTTGTGCTGAAAAAGAGACTGACCGACGAGCAGATGGCGAATTTCCTCGATAACTTCTCGCTGTTCCATATGGCCTATTCGTGGGGCGGATTTGAGTCGCTTATTCTGGCGAATCAGCCGGAAGAGCTGAACAGCATTCGCCCAGCCGGAGAGGTAGATTTCAGCGGCACACTGGTCAGGGTGCATATTGGCCTTGAGGATATTGGCGACCTGATTGCCGATCTGGAAGCAGGGTTTGCGCGCATTGCTTAAGATAATGTGATGGTTGCCGGATGCGGCGCAAGCGCCTTATCCGGCCTATCACTACGACATAGGCCGGATAAGCGTTAGTGCCATCCGGCAGGTTAGTTTTCAGTGGCTAACGTTGTTGTTTCATGCTGGCGAACCCGCTTCAGTAAGCCTGCCAGGGTAAAGACGACAGTAATACCCGCCGCAACCGCCAGCAGATGAAACGAAATCCTGCCGCCGTTAAACCACAGCCAACGTCCGATTTCGACAGAAACCGCCATCACCGTCAGGATGACCATATTCAGCGACGCCGAGACCGTACCCTTCGGTAAGTTGTTGGAAAACAGCGTAAAGCGGAACAGCGTCGGAAAGATCATACCAATGCCAAACGCATACAGGCTGGTTCCCAGCACCGACCACAGCCAGACGTGTGGCCACAGCAAATTGCCGGCAATCAGCACCGCCAGTCCGCTCAGTTGAATGGGTGCCGCCCGCCAGATAAAACGTGGCTGGGTTGGATCCTTCACAAAACGAACAACCACCATATTGGCGACGATCACCGCGCCAAACACCGGTGCCTGCGCCCAGGCGAACTCTGATGTGCTCATACCGCCAGCGTCGATCAGGATCACCGGCGAGACCGCCACCCAGCTCATCATCGGGATATAGCTTAACGACAGCGTGGCTGCGCCAAACAAGAACACCCGGTTACGGAAAACGTCGCGGAAATCACGCAGTACGCCGCGTGCACTGAACGGCACCGCGCCGCGCTTAACGGTTTCCGGCATTGCTAACGCTAGCCCTATCAGGGCGATAAGCCCCATGGCGGCGATAATGGCGAACAGGACCTTCCAGTGTACAAAGTGCATCAGCGCTGCGCCGGAGAGCGGGCCGATAACTGGCGCAACCAGCACAATGGAGGTGATTATCGCCATTAACTTAATGGCCTTCGTTTGCCCAAACGCCTCCTGCACCGTGACATAGCCAACGGTAGCGATAAAGCAGATGCTGGTGCCCTGTACAAATCGGGCGACCAGAAATTGCGTCATTGAGGTGGTCAATAGCGTGGCAGCGCAGGCGAGCGTAAAGATTAACGCCCCCGCAATCAGCACCGGTCGACGGCCAATCCGGTCGGAAAGCGGCCCCAGCAGCCATTGCAGCGCCATGCCGCCAGCCAGATAGAGGCTCACCGCAGCGGGGGCCAGGCTGACGTCGGCGTTGAAATCACGCACCACATTGATGATGCCTGGCTGGATCAGGTCCGTCGACAGATAAGCGGCGAAGTCATATAAAATCAACGCGACAGGAAAAAATAGCGTCGTGGTGCGTTGGGAGAAAAACGCGAGAATCCGTTGCATAAAACAGCTCCTTTTCGGGAGAAAACCCTCAACGGGAATAGCGAAATTCAATACCGTCTTTGAGACGTCAGACCGATGACAGAAAAAAGCAGACTGCAAATGTACTGAATTTCATGTAATCAAAAACGCTGCCTGCGCGAGGCGCAAACAGGAGAAACGTTTTCAGACTCGGGTCAGAAAACGTAACGATTACAAGTAACAATCAGCACATCGCACCTCGAGAAGAATTGGTTGAATGGATAATAGCCACCCAAAGTGTAATGCGGATTGGATATTAATTAAACGAGTTTATCCGCTTTATTTGCAGAAAATCGTCACGCTTATCAGAAAGTGACGCTCTGCAGAAAACGCAGCGCGATCGCACTGCCGAAGATGATCAACACGCCGCCAGCGATACGCTCGATCCACAATATCCCTCGGGTTAACCGCCGCTGGATCTGCGGTAAGCCGATGAACATCACGATCAGCAGATCCCAGAACAACACCACGCTGGTCATCCAGATCCCGCTCATGGTTTGTTGCAGCAGCGTCACCGACGGGCCGAGCAGGGCGGTCATTAGCGCCAGATAGAACAGCGCATTTTTTGGGTTGAGCAACGACGAACCTAATCCCAGCAGCAGCTGTTTGCCAAATCCTGGACAGGTAGACTGGGCGTCTGCTCCGGTCAGGGTTTGCGGGCGGCTGCGTATCAGTAGGCTGCCAATCCATAATAAATAGAGCGCGCCCAGCAGCTCAATAACCGTAAACAGCAGGGGAAGCTGGCGCAGGATCCCCCAACCAATAATCGCCAGCAGAATATACAGCCCGTTGCCGATGGCGATCCCCACGCACAGTCCGGCGCTGCCGCGCATCCGGTAACGTACGGCGTAACCGACCAGTAAAAAGAAGTCCGGCCCTGGGCTGAGTAGTGCAACAAAATGCGCCAGCGCCAGCGCGGGAAAAGCAGACGGAAAAAGTTCAGCAAGCAGCGACATAGCGACCTCAGAAAATGAAACAGAGATCAGCGTACGCCTGACGCAACGCTAATTATTGTCTGATATTGATCGTCCCAGTGCGTACTGGCGCGGTGTGGCTGCTGTGTAGCGAACAAAGGTGCGATGGAAATGGCTCTGGTCGGCAAACCCGCTCTGGTAGCCGACATCGACAATCTCGTCCCCGGCCCGTAGCCGCTGACGGGCATAGTCAATCCGCATGATGTTCAGATAATTTCCCGGCGTCAGCCCGGTGTCCTGCTTAAAGGTCCGAATCAGCGTTTCTTTACGCATGTGACACTCATCTGCCAGCTCATCCAGCGAGGGTGGGGAGAGCAGACTGGACTGCAACCGTTCGCGCAGATACTGGCTGGTGACGCTTAGGTTTTCCGGTGTTACCGACTGCAATGGCAGCGAGCGCAGCAATGCTTGTGCAGCATCAGTTATCTGCGTCGTTTGCCGTTGCGGCATGAGCGCCACAAGGTGCATGTAGCACTGGAATAATTGCGGATCGCGGATAACAGGAGTGCGCGTACAAAGCCGTTGATTGCTGTTCAGCGCAGGCAGATGGGCAAGACACCACCGGGCATCAAGATAAAGCATGTGATAGCTGCGAAATTGCCCGTTGACGGGATTACAGCTGTGAGGTGCCAGTGGTGGGATCACAATGAGATCGCCCACCTTCAGATGGTATTCCTTGTCATCGCACAGGCAGTAGGTTCCTCCCTCGAGAATTGCCCCAATCGAGAGCTGAGAGTGGTGATGGCGCTTATAGGCCTGCTGACTTTGCCAGGTGCTGCGAAGCTCCAGCCACGGCAGTTGCTCATCACGCCAGAACGATTGTGGAATATCTCGTGTATGTGTCACATCGTGTCCTCCATGAAAGTGATGATTTGTTATAGCACAGGCCCTGCGGTGAAAAAGCGGGAATGTGCATTGAGGTCGTGATTCTGCGTGATGCGTTCCAGACAAATGCAGACGTTACAAAGGGGCGTTTTTATCCCGGAAATCGCCTCGCAAAGAGAGAAAGTTACAGGTGAGGGTGTGGTTTACCAGCGCTACAGTCACGGCATCTTATTTCCAGGTGATGGATCGCCATGAACAAAGCACCGACTTCCACCCCGCATGATGCGGTCTTTAAAACGTTTTTGCGCCACCCTGAGACGGCTCGGGATTTTCTACAAATACATCTTCCCGCTTCGCTGCGCGACCTTATGGGGCTGGTCGAGCAAATTGTTTCCCTGCTACTTACCGGACTGACTAATGACAGCCAGATAAAGACGCTGTTTAATTATATTTTACGAACTGGCGATGCACCTCGATTCAGTGAGTTTATTCGTGAGGTTGCCGAACGTTCACCGCAGCATAAGGAGCACTTGATGACGATCGCCGACAGATTGCATGAGGCAGGGCTACAAAAAGGCAGGCTGGAAGGGTTACAGGAAGGACGACAAGAAGGGCTTATAGAAGGGCGACTTGATGAGGCGCTCCGTATTGCCCACACCATGCTGGCAGACGGTATTGATATCTGCACGGTACAAAAAATTACCCGGCTTTCCGCAGAAGATATTCAGGGTTTAAGTCATTAGATATGAGTTAAATCGCATAATCGTCTGGCCGAAATCACCGGGCGGTCCGGTTTACTCTATCGCCATCTTTACCGCCTCGCCGAGCTTTTGCATCACTTCCTGATGCTTCTCGTTTGGCGGCAACGCGCAGTTGATGCGTACGCAGTTGCGATACTTTCCGGATGCGGAGAACAGCGATCCCGGTGCGACCTGGATTTTCAGGCGACAGAGCTGCTTAGCGACGCAGACCATATCGACCTGGAGCGGCAGCTCGACCCACAGCATAAAGCCGCCTTTCGGTCGAGTGACGCAGATCCCGCAGGGAAAATATTCTCGTACCCAGCAGGTGTAGATCTCCATATTACGCTGATAAATCTGGCGCATACGCCGGATATGCCGATGGTAATGACCTTCGCGCACAAAGGAGGCTGCTGCCAGCTGCGTAGCGGGAACGTTAGTACCAATGACGGCGTACTTCATGTGTAGCAGTTTGTTGTAATAGCGACCGGGAACCACCCAACCCACGCGCAGTCCGGGGGCTACGGATTTGGTAAACGAACTGCAGAGTATTACCCGGCCGTCACTGTCCCAGGAGTGGATCGTACGCGGGCGCGGATACTCTGTGGCCAGTTCGCCATACACATCATCTTCAAAAATGACGATGTCGTGACGCTGGGCGAGGGCGAGCACCGCCCGCTTACGCGCATCCGGCATAATGAACCCGAGAGGGTTGTTGCAGTTGGGTACCAGCAGCACGCCTTTGATCGGCCACTGATCCAGCGCCAGTTCCAGCGCTTCAATGCTGATCCCGGTATCCGGATCGGTTGGGATCTCAATCACCTTGATCCCCAGGCCGCGCAGTAGCTGCATTGTGCCGTAGTAGGTGGGGGATTCAACGGCGACAATGTCCCCTGGCTGACAAACCGCCAGCAGCGCCAGCGACATTCCGCTCTGGCTCCCGTTGGTTATCACAATATCATCGGCGTTGAGGACTGAACCGCTGTCCAGCATCAGACGGGCGATCTGCTGGCGCAGATCCTGGCTGCCGGGAAGCTTGTCGTACCCCAGCACCGCCTTCAGATTATGCTGCACTACGCGGCTGAGCTCGCGCCAGAGCGGTTTCAGGCTCGGTTGACTGACATCTGGCGCGCCGCTGCTGAAGGGGATCACAGATTTATCGCTATGCCCTTTTAGCATATCCAGCACCAGATCCCACTGCGTTATCTCGACCGGACGCTGCACCGGGCGTGACATCGGCGGTACGGGCGGCAGCGCTTTTTGCGGCGCGACAAAATAACCGGAACGCGGCTGCGGGGTGATCAGTTGCCGCTGTTCCAGCATCTGATACGCCTGCTGGACGGTGCTGATACTAACCCCGTGCTCCTGACTCAGGTTACGTACCGAAGGCAGTTTTTCGCCATGGCGATACAACCCCTGCTCAATGCGTTCGGCCAGCAGATTGGCCAGATGTTGATAACGCGTCATGCTGTATCCCTCATGGGTATCATACAGATTAAAAAACCAGTACAGATTGGCGTGAAAAAAGCGATGCAGAACCCTTTTTAACCAATCTGTATGTTAAATAAAAGTACTTTGTGAGTCTGTATTGCTTAGGGCCAAATCCGTGAAGATAAAGCCTCAGACAAGGCGGGGAGGCAAGGTATGGAATTTCATGAGAATAAAGCAAAGCAGCCATTTATTGGGTTTGTTCTGATCTGGCGGGCATATAAGGCGTGGCGGTTACGGGCGCAAACGCGGCGCGTATTGCAACAGATGAGTAATGAGCGGCTGCGGGACGTCGGGTTGCGACGCGATCAGGTGGAGTGATTTTCTTCCATCGACAGAGGCTGGAGGGTTATCGCCCCGGCCTCTTTTATATTCACAATATTTATCAATTCATGCTTCTGGACAGTCTGTTTCTTGATACTTACCCTGATAAGCATTATTTTCTTCTCAGCGATGAGGGGAAAGTAAGATGACGGAAGATGAACTGTTTGCCCGCCGTCCGATGGGGATGCGCATGGCTATGGTGGTACGTCAGTGGCGGGCCATTATTGATGCTGCCATCACTGATACTGGCCTGACGCAGTCAAGCTGGACGGTACTGATGCAACTGTATCAACTGGGAGACAACGTATCGGTCAGTGAACTGGCACAAATGCAGGGCATTGAACTGCCGCCGCTGATGCGCACCCTTTCTCAGCTGGAAAAGCAGGGCTATCTGCTGCGTTCCACATCGCCTTATGACAAACGCATCCGTCTGCTAACGCTGACCGCGCAAGGCCGCTCAAGGCTTGAAGAACTTAACCGGGTGATTGAGACATATCAACATCGCGTCACCTGCACCATTCCCGAAGCGGAGCTTGCCTCATTCAGCGCGACCTTAAATCAACTCGCCTGCAATTTGCGGACAATCCGCGAAGAAGACAATCAACACTAAAAACTATGATGACCCCAGAACAAAAATTTGCCCGTTGGGTAAGGGTGAGTATTGCCGCTTTCTTGGTAATATTCGCCTGGTTTATCGTTGCCGATATCTGGATCCCGCTGACGCCGGACTCCACGGTGATGCGCGTGGTAACGCCCGTTTCCTCACGCGTATCCGGTTACGTCTCGCAGGTGCATGTACACAATAATAGCCTGGTGAAGAAGGGCGATTTGCTGTACGAACTGGATCCGACGCCGTTTATCAATAAGGTCGAGGCTGCGCAAATCGCCCTTGAGCAGGCGAAGTTGAGCAATCAACAGTTGGATGCGCAGATAGCCTCCGCGCGCGCCAACCTGCGTACCGCGCAATTCAGCGCCCGTAACGATAAGACCACCTTTGACCGCTATCAGCGCCTGGCCACCATGCAGAACGTGTCGCAATCCGATCTCGACAAGGTGCGTACCGCCTGGCAAACCAGCGAGCAGTCGGTGGCGGCGCTTAATGCCAGCATTCAGAACCTGCTGATCCAGCGCGGCGAGCTCGATGACAAGCGTAACGTGACGCTGCAAAAATACCGTAATGCGCTGGAAGAGGCGCAACTGAACGTCAGCTGGAGCAAAGTGTATGCACAGACCGACGGTACGGTGAGTAACCTTCAGCTTAGTCCCGGACTTTACGCTACCGCAGCCACGCCGCTGCTGGCGCTGGTCAGCCATCAGACCGATATCGTGGCCGACTTTCGAGAGAAAAGCCTGCGCCACACTCGGGTAGATACCGATGCCGCCGTGGTGTTCGACGCCTTGCCGGGCAAAGTTTTCTCTGCCCGCGTCACCAGCAGCGATGCCGGTATTCTGGCGGGTCAGGAACAGGTTAACGGTCTGCTGTCGCAACCGGAACAGTCCACCCGCTGGGTGCGCGATGCCCAGCGTATGCGCATTCACGTTGCACTGAATGAACCGCTCGACACGCCGTTACCGACCGGGGCGCGCGCCACGGTGCAGCTGTATAACAGCGAGGGGATGTTCGCCCGTACCTTTGCCGGGGCGCAGATCCACCTCGTCAGCTGGCTGCATTATGTCTATTAACACTCTGGCCCACGTCTTTACGCCGCACGGGAACATTGTCTACACCGCCAATGATTTTCGCCAGACCTTGCGTATCTCCGTTGCCGGGACGATAGCACTGAGTATCTCGACCTTCTACAACGTACAGTACGGCGTATTTTTTGTGGTTTATCCGCTGATGCTGCTGTCGCTGGTGCCGGTGTTCAACCGCCATGTGGCAAAACAGTTCGTGTTCAGCGCGGCGGTGAACTGTGTCGAAATGGTGCTAATCGTCGGCTATCTCTCACAGTGGCCGCTGATTATGACGCTGGTGGTGTTTGGCCTGTATGTGATGCGTTTTCGCTTGATGAGCAAAGGACCGCTGTTTCTGCTTGGTTCGATGGGCGTGGTGTGCCAGAGCACGATGCTCAACTTTATGAGCTATCCCACCACCAACTGGCACACGCTGATGTTCTCCAATATGGAAGCCTGCATCATGGCGGTGGCGCTGAGTGCGCTGCTGCATTATCTGATCCCGGACGTGGAACCCCGCCAGCTACCGCCGCGCATTGAGAAAGATGCCACCCGGGTGCGCCACGAGTCGCTGCTTTCCGGTACGGTGGCGACGATGATTTTTGTTATCTTCCAGATCTGTGATTTGAGCGATTCGCTGTCGGCACTGATGGCGGGCATTTTGATCCTGTTTCCTATGCACTATCGCGGCGCGGTGTTGAGCTCGCTCTGGCGCGTGGTCGGCGTGGTGCAGGCCTGCCTGTATATTCTGTTGGTGCAACTGCTTATCTATGATTTCAGCAACCATATGCTGCTGATGATGCCGCTGATCGGCCTCGGGCTGGCGTTCAGCGCCCGCCTGCACGTAATGGAAAAAGTCGGCGCGGGGGTGGGTTTTGCCAGTATCACCACCATCGGGATTATGTTCGGCCAGAACCTGCATCCGGACAGCGATCTGGTGTTCAGCGATTTATACCGCATCACCTCTGTTACCGTCGCGCTGGTGGCAACGCTAACGATGGTATTTCTGGTACACCGGGTTTTGAACTGCTTTACCGCGACGCGGTTTGTGATTACCGAGTGAGTGGGGAGTGAATGCCGGATGGCGGCTGCGCCTTATCCGGCCTATGAGACGCAGAATTTGTAGACCCGGTAAGCGTCGTGCCACCGGGTGTTTTCAGATTGCCTGCTGCTTCCCCGTTATCTAATTATTCAGAATACGATTTATTGGTTCGAGAAATAAAGATGTATGAATTATAAATATTTTGAATTTTAATAATTGTGACTTTATGAACATATTTAATTTTACAATTAAATATGATAAGCATAATTATTATATTTTAAAGGATGTAAATCATATGACATGGGAATATAAAGTATCGACAGGTATACTGAGCCATAACGGTAAATTAATTGCTTATTGCTACAGTGGTGCTGGTGAATCAAAGGATAAACCGAACTGTGAACACATACGTAACAAGGGCCCCATTCCACGAGGCGTTTATTTTATTGCTGGATGGAATAATCATAAAAGTCCCTCCGCTATTATCCTCGAACCTATTGCAGGGACAAATACTTTTGGCAGAGATCATTTCGAAATTCATGGTGATAAAAAAGGGCAGCCACCGGGAACGGCATCTGCAGGATGTATAATTATGAATGGACAAGATAAGCGCCAAACCATTTACGATTCGGGTGACACAATTTTGGTGGTAAGATAATGAAATTTATTTTTATCTCCTTTCTATTTATTCTTTCGGGTGCTCCCTGTGCTGCAGTGCATACTGCAGCACAGCTTCTGCAGATGATAAATGAAAAAGGAGCAAATACCGTTGTACACGAACTTTATGATGGCAGTGAGTCAGAATGGTGGAACCATATTATTCCTGAAATTAGCAAAGGTAATAATGACTGGTTAACGGTAGCAAGTGCTCTTGAATCCGGAGTTGATGCCAGTACGGCGGAAGATTTACAGGGGGCGGTCTCTGAAGCCATTCCACATAACCCAGTCGGTGTTCTGGCTATCCTCAACGATAACAGACCATTGCTGAATATTGAGCAGATATGCGCATTTACCTCTTACCCTGAGTCAGAAGAAGAAATGAATAAGCTATTTGTTAATTCCATCAGGGAAATGTATAAGGTCAAAACGACAGAAGGGAAGCGGTGTATTGCGGTTATGATCAATAGTGTTGAGAATTCTATTCCATTTAACAAGGATTTATAAATGGCTATCCCCGGGTATATGTCATTAATCGATGATGCTGGAAATATTATCAAAGGTAGTGTGATGGTAAAAGACCGTGAAAATCAGATCGAGATTTTAGGTCTGTATCATAATGTGAGCTACAACTCTGATTTGCATAATGGGAGGGTGTTGAATAAACGCCAACATCGTCCATTTTTAATTGAAAAGGAAATTGATGCTTCTAGTGTGCTTTTGTACAAATCATTAAGTACCGGAGAAACATTAAGGAAAGCTGTTATTGACCTCTATCGAATAAATTATGCTGGTCAGGAAGAGGTCTATTTTACGATAACCCTGGAAAATGTGAAAGTCGTTACGCTTTTTTCACTGATGCACGATGTTAAAGATCCTTATTACGAAAAACAGACCCATCTTGAACTTGCTCAGCTCCGTTACAAGAAGATTACCTGGCACTATCATGATGGGAATATAGTCCACTATGATGATTGGGATTATCGCTTAGGGTCTTGAGTAAACGGCTCCGGATAAAATGATGTTACAATCAATACACGGGGCTTATACTCATGAGCGCTGTCTGGCATCCGGGCGGTTATTTCTGCCTGACAGGTTTCGCCGAAATTACGTCGATAAACTCCTGCACCTACTGTTGCTTAGTTGCTTACGTGCGGACAGCTTGCACACCCGACGCAGCGAATGTAATAACGCTAGTTCTTCCGGCTCCGGCAGCTTGGCCGTCAGCACAATGCAGCCGGGTATCACTCTGGCATCGAATTTGCAGCCGGTGGTGAAACCGGCTGCCTCCAGCCACTGGCCTTTCATAATAATTGTCGGAACATGCGTGTAATCCGGATAACGCGACTTTGCCGCGTACGATGACCTTGCCGTCCCGGAGTTTGACCTCTTGTCTGATTTGCGTTGTGTCGTTCCAGCCAGCGTCAAGGATGGCGGGCATTACGCGTTTGGTGATGATGTCTGCTTCCGTCAGGGTACTCAGGTTCAGGTCAGCCATGTCCGTTCTCTACCGATAATGGGATTGCTCTGATTTTACACAATATTGTTATGCAAGCCATGAACAGAAATGGCTGTGCTACAGCGTCTGGCACGTTATTCAATCTCCAGCTCATCAAACAGCTGTAAATCCACATCCAGCAATTCCACTGCGTTGCTGCGTCGAATGCCGACGTTGTTTTCAATCAACAGCTCCAGCAGGCGATCGCCGTCGATTAAGGTAATCGGCGCGGCGCCTGGGAACAGCGCTGCTTCCGCGCATTTGGCGGCAAACTTGCCGGTAGTGATCAGCGTGCCGCGAATGGCTTTGTGGTAGGGAAGTGCGCCGCGTAGCTGATCGATATACGGGCGCGTGATGGTGTTCTGCATCCGTTTTACCTGCACCACTTCGGTAATGGTGGTGATGCCCACCTGAACCTTACCAATCACATCCACGCCTTTATCGCCGGAGGCTTTGGTCACTTCAACCTGCTCGTAACCCATTGTTTCAAGTAGCTGAGCCACCAGATGTTCAAATTTGTACGGATTCATGGTGGAGAGCTGGTCGCGCAATAGCTCTTTTTGCTGCTGGTTATAGCGTTTTACCGCATCCAGCAACTCCTTACGTGGATCGGTTCGACGTTCAGGCAGTGCCTTACCGAGCCATTTTCGACCAGCCTCGGTAATTTTGTAGCTCATCCCTTCACGGGCTACCAGATCGCGCTCGACCAGGTTGTACAGCCGGGCGTAGAGCGTAGTTTTGACTGAACTGGGGGAGGCAAATTTTGAGTGCTGATGTAAGAATGCCTGCCACTCGGGTAGAAGATCAGCGCGTCTGGCCTGCTCCCGGCCGGCGAGCAGTTCCAGTAGTTGCAACATGCCTTCTGTATCGTCGAGTTTACGCAGTGTGGCTTCATCGTTATCCAGAAATAATCGCCCCTGTTCGCTGGGGTACCAGCCGCCGTCTTCGTGGGTCTGCATAAGATCGAACAAAGGGTTATTGATAAACATGTAGCAGCCATAGCTGTGGCGGGGGTTGAGAATATGGTTATCCATCTTCCAGATCTGCCAGGCTATTTTGGCATCTTCGCCGCTGAGCCGTTCTTTAATCCAGTTATCCGGCTCTGACCAGTCAACCGGGTTTTGTGGCGTACCCGTTTGCTCCTGAATGGCGGTGATCATATTACGCACCGCTTTGACTGAACATCCAGCCACGGCATTCATCATGGCTCGGGTCTGATCATAAGTTGGAAAAAGCGGGGTAATCACTTTGTACTTTTTCACGTTGGTCCCTTAACGAGTGCAATGGCAATAGCTTGCCATACCAGATGAAAAATTCCATGGGATGAATCACTTATCGGAATGAAAACTGCCAGTGCCGGATGGCGGCTGCGCCTTATCCGGCCTACTAACTTCACTCTATTAAAAGCAAAATGTGATGTTATTTCCAACAATTTCGCTATAATCGTAAGATAATTGTATATACACTTTTGTATATACAATTAGGGAAAGAACATGCCAATGGAGTTTGAGTGGGATGCAAACAAGGCACAAAGTAACCACCGTAAACATGGTGTTCGCTTTGAGGACGCAATATTGGTTTTCGACGATCCCCAACATCTGTCGCGGCAGGAGCGGTATGAGAACGGTGAGTATCGCTGGCAGACCATTGGTCTCGTTCATGGCATTGTGGTTATTCTGGTTGCCCATAGCGTTAGGTTTGAAAGTCGCTTTGAAGTCATTCGTATCATCAGCGCCAGAAAGGCAGATCGTAAAGAGAGGAATCGTTATGAGCATAGTTAAACATAAACGCGGCAGCGTATCCGCGCTGAGTGCTCAGCATGAGGCTGAACTGAAGGCGCTGGCGAATAAACCGGACGATGATATCGATTACAGCGACATTCCCGTGACCGAAGATAAGCAGTGGTCAGAGGCCATTCGCGGTAAGTTTTTTCGTCCGTTAAAAACGCAGGCGTCGGTGCGCATTGATGCCGATGTGATGGAATGGCTGAAGCGCCCCGGGAAGGGTTACCAGACGCGTCTCAATGCCATTTTGCGCGAAGCGATGCTGCGCGAGCAAAACAAGAAATAGTCAGAATATGCAGGGACTGTGAGTGCCGGATAGCGGCTGTGCCTGATCCGGTCTACGGGAAGCAGAATTTCCAGGCCCGATAAGTGTAGCGCCACCGGGCATCTGCGAGGTTATTTCTGCTGCGGTTCTCCGCTAAAATAACCGCAGCTGTCAAATTAGTGGAACACCTGCGGCATCATGCCGTGATGACAAACCGATTACCACCAGTGAACAGTGGGTTGTAACGCAGCAGGGCGTGTTGAAATAGGATTCGCCCCTCTCCGCTGTAGGGAGAGGGGAATGTTTACGGATTCCTGGCGTGGCTCCGTTAGATCACCTTTGCGCTATTTTCGTAGGTGTTGATAAGATGGTCGCGCAAGCTCCCTGTTCCGTGCATTGTCACCAAAAGATTCTGGCGCGCGCGGGTAAATCCGACATACAGACGCTTGATGTCGTCACTCAGATCTTCCTCATCCCTTTCCTTTGCGGCATCCATAATAGCCACTGAGTGAAATTCAAGCCCCTTACTGCTTGGTAAAGGCATTACACAAAGGAGATCATTTTGCGGCGACCAGTGCTTTTTGTCATCGCTGGTCACAATCATTTGGTAGGGGATGCTACGCGCCGCGAGACGTGGCCCCAGCATCCCCGAAATGCTGTATGTTGAAGGGCACAGTATGGCGATCTCTGACCATGCAATACCTTGTTGTCGCTGCTTTGTCACCCAATCGAGCACGTGAGTAATCTCCTCGTCCTGATTATCAAAGCTGGCCAGTGCCGGGTAAGTGCCGGACAAGCCTCCAGCATCAGGTTGCTGGTATTTGAGCGCCTCTTCAATGTGATTATTGAGATAATTAAAGGCAATGTTGCTGGCAAAATGGAGTATTTGCCGGGTATTACGATAGTTGGTATTCAGGATCGTAGTGCGGCCGAGGGCCTTAATATTGACACTAGAGAGTGTGAAGTCGAGGGCTTTCTTTTTCTGGTAGATAGACTGGGCGTCATCGTAGAGGAAAAGAAGGGAGTTATCTTTGTTGTCTGGCATACGTGCGAGTATTCTCAGCCACTCCGGTTTAAAATCGTGTCCCTCGTCTATTAGGACTGCGCTGTATTGCTCCGGTTTTATAATCCCCTCTTCAAATGCCACCGTCAGTGCATTTTCCATCAGCTCAATAAAGTTTTTACTTTTCGGCGGAAGACTATGATGTGTATTTAACTGTTGATAACACCAGGCATGAAAATGGATGACTTCGACGGGAAGTCTTAAAGTGTGCTGCTCAAGCTGTGATTTGAGTTTTTTGGCCAGCGTGATGTTGTAGCAAATCACCAGGATCGGCTTGGTGTTTTCAATATTGTTGGCAAGCTCAATACAACGGTGGTGCAAAATGAGCGTTTTACCGGATCCTGCCACGCCATGAATAACACGGTGTCCTGCACCCATGCTTCTGGCGAGTTGTTCCTGGTTCCTGTCCATCATGCAAACCACATCGGGGGTGTGGAACGTAAAATTGTTCAGATCAACCTGCGTAACGGATGCGTTAATGCGTACATCGGGATATAGATGCCATCGGATACGGTCGAGTTGCTGTGGTGTAGTGTGATGAGCGTAGTTATGTCTGAGAAGGGATTCGAGCCGGGCAGAGATTTGTTCCTTGGTCATAAACTCGCTGAGTTCGTCTTTGCAAATAACCTGGCTGGCTGGGAATAGTTCATTTATCGCTTCGGGTGGAAAACTCTTTTCTAGCTGTGCTCGGGTGATATTGCTCAAATAAACACCAAATCCATACGGCATAATAAAGCTGCCTTCATAATCACCTTGTTGCTGGCGAAGCAGCGGATCTTTTTTTAGGCTATTGATAGTGTGAAAGGTATATTGACGAACCTGTTCGAGTGGATTCTTGAACGGTTGAATGCCGTCTTTAGTTTCATAATGAATATGTGATTTGTTGGCAGATTTAATTTTTGTAATAAACCAGTCTTTTACTTCTATAAATAACAAACCTTTTTCGGGGGTTAGAATTACAAAATCCGGATGCTCTTGCTTGTCTCCCATTCGGGTGTCATACCAGCAGGTACACTGTTCGCTGAGTCCCCCCTCAAGAAGTCTTGCCAGTCTTTTTTCGCCGGCAGTAATTTTCTCGCTACAACTGCTTATTGTGGGAATAATGATTGCCATGTTACGCCTACCAATTCATGAAAATTATATAAATATGTTAAATTAATATTCCGAGAGATATTAATAAAAACATGAATTCATCATGGGTAATGACATTAACAGACAATATTACAAACAGAAAGCGTGATGCGAGATATTTGTTTCAGAGATATTTGCTCCCTTTCACAAATAAAAGGGAGCGGCTGTTTACTTCTTCAATCCCGCAAACGCGGCTCGGATCTCGTCTTCCGGCAGATTAATGCCGATAAATACCAGCGTACTGTGCGGTTGCTCATCGCCCCACGGGCGATCCCAGTCGGCGCTGTACAGACGCTGAACGCCCTGGAACAGCAGGCGGTTCGGCTCGCCGTCAATCCACAGCATGCCTTTGTAGCGCAGCAGCTTCTCGGCGGATTCCAGCAGCAGATTTTCCATTACCCGCGACACGTCACTGATGTTTACCGGGTAATCCAGCTCGACGACGATCGAGGAGATATCATTTTGCTTATCGGCGATAAAGTGGAAGCGTGGTTTGGCGCTGACCACGTTCTCCTCGAGCATGAAACCGTTGGTATCGAACAGCAGGGAGAGGTCGATATCACCATGCGTGACGGTATACACCGGGGCGCGGGCGTTGATGCGCGCCAGGCGCTCACGCAGTTTCTCGCTTTCACCCGCCACGTCGGTTTTGGTCAGCAGGATGCGGTCAGCGTAGCCCACCTGCGACTGGGCGATGGTGAACTGGTTCATCTGCTCGTCGGCATGTACTGCGTCAACCAGCGCAATCACACCGTCCAACAGGTAGCGTTCGCAAATCACTTCATGGGAGAAAAAGGTCTGGATAATCGGGCCTGGGTCGGCCATGCCGGTGCACTCGATCACCAAACGGTCGAAATGGATGGCGCCTTTGTCGAGGTTGTCGAGCAGATCTAACAGTGCGTCTTCCAGCTCACTGGAGCGGGTACAGCAAATGCAGCCGTTGGTCAGGGTTTTGATCTGCGTGGCGCGGTCGCCAATCAGCTGATCGTCCACCGAGACTTCGCCGAATTCGTTTTCGATAACGGCAATCTTATAGCCGTGCTGCTCGTTGAGAATATGGCGCAGCAGGGTGGTTTTACCCGCGCCAAGAAAACCGGTGAGTAGGGTAACTGCAATCGGGGTCATTCATTTCTCCTTCTAACAGCAACTGCTTCCGCCGCTACCGTAGCGGGCTTCCTGGCGCTCGCGGAAGAATTCTTCGTAGGTCATGTACGGCTTATCGGGATGGTTGGTCTTCATGTGCTCGACGTAGTTGTCGTAGTCCGGAATGCCAATCAGCATCTTTGCCGCCTGACCGAGGTATTTTTTTGCCTGACCTAAAGTACCAAACATAAACAATCCTGATAAGCGAAAAGCCCCGCCGAAGCGGGGCTGAATACGGTTAGTGATGTGAAGAGGTCTTCACGCCGCCTTCCGGCACCGGTACATACGGCGTCTCTTTATCAGAGCGACCGTTGATGGCGCGGGCTTTCTGCCAGGTACGGAACCCGTAGAAAATGATGCTGTACACCACCACCAGGAACAGAATACTCAGGCCTGCGTTGGTGTAGTTGTTGACAACGATGTGGTTCATGTTGGCAATCTGCTGAGCGGTCAGTTCGCCGCCGTTAGCAATCTTCTCTTTGTACTGATTCGCCATGAAGAAGAAGCCTTCCATCTGCGGGTTAGTGCTGAACAGTTTCAGACCCAGCGCCCAGGTGGTGCAGATAAGCAGCCATACAGCCGGAACAACGGTAACCCAGATGTATTTGGTGCGCTGCATTTTAACCAGTACCACGGTGCCCAGAACCAGTGCCACGGCAGCCAGCATCTGGTTAGAGATACCGAACAGCGGCCACAGGCTCTTAACGCCGCCCAGCGGGTCAACAACACCTTGATACAGCAGGTAACCCCACAGGCCTACGCAGCCCGCAGTACCGATGATGCCCGCAACCAGAGAGTCGGTTTTTTTCAGGAACGGAACGAAGTTACCCAGTAAATCCTGCAGCATAAAGCGGCCAGAACGGGTACCGGCATCCAGTGCGGTCAGGATGAACAGTGCTTCAAACAGAATACCGAAGTGGTACCAGAAGCCCATATCAGCCATCGGCAGCACTTTGTGGAACACGTGAGCGATACCAACGGCCAGCGTCGGCGCGCCACCTGCGCGGTTCAGAACGGACGGTTCACCGATGTCTTTCGCGGTCTGCAGGATCTGCTCAGGCGAAATGACGAAGCCCCAGGAACTGACGGTCGCCGCCGCATGTGCGGTTACGTCTTTCAACTGCGCCATAATCAGCGGGGCGTTCTCGCCGCTCATTTCATGCAGGTTCGGCATGGTGATGCCAAGGCCTGCTGGCGGGGTGTTCATTGCGAAGTACAGACCCGGTTCGATGATGGACGCGGCAACCAGCGCCATAATCGCCACGAAGGATTCCATCAGCATGGCGCCGTAACCGATAAAGCGCGCGTCGGTTTCACAGGCCAGCAGCTTCGGTGTGGTACCAGAAGCGATCAGCGCGTGGAAGCCAGAGACCGCACCACACGCGATGGTGATGAACAGGAACGGGAACAGAGCGCCTTTCCACAGCGGGCCAGTACCATCAACGTACTGAGTCATTGCCGGCATTTTCAGTTCCGGGTTGAGGATAACAATCCCCACCGCCAGACCGACGATAACGCCGATTTTCAGGAAGGTAGCCAGATAGTCGCGCGGCGCGAGGATCAGCCATACCGGCAGCAGCGCAGAGATAAACGCGTAGCCGATCAGGGTAAAGGTAATGGTGGTGTCTTTAAAGGTCAGCGCCGGGCCCCAGTACGGGTCGTGAGCAATCACGCCGCCGAAGTAGATAGACGCAACCAGCAGCACAATACCAATCACCGACACTTCGCCCACACGACCCGGTCGCAGGAATCGCATGTAGATCCCCATGAATAGCGCGATAGGTACGGTTGAGCAGACGGTGAACACACCCCATGGGCTTTCAGCCAGCGCTTTCACCACGATCAGCGCCAGTACCGCAAGGATGATGATCATGATTAAGAAGCAGCCGAACAGCGCAATGGTTCCCGGGATCGGGCCCATCTCTTCTTTGATCATCTCACCCAGCGATGCGCCGTTACGGCGTGAAGAGATAAACAGCACCATGAAGTCCTGCACCGCACCGGCCAGCACGACACCCGCCAGCAGCCACAGCGTACCGGGCAGATAGCCCATCTGCGCGGCCAGTACCGGCCCAACCAGCGGACCTGCACCTGCGATAGCGGCGAAGTGGTGGCCAAACAATACGTTACGGTTGGTTGGAACGTAGTTCAGACCGTCATTGTTGATGACCGCCGGCGTGGCACGCGTCGGGTCAAGTTTCATCACCTTTTGGGCGATGTACAGACTGTAGTAACGATAGGCCACCAGATAAACAGAAACTGAGGCGACCACGATCCACAGGGCACTGATGTGCTCACCCCGACGTAATGCCACTACCGAGAGGCAGAATGCACCGATGATTCCGAGAATCACCCAGGGTATGTGCTTGAATATCTTTTTCGTATCCATAGTAAAACCTGGTATCTAATTAATAATTGGCCGAAGCCGCGTGGGTTTGATCTTGTGTTTGAGGAGGTAAATTGACTGCTATGTTGGGGGGATCTTGCCAGAGAAATACGCGCGTAAAGTAAGGTAAATAAGTGAGCGGTTGTATGTCAGCTTAAGCGGTCCCAAGTGTCAGTGAGCGGTAAGCAATGGGGGAGAGTGGGGGAATTTATGTGATTGAGATCACGGCATTATAGCGTTCGCCCATCTACATGCCGTGTTTTCCAACTGACGAAGCATCTCACTGAGATACTTAGATCACGATATAACAGTAAGGCGTTTGTTCGATGTCTTTAAGCAACACATGTTTCTTACGTGATTTAGTCAGGTAATATTTTTCATCCAGATAATAGTCAATCAGTTCATCGAGGCGCTCTTTGTCTATGCGGGGTGTTACCCCTAGCGTCCAGAAGCTACGCAGCTCTAATTCCGAACGTTTGATTTTTGCGCTTTTAACCAAATCCGCAATCATATTTCTGACGCAGCTTGTCGGATCCTGGTTCTGCTTGAGCTCAAGCGCAATGTAGCTGTCCTGCGTCCATCCTTTTTTCCGCAATAAGAAATCTGCACGCACAGACAAACGCTGTGGATTTTTCCGCAGATCGCAAGCGAGGGTCTGTTCACGCCACCATTCATGACCCGTCGAAGCCAACAGATTGGCAAATTCTATTTGCATCCACACTTCCCAACCGGAGATGTTGTACTGATCGATGATATTGAGCTTTTGACGAACATCTTCACGTTCAAAAAAGTGGTGTGCGAGAGTGGATAGGTGATCAAAATCGCGATTCAACATAGAAGCATCCTTTTCTTAAAAAACGGGAATCCTACACCTAAGGCGCAACAGAACGACAAATTTTTTGCGTAATTTGTCATAGGGAGCGGGATTTAATGTGAAAACGATAATTCTGTGGCAATTGCTGACACCATAAAGTTTTCTCTTTCCAGGCCGAAAACCAGAGTATCTGTCTAGCGGAAAGAGAAAACATGTTAAAACGAATGAAGATTGTTACCAGCTTACTGCTGGTATTGGCGCTATTTGGCCTTTTACAGCTCGCCTCCGGCGGCTTGTTTTTTAACTCACTTAAGAATGACAAAGAGAACTTTACCGTTCTGCAAACCATTCGCCAGCAACAGTCTGCGCTGAACGCCACATGGGTTGAGCTGCTGCAAACGCGTAATACCCTGAACCGGGCGGGTATTCGCTACATGATGGATCAGAGCAATATCGGCAGCGGTGCGACCGTGGCTGAGCTGATGCAGGTAGCCAGCACGGCGCTGAAACTGACGGAAAAAAACTGGGCGATTTACGAGTCGCTCCCGCGCGATCCGCGTCAAAGTGAAGCCGCGTTCCAGGAGATCAACCGCACCTATGACATCTATCACGGCGCGCTGGCGGAGCTGATCCAGTTACTGGGTGACGGGAAGATCAACGCGTTCTTTGATCAACCCACGCAGAGCTATCAGGATGGTTTTGAGAAGACATACATCAACTACATGCAGCAGAACGATCGCCTGTATGACATTGCGGTAGCAGATAACAACAGCTCTTACAGTCAGGCGATGTGGGTACTGGTCTGTGTGCTGATTACCGTACTGGCGGCAATTATTGCAGTCTGGTTCGGCATCAAACTGACTCTTATCTCCCCAATGAACCGTCTGATCGACAGCATTCGTCATATCGCCAGCGGCGACCTGGTGAAGCGTATTGAGGTGGAAGGTTCCAACGAGATTGGCCAACTGGCGGAAAGCCTGCGTCATATGCAGGGTGAGTTGATGAACACCGTGGGTGATGTGCGTAACGGTGCCAACGCGATTTACAGCGGGGCCAGCGAGATTGCGATGGGCAACAACGATCTCTCCTCGCGTACCGAGCAGCAGGCTGCATCTCTGGAAGAAACCGCAGCCAGCATGGAACAGCTGACGGCGACCGTGAAGCAGAACGCCGAAAACGCGCGTCAGGCCAGCCATCTGGCCCTAAGCGCTTCTGAAACCGCGCAAAAAGGCGGCAAAGTGGTGGATAACGTGGTGCAAACCATGCGCGACATCGCTTCCAGTTCGCAGAAAATCGCCGACATTATCAGCGTCATCGACGGCATTGCATTCCAGACCAACATTCTGGCGCTCAACGCCGCGGTAGAAGCCGCGCGTGCGGGCGAGCAGGGTCGTGGTTTTGCAGTGGTTGCAGGTGAAGTTCGTAACCTGGCCCAGCGTAGTGCGCAGGCCGCGCGCGAGATCAAGAGCCTGATTGAAGATTCGGTCAGCCGTGTGGATGTGGGTTCAACGCTGGTAGAAAGCGCTGGTGAAACCATGGATGAGATCGTCAATGCGGTAACCCGCGTGACCGATATCATGGGTGAAATCGCCTCTGCTTCTGATGAACAGAGCCGCGGTATCGACCAGGTCGGTCTGGCCGTTGCTGAGATGGATCGTGTGACGCAGCAGAACGCCTCGCTGGTGGAAGAATCCGCCGCCGCCGCTGCGGCGCTGGAAGAGCAGGCCAGCCGTCTGACCCAGGCCGTTGCCGTGTTCCGTATTCAGCATGACCAACAGCGCGCGCGTGACGTTGCTGCTGCTAAACCAGTTTCAACGGTCCAGCCGCGTAAAGCTGCGGTAACGGATGCCGGGGATAACTGGGAAACGTTCTAAGTTGGTAATGCCCGATAAGGCGTAGCCGCCCGCGGGCAATTAACGCAGCATCAGGCGCATGGCGCAGCGTAGTTCGTACGTCTGCCCGTGCGCCGCTTCGTCTTCTCTTTTCTGGCGCAGCAGTGCAGGAAGCGTCTCGTCAGCCAGCATTTCAAACCCCAATCGTGAGTACAATGGCGCATTCCACGGCACATCGCGAAAGGTGGTCAGCGTGAGCGATGTATAACCTTTCTCGCGCGCCTGTTCGGCAACATAGCCAATCAATCTGCGACCAATACCTTTTCCCTGCCACTCCAGATGCAGTGAAAGTTCAGCAATAAACAGCGATGACCCCAGCGTTTCGGCAACTAAAAAACCGACCGGATGCTCGTCGACCTGCGCCAGCCAGCTCATGCCAGCAGCGGCAAATGCCCGATGCTGGTCAGCCGATATAGTCTGGTCGTCAGCAATCCACGCCAGTTCGGGGATGAGTAAAAAACGTTGCCCCGCAGATCGTTCGATGGCGGGAAGAGCGGCAGTTTCTGCCAGAGTGGTGGAGCGTAAGGTGATGTTCATTTGTCGAGCATAACATGCCCGATAAGCGCGGTGTTATCGGGCATCATGAGGATTAATCTTTACGCGGATCGCTGATGGGTTGGCGCACCAGGAAGATGTAGGCGAGGGCCCCCACCATGGTGACGCAGCCACAAATGATCAGCGCCAGACGGAAAGAGTTGGTGGTATCAACAATAAATCCGGTGACGATTGGTGCAAACGACGCGCAGATAAAGCTGGCAAAGTTCTGGATACTGCCCACGGAGGCGGTCATGCGTGAGGCGACGGCTACGTGGATCAGGCCCCAGCACGAGGTGCCGGCGAAGTGGATACAGAACAGCGCCATACCGATCAGTAAGACGGCGGCCATCGACGTTGTGGCCTGCGGCACGATGAAAGTGAAGGCCGCAGAACAGAACATCCCGGCGATAATACAAATCTTACGGCTCTTAATCGGTGCCATACCGCCTTTCACCAGCCAGTCGGTGACAAAACCGTTAATTAACATGCCGGCTGCGCCAAACAGGAATGGGATCGCCGCCATTAATCCGGTGCTTTTTAAATCCAGGTTGTAGGAGGTTTGCAGGTAGCCTGGCAGCCACGCCAGATATAACCACGCGGTGTAGTTGATGCCGCTAAAGCCCAGCATCATGCCCCACATAGTGCGGTTGCGGAACAGGCTGCGCCATTCGGCAAAGCTCAGCGGATCGCGGCGGGCATTGACGCTACCGGCGTTCAGATGCGCTTGTTCAGTAGCGCTCAGCGCAATCTGCTCGCGGTTGCGATACAGCATGTACCAGCCGATGGCGAGGAAAATACCCAGCACGCCGATGGTAATAAACATCCAACGCCAGCCCATCACCAGCATCATGGCAGCCAGAATCGGCGGGCTAATGGCAACACCGATGGTGGAAGCGGCGTTGAATAATCCCATCGGGCGACCGCGCTCTTTGATGTTAAACCAGTCGTTGATGACCTTTACGCCGCACGGGTTCATAGGCGCTTCGCCGATCCCCATCCCGATACGCACAAGCACAAACTGAGTGAAGCTGTGAACCATGCCTGACATCGCCTGAAACAGCGACCAGAAGAACATCCCCAGCCCCAGCATAATGCGCGGACCTTTGCGATCCAGCAGCGGGCCGCAGGGCAGCTGTGCAATACCGTAAGCGAGAGAAAACACTGACAGCAGTACGCCGATTTGCGTGGCGCTCAGCCCCAGTTCTTCACGAATCGTTAAGTTGGCGACCGACAGTGAACTGCGGTCGAGATAATTAATCACCGCAGCAAAAAATAATAAAATCATTGCTGTGGTCTGAATACGTTTTATTCGGCTACTGCGTTGCACCATGCCCTCAGGCGGAACGTTAATATCCGCAGATGACGACGTGCCAAACGAAGAACTCGGGTCGAGGGTAATATTATTTTTTTCCACGCCGGACTCCTGAACCTCAATAATTTATTTTCACACAGCCGGGCTGTGCAGTATTGAAAAATACCAGTGATAAATCAATTTGCTCATCACCGCTCACAAAAGTTTTTAATGCAGTCGACTTAGTGTGAGCATAGGCAAGCGGTATTTTTCCGGCGTTTTTATTTTTATAAAATCGTGCTCCCGGTAATGGTTTGCTGTTTTTTATCGGTACTTAATGAGCGGCGCTATGGCTTTGGTTGATGGAGCGAATCATCGATTGTTTGGCTGAATTCAAATGGTTACAGAGCGCCAGGGTGGCATCCAGGTCGCTGCGGCAAATCAGTGCGCTGAGGATGGTCATATGCTCATCAATGGCAATGATATTGCGCTGCTTGAGGTCGCTTTCATCCCACTGATAATGAAAATGGAAAATCACGGAGATGATTTCAAGTGATTGATTAAAAAATATATTATCTGCTGCGGAGAGCAGTAAAGCATGAAACTCACGGTCTAACTGCGAGAACATACGAAAGCTGCTGCCGATGCTGTCGCGCAGGACCCGGTGGCGCTCAAGCAGTGTTTTAGCCTGCAACCAGCGCGGGTCATCGTCGGGCAGATTGAGAAAATGCTGCAGGGAATGGGTTTCCAGCATCTCTCTGAGTTCAAACAGCTGTTCCGCATAGGCCTGATCGAACTGCTTCATGCTCCAATGGCCGCGTTTTTCGTTTTTGATCAGATTGTAACGTTCGAATTTTAAAAGATATTCTCTCACCACCACCGGGCTGACCCCCGCAGCTCTGGCAAGCTGTAGTTCGGAGAAACTCTCCCCTGCGCGTAGCTGACGCTGGTTGATCATGGTGAAAAAAGCCTGCTCAAAAATCCGGTTTTGCTCAGTCATGGAGGCGGTTGTACAGGCAAAACCGTCGTCATGGTCGGGTTTACGTACGATGACATAGTGGCTGCCGACCTGGGTCAGCACGCCGCACTCGCCTAAGTGGCTCAGCATATGGCGCACGGTGGTGCGGCTGATGTTGTACATCTCCGCCAGCGCGCTCTGCGACGGGAGGGGGGAAGGGATATGGCCACGCGCCATATCGTCAATCATCTGGTTAATCACATTATGACGTAAGTTCTGCGAACGGCTCATGGCTTCTCCTTTTTGCGTATTAAAACCCGATTTAAAACATTTTTATGCGCTGGGATTCACAGATTGTGTTTCTGCTTTCTCCGGCTTTTTTATTTTCGTTGATATCTGAGGCAACAAAAAAACAGGAGAGCAGAATCATGTCTACGATGAATACGTTGATTTGCCAGGAACCTAAAAAATTAGTCTGGAAAGAGCGTGAAATACCTATTCCGGGTGAGGGTGAAGCATTAATAAAAATTAAATCAGTCGGGATTTGCGGTACCGATATTCATGCCTGGGGTGGCAATCAGCCATTTTTCAGCTATCCACGTGTACTGGGGCATGAAATATGTGGGGAAATTGTCGGGCTGGGCAAAAATATACAGAATCTGAAAAATGGTCAGCAGGTGGCGGTTATTCCTTACGTGGCCTGCCAGCAGTGTCCGGCCTGTCTGAGCGGGCGCACTAACTGCTGCGAGAAGATTTCGGTGATTGGCGTGCATCAGGATGGCGGCTTCAGCGAATACCTGTCCGTACCGGTCACCAACCTGTTGGATGCGCAGGGAATTGATCCGCAGGCGGCGGCGCTGATTGAGCCTTATGCCATTAGTGCGCATGCGGTACGCCGGGCGGCGGTGGCTCCGGGTGAGCAGGTGCTGGTGGTCGGTGCCGGTCCGATTGGTCTGGGCGCGGCGGCGATTGCCAAAGCCGATGGCGCACAGGTGGTGGTCGCCGATACCAGTCCGGCTCGCCGGGAGCATGTGGTTTCCCGGTTGGGGCTCCCGGTTATCGATCCGTCTGCTGAAGATTTTGATGCGCAACTGCGTGACCAGTTTGGTGGTTCGCTGGCGCAAAAGGTCATTGATGCCACGGGCAATCAGCATGCGATGAACAACACGGTGAATTTGATTCGCCATGGCGGCAGCATTGTTTTCGTTGGGCTATTCAAAGGCGATTTGCAGTTCTCCGATCCGGAGTTCCACAAAAAAGAGACCACCATGATGGGCAGTCGCAACGCCACACCGGAAGATTTCGCCAAGGTGGGCCGCCTGATGTCGGAAGGCAAACTGACCGCCGACATGATGCTCACGCACCGTTACGCGTTTGCCACACTGGCAGAAATCTACGAACGGGATGTGATTAACAACCGTGAGCTGATTAAAGGCGTGATCACGTTCTGAGAGGGGAAATGCGATGAAGACATTGAATCGACGTGATTTTCCGGGAACCAGTTACCCAACGCGCGTGATCCAGTTTGGTGAAGGGAATTTCCTGCGGGCGTTTGTCGACTGGCAACTGGATATCCTCAACGAGCAAACCTTTTTGAACGCTGGCGTGACCATCGTTCGCCCGATCAATAGCGATTTTCCACCGTCGCTGAATACCCAGGACGGGCTGTATACCACGCTTATTCGCGGGCTAAACGCGCAGGGCGAAGCGGTGAGCGAGGCGCGGCTGATCCGTTCGGTGAATAACGAAATCAATCCGTATCAGGACTTCGCGGCGTATCTGGCGCTGGCCCACAATGCGGATATTCGCTTTGTGTTTTCAAATACCACCGAAGCCGGAATTAGCTATCACGCGGCAGACCGGGTCGATGATGCGCCGCCGGTAAGCTTTCCGGCTAAACTGACGCGTCTGCTGCTGGAGCGTTTTAATCATTTTGAGGGTGCAGTGGATAAGGGCTGGGTCATTATCCCGTGCGAGCTTATCGACTATAACGGTGAGGCGCTCAAAACGCTGGTACTGCAGTATGCGCAGGAGTGGCAGCTTCCCCCGGCGTTTGCCGACTGGGTGGCGACGGCAAACACCTTCTGTTCCACGCTGGTCGACCGCATTGTCACCGGCTACCCGCGAGAAGAAGCCGCCGCGCTGGAAGCTACGCTTGGCTATCACGATGCGTTTCTCGATACCGCGGAGCATTTTTACCTGTTTGTGATTCAGGGGCCGCAGTGGCTGGCCGAGGAGCTGAAGCTGGCGCAGTGCCCGCTGAACATTCGGGTAGTGAGCGATATCAAACCGTACAAAGAGCGTAAGGTCGCCATTCTCAATGGCGCGCATACGGCGTTGGTGCCGGTGGCCTGGTTGTGTGGTCTGGAGACCGTCGGCGAAGCGATGCAGGATGCCGATGTCCGTCACTTTATCGAGCGGGCGATTAGCGAGGAAATTATACCGGTATTGGATCTCCCGGCGGATGAACTGCGTGAATTTGCCGACGCGGTGAGCGGGCGTTTTCAAAACCCCTACATTCGTCACCAGTTGCTTTCCATTGCGCTTAACGGGATGACCAAATTCCGTACCCGAATTTTGCCGCAACTGCTGGCGGGCCAGCAAAATGGGCGCTGGCCCGTGCGGTTAACGTTCGCCCTCGCGGCGCTGCTGGCGTTTTATCGCGCAGAGCGGGAGGGAGAACGCTATCCGATACAGGATGATGAGCAGTGGGTTAGCCTGTATGCCAGTCTGTGGCCGCGAGTTGGCAAAGATTTAACGCTGCGTGAACTGGTGGATACTGTGCTCGGCGATGCGGCGCACTGGGGTGAAGATTTGACGTTGCTGCCCGGGCTTGCCGGGCTGGTGACGGCAAACCTGGAAATGATTCTGGTGCAGGGTATGCGCCAGGCAGTGAAAAGTCTGGAATAAGGTTGCCATGCAGCGCCCGGTGTGGTGTTGGGCGCTGTTTTTTTTTCAGACAATAAATGCGGCTAGCTGTAAGACTGATAAGCGAAGCGCCATCAGCCATTTCATGTTACGAGCCCTGAGCGACCACTTTGATTTCAACCATCCCGATCCCCAGTTTACGCGGCGAGTGGCCGAGAATATTGCCCTCGTTGGTGGCGACCGGATCGGGCGGGACAATCACCAGCGTATCGGCATCCGCCGGGTTATCAAAATGCAAGGTAGTGGTAGTGACATCATGGCCTAACACCAGCGTCTGTTCCTCGTGGCCAACGCGTACGGGAATAGGGCGATTGGCGTTGTCGCCGAAGGCTTTCGCTGTAATGACCAGATCGAATTTCTTCGGCAGCGGGGCCTTGTACTCGATGGTCACCTCTTTGCTGAGCTGCGCATTGGACCAGCGTCCCCAGGATTCGGGGCGTGAAATGCCGCTAAACTGTTTAACCTCTTCCGGCGCGCCCGCCACGTTGAAGACGAAGCTGTCGGCTTTGTAGCGAATGTCGTTATCGACAATTTTCAGCGTATCAACGTTACCTTTGTAGCGCTCCATGTCGATCACCGTGTCTTTAAACACGGTTTTACTTTTCCATTTGGCTTTGTCGACGTGCTGCACGATTTGCTGTCCGCCTAACTGGCCTTGCGATACGCACCAGTCGGTGGAGAGCGCCAGCTCCGGGGCCCATAGCTGCGCCATTTTGTAGCAGCGATCAACCCAGACAAAGTTATCTCGCGGCGCGAAATCTGCCAGTTGGAAGCGCAGCGGGGCCGAGTATTCGCTTTCCGGCAGCGGCTCGACGCGTTTGTCCGATACGCGCAGCAGCAACGGCAGGCGGAAATGGCTGCCGGAGAAAGAGATCATGTTTTTGTCCTGGTCGACGGTGAACTCTTTCATCTCTTTCGGGAAATTCCACAGGCGGATGATATCGGGCTTCCACGCCAGCATTTTTTCTTTGATGTTCAGGAACACTTCAGACACGGATTCGCTCGACAAACTGCTGCGGCCAAGACCGATAAAGTTATCGCCACCGAGAATATCCAGTACCGTTGCCCCGTTATCCATCGTGTTACGCTTCACCGCCAGCGTCTCCTGCTGTGGCTGGTCGCCGCGCAGCACGAAGAACAGGTTGTTGCGATCCTGCTTGTTCAGATACTTCCATGCGGTGTTGTTCATCGCCAGATGATCGGAAGAAACCACGATAACGGTATCTTTGAACCACGGTGAGGCTTTGATCTTATTGATAAATTCGGCAATGTTTTCCTGGCTGCAGCTGACCGCGCTGAAGGATTGGTTGGCCTTCCCGTCGATGTCATAACGTTTACGGTTGCAGCTACGTGAGATAAATCCATCTGGATGATGGGTATCCACGGTCAGCGTAAATAGTGAAAAGCGCTGGCCCGAACGTGAAAGCTCTTCGAATTTTTTCCACGCTTCATCCAGCACGGTATCGTCGTAGAAGCCCCAGTCGTTGCGATAGGCCGGGTCCGCAACCACGCTTTTTAACTCTTCCGCACCGTAGAGATGATCAAAACCGTGAGATTTCAGGAACACGTCTTTGCCGGCAAAGCGCAGGTTGGCTCCCTGCACAAAGTAGTTTTGATAGCCGGAGTTTTTCAGGATATCGCCCAGACAGATATTGTTGGGGAAGAAGCTGGAGACCGACGCCGAGGCGTTGCCTTCAAACGGCGCAAACAGCGGAATACCGCACTGGGAGGCGACCATGCCAGCGATGGTGTAATCGGTACCCGGCAGTTGCATGGTATTGCTGAAATCCAGCCCTTCGTTTTTCAACGCACCGAGTTCCGGGGTCAGATCCGGGAACGCGTCATTGTTAAAATAGGTGCGCTCGAGGCTTTCGCCATAGATATAAACCAGATTCAGCTTCGGGTTGGGAATCGTTTTTGACGGCTCTTTATAATAGGTTGGGAAATCCGGATCGCCATCGCGCGACTGCGACTTTACCAGTTCGGTTATCTGGTGAAACGCCGGGCTGGCATCTACGGAGGCCAGCGCCAGCAGCAGGGCCAGCAGACTGTAACCCACATGATGCGGATGATGGCGACGGCGGCGCAGAATCCAGCCGAGAGCGACAAAAACGGTCGTCAGGACCAGCGCAATCCCGACACCAGGTAAGATATATTTTCCAATTCCCGCGCCGGTCAGGCTGTTGGTCAGCGTGTACAGAACCGCGTCATTGATACCGTCGCCGGTGAAATAGTCACTGGCATACAGCGTGATATTCAAGACAATAAAAATCCCCAGCACCGTTAACGTGGCAGCAAACCACCAGGTATTGCGACCCGCTTTCCAGGCGTAAATCAGCACTGAAGCGAGAAACAGAGTGATGGAGATGAGTTCTGACAACGATCGATCCTCAGTAAACCGGGCAAACGCCTGGCAGGCTAATGATTTGGGGAAAGCACAATGTAATAGCGATGTTGCATTGCTGCAATTGTAGTGACATTAAATTACGTTGTTATTCAGAATTGGTTTAGATATGCGTGTTTTTTGCGGGGATTTACTGATTATTTGACGTGTGAATTTTATGGGGAGCTGGTTGATGCCGCGCAGGATATACGCGGCATGTCGTGCGTCAGGAAATGAAGTTCATACCCTGTTTTAACACCAGATCGCAGGCCTTGGTTTTTACCTGCTTCGCCAGCGAGCTGTTGCCAATTGTGTTCAGGTCCAGTTGTTGACCATCTTTGGCGTTGAGCAGCCCCTGAATGCCGTCCATATAGTTGGTGTCTTGTTTCTGCTCCGGAGCACTGAGGCCCAGTTTATCCAGCACCTGGTTTTTGACGTTTTGCGTGTCGGTGACCGAGGCCAGTTTCTGTTTCGCGCAATATTCCAGGATCCCGGCGGCGTTATTCATGCTGCTGGAGGTCAGCGACTGATTGCTGCCATTCAGTAGACTGGTCAGGGAAGAGAGTGACGAGCCGCCCTGCGAGCCGGAGCTTTGTTTGCTCAGTTCGCTGGCCGCGCTGGAGAGCGAATCCTGCCAGGAGGCGGCGAAAACGCTGGTCGAGATGAGCGTGCTGGCGGCAAGCGCACCGCACAGCAGACGTTTGGTTGTTTTCATCATTATATATATGCAACTCGTGTTATGCCTTTTCAGCGCAGTATAGCGCCGGCAGTCTTAGGAGTGGTCCTAATACGTTAATACTCTTTACCGGTTACCCGACTACGGTAGCTTTCCCAGTTAAAAATCACCCACAGGCTGTTGCCAAGGCGCATACGGTCCATTACCCGCTCGCCCAGCAGTTTGTTCATTTCATCCATATTGCTGTTGGTCAACATACCGGTCGGGCGTTTTGAAGACGAGCGGCGATCGACGATCTGGTTGATGATCACCTTTTCATAGCGGGATTCGGTCTGCACGCCGATTTCGTCGATCACCAGCAAATCGACATTACTGAGATCGTTGAGTAGCTGTTCTTCGCTGGTTTCACGGTTGCTGAAGGTATCTTTCATGGCTGACATAATGTCCGCAACGGTGATAATCAGCACCGATTTGCCGCGCAGCAGCAGTTCGTTGCAGATAGCGGCGGCCAGATGGTTTTTGCCGGTGCCGGGCTTGCCAGAGAAAATAAAGCTGGCGATGTTGCCGTCAAACTCTTCAACGTACTGGCGAGCTTTGCTCAGGGCGTTCATCTGACCTTCGCATTCCACCCGATAGTTATCGAACGAACAGTTCTGATGCAGTGGACGAATACCGGAACGGTTGAATGTGCGCTGCATTTTCATAGCCCGGTTTTCACGGGCCAGCGCTGCGGCGCGAATTTCACCTTGCTCTTTTTGCCATGCCAGCAGCTCCTCGCCCGTTTTAAAGGCTGGCTCGACATTAGCCGGCATCATTTTTTGCAGACGTTTCATCAGGTCGCCAACGTTTTTCATCGTTATCCTCTAAAACCCGGTGGAATATGGTTGTCAGGCTCGCTGACACTGTTCACATCGCGCTTCGGCATTCCGCCATTGCTGGCCCGGCCAATCTGGATGCTGCGTGCCAGTTTTTGCTGCCACTGAATATGGTGAAAGACTTTGCCTTCGGCCTGCCAGTAGGCGACAAATGAGGCCAGTTCCTCGGCGGTGACCGGTTCTCTTAACGCCACGCCCCACAGGGCGGCCTGGCGCTGAAAGTCGGCATCGGGCTGCCAGTCAGCGTACATCGCAAATTTCCCCATTGGCACGACAACAGGAGCGGTTTGCGGCTCTTCATAAAATTGTGCATCCAGCGTCACATCGCTTCCCGGGCGTGACAGCTTCTCTTCAAGCGCCAACAACTCGGCCAGTCGTGCAGGCGTCACCGCGTAAAATGCTGGCGCGTTGTTGGCGAATACGGCTACGGCACCGCCCGCAGACCTGGCCAGCACCGTATGGTGATCGTGTAGTAAGGCGTCAATGCTAGTGACGTCCGGCGTCAAAATTTTGCTGGGCATAATGTTTCTCAATACTGAACAACAACCGAGAAGGGGACTGCTTTTATAGTAACACAGAGAAGAAGGAGAGCAGCAGATGAGGGGGCGATTCCCCTCTCTGCGAGGAGCTAACAAAGCGTGCCGCTAAACACGCGGGCGTTTGCGATACAGCCATAATCCCGGTACGGATAGCCCGATAGAGAGCGCTCCGACAATCGATGAGGCTTTCAGGAAATTGGTCAACAGCGTGATCATCAGCGCTTCGCTGTAGCCAAAATGGCCGATTTTTACCGCCGAGATCATGGCGGTATAGGCCGAGATCCCAGGGAACATGGGGATTACTGCCGCAACGGTGAAGACTTTCGGGTGCGCCAGATACCAGCGTGACCACTGGATCCCAATGCAGCCCACCAGTAGCGACGCCATAAAAGTTGACCATTCGATATTAAATCCAGCGCTCATCATCACCATTCGTGAACCGTGGCCGAGTGCGCCGAGTAACGCGCACCAGGGGAGCGCCCGATGTGGTACGTTAAATACCATGGCAAAACCAAGCGCCGGAATCGCCGACAGGATCATGTCCTGCATTAGCGCCAAAATGAAATCGATCACGCCCATCCGCGCAGCCCCCATAAGGTCATCGACATGACTACGCCAATGCAGGTCGCCAGCGTCAGCAGACTGGCAATAGCCCAGCGAGCGAGCCCAGTATTAATGTGTCCCTTAAACATATCCGCGACGGAGTTGATCAACGGAAAACCCGGAACCAACAGCAGCACGCTGGCGGCCATGGCGATGGTTGGAGTGTGGTTAAACGTCGGCAACGTCAGCAGCAGACCAGAAATCGAGGTTGCCACAAACGCAGTAATGCAGAAGTTGATTTGCGGGTGCAAATGCCGGGACGCCAGAATCTGGCGAATATACATTGCCACCATACTGGCGAAAAAGGTGATCACCGCGCCATCCCATCCGCCATTATTGAGTTTACAAAAGCAGGCGCAGGACAAGCCGACCATAAAGGCGACCAACCATCTTGGATAGCGCAGCGGTTTAATCTGGCTAAAGCGTTTCTCAACGCCTTTAACATCCAGCAGTTTGTGTTCCGCCAGAATAACGATGTGCTGCACCTCCGTCACGACGTGCATGTTAATTCCGCGATCCTGATTTTTTCGCGTTGAAGTCAGGCACTGCCCGTCTTTAATGGTGGTCAGGACGATGGCGTTAGAGGAGATAGCGCTTTCTACGCTATCCATGCCAAGCGCCAGCCCGAGGCGGGTGGATAGCTCGTCAACCAGCGCACTTTCTGCCCCATGCTGAAGTAAAAAAAGACCGCATTGAATACATAACCGTGTAACCGTTCGCTGTGACGACTGCTCTGTTTGCATGACTCGCTCTGACTGAAAAGGATCTCTTTGCGTGGCGGATGTCTTCTTTTTATCATGAAGCATGATCCTGTTGGCTCTGGCTAAGATCAATCTTTGCGTCGAAAAAAGATGCAGATCGTACGTCTGATGCGTTTGCACACCTCACTTGCTTATCAATAAAGACAGCGCTTATGAAAATGTAATGTTATTTATCAGGATGGAAAATACGTAAGCAACGCTAACGATCTATTGTAGTTCTTTTAATTGTACAAAGAGTGTATTCATGAGTAATTATTGGCATGATGGTTCAATAGTTTGATGCTACTGGGATTGTAGCGGTATAACTTTGTTTATAAATAAAAGCCAAGGATAAACAATTCACCTCGTCTATTTTTTAGGGTTTCCTGTTAATTAATACTTTTAATTTATCAGGGGATTTTTAATAAGTGCGAATACGGACTGGTGAGTGTGGAGGAGATATGTTGCCAGGACGCTGCAAAAACGCAATTATTATTAGTAAATTACCGATCGTACAAACCGGACTTAAAGGTGTAATGCAGGGGCAGTTCGCTGATTATGAACTTACCTACTGCCGCTCCGTCGAAGAATTGACGTTGCTGCAGCTGCGTTGTGCCGATTTGGTGATTGCTGATTTATCCGGAGACTGTAATCATCCACGTTCAGTCTGCGAACAGTATTATTCTTTATTATCTCAATACCGCGATATTCACTGGGTATTTCTCGTTTCTCGTGTTTTTTATCCGCTGGCCATTGAATTGCTGATGTGTCCTGTCAGTTCGCTGTTATCTGATGCCGAGACGATTGAAAGTTTGGTGAATGTTATTCACGCAGGAAATAGCCGTGCCGAGAGAATTAGCAAGTCGCTGCTCTCTCCGCCCGTGATGCCAGAATTAGCAGACCATAGCGCCCGCTCAATTGTACTTACCCTCTCGGAGAGGAAAGTGCTGAGACTCCTGGGAAAAGGTTGGGGAATTAATCAGATTGCGACATTGCTGAAGAAAAGCAATAAAACGATTAGCGCCCAAAAGAACAGTGCTATGCGCCGCTTGTCGATACATAGCAATGCAGAAATGTACGCCTGGATAAACAGTTCTCAAGGATCGCGAGAATTGAATTTACCTTCAGTTTATGGAGAAACCACGGAATGGAAAGCCGAAGCATCAAAAGAAACGTTGCGCTGGTAGAGAAGTGCGCGATGAGTAGCGTCGGTATTAAGAGCCTGTTTAATACCATGCCGGATAACCAATACGAACTACATATCTTTTCGAGCCAGCCTGCATTTAGTCAGGTTATGTTAAAAACGTCGTTTTCGGCGGTTATTTTCTCCCTCTCTGCAATCAGAACCGATCGCAGGGCCGGGTTAGCTTATCTGACGGAACTGGCTGTAAATTTTCCGCGTATTCGCCGGGTGGTGATTGCTGATGATGACGCTGAAGCGCGATTAATCGGCTCTTTGTCACCGTTGCCGTTAGATGGCGTTGTGAGCAAATCTTCTTCATTAACGGTACTGCAGGACGCGTTATTTACGGTATTGAACGGCCCCAATCGGGGAACCGAAGGTTCTAAAAACCATTGGTATATCAATCAAAGCCGTATGCTCAGTCCAACAGAACGAGAAATACTGCGCTTTATGTCGAATGGCTATTCAATGCCGCAGATCGCTGCTCAGTTAGAGCGGAATATTAAAACCATTCGGGCACATAAATTTAATGTGATGTCCAAGCTGGGCGTGAGCTCAGATGCCGGACTGCTGGATGCTGCAGATATCCTGCTGTACCTGCGTGCAGGTGAACCTGCACCTTTTCTACAGGCGGCTTCTTAACGGGTAATGTTAGATCGTTTCGTGCCGGGTTTCGTTATCGGCACGGAACGTGAATCATCCCTGACACACATCCACCCAGGTGGCGGAAGTCAGCTCAGCCATCCTTTCTGGCGTGATACGAACGGCGCTGTGGATGGCGCCTGCGGCGGGAAGCACTTCAGCGTAATGCTTCAACGAAACATCGCAGTACACCGAAATCGGCGTTTCCAGTCCGAAAGGGCAAACGCCGCCAACGGGATGGCCCGTCGCGTTCACTACTTCATCGCTACTCAACATACGGGCTTTGGCACCGAAAGTGCTCTTTAGCTTTTTGTTATCCAGTCGGGCATCACCTTTGGCGACGACCAGAATAATGTCGTTCTTGACCTTCAGCGAAAGCGTTTTCGCGATCTGGCCAGGTTCGACGTTATGGGCTTTCGCTGCCAGATCGACGGTAGCTGTGCTCTGATCTAATTCGATAATCTCAATATCTGGTGCATATTGCGCTAAAAATTGGCGTACAGATTGCAAACTCATTCTTCTCTCCAAATCGCCTACAGGCAGCTCCATCCAGCAGAAAACCGCATGGCGTAATTTGTCATAGGGGCAAGCTCGCTGTAAATATTTTAATGTAACAACATGGCAACATTGGCAGTTTTTCGATCGTCTTCACAATCAAAGAAACCGGTTACAGTAACCGGTTGCAGAATGCTCAAATGGCGATTAATACTGAAGTTGTCACTTCCTCTGTATTACATAACAAGAGCCATCTATGAAACTGAACTCAAAATGCAGTAGCGCTGGCGTTCCTCCCGGCACGGTTGCGAAAAGTAGTAATGGGCTTTACGTGGTGGTGTTGATACCAGCACGGTTGCAGGGTTTTGCACAACGGGAGAACGGCTATGTCTACTAATCATGCTGTGTTTAATGTGATTTTCCGCTTCGTTGAAAATTACGTCAGCCCTGTTGCCGGGCGCATCTCTTCACAACGTCATGTGATGGCTATCCGTGATGGGTTTATTTCGGCGATGCCCTTTATGATCGTAGGCTCGTTTCTGCTGGTTTTCGCCTATCCGCCTTTTTCTCCGGATACCACCTGGGGGTTTGCACGTGCGTGGCTGAATATGGCGAAACAGTTTGAAGGCCAAATCCTCACACCGTTTGATATGACGATGGGGATAATGTCAGTCTACATATGTGCGGCTATCGCTTATAACCTGGGCAAGCACTATGTGAAGTCACATCAGCTAGATCCCTTCATGTGCGCGATGCTATCGATCATGGCTTTTTTGCTGATTGCTGCACCGAAAACCAAAGGCACGATGCCGGTTGATAGCCTGGGCGGTACGGGGATTTTCACTGCCATCCTGGTGGCTATTTACTGCGTTGAAATGATGCGCTTCCTGAAGGCGCACAACATCGGCATTCGTTTACCCGATCAGGTGCCGCCGATGATCAAAAACTCCTTCGATCTGCTGATCCCTGTGCTGGTGGTGGTGCTGACGCTGTACCCGCTGAGTCTGGTGATTCAGTCGCAGTTTGACATGCTGATCCCGCAGGCCATCATGGCCATCTTTAAACCACTGGTGTCTGCAGCGGATTCTCTGCCAGCGATACTGCTGGCGGTGCTGATCGGCCATCTGCTGTGGTTTGCGGGTATTCATGGCGCGGCAATTGTGTCGGGAATGCTGCAAATGTTCTGGCTCACCAATCTCGGGATGAACCAGTCGGCGCTGGCGCAGGGCGCGCCTTTACCGCATATCTTTATGGAAGCGTTCTGGACGTTCTTTATTGTGGTTGGAGGTTCCGGCGCGACGATGGGGCTGGTGATTTGCTATCTGCGTAGCCGCTCGGCCCATCTGCGATCGATCGGGCGTTTGAGCGTTGTCCCGAGCATTTTTAATATTAACGAACCGGTGATTTTCGGTACGCCGATTGTCATGAACCCAGTGTTCTTTATTCCCTTCCTGCTGGCCCCTATGGTGAACGCAGTGCTGGCCTGGGCGGCGATGAAGCTGGATTTAATTGGGCGGGTGATTTCAGTGGTTCCCTGGACGGCCCCGGCACCGGTTGGCGCGGCATGGGCGTTAGGCTGGGATTATCGTGCGGCCATTCTGGTTGTCCTGCTGGCACTGGTGTCTGCCGTCATCTACTTCCCATTCTTTAAGGTTTACGAAAAGCAGCTATTAGCGCAGGAAAAAGAAGAAGCACAGCGTATAGAAGAAGAAAATCAGCAGGTTGCATAACTGACGGGCGAGGGGCTACGGCTCTTCGCTTACTTCAGCGTGCAGTCACCGCATTGCTGGACATCGGGCAGGCGATAGCGCTGGCAGCAGGTTCTGCGCACTAACAGTCCCTCGCGCGGAACAACGGTACGCCACAGGGGATTATCCTGACCGCAGGAGAGTTGCTTCTCAAAAAAACAGGTCTGGCGCAGTGTGGTCAGCAGTTCTTCACCTAATAACGGCTTCATTTCCGTTAAATACCAGTGAATTAAATATCCGGTGTTGCTCCAGATAAGCTTCGCATTGATCTCGCCTGTCGCTTCCAGCGCCTGCACAACTGGCGTCAGCGCCGAGAGAATCAGCGTTTCCATGCGTTGCTGAGGAGACTGGGCCGTGACCTGGTGATCCTGATGCACGTCGATCCAGAAGCAGGCAGCACGGCCTGTTTCGTGGAATTCTACGTGCATGTGTTCAGGAGAGACGTCGATGGCCTCTTTTTGCGTCAGCAGGGCCACCATGAGCGGAGGCATCATCAGGCCGATATACCACTGCGCCCAGAGAGAAATTAGCGGCTTATTTTCGCGTGGCAGCGTGGGCTGATTGCGATAAATATGGTCTGAATAGACAGCCAGCAATGAACTTAGCGTCGTTGGTTGCGTCCATTCATGTAGCGTCATCGCACCTGGCACGGGCGTTTCGTCAAGACGAATGAAGTCCAGCAGGTGCTCACGGGTGTTGGCTATCGTTGCGCGTACGGCAGCAGCCAGCGAGGGTATCTTTGCAGGCAGAGGGCTACGCCAGATGACATCTTCAACGATCGGTGCGGAACGATAAGCCATGTCGATATAAGGATGTTAATCTTAATGATAATGATTGCTAATCCTATAATTGACATTGAGCGATGGCAAGATCTTTGTCGCCATCCCGGGCCACACCGCACAGATAGCTCAGGCAGAAGGGCAGTTTACCCGCAGGTCATCGCTGACCAGCGTACTGTTGCGCCCAAGGCTCTTGGCCTCATAAAGGGCTTTATCCGCTCGGGCAACAGCGGCATCAATATCCTGCTCGACCAGAGGCGCAATACCAATACTCACGGTTACGTTGGTTGCCACGCTCTCGTTAAACATGTGAGGAATTTTAAGGTCGTACACCTTCTGGCGAATACGTTCGGCGGCAGCCTGGGCCTGCTGGGGATCGACCGCGGTCAGCAAAACCATAAACTCTTCCCCACCAAAGCGCGCCACCACGTCCCGGGAGCGCACGGAGTCACGAATTGCGGCAGAGACGCGGATCAGCGCCTGATCTCCCATCATATGACCGTAGTGATCGTTATAGGCTTTGAAATGGTCGATATCCAGTAGCAAGACGTAGTGCTTCGCGTTGCTCAAGGCCAACAGCGTATCGAGTCGGTGTTGCAGCCCCCGACGATTGTACAAACCGGTTAGCGGGTCGAGCATGCTGAGCCCGTTCAGGGTTTCCCGTTCTTCCAGCAGTTTATACATCAGCTGCTGGGCGAAGCCATCGTAGCGCTTCTGTATCACATGCTGGATGGCGATCCCGGCCATGGGTAGCGCCATAAAATAGAAAATTCGCAAACCATGCTCGCTGCCATTCAGCCATAAACAGACGGCGACGGAAGGCAATGAGTGAAGCGTAAACGCGATGATATTATTGGCAAAAGCGATAGAACCAATAAACAGCACGCTGAGAAGCGCGATTAATAGAAAATAATAATCATTATGACCCAGAGCGTTATATTTCAGGAAAATATGTAATGCCCATAGCAAACCAAAAACGATTGAAATAAAAGGAAGATTAATTCTTTTATCCACATATTTCCTATGCCATGCCAGCAACAATGTACTCATCACGAGAATCAGCAACGCCGGTACTGACAACGCTTTGACGGCAAACAGGGGAAAAAAAAGCGTAAACAGTGCGGAGACTGCGTTGAGCAGCAGAAACAATCGTAAAGAGAGTTGGTATTTTTTGGTGCGCAGAGCTCGCCAGGATTGTACTGTCATAGGTAAATATTGTTAGTTATCTGCAATGTACTAAGGTGTGTTGGTAAATAAAACAAATAACGAACGGGGTATCATTCGCAGAGGTTTTTATTGTTTTTAGTTGAAAAGCTAACCGGCGAGCAATTTATCACCTTAAATTATTCATGTCATCAATCGTTAAGTAAAACTCATATAATTGATAGTGCCTCCCAGCTGACAAATGAGAAAATTTATCATATGATATTGGTTATCATTATCAATGTCATAGGTGGTACCATGTTGCAACGTACGCTGGGCAGTGGATGGGGTGTTCTGCTGCCGGGAATACTGATTGCCGGGATGGCATTTAGCGACCTGTCGGTCTACGTATGGAAGGCGATGATTGTATTAGGATTACTGTTGACTTCACTCATGCTGTACCACAAGCGTTTGCGGCATTTTGTCCTGTTGCCTTCATGTGCGGCGCTGATCGGCGGCATTGTTCTGGTGATGATGAACGGGAATCAGGGATGAACAAAACAGGGAAGAAAATCGAGAGGGAAATAAGATAATTGGTGCGAGGGGGGGGACTCGAACCCCCACATCCTAAGGACACTAACACCTGAAGCTAGCGCGTCTACCAATTCCGCCACCTTCGCCCAGTGCGAGCAATATCAACGTGGATTATGGTGCGAGGGGGGGGACTTGAACCCCCACGTCCGAAAGGACACTAACACCTGAAGCTAGCGCGTCTACCAATTCCGCCACCTTCGCATACCATCGACACTCAAAAAAGTATCGTTACCACGGAGGCGCATTCTAGTGGTTTTCAACTTTTCGTCAATAGTTAATTGCCCAGGACGCGCTTAATTGATGTAAAAATGGGCGCTAAACGCAGGCCGTGTAAACGAAGTGCCACCCCGCATTTAGCAAACCCTGCCGGATGGCGGTGCAGGCACCTTATCCGGCATGGGATGGCCGTTCTACTTCTTCGCCTGACGCGTCATGATGGTGCGATAGACCTTGAAGCGACCGGTCTGCGCGATAACTTCGTGGAAGCCAAACACTTCATCCAGTACCTTCGGATAAGGCAGGAAGGCGTTCGCCACGATACGCAGTTCACCGCCGCTGTTGAGGTGGCGCACTGCGCCGCGAATCAGCGTTTGCGCGGCATCGAGGCTGGTCTGCATCCCGTCGTGGAACGGTGGGTTGGAGATGATCATATCAAAGCGACCCGTCACGTCAGAAAAGACGTTACTGGCGATTACGTCTCCTTCAATACCGTTGGCAGCAAGCGTTGCGCGGCTGGCTTCAACGGCGGCGGCACTAACATCGCACAGGGTTAAACGCACTTTTGGCGAGTGGCTGGCTAAGGCGACGGAGAGTACGCCTGCACCACAGCCGACATCCAGAACTTTGCCTTTGGTGTGCGGCGTCAGCGTGGAGAGCAGCAGTTGGCTGCCAACATCCAGGCCGTCACGGCTGAATACGCCCGGCAGCGTTTTGATGGTCAGATTTTCGGTCTGGTATTCATCCCAGTATTTTTCTGCATCAAAGACCGGCTGTTTTTCCAGACGACCATGGTACAGGCCACAGCGACGCGCGCTGTCGACTTTGTTCAGCGGCGCGTATTCGGCCAGCATCTGCTCTGCGCTACGAACGCCGCTGCGGTTCTCACCAACAACAAAAATATCGGTGCCCACCGGTAACAGCGACAGAATGTTCATCAACTGGAACTGGGCTTCCGGCTTATTCTTCGGCCAGTAGTAGATCAGCGTATCGCTATCGGCAACGTCATCGGCCTGCGCGACGAGGCTAAAGCGAACGTTGTCACCCATCTGGCGGTTAAGCACCTGCCAGTGGTGAAGCTGCTGAGTGTGCGCACGGCTGGCGGCGCATTCAAAATGGGCAGGCAGGTCATCCTGCAAATCACCGGCAAAAAGAATACGGCTTTGTTCGAAATCATCACTGTGGCGCAGCAAGACTTCACTTGCCGGGGTAAAAGCAGACATGGAGTGCTCCTTAAATTGTACAGCGGGGGATTATAGTTGTTTGATGGCACGGATTCGACAAATTTGCTATATTTGCGCCCCTGATAGACAGGAGTGTTTCGCTATGACATCCCGACGAGACTGGCAGTTACAGCAATTGGGCATTACGCAGTGGTCATTGCGTCGTCCCGGCGCACTGCAGGGCGAGATCGCGATTTCAATTCCTGCGCACGTCCGTTTGGTGATGGTTGCTGCACAATTACCCGCACTAACTGAATCGTTGATGAGCGATATTTTACGCGCATTAACCGTCAGCCCGGATCAGGTTTTACAACTGACGCCTGACCGCGTCGCCATGCTGCCGCAGGGCAGTCGCTGTAATAGCTGGCGGCTGGGAACCGAAGAGCCGCTGCTGCTGGAGGGCGCTCAGGTCGAGAGTCCTGCGTTTAATGAATTACGGGAAAACCCCGCGGCCCGCGCCGCGTTATGGCAACAAATCTGCGCATATGAACACGATTTCTTCCCTCGAACCGACTGATTTACCTGCAGCATTTCAGATTGAAAAACGCGCTCACGCTTTTCCGTGGAGTGAAAAAACATTTGCCAGCAACCAGGGCGATCGCTACCTCAATTTTCAGTTGAGGGTTGACGACGTAATGGCCGCCTTTGCGATTACACAGGTCGTGCTGGATGAAGCTACGCTGTTCAATATTGCCGTCGATCCTGACTTTCAGCGCCGGGGCCTGGGGCGTGAGCTACTGGAATACCTGATCGATGAGCTGGAAAAGCGTGGAATTTTGACACTGTGGCTTGAAGTGCGCGCCTCAAATGCTGCCGCTATCGCGCTGTACGAAAGCCTGGGCTTTAACGAGGCGACGATCCGGCGCAATTACTATCCGACGGCCGATGGTCATGAAGACGCCATTATAATGGCATTGCCAATCAGCATGTAAGACAAGGTGTAATGATGAAGAAGTGGGACTGGATTTTCTTTGATGCCGACGAAACGCTGTTTACGTTTGACTCGTTTACCGGCTTACAGCGGATGTTTCTCGACTATAGCATTACCTTTACCGCTGAAGATTTTCAGGACTACCAGGCCGTAAATAAACCGCTGTGGGTGGATTATCAAAACGGTGCGATTACCTCATTACAACTCCAGCACGCTCGTTTTCAGAGCTGGGCTGAACGCCTGAAGGTTGAGCCAGGCCAGCTTAATGACGCCTTTATCAATGCGATGGCGGAGATTTGCTCGCCGTTGCCAGGGGCGGTTTCTCTGCTCAATGCGATTCGTGATAAAACAAAAATCGGTATTATTACTAACGGCTTTACGGCGTTGCAGCAAATCCGCCTTGAGCGGACGGGGCTGCGCGACTATTTTGACCTGCTGGTGATTTCTGAGCAGGTTGGCGTGGCAAAACCCGATCCCCGTATTTTTGACCATGCGCTGGAGCAGGCGGGCAATCCTGAGCGTTCTCGCGTACTGATGGTGGGCGACACCGCAGAGTCCGATATTCTTGGCGGCATTAACGCCGGGCTATCCACCTGCTGGCTAAATACGCACCACCGCGAGCAGCCAGCGGGCATTCAGCCGACCTGGACCGTAGCGTCATTAAGTGAACTGGAGCGGCTCCTGTGTAAACACTGATTGCCTCCCCCCCGTTGATGGGTAAAATAGCCGCAATTTTTCGTATTCAACTTGCACGGCCTGTTGCCGTGCTTACCTAAGAAGATTTGACTATGACGTTGTCTCCTTATTTGCAAGAGGTGGCCAAACGCCGCACTTTTGCCATTATTTCTCACCCGGATGCCGGTAAAACGACAATTACTGAAAAGGTACTGTTATTCGGACAGGCGATTCAGACCGCCGGTACGGTAAAAGGCCGTGGCTCCAGCCAGCATGCGAAATCTGACTGGATGGAAATGGAAAAACAGCGTGGTATCTCCATTACCACCTCTGTGATGCAGTTTCCATATCATGACTGCCTGGTAAACCTGCTGGACACCCCAGGGCACGAAGACTTCTCTGAAGATACATACCGTACTCTGACGGCGGTGGACTGCTGCCTGATGGTCATCGACGCCGCAAAAGGTGTTGAAGACCGGACCCGTAAGCTGATGGAAGTTACCCGTCTGCGTGATACCCCGATCCTGACCTTTATGAACAAACTCGACCGTGACATCCGCGATCCGATGGAGCTGCTGGATGAAGTCGAGAATGAACTGAAAATCGGCTGTGCGCCGATCACCTGGCCGATTGGCTGCGGTAAGTTGTTCAAAGGCGTCTATCACCTATATAAAGACGAAACTTACCTGTACCAGACGGGTAAAGGCCACACCATTCAGGAAGTGCGCATTGTTAAAGGTCTGAACAACCCGGAACTCGATGCCGCCGTGGGGGAAGACCTGGCGCAGCAGCTGCGCGACGAGCTGGAGCTGGTGCAGGGCGCGTCTAACGAGTTCGACCATGAGCTGTTCCTCGCGGGCGAAATCACCCCGGTATTCTTCGGTACCGCGCTCGGTAACTTCGGCGTTGATCATATGCTGGATGGCTTAGTGGAGTGGGCGCCTGCGCCGATGCCGCGTAAAACCGACACCCGCGTCGTTGAAGCCTCAGAAGAGAAGTTCACCGGCTTCGTGTTTAAAATTCAGGCCAACATGGACCCGAAACACCGTGACCGCGTGGCGTTTATGCGCGTGGTGTCCGGCAAGTACGAGAAAGGTATGAAAATGCGCCAGGTGCGCATTGGTAAAGACGTGGTTATCTCCGATGCGCTGACTTTTATGGCCGGTGACCGTTCTCACGTGGAAGAGGCGTATCCGGGCGATATTCTGGGTCTGCACAACCACGGCACTATCCAGATTGGCGATACCTTTACCCAAGGCGAAATGATGAAGTTCACTGGTATTCCGAACTTCGCGCCGGAGCTGTTCCGTCGCATTCGTCTGAAGGATCCGTTGAAGCAGAAACAGCTGCTGAAAGGGCTGGTTCAGCTGTCCGAAGAGGGCGCAGTGCAGGTTTTCCGTCCGATCGCTAATAACGATCTGATCGTGGGCGCTGTTGGTGTGCTGCAGTTCGACGTGGTGGTTTCACGACTGAAGAGCGAATACAACGTTGAAGCGATTTATGAGTCGGTCAACGTAGCGACAGCACGCTGGGTAGAGTGTTCTGACGTGAAGAAATTCGAAGAATTCAAGCGTAAAAACGAAATTCAGCTGGCGCTGGATGGCGGCGATAACCTCACCTATATCGCGCCGACCATGGTTAACCTGAATCTCACCCAGGAACGTTACCCTGACGTTCAGTTCCGCAAAACGCGCGAACACTAATCGACCTTCAGGGCACGGTATCCGCCGTGCCCTACAACTTTTCCTGTCTTTTAAATCCCTTGCGGAATGTTCTTAAAACCTCTCGTTTTTCTTTTGTTTGCACGTTTTTTATTCAATCTGGACTGCGATCACGAAATCCTGAACTATATTTAACAATGTGATGACATAAATGTCGGCGTTAAATGCTTTTTAGGCTGCCTGTTGCAGCTTCTATTGCTGATATTTATTCCACTTACAAGATTAGTTGCTGGCTCAAGCCGTTTTACGGCAGAGCGCAGCTTTTAGCAAACATACAGGAATACATCGATGACAATGACAGGACTTAAGATTTCTAAAACGCTGCTGGCCGTGATGCTGACCTCCGCTGTTGCAACGGGTTCTGCTTATGCAGAAAACTCCACGACGGATAAAACGCAATCCGGCGTCGAAAGTGCGGGGCAGAAAGTCGATAGCTCCATGAACAAAGTCGGTAATTTCATGGATGACAGCACCATCACTGCGAAAGTAAAAGCCGCGCTGGTGGATCACGATAGCATTAAGAGCACCGACATTTCCGTTAAAACCGACCAGAAGGTGGTGACGCTAAGCGGGTTTGTTGAAAGCCAGGCACAGGCCGAAGAGGCAGTTAAAGTCGCCAAAGGCGTTGAGGGTGTGACCTCCGTTAGCGACAAACTGCACGTACGTGATAGCAAAGACACTTCTGTAAAAGGCTATGCGGGCGATACGGCAATCACCAGTGAGGTAAAAGCCAAGCTGCTGGCCGATGATATTGTCCCTTCCCGCAAAGTGAAAGTTGAAACCACCGATGGCGTGGTACAGCTTTCAGGAACCGTTGAATCACAGGCTCAAAGCGATCGCGCTGAGAGCATCGCCAAAGCGATTGATGGCGTGAAAAGCGTCAAAAACGATCTTAAAACTCACTAATTAGACTTAATTCGTCCTCCCGACGTTTGTCGGGAGGCGTGTTGTGCACCACACTGAAAATATCGCCGATGGGCAGCCTGAGTGCTCATATCAAGCGGTGACATTAACTATGGTAAAGGAGAAGCGCATGTTTCGATGGGGCATCATATTTCTGGTTATCGCGTTAATTGCCGCTGCACTGGGTTTTGGTGGACTGGCGGGTACCGCTGCTGGCGCAGCGAAAATTGTTTTTGTGGTGGGGATCATTCTGTTTCTGGTCAGCCTATTTACAGGTCGTAAACGGCCCTAGCGACATCCCCTTTATTCTTCAAGTTAAAGGTGCGCTGGCTACGCGTGCTCGCCCGTATCACTTACCAGAGTAAGCAGATCGGGATTCACGCCCTTGCCGCCTTCTTGTGACTTGAATTATTTTGGGGATTAACCGTAAAGATAACTTGCTACTAAGCCAGTCCACCGGACTGGCTTTTACGGTTTTAGCATCAGGCAATTTGCGTTACTTTGTTGTTCTATTACAAAAACAACAGGAAGGCAGAGGTGGGGCAGAGAATACCCGTCACGCTCGGCAATATTGCGCCGTTATCGTTACGTCCGTTTCAACCAGGCAGCATGGCGCTGGTGTGTGAGGGCGGCGGACAAAGAGGCATCTTCACCGCTGGCGTACTGGATGAATTCATGCGCGCGCAGTTCAATCCTTTTGATCTCTTCTACGGGACCTCCGCTGGCGCGCAAAACCTTTCAGCCTATCTTTGTAACCAGCCGGGTTACGGCCGTAAAGTCATCATGCGTTACACTACCCGACGTGAATTTTTTGACCCGGTGCGCTTTGTGCGCGGGGGAAATTTAATCGATCTCGATTGGCTGGTGGATTCGACTGCATCCCAGATGCCGCTGGCGATGGATAACGCCGAGCGCCTGTTTGCCGCAGGGAAATCGTTTTATATGTGCGCCTGTCGGGGCGATGACTACACGCCAGGCTATTTTTCGCCGAACCGGCAAAACTGGCTCGATCTTATTCGTGCCTCCAGCGCGATTCCCGGGTTCTACCGCGCCGGGGTTGCGCTGGATGGTGTGAATTATCTCGATGGAGGAGTCAGCGACGCCATTCCCGTGCAGGAAGCGGCGAAGCAGGGGGCAAAAACGCTGGTGGTTATCCGCACCGTGCCTTCGCAAATGTATTACACCCCGCAGTGGTTCAAGCGTATGGAACGCTGGCTGGGCGAAAGCAGCCTGCAACCGCTGCTGAATCTGGTCCAGCACCATGAAGCCAGCTATCGCGCGATTCAGAGTTTTATTGAGAAACCGCCGGGCAAGCTGCGTATCTTTGAGATCTACCCGCCCAAACCGCTCCATAGCATGGCATTAGGAAGCCGTATTCCGGCGCTGCGGGAAGATTACAAGACCGGACGCCTGTGTGGTCGTTACTTCCTGGCAACCGTCGGCAAGCTGTTGGCGAAAAATGCGCCGTTGCCTCGTCAGACGCCGAAGATTATGGTGCCGGGACCGGTCGTGGTTCCACCTGCGCCGGTGGCTAACGACGCTCACGCCCCCGTGGTGACCAATGCGCCTCAGGCTAACGACACGACGTTTAATAATGAGGATTTGGCGTGAGTTATCGTTTTATTGATACGCATTGTCACTTTGATTTTCCGCCGTTTACGGGCGATGAATCTGCCAGTATTCAGGGCGCGACTGACGTCGGCGTGCAAAGCATTATCGTTCCGGCCACCCAGGCGGCAAATTTTTCCCGTGTACTGGCGTTAGCGGAAAATTACCCTCCATTGTTTGCCGCCCTGGGGCTGCACCCCATTGTTATTGAGCAACATAGCGATGACTGCCTGGAGCAGTTGCAGCAGGCGCTGGATAAGCGTCCGCAAAAGCTGGTGGCGGTAGGTGAGATTGGGCTGGATCTTTATCGGGACGATCCGCAATTCGATAAGCAAGAGCGGCTGCTGGAAGCGCAGCTTAAGCTGGCGAAGTGTTACGAATTGCCGGTGATCCTGCATTCGCGGCGCACTCATGACAAGCTGGCGATGCACCTGAAACGCCATGCTTTACCGCGAACCGGCGTGGTGCATGGATTTTCCGGGAGCGTGCAGCAGGCCGAACGTTTTGTGCAACTGGGCTACAAAATTGGCGTGGGCGGCACCATTACCTATCCGCGCGCCAGTAAAACCCGCGAGGTAATGGCGCAACTGCCGCTGGACTCACTGCTGCTGGAAACTGACGCGCCGGATATGCCGCTCAACGGCTTTCAGGGACAGCCGAATCGCCCGGAGCAGGTGGTCAGAGTCTTTGATGTCCTCTGCGAGCTGCGCCCGGAACCTGCGGATGTTATCGCTGATGCGCTGTATCGCAATACGACGGCGTTATTTGATTTTTAATTGCCGGACGACGGATACGTCGCATCCGGCAATTACAGGTACAGCGCCGGGAAGATCAAATTATCCACTCCGCGCTCGCGCAATCCTTGCGCCAGTTGCTCCACATCCTCAGGCGTGGCGCTCGGCCAGTCCTTCGCTTCGCCGTACACCCCGTGCGCATGAAAGGCATTTAGCCGCACCGGAACATCACCTGAACGTTTGATAAACGCCGCCAGCGCATCGATATGCTGTAGATAATCCACGTGGTCAGGAATAACCAGCAGGCGCAGTTCCGCAAGTTTTCCCTGCCCAGACAAAAAGGTAATGCTTTGTTTAATCAGCGTGTTATCGCGGCCAGTCAACTGTCGATGACACGCGCTATCCCAGGCTTTTAAATCGAGCATTACGCCGTCGCATACCGGCAGTAGTTTTTGCCAGCCGGTTTCGCTCAGCATGCCGTTGCTGTCTACCATGCAGGTCAGGTGTTGCAGCTGCGGATCGGTTTTGATCGCGTTAAACAGCGCCACGATAAACGGCAACTGGGTGGTCGCTTCGCCGCCGCTGACCGTAATTCCTTCAATAAACAGCACCGCCTTGCGAATATGCTGCAGCACTTCATCAACGCTCAGGGTCTGCGCCATCGGCGTGGCCTGCTGTGGGCACATGCGCAGGCAGGTATCGCACTGCTGACATACGTCGGATTGCCATCTCACTTTCCCCGCGCTCAGGCTCAGCGCCTCATGCGGGCAATGCAGGACACATTCCCCGCAGTCGTTGCAGCGTCCCATCGTCCACGGATTGTGGCAATTTTTACAGCGCAGGTTACATCCTTGCAGAAACAGAGCCAGGCGACTGCCCGGCCCGTCGACGCAGGAGAAAGGAATGATCTTACTTACTGAAGCGCATCTGCTGTTCATGGCTAATCACGCGAGGTTGTCGTTCCAGAATGCGCGTATTGCGCGCGGCTTCTTCGCCCAGCCAAGTGGTGTTGGTGCGTGAACCTTCGGCGCGATATTTTTCCAGATCCGACAGGCGTACCATATAGCCGGTGACGCGGACCAGATCGTTACCACTCACGTTGGCAGTAAACTCACGCATCCCAGCTTTAAACGCCCCGAGGCACAATTGCACCAGCGCCTGAGGATTGCGCTTGATGGTTTCATCCAGCGTGAGAATGTCGCTGATCCCAGCGTGATAATACGCATGATGCGGCGCGACGGTTTGCAGGTGAGTGATCGGATCCGGCTCATCGCCGTAGGGCAGACGCGCGCCCGGCGTGGTGCCGATGTCAGAACTGATCCCTGACTGTGCGTGCAGCATTGCGCGCTGCTTCCAGCCAAATTTCACCGGGGTACTTTCTACAAACTCCGCCAGTTGGGCGCTGATGCGATACCCTAGCTGATTGGCGACCTCGTCTTTTCCGTAGCGAGCATTCTGCCCCGCCTTATCGCACAGCAGATTCACCGCCTCCGCCAGGCCATACATGCCGAACATAGGGACAAAACGTTCGGGATCAATCAACCCTTCCTGCACCAGGAAGCTATTCTCAAAGAAATGTGATTTTTCATAGAGGAATTCACATCGTGAATCAATGATGGCGATTTGCTGCTGGCAATAGTGCGGTAGGGTGCGCGTAAAGAAGTCATCGACAGAGGTGCTGCGCTCTGCGATGGCTTTCAGATTGAGCCTGACCAGCGTGCTTCCACCCCCGGCGAGCGGCAACGAGTTGTAACAGCTGACGACGCCATACTGACCTTTTGTGAAAATTTTATCATTTTCGGGGCCGTTGGAAATGTGCGGCTTACTGCACTCGCAGATATTTTTCGCCACGTTGAGCAGCAGGTCGTCAGGTGTAATTTGCGGATCATAAATGAACGTCAGATTAGGCGAAACCTGCTTTAACTCTGCGTCTGCGCGTAAAATTGCACGGGTGACAGGCGTATCTGCGGGGCCGATATTGGCATGCATAAATGCGTCTGGCAGGGTTCTGTCGAGATAACGCCAGAAACGTTTTATTCGAATATCGATCTCATCTTGTGTTAGAATTCTAACATACGGTTGCAACAGAACGTCGAGCTGGCCGAGATAGACCGGCATCGAGGTGACTGACGGAACGTGGTGATACAGGATGGTGAGTAAGGATAACGCGTCATCAAGATCCCTGGCTCCTTCCAGTTCCAGCCATGAGGAACCGTTGGCCAGAAAACGCGCGTAGTCGGGTAAAACATAGCGCGGTTTGAACGGGGCATGACCTTCATACATATCGCAGATCACCCCGTCATCCAGCGCCTGGCGAGCCTCAGCAGGTAGTTGCGGGTAAGGCAGCGCGTTTTCAGCCTCCAGCGCCAGGAAGTGGCGTTTCTGCTCAGGGCTGAGCACCGGACTGGTCACGATTTGTTGGCAACGCTGTTGCAGCGCGAGTTCGCTTGAAGTGGGCATCGTTGATTCCTTTTTATCCCGAAGGTGTAACGCCATTGTAGAAAGCAACGCCGCCACAACCTTTGATCCGGATGCGCCTGATGCCACCGCATCCCTTCTTGAAAGGTGATTTATTTGAAGTAGATCTCATTAGAGTAATGCAAATCTGTATGTGGTTTTCATTAACTGTGATGTATATCGAAGTGTAATAGCGAGCGGATGTTAGAATACTAACAAACTCGCAAGGTGAAATTTTATACGGCGATGCCGTTGGAGAATGTTATGACCGATTTAACAGCAAGCAGCCTGCGTGCACTGAAACTGATGGACCTGACCACCCTGAATGACGACGACACCAATGAAAAAGTGATCGCGCTGTGTCATCAGGCGAAGACCCCGGTAGGCAACACTGCCGCTATTTGCATCTATCCGCGTTTCATCCCTATCGCGCGTAAGACGCTGAAAGAGCAAGGTACTCCGGACATCCGTATTGCAACCGTGACCAACTTCCCGCACGGCAACGACGACATCGAGATTGCGCTGGCTGAAACTCGCGCGGCGATTGCCTACGGCGCGGATGAAGTTGACGTGGTGTTCCCTTACCGTGCCCTGATCGCCGGTAACGAGCAGGTTGGTTTTGATCTGGTTAAAGCATGTAAAGATGCGTGTGCGGCGGCAAACGTGCTGCTGAAAGTGATCATCGAAACCGGTGAGCTGAAAGAAGAGAGTCTTATCCGTAAAGCGTCTGAAATCTCCATCAAAGCGGGTGCTGATTTCATCAAAACCTCTACCGGTAAAGTGCCGGTAAATGCGACGCCGGAAAGCGCACGCATCATGATGGAAGTGATCCGCGACATGGGCGTTTCTAAAACTGTAGGTTTCAAACCGGCAGGCGGCGTGCGTACTGCAGAAGATGCACAGCAGTTCCTGGCGATTGCTGACGAACTGTTTGGCGCTGACTGGGCCGATTCCCGTCACTATCGTTTTGGCGCATCCAGCCTGCTGGCGAGCCTGCTGAAAGCGCTGGGTCACGGCGACGGTAAGAGCGCAAGCAGCTACTAATTACTCGTCATACTGCAAGCCGCAGGTGCGTTAGCTGCACTCCCTCACCCCAGTCACTTACTGTAGTAAGCGCCTGGGGATGAGCTTCCTTGCCGCTTCCTGCGACTCGAATTGTTTAGAGTAATCATTCATTGCAGTGGGTTTTCCGCTGCATTTAACCTGATTTATCGGGGGTTACCATGTTTCTCGCACAAGAAATTATTCGTAAAAAACGTGATGGTCATGCGCTGAGCGATGAAGAGATTCGTTTCTTTATCAATGGGATTCGCGACAACACCATCTCTGAAGGGCAAATCGCCGCCCTGGCGATGACCATTTTCTTCCACGATATGACAATGCCTGAGCGTGTTTCGCTGACCATGGCAATGCGTGATTCAGGAACCGTGCTGGACTGGAAAAGCCTGCAGCTGAACGGCCCGATTGTGGATAAACACTCTACCGGCGGCGTGGGTGACGTAACGTCACTGATGTTAGGCCCGATGGTCGCTGCATGTGGCGGCTATATTCCGATGATCTCCGGACGTGGTCTGGGTCATACCGGCGGTACGCTCGATAAACTGGAAGCCATCCCAGGGTTTGACATCTTCCCGGACGATGCGCGTTTCCGTGAAATTATTAAAGACGTGGGTGTGGCGATTATTGGGCAAACCAGCTCGCTCGCACCGGCGGACAAACGTTTTTATGCCACCCGCGATATTACCGCGACGGTGGATTCCATCCCGCTGATTACCGGCTCTATCCTGGCGAAAAAGCTGGCGGAAGGGCTGGATGCGCTGGTGATGGATGTGAAAGTAGGCAGCGGCGCCTTTATGCCGACCTATGAGCTTTCTGAAGCGCTTGCCGAAGCGATTGTCGGCGTGGCGAACGGAGCGGGTGTACGTACCACCGCGCTGTTAACCGATATGAACCAGGTACTGGCATCCAGCGCAGGTAACGCGGTAGAAGTCCGCGAAGCGGTGCAGTTCCTGACAGGTGAATACCGCAATCCACGTCTGTTAGACGTCACGATGGCGCTGTGCGTGGAAATGCTGATCTCCGGCAATCTGGCGAAAGACGATGCCGAAGCCCGTGCGAAATTGCAGGCGGTGCTGGATAACGGCAAAGCGGCAGAGATTTTTGGTCGCATGGTTGCGGCGCAGAAAGGCCCGACCGATTTCGTTGAAAATTATGCGAAGTACCTGCCGACGGCAATGCTCAGCAAAGCGGTATATGCTGATACCGAAGGTTTTGTCAGCGCTATGGATACCCGTGCGCTGGGAATGGCGGTTGTTTCCATGGGCGGCGGTCGTCGTCAGGCTTCGGACACCATTGATTACAGCGTTGGCTTTAGCGACATGGCGCGTCTGGGCGACAGCGTAGACGGACAGCGTCCGCTGGCGGTGATCCACGCCAAAGACGAAGCCAGCTGGCAGGAAGCGGCGAAAGCGGTCAAAGCGGCAATTAGCCTTGACGATAAAGCGCCAGAAATTACACCGACAGTCTATCGTCGTATTACCGAATAACTGTATACTGATCTGATCGCTTTTTTGCGGCGCAGATGTTGGAGAACAAGATGAAACGTGCATTTATTATGGTGCTGGACTCCTTTGGTATTGGTGCGACTGAAGATGCGGATCGCTTTGGCGACGTAGGCTCAGACACTATGGGACACATTGCGGAAGCCTGTGCGAAAGGCGAAGCTGACAAGGGTCGCAAAGGTCCACTGAATCTGCCTAACCTGACCCGTCTGGGCCTGGTGAAAGCTCACGAAGGTTCTACCGGTAAAATTGCTGCTGGTATGGACGGTAACGCGGAAGTGATTGGTGCCTACGCCTGGGCGCATGAACTCTCTTCCGGGAAAGACACGCCGTCTGGCCACTGGGAAATCGCGGGTGTTCCGGTTCTGTTTGACTGGGGTTATTTCTCCGATCATGACAACAGCTTCCCGCAGGAACTGCTGGATAAACTGGTCAAACGTGCCAACCTGCCGGGCTACCTCGGCAACTGCCACTCTTCCGGTACCGTGATCCTGGATCAACTGGGTGAAGAGCATATGAAAACCGGCAAGCCGATTTTCTATACTTCTGCAGACTCCGTGTTCCAGATTGCCTGTCACGAAGAGACTTTTGGCCTGGATAAACTCTACGAACTGTGTGAAATCGCTCGTGAAGAACTGACCGAAGGTGGTTACAACATCGGTCGTGTTATCGCGCGTCCGTTTATCGGTGATAAAGCGGGTAATTTCCAGCGTACCGGTAACCGTCACGATCTGGCCGTTGAGCCGCCAGCACCGACCGTGCTGCAGAAACTGGTCGACGAGAAAGACGGTCACGTGGTTTCCGTCGGTAAAATCGCGGATATCTACGCTAACTGTGGCATCACCAAAAAAGTGAAAGCTACTGGCCTGGACGCGCTGTTCGACGCCACCATCAAAGAGATGAAAGAAGCGGGTGATAAGACCATTGTCTTCACTAACTTCGTTGATTTCGACTCTTCCTGGGGACATCGTCGCGATATCGCCGGTTACGCTGCAGGTCTGGAACTGTTCGACCGCCGTTTGCCTGAACTGATGGAACTGGTGGGTGAAGATGACATTCTGATCCTGACCGCTGACCACGGCTGTGACCCGAGCTGGACCGGCACTGACCACACCCGTGAGCACATTCCGGTGCTGGTTTACGGCCCGAAAGTGAAACCAGGTTCTTTAGGTCACCGTGAAACTTTCGCGGATATTGGCCAGACGCTGGCGAGCTACTTTGGTACATCGCCGATGGACTACGGTAAAAACATGCTGTGATACCCGTTGTCTTTCGCGCTGTAGATGCGTTGACTTCATTCGCTCACCCCGGTCACATAGGTAATCTATGCTCCCGGGGGTACCGAATTCGTCGCCTTCCAACAACGCGAAATCCTTAGGGTATTTGAATTCGTTTTGTCGGTTGGGTAAGGTATTGCTACCCCCTCGACAAAAACAATAAATCAAAAGGGAACTGAAGATGGCAACTCCACATATTAATGCAGAAATGGGTGATTTCGCTGACGTCGTATTGATGCCGGGCGACCCGCTGCGCGCAAAGCATATTGCTGAAACTTTCCTCGAAGATGTTCGTGAAGTGAACAACGTTCGCGGCATGTTAGGTTTCACCGGTACTTACAAAGGCCGTAAGATCTCCGTTATGGGTCACGGGATGGGTATCCCGTCCTGCTCTATCTACACCAAAGAGCTGATCACCGATTTTGGCGTGAAGAAAATCATTCGCGTAGGCTCCTGCGGCGCTGTGCGTATGGACGTTAAACTGCGTGACGTGGTTATCGGTATGGGCGCCTGCACCGACTCCAAAGTAAACCGTATCCGTTTTAAAGATCATGACTTCGCAGCTATCGCTGACTTCGACATGGTGCGTAATGCAGTTGATGCGGCAAAAGCGCTGGGCGTAGACGCGCGCGTGGGCAACCTGTTCTCCGCTGACCTGTTCTACTCTCCGGACGGCGAAATGTTCGACGTAATGGAAAAATACGGCGTGCTGGGCGTGGAAATGGAAGCGGCGGGTATCTACGGCGTTGCGGCTGAGTTTGGTGCGAAAGCGCTGACCATCTGCACCGTGTCCGACCATATCCGTACTCACGAGCAGACCACTGCCGCTGAACGTCAGACGACCTTCAACGACATGATCAAAATCGCACTGGAATCCGTTCTGCTGGGCGATAAAGAGTAAGTGTTGTGATGCCCGGTAGCGCTGCGCTTACCGGGCTACAATCGATGTATGCCGGACCGCCATCCGGCATTTTCAGGCCAGCGTTTAGCTCACTGCACTGGCAATCCACGCTGATAGCTCGCGTAACTCTTTCTCCTGCCCTGGGAAATCAACCAGCAGCGCTTCGCACTCCTGTTGCAGCATATCAGCACGGTACAAACACCCCTGCAGACGACCCGCCAGCGCTTCTAACGGCGCGGGATTGAGGCTGTCGGTAAAGACCTGCGTACGGGTGATATGACCTTTTTCCACGTCGAAATGCAGCTCAACGCCGCCCCAGGTGAAACGCTCGTCCAGGAGATGCGAGAACGCAGGCGCCTGACCAAAATTCCACTCCCAACTGCTCTGACGGGCAAAGGTTTCGGCAAAGTTCGGCAGATCCGGGGTTTTGTCCGGCGAGATAATTTCCGCTTCGACACGTTCGCCGTAGTGGGCAAAAAAGGCTTCCGTGATGGCCTGACAGACCTGTTGATGGGTGATGCCCGGCAACAGCTCCGTTAGATTCGCTACGCGTGAGCGAACCGAGGTGATGCCTTTGGTGGCGAGTTTCTTTTTATCCGGATTGAGATAGTTTGCCAGGCGGCTGAGATCGGCGTTCAACAACAGCGTGCCGTGGTGGAATCCGCGGTCTTTCGTTTCCCGATAAGCAGAGCCGGAAACTTTGCGATCGCCGTCTGGCGTTTTCACGACCAGATCGTTACGCCCGGAGGCGTCGGCGTCTACGCCCAGCGCGTTCAGGGCATGGAGGACAATAGCGGTAGAGATGGTTTTGTCGTACTCCGGTTTACCGGCCATAAAGGTAAAGCAGGTATTGCCTAAGTCATGGAACACCGCGCCGCCGCCGCTGCTGCGACGGGCGAGCCGCACGTTGTCTTCTTCCATACGGCGGGTATTACACTCTTTCCACGGGTTTTGCGCCCGGACAATCACCACCGTATCGGCGTTACGCCACAAGAACAGGACGCGCTGCGTGGCGGGCATCTGGCGAAAAATGCACTCTTCGACCGCGAGGTTAAACCACGGATCGTAAGAGTCTGAGATAAGCAGGCGTAGTGTCGTCATGGTCGATTTCCTTTCTGTTATTACTCTTTCTTCTCGTTATCTTCTTCCTGTACCGGTTTGTTGGCGGTCAGCAGGAAAGGGGATTGCTGCCAGCGGGTGCGCTTGCCTTGCAATAAGGTACGGGTGAGCACCACGCCAATTGCCAGTGACAGAAGCAGCATTAGGCGTAAGATGTTGGTGGTGTTATCCACCTGCTTGGCTTCGGTGGCGAGCGTGTGGGTATCCAGCGTCAGGCGTAGATAGCCCAGCGGACCATTTCTTCCCTGAATGGGCTCGACAATCTGCTGGTTAAAATAGCCCCCGGCTTTTTTGCCGTCCAACGCCAGTCGGTCTCGAACGTTGACGCTCTCACCGGTGCGTGTAATCAGGTCTCCCTGTTCATCGTAGACCCCCGCATCCAGAATACGGCTACTTTCCGTGAGTTGCGAGAGTACCGCTTTAATGCGCTTTTCATCCGGCGTTTCGGTACGCATCAGCGGGGCGACGTTCAAGGAGACCTGGCGAGCCAGCGTGCGCGCCAGCTCTTCGAGCTGCGGATTACGCTGCTGTTGGTGGCTTTGACTAAACCAGGACGCGCCCTGCATCAGAGCAACGAGCAGCGCAAGGCAGGACAATACAATCACTGCACGATGAAGTCGGAATTTCAGTTTTGTGCGAGCCATATTCCACCTGCTGAAAATTTGAGACTTAATGTTGCCAGAAGCGCTGGTTACAGGGTAGCCTCATGCGTTATTTTCCCCTGATGATTCCGACCCGAACGATTTTACAGGAGCTTTAATGCCTAACATTACCTGGTGCGATCTACCTGAAGATGTTTCTCTGTGGCCAGGTCTGCCTCTCTCTTTGAGCGGTGATGAAGTCATGCCGCTGGATTACCACGCGGGCCGCAGTGGCTGGCTGCTGTACGGACGTGGGCTGGATAAACAACGGTTAACGCAATACCAGAGCAAACTGGGTGCGGCGATGGTGATCGTGGCGGCGTGGTGCGTTGAGGATTATCAGGTGATTCGTCTGGCGGGCTCGTTAACGCCACGTGCGGCAAAACTGGCGCATGATGCCAAACTGGATGTTGCGCCACTGGGTAAAATTCCGCATTTGCGCACGCCGGGTTTGCTGGTGATGGACATGGATTCAACGGCTATCCAGATCGAGTGTATTGATGAAATTGCCAAACTGGCTGGAACCGGCGAAATGGTTGCCGAAGTCACCGAACGCGCGATGCGCGGCGAGCTGGACTTTACCGCCAGCTTGCGCAGCCGCGTGGCGACGTTGAAGGGCGCTGATGCCAATATTTTGCACCAGGTGCGCGAAACGCTACCACTGATGCCTGGCCTGACTCAACTGGTGTTAAAACTGGAAACGCTCGGCTGGAAAGTGGCAATTGCCTCCGGCGGTTTTACCTTCTTTGCCGATTATCTGCGTAACAAACTACGTCTGACGGCGGCTGTGGCAAACGAGCTGGAGATCATGGACGGTAAATTCACCGGCAACGTGATCGGCGATATCGTCGATGCGCAGTACAAAGCCAACACCCTGACCCGCCTGGCGCAGGAGTATGAGATCCCGATGGCGCAGACGGTGGCGATCGGCGATGGCGCCAACGATCTGCCGATGATCAAAACGGCTGGACTGGGTATAGCGTATCATGCCAAACCCAAAGTGAATGAAAAGACGGAGATTACGATCCGTCACGCTGACCTGATGGGCGTGTTCTGCATTCTCTCTGGTAGCATGAACCAGAAATGATTTAATTGCCTGATGGCAAAGTGACCGTAGGCCGGATAAGCGCCCACGCTGTCCGGTAAACGCGCTAACGAAAGAGGTAAAACGTGGCCAAAGCTCCAAAACGCGCCTTTGTTTGTAACGAATGCGGGGCCGATTACCCGCGCTGGCAAGGGCAATGCAGCGCCTGTCAGGCCTGGAACACCATTACCGAGGTACGCCTTGCCGCGTCACCAACGGTGGCGCGTAACGAGCGGCTCAGCGGCTATGCCGGGAATGCGGGCATCGCAAAAGTGCAGAAGCTGTCTGATATCAGCCTTGAAGAGTTGCCGCGTTTTTCCACCGGATTTAAAGAGTTTGACCGCGTGCTGGGCGGCGGTGTGGTGCCCGGCAGCGCCATCCTGATTGGCGGTAACCCCGGCGCAGGGAAATCAACGCTGCTGCTGCAAACGCTGTGCAAGCTCGCTGAGCAGATGAAAACCCTGTACGTCACCGGCGAAGAGTCTTTGCAACAGGTGGCGATGCGCGCGCATCGACTCGGTCTGCCGACGGCGAATCTGAACATGCTGTCGGAAACCAGTATCGAACAAATTTGCCTGATTGCCGAAGAAGAACAGCCGAGGCTGATGGTTATCGACTCCATTCAGGTGATGCACATGGCGGACATTCAGTCTTCGCCGGGCAGCGTGGCACAGGTACGTGAAACCGCGGCTTACCTGACCCGCTTTGCCAAAACGCGCGGCGTGGCGATTGTCATGGTCGGCCACGTCACCAAAGACGGCTCGCTGGCCGGTCCAAAGGTGCTGGAGCACTGTATTGACTGCTCGGTGCTGCTCGACGGCGACGCCGATTCTCGTTTCCGTACTCTGCGTAGCCATAAAAACCGCTTTGGCGCGGTGAATGAGCTGGGCGTCTTTGCCATGACCGAACAGGGGCTGCGTGAAGTTAGCAACCCTTCCGCTATCTTCTTAAGCCGTGGCGATGAAGTCACCTCCGGCAGTTCGGTGATGGTGGTCTGGGAAGGCACGCGCCCGTTGCTGGTGGAGATTCAGGCGCTGGTCGACCATTCGATGATGGCGAATCCGCGTCGTGTGGCGGTTGGTCTGGAGCAGAACCGTCTGGCGATTCTGCTGGCCGTGCTGCATCGTCACGGCGGCTTGCAGATGGCGGATCAGGACGTGTTCGTCAACGTGGTTGGCGGCGTGAAGGTTACCGAAACCAGCGCCGATCTGGCACTGCTACTGGCAATGGTTTCCAGCCTGCGCGACCGACCGCTGCCGCAGGACTTAGTGGTCTTTGGCGAAGTGGGACTGGCGGGCGAAATCCGTCCGGTACCCAGCGGCCAGGAGCGTATTTCCGAAGCGGCGAAGCACGGCTTTCGTCGGGCGATTGTTCCTGCCGCCAACGTGCCGAAAAAAGTGCCGGAAGGGATGCAGGTCTTTGGCGTTAAGAAGCTTACGGATGCTTTAAGCGTGTTTGACGACCTATAATAAAATACCCGCCGTCTTTCCGGCGGTATTGGGTATTACGTTTATTTTTACAGCAGGAGGCTCTTGTGTCATTTGATTATCTGAAAACTGCCATTAAGCAAAAGGGCTGTACCCTGCAACAGGTGGCAGATGCCAGTGGCATGACCAAGGGATATTTAAGTCAACTGCTGAATGCCAAAATTAAAAGTCCCAGCGCGCAAAAGCTGGAGGCGTTGCACCGGTTTCTCGGGCTGGAGTTTCCGCGCCAGCAGAAGAATATCGGTGTGGTATTCGGTAAGTTTTATCCGCTGCATACCGGCCATATCTATCTTATCCAGCGCGCGTGTAGTCAGGTCGATGAACTGCATATCATCATGGGGTATGACGACACGCGCGATCGCAGCCTGTTTGAAGACAGCGCTATGTCGCAACAGCCCACGGTGCCCGATCGTCTACGCTGGCTGCTGCAAACCTTTAAGTATCAGAAAAATATCCGTATTCACGCCTTCAACGAAGAGGGTATGGAGCCGTATCCACACGGTTGGGATGTGTGGAGCAACGGGATCAAAACGTTTATGCAGGAGAAAGGGATCCAGCCTAACTGGATTTACACCTCTGAAGAGTCAGATGCCCCGCAGTATCTGGAACATCTGGGGATCGAAACCGTGCTGGTTGATCCCAAACGAACGTTTATGAACATCAGCGGCGGGCAAATCCGTGAGAACCCGTTTCGCTACTGGGAGTATATTCCTACAGAAGTGAAGCCGTTTTTCGTGCGCACCGTGGCGATCCTCGGCGGAGAGTCGAGCGGAAAATCGACGCTGGTGAACAAGCTCGCCAATATCTTTAACACTACCAGTGCGTGGGAATATGGGCGTGATTACGTCTTCTCCCATTTGGGCGGTGATGAGATGGCGTTGCAGTATTCCGACTACGATAAAATCGCCCTGGGACAAGCCCAATACATTGATTTTGCTGTCAAGTATGCCAATAAAGTGGCGTTTATCGACACCGATTTCGTTACCACTCAGGCCTTCTGCAAAAAGTATGAAGGGCGTGAACACCCGTTTGTGCAGGCCCTGATTGACGAGTATCGCTTTGACCTGGTGATCCTGCTGGAGAACAATACTCCATGGGTGGCGGATGGCTTACGCAGTCTCGGCAGTTCGGTTGACAGAAAAGCGTTTCAGTCGCTGCTGGTCGAGATGCTGCAGGAAAACAATATCAATTTTGTGCACGTTCAGGAGCCCGACTATGACGGTCGATTTCTGCGCTGCGTGGAGTTGGTGAAAGAGTTGATGGGCGAGCAGAGATAGCGTAAATGCCGGATGGCGTTGCGCTTATCCGGCCTACAAGTCGGACTCACCTCGTAGGCCGGATAAGCGCAACGCCATCCGGCGCTTAACGGTAATTACTTCGAAATACGCTTGTACTTAATACGCTTCGGCTCCAGCGCATCTGCGCCCAGCGTGCGTTTCTTGTACTCTTCGTATTCGGTAAAGTTACCTTCGAAGAACTCAACCTTACCTTCATCCTGGTAATCCAGAATGTGGGTCGCGATACGGTCGAGGAACCAACGGTCGTGCGAGATGACCATCGCGCAGCCCGGGAACTCCAGCAGGGCGTTTTCCAGCGCGCGCAGGGTTTCGATATCCAGGTCGTTGGTTGGTTCATCAAGCAGCAGCATGTTGCCGCCAACCTGCAGCAGCTTCGCCAGGTGCAGACGACCGCGCTCACCGCCGGAGAGTTCGCCTACGCGTTTACCCTGATCAACACCTTTAAAGTTGAAGCGGCCTACGTAGGCGCGGCTTGGCATCTCGGTGTTGCCGATCTTCATGATATCCAGCCCGCCGGAAACTTCTTCCCACACGGTTTTGCTGTTGTCCATGGCGTCACGGAACTGGTCAACGGAAGCTAGCTTGACGGTTTCACCCAGCGTGATGGTGCCGCTGTCTGGCTGTTCCTGACCGGACATCATACGGAACAGGGTAGATTTACCCGCGCCGTTCGGACCGATGATGCCGACGATGGCGCCTTTCGGTACGGAGAAGCTCAGGTCGTCAATCAGAACGCGATCGCCGTAGGATTTACGCAGATTGGTGACTTCAACGACTTTATCACCCAGACGTGCTCCAGGTGGGATAAACAGTTCGTTGGTTTCGTTACGCTTCTGGTATTCGGTGTTGTTCAGCTCTTCAAAACGTGCCAGACGGGCTTTACCCTTAGACTGACGGCCTTTAGCGCCCTGACGCACCCACTCCAGCTCTTTCTCAATGGATTTACGGCGAGCCGCTTCCTGAGACGCTTCCTGCGCCAGACGCTGATCTTTCTGCTCCAGCCAGGAGGAGTAGTTGCCTTCCCATGGAATACCTTCGCCGCGGTCAAGCTCCAGAATCCAGCCCGCAACGTTGTCGAGGAAGTAACGGTCGTGGGTAATCGCCACCACGGTGCCTTCGAAGTCGTGCAGGAAGCGTTCCAGCCACGCAACGGATTCGGCGTCCAGGTGGTTAGTCGGTTCGTCGAGGAGCAGCATGTCTGGTTTTTCCAGCAGCAGGCGGCACAGCGCGACGCGGCGGCGTTCACCACCGGAGAGATTCTCAATTTTAGCGTCCCAGTCCGGCAGACGCAGGGCGTCAGCGGCACGCTCAAGCTGCACGTTCAGGTTATGACCGTCGTGCGCCTGAATGATCTCTTCAAACTTGCCCTGTTGCGCAGCGAGTTTATCGAAGTCGGCGTCCGGCTCGGCGTACTTTGCGTACACTTCATCCAGACCTTTCAGCGCGTTAACCACTTCGGCAACCGCTTCTTCCACGGATTCACGAACGGTATGTTCCGGGTTTAGTTTCGGTTCCTGCGGCAGGTAACCGATTTTAATGCCAGGCTGTGGGCGAGCTTCACCTTCGATATCGGTATCAATGCCGGCCATGATGCGCAGCAGGGTCGATTTACCCGCGCCGTTCAGACCAAGTACACCGATTTTGGCGCCAGGGAAGAAGCTCAGTGAGATGTTTTTAAGAATATGACGTTTCGGCGGAACGACTTTGCCGACACGATGCATGGTATAAACAAATTGGGCCACGTTGGACTCGCCTCTTTATTTATCCCGTCATACTTCAAGCCGCAGATGCGTTGGCTGTGAGTTACTCGGCTCATCCATGAGCCTCGCCCTTGCGGGCCGCTGCTCCGCAGCGTTCAAATCTGTTCCTGACAGATTTGTCGTTCCCCCCAGTCACGCACTATGTACGCTCAGGGGATTTACTCCCTCGCCGCCTTGCTGCAACTTGAATTATTCAGGGCTAATTATTGGTAAATAGTTATCAAAGGCGAAGTGTAGCCTTTTTCATTGCCCAATCCCAGCCAGCAGATCTCACTCGCAACAAAAGTAAAAAAGTGTCCGTGACGTGGCGCATTCTGCAATGTCTGGTTAGCATGAACTAATTAAGCGGCATGATGCTGCACAGACGTAACATGAGAAGAGGAAGAGCTTGTGGACAAAGCCAATCAATTTACCTGGCGCCTGCTGGCGGCCAGCGTATGTCTGCTGACGGTCAGTCAAGTGGCGCGAGCCGATTCCCTGGATGAGCAGCGCAGTCGCTATGCGCAAATTAAACAGGCCTGGGATAACCGACAGATGGATGTCGTAGAGCAGATGATGCCCGGCCTGAAGAATTATCCTCTGTATCCTTATCTGGAATATCGTCAGATTACTGACGATCTGATGAATCAGCCCACCATTACCGTTACCAATTTTGTGCGCGCCAACCCGACGCTGCCCCCCGCGCGTACTCTGCAATCACGTTTCGTGAATGAACTGGCGCGACGGGAGGACTGGCGTGGACTACTGGCGTTCAGCCCAGAAAAACCGGGTACCACGGAAGCGCAATGCAACTATTACTTTGCGAAATGGAGCACCGGGCAAACCGAAGAGGCCTGGCAGGGCGCGAAAGAACTGTGGTTGAGCGGGAAAAGCCAGCCGAACGCCTGTGACAAATTATTCGGTGTATGGCGCGCCTCAGGAACTCAGGATCCGCTGGCGTATCTGGAGCGTATTCGTCTGGCGATGAAAGCCGGGAATACCGGTCTGGTCACGGCGTTAGCTGGGCAAATGCCCGCGCAATACCAAACTATCGCTTCGGCGATCATCGCGCTGGCCAACGATCCGAATTCGGTGATGACCTTTGCACGCACCACTGGCGCGACGGATTTCACCCGACAGATGGCGGCGGTGGCTTTTTCCAGCGTGGCGCGTCAGGATGCGGAAAACGCCCGCCTGATGATCCCGTCTCTGGCGCAGGCGCAACAGCTGAATGACGAGCAAACCCAGGAGCTGCGCGACATCGTCGCCTGGCGTCTGATGGGCAATGACGTTACCGATGAGCAGGCCAAATGGCGCGATGACGCCATTATGCGCTCGAATTCCACCTCGCTTGTGGAGCGACGTGTGCGCATGGCGCTGGGAACCGGCGATCGTCGTGGTCTGAATACCTGGCTGGCGCGTCTGCCAATGGAAGCAAAAGAGAAAGATGAGTGGCGTTACTGGCAGGCGGATCTGCTGCTTGAGCGCGGGCGTGAGGCGGAAGCCAAAGAGATCCTGCACCAGCTCATGCAGCAGCGCGGTTTCTATCCGATGGTGGCGGCACAGCGTCTGGGTGAAGAGTACGAGCTGAAAGTGGATAAAGCCCCGGCAAACGTTGACTCTGCGCTGACTCAGGGACCGGAAATGGCACGTGTGCGCGAGCTAATGTACTGGAACCTGGACAATACCGCGCGCAGTGAATGGGCGAATCTGGTCACCAGTCGCACGAAGTCTGAGCAGGCTCAGCTGGCGCGTTACGCGTTCAACAATCACTGGTGGGATCTGAGCGTACAAGCGACGATCGCCGGTAAGCTGTGGGATCATCTGGAAGAGCGTTTCCCACTGGCCTACAAGGATCTGTTTACACGCTACACCAGCGGCAAGGATATTCCGCCAAGCTATGCGATGGCGATAGCGCGTCAGGAAAGCGCCTGGAACCCGAAAGTAAAATCGCCGGTTGGCGCCAGCGGGCTGATGCAGATTATGCCGGGTACGGCGACGCATACGGTGAAAATGTTCTCGATTCCAGGTTACAGCAGCCCGAGCCAACTACTGGATCCTGATACCAACATCAACATTGGTACCAGCTATTTACAGTATGTCTATCAGCAATTCGGTAATAACCGCATTTTCGCGTCGGCGGCCTATAACGCCGGACCGGGGCGCGTTCGCACCTGGCTTGGCAATAGCGCGGGTCGTATCGATGCTGTCGCGTTTGTCGAAAGCATTCCATTCTCTGAGACGCGTGGCTACGTGAAGAACGTGCTGGCTTACGATGCGTACTATCGCTATTTCCTCGGTGACAAACCGGAGTTGATGAGCGACGCAGAATGGCAACGTCGTTACTGATCGTGTCGGTTGTGTTATGCTATCGTACTCGTTAAAGAGTACAAAAGGGGGAAGCAAGCACGCTTCCCCCGCAACGATGGCGATAACTTATGACTCAGCAATCACCCTATTCGGCAGAGATGGCAGAACAGCGTCACCAGGAGTGGTTACGTTTTGTCGATCTGCTTAAACACGCCTATGAACAAGACTTACACCTGCCCCTGCTCAATTTGATGTTAACGCCGGATGAGCGCGAAGCGCTGGGCACGCGCGTGCGTATCATTGAAGAGCTGCTGCGCGGCGAGATGAGTCAGCGCGAGCTTAAAAACGAGCTCGGGGCGGGGATCGCCACCATTACACGGGGGTCGAACAGCCTCAAATCCGCCCCGGTGGATCTGCGTCATTGGCTGGAGCAGGTGCTGCTAAAAAATGCCTGATGGCGCTTCGCTTTCAGGCCTAATTATGTGGCGCGGTTGTGGCCGGATAAGGCGAAGCCGCCATCCGGCACAACGCTATAAATACACTGCGTTATGAAACGGGCTGAGCGCCAGAATCACCGCCTGGTGGTATACGCTTGAGCGCGTCAGCTTGCCCGCGGTAAAGACGCCGATTGCGCCCTCTTTACGGCCAATCTCATCAATACCCGTGTAGTCCGACATCACCGGACCGAGCGCTTCGCCCTGACGGACTCTGTCGAGAATGACAGCTGGCAATGGCAGCGTGGCTGAACGGGCTTCGCCGCGCTGGACGCCATTATCAATCACCACCCAACTGAAGGTCGCATCGTCGTCAATTCCCGCTTCAATAGCGACCCAGAAATCAGCCTGCGGGTGCAGACGGCGCGCATTATCAACGCGATTTCGTGCGCCAGTGCGCGTTTCCTGGTTTCCGAAAGGTTGTTCCGGCACGCCACTCTCGACGGCGACGGGTTCAATATGGCAGGATCCTTCCCCGAAAATCTCTTCAAATGCCCGCAGAATTGCCTGAATTTTGGCAGGATTGGTGGTCGCAGAGATAACCTTGTGCATAATTAAGCTCAGTTTGAAAATTCATCGCATCGCAGTATAACGGAAAAAAAGCATGTTACAGGTATACCTTGTTCGCCATGGCGAAACGCAGTGGAACGCCGAGCGACGTATTCAAGGCCAGTCAGACAGCCCACTGACCGCTAAAGGTGAACAGCAAGCCATGCAGGTGGGCGAACGCGCCCGCACGTTTGGTATTACGCATGTCATCAGTAGCGATTTAGGTCGTACACGACGCACCGCAGAAATCATCGCCCAGGCCTGTGGCTGTGATACCACCTATGACTCACGTTTGCGCGAACTGAATATGGGCGTGCTGGAGCAACGTCATATCGATACGCTGACGTCGGAAGAAGAGGGCTGGCGTCGCCAGTTGGTGAACGGTACGGTGGAGGGGCGTATTCCTGAAGGGGAATCGATGCAGGAACTGAGCGATCGCGTCCACGCGGCGCTGGCATCCTGTCTGGAGTTGCCGCCGGGGAGTCGTCCGCTGCTGGTCAGTCACGGTATTGCACTGGGTTGCCTGGTGAGTACGATTCTGGGGTTACCGGCATGGGCTGAACGTCGCCTGCGTCTGCGCAACTGTTCTATTTCTCGCGTCGATTACCAGGAAAGTTTGTGGCTTGCGCCGGGATGGGTAGTTGAAACGGCAGGGGACATCTCACATCTGGACGCCCCTGCGTTAGACGAACTGCAGCGCTAGCGGCGAATCGGAATCAGGAATTCGCAGCGCAGGTTGATCGGGCGATCTCCCGCTTTGGCATCTTCTGCCGGGTAGTATCGCTCGATATCCTGCCCTTTACGGCGGGTCAGGTTCAGCATTGGCATGCATGTGCCGTAAACCGTCAGGATAAACTCCTGTACACCGGTCCCCAGCCCTTCATAGGTAAACATCACATACTCGCCGCCCTGTAGCAGGATAGGCTGTGCCGACGGCACATAACCATTGGCCTGTTCCGGCGTCAGTGCTGTGGTGTAAAACACTTCCTGCTCGTCATCTTTTTCAATGCTCGGACGCGTTTCGTTCAGCCCGTACAGCACCGGTGGGATCGCAGGAGCCTGGCTAAGGAAGTCGCGCCAGAACTGAATTCGCATTTCATGACGGAAATCTGAAATCTGCTCCAGCGAGCAGGAATAGCTTTGCGTGGTGCCAAGCAGTTGCGTATCTTCCAGCGTGACAAACTCGTGCGCAGGCATGGCAAATTCACCCAGTCGCATAGGCGGGCGAATACCAAACGCGCTCCATTCCGGCGAACGGCGATACAGCGCAGGCGTCTGGGAAAATTGTTTCTTGAACGCGCGGGTAAAGGTTTGTTGAGAGTCAAAGCGATATTGCAGCGCAATATCCAGAATTGGGCGTGCAGTCAGGCGCAGCGCCACTGCGGATTTCGATAAACGACGGGCGCGGATATAGGCGCCAATAGCATGGCCCGTCACGTCCTTAAACATTCTCTGCAGGTGCCACTTGGAATAGCCTGCTTTTGCCGCCACATTGTCAAGCGACAAAGGCTGATCCAGATGACCTTCCAGCCAGATTAATAGGTCGCGAATAATGCCAGCCTGATCCATAAAATATCCTCATCCTTTCAACAACGAGTACCTGACGTCAGGTATGAGGATAATAGCATTTTTTGCTGTTTTAGCATTCAGTGTTTTTTTTGCTCATAAATGCCTTTTTCGATCATTCGAAAGCGTGATTATTGTAATCCTGTGATCTGTATACGTTTTATCTTAGAATGTCGAATAATTACACAGAGTAACTTTTAAAAATGGTAACAATATGAAATATAAGAGCTTAATCATTTCCTCAATTCTGCTGATGTTAGCGCAGGTCGCCCATGCGGAGCAGATTGGATCTGTCGATACGGTGTTCAAAATGTTTGGGCCGGATCATAAAATTGTGGTCGAAGCGTTTGACGATCCAGATGTTACCAACGTGACCTGCTACGTGAGCCGGGCGAAGACCGGCGGCATCAAAGGTGGGCTGGGGCTGGCGGAAGATACCTCCGATGCCGCCATTTCCTGTCAGCAGGTGGGGCCGGTAGAACTGAGCGACAGAATCAAGAACGGCAAAGCGCAGGGCGAAGTGGTATTTAAAAAACGTACCTCGCTGGTGTTTAAATCCTTACAGGTCGTGCGTTTTTACGACGCGAAACGTAATGCCCTGGCCTATCTGGCCTATTCAGATAAAGTGGTCGATGGATCGCCCAAAAATGCCATCAGCGCGGTGCCCATCATGCCATGGCGGGAATAACAAGGAAGCAAAATGCAACAACCGTTGATCTGGTTGGTTGAGGATGAGCAGGGCATCGCCGATACGCTCATCTACATGCTGCAGCAGGAAGGTTTTAGCGTGGAAGCGTTTGAGCGCGGGTTACCTGCGCTGGAGAAATCTCGCCAGCGTTGTCCTGATGCAATCATTCTGGATGTCGGACTACCGGATATCAGCGGTTTTGAACTGTGTCGACGCCTGCTGGAGCGGCATCCAGCGTTGCCGATCCTGTTTCTGACCGCGCGTAGCGATGAGGTGGATCGCCTGCTGGGGCTGGAAATTGGCGCGGATGACTATGTTGCCAAGCCTTTCTCACCGCGCGAGGTGTGCGCCCGCGTGCGTACGCTGCTGCGGCGGGTGCAGAAATTCTCTGCTCCTTCATCGACGACGCGTTGCGGCGATTTTGAACTTAATGAGCTGGCCGCGCAGATTACCTGGTTCGGCAAGCCGTTAAACCTGACGCGCTATGAATTTCTGTTGCTGAAAACGTTGCTGTTGTCGCCGGGGCGCATTTACTCACGCCAGCAGTTGATGGATTTAGTCTGGGCCGATGCACAGGACACCTTTGACAGAACGGTCGATACCCACATTAAAACGCTGCGCGCCAAGCTGCGGGCTATCAACCCTGAGCTTTCCCCCATCAATACGCATCGCGGTATGGGATATAGCCTGAGGAGCGTCTGATGCGCATTGGCATGCGTTTGTTGCTCGGCTATTTTCTGATTGTTGCCGTCGCCGCCTGGTTCGTTTTGTCGATCTTTGTACAGGAAATTAAACCAGGCGTCCGCCGGGCAACCGAAGGCACTTTGATTGATACCGCCACGCTGCTGGCCGCGCTGGCGCGCGATGACTTGCTCTCTGACTCTCCCGCCAACGGCAAGCTGGCGCAGGCATTTTCGCAACTGCATAACCGCCCATTCAGCGCCAATATCAGCGGCATTAACAAAGTCCGTAATGAATACCATGTCTACATGACGGACGCGCAGGGTAAGGTGTTGTTTGATTCCGCAAACCAGGCTGTCGGTCAGGACTATTCTCGCTGGAACGACGTGTGGTTAACCCTGCGTGGGCAATATGGCGCCCGCAGTACGCCGCAAAACCCGAACGATCCGGAAAGTTCAGTGATGTACGTGGCCGCGCCGATCGTAGACGGCGGACGTATTATCGGAGTGCTTAGCGTCGGTAAACCGAACGCGGCGATGGCGCCGGTGATTAAACGCAGTGAACGGCGGATGCTGTGGGCCAGCGCCGTATTGCTGGGCATTGCCTTAGTGATTGGCATCGGGATGGTATGGTGGATAAACCGCTCCATCGCCCGGCTGGCGCGCTATGCCGACTCCGTTACCGAGAATCGCCCCGTCCCACTGCCTGATTTAGGCAGCAGCGAGCTACGTAAACTGGCGCAGGCGCTGGAAAGTATGCGACTGAAGCTGGAGGGCAAAAACTACATTGAGCAGTATGTTTATGCGTTAACGCATGAACTGAAAAGTCCGCTGGCGGCCATTCGCGGCGCGGCTGAGATTTTGCGCGAAGGTCCGCCGCCGAACGTGGTTGCGCGCTTTACCGATAATATTCTGACGCAAAATGCGCGCATGCAGGTGCTGGTCGAAACCCTGTTACGCCAGGCGCGGCTGGAGAATCGACAGGACATTACGTTGACGCCAGTGGCGGTAGATGCGCTGTTTGCTCAGCTCAAAGAGGCGCGCAGCGTGCAACTGGCGGCAAAAAACATCACGCTTACCATTATGCCTTCATCGCTTAGCGTTGCCGCCGATCCTGCGTTACTGGAGCAGGCATTGGGGAATTTGCTCGACAACGCTATCGACTTCACGCCACAGGACGGGACGATTACGCTGAGCGCGCATCAGCAGGATGAACTGGTCACGTTGCAGATAATCGACAGTGGCAGCGGGATCCCCGACTTCGCGTTGCCGCGTATTTTTGAGCGTTTCTATTCGCTGCCCCGTGAAAATGGGCATAAGAGCAGCGGTTTAGGGCTGGCGTTTGTCAGTGAGGTTGCGCGACTGCACGAGGGGACGGTGACATTGTGCAACCGACCACAAGGCGGCGCACAGGCCTCGTTTACGCTTCACGCTCACTTCACATAACTTCAAATTCTCCGCACATAGCTGTTCTACCTTGCTGATATTGCAAAGGAGAACGCTATGTTTAAATCACCCCTGTTTTGGAAAATAGTCACCTTAGGTGGCGCAATACTGCTGCTGTTAATCCCGCTGACGATGGTCAGGCAGATCATCGTGGAGCGATCGGATTACCGCGATGAAGTCGAAGATGCTATCCGACAGAGCACCAGCGGGCCGCAAAAGATGGTAGGACCGCTGATAGCCATTCCGGTAACGGAACTTTACACCTCACTGGAGGATGGCAAAGAAATCCAGCGTAAGCGTAGCTATATCCATTTCTGGCTGCCGGAGTCGTTGGTAGTTGAGGGGAATCAGAACGTTGAAGCGCGTAAAATCGGTATTTATGAGGGCCAGGTCTGGCACAATGATGTTTCGGTGAAGGCTGAGTTTAACGCCGAACGGTTAAGTGATTTAAATCATCCAAATATCAGCATCGGCAAACCGTTTATTGTGGTTGGCGTGGGGGACGCGCGTGGGATTGGCGTGGTAAAAGCGCCGCAGGTCAATGGAACGTCGCTGGCCGTTGAGCCTGGGACGGGGCTGGATGGACGTGCGCAGGGGATCCACATTCCGCTACCCGATGCGAGCTGGGCTGAGCAAAATCTGAGCATGGCGTTGTCGCTTAATTTGAGCGGAACCGGCGATTTCTCCGTCGTTCCGGTTGGGCGTAACAGTGAAATGACCTTAACCAGCAACTGGCCGCATCCCAACTTTCTTGGGGACTTTCTCCCGGCTAAGCGCGAAATTAGCGAATCAGGATTCAAGGCTCAGTGGCAAAGCAGCTGGTTTGCGAACAACCTCGGCGAGCGCTTTAACGACGAAAAGATTGGTTGGCTGGGCATGCCAGCGTTTAGCGTCGCCGTCGCCACGCCTGCAGATCAGTACCAGTTAACGGACAGGGCGACAAAGTATGCCATCCTGCTGATTGTGCTGACCTTTATGTCTTTCTTCGTCCTTGAAAGTATGACCAATCTGCGCTTGCACCCGATGCAGTATCTGCTGGTGGGGCTATCGCTGGTAATGTTTTATCTGCTGCTGCTGGCACTGTCGGAACACATCGGTTTTACGGCGGCGTGGATAACGGCAAGTCTGGTGGGGGCGTTGATGAACGGTGTGTATCTGCAGGCGATATTGCAGGGCTGGCGGAGCAGTATTTTGTTCACCGTGGCGCTGCTGGGGCTGGATGGAGTGATGTGGGTGCTGCTACGTTCACAGGATAGCTCTTTACTGCTGGGAACCGGCGTGCTGTTGTTCGCGCTTTGTGGGGTCATGTTCCTGACGCGTCATCTTGACTGGCACTCGCTGGCACAGCCAAAAGCAAAGCCAAAATCTACAGAACTTCCAGAGCTTCAGCCTGCGCAGAGCGACGAATTTCGCTTGTGGAAATAGAGCGGTAGGGAAATGAAAAACGGCGCATAAAGCGCCGTTTTTATACCAGTGAGGATTGAATTAATCCTGCAGGTCGCCGCAGAAACGGTAGCCTTCACCGTGAATGGTGGCGATGATTTCTGGCGTATCCGGCGTTGATTCGAAATGTTTACGAATGCGGCGGATCGTCACGTCAACGGTACGGTCATGCGGCTTCAGTTCGCGACCGGTCATTTTTTTCAGCAGTTCTGCGCGAGACTGGATTTTGCCCGGATTCTCACAGAAGTGAAGCATGGCACGGAATTCGCTGCGTGGCAGTTTATACTGCTCACCGTCAGGACCAATCAGAGAGCGGCTGTTGATGTCCAGCTCCCAGCCATTGAACTTGTAGCTTTCGACGCTACGGCGTTCTTCGCTGACAGTACCCAGGTTCATGGTACGGGACAGCAGGTTACGAGCACGGATAGTCAGTTCGCGCGGGTTAAACGGCTTGGTGATGTAATCGTCTGCGCCGATTTCGAGGCCGAGAATTTTATCGACTTCGTTATCACGGCCCGTCAGGAACATCAGCGCAACGTTAGCTTGTTCGCGAAGTTCGCGCGCTAACAGCAGGCCATTTTTCCCAGGCAGATTGATATCCATAATCACAAGGTTGATATCATATTCAGAGAGAATCTGATGCATTTCCGCGCCATCTGTCGCTTCGAATACATCATAGCCTTCTGCTTCGAAAATGCTTTTCAACGTGTTGCGTGTTACTAACTCGTCTTCAACGATAAGAATGTGCGGGGTCTGCATGTTTGCTACCTAAATTGCCAACTAAATCGAAACAGGAAGTACAAAAGTCCCTGACCTGCCTGATGCATGCCGTAAATTAACATGATCGGCGTAACATGACTAAAGTACGTAATTGCGTTCTTGATGCACTTTCCATCAACGTCAACAACATCATTAGCTTGGTCGTGGGTAGTTTCCCTCTGGACCCGACAGTGTCAAAAACGGCTGTCATCCTAACCATTTTAACAGCAACATAACAGGCTAAGACATGCCGGACACCCAATAAAACTACGCTTCGTTGACATATATCAAGTTCAATTGTAGCACGTTAACAGTTTGATGAAATCAACGTATCCAAATGTTTGCTTTCATCACAAAATTGCAATATTACAACTAGTTGCACGAGCAAATTAATAAATGTAATGAATCCAACCGGTGCGATCCATTTTAAATTAAATTATCATGGATAAACAGAGGGATATGCAACTTTTGTTAACATAAAAAGCAATAGTACACCCGGGAAATAGTTTAGCATTTTTTAATGGATGCGAAATGCTTTTTCAGTGATTTCTGTTAAAAATATGTAAATTCGCACTGCGTAATATGTTGAAGCACGTCACATTTTTCCTTGCAGACTGGCCAAAAAGAGTATCGAAATGCGTTTAACAATTATTCTGGTTGCCCCCGCCAGAGCGGAAAATATTGGTGCGGCTGCCCGCGCTATGAAGACCATGGGGTTCACCCAATTACGCATCGTTGACAGCGAAGCCCACCTGGAACCCGCCACGCGATGGGTCGCGCATGGTTCTGGCGATATTATTGATAATATTAGCGTTTTTTCAACGTTGGCGGAGGCGCTGCATGACGTAGATTTTACCGTCGCGACCACTGCGCGTAGTCGGGCGAAGTTCCATTACTACGCTATGCCGGTCGAACTGGTTCCTCTGCTGCAGGAAAAATCAACGTGGATGGATCATGCCGCGCTGGTTTTTGGTCGTGAAGATTCAGGGCTGACCAACGAAGAATTGGCCCTGGCGGATGTACTCACCGGTGTACCTATGGTGGCTGACTATCCTTCACTCAATTTGGGGCAGGCGGTGATGGTGTATTGCTATCAATTAGCAGGTTTAATACAACAACCCGTCAAAAACATTGAGGTGACGGATGAGCTTCAGCTACAGGCATTGCGCGCGCGCGTTTTGCGTTTATTAGCCACGCTGAACGTTTCTGACGACATCAAGTTGACGGACTGGCTGCAACAGCGAATGGGTCTGTTAGGGCAGCGAGATACGGCAATGTTGCACCGTTTTTTACATGATATAGAAAAAAGCATCACGAAATAAAATATCGACCTACATTTGTTGCGTGGTGTTTTGCTCTGTATTCAAGTAGGGGTGACATACTGTATTGGTCGAAACTAAAAGGGCAAGCAGTCGCTCGTGAACAAGTTTCGGAATGTGACCAATTTAAAAATTTATTGACTTAGGTCAGCAGATACTTTAACCCTAAAAGAATACAGGACAGATAATAAATAATTACAGAGCACACAACATCATGAAACGCATCAGCATCACTATTACCACAACCATCACCATTACCACAGGTAACGGTGCGGGCTGACGCGTACAGGAAACACAAGAAAAAGCCCGCACCTAAACAGTGCGGGCTTTTTTTTCGACCAAAGGCAATGAGGTAAACCATGCGAGTGTTGAAGTTCGGCGGTACATCAGTGGCAAATGCAGAGCGCTTTCTGCGGGTTGCCGATATTCTGGAAAGCAATGCCAGACAGGGGCAGGTCGCGACCGTTCTTTCTGCCCCCGCAAAAATTACCAACCATCTGGTGGCGATGATTGAGAAGACCATCGGTGGTCAGGATGCTTTAGCCAATATCAGCGACGCCGAACGCATTTTCTCTGAGCTGTTGGTGGGGCTTGCCGCCGCGCAACCGGGTTTCCCGCAGGCTCCGCTCAAAGCCTTTGTTGAACAAGAGTTTGCACAGATTAAGCACGTCCTGCACGGTATCAGCCTGCTGGGTCAGTGCCCGGACAGCATCAATGCTGCGCTTATTTGCCGTGGTGAAAAAATGTCGATCGCCATCATGGCTGGCCTGCTGGAAGCGCGCGGGCACAACGTGACGGTCATCGACCCGGTAGAGAAATTGCTGGCGGTAGGTCATTACCTCGAATCTACCGTTGATATCGCCGAATCTACGCGCCGCATTGCCGCCAGCCGTATTCCTGCGGACCATATGATTCTGATGGCAGGATTTACCGCCGGGAATGAGAAAGGTGAGTTAGTGGTGCTGGGGCGTAATGGCTCTGACTACTCTGCCGCCGTACTGGCCGCCTGTTTGCGTGCCGATTGTTGTGAGATCTGGACCGATGTCGATGGCGTATATACCTGCGATCCGCGCCAGGTACCTGACGCCCGACTGCTGAAGTCGATGTCTTATCAGGAAGCGATGGAGCTTTCTTACTTCGGCGCTAAAGTGCTGCACCCGCGCACCATTACCCCTATTGCCCAGTTCCAGATCCCGTGCCTGATTAAAAATACCGGCAATCCACAAGCGCCCGGCACGCTTATCGGTGCCAGCAGTGATGATGACGATTTGCCGGTAAAAGGGATTTCTAACCTCAATAACATGGCGATGTTTAGCGTCTCCGGCCCTGGGATGAAAGGCATGGTGGGGATGGCGGCGCGAGTTTTTGCCGTGATGTCGCGCGCAGGCATCTCGGTGGTGCTGATCACCCAATCCTCTTCTGAATACAGCATCAGCTTCTGCGTCCCGCAGGGCGACTGCGCGCGTGCGCAACGCGCCATGCAGGATGAATTCTATCTCGAATTGAAAGAAGGCTTGCTGGAGCCGCTGGCGGTGACTGAGCGTCTGGCGATCATCTCGGTCGTTGGCGATGGTATGCGCACGTTGCGTGGCATCTCGGCGAAATTTTTTGCCGCGCTGGCTCGCGCGAACATTAATATCGTGGCAATCGCCCAGGGCTCGTCTGAGCGTTCCATTTCGGTAGTGGTGAATAACGACGACGCGACCACTGGCGTGCGTGTGACCCATCAGATGCTGTTCAACACCGACCAGGTGATTGAAGTATTTGTCATTGGCGTTGGCGGCGTGGGTGGTGCGCTGCTGGAGCAGCTTAAACGTCAGCAAACCTGGCTTAAAAAGAAGCATATCGATCTGCGCGTGTGCGGTGTGGCGAACTCGAAGGCCCTGCTGACCAACGTCCATGGTCTGAATCTGGAAAACTGGCAGTCGGAGCTGGAGAGCGCGAAAGAGCCTTTCAACCTGGGGCGCTTAATTCGTCTGGTGAAAGAATATCATCTGCTCAATCCGGTGATTGTCGACTGTACGTCAAGTCAGGCGGTCGCGGATCAATATGCGGATTTCCTGCGCGAAGGCTTCCATGTGGTTACGCCGAACAAAAAGGCCAACACGTCGTCGATGGATTACTACCATCAGCTGCGTTTTGCTGCGGCGAAGTCTCGTCGTAAATTCCTGTACGACACCAACGTAGGCGCGGGCTTGCCGGTAATTGAGAACCTGCAAAATCTGCTCAGCGCGGGCGATGAACTGCAACGTTTCTCCGGCATTCTTTCTGGTTCGCTGTCGTTTATTTTCGGCAAGCTGGATGAAGGCATGAGCTTCTCCGAGGCCACCACCATGGCGCGTGAGCTGGGCTATACCGAACCCGATCCGCGTGACGATCTATCCGGTACGGACGTGGCGCGTAAGCTGTTGATCCTGGCCCGTGAAACCGGTCGTGAGCTGGAGCTTTCTGACATTGTTATTGAGCCGGTCCTGCCAAAAGAGTTTGATGATTCCGGTGATGTTTCCGCGTTTATGGCGAAATTGTCGCAGCTGGATGACGCCTTTGCCGCGCGTGTGGCGAAAGCCCGTGATGAGGGGAAAGTATTACGCTATGTTGGCAATATTGAAGAGGATGGCGTCTGTCGCGTAAAAATAGAAGCAGTAGACGGCAACGATCCGCTGTTCAAAGTGAAAAACGGTGAAAACGCGTTGGCGTTTTACAGCCATTATTATCAGCCGCTACCGTTAGTTCTGCGCGGATACGGCGCGGGTAACGACGTGACGGCGGCGGGCGTATTTGCTGACCTGCTACGCACCCTTTCATGGAAGTTAGGAGTCTGACATGGTGAGAGTTTATGCCCCGGCCTCCAGCGCCAATATGAGCGTCGGGTTTGATGTGCTCGGAGCGGCGGTAACCCCGGTGGACGGTTCGCTGTTAGGCGATGTGGTATCCGTTGAGGCGGCTGACAATTTCAGCCTCAACAACCTCGGTCGCTTTGCCAATAAGCTGCCGCCTGAGCCGCGAGAAAATATTGTCTACCAGTGCTGGGAGCGATTCTGTCAGGAGCTGGGTAAAAGCGTTCCGGTGGCGATGACGCTGGAAAAAAATATGCCGATTGGCTCCGGGTTAGGCTCCAGCGCGTGTTCCGTTGTGGCGGCGCTGGTCGCCATGAACGAGCATTGCGGTAAACCGCTCAACGATACGCGCCTGTTGGCGATAATGGGTGAGCTGGAAGGGCGTATCTCCGGCAGTATTCATTACGATAACGTCGCCCCGTGCTTTTTGGGCGGTATGCAGTTAATGATCGAAGAAAACGGCATTATCAGCCAGCAGGTGCCAGGCTTTGATGAGTGGCTGTGGGTACTCGCGTATCCGGGGATTAAAGTGTCGACGGCAGAAGCGCGGGCGATTTTACCTGCGCAGTATCGCCGTCAGGACTGTATCGCCCACGGGCGGCATCTGGCTGGGTTTATCCATGCCTGCTATTCCCGTCAGCCAGGGCTTGCCGCGAAGCTGATGAAAGATGTCATTGCTGAGCCGTACCGTACCCGCCTGCTGCCAGGCTTTAGCCAGGCGCGTCAGGCGGTAGCGGAAATCGGGGCGCTGGCCAGCGGCATCTCCGGTTCGGGGCCGACGCTGTTCGCTTTGTGCGACAAGCCGGATACGGCGCAGCGTGTAGCAGACTGGCTGGGTAAAAATTATCTGCAAAATCAGGAAGGCTTTGTTCATATTTGCCGGTTGGACACGGCGGGCGCACGGGTACTGGGATAATCAATGAAACTGTATAATCTGAAAGATCATAACGAACAGGTCAGCTTTGCACAGGCCGTCACGCAAGGGCTTGGCAAGAATCAGGGATTGTTTTTTCCGCACGATTTGCCGGAATTCAATCTGTCAGAAGTCGATGAGATGTTGAACCAGGATTTCGTTAGCCGCAGCGCGAAGATCCTTTCCGCATTTATCGGTGATGAAATCCCACAGGAGATTCTGGAACAGCGCGTGCGTGCGGCGTTTGCCTTCCCGGCGCCGGTTGCTCAGGTTGCCGCGGATATCGGCTGTCTGGAGCTGTTCCACGGCCCAACGCTTGCATTTAAAGACTTTGGCGGGCGCTTTATGGCGCAGATGCTGACGCATATCAGCGGCGACAAACCGGTCACCATTCTGACGGCGACCTCTGGAGACACTGGTGCGGCAGTCGCACATGCCTTTTATGGTCTGAAAAATGTGCGCGTGGTGATCCTTTATCCGAACGGCAAGATTAGCCCATTACAGGAAAAACTGTTCTGTACACTGGGCGGCAATATTGAAACCGTGGCGATTGATGGCGATTTTGATGCCTGTCAGGCGCTGGTGAAACAGGCGTTTGATGACGAAGAGTTGAAGGTGGCTTTGGGGCTGAATTCGGCTAACTCAATCAACATTAGCCGTCTGCTGGCGCAAATCTGTTACTACTTTGAGGCCGTGGCTCAACTGCCGCAAGAGGCGCGTAATCAACTGGTTATTTCCGTTCCCAGCGGCAACTTTGGCGATCTGACTGCCGGGCTGCTGGCAAAATCACTGGGCTTGCCGGTGAAGCGTTTTATCGCGGCGACCAACGTCAACGATACGGTTCCACGCTTTCTTGCACAAGGTGAGTGGGCGCCGAAAGCGACACAGGCGACGTTGTCGAATGCGATGGATGTCAGCCAGCCAAATAACTGGCCGCGGGTGGAAGAACTGTTCCGCCGTAAAATCTGGCGTCTGAATGAGCTGGGTTATGCCGCTGTTGACGATGCCACTACTCAGGACACGATGCGTGAGCTGCATGAGATGGGGTACACCTCAGAACCGCATGCGGCGGTGGCTTACCGTGCGCTGCGTGACCAACTGAACCCTGGCGAGTACGGCCTGTTCCTCGGCACTGCGCATCCGGCCAAGTTTAAAGAAAGCGTTGAAGAGATTCTTGACCTGACGCTGGCTCTGCCAAAAGCGCTGGCGGAACGCGCGGACCTGCCGCTGCTTTCTCATCACCTGCCTGCTGATTTTGCTGAATTGCGCAAGCTGATGATGACCCGCGGTTAACGGTTGTGCCCGCTGGCGCTTTGCTTAGCGGGCCTACAAAACCTGTCGGCCGGATCGGGCGTTCGCCGCCATCCGGCCTTTTTACTACTGCTCCTGGCGCTTAAACACCAGTTCGCCATTTCCTGACGCTTCTTCATCAAAGAAATAGCCTTCGCTGTTAAAGGCGGTCAGCTGTTCTGGCTGCGTTAAGCGGTTCTCAATAATGTAGCGACTCATCAGGCCGCGCGCTTTTTTTGCATAGAAGCTGATGACTTTGAACTTACCGTTCTTCTCGTCGAGGAAGACCGGTTTGATAAGCTCCGCATTGAGCTTTTTCGGCTTCACGGATTTAAAATACTCATCCGAGGCGAGGTTAATCACTACGCTGTCGCCTTGCGCTTCCAGCGCTTCGTTAAGTTTATCGGTGATGGTATCTCCCCAGAACTGGTAGAGATCTTTACCTTTCGCATTGGCCAGACGAATACCCATCTCCAGACGGTAAGGCTGCATCAAATCCAGCGGACGCAAAACGCCGTACAGCCCGGACAACATCCGTAAGTGTTGCTGAGCGAAGTCGAAATCCGCTTCGCTGAAGTTTTCAGCCTGCAGTCCGGTATACACGTCGCCTTTAAATGCCAGAATGGCCTGGCGTGCGTTTTCCGGCGTGAAATCAGGCTGCCAGTCATGGAAACGCGTGGCGTTCAGATCCGCCAGCTTGTCGCTAATTCCCATCAGCTTGCCAATTTGCGGAGCAGAGAGTTGGCGCGCCACGTGAATAAGCTGCTGAGAGTGATCCAGCAGTTCGGGCAATGTATGACGCGTCGTTGCCAGCGGACTTTGGTAGTCGAGCGTTTTTGCAGGTGAAATCAGAATCAGCATATCCAGTCCTTGCAGGAAATTTACTGCGACTTTAGCAAAAAAAACGACAGAATTGATCGATGGTTGCGATTGCCGCGCTATCCGCGCGGCGGCTCATCCCAGCTTTCGGGCGCAAGTTGTTGTCTGATATCAGGATAACGGCGCGGATCGAATTCTGGGCGCACCCCGAGTTTGCGTTGGCGTAGATAGTCGCAGGCGATAGTCTGCACAACCGGTGAAAGCAGCAGAATCGCCGTCAGGTTAGTGATGGCCATACACGCCATAATGATGTCCGCCAACTGCCAGATCAGCGGAACGCTGACTAACGTTCCGCCGATAACGGTGCTAACGGTGGCGATCCTTAATAGCCAGACGACGCGGATATTGTCCAGCTTCAGGAAAACGAGGTTATTTTCCGCATAGATGTAGTTGGCTACGATAGAGCTAAAAGCAAACAGAATCACAATTAACGCCACGAATCCGGCACCCCATTCTCCCGTTACTGAAACCATCGCTTTCTGGAGTAACTGGATGCCTTCCATCGGTACATAGCTGGCGTCATTACCAGCCAACAGAACAATCATCGCGCTGGCCGTACAGAGAATCAGTGTATCAACTAATACTCCGATCATTTGCACAATGCCTTGTGCCGCAGGATGCGGAGGCCAGGATGCTGCTGACGCGGCCGCGTTCGGAGTTGATCCCATTCCGGCCTCATTAGAAAACATACCGCGTTGAAAGCCGCTGGCAATGGCCTGGCTTAGTGTATACCCGGCGGCACCGGCTGCGGCTTCCTGCCAGCCAAAGGCACTTTTTATAATGGTCATGATAATGCCGGGGAGCTGTCCGAAATGCCACAGACAGATGACGATGCTGCAACCGACCCACAACAGCGCCATCATCGGAACGAACCATTGCATCAGGCGGGCAACGCCTTTAATGCCGCCAATGATTGCCAATAATGACACTATTGCCAGTGCGATACCGGTAAAGAGGGGAGGGATATCAAAAGCAAAGGTCAGCGCATGAGAGACCGAATTTGCCTGAACGCTGTTAAAAATCAGACCATAAGCAATGAGTAAAAAGATGGCAAAAAGAACGCCCATCCAGCGCATGCCCAGCCCACGCTCCATATACCACGCAGGACCGCCGCGAAACTGTCCCTTGCTGTCGCGCTCTTTATACAGTTGGGCAAGAGAGCTCTCGGCAAATGACGTCGCCATACCAATGATCGCCGAGACCCACATCCAGAACACGGCTCCCGCGCCGCCAGCGGCAATCGCCAACGCCACGCCCGCCAGATTTCCGCTACCGATACGTGCGGCAAGACTGGTGCATAAAGCCTGAAAGGAAGTTAAACCGCCCGGCTGCGGGCTGATGCTGTTTTTAAGACTTTTGCCAAACTGGCGAATATAGCGAAACTGAATAAACCCTGTACGCCAGGTGAACCAACATCCTGCGCCAAGCAGGAGGTAGATCATCACCGATCCCCAGAGTATTTCATTAATAAATGAGAAAAAATCAGGCATTAACATCCCTCTTGTTGATGCCGGTAAGCGCGAATATTCCCATGTAAGCGCTACCAATAATCGACCAGTATATACCTTATAGGGTGATTGATTGCGGGAGTTTATCATAACAATCGTTATATCCCTTAATTGCGCATCACAGGCTTGGCGATGCGTAATCAGGGCTGAGCGGCTGGTCGGACAATCCAGGCGGTTGCGCTGAGAGTGCGTCGTGCTATCATCAGGGAAGATCGGTTACATCCCCCTAACAAGCTGTTTAAAGAGAATCGCTATCATGACGGACAAATTGACCTCCCTTCGTCAGTTCACCACAGTAGTGGCCGACACCGGAGACATCGCGGCAATGAAGCTGTATCAGCCTCAGGATGCCACAACTAACCCTTCTCTCATTCTTAACGCAGCGCAGATCCCGGAATACCGCAAGCTGATTGATGACGCTGTAGCCTGGGCTAAGCAGCAGAGCAACGACCGTGCGCAGCAGGTCGTCGACGCGACCGACAAGCTGGCAGTAAATATCGGTCTGGAGATCCTGAAACTGGTCCCAGGTCGTATCTCCACTGAAGTTGACGCTCGTCTGTCCTACGACACCGACGCGTCCATCGCTAAAGCAAAACGCCTGATCAAAATGTACAACGATGCTGGCATCAGCAACGATCGCATCCTGATTAAACTGGCTTCAACCTGGCAGGGCATCCGTGCCGCTGAGCAGCTGGAAAAAGAAGGCATCAACTGTAACCTGACTCTGCTGTTCTCCTTCGCGCAGGCACGTGCATGTGCAGAAGCTGGCGTATATCTGATTTCTCCGTTCGTTGGCCGTATTCTTGACTGGTACAAAGCCAATACCGACAAGAAAGAGTATGCACCGGCAGAAGATCCGGGTGTGGTTTCCGTAACGGAAATCTACGAGTACTACAAACAGCACGGTTACGAAACCGTAGTTATGGGTGCGAGCTTCCGTAACATCGGCGAAATCATTGAGCTGGCAGGCTGCGATCGTCTGACGATTGCTCCGGCACTGCTGAAAGAACTGGCGGAAAGCGAAGGTGCTATCGAACGTAAACTGTCTTTCTCCGGCGAAGTGAAAGCGCGCCCTGCACGCATCACCGAAGCTGAGTTCCTGTGGCAGCATAACCAGGATCCGATGGCTGTAGACAAACTGGCGGACGGTATCCGTAAGTTTGCTGTAGACCAGGGTAAACTGGAAAAAATGATCGGCGATCTGCTGTAATCATTAGTGCGTGGCCCTGATATGGGTCACGCTACCTCTTCTGAAACCTGTCTGTCCTTCCCTTCGCAGTGTATCATTCTGTTTAACGAGACTGTTTAAACGGAATAATCATGAATACTTTACGCATTGGCCTGGTTTCCATTTCTGACCGTGCTTCCAGCGGCGTTTACCAAGATAAAGGTATCCCGGCCCTTGAAGAGTGGCTGGCGTCAGCCCTTACCACCCCTTTTGAGCTGCAAACGCGATTGATCCCGGATGAACAGGCGATCATCGAACAGACCTTATGCGAGCTGGTAGACGAGATGAGTTGTCATCTGGTGCTGACTACCGGCGGAACGGGTCCGGCCCGTCGTGACGTTACGCCTGATGCGACGCTTGCCGTAGCCGACCGTCAGATGCCGGGCTTTGGTGAGCAGATGCGCCAGATAAGCCTGCACTTTGTGCCAACGGCGATTCTTTCCCGTCAGGTTGGCGTGATTCGCAAGCAGGCGTTGATCCTGAATCTGCCTGGGCAGCCAAAATCGATCAAAGAGACGCTGGAAGGTGTGAAAGATGCCGACGGTAAGGTTATCGTGCCGGGTATTTTTGCAAGTGTACCGTATTGTATACAGCTATTAGATGGGCCGTATGTGGAAACCGCACCGACTGTTGTAGCATCTTTTCGTCCTAAAAGCGCAATATGCGATACAAAAGCCTGAAAGTAGCCCGATCGTGACATAAGTGCCAATGGCAGTGGAGTATTGAATTGTTTACGATATAGTAATTTTTGCTTTACATATATCAACAAACAGATTCAATTACTTCACTGACTCATGGTTTGCTATGTCACAACACACTCGACCGCTGAATCGCCAGGATTATAAAACCCTTACGCTTGCTGCCCTTGGTGGTGCGCTTGAGTTTTATGATTTCATTATCTTTGTCTTCTTTGCCGCTGTTGTTGGCGAGCTCTTCTTCCCCGCAGACATCCCTGAATGGCTACGTCAGGTGCAAACCTTCGGCATTTTTGCCGCCGGCTATCTGGCGCGTCCGCTGGGGGGCATCATCATGGCGCACTTTGGCGATCTGGTCGGGCGCAAGAAAATGTTCACCCTGAGCATTTTGCTGATGGCGATACCGACGCTGGCGATTGGTCTGTTGCCTACCTACGCCTCAATGGGGATCCTTGCGCCGCTGCTGTTACTGCTGATGCGTATTTTGCAAGGCGCTGCCATCGGCGGAGAAGTTCCGGGCGCGTGGGTGTTTGTGGCGGAGCATGTACCGGAGCGTCGCATCGGCATTGCCTGCGGAACGCTGACTGCCGGCCTGACGGTGGGAATTCTGCTGGGGTCGGTGGTTGCGACGCTGGTGAACACCAGCCTGACGCAGCAGGCGGTGCATGATTACGGCTGGCGTATTCCTTTCCTGCTGGGGGGCGTGTTTGGGCTGGTGGCGATGTACCTGCGTCGCTGGCTGCAGGAGACGCCCATATTTCTCGAAATGCAGCAGCGTAAAGCGTTGGCGCAAGAGCTACCGGTGAAGTCAGTGGTGAGCAAACATAAAAAAGCGGTGGTTATTTCAATGCTGCTGACCTGGCTGCTATCGGCTGGGATTGTGGTGGTGATCCTGATGTCACCAGTCTGGTTGCAGAAGCAGTATGGCTTTGCGCCGGCGCTAACGTTGCAAGCCAACAGTGTCGCTACCATTATGCTGTGCGTCGGTTGTCTGCTGGCCGGGTTTATTGTCGATCGGGTCGGCGCCAGCAAAACCTTTATTGTCGGCAGCCTGATGCTGGCCTGTTCAAGCTGGTTTTTCTATCACCTGACCGGCAGCCATCCCCAGCATTTGTTCCTGTTATACGGGCTGGTAGGGTTATGCGTTGGCGTGGTGGGGGCTGTGCCTTATGTGATGGTGCGGGCGTTTCCGGCGGAAGTCCGCTTTACCGGAATATCCTTTTCTTACAACGTGTCGTACGCCATTTTTGGTGGTCTGACGCCAATCGCCGTCACGATGTTAATGAGCGTGTCGCCAATGGCTCCGGCCTGGTATGTGCTGGCGTTATCGCTGGTAGGGCTAGGTTTGGGGATTTGGCTGCGACAGGATCTTTATCATCGCGATTCGAGCGTACAGGCAGAGTTACAGCGCTTGTAAGGAATATCCCCCCGTCAGGGGGGATAGCGTCAGATTAGTGCGCTTCACCAATCGGCAGGATGGTACGGCCAAACTGTTCGTTCAGCACTTCACCCATCGCCAGGTAAATGGCGCTTGCGCCACACACTAAGCCTACCCAGCCAGCAACGTGAATGATCGCTTCGTTACCCGCAATGTTGCCCACGGCCAGCAGGGCGAACAGCACTGTCAGGCTCAGGAACACGAACTGCAGCATGCGCGCCGCTTTCAGCGTACCGAAGAACATGAACAGAGTGAACACACCCCACAGACCGAGGTAAGCGCCCAGGAACTGACTATTGGTTGCATCCGCCAGGCCCATTTTCGGCATCAGCAGGATCGCAACCAGCGTCAGCCAGAACGAACCGTAGGAGGTAAAGGCGGTTAAACCGAAGGTGTTGCCTTTTTTATATTCCAGCAGTCCGGCAAAAATTTGCGCGATACCGCCGTAGAAAATGCCCATCGCCAGAATAATAACGTCCAGAGCGAAGAAACCCGCGTTGTGCAGGTTAAGCAGAATGGTGGTCATGCCAAAGCCCATCAGGCCCAGCGGTGCCGGATTAGCCAACTTAGTGTTGCCCATAATTCCTCAAAATCATCATTGATTGAATGGTGAAATAGTTTCCCCGAATAACGATCGCTGTCTTCGGGGCGCGGCATGATAATCAGGGGAGAAGGCACTGTCTATGATCTAACGAAGGGAAAATGAATTATTTTCCCTGTGATGGGCATCACACTAGCCAGTTACGGCGGTGCTGCTCAGCAGAAGGCCCATAAGCAGGCTGGCGGAAAGGGTTAACACAGATTTCATGGAGTTTCTCTTTGACGGCTGCAAAAGTGTGTGACTTCAGACCAGATTACCGTCGTCATAAAAACGATTCATGCTCGTAATCTTTTATTTTTATTGCAATTTTCATGTGAATGGCTTTCCTGATTTAATTGGTTTTATGAATTAATTCTGGTTGGCGACTATTCATTTTTCTCTCTTTTTGCCTTTTTTCTGCGAATTTATTGCCACAAGGCTAAAAAAATTTTTCATGCCCCCCTTGATGACGTGGGTTACGACCCCATCTTGTAGACAACCGCAGTGGTGAGTCTGAAAAAAAACGATTCAGGGTAGTTGAAACCGCACGTTTCGCCCTTATTACAGATTCACAACCACATGATGACCGAATTTTTAGTGGAGACGTTTAGATGGGTAAAATTATTGGTATCGACCTGGGTACTACCAACTCTTGTGTAGCGATTATGGATGGCACTACTGCACGTGTGCTGGAGAACGCCGAGGGCGATCGCACCACGCCTTCTATCATTGCTTATACCCAGGATGGTGAAACTCTGGTTGGTCAGCCGGCTAAACGTCAGGCAGTGACAAACCCGCAAAACACCCTGTTTGCGATTAAACGCCTGATTGGCCGCCGCTTCCAGGACGAAGAAGTGCAGCGTGATGAAGCCATCATGCCATACAAAATCATCGGTGCTGACAACGGTGATGCATGGATTGATGTAAAAGGTCAGAAAATGGCACCGCCGCAGATTTCTGCTGAAGTGCTGAAAAAAATGAAGAAAACGGCTGAAGATTACCTGGGTGAACCGGTAACTGAAGCAGTTATCACCGTACCTGCATATTTTAACGATGCTCAGCGTCAGGCAACCAAAGACGCCGGCCGTATCGCAGGTCTGGAAGTAAAACGTATCATCAACGAACCAACCGCAGCTGCACTGGCTTACGGTCTGGATAAAGAAGTCGGCAACCGTACTATCGCGGTTTATGACCTGGGTGGTGGTACTTTCGATATCTCTATTATCGAAATCGACGAAGTTGACGGTGAAAAAACCTTCGAAGTTCTGGCAACCAACGGTGATACCCACCTGGGTGGTGAAGACTTCGATAGCCGTATGATCAACTACCTGGTTGACGAATTTAAGAAAGATCAGGGTATCGACCTGCGTAACGACCCGCTGGCGATGCAGCGTCTGAAAGAAGCCGCTGAGAAAGCGAAGATCGAACTGTCTTCCGCTCAGCAGACCGACGTGAACCTGCCGTATATCACTGCAGACGCGACTGGTCCGAAACATATGAACATCAAGGTGACCCGTGCGAAACTGGAAAGCCTGGTTGAAGACCTGGTTAACCGTTCTATCGAGCCGCTGAAAGTTGCTCTGCAGGATGCTGGTCTGTCTGTTTCCGACGTTCAGGACGTTATCCTGGTCGGTGGTCAGACTCGTATGCCGATGGTACAGAAGAAAGTTGCTGAGTTCTTCGGTAAAGAGCCGCGTAAAGACGTTAACCCGGACGAAGCTGTGGCAATCGGTGCTGCCGTTCAGGGTGGTGTATTGACCGGTGATGTGAAAGACGTGCTGCTGCTGGACGTTACCCCGCTGTCTCTGGGTATCGAAACCATGGGTGGCGTGATGACTGCACTGATCGCGAAAAACACCACTATCCCGACCAAGCACAGCCAGGTGTTCTCTACCGCTGAAGACAACCAGTCTGCGGTAACCATCCACGTGCTGCAGGGTGAACGTAAACGTGCCGCTGATAACAAAGATCTGGGTCAATTTAACCTGGATGGCATCAGCCCGGCTCCGCGCGGTATGCCGCAGATCGAAGTTACTTTTGACATCGATGCCGACGGTATCCTGCACGTTTCCGCGAAAGACAAAAATAGCGGTAAAGAGCAGAAGATCACCATCAAGGCTTCTTCTGGTCTGAACGAAGAAGAAATTCAGAAAATGGTTCGTGAAGCAGAAGCGAACGCAGAATCTGACCGTAAGTTTGAAGAGCTGGTTCAGACCCGTAACCAGGGTGACCATCTGCTGCACAGCACTCGCAAGCAGGTTGAAGAAGCAGGCGACAAACTGCCGGCTGATGACAAAACTGCCATCGAGTCTGCACTGACTGCGCTGGAAACTTCTCTGAAAGGCGAAGACAAAGCGGATATCGAAGCGAAAATGCAGGCGCTGGCACAGGTTTCCCAGAAACTGATGGAAATCGCTCAGCAGCAGCACGCACAGCAGCAGGCTGGCGCAGCAGGTGCTGATGCTTCTGCAAACAACGCGAAAGATGACGACGTTGTCGACGCTGAGTTTGAAGAAGTGAAAGACAAAAAATAATCGCCCTTTGAACGGGTAATTACTGGCACGGGCGAAGAGGTTTCCTCTCCGCCCGTGCACGCATGTTAGGGGCAGATAAAAAGAGATGGCTAAGCAAGACTATTACGAGATTTTAGGCGTTTCCAAATCAGCGGAAGAGCGTGAAATCAAAAAGGCCTACAAGCGCCTGGCCATGAAATATCACCCGGACCGCAACCAGGGTGATAAAGAGGCCGAAGCCAAGTTTAAAGAGATCAAAGAAGCGTACGAGATCCTCACCGATGCGCAAAAACGTGCGGCTTATGATCAGTACGGCCATGCAGCGTTTGAGCAAGGTGGTATGGGCGGCGGTGGCGGTTTTGGCGGCGGGGCCGACTTCAGCGATATCTTTGGTGACGTGTTTGGCGATATCTTTGGCGGCGGTCGCGGTCGTCAGCGCGCCTCACGTGGTGCTGATTTACGTTACAACATGGATCTCACTCTGGAAGAAGCCGTGCGTGGCGTCACCAAAGAGATCCGTATTCCGACGCTGGAAGAGTGTGATGTTTGCCACGGCAGTGGTGCGAAGGCGGGCACGCAACCCCAGACCTGTCCAACCTGTCACGGTTCTGGTCAGGTGCAGATGCGTCAGGGCTTTTTTGCCGTACAGCAGACCTGTCCACACTGTCAGGGCCGCGGTACGTTGATTAAAGACCCGTGCAACAAATGCCATGGTCATGGTCGCGTTGAGAAGAGCAAAACGCTGTCCGTTAAGATCCCGGCAGGGGTTGATACTGGCGACCGTATTCGTTTAGCGGGTGAAGGTGAAGCCGGTGAACATGGCGCGCCAGCAGGCGACTTGTACGTTCAGGTGCAGGTAAAACAGCACCCAATTTTCGAACGTGAAGGCAATAACCTGTACTGCGAAGTGCCGATTAACTTTGCGATGGCAGCGCTGGGCGGCGAGATTGAAGTGCCGACGCTGGACGGTCGCGTGAAGTTAAAAATTCCGGGCGAAACGCAGACCGGCAAACTGTTCCGCATGCGTGGTAAAGGCGTTAAGTCAGTACGCGGCGGCGCACAGGGCGATCTGCTGTGCCGTGTGGTCGTTGAAACCCCGGTAGGCCTCAACGACAAGCAGAAGCAGTTGCTGAAAGATCTGCAGGACAGCTTTGGCGGCCCGACCGGCGAGCAAAACAGTCCGCGCTCTAAAAGCTTCTTCGACGGTGTGAAGAAATTTTTTGACGATTTGACGCGCTAATTCTCGACTCAATAATCTTTGATAAAAAGCCTGGGACTGAAAAGTTTCAGGCTTTTTTATTTCTGTTTTCCGTTCGGAAAATCCTGAACGACTTTATTTTAATAGCTCGTTAAAATCGATCTATTCATCATGAATAATCTAATTTTAACGAGCTTTCTGAAGGTGTAAGATAGTATTTACGAAGTATTCACCCAATAGAGAGAATAAAAGTGAAACATCTGCATCGTTTTTTTAGTAGTGACGCCTCCGGGGGCATCATTCTGATCATCGCTGCCGTGGTTGCTATGCTGATGGCAAATATCGGGGTTACCAGTGGATGGTACCACGCCTTTCTGGAAACGCCCGTTCAACTGCGGGTTGGCGCGCTTGAGATCAACAAAAATATGCTGCTGTGGATCAATGACGCGTTGATGGCGGTGTTCTTCCTGTTGATCGGTTTGGAAGTGAAGCGCGAGTTAATGCAAGGTTCGCTGGCCAGTCTGCGCCAGGCGGCGTTTCCGATCATTGCCGCTATCGGGGGCATGATTGTCCCGGCGCTGCTGTATCTGGCATTCAACTATGCTGACCCTATCACCCGTGAGGGTTGGGCGATCCCGGCGGCAACGGATATCGCTTTTGCATTAGGCGTGCTGGCGCTGTTGGGCAGCCGTGTCCCACTGGCGTTGAAAATCTTCCTGATGGCGCTGGCGATAATCGATGACCTCGGCGCTATTGTGATCATCGCGTTGTTCTACACCAGCGATCTCTCGCTGCTGTCGCTGGGCGTTGCCGCGTGCGCGATCCTTGTCCTGGCAGCATTGAATCTGTGCGGTGTAAGACGTACCGGTATTTATATTCTGGTTGGTGTAGTGCTGTGGACGGCCGTACTGAAGTCTGGCGTGCATGCAACTCTGGCGGGCGTGATCGTCGGTTTCTTCATCCCGTTGAAGGAAAAACACGGGCGTTCGCCGGCGAAGCGTCTGGAGCATGTTCTGCACCCGTGGGTGGCATACCTGATCCTACCGTTGTTTGCCTTCGCTAACGCGGGCGTCTCACTGCAGGGCGTCACCATTGATGGACTGACTTCGGTGTTACCGCTGGGGATCATTGCTGGCCTGTTAATCGGGAAACCACTGGGTATCAGCCTCTTTTGCTGGCTGGCGTTACGCTTCAGGATGGCGCAATTGCCGGAGGGAACGAATTTCCAGCAAATTATGGCGGTCGGCATTCTGTGCGGCATTGGCTTTACGATGTCGATTTTCATCGCCAGCCTGGCGTTTGGGACCGTCGATCCTGAGCTGATTAACTGGGCGAAACTGGGGATCCTGATCGGTTCTTTGCTGTCGGCGGTAATAGGTTACTGCTGGTTACGTACCCGGTTGAACGCAGCAGCCTGACGGGATAACCCTTTCGTGACAATTTTCAGGGAGAGAGTATGTCTCATATAAACTACAACCACCTGTACTACTTTTGGCATGTCTATAAAGAAGGATCGGTGGTTGGTGCAGCAGAGGCGCTTTATCTGACACCGCAGACCATTACCGGGCAGATTAAAGCGCTTGAGGAACGCTTACAGGGAAAGTTGTTCAAGCGGAAGGGGCGTGGACTGGAGCCCAGCGAATTAGGCGAATTGGTTTTTCGTTATGCGGATAAGATGTTCACGCTAAGCCAGGAAATGCTGGATATCGTGAACTACCGCAAAGAGTCGAATTTACTGTTCGATGTCGGCGTGGCGGATGCGTTGTCCAAACAGCTGGTCAGCAGCGTGCTGAATGCCGCAGTCGTTGAAGATGAACAAATCCATCTGCGTTGTTTTGAATCAACGCACGAGATGCTGCTTGATCAGCTCAGCCAGCATAAACTGGATATGATTATCTCCGACTGCCCGATCGATTCTACGCAGCAGGAAGGGTTGTTCTCAGTGCGGATTGGCGAATGCAGCGTGAGCTTTTGGTGCACCCAGCCATTGCCTGAGAAACCATTTCCGGCCTGCCTCGAAGAGCGTCGATTGCTGATCCCTGGGCGCCGTTCGATGCTCGGGCGTAAGCTGCTGAACTGGATTAACTCCCAAGGGCTGAACGTTGAAATCCTTGGTGAGTTTGATGACGCCGCGCTGATGAAAGCGTTCGGCGCAACGCATAATGCTATTTTTGTTGCGCCTACGCTTTATTCCCACAATTTCTATGCCGATGATTCAATTGTTGAAATTGGACGCGTAGAGAATGTGATGGAGGAGTATCACGCCATATTTGCGGAAAGAATGATCCAGCATCCAGCGGTGCAGCGTATTTGCAATACTGATTACTCGGCACTATTTATTTCTGCGGGTAAATAATCAAGGCGCACTCGTCATACTTCAGGTTGGGGGGGGACTCGGCCAGTCGGTACACTGCACCCTGCCACCTTGTGGCAGGGTCACTGGTGAGTGCTGAGCAAAGTGGATGCACCGACGCAAAAGATGTAGCAAATCAAACAGAAAGTAATTTCCTGAGACCCTCCAGCCCGCTTCTTACCCTATCTCATAACCTGTTTTATACAGAAAATGAGATCTCATCAAATCGATATCTCATGGTTTCAAAGCGTTTGTGATTAGCACCCCTCGCATAATGGGAGCATTACATAGGTGTCCCACCGGACGGATGGGACACACTATTTCTTCTATGACTCATTAACGAGGTAAGCATTATGACTAATAGCAAACTGGTACAAAATGATTCGCTCAGTACAAAAGAGTACGAGCAGAACGGATTTGTGGCGGCCACGGAAACCAATGAGTTTAGCTATACATCGGCGCGCGTCGCGAAGGTAGCCTACAACGAGTACAAACCCAACGAATTTAAAGTGTCCGGTTACTGGACGGACTGGTCGCAATATGACGGTCGTCTCGACGGCGATTTCGCGCCTTCCAGCTGTGGGCGCGGCGTCGACCTGGCGTTATTAGACCCCTTTGCTTACGATAAAATTACGCTGGGTTTCTGCGGGATCGTCGGCGATACCGGCGAGAAAGCGACGACTATCAACAATGCCGCAGTCGACTTCCAGCGTACGCAATGGCAACCCACTTTTGTCGATGCGTGGGGAGATGTTGCCTCCTACCGCAACTGCGGCTTTGCGGGCTGGGTAAGCAATGATTACATGGCGCTTTTCCATCAGTACGATGCACAGGGCGTTCTGGGGGGGTTACGCGACGTACAGAAAAAGAACCCGAATCTCCATCTTTCAATGAGTATCGGCGGCTGGACCATGAGCCAGGCGTTCCACTTTATGGCTAAGGATCCACATAAACGCGCGCTATTCTGCGACGGCCTGACCGATCTGTTCACCCGATTCCCGATGTTTAGCGAAATCGATCTGGATTGGGAATATCCGGGGGCACCGGGAAATACCGGTAATACCTACGATGATACTGACGCACCAAATTTTGCTGCCTTGATTAAGGATGTGAAAGCCGCGCTGAATAAAATCAATCGCAGTGATGTGAAAATTAGCGTTGCTGCGGCGGGTGACATCGAGAAACTGAAAAAAGCCAATATTCCAGCGCTCATTGATGCGGGGGCCTGGGGCATTAATTTAATGACCTACGACTTCTTCGGTACGCCGTGGGCTACCGAGCTGGCGCATCATACCAATCTCTACCCGAATGGCAGCGCGAATAACTGGAGTGTAGAGACCGCCGTTAATTATCTGGAGTCGATTGGGGTGCCGCTTAAACAGGTCTTTATCGGTTATGCCGGTTATAGCCGTAATGCTCATGATGCGACGATCCAGAGCGTATCTCCGCTGAAAGGAACTTACACGCCAGGATACGGCACGACGGTCGGAACATTTGAATCCGGCTCAACGGAATGGTACGACCATATCGCAAATTATCTTGATCTGGAAAACCAGACCGGTCGCAATAATTTTATTGTTTACACAGATGAAGTAGCGGATGCGGATTTCCTGTATAACCCACAGTCTAAAGTCTTTATGTCGCTGGATACCCCTCGCACCGTGAAGGCCAAAGCCGAGTACGTAAAATCCCGCGGCCTGGGCGGCCTGTTTACCTGGACGGTGGATTTGGATCGTGGCCCGCTGGTGAATGCGGCTCGCGAAGGGCTGGGCTGCGAAATGACGCGGCAAACTGTTGATATGAGACCGTTCTATTTTAAAGGTATTACGAAGTAAGCGCTCATGTCCCCCTGTAAAGGGGGACATTTTCGGCTGTCTCAATCGTGTAAAAAACATAGATAAGTAAATAAATATTGTGTATCAGGTGAATTATTATTTTGGATTGAATAAGTAAATTTATATTACATTTTATGACATTGCCTTCTTATTTTTAGATTTTTTATGGTTTTTTACATCAGGTTTGACAATTCTCTCAGTTAGATGATTATTTTTGGTACTAAAATAACGCATCTCAATAGTTAATGGATTTTCAAATGGTTACATCATTCATGATTGGAAATGATTTATTGTTTGATACAAGTGAAATGGTTCTTCATCATCTTAAGGATGGGGAAAGTATTCATTTATCCGGCGTGAAAGGTCGCTGTTTGAAATGTCTCATCTCACATACCCAACAAGATATAACGACAAAAAAGCAAATTTGCGATGAGGTATGGGGACAATTTGGTTTATTCGCCAGCGATAGTACGTTATTGCAGACGATTTATGCCTTGCGGCGGGATTTGCGGGATATAGAGATGACGGATTTAATCGTTACCCATCCCCGACTGGGCTACCAGATCAATCCGGCCTATAGCGTTACACCGGTTGCTGAATTAGGCGCTGAAAAAAATGAACCTGCTGCCACTGAGGTATTTTCCTGTCCTTCTGACACTGATATTCTCAGTGCCCATTATGAAATTCAGAAAAAAACCGAAGGCAAAAAAACAGACGTTGCCGTTAATCTCTCCCTGCATAAGGCGAGGGTTATTTTAGCGTTCCTGACATTTGTATTGACTACAGTATTAGTACTCCTGACAGTGTTTTTCTACAGGGAAGAGTTACGTCTTCATAATGGCGGAAAAAACTTGTATTTAAATCCTGAAACGGGAAAAGATAGTCATGGACAAAAAGGGTTTATCCTGTGCCAGTGCAATAAGTACGATACAAGCGAAAATTGCAAAAATCATGAATATATATGTAAAAAAGTGACTTCATGATATTTTTCGTTACGTAATGCAACTTAAGTTTATTATGCGTTTGGTGGATAAGGCGAGAGCGTCATCTTGCCACCGAAAAGCTCGGTTAACCGTCGTTCGGCAAGATGATGCGTCCAGTGATGAGCCGGTTAGATGAAATAATGCCTCAGGTGGTTCATCACGGAATTTCCAGCAGGTCTGATTAATAGAGCTGGCAGCCAGAGAGCCATCCAGAACAAGCTCGAGTTTTGTCACCGCATCGGTGATGTAGAGATCATAATGAAGCCCATTCCGATAATTAACCAGATAACCAGATAACGAGTTCCGCGGAGAGTTTATGCTTTCTGATACTGGCTTTATCTGTGGAGCGAAGGACCTGAGAGACATTCAGGAGGTATTGAGTGCCGAAAAGAGGAAAGAGATTCGGGTTCAGCCCAGGTTGTATCGCATAGCGACAGGTTGAATGTATGAAAAAGCCCCATCAAAAATGATGGGGCTTATTGTGCTACGCTTGTGCGGTTTTTTCACAAAGCGACAACAAGCAGGCGATTAAGCCAGTTTGTTGATCTGTGCAGTCAGGTTTGCTTTATGACGTGCAGCTTTGTTTTTGTGGATCAGACCCTTAGCAGCCTGACGGTCCACGATCGGTTGCATTTCGTTAAATGCTTTCAGTGCAGTAGCTTTGTCGCCAGCTTCGATAGCTGCGTATACTTTCTTGATGAAAGTACGCATCATAGAGCGACGGCTAGCGTTGTGCTTGCGGGCCTTTTCAGACTGAACGGCGCGCTTCTTAGCTGATTTGATATTAGCCAAGGTCCAACTCCCAAATGTGTTCTATATGGACAATTCAAAGGCCGAGGAATATGCCCTTTTAGCCTTCTTTTGTCAATGGATTTGTGCAAATAAGCGCCGTTTAAATTGCAGCACTCGTTGCGTAGTGATGGCGCAGGATTCTACCAGCTTGCGGGGCGTGAATACAGCCTTTCCACGAGAAAAATTGCATTGGTGTGCCCGTGAAGGGCGTCAATTTGTTTCATAACGATGAAAACCATCCTCTTTCTGTTTCGTAGAAACAATCGCCGGTTAACGTTGAACGCGGTACAGGGTATACTTTCACGATTTTCACTGTTTTGAGCCAGACATGAAGCTGATACGAGGCATACATAATCTCAGTCAGGCCCCGCATGGGTGTGTGCTGACTATTGGTAATTTCGACGGCGTGCACCGTGGCCATCGTGCGTTGCTGCAGGGCTTACGGGAAGAAGGGCGCAAACGCAATTTACCGGTGATGGTGATGATTTTCGAGCCGCAGCCGTTGGAGCTGTTTGCGACGGACAAGTCACCTGCGCGCCTCACCCGCCTGCGGGAAAAACTGCGTTATCTGGCGGAGTGCGGCGTTGATTACGTGCTGTGCGTGCGTTTTGACAGGCGCTTCGCGGCATTAACGGCGCAGACCTTTATCAGCGATCTGCTGGTGAAGCGCCTTGGTGTACAATTTCTTGCCGTTGGTGATGATTTCCGCTTTGGCGCTAGCCGTGCGGGCGATTTCTTGTTATTACAGGAAGCGGGCGCTGAGTATGGTTTTGATATCACCAGCACCCAAACCTTCTGTGAAGGCGGTGTGCGCATCAGCAGCACCGCGGTACGTCAGGCGCTGGCGGAAGATAACCTGCAACTGGCTGAAAGCCTGCTTGGGCATCCTTTTACTATCTCAGGACGCGTAGTTCACGGTGACGAGCTAGGGCGCACTATCGGTTTTCCGACGGCAAACTTACCGCTTCGTCGCCAGGTTTCTCCGGTGAAAGGGGTTTATGCGGTTGAAGTAATGGGGCTGGGTGACAAACCTTTCCCCGGCGTCGCCAACATCGGCACACGCCCGACGGTAGCAGGCGTACGCCAACAGTTGGAAGTGCATCTATTGGACGTTGTAATGGACCTGTATGGTCGCCATATAGATGTAGTACTGCGTAAAAAAATACGCAGCGAACAGCGATTTGCCTCGCTGGATGAACTAAAAGCGCAGATTGCGCGTGATGAGTTGACTGCCCGTGAATTTTTTGGGCTAACAAAACCGGCTTAATGCCTATACGAGTTTTAAATACGGAACCGAGAATCTGATGAGTGACTATAAATCAACCCTGAATTTGCCGGAAACAGGGTTCCCGATGCGCGGCGATCTCGCCAAGCGTGAACCGGGAATGCTGGCGCGTTGGACTGATGATGACCTGTACGGCATCATTCGTGCGGCCAAAAAAGGCAAAAAAACCTTCATTCTGCATGATGGCCCTCCTTATGCGAATGGCAGCATTCATATTGGTCACTCGGTTAACAAGATTCTGAAAGACATTATCGTGAAGTCCAAAGGACTCACGGGATTCGACTCGCCTTACGTTCCGGGCTGGGACTGCCACGGTCTGCCTATCGAGCTGAAAGTAGAGCAGGAATACGGCAAGCCGGGCGAGAAGTTCACCGCCGCTGAGTTCCGCGCCAAATGCCGTGAATACGCAGCGACGCAGGTTGACGGTCAGCGTAAAGACTTTATCCGTCTTGGCGTGCTGGGCGACTGGTCGCATCCGTACCTGACCATGGACTTCAAAACTGAAGCCAACATCATTCGTGCGCTGGGTAAAATCATCGGTAACGGTCACCTGCACAAAGGTGCGAAGCCGGTGCACTGGTGCGTTGATTGCCGTTCCGCGCTGGCGGAAGCGGAAGTTGAGTATTATGACAAAACCTCCCCGTCCATCGACGTTGCGTTCCACGCCGCCGATCAGGACGCGGTAAAAGCGAAATTTGGCGTTTCTGACGTCAATGGCCCGATCTCACTGGTTATCTGGACTACCACCCCGTGGACGTTACCGGCGAACCGCGCAATCTCTCTGGCGCCTGATTTTGACTATGCGCTGGTGCAGATTGACGGGCAGGCTGTGATTCTGGCGAAGGATCTGGTTGAAAGCGTCATGCAGCGTATTGGTGCGGCTGAATACACTATTCTGGGCACCGTAAAAGGCGCCGAGCTGGAACTGCTGCGCTTTACCCATCCGTTTATGGGCTTTGACGTGCCGGCTATTCTTGGCGATCACGTTACGCTGGATGCGGGTACCGGTGCGGTCCATACCGCCGGCGGCCACGGTCCGGATGACTACGTCATTAGCCAGAAATACGGTCTGGAAATCGCTAACCCGGTTGGTCCGGACGGCGCATATCTGGCGGGTACCTATCCGGATCTGGACGGTGTGAACGTCTTTAAAGCCAACGACAAAATCGTTGCGCTGCTGAGCGATAAAGGCGCTCTGCTGCACGTTGAGAAGATGCAGCACAGCTACCCGTGCTGCTGGCGCCACAAATCGCCGATCATCTTCCGTGCGACTCCGCAGTGGTTCGTCAGCATGGATCAGAAAGGTCTGCGTGCGCAGTCGCTAAAAGAGATCAAAGGCGTGCAATGGATCCCGGATTGGGGTCAGGCACGTATTGAATCGATGGTTGCCAACCGTCCTGACTGGTGTATCTCCCGTCAGCGTACGTGGGGTGTGCCGATGTCTCTGTTTGTTCACAAAGACACCGAAGAGCTGCATCCGCGTGCTATCGAACTGATGGAAGAAGTGGCCAAACGCGTTGAAGTTGACGGCATCCAGGCGTGGTGGGATCTCGACCCGAAAGATATCCTTGGCGATGAAGCTGACCAGTATGTCAAAGTCCCGGATACGCTGGACGTGTGGTTCGACTCCGGTTCAACCCACTCATCCGTTGTGGACGTGCGTCCTGAGTTTGCAGGCCATGCGGCAGATATGTATCTGGAAGGTTCTGACCAGCACCGCGGCTGGTTCATGTCTTCTCTGATGATCTCCACTGCAATGAAGGGCAAAGCGCCATACCGTCAGGTACTGACCCACGGTTTCACCGTTGATGGTCAGGGTCGTAAAATGTCCAAGTCTATCGGTAACACCGTAAGCCCGCAGGACGTAATGAACAAACTGGGCGCGGATATTCTGCGTCTGTGGGTCGCTTCTACCGACTATACCGGCGAAATGGCCGTTTCTGACGAAATCCTGAAACGTGCTGCCGACAGCTATCGTCGTATCCGTAACACCGCGCGCTTCCTGCTGGCGAACCTGAACGGGTTCGATCCGGTAAAAGATATGGTGAAACCGGAAGAGATGGTGGTGCTGGATCGCTGGGCGGTAGGTTGTGCACAAGCGGCGCAGGAAGAGATCCTGAAAGCTTATGAAGCCTATGACTTCCACGAAGTAGTACAGCGCCTGATGCGCTTCTGCTCCGTAGAAATGGGTTCGTTCTACCTCGACATCATCAAAGACCGTCAGTACACCGCGAAAGCGGACAGCGTGGCGCGTCGTAGTTGCCAGACTGCGCTGTTCCATATTGCAGAAGCGCTGGTACGCTGGATGGCGCCGATCATGTCCTTCACCGCTGATGAAATCTGGGGTTACCTGCCGGGCGATCGTGAGAAGTACGTCTTTACCGGTGAATGGTACGAAGGTCTGTTTGGCTTAGGCGAAACCGAAGCGATGAATGACGCCTACTGGGACGAGTTGCTGAAAGTGCGCGGCGAAGTGAACAAGGTCATCGAGCAAGCGCGTGCGGATAAGAAAGTCGGTGGTTCGCTGGAAGCGGCGGTTACTCTGTACGCTGAACCAGAACTGGCGGCGAAACTGACCGCGCTGGGCGAAGAGTTGCGCTTTGTTCTGCTGACCTCCGGTGCGACGGTTGCGGATTATGCAGCAGCTCCTGCTGACGCTCAGCAGAGCGAACTGCTTAAAGGTCTGAAAATCGTACTAAGCAAAGCCGAAGGTGAGAAATGTCCGCGTTGCTGGCATTACACTACCGATGTCGGCCAGGTGGCGGAACATGCAGATATCTGCGGACGCTGTGTCAGCAACATCGCCGGTGATGGCGAACAACGTAAGTTTGCCTGATGAGTAAGCCTCTTTGTTCAACAGGACTACGCTGGCTGTGGCTGGTGGTAGTCGTGCTGATTATCGATTTAGGCAGCAAATACCTGATCCTCCAGAACTTTGCTCTGGGGGATACGGTGTCGCTGTTCCCGTCGCTTAATCTGCACTACGCGCGTAACTATGGTGCGGCGTTTAGCTTCTTAGCCGACAGCGGTGGCTGGCAACGTTGGTTCTTTGCCGGTATCGCCATTGGTATCTGCGTTATCCTGATGGTGATGATGTATCGCTCGAAGGCGACGCAGAAGCTGAACAACATCGCGTATGCGTTAATCATTGGCGGTGCGCTGGGCAACCTGTTCGACCGCCTGTGGCACGGCTTCGTGGTTGATATGATTGACTTTTACGTCGGTGACTGGCATTTCGCGACATTCAACCTTGCTGATACGGCGATCTGTATCGGTGCGGCATTGATTGTCCTCGAAGGCTTCTTACCGTCGAAAGAGAAAAAAGCCGCATAAAAAAATGCCGGATGGCGCTATGCTAATCCGGCCTACAATATACTGCGATCCTTGTGGGCCCGGTAAGCGTAGCGCTATCGGGCAAACAGGCGGCAGCAATTTTAAAGAGCAACCTGCATGTCTAAATCAGTACAGAGTAACAGTGCGGTGCTGGTGCACTTCACCCTTAAGCTCGACGATGTCTCCACCGCAGAGTCAACCCGCAATAACGGCAAGCCTGCGCTGTTTCGCCTGGGCGACGGTTCTCTGTCTGAAGGACTGGAACAACACCTGCTGGGGTTAAAAGAAGGTGATAAAACCACTTTTGCTCTGGAGCCGGATGCCGCCTTCGGCGTGTCCAGCCCGGACTTGATTCAGTATTTCTCGCGTCGGGAATTTATGGACGCGGGCGAGCCAGAAATTGGCGCTATCATGCTCTTTACCGCAATGGACGGCAGTGAGATGCCTGGTGTGATCCGCGAAATCAATGGTGACTCGATCACGGTTGATTTCAACCATCCGCTGGCCGGGCATACCGTTCATTTTGATATTGAAGTGCTGGAAGTCGAACCGGCACTGGAGGCGTAAAATGCAGATCCTGTTGGCCAACCCGCGCGGTTTTTGCGCTGGCGTAGACCGCGCTATCAGCATTGTGGAAAACGCGCTGGCTATTTACGGCGCACCGATTTATGTCCGTCATGAAGTGGTGCATAACCGCTATGTGGTGGATAGCCTGCGCGAGCGCGGCGCTATTTTTATTGAGCAAATCAGCGAAGTACCGGATGGCGCGATCCTGATTTTCTCCGCTCATGGCGTGTCTCAGGCGGTGCGTAACGAAGCCAAAGGCCGCGACCTCACGGTTTTTGATGCGACCTGCCCGCTGGTAACGAAAGTGCATATGGAAGTTGCCCGCGCCAGCCGTCGCGGTGAAGAATCAATTTTAATTGGTCACGCCGGGCATCCGGAAGTTGAAGGCACGATGGGCCAGTACAGTAACCCGCAGGGGGGAATGTATCTGGTCGAATCACCTGAAGATGTGCTGAAACTGAATGTAAAAAATGAAGGCAAATTGTCCTTCATGACGCAGACTACTCTCTCCGTTGATGACACCTCTGACGTCATTGACGCGTTGCGAAGCCGTTTCCCGAAAATTGTCGGGCCGCGCAAAGACGATATCTGTTATGCCACGACCAACCGTCAGGAAGCGGTCCGTGCGCTGGCGGAGCAGGCCGATGTTGTGCTGGTGGTCGGCTCGAAAAACTCTTCTAACTCCAACCGTCTGGCTGAACTGGCCCAACGAATGGGGAAAGCGGCGTATCTGATTGACGATGCGACCGATATCCAGGAAGCGTGGGTGAAAGAAGCCAGGTGCGTGGGCGTGACGGCCGGTGCCTCGGCGCCTGATATCCTGGTGCAAAACGTGATTGCTCGCCTGCAGGAGCTTGGCGGTGGGGAAGCTATTCCGCTGGCAGGGCGTGAAGAAAACATCGTTTTCGAAGTACCGAAAGAGCTGCGTGTGGATGTTCGTGAAGTAGAGTAAGTCTTTCCGGTTACGATTATGAGAAGATGCCAGACTTAACGTCTGGCATTTTTTTATGGAGAAACCATGCGCTTACCGATCATTCTTGATACCGATCCCGGCATTGATGATGCTGCCGCTATTGCCGCCGCGCTGTTTGCCCCTGAGCTGGATCTGCAACTGATGACCACGGTAGCAGGTAATGTGTCGGTGGAAAAAACCACCCGTAATGCATTGCAACTGCTGCACTTCTGGAATGCGGATATTCCACTGGCGCAGGGGGCATCGATGCCGCTGGTGAGACCGCTGCGAGATGCCGCTTCCGTACACGGTGAATCAGGTATGGAAGGGTATGAATTTGTCGAACACGACCGCCAGGTGATGGCAAAACCCGCCTTCCAGGCCATTCGCGATGCGTTGATGCATGCCCCGCAGCCTGTGACGCTGGTGGCAATTGGCCCCCTGACCAACATTGCGCTGCTGCTGACTCATTATCCTGAATGCATATTCAACATTCACCGTCTGGTGATTATGGGCGGTTCTGCCGGGCGCGGGAACTTCACGCCAAACGCCGAGTTTAATATTGCTATTGATCCCGAGGCCGCCGCAAAAGTCTTCCAGAGCGGGCTGGAGATTGTGATGTGTGGGCTGGATGTCACTAATCAGGCCATGCTCACCCCTAACTATCTGGCGACGTTGCCGCAGCTTAACCAGACGGGAAAAATGCTGCACGCGCTGTTTAGCCTTTACCGTAGCGGCAGTATGAATACGGGGCTACGAATGCACGACCTGTGCGCTATTGCCTGGCTGGTGCGCCCGGAACTGTTTACCCTGCAGCCGTGCTTCGTGGCGGTTGAAACCCAGGGTGAATATACCTCGGGTACGACGGTGGTGGACATTGAAGGACGTTTAGGGCATCCGGCAAATGCCCTGGTCGCGCTGGGGCTGGACGTTGAGGGGTTCCAGCAGTGGGTGGCAGAGGTACTGACGCTGGCACCTTGAGGCTGTGATCCGGCCCGCAATATGCAGATAGCGATAACAGGTTAATCGATTAATCTGCTAATCTGATCCTGTTGTTCTCCTCGGGCCGGAGACACATATGAACCTTTCTTTTATCCAGCCACCGCAAGTGGCGTGGGCAAGCGGCGCTTTAGCTGATGGCCTGTTATTGCGTAAATCCACCCGTATTGAGGATCTTCCAGACGTTTTTGCCGATGAACACGCCCGTCAACAGCTGGCTGGCGAGCAGGTCGTGTATGACGTCGAGATGCTGGATACCTCTCCCGCTGAAGGTGAACTCTACACCGGCGTTACCCATCTTTACCCTGGCCGGGTCGGCTGTGAGTATTTTATGACTCGCGGGCATTTCCATGCGCGCCGCGAACAGGGGGAAGTCTATTTTGGTCTGCGTGGCACCGGTTTGCTGCTGTTGCAAACTGAGCAGGGCGACGCGAGGCTGGAAAAAGTATTCGCGGGATCTGTCCACATTATCCCCGGCTTTACCGCGCATCGGTTAATCAACACCGGGGAAGAGGTTCTGTCGGCGCTCGCCGTATGGCCAGGGATTGCGGGTCATGATTATGCAGCGCTCGCCAGCGGCTTCAGAATAAGGGTCTTTGAGGAAAATAAGACGGTTCAGGCGAAGGAGGTACAGAATGGCTGACTTAGCGCATTCTTACGGCCTGGATATGACGGTCCATCATCATCCGCTTGGTTTTAGCTATGGGGATGAGGTTACCGGGCCGATGCCGGAGATTCGTCAACTCGACCAGATTCGCGCCTCGCTTCGCGATCCGCACTGTGAAGGGCCGCAAGAGGTGTATGCCATAGCGATGGATGTGGCGCGAATGCAGGATCGCGAAGAGTTGAAAAAGCGGATGCTGTTGTTTGGCGTGGTCACCTATGCGGCGGGACGGCTGGGAGAAGAGCCGGTGCGTAGTCAGGGACATATTCATCGTATTAGTCAGCACAGCGGCTGGTCTCCGCCGGAGCTTTATGAAATCTGGCAGGGAAAAGCGATCATTTATATGCAGGAATATGTTGAGGATGACCCAGGCCGCTGTTTTGCTGTAATTGCCGGACCCGGTGAGAAAGTGTTGGTACCACCCGGTTGGGGGCATGCGACTATATCCGCAGACCCGGATGTACCGTTAACCTTTGGCGCGTGGTGCGATCGTGAATATGGTTTTGAGTACGACGCCGTGCGTGCGCATAAAGGACTGGCATGGTATCCGCTGCTGCAGGGCAACAACGTTATCTGGCAGCATAATCCGCGTTACATCCCGGGACGACTGCAGGCCGTTACGCCCAGACAATATACGGAATTCTCGATTACCTCCGCACCTGTTTATCAACAATTCATCGAGGACCCGGCGCGTTTCCAATTTATCTCACGCCCGGACAAGCACCCCGAGCTATGGCAAAACTTTCATCCATAAAAAAACCGGGGCATAGCCCTAATGCTTGTCAGTTAACGATGATGAGTGGCCCTACGGAGGTAATGAATCTGTTGCCTCCGGCGTATTGCTACGTTCACCTTAGTGATATCACTTCTCTGAGACAATACGAGCTGTGAACGTGTTAAGGGTACTATCGCCGTACCCTTAACAATCCGGGCTCCCGGCGGGAAAATTGCCGCTCCGCGGTCCCCTCCGTTTATTCCTCCAGGCTACCGGGCCGGGCGCGAGGTAGCGTCCCTGCAAAACGCGCCCTGAACCCGCATCCCTGCGGGTTCTCCCGGCCTTACGGAAACACGTCGGCAATTTTCAGCCGGACCAGCCCACACCTGACCCCCTGCGTTTTTTATCTGAACAGCAAAACAGATTTAACTGGAAGTCAGTGCGTTGCAGCGATGACCCCGGTCTGGCTGAAAATCGATGAGGCGTTGACGGCTGACCGGGTTTGCCCGCAGGGATGCGGGCAGAGGGGACGGCCTGCAGGGACGCAGGCTAGGCCCCGGCCCGACAGGCAGACGGCATAAGACGAATGAATCGCGTAGCGACGATTTTCCCGCCGGGAGCCAGGGATGCAAGGGAGGCGGCGGTGAGCCTCTCTTGCACGTTCACGGGTGTCTGAGCCTCAGAAAAGTGATACCACTGAGGTGAACGGAACCCTGAGCCGAAATCACATGTTCTCCATAATGCTTAACTGACTGACATTAGGGAATAGCCCCGGTTGTACCGTTTTCTGTGTGTTATCCCGCAAAAAGGCCCGTGGCGACGCCGAGGGCGGCCAGTATCAACAGTAAAATCATCGCTTTCACTGGCGACACACCGCGCTTGGCCATCAGATACCAGGTACCAAGCACCACAATCAGCGGCAGTAACTGCGGGAAGATACCGTCCAGCATCTGTTGAACATGGATATTCACCCCATCTTTGGTAATAAACTCCAGTCCGGTGCCAAGTTTAACGTAGCTGGCCGCCACGCCCCCCATGACAAACACACCCAGCAGCGATAACGCTTCACGCAGACGGGCAGACTTGCTGCTCACCAGCATTTCCACCGAGCCAGAACCCATTTTGTAGCCTTTCAGGAACAAGAACCACGAACCGGGAATGATGATGGCCAGCCAGGCAACGGTATAAAATAGCGGCCCCAGAATGTTACCGCCGGCCGCCAGGGCCATGCCGATGCTGAGCAGGATAGGGATCAGCATGCCAGGGATCATTGAATCGCCGATCCCGGCAATAGGGCCCATCAGGCCAACCTTCAGGGTATTGATGGTCTCCCCATCGATCGGCTCACCGTTCGCTTTTTTCTCCTCCAGCCCCAGCACCATACCGTTTACGATCGCGCCTATCTGGGGCTCCGTATTATAGAATGAGGCATGACGGCGCAGCATTTCAGTACGTTGGGCTGCGTCGGGATAGAGCTTTTTCGCCACCGGAAGCATACTCAGACAAAAGCCAAAAGATTCCAGACGTTCAAAACTCATAGATGATAAGTTGTGCATCATCCATGCGCGCCAGCAGCGGCGAAGATCTTTACGTGTAAGTATACGTTCTTCCATCAGAATTCATCCTCATCATCATCGGCTACCGACTTTGCATTCGCGGCCTGCGACGGTTCCGGTTTGTAGTTGTAATGGATCAACGCCAACAGCGAACCGACGATCACCAGCGCGACCATGTTGAGTTTTAAAAATACGATGCAGACAAAACCGACGAGGAAGTAGATCAGCATGGTGTAGTTTTTGATGATCTGCTTCAGCAAAATCGCGATCCCGACGGCGGGTAAAATGCCGCCCAGTACGTTCATCGTTGACAGAACTATTTTCGGCAAGCTGTCCATAAAACCGCTGATGTATTGCGCGCCGAAGTAAACCGCAATAAAAGTTGGTACAAAACGCAGGACAAAGTTTGTCACCTGTGGCCAGATGGCGCTGTTCAGGTAAATACCGCGTTCGTCGCCCCGTTCCAGTGCCACATCTGCCCGGTGATTCCAGAAAGAGTTCAGTACCATCATCGCGTTAAACAAAATGGTTCCGGCGATACCGATGGTCGCCGCTAGCGCGACCGCGACCTCGGGGCCTTTTCCTGAAAGGATCCCTAAAGCGATTGCGGGGTAAGCGACAAAGTTGAGATCGGCCGGCATCGAACCGCCAGGCGTTACCATTGCGATATACACCGCCTGAACCGCGACGCCAATCATGATCCCGGTTTTAATGTCGCCGAGAATAATCCCGACCAGCATTCCAGAAATCAGCGGGCGGGTGATCAGATACCAGCCGCCGGTCAGCCCCAGAAGCCAGGGACTGCTGAGGGCGCCGAGATAGCAAAGTATGCCAATCAACGTAGCTTCGATAATCATCGTGCGCTCCTTATTTCAGCTTCTGACGTGCGTCCTGCCAGCTGTAGCAACTGGCATCAGGAACCAGGCGAAACTCAACCAGGTGCCCATGTTGCGTCAGCCAGTCAAAGGCGGCAATTTCATCCCCGTTGACCGATTGATTCGGGCCGATGGTGGTGGTATCAGCACGCGCGCTCATCGGACCTACATTAATCTTGCCGTTGGCATTTTTCAGGCTGATACCTGCTTCTTCAATGCGTTTGAGCGTGACGGGGGATTTGCCAATGACGAAATAACGTTTCTCGCTGGCAATGACTTTTGGCAATTTTTCAATCGCGGTGGCCGTATCAAACAACCAAACTTTGGTGTCCTGTACGGCGCCTTTCATCACCGAAGAGAGCAAAGGGTCGGCCGCGACGGCGTCGTCTATAGCGACGATCCCATCACAGGGCAGCTCTTTGGCCCAACGTGTCACGAGCTGCCCATGGATTACGCGGTCATCGATACGTACAAAAGAAATACTCATAGTGTTTTCCTTTAAAAATCGTCGGACTGAACGGATAAAACCGGGGCGGCTTTAATCAGCGTGGGTATCGTCAGCGCCAACAGCTCGACGGCTGCGGCGTGAACATCCGTTAAATGGCAAATCTCCTCGCTTTGTAACAGCATCGGGAAATTGACCCCCGCTACGACGGCAACGGGAGGAACCGTTTGTGAAGAAAAAGCATGATGGCAGGCGATATTCCACGGCGTACCGCTTTGCATGTCACACAGCACCAGTACGCCGTCAGCGTCTTTTCCGGCACTGGTGAGAACCTGAGAGAACGTCTCTTTAAACCCTTCGATACCTGCCTGTTCACTCAGCGTGACGGGGTAAACATGCGGTAATTCTCCATAAACCATACGACCGCTGGCGAGAAGCGCGTCCGCCAGGGGACCATGGGTGGCAACAATTACGTTAATCATGCGCTTATCCTCTAACCCAGGCTTTAATCGTGGCGAGCTGTTGACCGACGCCTTTGCCAAACGGCGAAATACGATATTCTCCGACGGCGGCAGGGATGATAAAGGTCTCTGCATAGTTGACGACAAACGGGGGAAACGCACCGCTCGGGCTTTCAACAACGGCCTGCGCTCCTTCGACCAGGTTCAGGACGTTGACGCCGCCATGGGTATGGTGAGTGACCGGTGCCGTAAACCAATGGCGACGCGTTTCGATAAATTCGCGTTCGTGCATTCCGGTTCTTTCTTCCCGCCAACCCTCTCCTTCAGCCAGGGGTTCAATACGGTTGACGAGGTTGTCGTGCACCCATTGCGTGTCGCGCTGCCAGTCAATAACCTGCTGACCGTGATCCAGATGCACCGGACGCGGTAAGCCGTCTAACCCTAAGCGGCCCCAATCCCACAGCTTGAAGGTGAAGATATAGGGCGTTGCGCTGATCTCCAGCACCATGGTTCCTGCACCCGAGCAGTGTACGGTTCCGGCAGGGATCAGGAAGTGATCGTGTTTATGTGCAGGGATCTGGTTAACGAATCGTTCATCATCAAAGGTTTTTTCGCCACGACCCGCGGCCCGGAGGTCGTCGAGCATATCCTGCGGTGCGATCCCGGTTTTGGTCCCGAGATATACCACGGCGTCCGGCTCAGCTTCGAGAATGTAATAGCTCTCATCCTGGGTATAGTGCATACCAAACTGCTGTTGAATGTACTCCGTGAGCGGATGAACCTGAAAACTCAAATTCTGGCCGCCAATAGTGTCGAGGAAGTCAAAACGGATCGGGAATTCCGCGCCAAAGCGCGCGTGAACTTTTTCACCCAGCAGGGGGCGGGGACAGGTCAGCACCAGATCCTGAGAGGGGATCTCGATCCGCACGTTGCCAAAACGCAGTAACAGGCTGTTTTCCTCGGGCACGCAATCAAAACACCACGCGTAATTGGGGGCTGAGGGATCGAGATCGAAGCGTTGTTTCATCCATTGCCCGCCCCAGACGCCTGGGTCAAAGAAAGGGGCAACGCGAAACGGTTGTTCGGTGGTTTGTTGCAGACCGGCGCGTAACGCGTCGCCGCTGACCATCGCGGGACTATTTTCTACCGTGGTATCGAGCAAATAATCGGCGCGTTTGAGTAACGGCGTTTTATGTTTGTCGAATACCCGCCATTCAATGAAAAAAGCACGTTTGTAACGACGAAGAATATCTTCATCCTGGTTTTCTGCACCCCAGTTACCCAGCCCGTTATGACGCATACGCTGTTGAATTTCCCAGCGCGGAAGATCGGCATAAACCAGTACGTCTCCAGGGTGTGCCAGCGCAGCGCCCGAGCCGTACACCACAACCAGCCCTGAGGTAACGGCATCAATCTGTTGGCGGAGTTGGCTGAGTTTGTCGCTATCAAAAAATTCATCCAGGTGATGACAGGAGAGAACGCCGAATACGCGATCGTCGGTAAGGTTACGCGCCAGTAAATCATGCAGGGCCTGCTCATCGCGGCGGGCGGATTCAATATTTAGCACCAGTGCGGTATCTAATGTCGTAACAAGCTGTTGCTCCAGCTCGTCAAGCCGCACGCCCGGATAGCAATCCACGATCAATACGGTTTTGGCGGCGGTAGAAACCCTGGTGTTAAGCACTGAATGAATTGACGACCAACCCTGCCAGGCGTGGTTGTCATAGCCCTGAACGTTAACCTCAGGGAATTTATTATAGGTTGTACGCATATTCTGTCTCCGTGTTGGCTTATTTAAGATTAATCGATTAACCTTATTTTCATAGTGTGGTTAACGCGATTAACCCGCCATAATCAGAATCCAGTGCGGTGAAATGCACGTTAGCGTGATGTGAATCACACGTAAAAAGGCAATATTTCGGTTATTCGATTAACCTTCGAAATAAACAGGAGAGGTCATGACTACAGTCACGCTGGCGCAGGTTGCTGAACGCGCGGGAGTCTCCACGGCAACCGTTTCAATGGTGTTGCGTAACCGGGGGCGCATTTCTCAGGCCACACGTGACAGGGTGCTCAAAGCGCTGGACGATGCCGGCTACGTTTATAATCAAACCGCCGCTAACCTGCGTAACCGGAGCAGTAATCAGGTCGGATTGTTGTTACACGATATCACTAACCCTTTTTACGGTGAGATGACTGCAGGGTTAAGCCATGAGATGGAGCGGCATGACCTGCTTCTGTTTCTGGCAAACAGTGAAGAGTCAGGGGAGCGGCAGCAAAAATTTGTCGACTCGTTGATGCGCAATAATGCCTGCGGCATGGTGCTCTGCGCGGCGCGCGAAACACCGACCTCCTTCTTCGAGGCGCTGAAAAGGCGCAATATTCCCGCCATCATGGTGGTTCGCCCTCTTAGCGACCCTGATTTTGATTTTGTGGGAACCGATAACTTTCTCGGTACGCAAATGGCCACCACCCATTTAGTCAAAATGGGGCATAAGAATATTGCGTTTATCGGTGGTAGCCCAAGTTCCGGGAGCCGGGCACAGCGTATCGGTGGATTCACCAGTACGTTGCTGGAGCAGGGAATATCGCCGAATCCGCAATGGATAGTGGCGACGCAGGCCAGCCAGATTGACGGCGCAAAAGTGGCAGAGTCGCTTCTTATGCGGTTCCCGGAAATTACCGCCGCCGTTTGTTATCAGGATATTGTGGCGCTTGGGGTTATGCAGGCATTACGTAAAATGGGGCGTGAACCAGGGCGCGATTTTGCGCTGGTGGGGTTCGATGACATCACCGAAGCGGCGCTGGTACAACCTGCGCTCACCACCGTGTCGGTGGCCGCAAAAGAGATAGGTCGCAAGGCTGGGGAGCTACTTTATAGTCGCATTCAGGGAAATGACGAACCTCCGAAACGCATTATTCTGCCACCTGCGCTGGTGGTCAGAGAATCATGTGGTTTTCGCTGATCGTCATGCCTTTTACTGATATCTCTCCCTGTTTATCATTAAATTCTAATTATCGACGTTTTCGGCTGGCGGCGCAGCGATGTGCTGGTTAATCTGAAAACGATTTACGTAAAATTAACAAAAGAGAATAGCTATGCATGATGCACAAATCCGCGTTGCCATCGCGGGAGCCGGAGGGCGCATGGGGCGTCAGTTGATTCAGGCCACTCTTGGCATGGATGGCGTACAGCTCGGCGCGGCGCTGGAGCGCGAAGGTTCTTCTTTGCTGGGAAGCGATGCCGGAGAATTAGCGGGAGCCGGTAAAACGGGCGTTACCGTGCAAAGTAGTCTTGAGGCGGTGAAAGATGATTTTGATGTTTTCATCGATTTTACTCGCCCGGAAGGCACGCTGGCGCATCTGGCGTTTTGCCGCCTGCACGGTAAAGGGATGGTGATTGGCACCACTGGCTTTGATGACGCGGGCAAACAGGCTATTCGTGATGCTGCGCAGGACATTGCTATCGTTTTCGCCGCGAACTTTAGCGTTGGCGTTAACGTCATGCTTAAGCTGCTGGAGAAGGCGGCGAAAGTGATGGGTGATTACACCGATATTGAGATTATTGAAGCCCATCACCGTCATAAAGTGGATGCGCCGTCAGGCACTGCGCTGGCGATGGGGGAGGCGATTGCCGGGGCGCTGGATAAAGATTTAAAAGAGTGTGCCGTCTATTCGCGTGAAGGTTACACCGGTGAGCGCGTACCCGGTACGATCGGTTTTGCCACGGTGCGGGCGGGAGATATCGTTGGTGAGCATACCGCGATGTTTGCCGATATTGGCGAGCGCATTGAGATCACGCATAAAGCCTCCAGCCGCATGACCTTTGCGAATGGCGCAGTACGATCGGCAATTTGGCTGAAATCAAAGTCAAACGGTCTTTTTGATATGAAAGATGTGCTTGATTTACGCAGTTTATAACTTTTATTACCCTTCGTGATGTGGTTATTGTAATCATAACTATTTGATTACATGGGGCAATATTTTATTGCCCTTTTATTTTTCGCTTTTTAATTTGATTTTTTATTTAACGGCCTGTTTGTTGGTGTTTTGCAGGGTTATTTTGTTATTTCAATGTAAATTTTGACCAAATGGTCCACTTTTTTCTATTGCGCTTCCTGTTTTTACACTCTTTATCTTCCGCAAGCGTTTTCCACCCCAAGTTAGCTGATCTTTTTGCCTGTTAAATCGTGTGTTTTATCCCAGTGGCGTAAAATAATAATAAAAAATGCCCTTTTGGGTAGACTTTTACGTGGGCTATCTCTAGAATGCCGCCGTTTGCCAGAAATCCATAGGTAAGCAAATTTGCATTGATTCATGAGGTGTTAATGAATTAATATGCAAATAAAGTGAGTGAATATTCTCTGGAGGGTGTTTTGATTAAGTCAGCGCTATTGGTTCTGGAAGACGGAACCCAGTTTCACGGTCGGGCCATAGGGGCAACAGGTTCGGCGGTTGGGGAAGTCGTTTTCAATACTTCAATGACCGGTTATCAAGAAATCCTCACTGATCCTTCCTATTCCCGCCAAATCGTCACTCTTACTTATCCTCATATCGGTAATGTCGGCACTAATGAAGCCGATGCAGAATCTTCTCAAGTACATGCGCAAGGCCTGGTCATCCGCGACCTGCCGCTGATTGCCAGCAACTTCCGCAATACCGAAGACCTCTCTTCTTACCTCAAACGCCATAATATTGTGGCAATTGCCGATATCGATACCCGTAAGCTGACGCGTTTGCTGCGTGAAAAGGGCGCACAGAACGGCTGCATTATCGCGGGTGATAACCCGGATGCGGCGCTGGCGCTGGAAAAAGCGAAAGCCTTCCCAGGTCTGAACGGCATGGATCTGGCGAAAGAAGTGACCACCGCGGAGCCTTATAGTTGGACACAAGGTAGCTGGACGCTGGCCGGTGACCTGCCGGAAGCTAAATCCGCCGATGAACTGCCGTTCCACGTAGTGGCCTACGATTTCGGCGCTAAACGTAACATTCTGCGTATGTTAGCGGATCGCGGCTGCCGCCTGACGGTTGTGCCGGCGAAAACCTCTGCTGAAGATGTTCTGAAGATGAATCCGGACGGTATCTTCCTTTCCAACGGTCCTGGCGATCCGGCGCCGTGCGACTACGCGATTGCCGCGATTCAGAAATTCCTCGAAACCGATATTCCGGTATTTGGCATCTGCCTCGGCCATCAACTGCTGGCGCTGGCAAGCGGTGCGAAGACCATTAAGATGAAGTTCGGCCACCACGGCGGCAACCATCCGGTAAAAGATATTGATAACAACACCGTGATGATCACCGCTCAGAACCACGGTTTTGCGGTCGATGAGGCCTCCATGCCTGCCAACCTGCGCGTGACCCACAAGTCGCTGTTCGACGGCACCCTGCAGGGGATTCATCGTACCGACAAACCGGCGTTCAGCTTCCAGGGGCACCCTGAAGCAAGCCCGGGTCCACACGACGCTGCGCCGCTGTTCGACCACTTTATCGAGTTAATTGAGCAATACCGTCAGTCCGCGAAATAATCAGGAGTAAAAGAGCCATGCCAAAACGTACAGACATAAAAAGTATCCTGATTCTGGGCGCGGGTCCGATCGTTATCGGTCAGGCGTGTGAGTTTGACTATTCCGGCGCGCAGGCGTGTAAAGCCCTGCGTGAAGAGGGTTACCGCGTTATTCTGGTGAACTCCAACCCGGCGACCATCATGACCGACCCGGAAATGGCCGATGCCACCTACATCGAGCCGATTCACTGGGAAGTGGTACGCAAAATCATTGAGAAAGAGCGCCCGGATGCGGTGCTGCCAACCATGGGCGGTCAGACGGCGCTGAACTGTGCGCTGGAGCTGGAACGTCAGGGCGTACTGGCTGAGTTCGGCGTGACCATGATTGGCGCGACGGCGGATGCCATTGATAAAGCGGAAGACCGTCGTCGCTTCGACATCGCGATGAAAAAAATCGGTCTCGATACCGCGCGTTCAGGCATCGCTCACACCATGGAAGAAGCGCTGGCGGTTGCCGCTGACGTCGGCTTCCCGTGCATTATTCGCCCTAGCTTCACCATGGGTGGCACCGGCGGCGGTATCGCCTACAACCGCGAAGAGTTTGAAGAAATTTGCGAACGCGGTCTGGATCTTTCCCCAACCAACGAACTGCTGATTGATGAATCGCTGATTGGCTGGAAAGAGTACGAGATGGAAGTGGTGCGTGATAAAAACGACAACTGCATCATCGTCTGCTCCATCGAAAACTTCGACGCGATGGGCATCCATACCGGTGACTCCATCACCGTTGCGCCAGCCCAGACGCTGACCGACAAAGAATATCAAATCATGCGTAACGCCTCGATGGCGGTGCTGCGTGAAATCGGCGTTGAAACCGGTGGTTCTAACGTCCAGTTTGCGGTAAACCCGAAAAACGGCCGTCTGATTGTTATCGAGATGAACCCGCGCGTCTCCCGCTCCTCGGCGCTGGCATCCAAAGCAACCGGCTTCCCGATTGCTAAAGTCGCAGCCAAGCTGGCGGTAGGTTACACCCTCGACGAACTGATGAATGACATCACCGGCGGGCGGACTCCGGCTTCGTTTGAGCCGTCCATCGACTACGTTGTGACGAAAATTCCACGCTTCAACTTCGAGAAATTTGTTGGCGCTAACGACCGTCTGACCACCCAGATGAAATCTGTCGGTGAAGTGATGGCGATTGGCCGCACCCAGCAGGAGTCTCTGCAAAAAGCGCTGCGCGGTCTGGAAGTGGGCGCGACCGGCTTCGACCCGAAAGTAAGTCTGGATGACCCGGAAGCGCTGACCAAAATCCGCCGCGAGCTGAAAGACGCGGGCGCCGAGCGTATCTGGTACATCGCCGATGCTTTCCGTGCTGGCCTGTCCGTCGATGGCGTGTTCAACCTGACCAACATCGACCGCTGGTTCCTGGTGCAGATTGAAGAACTGGTGCGCCTGGAAGAAAAAGTCACAGACCTTGGTATCAACGGCCTCGACGCTGACTTCTTGCGCGTACTGAAGCGCAAAGGTTTCGCCGATGCGCGTCTGGCGAAACTGGCCGGCGTACGCGAAGCGGAAATCCGCAAGCTGCGTGACCAATATAACCTGCACCCGGTCTACAAGCGCGTGGATACCTGCGCGGCAGAATTTGCCACCGACACCGCTTACATGTACTCCACTTATGAAGACGAGTGCGAAGCGAATCCAACTCAGGATCGTGACAAGATTATGGTGCTGGGCGGTGGTCCAAACCGTATCGGTCAGGGCATTGAATTCGACTACTGCTGCGTACACGCCTCGCTGGCGCTGCGCGAAGACGGTTACGAGACCATCATGGTCAACTGTAACCCAGAAACCGTTTCTACCGACTACGATACCTCCGACCGTCTGTACTTCGAGCCGGTAACGCTGGAAGACGTGCTGGAAATCGTGCGCATCGAGAAGCCGAAAGGCGTTATCGTGCAGTACGGCGGCCAGACTCCGCTGAAGCTGGCGCGCGCGCTGGAAGCGGCAGGCGTGCCGGTTATCGGCACCAGCCCGGATGCTATCGACCGTGCGGAAGACCGTGAACGCTTCCAGCAGGCGGTTGACCGTCTGAAGCTGAAACAACCGGCTAACGCCACCGTGACCGCCATTGAAATGGCGGTTGAGAAGGCGAAAGAGATTGGCTACCCGCTGGTGGTGCGTCCGTCCTACGTTCTCGGCGGCCGCGCGATGGAAATCGTCTACGACGAAGCCGACCTGCGTCGCTACTTCCAGACCGCGGTCAGCGTTTCTAACGATGCGCCGGTGCTGCTGGACCGTTTCCTTGATGACGCGGTTGAAGTGGACGTGGACGCCATCTGCGACGGCGAAATGGTGCTGATTGGCGGTATCATGGAGCACATCGAACAGGCGGGCGTGCACTCCGGTGACTCCGCATGTTCTCTGCCTGCGTATACCCTGAGCCAGGAAATTCAGGATGTGATGCGCCAGCAGGTGCAGAAACTGGCCTTCGAACTGCAGGTTCGCGGTCTGATGAACGTCCAGTTTGCGGTGAAGAATAACGAAGTTTACCTGATTGAAGTGAACCCGCGTGCGGCGCGTACCGTTCCGTTCGTCTCCAAGGCAACGGGCGTACCGCTGGCGAAAGTCGCGGCGCGCGTGATGGCCGGGAAAACGCTGGCACAGCAGGGCGTCACCAAAGAAGTTATCCCGCCGTACTACTCGGTAAAAGAAGTGGTGCTGCCGTTCAACAAGTTCCCGGGCGTTGATCCGCTATTAGGGCCAGAAATGCGCTCTACTGGTGAGGTGATGGGCGTGGGCCGTACCTTCGCGGAAGCGTTCGCCAAGGCACAGCTCGGCAGCAGCTCCACCATGAAAAAACAGGGTCGTGCACTGCTCTCCGTTCGCGAAGGCGATAAAGAGCGCGTGGTTGACCTGGCGGCGAAGCTGCTGAAGTTTGGTTTCGAGTTGGATGCGACGCACGGCACCGCGATTGTGCTGGGCGAAGCCGGTATCAATCCACGTCTGGTGAACAAGGTGCATGAAGGCCGTCCGCACATTCAGGACCGTATCAAGAATGGCGAGTACACTTACATCATCAACACTACCGAAGGCCGTCAGGCGATTGAAGACTCCAAGCTGATTCGCCGCAGCGCACTGCAGTACAAAGTGCATTATGACACCACCCTGAACGGTGGTTTCGCAACGGCGATGGCGCTGAATGCCGATGCTACCGAGAAGGTGACCTCGGTTCAGGAAATGCACGCGCAGATCAAAAAGTCATAAAAAAAAGGCCCGGTGATAATTGCGCTAACCGGGCCTGCAATATAATTGGGAAAGGGTTTCTGTAAAGAAACCCTTTTTTATCTCTCATAAGGTCATTCCTGGCCAACCGCGCTTTCATAACCACATTTTCAATGTAATAAGCACGATGTTGCTCACACTAATCAACATTCAAGTCGCATACTATCCATTATATCCACAATTTTAATATGGCTTAGTTTTTATTAATTTGGACAGGCCGTAGCCAGATTTTTAATTTGTGAAATGGTGTGCTTATGTGTGAAAAATATGTTGAAAGACCGCTTTATTTGTTAATTGCTGACTGGATGATGGCTGAAGATCGTTGGATCACAGCAAAGGAAATTTCCCGCCATTTTGATATTGAACACTGCAAAGCAATTAATACGCTCTCTTATATTCTGTCGGAAGTGGGAGAAATTGTTTGTGAAGTTAAGATGATCCCTAATCAAATTGCAGGCCGCGGCTGCCAGTGCCAGCGTTTGGTGAAAGTCATTAGTATTGATTCTCATCTCTACAGACGATTGAATCACAATTTGCAGGAAAAAAAGGTGAGTGTGGCGAAAACGCCGCGACTGCCAGCGGTTCCCCCAACAGAGCTTAACCGTGAGCAGAAATGGCAGATGATGCTCTCCAAGAGCATGCGTCGATAATGGTGATTTGCCGGATCGGCGTGAGCGCTTCTCCGGCATAAGTTACCGTGCTGATTTTGGCTTTACGTCCGTCGTGCCTTTCAGGCGCGGCCGGTTTTTTTCGACCTGCGTTAATGGCAAGGTTTCGTGTAGTCCTGTTTGGCAGCGGATTACAAGGTCCTGATATTCTTTGGTGTTCAGCCGTTTCCAGTCCAGCTCCTGGTCCGTGACTTCACGCAGTACGCGAACCGGTGAACCAACCAGCATCTGCCTTGCCTCACCCTGAAATCCGGCTTTGACAAAGCTCATGGCGGCGACAATGCTCTCTTCGCCAATCACCGCACCGTCCATAATCACGCTGTTCATGCCAATCAGCGCATCTCTGCCCACCACGCAGCCGTGCAGGATTGCGCCATGGCCGATGTGTCCATTCTCATGCACGATAGTGTCGGTGTCGCAATAGCCGTGCATGATGCAGCCATCCTGCAGGTTAGAACCGGCTTCCAGAATCAGGCGACCATAGTCACCGCGCAATGAGGCGTGTGGACCAATATAAACCCCGGCCCCCACAATGACATCGCCAATCAGCACAGCGCTGGGATGGACATAGGCATCCGGATGAACCACCGGAATCAGGCCCTCAAAGGCGTAATAGCTCATTGTCTTATCTCGGTTTTATTGCCGGATTGCGGCGTAAATACCTTATCCGGCATAGGCACATTAACGACCTTTCCATACCGGATCGCGTTTTTCTGCAAATGCCTGTGGTCCTTCGAGCGCATCTTCCGAGTGCAGCACTGATGGATAGTGCTTCAGCACACCGCTGCGGATGTACCGGTAGCCTTCTTCCACCGGCATTTCGCTGGTCGCACGGTAAATCTCTTTCAGCGCGGCGATAGCCAGCGGGGCGCTATTTACCAGCTGCTGTGCCAGTTCGCGCGCGCTATCCATCAGTTCACTCTGGCTGACAACGCGGTTGACGATACCCCAGCGCAGTGCTTCTTCGGCGCTCATTCGTCTGCCGGTCATCACCATTTCGTTGACGATAGCTGGTGGCAGCAGTTTAGGTAGACGCAGTACGCCGCCGCTGTCAGGCACGATCCCGAGTTTTGCTTCCGGCAGCGCGAAGCTGGCATTTTCCGCACAGACGATAAAATCCGCCGCCAGCGCCAGCTCAAAACCGCCGCCAAACGCGTAGCCGTTTACCGCGGCGATGACCGGCTTATCGAGGTCGAAAATTTCGGTTAAACCAGCGAAGCCGCCTGGGCCAAAATCGGCATCTGGCGCTTCACCGTCGGCCGCCGCTTTTAAGTCCCAGCCCGCAGAAAAGAATTTCTCTCCGCCGCCGGTGATAATTGCTACGCGTAATTCCGGGTCATCACGAAAATTAAGAAAAGCTTCCCCCATTGCAAAGCTGGTTTTAGCGTCAATGGCATTGGCTTTAGGCCGGTCAAGGGTAATTTCCAGGATCGGGCCGTTACGGGTCAGATGTAATGATTCACTCACAGTTCATCTCCAGATAATTAGGTTTCCCGGCCGGAGGAATTCCGACCGGAGGGGTTATTTCAGATTTTTTTTGATTATTTTTCCTGAACAATTGCGCGGCAGGTCGGTTCTTATCTCCATAAAAGAAGGAACCTTGAATTTCGCCATATTGTTTTCGCAGAAGCTGAAGAACTCAGCTTCGCTTAATGTTTCACCCTCATTAAGGACGACAAAAGCTTTAATGGCTTCATCACGGATCGAGTCTTTAATACCGACAACCACAATGTCCTGAATTTTCGGATGCGCAGAAATAATATTTTCCAGCTCGACGCAGGAGACATTTTCCCCACCGCGTTTAATCATGTTGCAGCGTCTGTCGACGAAATAAAAAAAACCGTCCGCATCCTGGTAACCCGAATCACCGGTATGTAACCACCCTTCAGGTTCCAGCGCTTTGGCAGTAGCGTCGGGTTGCGCGTAGTACTCTTTGAAGATTGTTTTTCCCGGCACGCCTTTAATGCAAATTTCGCCAATTTCTCCGGCGGGCAGGGGACGGTTGTGATCGTCACGGATTTCGGCTTCATAGCTAAAACCCACGCGACCAATAGAAGGCCAGCGCCGTTTGTCTCCAGGGCGATCGCCAATAATGCCCACGATGGTTTCGGTCATACCGTAGGAGGTCAGCAGTCTGACGCCAAAGCGTTCGATAAAGGCATCTTTTTCCTGTTCGGATAAATTGAGATAGAACATCACTTCGCGCAGGTGATGCTGTCTGTCCGTTGGGGCTGCGGGTTGGACCATCAGCGTTCTGATCATCATCGGGATGCATTCGATGACCGTCGCCTGATATCTACGCACCTGATCCCAGAACGCCCTGGCGCTGTACTTCTCCACCAGCACAAAGGTGCTGCCTGCGGAGAAGGCAGCCATGGCAGCCGTACACTGACAGTCTATATGGAAAGCGGGCATCACCGTCATATAGACGTCATCATCGCGCAGAGCGATTTGCCAGGAGGTGTAGTAGCCCGCAAAGCGCAGGTTGTAGTGGGTAATCACCACCCCTTTAGGCCGCGAGGTGGTGCCTGAAGTAAACAGAATTTCCGCCGTATCGTCAGTGGATAACGCAGGCGTATAGCATAGATTAGTCGACTGGCGGGCTTGCAGTTGGGTAAAGTGGCTCACGCCGTCGTCAACCGGAAGCTGCTCGCCAATCAGACAGATATGATTTAGCGGAGTGGTATTTTCCAGCCGTATCTGGCGGTACATAGGATAAAACTCGGCACTGGTGACCAGCAGGCTCACCTGGCTGTTTTGCAGGATCCAGGCACTCTCTTCGCCCAGCAAGCGGGCATTAATCGGCACCATAATGGCACCAATTTTTGCCAGTCCAAACCAGCAAAAGATAAATTCCGGACAGTTATCCAGATGCAATGCGACCTTGTCGCCCTTGCGGATCCCTAAGGAATGGAAAAGGTTCGCCGTGCGGTTTATCTCTTCATTGAGCGAGGCATAGCTATACTGCCGAACGATTCCTTCGCAGGATTCGAAAATTAACGCCGTTTTATCTCCGTACACCCCGGCCAGGTCGTCCCACATCTGACGTAAGTTTTGTCCGCCAACGATATCCATAATGCTTTATCCACTGAAATCAGGCGTGAGCGCTAACCAACCAGCAGGTCAGCGCGTCGCGTTTATTCCTCAACTCTGGCCAGGCCTTTGCCGACCAGCTCATTTATGTCTGCTTCGCTATAACCAATGTTTTTCAGAATGGCGGCGGTATCCATGCCGTGTGACGGCATGCCACGCCAGATTTTCCCCGGGTTGTTTTTAAATTTCGGCATGATGTTCGGCCCTTTGCAGGTGCGGCCGTCCATCGTTTGCCACTGAGTAATGGATTCACGGGCAACGTACTGCGGGTTGCCTTCCAGTTCAGGAATGGTCAGTACCTTCGCGCAGGCGATATTCAGCTCAGCAAAGCGCGCCTGGACTTCGGCGATAGTGTGCGTTGCCAGCCAGGCGTCCAGTTTCTCTTCCACGAGCGGGCCGTAAGGGCATTCCACGCGATGGATAAGCTGGGTGCCTTCCGGGACTTCCGGTGTGCCAAGAATGTGGGCGAGGCCAATATCCTTAAAGCACTCGTTGATTTGCGTGATGCCGACCAGCTCCATGACGATATAGCCATCGGCGCATTTATAGAGACCGCAGCCAGCGTAATACGGGTCTTTGCCTTTGGTCATGCGTGGACAAATTTCACCGCCGTTGAAGTAGTCCATCATGAAGTACTGACCCATACGCAGCATCACTTCGTACATGGCGATATCAATGCTTTCACCCTTACCCGTTTCGCGTACTTTGTGCAGGGCTGCCAGCGCTGCTGTCGTCGCGGTCATCCCGGAGAAGTAATCGGCGGTGTACGGGAAGGCTGGCATCGGCTGATCAACATCACCGTTTTGGATCAAATAGCCGCTGAACGCCTGCGCGATGGTGTTATAAGCCGGAAGATTGGTGTACTCCTCGGTACCAAACTGGCCGAAGCCGGAAAGGTGGGCGATAACCAGTTTCGGGTTATGTTCCCACAGCACGTCATCGGTAATACCGCGGCGAGCAAAGGCCGGGCCTTTACTGGCTTCAATGAAAATATCGGTGGTTTCCATGAGCTTCAGAAACGCTTCCCGGCCTTCATCTTTGAAAATATTCAGCGACAGGGCGTGCAGGTTGCGGCGTGAGAGCTGTGGATAGTTAGGTTGCACGCGGATGGTATCGGCCCATGCGACGTTTTCAATCCAGATAACCTCAGCACCCCATTCGGCGAACATCTGTCCGGCGAACGGGCCGGCAATTTCGATCCCTGAAAAAACCACGCGTACCCCGGCAAGTGGGCCAAAGGTTGGCATTGGTAAATGATTCATAATTTTGCTCCTGGCATTTTTTGTAGGCCCGGTAGGCGCAGCGCCACCGGGCATGTTGCCGGATGGCGGCGTAAACGCCTTATCCGGCCTACGAATCGTGCTGAATTAGCGGTATTGCTTGAGTACCGCACGACCCAACGTCAGGATCTGCATTTCATCAGAGCCACCAGAAACACGGTCAACGCGCAGATCGCGCCAGAAACGCGTGATGCGATGGTTACCCGCGATACCTACACCGCCCAGCACCTGCATGGCGGTATCGACCACTTCAAACGCGGCGTTGGCGCAGAAGTATTTGCACATTGCCGCATCGCCCGAAGTAATGGTGCCGTTATCCGCTTTCCATGCCGCTTCAAGCAGCATGTTTTTCATGGAATTCAGTTTGATCGCCATATGCGCGAACTTCTCCTGAATCAGCTGGAAACGGCCGATCGTTTCGCCAAACTGCACGCGCTGATTGGCGTAGCGCGCGGCGTCTTCAAAAGCGCACATTGCCGTACCGTAGTTGGTCAGTGCGACGAGGAAACGTTCATGATCGAACTCTTCTTTCACGCGGTTGAAACCATTACCTTCCCGACCGAACATGTCTTTCTCGTCCAGTTCAACGTCGTCAAAGGTGATTTCACAGCAGCTATCCATGCGCAGACCGAGTTTCTCCAGCTTGTTGACCTTGATACCCGCTTTGCTCATGTCAACGAACCACTCGGTGTAAACAGGTTTATCCGGCGATGCACCATCTCTCGCCATAACCACGATGTACGGGGTATAGGCGCTACTGGTGATAAAGCACTTACTGCCATTAAGATAAACCTTACCATTTTTACGTGTATAAGTGGTTTTCAGGCTGCCAACATCCGATCCCGCTCCCGGTTCGGTGATGGCAGAGTTCCACATCTGCTTACCGGTTCCCTGGAACGCCATGATTTTATCGATTTGTTCCTGAGTCCCTTCACGCAGGAACGTGTTAAAACCGCCCGGTAACTGGTACAGCACATAGGTTGGTGCGCCCAGGCGTCCGAGTTCCATCCAGACTGCAGCGACGGTAACAAAACCCGCTTCCAGACCACCGTGTTCTTCCGGGATCAACAGACTATCAATGCCCATATCCGCCAGTGCTTTAACAAAACGCTCAGGGTAGACGCTGTCGCGATCGCACTCGGCAAAATAAGCTTCCCAGTTCTCACTGGCCATCAGTTCACGAATACCGGCGACAAACAGCTCCTGCTCGTCATTTAAGTTGAAATCCATCTTTCAGCCTCTTGATCAATTGGGTTAATAAGAATTACTTGTCTTTCCAGTGCACTTTGGCGTCTTTAATAAAGGACAGCGTCACCATGATGTTGACGAAGAACAGCGGACATCCTCCGGCGATAATCGCGGTCTGAATCGGCTTCAGACCACCCAGCGCCAGCAGAACGATACCGATGATGCCGACCAGAACGGACCAGCCGATACGCACTAACAGCGGCGGTTCTTCACCATCGCGGACTTCACGACAGGTGGACATCGCCAGGGTGTAAGAGCAGGCGTTAATCAGCGTCACGGTGGCAATAAAGCAGAGGATGAAGAAGCCCCACATGGTGGCAGTGCTGAGCGGTAAAGCAGCCCAGGTTTCGATAATGGCGCGCGCCACGCCGTGTTGTTCAATCAGCTGCGGGATATTGAGAACGTTTTTATCCATCAGCAGCAGCGTGTTGCTGCCAAGGACTGTCCACAGGATCCAGGTCGACGCGGTCAGGCCCAGCACCATCCCGAAGCACAGTTCACGGACGGTACGACCACGAGAAATACGGGCCAGGAAGATACTCATCTGGATGGCGTAAATGACCCACCACGCCCAGTAGAAGACGGTCCAGCCCTGTGGGAAGCCGCCTTTACCGATGGCATCGGTATAGAACAGCATCCGCGGCAGATACATCAACAGCATGCCGACGGAGTCGGTGAAGTAGTTCATGATGAAGCTGGCGCCGCTGACGATAAACACCCAGCCCAGCATCAGGAAGCTCAGATAGCTACGCACGTCGCTGGCGATCTTGACCCCTTTTTGCAGGCCGCAGGCCACGCAAATGGCGTTCAATATGATCCAGCAGGTAATGATGATTGCGTCGAGTTGCAGCGTATGCGGAATACCGAACAGATACTGCATGCACTCGGTTACCAGCGGAGTGGCCAGACCGAGGCTGGTACCCATCGCGAAGATCAGCGCCACCAGATAGAAGTTATCGACGATGGTGCCGAACAGCCCTTTCGCATGCTTCTCGCCCACTAACGGTACCAGCGTGGAGCTGGGACGGATGACGTCCATCTTGCGCACAAAGAAGAAGTAGGCGAAAGCCACAGAAAGGAAACTGTAGGTTGCCCACGGCAATGGTCCCCAGTGGAACAGGCTGTACGCCAGGCCCAGCTCTTTCGCGCCCGTGGAGTTAGGCGCGAGAGCAAACGGCGGGGTGGAGATGTAATAGTAGATCTCGATGGAACCCCAGAATAGCACCGCGGCGGATGTACAGGAAGCGAACATCATAAAAATCCAGCTGGCGGTACTAAACTCTGGTTTTTCGTCGCCTAATTTCTTTTTGGCATACGGGCCAAAGACCAACCAGAACCAGCCGAAGAGCATGACGACCATATACCATTCAAATGCCCAGCCCCAGACATTGGTGACATAACTGAATACCGCATTAATAACGACGTTAGCGGCATCGAGATCTCTTACAGTTAGCCAACAAAGTATCCCAACTATTATTAATGGCGGAAAAAAAACCTTCGGTTCAATTCCCGATTTTCTCTTTTCATTTTTCATAAGTGAATTCCAGTGTGAAAACGAAACTTATTTAGCGTGCCCGTGCATGATCGTTTGTTTATTTATTATTAATGATTTGTTGATAACTTTTTAACCTCTGGGAGCGCCTCAGTGAGTAACCCATAATGAGTATTCATATCGGGTGGTTCTGTTATCTTCGTCACACTTTTTTATGCTGAGTAATTCGCTCAAAAATTTGATATTTTTTGTTTATAATCAATTGGTTGGCTGTGGTTTTTTAACTTTTTTAAGTGACTGGCGTTCAATATTGTTGAACCCGCAGACAATATTGAAAATTTTCATATTTGACGTGATTCTTTCAATATTGGTGAGGTGCATAACACTATTGAAAGTTACGAATTTCAATGTGTGACATTTTCAATATTGGTGATTAAGGTTTTATTTCCGAATTAAAGAGCGTGATATCTGTATTTAACACTGCCGATATAAATACGTTTCCTTCATGATTTCTGGAGATGCAATGAAGATAATTACTTGCTACAAATGCGTACCTGATGAACAGGATATTGCGATTAATAATGCTGACGGTTCACTCGATTTCAGCAAAGCGGATGGCAAAATAAGCCAGTATGATCTGAATGCGATCGAAGCGGCTTGTCAGTTGAAACAACAGTCAGGAGAGGCCCAGGTTGTGGCCATGAGCGTCGGTGGCAAAGCGCTGACCAATGCAAAAGGGCGAAAAGATGTGCTTTCCCGTGGCCCAGATGAACTGATTGTTGTTATTGACGAGCAATTTGAGCAGGCGCTGCCGCAACAAACTGCCAGCGCGCTGGCTGCCGCCGCGCAAAAAGCAGGTTTCGATCTGCTTATTTGCGGTGACGGTTCTTCCGATCTTTATGCTCAGCAGGTTGGTCTGCTGGTGGGCGAAGCGCTGAACATTCCGGCGATTAACGGCGTGAGCGAAATCCTCTCTCTTACCGACAGCACTCTGACGGTAGAGCGTGAACTGGAAGATGAAGTCGAAACTCTGAGCATTCCGCTTCCGGCGGTGATCGCGGTCTCAACGGACATCAACACCCCACAAATCCCTTCCATGAAAGCCATTCTTGGCGCGGCGAAAAAACCGGTTCAGGTCTGGTCGCCGGCAGACATTGGCCTGAACAGCGCGCAGGCATATTCCGAACAACACGTTGCTGCACCGAAGCAGCGCGAGCGTCAGCGCGTTGTAATTGAAGGTGACGGTGAAGAACAGATTGCCGCGTTTGTCGAGAATCTTCGCAAAATCATTTAATTATCAGGGGATGTTATGAACAAATTTTCCAGTATCTGGGTATTCAGCGATACCCCTTCTCGTCTGCCGGAACTGATGAATGGTGCGCAGGCTTTAGGTGAAAAAGTTAACACGTTTGTGCTGAGTGAAGCGGACTGCGCGACGGCATGCCATTTAGGCGCAGATGATGTCTGGTTACTCAGCGGTAAACCAGAGGACCGTATGGTCGAAGACTACGCTGATGTGATGGCCGAAACTATTCGTCAGCACAGCGAGGGCGGGGCGGTGCTGCTGCCAAATACGCGTCGCGGCAAGCTATTAGCGGCAAAACTGGGTTTTCGCTTGTCGGCAGCGGTCTCCAACGACGCCAGTGCAGTCGCCGTGCAGGACGGAAAAGCAGCGGTAAAACATATGGTCTACGGCGGCCTGGCGATGGGGGCAGAAACAATCGCTTCACCGTTCGCCGTGATAACGCTCAGCAGTGGAACGTTTGACGCGCAGCAACCGGATACCGCCCGCAGCGGCGAGGTGCACAGTGTGTCATGGCAGGCTCCGGCTGTAGCCGTTACTCGTACGGCAACTCAGGCACGTCAGAGCAACAGCGTCGACCTCGACAAAGCCCGTCTGGTGGTTAGCGTGGGACGCGGGATCGGCAGCAAAGAAAATATCTCGCTGGCGGAGGCGCTGTGCCAGACGATTGGTGCCGAGCTGGCGTGCTCCCGTCCGGTGGCGGAAAACGAGAAGTGGATGGAACACGAACGCTACGTCGGCATCTCCAACCTGATGCTCAAGCCGGAACTGTATCTGGCCGTGGGGATCTCCGGGCAGATCCAACATATGGTCGGCGCCAACGGCGCGCAGACGATTTTCGCCATCAACAAAGATAAAAATGCGCCGATCTTCCAGTATGCGGATTTTGGCATCGTTGGCGATGCACTGAAGATCCTGCCTGCGCTGACGGCTGCTTTAGCGCGTTAAACCATTTCGGGCAGGATGCGAAGGTGTCCTGCCGCTGACAGGAGTACGTATGTCCGAAGATATCTTTGATGCCATCATCGTGGGTGCAGGTCTGGCGGGTTCGGTTGCGGCGCTGGTGCTGGCTCGGGAGGGCGCACAGGTGCTGGTTATCGAGCGCGGCAATTCTGCTGGCGCGAAGAATGTCACCGGTGGGCGCATGTATGCGCATAGCCTGGAGAACATCATTCCCGGTTTTGCTGAGCAGGCCCCCATTGAACGCATCATCACCCACGAAAAACTCGCCTTTATGACCGACAAAGGGGCGATGACCATCGACTATTGCAACGGCGAAGACGCCAAATCGTCGCAGGTTTCTTACTCTGTCTTACGCAGTAAATTTGACGCCTGGCTGATGGAACAGGCCGAAGAGGCGGGCGCTCAGCTCATCACCGGTATCCGCGTGGATAACGTTGTGCAGCGCGAGGGCAAAGTCGTGGGCGTGGAAGCCGATGGCGATATTCTGGAAGCCAAAGTAGTGATCCTTGCCGACGGAGTGAATTCTCTGTTGGCTGAAAAGTTGGGTATGGCAAAGCGCGTCGAGGCATCGCATGTTGCCGTCGGCGTAAAAGAGCTGATCGAGTTGCCGAAATCGGTAATTGAAGATCGTTTCCAGTTACAAGGGAACGAAGGGGCTGCCTGTCTGTTTGCCGGATCGCCCACCGATGGGTTGATGGGCGGTGGCTTTCTCTATACGAATGAAACGACCCTTTCTCTGGGACTGGTCTGCGGCCTTCATCATCTGAAAGATGCGAAAAAATCGGTTCCGCAAATGCTGGAAGATTTCAAACAGCATCCGGCGGTTGCCCCGCTGATCGCCGGTGGCAAGCTGGTGGAATATGCCGCGCACGTCGTACCGGAAGCCGGTATCAACATGCAGCCAGAACTGGTGGGGGACGGCGTATTGATTGCTGGTGACGCTGCCGGAATGTGTATGAACCTCGGCTTTACCATTCGCGGTATGGATCTCGCCATATCCGCAGGTGAAGCGGCGGCGAAAACGGTACTTTCCGCAATGAAGCGCGACGATTTTAGCAAGCAGTCGCTGGAGGAATACCGTCAGCATCTGGACGAAGGCCCGATGCGCGATATGCGCATGTATCAGAAACTACCCGCTTTTCTTGATAACCCACGCATGTTTACCGCTTATCCGGAAATGGCGGTCAGTATTGCGCGCGACCTGTTCACCGTGGATGGTTCGGCACCGGTGCCAATGCGTAAAAAAATCCTACGCCATGCGAAGAAAGTGGGCTTCATCAACCTGATGAAAGATGGCCTGAAAGGAGTGACCGTATTATGACATCTCCCGTCAACGTGGACGTCAAACTGGGCGTCAATAAGTTCAATGTGGATGAAGACAGTCCGCATATCATTCTCAAAACCGATCCTGATAAACAGGCGCTGGAGGTGCTGATTAAGGCCTGTCCGGCTGGCCTGTATAAAAAGCAGGATGACGGTAGCGTACGTTTTGATTATGCCGGATGCCTGGAATGCGGAACGTGCCGCATTCTCGGACTGGATACAGCGCTGGAAAAATGGGAATACCCGCGTGGTACGTTTGGCGTGGAGTTCCGCTACGGCTAAACCTGGTGCCGGATGGCGGCTTCGCCTTATCCGGCCTACAGGAACAATGCGTAGGCCTGATAAGCGTAACGTCATCAGGCATTAAGTTAAAATAAAACAGGACATAACCATGCAGCAGCCCAGGAACTTTGATGACATCAAATTCACCTCTATTCACCGCCGGATAATGCTGTGGGGAAGCGGTGGGCCGTTTCTGGATGGTTATGTGCTGGTGATGATTGGCGTGGCACTGGAACAGCTCACGCCAGCATTGAAACTGGATGCACAATGGATTGGTCTGCTGGGTGCCGGTACGCTCGCGGGTCTGTTTGTGGGGACGTCGCTGTTTGGCTACATTTCCGACAAGGTCGGGCGGCGCAAAATGTTCATTATCGATATTATCGCCATTGGCGTGATATCGGCGGCAACCATGTTTGTCTCCTCGCCCGTTGAGTTGTTGGTAATGCGCGTGCTGATCGGCATTGTGATTGGTGCCGACTACCCGATCGCCACCTCGATGATCACCGAGTTCTCCAATACCCGCCAGCGCGCTTTCTCCATCGGTTTTATCGCCGCTATGTGGTATGTCGGCGCCACCTGTGCCGATCTGGTCGGATACTGGTTGTATGATGTTGAGGGCGGATGGCGCTGGATGTTGGGCAGCGCGGTGATCCCCTGCATTTTGATCCTGATTGGGCGTTTCGATCTTCCTGAATCGCCGCGCTGGCTGCTGCGTAAAGGTCGGGTGAAAGAGTGTGAGGAGATGATGATCAAACTGTTCGGCGAACCGGTGGTGTTCGACGAAGAAGCGCCGCAGGAGACGCGCTTTCTTCAGCTATTTAATCGCCGTCATTTCCCGTTTGTACTGTTTGTCGCCGCTATCTGGACTTGTCAGGTGATTCCGATGTTTGCCATTTATACCTTTGGTCCGCAGATTGTGGGGCTGCTGGGGCTTGGTGCCGGGAAAAGCGCCGCGTTGGGAAATGTGGTAATCAGCTTGTGCTTTATGTTGGGGTGCATTCCTCCCATGTTCTGGCTTAATAGCGCGGGCCGACGACCGCTGTTAATTGGCAGCTTCATTATGATGACGCTGGCGCTGGCCGTTCTAGGGTTAATCCCTGATATGGGCGCGTGGCTGGTGGTGCTGGCGTTTGCCGTATACGCGTTTTTCTCTGGGGGACCTGGAAACCTGCAATGGCTATACCCTAACGAACTGTTTCCCACCGATATTCGTGCGTCTGCCGTCGGGGTGATTATGTCCTTAAGCCGTATCGGCACCATTGTTTCAACCTGGGCGCTGCCGGTGTTCATCACCAAATACGGGATCAGTAATGTCATGTTGATGGGGGCGGGAATTTCGCTGATCGGCCTGCTCGTGTCCATCGCTTTCGCCCCGGAAACGCGAGGTCTGACGCTGGCGCAAACCAGCCAAATGACGATCCGCAGTAAACCCGTGACCAGGACGGGTTATTAGGAGTGTTCTGTATTTTCCCTGCAACTCAGTCAGTTAGCCTACAGTTAACGGGTATATCACTGAAAACGACTGAAAAGCAGGGAGAACACCATGCAAAAACATATTCTGATCACCTCTATTTTTACCGCAGCAGCACTGTTCACCGTAGCCGGTTGCTCCTCGAACCAGGCGGTTAAAACGACCGATGGCAAAACAATCGTGACCGACGGCAAACCGCAAGTCGATGATGATACAGGCCTGGTGTCGTACAAAAATGCGCAAACGGGTAAGACGGAACAAATTAACCGCGATCAGGTTAAAGATATGAGCGAACTGGATAACTAGTTCAGTTTTCTCCATTCAACCACTCAATAATATTGACTGTTAGCCTGCGGATTAACTGACTAAACTCACTGTTATTACAATAATGCAGTGAAACAGGCTAATCATGATCCTCATCATTTATGCGCATCCCTATCCGCAGCACTCGCATGCGAATAAGCGGATGCTTGAACAGGCAAGGACGCTGGAGGGCGTGGAGATCCGCTCGCTCTACCAGCTCTACCCCGACTTCAATATCGATATTGCCGCAGAACAGGATGCGCTGGCGCGCGCTGATTTGATTATCTGGCAGCATCCTATGCAATGGTATAGCACACCTCCCTTACTCAAGCTGTGGATGGATAAGGTCCTTTCGCACGGTTGGGCGTATGGCCACGGCGGGACTGCGCTCCACGGTAAACATCTGCTGTGGGCAGTGACGACCGGCGGCGGCGAAAACCACTTTGATATTGGCTCCCATCCCGGATTTGATGTGCTTTCCCAGCCCTTACAGGCAACGGCGCTCTACTGTGGCCTCAAATGGCTGCCGCCGTTTGCGATGCACTGTACGTTTATCTGTGATGATGAAACTCTGCAGGCGCAGGCGCGTCATTACAAACAGCGTCTGTTGGAGTGGCAGGAGGTTCATCATGGATAACCATACGCTAATACAGGCGCTGATTTATCTCGGATCGGCGGCGCTGATTGTCCCCATTGCCGTGCGACTGGGGCTAGGATCAGTGCTGGGGTATCTCATCGCAGGGTGCATTATTGGACCATGGGGTCTGAGGATGGTGACCGACGCTGAATCAATCCTGCATTTTGCCGAGATTGGCGTGGTGTTGATGCTGTTTGTCATCGGTCTGGAGCTGGATCCGCAACGTTTGTGGAAACTGCGGGCCTCGGTGTTCGGTGGTGGTGCGCTGCAGATGGTGGTATGCGGCGGTCTGATTGGTTTGTTCTGTATGTTCCTCGGCCTGCGCTGGCAGGTAGCGGAACTGATCGGCATGACGCTGGCGCTTTCCTCCACGGCTATTGCTATGCAGGCGATGAATGAACGGAACCTGATGGTTTCGCAAATGGGACGCAGCGCGTTTGCCGTGCTGTTGTTCCAGGATATCGCCGCTATTCCTCTGGTGGCGATGATCCCATTACTTGCGGCGAGTGGCGCATCGACAACGCTTGGGGCGTTTGCGCTCTCCGCCCTTAAGGTGACGAGCGCCCTGGTGCTGGTGGTGTTGCTGGGGCGTTACGTGACGCGTCCGGCCTTGCGTTTTGTCGCTCGTTCTGGCCTGCGGGAAGTATTCAGTGCCGTTGCGCTGTTCCTCGTTTTTGGCTTCGGTCTGCTGTTGGAAGAGGTTGGACTGTCGATGGCGATGGGGGCGTTCCTGGCTGGCGTGCTGCTGGCAAGCTCTGAGTATCGTCACGCGCTGGAAAGCGATATCGAGCCATTTAAAGGGCTGCTGCTGGGACTGTTTTTCATCGGCGTCGGGATGTCTATCGACTTTGGTACGCTGATTGATAATCCCTTGCGCATTATCATTCTGTTGGTCGGTTTCCTGGTTATCAAAACCGTCATGCTGTGGCTGATAGCGAAACCCTTACAGGTGCCGAACAAGCAGCGCAGATGGTTTGCCGTGTTATTAGGGCAGGGCAGTGAGTTTGCCTTCGTGGTGTTTGGCGCGGCGCAAATGGCAAACGTGCTTGATCCTGATTGGGCGAAATCGCTGACGCTGGCGGTGGCGTTGTCGATGGCGGCGACGCCGATTTTACTGGTAATTCTGACGCGTCTGGAAAAATCGGCGACCGGTGAAGAGCGGGAAGCAGATGAAATCGACGAGGAACAACCTCGGGTGATCATCGCCGGGTTTGGGCGATTTGGTCAGATAACCGGTCGTCTGTTGTTGTCGAGCGGGGTCAAAATGGTGGTTCTTGATCATGACCCGGACCATATCGAAACGCTGCGTAAATTCGGCATGAAGGTTTTCTATGGCGATGCGACCCGGATGGATCTGCTGGAGTCTGCCGGGGCGGCTAAAGCTGAAGTTATTATTAACGCCATTGACGATCCGCAAACCAGCCTGCAACTGACCGAAATGGTGAAACAGTATTTCCCGCATCTGCAAATTATTGCCCGTGCGCGCGACGTGGATCATTACATCCGCCTGCGCCAGGCTGGCGTGGAGATGCCGGAACGTGAAACCTTTGAGGGCGCGCTGAAGACCGGACGTTTGGCACTGGAAGGTCTTGGGCTTGGACGCTATGAAGCGCGTGAGCGGGCCGATGTATTCCGCCGCTTCAACACGCTGATGGTTGAGGAGATGGTGAAAGGGGAAAATGACGCAACGTCCCGCGCGGCGGTATATAAACGCACCAGCGAAATGCTGAGTGAAATTATTGCGGAAGATCGTCAGCACTTATCATTAATTCAACGCCATGGCTGGCAAGGCACGGATGAAGGTAAGCATACGGGCGACGTCGCCGATGAGCCGGAAGTGAAACCGTCAGCATAGGGTAAAAAATGTGATGTTCTGCAAACTTTACTGCTAATTGGCTGTTTTTGAACTACTGTAATGCTGGCGTACCACCTTAAATAGGTCGGTTCGCCAGCAGAACGGAAAATTTTCATGCTCATCCTCTTTCCGCCAGTCGACGAAAGATTGCGCTTTCCGTATAGTGGCGACAATTTTTTTGTATCCGGGAAACATTCAATGATCAGTCTGATTGCGGCGTTAGCGGTAGATCGCGTCATCGGTATGGAAAATGCCATGCCATGGAACCTACCTGCCGATCTCGCCTGGTTTAAACGTAATACCTTAAACAAGCCGGTTGTCATGGGACGCCACACGTGGGAATCCATCGGGAGACCGTTGCCAGGGCGTAAAAATATCGTCATCAGCAGCAAGCCTGGCACCGACGATCGCGTGCAGTGGGTGAAGTCTGTTGAGGAAGCGATCGCGGCCTGTGGCGATGAACCTGAAATTATGGTTATTGGCGGTGGGCGTGTGTATGAGCAATTCCTGCCGAAAGCGCAGAAACTGTATCTGACACACATTGATGCGGAAGTTGAAGGGGATACGCATTTCCCGGACTACGAACCGGATGACTGGGAATCAGTGTTCAGTGAGTTCCACGATGCTGACGCGCAAAACTCCCACAGCTACTGCTTCGAGATTTTGGAACGTCGTTAATGTGGATGCCTGATGGCGTTGCGCTAATCAGGCCTACAGATTGCACATTCGTCTGCCGGATAAGGTGTAAGCACCGCCATCCGGCAGACGACTATCAGGCGTTGACGGCCTCGCCGGGATCCAGATTCAGATGGCGATTTGATGGCTGTACAAAGTACTGTTTGTCTTCCCAGCGCAGACAGGTGAGATCCCCGCCCCAGCAACACCCCGTATCTAACGCGTAAATACCTTCTGGCGTGCCTTTGCCCTCCAGCGATGCCCAGTGCCCGAATGCAATGCTATAGGCTTCACTGACCGGTCCAGGAATGGCAAACCACGGCTTCAGCGGGGCAGGCGCATCTTCTGGCGACTCTTTGCTGTACATGTCCAACTGACCGTTGGGGAAGCAGTAACGCATGCGGGTAAACGCGTTGGTAATAAAACGCAGGCGCGCCAGCCCCGTCAGCTCCGGGGTCCAGTTATTTGGCATGTCGCCGTACATGGCATCAAGGAAGAATGGATAAGAGTCGCTCGACAGCACGGCTTCAACATCGCGAGCACAGTCCTTCGCCGTCTGCAGATCCCACTGTGGGGTAATCCCTGCATGCGCCATGACCAGTTTCTTCTCTTCATCAATCTGCAACAGCGGCTGACGACGTAGCCAGTTAAGCAGCGTGTCAGCATCCGGTGCCTCAAGCAGCGGCGTGAGCCGGTCTTTTGGTTTATTACGGCTGATGCCAGCAAACACGGCCAGCAGGTGTAAATCGTGATTACCGAGGACTAACCGTACGCTGTCGCCCAGCGATTTAACGTAGCGCAAAACGTCTAACGACCCTGGCCCACGCGCGACCAGATCGCCGGTGAGCCATAAGGTGTCTTGTTCTGGATTAAAGTCAACCTGGTGCAGCAAGGCTACCAGTTCATCGTAACAACCGTGAACGTCGCCAATGAGGTATGTTGCCATAGCTATTGTTTTAATGAATGAGTGTAGGAACGGCGAGTCGGAACACGGGAATGTCGATGGTAAAGGCGATCCCTTGCTCATCGATCATTTCGTAATGACCCTGCATGGTGCCCAGCGGTGTTTCAATCACCGCACCGCTGGTGTACTGGTACTCTTCGCCAGGTTCGATGTGGGGCTGAACGCCAACCACGCCTTCGCCCTGAACTTCGGTTTCACGGCCATGACCATTGGTGATCAACCAATAACGCCCCAACAGCTGCACAGGCGCTCGCCCCAAATTGCGGATAGTCACGGTATAAGCAAAAACGTAACGTTCATCATCAGGTGAGGATTGCGCCTCAATGTAGACGCTTTGTACCTGAATGCACACTCGGGGCGAATTGATCATGTTTAACTCTCCTTCGATGGCGCGTTTTCAGACAGATAGTTAGCCATCCGGCAGTATTGCGCGACAGAGATATTTTCCGCTCGCATCGCCGGATCAACGCCCAGCTCTGTCAGTACTTCAACGCTAAACAGGTTGCCGAGACTATTACGTACCGTTTTGCGACGCTGATTAAACGCTTCAGTGGTAATACGGCTCAGCACACGAACATCTTTAACGGGGTACGGCATTGTCGCGTGAGGGACCAGACGCACCACGGCGGAATCGACTTTAGGCGCTGGCGTAAATGCGGATGGCGGCACTTCAAGTACCGGGATCACATTGCAGTAATACTGCGCCATTACGCTTAATCGACCATACGCTTTACTGTTTGGCCCTGCAACCAGACGGTTAACCACCTCTTTTTGCAACATGAAATGCATGTCGGCGATGGCATCAGTATAGGAAAAAAGATGGAACATGAGCGGCGTGGAGATGTTATACGGCAGGTTGCCGAATACGCGCAGCGGCTGACCCATCGTTTGTGCGAGTTCGCCGAAGTTCATGGTCATGGCATCTTGCTGATAAATCGTCAGCTTCGGCCCTAAAAACGGGTGTGTTTGCAGGCGGGCGGCGAGATCGCGGTCCAGCTCAATGACCGTGAGCTTGTCCAGGCGTTCGCCTACAGGTTCGGTCAACGCTGCCAGGCCCGGGCCGATTTCGACCATAGCCTGACCTTTCTGCGGGTTGATAGCAGAGACAATACTTTCGATCACAAACTGATCGTTGAGGAAGTTTTGCCCGAAACGTTTACGGGCTAAGTGGCCCTGATGGACTCGATTATTCATTGGTATTAACAATCATTTTGATGGCGAGATTAAGCGCCGTAATAAAACTGCCGACATCTGCTTGCTCACGACCCGCAAGTTCAAGCGCGGTGCCGTGATCGACGGATGTGCGAATAAAGGGCAGGCCCAGCGTGATATTCACACCGCGACCAAATCCCTGGTATTTTAGCACGGGGAGACCCTGATCGTGGTACATTGCCAGCACGGCATCCGCGTGGTCGAGATATTTGGGCTGAAACAGCGTATCTGCGGGCAGTGGGCCGTTTAATTTCATCCCCTGCGCACGCAGTTCATCAAGGACCGGAATGAGGGTGTCTATCTCTTCCGTTCCCATATGACCACCTTCACCGGCATGCGGGTTAAGACCGCACACCAGAATATGCGGATCGGCAATGCCAAACTTGGTGCGCAAATCATGATGCAAAATACCGATCACTTCTTTAAGCAGAGCAGGCGTAATGGCGTCGGCAACGGCTCTGAGCGGCAAATGAGTGGTTGCCAGGGCAACGCGCAGCGCTTCAGTCGCCAGCATCATGACGACTTTCTTCGCCTGTGAGCGCTCTTCAAAAAACTCGGTATGTCCGGTAAACGGGACGCCTGCGTCATTGATTACGCCCTTGTGCACCGGACCGGTAATCAGCGCCGCAAACTCACCTTGCAGACAACCATCGCAGGCGCGAGCCAGCGTATCCACCACATATTGTCCGTTCTCTACCGCCAACTGACCCGCAATAACAGGCACCCGCAGCGCAATCGGCAACAGCGTCAACGTACCTGCTGATTGCGGTCTGGCTGGGGTATCTGGAGAGTATGGGAGGAGTGAAAGCGGTAAACCGAGCATTGCTGCCCGGTCACTGAGGAGTGCGGCATCCGCACAGACAACGAGTTCTACAGGCCACTCACGTTGGGCGAGCTGAACCACCAGGTCCGGGCCAATCCCGGCGGGTTCGCCGGGAGTGATCACAACGCGTTGAATACGAGTCATTAGTTGCTCAGAACTTTAACGTAGGCGCTGGCGCGCTGTTCCTGCATCCAGGTTGCCGCTTCTTCCGAGAATTTACGGTTCATCAGCATACGATAAGCTCTGTCTTTCTGCGCCGCGTCAGTTTTATCAACGTTACGCGTGTCCAGCAGCTCGATCAGATGCCACCCGAAAGAGGAGTGCACCGGGGTACTCATCTGGCCTTTGTGAAGTTTGGTCAGCGCATCGCGGAAAGCGGGATCGAAAATATCCGCTGCAGCCCAGCCCAGATCGCCGCCCTGGTTGGCAGAACCCGGATCCTGAGAAAATTCTTTAGCCGCTGCCGCGAAGGTTGTTTTACCGCTCTTAATATCAGCTGCGATTTGTTCCAGCTTCAGACGCGCCTGTTGATCGGTCATGATCGGCGATGGCTTGAGCAGAATATGGCGGGCATGAACTTCAGTCACGGAGATGCTCTGGCTTTGACCACGCATATCGTTAACTTTCAGGATGTGGAAGCCGACACCAGAACGAATTGGGCCGATGATATCGCCTTTTTTCGCGGTGCTTAGCGCCTGGGCAAAGATGCCCGGCAGCTCCTGAATACGTCCCCAACCCATCTGGCCGCCTTTCAGCGCCTGCTGGTCAGCGGAATAGGTGATAGCCAGTTTGCCGAAATCGCTACCGTTACGCGCTTCATCAACAACAGAGCGCGCCTGACTTTCAGCCGCGTTAACCTGGTCAGAAGTTGGGTTTTCCGGTAATGGGATCAGAATGTGGCTCAGGTTCAGCTCGGTGCTGGCATCGTTTTGGTTGCCGACCTGCTGCGCCAGGGCATCCACTTCCTGAGGCAGGATAGTAACGCGACGGCGAACTTCGTTGTTCCGCACTTCAGAGATGGTCATCTCTTTGCGGATCTGGCTACGATAGGTCGAATAGCTTAAGCCATCCTGTGCCAGACGGCTGCGCATCTGATCCAGCGTCATGTTGTTTTGCTTGGCGATGTTGGCAATTGCCTGATCCAGTTGCTCGTCAGAGATTTTAACACCCATCTTCTGACCCATCTGCAGGAGGATTTGATCCATGATCAAACGTTCCAGGATCTGATGACGCAGCGTGGCGTCGTCCGGTAATTGTTGACCAGCCTGACCCGCATTAAGTTTTACTGACTGCATTAAGCCATCGACGTCGCTTTCCAGAACGACGCCGTTATTGACGACGGCTGCGACTTTATCGACTACCTGCGGGGCAGCGAAACTGGTATTCGCGATCATGGCGATACCGAGAAGCAGCGTTTTCCAGTTCTTCATACTTTTTCCATTTCAATTAACCGCAAAGCGGATTACGTTGTAAATCAATCAGATCATAAAGAGCTTTGATACGGCAAAATGTTAGAACGTAACATTTGGTTGGTGCCGAGACCGTAGTTGGAACTCAGGCCGCGTAGTTCGATATTAAAGCCGATCGTGTTGTCATAAACTGCATGTTTCTGAGTGTCATCCCAGCCGTTCAGCTTACGTTCGTAGCCGAAGCGAATGGCGTAACAGCAGGAGTTGTACTGCAGACCCAGCATGGAATCCGCTTCTTTGTTCACGTTGGTATCAAAGTAGTAAGCCCCGACAATCGACCAGCGGTCGGCGATCGGGAAGCTTGCTACCGCGCCCACCTGTGAAATCCCGTTTTTATACTGCTCTGCTGTAGAGTAGTAAGACGGCAGGGTTGCCTGGATATATTCAGAGCTGGCATAACGGTAGTTCAGCTGCAGCATACGGTTTTCGTCGCGGCGGTATTCGATACTGCTGCTGCTGGTTGCAACGCTGTCCAGACGCGTGTCGTACTGGATCCCACTGCGTAAGCCCCAGCGATCGGAGATGCGCCAGTAGGTGTCGCCAGCCCATACCAGTGAGCCCGTTTTGTCGTCATTCTCCCATTTAATGTTGTCATCGCCAGTGCGAGACTCGGTGAAATAGTAGATTTGACCCACAGAAATATTAAAACGTTCAACGGCCGCGTCATCATAAACGCGAGATGTGACCCCGGTCGTTACCTGGTTGGCAGATGCGATGCGGTCCAGACCGCCATAGGTACGATCGCGGAACAGGCCGCTGTAGTCAGATTGCAGCAGGGACGAGTCATAGTTATAGATATGACTTTGGTCGCGATACGGTACATACAGGTACTGAGCACGGGGCTCCAGCGTTTGGGTATAGCCCGGCGCTAACATGTTCATGTCGCGCTCGAAGATCATCTTGCCGTCAACTTTAAACTGCGGCATGACGCGGTTGGCGGAATCATCGAGCTTGTTAACGTTACTCGGGTTGTTGTTGTACCAATCCAGGTTAGTTTGCTGATAGTGCGTTGCCAGCAGTTTCGCTTCGGTATTGATACTTCCCCAGTTATTCGACAATGGCAGGTTGATGGTCGGTTCGAGGTGAACACGCGTCGCTTCTGGCATGTTGTCGTTGGAATTAACGAAATGGACCGCCTGCCCATAAATCCGGGTGTCAAACGGGCCCACGTCATTCTGGTAGTAGTTGACGTCTAACTGCGGCTGAGCGGAATAGCTACTGTTGTTCTGATCGTCAAAGACCTGGAACTGCTTGGTCGAAACTGTCGCATCAAAGTTTTGTACCGCATAGCCGACGCTGAATTTTTGCGTGGCGTAGCCGTCAGTACTGGAACCGTATTTATTATCAAAATCGTTAAAGTAGCTGGAATCGCTGACCTTGGTGTAGTCGACGTTAAAACGCCACACCTGATCCATTACACCGGCGTGCTGCCAGTAGAACAGCCAGCGGCGGGAATTGTCATCCTTCGGGTGTTCATCCTCGTACACTTTATCGGAATTCAGATAGTCGAACTCCATCAGACCTGCGCCCGCCTGGGTGAGGTAGCGGAATTCGTTCTCCCACATGATACCGCCACGACGATGTATATAATGCGGCGTGATGGTGGCGTCCATATTGGGCGCAATGTTCCAATAATACGGGAGATAGAACTCAAAATAGTTATTGGTAGAGTATTTTGCGTTCGGGATCAGGAAACCAGAGCGACGCTTATCGCCGACGGGTAACTGTAAATAAGGACTGTAAAAGACCGGAACCGGACCCAGTTTAAAACGGGCGTTCCAGATCTCTGCGACCTGTTCTTCACGGTCGTGAATGACTTCGCTACCGACGACGCTCCAGGTATTGGAACCTGGCAGACAGGAGGTGAAGCTACCGTTTTCCAGAATGGTATAGCGGTTTTCCCCACGCTGCTTCATCAGATCGGCTTTTCCGCGCCCCTGACGACCTACCATCTGATAATCACCTTCCCAGATGTTGGTATCTTTGGTATTCAGATTAGACCAGCCCTTCGGCCCCTTCAGAATAACCTGATTGTCATCATAATGGACATTGCCCAGCGCATCGACGGTACGAACTGGCTCCGGCTGGCCTTCTGCCTGCTTCTGATGAAGCTGCACTTCGTCGGCCTGCAGGCGGCTGTTACCCTGTGCGATGTCCACATTGCCGGTAAACACCGCGTCATCCGGGTAATTCCCTTTCGCGTTGTCAGCAGTGATGGTGACGGGTAATTCATTAGTCTCGCCCTGTACCAGAGGACGGTCATAGCTTGGCACGCCCAGCATACACTGTGAGGCGAGATCGGCTGCCAGACCCTGATGGCTATAGAGGGCGCTGGCAATCATGGTGGCCAGAAGAGTGGGAATACGTTTTTTCATACGTTGTATTTATTGTTCCATCATCAGTAGCGTCGCGCGTGACAAACGGTCACAGCCTAACTTATCTCATCTTCACTTCGCTAGTATTAATCCTGCCCATTTTATCCCGCCACCTTTCAAGCTGCATCTTCGTTCCAGACGAATTGGTCACTGCGTTGCCGCCTTGTTGCAACTCGAAATCCAACGGGTATAGCGTTTGTGGTGTTAGGCACGGCATAGAATGACAGGTATGATAATGCAAATTATAGGCGATGTCCCACAATTGACCGCAGCCGTAAATCGGTAAAAGCACCTTATATTGTGGGACATATCCTGGCTGAGAGCAGAAAGATTTGGGGAGTCTATGCAGTATTGGGGAAAGATAATTGGTGTCGCCGTGGCCTTAATGATGGGCGGCGGCTTCTGGGGTGTGGTTCTGGGCCTGTTAGTTGGCCACATGTTCGACAAAGCCCGCATGCGCAAAATGGCGTGGTTTGCCAACCAGCGTGAACGCCAGGCGCTGTTTTTTGCCACCACTTTTGAGGTGATGGGGCATCTGACCAAATCCAAAGGTCGCGTCACGGAAGCCGATATCCATATCGCCAGTCAATTGATGGATCGAATGAATTTGCACGGCGACTCGCGTACCGCCGCGCAACATGCCTTCCGGGTGGGAAAATCGGACAATTACCCATTACGTGAAAAAATGCGTCAGTTTCGCAGCGTCTGTTTTGGTCGCTTCGATCTGATCCGCATGTTTCTGGAGATTCAGATCCAGGCAGCTTTTGCCGATGGGTCGTTGCATCCGAACGAGCGTGAAGTGCTGTATGTGATTGCTGAAGAGTTGGGGATCTCACGTACCCAATTTGATCAGTTTCTGCGCATGATGCAGGGCGGCGCCCAGTTTGGCGGCGGATATCAGCAGCAGTCCGGCGGCGGTGGCTGGCAGCAGGCGCAACGCGGTCCGACGCTGGAAGACGCCTGCAATGTGCTGGGTGTGAAAGCGACCGATGATGCGACCACCATTAAGCGCGCATACCGTAAGCTGATGAGCGAGCACCATCCGGACAAACTGGTGGCGAAAGGCCTGCCGCCAGAAATGATGGAAATGGCGAAGCAAAAAGCACAGGAAATTCAAAAAGCTTACGAGCTAATTAAAGAACAGAAAGGTTTTAAATAATCGTTATGCCGGATGGCAGCTAGCGCCTTATCCGGCCTACGTTAATAAATGTAGGCCGGGTAAGCGAAGCCCACCGGCCTAAATGGGGCCAGCGTTTAAAAATCTGCTGGAACTTTAAACGTCATACTGTTGCCGTATTCGGGATGCGTGATAGTTAACATCTCTGCGTGCAGCAGCAGGCGCGGCGCTAACGCCAGGGCCTGTGGCGGGGCGTAGAAGCGGTCGCCCAGAATCGGATGCCCTAATGCCAGCATATGCACACGCAACTGGTGGGAGCGTCCGGTAATGGGTTTGAGCACGACCCGGGCGGTGTTATCTTCCGCGAACTCCACCACTTCATACTCGGTCTGCGCCGATTTTCCGGTCTCATAACACACTTTCTGCTTTGGCCGATTCGGCCAGTCGCAAATCAGCGGTAAATCAACCAGCCCCTCGGCCGGAGCGGGATGTCCCCAGACGCGTGCGACATACTGTTTCTTCGGCTCGCGTTCGCGAAACTGGCGCTTTAGCTCGCGCTCTGCCGCTTTAGTTAGCGCCACTACAATCACGCCGCTGGTTGCCATATCCAGACGATGTACGGATTCAGCTTGCGGGTAATCGCGCTGAATACGCGTCATCACGCTGTCTTTGTGTTCATCCAGACGACCCGGCACGGACAACAAGCCGCTCGGCTTGTTGACCACCATAATGTGCTCATCCTGATACAGGATAACCAGCCAGGGTTCCTGCGGCGGATTATAGTTTTCCATCCCCATGTCAGGCTCCGTTACTGATGCGTCACGACGATCAGGCGCAGGGCATCCAGACGCCATCCCGCCTGATCCAGGCTTTCCATCACCAGCTGACGATTGCTTTCAATGGCGCTGAGTTCGTCATCACGGATGTTCGGGTTAACGGCACGCAGCGCTTCCAGACGGGAGAGTTCAGCCGTCAGCTTCTCGTCCGCCTCTTTGCGCGCCGCGTCGATCAGCGCGCGGGCCGATTTTTCTACCTGCGCTTCACCGAGTTGCAGAATGGCATGAACATCCTGCTGAACGGCGTTGACCAGTTTACTGCCGGTGTGGCGGTTAACGGCGCTGAGCTGACGGTTAAAGGTTTCGAATTCAACCTGCGCGGCAAGGTTGTTGCCGTTTTTGTCCAGCAGCATGCGTACCGGAGTTGGCGGCAGGAAGCGGTTTAGCTGCAGCTGTTTTGGCGCTTGCGCTTCAACGACGTAGACCAGTTCAACCAGCAGAGTACCGACTGGTAATGCTTTGTTTTTCAGCAAAGAAATGGTGCTGCTTCCGGTGTCGCCGGAGAGGATCAGATCCAGACCATTACGGATCAGCGGATGCTCCCAGGTAATAAACTGCGCGTCTTCACGCGACAGGGCAACATCACGCTCAAACGTAATGGTACAGCCATCTTCCGGCAGCCCTGGGAAATCCGGCACCAGCATATGATCGGACGGTGTCAGTACGATCAAATTGTCGCCACGGTCATCCTGATTAATACCAACGATATCAAACAGGTTCATGGCGAAGGCGATCAGGCTGGTATCGTCGTCCTGTTCTTCAATACTCTCAGCCAGCGCCAGCGCTTTTTCGCCGCCGTTAGAGTGGATCTCCAGCAGGCGATCGCGACCTTGCTCCAGCTGCGCTTTCAGCGCGTCATGCTGTTCGCGACAGGTTTTGATCAGATCGTCAAAGCCATCGGTGTTTTCTGGCTCAGCCAGGTAGCCGATCAGATTGTTATATACCGTGTCATAGATGGTACGTCCGGTCGGGCAAGTGTGTTCGAACGCATCCAGACCTTCGTGGTACCAACGCACCAGCACGGATTGCGCGGTTTTTTCCAGGTATGGAACGTGGATCTGGATATCATGCACCTGACCAATACGGTCCAGACGGCCAATACGCTGTTCCAGCAGGTCCGGATTGAAAGGCAGATCAAACATCACCAGATGGCTGGCGAACTGGAAGTTACGCCCTTCGGAGCCGATTTCAGAGCACAGCATCACCTGGGCACCGCTATCTTCTTCGCTAAACCAGGCCGCAGCGCGGTCACGTTCAATGATCGACATCCCTTCATGGAACACGGCGGCGCGGATACCTTCGCGCTCGCGCAGAACCTGCTCCAGTTGAAGCGCAGTGGTGGCTTTCGCACAGATGACCAGAACTTTTTGCGAGCGGTGGCTGGTCAGGTAGCCCATCAGCCATTCCACGCGCGGGTCAAAGTTCCACCAGGTGCCGGTGTCGCCTTCGAATTCCTGATAAATCTGCTCCGGGTAGAGCATGTCGCGCGCGCGGTCTTCCGCACTCTTACGCGCGCCCATAATGCCGGAGACTTTAATGGCCGTCTGGTATTGGGTTGGCAACGGCAATTTGATGGTATGCAGCTCGCGTTTAGGGAAGCCTTTCACACCGTTACGGGTATTTCGGAACAGCACGCGGCTGGTGCCGTGGCGGTCCATCAGCATCGAAACCAGCTCCTGACGCGCGCTCTGGGCGTCTTCGCTGTCGCTGTTTGCCGCCTGCAATAACGGCTCAATGTCCTGTTCGCCAATCATGTCACCTAACATGTTCAGCTCATTGTTACTCAGCTTGTTGCCAGCCAGTAACATGGCGACGGCGTCGGCGACCGGACGGTAATTTTTCTGTTCTTCAACAAACTGGGCGAAATCGTGGAAGCGGCTTGGATCCAGTAGGCGCAGGCGCGCAAAGTGGCTTTCCAGGCCCAGCTGTTCCGGCGTTGCGGTCAGCAGCAGGATGCCAGGTACGCGCTCTGCCAGCTGTTCAACGGCCATATATTCACGGCTGGGCGCGTCTTCGCTCCACACCAGGTGATGGGCTTCATCGACAATCAGCAGATCCCACTCGGCATCACACAGGTGCTCCAGACGCTGTTTACTGCGACGGGCAAAGTCCAGCGAACAGATAACCAACTGTTCGGTTTCAAACGGGTTGTAGGCATCGTGCTGCGCTTCTGCATAACGCTCATCATCAAACAGCGCAAAGCGCAGGTTGAAACGACGCAGCATTTCGACCAGCCACTGGTGCTGTAACGTCTCCGGGACGATGATCAGCACGCGCTCCGCGGCGCCTGACAGCAGCTGTTGATGCAGGATCATCCCAGCTTCAATGGTTTTACCTAAACCCACTTCGTCTGCCAGCAGCACGCGAGGGGCATGACGACGGCCGACATCATGGGCAATGTTGAGCTGGTGGGGGATCAAGCTGGTACGTTGGCCACGCAAGCCACTCCACGGCATACGGTACTGCTCGCTCTGAAATTTACGTGCGCGATAGCGCAGCGCAAAGCGGTCCATACGGTCAATCTGGCCGGCAAACAGGCGATCCTGGGGTTTACTGAAAACCAGTTTGCTGTCGAGCAGCACTTCACGCAGCGTTACACCGGTTTCTTCGGTATCAAGGCGGGTTCCGATATAGGCAAGCAGGCCGTTTTCTTCTTTTACTTCATCGACATGCAGTTGCCAGCCTTCATGGCTCGTGATCGTGTCGCCAGGGTTGAACATCACGCGGGTCACGGGGGAATCACTGCGCGCATACAGACGGTTTTCACCCGTCGATGAGAAAAGTAAAGTGACGGTTCGCGCATCCATGGCGACAACAGTACCAAGTCCCAATTCGCTTTCTGTATCGCTGATCCAGCGTTGACCAAGTGTAAAAGGCATATATGTTCGGCTCTATATCTTTAATTGCAGGCAATACTCGTCATTTTCCGGGCTAGTCCCCGTTATTGAGAGCATACGACCCCGCTACCAGGCTAATAAATCAGTGGTAGGGGTGTTAAATGGGTCCAGGAATGGAAAGGGCGCTATGGTACTGGATGGCGGCGGTTTCGTCACGCGTCAAAATAACCCCAGTTGTCCTGTGAGTAGTGTAGCAAAATTATCATCAATAAAGGGAAGAATTCCCTCGGCAACCGGCTGGATCTGGCGGGTCAGATAATGCTCGTAATCAAGTGCAGATAGCTGATAATCAACAGGTTCAGGTCCATTTATCGTCCAGACATATTTAATCGTGCCACGATTCTGATACTGCTGCGGACGCCCCAGTTTGACATTCTGCTCATCGGCGAGCCGCGCGGCGCGAACGTGCGGCGGAACATTCCGCTGGTATTCGCTCAACGGGCGGCGCAGGCGTTTGCGGTACACCAGGTGTTCATCCAGTTCACCCGCCATCAGACGATCGATAGTCTCGCGAACAAACTCTTGATAAGGCTCGTTACGAAAAATTCGCAGGTACAGCTCCTGCTGAAACTGCTGGGCCAGCGGCGTCCAGTCGGTGCGTACCGTTTCCAGACCTTTAAATACCATGCGTTGCTCAGCGCCTGACTGAATCATTCCGGCGTAGCGTTTTTTGCTGCCGGTATCTGCACCGCGAATCGTCGGCATCAGAAAGCGACAAAAGTGGGTTTCAAATTCCAGCTCCAGCGCGCTGGTCAGGTTTTGCTGCTTCAGCGATTGCGCCCACCAGTTGTTGACATAGCTCACCAGCTCCCGACCAATCCGGGCCGCATCGTCTTCCGAGTGCGCCTTTTTAAGCCAGACAAAGGTGGAGTCGGTGTCGCCATAGATGACGTCGTAACCCTGAGCCTCAATCAGCGCTTTGGTCTGACGCATGATCGCGTGACCGCGCATGGTGATAGACGAAGCCAGCCTCGGGTCGAAAAAGCGGCAGGCGGTGGTGCCAAGCACGCCGTAAAACGCGTTCATGATGATTTTCAGCGCCTGTGAGAGCGGCTTATTGCCGCGGCGTTTGGCTTCATCACGCCCATGCCAGATCTGGGTAACGATTTCCGGCAGACAGTGCTTTTCGCGTGAGAACCAGGCGTCAAGGAACCCCTCGGTACTGTGTTCCCGATCCGGCTGTGCCATCCCTTCGATAAGTCCCACTGGATCGATCAAAAAAGTACGAATAATTGACGGGTACAGGCTTTTGTAATCCAGCACCAGCACGGAGTCGTACAAACCCGGGCGCGAGTCCATCACGTAGCCACCGGGGCTGGCGTGCGCGGGAACTTCCCCCAGATTCGGTGCCACATAGCCCGCCCGGTGCATTCGCGGTAGGTAGAGATGGCCGAAGGCGGCAACGGAACCGCCGTGCCGGTCGACCGGCAGGCCGTTTACCGTCGATCGTTCCAGCAAAAATGGCATGATCTCGGTTTTATGAAAAATACGCGTGACCAGCTCACAGTCTTTGAGATTGTAGGTGGCGAGCGCGGGTTTATCCTGGGCAAACCGGCGATCTATTTCGTCCATCCTGTCCCAGGGATTATCTATCGACTTCCCTTCGCCCAGCAGCTCCTGTGACACCGTTTCCAGCGAAAAGGATGAGAAATTCCAGAATGCGGATTTAAGCGCCTCAATGCCGTCGATAATCAGGCGACCTTTAGCCTGCGCGAAGAATACGCCGTTTTTGAAGCCATGTTCGCGCCACTCCAGCTCGCTATTGTCACGACCAAAACGCAGGGGAATGCGGTAACGTTCAGCATGCTTTTGCAGGACGCGTAAATCGAATTGCACGACGTTCCAGCCGATTACCACATCAGGATCGTGACGGGCAATCCAGTCGTTGAGCTTTTCCAGTAACTGCAGGCGGCTTGCGACGTATTCAAGTTCAAAATCCAGCGCTGAGGCATCGCCGTTTGCCGGGCCAAGCATGTAGACAATACGCTGCCCACAGCCTTCAAGGCCGATACAGTAGAGTTCGCCGTGGCGCGTGGTTTCGATATCCAGCGAGACCCATTTCAGCGGCGGTCGATAGTCAGGGTTCGGCTTCAACCGGGCATTAACCAGCGTACCGTTATGTCTGTCGCCTTCAACCCACACAGGTGAGGTGATAAAACGCTCCATCAGATACCGTTCCGGCGGACGCACGTCGGCCTCGTAGACGGTAATTGCGTTTTCACGCAGCAGCTTTTCCAGCCGCATGAGCTGGCGATGTGAGCGGCAATACAGGCCGGAAACGGGCTGGCGGTGGAAGTCTTGCAATTGCAGCGGCGTCAGACGATAGCCGTTTTCATTGCGTAATAATGACGCTACGCGAGGAACCTGACTGACAGGTATAAACGCGACAGACTCCTGAGGCGCGAGCGTGACCTGTAGCGGCCCGTCGTCCGTAGCCAGCCAGAATGTGACCTCAGTTCCCTGCGGGGTGTCCCGCCAGTGCCGGGTTAAAATAAAGCCTGCCTGCGCCACGCTGCGTATCCATTAAAAAACCAGGCATTATTATAGCCTGGTTTACACGATTGTACTGTTATTTTGTACAGTTAAAAATGAGAGCTGCGGGAAGTTATTGTGACAATAAAAGTAAAATGCCCTCCGCAGTAAAAGTGTTACAGGATAGGGTTTGGTATTTAATAAATGAATGCCTTAATTGAAAACTCTTCCTTTAATTATTTTATTGGCCTGTCATGGCTATTTGTATCTATTATTCTTTTGTAATTATATTTGTTTCATAAATTGGAAGTCCGTTTCAGGATTTTTATGTCATTTTCGGAATCGTGCTCGTACGGTTTTGTTACTTATCCCTCGGTTCAGGAAAAATGGTTCTTTTTTTTATTTGTTTTTATTCATGGTTAGTGTAACTATTTTAATCAAACACTCGGGTTACCAGATTGAATATAATATATTTTTATGGCTTGCTATTGTCTGGATAAAAACGGATTTTCGGTTCGATTTCGTCGGGAATATCTCTCTGTATAATTTGCTTTTATCGCTGAATATAATTTTATTCATCTGATAGCTCGGGTGTTTTATATCAATAGCTTGGGTGCGTAGTGTTATGGAGGCCTATTATGGATATTTATACTCAGGCGTTACAGGTAGGATATGATCACTATTTATTTGTTAATACTCAGTTATCTAACCCTACAATTAAATCAGTAAGTCAATATATTGAGTATAGAACGTGGTCAGGTCAAATTTGGCGTACTGAGGTTATTGAACGTGGGAATGCTTTCTTTCACTGGCAAGGGCATGACAGAATAAATGGTCATCGTGATACGGTGATTAATTATCTGTTGAATGGACAGCGCTGGCAGTCAACGATTACAGATTACATTTTCTTTCATTCACTGGATGGTGAAGAGGCGCAGGGACATTATGACAACGTGATTAAATACGTTTGTGCTAATAACTGTGTGTATCGAAGTGCGTTTGCGGAATATATAAAGGAATAACCAGAGAGCGCGCCACCGAGATTTCGGGCGCGCTCAGATTGTTTTCACTGGCCGTAGTAGGCTTTTGCGCCGTGTTTACGTAGGTAATGTTTATCTAACAGGGTTTGCTGCATATCCGGCAATTGCGGCGCGAGCTGGCGACAGAAGATCCCCATGTAGGCGACTTCTTCCAGCACGATGGCGTTGTGTACCGCATCTTCGGCGTTTTTTCCCCACGCAAACGGACCGTGAGAGTGCACCAGCACGCCAGGCATCTGCGAAGCGTCAATACCTTGTTTCTCAAAGGTTTCAACGATCACATTACCGGTTTCCCACTCATATTCGCCGTTGATTTCTTCCTCGGTCATTTTCCGTGTGCAGGGAATCGATCCGTAGAAATAGTCCGCATGAGTGGTACCCGTGGCTGGAATAGACTGACCCGCCTGCGCCCAGATGGTTGCATGACGCGAATGGGTATGAACAATGCCGCCAATGGTCGGGAATGCCTGATACAGCAGACGGTGCGTTGGGGTATCGGAGGAGGGTTTCTTCGCACCTTCTACAACCTCACCGGTGGCGATACTGACTACGACCATATCTTCTGCGGTCATAACGCTGTAATCGACCCCGGATGGTTTAATCACAAACACGCCGCGCTCGCGATCGACGGCACTCACGTTCCCCCAGGTCAAGGTGACCAGGTGGTGCTTAGGCAACGCCAGATTGGCTTCCAGCACCTGACGTTTGAGATCTTCTAACATGTTGATTCCTCTGTGCCGGATGGCGGGCAAGCGCAGAGCCATCCGGCAACAACATAATTAACGTTTAAAACCGTAATAGACGTCGTTCCAGCGCAGCGCGTCCTTAAAGGCCGGCAGGCGGGTATCGTTGTCGATCACGGCGATCTCGATATCGTGCATTTCAGCAAACTGGCGCATATCGTTCAGATCCAGCGCGTGGCTGAAGACGGTGTGGTGCGCGCCACCGGCCAGGATCCAGGCTTCAGATGCGGTCGGCAGATCAGGCTGGGCTTTCCACAATGCGTTAGCCACCGGCAGTTTAGGCAGGGAGTGCGGTGTTTGAACTGTGTCGATGCAGTTAACCAGCAGGCGATAGCGATCGCCAAGATCGATCAGGCTGGCAACGACTGCCGGACCAGTTTTGGTGTTGAAGATCAGACGAGCGGGATCGTCTTTGCCACCAATGCCGAGATGCTGAACGTCGAGGATCGGTTTATCTTCCACCGCGATAGACGGGCACACTTCCAGCATGTGCGAGCCGAGCACCAGATCGTTGCCTTTCTCGAAGTGGTAGGTGTAATCCTCCATAAATGAGGTGCCGCCCTGCAGACCGGTTGACATCACCTTCATGATGCGAAGCAGAGCGGCGGTTTTCCAGTCGCCTTCGCCCGCAAAGCCGTAGCCTTGCTGCATCAGACGCTGTACGGCCAGACCCGGGAGCTGTTTCAGGCCGTGTAAATCTTCAAATGTCGTGGTAAAGGCGTGGAATCCGCCCTGTTCCAGGAAGCGCTTCATCCCCAGTTCAATACGGGCCGCTTCCAGTACGTTCTGACGTTTCTCACCGTGGACTTGCGTTGCCGCCGTCATGGTGTAGGTGCTTTCATACTCATCGATTAGCGCGTTGATTTCGCCGTCGCTAATGGAGTTTACTACCTGCACCAGATCGCCTACGGCCCAGGTATTTACCGAGAAGCCGAATTTGATCTGCGCAGCGACTTTATCGCCATCGGTGACCGCGACTTCACGCATGTTGTCGCCAAAACGGCAGACTTTCAGATGGCGGGTATCCTGTTTGGACACGGCCTGGCGCATCCAGGAGCCAATGCGTTCGTGCGCTTGTTTGTCCTGCCAGTGACCGGTGACCACGGCGTGCTGCTGACGCATACGTGCGCCGATGAAGCCGAACTCACGGCCGCCGTGCGCGGTCTGGTTCAGGTTCATAAAGTCCATATCAATGCTGTCCCACGGCAGGGCGGCGTTGAACTGGGTATGGAATTGCATCAGCGGCTTGTTGAGGATAGTCAGACCGTTAATCCACATTTTGGCCGGAGAGAAAGTGTGCAGCCAGACCACCAGACCTGCGCAGCGATCGTCGTAGTTAGCGTCACGACAAATAGCGGTAATCTCGTCAGGTGAAGTACCCAGCGGTTTTAAAACCAGTTTGCAGGGCAGTTTAGCTTCAGTATTCAGCGCGTTAACGACGTGCTCGGCATGTTGGGTTACCTGACGCAGGGTTTCAGGGCCATACAGATGCTGGCTACCAATCACAAACCACACTTCATAGTTATCAAAAATCGTCATTGTCGTGTCCTTAATGTGTCAGGGTTGCCTGGTCTACCGGGGTTTGTTGCGCCGGAGCGGCAGTCGGAAGGTATTGTTGTTCAGCGCTTATCGCCCACTGCTGGTAGCGGCGGTAAAGCTGTTCAAAACGTTGAGCCTGCTCTGGTCGAGGTTGCAGCGTGTTTTCCACGGCGCTTGCCATCTGTTGCTGAGCGGCTGGGATATCGGTGTGTACTTTCGCGGCAACGGCGGCAAAGATAGCCGCACCGAGTGCGCAGCACTGGTCTGAAGCGACAATCTGTAGCGGACGGTTGAGCACGTCACAGCAGGCCTGCATGATGACCGGATTTTTACGGGCGATGCCGCCTAGCGCCATTACGTTGTTAACCGCAATGCCTTGTTCGGTGAAGCATTCCATGATGGCGCGTGCACCAAAGGCGGTGGCGGCAATCAGACCGCCGAACAGCGCTGGCGCGTCGGTTGCCAGATTCAGATCGGTAATCACTCCTTTCAGACGCTGGTTGGCATTGGGCGTACGGCGACCGTTGAACCAGTCGAGCACCACCGGCAGGTGATCCAGCGACGGATTTCTCGCCCAGGCTTCGGTTAGCGCTGGTAGCAGCTGTTTTTGGCTGGCTTTAATCTGGGTCTTCAGCTCCGGGTGCTGCGCGGCAAGCTGCTCCAGCGGCCAGCTCAGCACACGGCTAAACCAGGCATAGATATCGCCGAACGCGGACTGGCCTGCCTCGAGGCCAATAAAATGCGGCACCACGCTGCCATCAACCTGGCCGCAAATGCCTTTCACTGCGCGCTCGCCGACGCTGTGTTTGTCAGCAATCAGAATGTCGCAGGTCGACGTGCCAATGACTTTCACCAGCGTATTGGGCTGTGCGCCCGCGCCGACCGCGCCCATATGGCAGTCAAAAGCGCCGCCTGCAATCACCACGCTTTCCGGTAGTCCCAGACGCTGCGCCCACTCGGCGCACAGGGTGCCAACCGGCAGGTCGGCTGTGAAGGTATCGGTAAACATCGGGTATTGCAGATGGCGGTTGAGGATGGGGTCGAGTTCGTCAAAGAAACTGGCTGGCGGTAGACCACCCCAGCTTTCATGCCACAGGGATTTATGCCCGGCGCTGCAGCGACCGCGACGAATATCCTGTGGACGTACGGTATTAGAGAGCAGGGCCGGAACCCAGTCGCACAGTTCAATCCACGAAACCGCAGCCTCGGCAACCGCGTGGTCCTGACGAGTCACATGCAGGATTTTGGCCCAGAACCATTCGCTGGAATAAATACCGCCGATATAGCGGGAGTAATCGATCTTGCCCGGTGTGTGGCACAGACGGGTAATTTCTTCAGCTTCTTCTACTGAGGTGTGATCTTTCCACAGGACAAACATTGCATTTGGGTTTTCAGCGAACTCCGGACGCAACGCCAGTACGTTGCCGTCGGCATCGATGGGGGCCGGGGTTGAACCGGTGCTGTCAACGCCAATCCCGACCACTTCCGCACGCTGTTTAACGCTCAGTTCGGCCAGCACGGTTTTCAGCGCCGCTTCCATTGATTCAATGTAGTCGCGTGGATGATGGCGAAACTGGTTGTTTGGGCCATCGCAATACTGTCCTTCCTGCCAACGTGGGTACCACTCTACGCTGGTGGCGATTTCTTCACCGGTGGCACATTCCACTGCCAAAGCACGTACTGAATCACTGCCAAAATCGAGGCCAATTGCAATCGCCATCGTCTTACTCCATCCAAAAATACGGGTATGGATAAACAGTAGTTAGTAGGGATAAAAACCGTCAGGCAGGATTCGCTAATCTTATGGACTAAAGTGCTGTGGCATCACAAAGTGTGACGCCGTGCAAATAATCAATGTGGACATTTCTGCCGTAGTTATAGACACTTTTGTTAGCCGATTTTAACGTTGGCGCAGTACATATTTTTTACAAAGTGCTTTTCACAAGCGGGGTTGATGGTCCATTACCGCAAACACAGCGGCCCGCAGGGGCGACGGCAATGATGTCTGGCGTAATATGGACAAATTGTTTCTTAGCAGAACATAGGGAGTATTGAAATTATGGCTGAAACGCAAAACGATCCCCTGCTGCCAGGCTATTCGTTTAACGCGCATTTGGTGGCCGGATTAACCCCCATCGAGGCGAACGGATACCTGGATTTTTTTATCGACAGGCCGTTGGGTATGAAGGGCTATATCCTCAATCTCACTATCCGTGGCGAAGGGGTTATCAATAATCAGGGCAAACAATTTGTCTGTCGGCCTGGCGATATTTTGCTGTTTCCGCCCGGAGAAATTCACCACTACGGACGCCATCCTGATGCCAGTGAGTGGTATCACCAGTGGGTTTACTTTCGCCCACGCGCCTACTGGCAGGAGTGGCTGACCTGGCCGGCCATTTTTGCCCAGACTGGATTCTTTCGTCCGGATGAAGCACATCAGCCGCATTTTAACGAACTGTTTGGGCAGATAATCAACGCCGGGCAGGGAGAAGGTCGCTATTCCGAACTGCTGGCGATTAATTTACTGGAACAGTTATTGCTCCGACGTATGGAAGCCATTAATGAATCGCTACATCCCCCCATGGACAACCGCGTGCGCGACGCTTGCCAGTACATCAGTGATCACCTGGCGGACAGTAATTTTGATATTGCCAGCGTCGCACAGCACGTCTGCCTGTCGCCTTCCCGTTTGTCGCATCTGTTCCGTCAGCAGTTGGGTATCAGCGTATTAAGCTGGCGCGAGGATCAGCGTATCAGCCAGGCCAAGCTATTGCTGAGTACCACTCGTATGCCCATTGCTACGGTGGGGCGCAATGTTGGCTTTGACGATCAGCTCTATTTTTCTCGCGTTTTCAAAAAATGTACTGGCGCCAGTCCGAGCGAGTTTCGCGCTGGATGTGAATAAAAAGTGAATGATGTGTCCTGAAAGTTGTCATAACTCGCAATCTATTCAGACAATTGATGGCTTGACGAAGTTGAGACGGGTTATCAAAATCCCTGCTTCGTAAATCTGACGGACACATTATGCAAGCATTGCTGGAACACTTTATTCTTCAGTCCGCCCTGTACTCCCTGATCGCCGTACTGCTGGTGGCCTTTCTGGAGTCACTGGCGCTGGTTGGTCTGATTCTGCCCGGTACCGTGATGATGGCGGGGCTGGGGGCGCTGATTGGCAGTGGCGAACTGAACTTCTGGCATGCCTGGCTTGCGGGCATCATGGGTTGCCTGTTGGGGGACTGGATCTCTTTCTGGTTGGGCTGGCGCTTTAAAAAGCCGCTGCACCGTTGGTCGTTCATGAAAAAGAACAAGGCGTTGCTGGATAAAACCGAGCACGCGCTGCATCAGCACAGCATGTTTACCATTCTGGTGGGGCGTTTTGTGGGACCGACGCGTCCGCTGGTGCCAATGGTGGCGGGCATGCTGGATCTGCCTGTCGCTAAATTTATCGTCCCGAATATTATTGGCTGCGTGCTGTGGCCGCCGTTCTACTTCCTGCCGGGGATCCTGGCGGGGGCGGCAATTGATATTCCTTCTGAGATGCAGAGCGGGGATTTTAAATGGTTGCTGCTGGCGACGGCGCTGTTGCTATGGGTAGGGGGCTGGTTTTGCTGGCGACTGTGGCGTAGCGGCAAAGCGGCAGTCGATCGCTTAACCGCGTATTTCCCCCGCAGCCGTTTACTGTATCTGGCGCCGTTGACGCTTGGGATCGGCGTGGTCGCGCTGGTGGCGTTACTGCGCCATCCGCTGATGCCGGTGTATATTGATATTCTGCGTAAAGTCGTGGGTTTCTGACGATTCTTTTGCCGGATGGCGCTGACGCTTATCCGGCCTGGGAAATCAATCACTCGGCTTTGATGCCCAAGAGCGTCGAGGCGCTGGCCTGACCGCTTAATAACTCATCCGTTTTGCCCTGCCAGGCGATGCGCCCGTCGGCGACCACAATCGAACGGGACGCAATTCGCGCCGCATCTTCTACACTGTGGGACACCATCAGTAAGGTAAGCTGTTTATCGCGACAGACTTCAGCAACCAGCGTTAACATCTCCTGGCGCAGGGCGGGATCGAGCGCAGAGAACGGTTCATCAAGCAGCAAAATGGGTTGTTCCCGCACCAGGCAACGCGCCAGCGCTACGCGCTGTCGCTGACCGCCGGAAAGCTCACCGGGGAGGCGCTCCAGCAGTGAGTCAATCCCCATTTGCTGGGCGATGTGATGCATTTTCTCCCGCTGCGATGCGTTCAGCTTCAATCCCGGGTTAAGGCCCAGGCCGATGTTTTGCTGCACGCTCAGGTGGCTGAACAGGTTATTTTCCTGAAACAGCATCGAAACGGGGCGACGTGATGGAGGCGTGGCGGTGTGATCTTCACCTTCAATCAACATGGTACCGCTGGCAGGCGTGAGAAAGCCGGCGATCAGATTCAGCAGCGTACTTTTCCCGGCGCCGCTGGGCCCGAGGATCGCGACCTGCTCACCGCGTGCGATCGACAGCGTAAAGCGCATCGGCAAATGGTGATAAAGCCATGTGATATCAATCAGTTTTAACATTTCGACCCGGCAATTTCTCAATAACGGTAAACAGCGTAAAGCACAGGATCAGCAGCAATAACGCCGTAACTGCGCCATCCTGACTGCGATAAGAGCCAATCTGCTGATATAAATAAAACGGCAGGGTGCGGAAATCCTCATTACCAAATAGCGCAACCACGCCAAAATCGCCAATCGACAGCACGCAGGCAAAAGCCATCGCCTGCGCCAGCGGGCGCTTCAGGGCGCGCAGTTCAACCACTTTCAGGCGCGACCATCCCTCAATTCCCAACGACTGGCACAACATACTGTAGCGGGTGGTGACGTCCCGCATTGGGTTTTCCAGCACCTTCAGCGCGTAAGGGATCGCCATCAGCGCATTGGTAAAAATGACAATGCCGTCGGCTGATTCGGGGAGTCCAATGGTGTTATTGAGCAGCAGAAAGAAGCCGGTTGCCAGCACGATGCCCGGCATGGCGAGGATCATCATGCCGCTAAGTTCCAGCATCTGACCCGCCAGCACCTGCTGTCGGGCACGCAGTTCACGACTGCTCCATAACAGCATCATGGTGAGAACTACGCACAACGCACCTGCCGCCAGCGCAATGCGCAGCGAGGTTCCCAGTGCGTGCCACAGTACAGGTTGCTTAAGAACATCCAGCATATGGCGGTTAATACCATCGACAATTACCGCCAGCAGCGGCGGCAGCAGTAGCAGCAGGGCCAGAATAATCAGCAGCGCGTCTGCCAGGCGGCTGTGCAGACGATCGTCGGGATCGCGCCAGCCCTGAATCAGCGTGGTACCGGGGGCGATGGCGCGGCTCAGACGTTGACTGAAGAGCACCAGCGCTAAACAACAAACCATCTGGATCAACGCCAGCATGGCGGCGCGGGCGGGATCGTAATCAAAGTTCAGCGCCTGATAAATCGCCAGCTCGATGGTAGTGGCCTGCGGTCCGCCGCCCAGCGACAAAACGGTGGCGAAGCTGGCGAAACACAGCATAAAGATGAGCGCCGCGACGGGAAGGATTTGCCGACGCAGCCACGGCCATTCAACAAAGCGGAAGAAATGCCAGCCGCGCAGACCTAACTGAGCGGCTAACTGTCGCTGTTCGCCGGGAATATTCTCCAGCGACTGCAACAGCAGACGACTGGCCATCGGCAGATTGAAAAAGACGTGCGCCAGCAGAATGCCCTGCAGACCGTACGGCGAAAACGTCCATTCCAGCCCGAATGTATGCCAGATCGAGGCCAGCCAGCCCTGACGACCGTACACGCTAAGAATACCGAAGACCGCGACCAGCACTGGCAGGATTAACGTCATCGCGCACAGGCGCAGCAGCGCCAGTCGTCCTGGAAAACGGCGGCGATAGAGCGCTCTGGCAAGGAAAATCGCCGGGATGACCGACAGCACTGCGGATAAAAAAGCCTGCCAGAAAGAAAAGCGCACCACGTGCCACAGGTAGTCGTCTTGCCACAGTGAGAGCCACTCCCCCCGTGGGGCGTTAAACCACAGCGCCAGAAACGCGGCCAGGGCAACGGCCACCATCAGCGTGGCGGCGGTAAGCCCTGGAACCAGCCAGCCGGGAATTAACGGCTGACGGCGCGTTGCCATTCGCTAATCCATGCCTGGCGTTGAGCCGCAACCTGCTGCGGCGTAAATTCCAGCGCGGTGGCTGGCTTATTCAGTTGCTCGAATCCAGACGGTAGGGCGACCTGGGTTACCGGATACATCCAGTTGCCGGTCGGAATCGCATTCTGGAAGGCTGGAGACACCATAAACTTGAGGAATTTCTCGGCCAGTTCCGGCTGTTTGCTGGCCGCAGTACGGGCGGCGACTTCCACTTGCAAATAGTGGCCTTCGCTAAAGTTGGCTGCGGCGTAGTTGTCTTTTTTCTCGGCGATGATGTGATAGGCCGGAGAGGTGGTGTAGCTGAGTACCAGGTCGCTTTCGCCTTTCAGGAACAGGCCGTAGGCTTCACTCCAGCCCTTGGTGACCGTGACGGTTTTTGCCGAAAGCGCGCGCCAGGCCTCCGGCGCCTTATCGCCATAGACTTTTTGCATCCATAGCAGCAGGCCCAGCCCCGGCGTGCTGGTACGCGGGTCCTGATAAATGACGCGCCATTTTTGATCGCTCTCTACCAGTTCTTTCAGGCTTTTGGGCGGATTCTTCAGCTTGTTCTTATCATAAACGAAGGCGAAATAGCCGTAATCAAACGGAACGAAGGTATCGTTTTTCCAGCCGCCGGGCACGTTTACGGCTTCACTTGCTACACCGCTTTTGGCAAACAGTTTGGTTTGGGTGGCGGCTTCCAGAAGGTTGTTATCGAGGCCCAGTACGACGTCAGCTTTACTGTTTTTTCCTTCCATGCGCAGGCGGTTAAGCAGCGAGACACCATCTTCCAGCGCGACCAGTTTCAGTTCACAGTTGCAGTCAGCTTCAAAGGCTTTTTTTATTGTCGGGCCCGGGCCCCAGTCAGCTGCGAACGAGTCGTAGGTATATACTGTCAGTACAGGTTTGGCGAAAGCAGGCGCTGCGCACAGCAGTAAAAGCGGAAGACATTTTTTAAACACTTTGCACCTCATAAAGTTGGGTGGCAAAGGACTTGAGTTGCAGCCTCAAATCCCTTCGCCGGCATTATCCGGATCAGGTTCGACGGGTATCTCTCAGCCCATACACTTCATCATTCACGCTGCCTCTGTGTTGGCTGCGTTACTCGGCCCATCTCCGGGCCTCGCCCCTTCGGGGCCGCTGCAAGCAGCGTTCAAATCTGCTCCCGGCAGATTTGTCGCTCACCCCAGTCACATAGTTATCTATGCTCCTGGGGACTCACTCGCTTGCCGCCTTGATGCAGCGTGAATGATTTTGTGTATGTTTTTATTTAGCACCCCGTTGAGAACGGCGTTAGTGTAATGATTTTGTTGCTATGCGGCAATCAAGAGCCGGATCTAAGGATCCGGTGGTGCAAACCACGCTGATTTAAAATCAAACCAGCCGAGGGTGTTCATGCGTAATCCGCGCATACTGCGCTGTCCTTGAATGATGAGCCAGTGGTGGATCAGCGGCACAATGGCCTTTGTGGCGAGCAGCTGTTGGCACCATGCCGCCAGGCTCATTTCGCCCGTTCGCCAGCGGGCCGCATCGTTTTCCCAGTCCCGCGAGATACAGTTTTGCAGCAACGGGACTTCGCACAAATGGGCGAACAGCGAGAAATCCAGCGGTAGGGTAAAGTTGGCGCTGTTGAGCCAGATATCGCTGACGATTTCACCCGCATGCCATTGATCGTAGTCGATCTCCTGAATATTTAACTGTACCTGATGCTCTGCCAGCAACGTCTTCATGAGCTGCGCGATAATCCGATGTTCGATGTGATCGCGATAGTAGGTGATCGTCAGCGTTTCCAGTCCGGCGGGTTTTTCACCATGGCCGGGTTTGGCATGGTGCCAGCGGGGGAGCAAACCGTAGGCGGGAAACCACAGTCGCTGGAACTGTTCGTCGGCGTGGCAGATGAGATGGGTTGGCGAAAGAACGCGGCTAACCCAATCGCGAACCTCCTGATTAGCGCCACGGTGGGTGCGCGCATCAAACAGCAGGTAGTAGCATCCTTCCTCGAGGCGGCTTTCGATCGCCTTTTCATCCTCCGTGGGGCCTTTTAGCGTCAACCCACCGCCAGGCTCTTCACCGATATCGGGTAAAACCCAAACGTTAACTTCGTCGATCAGCGCCCGGTAGCCAAAATAATCATCAAATGCATGAATTTTCAGTTGGTTATTGGTATTGCGCATCACCGCATAGGGACCAGTGCCAATTGGGTGGCTGGAGAAGTTGCTGAGCGTCTCCCATTCTCGCGGCAGGATCATGGCGGGGACTTGCCCCAATAGCCAGGGAAGCCAGCGGTCGGGTTGGGCGAGATGGATATCCAGCGTCCAGGCCGTGGGAGAAACGATCTGCGTGATGTGCGAGTACAGCGGCAGGGCGTTAATGCGCATCAGCGAGGTGATGACATCTTCCATTTCCAGTTCGCGGCCATGATGAAAATGAATCCCCGGACGCAGGAAGAATCGCCAGTGTAAAGGTGAAATTTGCTGCCAGTGATGGGCGATGTCCGCTTCCAGTTCCCCATTTTCCTCATTTACCCGAATTAAGGCGCTGAAGATTTGCCGGGCGATATGAGTTTCTGAACGGCGTAGCGCCGTACCGGGAAGCAGGTTGTGCATGGGACGATAATAGAGAACGCGCATGATGTGCCGCCCCTGGCGAAAACTGCGCCCCAGGTGAGAAACCAGCATCTGTCGTACGGCCGTTTTGTCACCGACCAACTGCACCAGTTGATCGATGCGATCCTGTTCCAGCAGGTCTTCTGCCCGCTGCTGCTGGAGTGCCAGCCCGGTATAGAGGAAAGTCAGGCGCGAGCGTTTACCTCGCCCAACTTCGGCTTCCCACGTTAACCAACCGCGTTCTTGCATGGTATTGAGCAGGGTACGCATATGGCGGCGCGAACAACTCAGCAGCTCCGCCAGCTCGTTCAGCGTCGTGTCTTGCGTTTTGCCGTCACAGCATTGCCACAGACGGATGAACTGTTGTTGCAGACGACCAGAAGACATAAAAGGGGAACTCCTGCGAAAAACTCAGCAATTTTATTATCCCTATATTAAGCCAATAATAGATTCCGATGAAGCGATGAGACAACGAAGGGGTCATCTATGCGTCAGTTCTGGTTGAAATACTTTACCGCGACGGAAAAATCGTCCTGGTTGGCTTGCCTGAGCGCACCGCAGCGCTTAAAGATGCTCGAAGAACTGATGCAGTGGGAGGTGACAGCCTGACTCCTGAATTGGGAATTGCAGACATCATGTGTGACTGAGTATTGGTGTTAATCGCCGCGCCAGCAGATAATCACTGCTGGCTTTTTTTGTTTCTGCTGCGCTAAAAGGAACTGTAATGCTCTGGATTATGACCATGGGACGGCGCCTCAACGGCGTTTACGCGGCATTTATGCTGGTCGCTTTTATGATGGGCGTAGCAGGTGCATTGCAGGCACCCACGCTGAGCTTGTTCCTGAGCCGTGAAGTCGGGGCGCAGCCGTTTTGGGTCGGGCTGTTTTATACCGTCAATGCGATTGTCGGGATTGTTGTCAGCCTTGGCCTCGCGAAACGATCCGACAGCCAGGGCGACAGGCGCAAGCTGATCATGTTCTGCTGCCTGATGGCAATCGGAAACGCGCTGCTGTTTGCGTTTAATCGCCACTATCTCACGCTTATCACCTGCGGTGTGCTGCTGGCCTCGCTGGCGAATACCGCCATGCCGCAGCTGTTTGCGCTGGCGCGGGAATACGCTGATAACTCCGCGCGTGAAGTGGTGATGTTTAGCTCGGTGATGCGTGCGCAGCTTTCGCTGGCCTGGGTAATTGGACCGCCGCTGGCCTTCATGCTGGCGCTGAATTACGGCTTTACGGCGATGTTTTCCATTGCCGCAGGGATTTTCGCCATTAGCCTGGTGCTGATTGCGCTGATACTGCCGTCTGTCACGCGGGTGGAGCAACCTGTTGACGTACCGCTGGAACAGACCGGTGGTTGGCAGGACAAAAATGTGCGCATGTTGTTTATTGCCTCCACGCTGATGTGGACCTGCAATACCATGTACATCATCGATATGCCGCTGTGGATAAGCCTTGAGCTGGGGTTACCGGACAAGCTGGCCGGTATACTGATGGGGACGGCGGCTGGGCTGGAAATTCCGGCGATGATCCTGGCGGGCTACTATGTGAAGCGCTTTGGTAAACGGCGAATGATGATCGCGGCCGTCGCGGCGGGCGTACTGTTTTATCTTGGTTTGATCTTCTTTCACAGCCGCACGGCGCTGCTGGTGCTGCAACTATTTAATGCAGTATTTATCGGTATCATCGCCGGGATAGGAATGCTGTGGTTTCAGGACCTTATGCCCGGGCGTGCGGGGTCAGCGACCACATTATTTACCAACAGTATTTCAACGGGGGTCATTCTCGCGGGAGTGATTCAGGGGGCTGTTGCGCAAAGCTACGGTCACTTTGCCGTCTATTGGGGGATTGCGGCGATTTCTGTGGTCACGCTGGTGATGACCGGGCGGGTAAAGGACGTTTGATTTTTTGTAGTGCCGGATGGCAGCTTACGCCTTATCCGGCACCACAAGGACTAGCGCATAAACGCTGGCTGCTTGTCTTCGTACTCGGTGATGGCCGCTTCATGCTGCAGCGTCAGCCCGATGCTGTCCAGACCGTTCAGCATGCAGTGGCGGCGGAAGTCGTCGATTTTAAAGCTGTAGGACTTATCGCCCGCTTTCACCACCTGCGCTTGCAGATCCACTTCAAATTTAATGCCCGGATTGGCTTTCACCAGGGCGAACATTTCATCTACCTGCGCGTCGCTCAAGGTCACCGGCAGCAGTTGGTTATTGAAGCTGTTGCCGTAGAAGATGTCAGCGAAGCTTGGCGCGATCACTACTTTAAAGCCGTAATCGGTCAGCGCCCATGGCGCATGTTCACGGGAAGAGCCGCAGCCAAAGTTTTCCCGCGCCAGCAGAATTGACGCGCCTTTATATTCCGGGAAGTTCAGTACGAACTCTGGGTTAGGCTGTTGCCCTTTTTCATCCAGAAAACGCCAGTCGTTAAACAGATGAGCGCCAAAACCGGTGCGCGTAACCTTCTGCAAAAACTGTTTGGGAATAATCGCGTCGGTATCCACGTTGGCGGCATCCAGTGGGACAACCAGGCCGGTATGTTGGGTAAATTTCTCTGCCATGGTAGTTTCCTTATTTGATGCTGCGAATGTCGGCAAAATGACCGGTAACGGCGGCAGCGGCGGCCATGGCCGGGCTGACTAAATGCGTGCGACCACCGCGGCCCTGGCGGCCTTCAAAGTTACGGTTGCTGGTGGATGCACAGCGCTCGCCTGGGTTCAGGCGGTCATTGTTCATGGCCAGACACATGGAACAGCCCGGTAAACGCCATTCAAACCCGGCTTCGATGAAGATCTTGTCCAGACCTTCCGCTTCAGCCTGCGCTTTCACCGGACCAGAACCCGGCACAACCAGCGCCTGTACGCCTGGCGCAACTTTGCGCCCTTTGGCGATTTGGGCCGCAGCGCGTAAATCTTCAATACGCGAGTTGGTACAGGAACCGATAAACACTTTATCAATAGCCACTTCTGTTAACGGAATACCCGGTTTCAGCCCCATATATGCCAGCGCTTTTTCAGCCGATGCGCGCTCAACGGGATCGGAAAATGACGCCGGGTCGGGAATATTATCGTTCACCGAGATGACCTGACCCGGGTTCGTACCCCAAGTGACCTGCGGTGCGATCTCTTCTGCCTGCAGGGTAACGACGGTATCAAACGTCGCGTTGTCGTCGGTTTTCAGCGTTTTCCAGTACGCAACCGCGTTGGTAAAATCCTCCCCCTTCGGTGCGTGTAAACGACCCTGCACATAGTTAAAGGTGGTTTCATCCGGTGCGACCAGACCTGCTTTGGCGCCCATTTCAATGGCCATGTTGCACAGGGTCATACGGCCTTCCATGCTCAGCGCACGGATGGCTTCGCCACAAAATTCAACGACGTGTCCGGTACCGCCTGCACTACCGGTTTTACCGATAATAGCCAGCACGATATCTTTGGCGGTAATGCCAGGTGCTGCTGTGCCGTTAACTTCAATCTTCATGGTTTTGGCACGCCCCTGTTTCAGGGTCTGCGTCGCCAGAACGTGTTCAACTTCAGAGGTGCCAATACCAAAGGCCAGCGCGCCAAACGCGCCGTGTGTGGCGGTGTGGGAGTCGCCGCAAACGATGGTCATACCCGGCAACGTTACGCCTTGCTCAGGCCCCATCACGTGAACGATCCCCTGATACGGGTGGTTCAGGTCGTACAGTTCGACGCCAAATTCATTGCAGTTTTTGATCAATTCCTGCATCTGAATGCGCGCCATTTCGCCGGAAGCGTTAATGTCTTTGGTTTGCGTGGAGACGTTATGGTCCATGGTGGCAAAGGTTTTACCCGGCTGGCGCACCTGACGGCCATGCGCACGCAGGCCATCAAACGCCTGCGGAGAGGTCACTTCATGCACCAGATGTCTGTCGATATACAACAGCGGGGTTTCGTTTTGCGCTTCGTAGACGACGTGCGCATCGAACAATTTTTCGTATAACGTTTTGGCCATGATTACACCCCTTCTGCGACGTAACGGGCAATAATGTCACCCATTTCATCGGTACCGACTGCGGCAGCGCCACGGGCTAAGTCACCGGTGCGAATGCCTTCTTCTAATGCGCGGTTGATGGCGCTCTCAATTGCGGTTGCCGCATCATTGGCGTCCAGGCTGTAGCGCAGCAGCAGCGCCAGCGAAAGGATTTGTGCGATAGGGTTAGCAATGTTTTTCCCGGCGATATCCGGAGCGGAGCCGCCAGCGGGCTCGTACAGACCAAAGCCCTGCTCATTCAGGCTGGCGGACGGTAACATCCCCATTGATCCGGTGATCATGGCGCATTCGTCAGACAGAATGTCGCCAAACAAGTTGGAGCACAGCAGCACGTCGAACTGGGATGGATCTTTGATCAACTGCATCGTCGCGTTGTCGATGTACATATGCGCCAGCTCAACGTCCGGATATTCATTAGCAATTTCATTGACGATTTGGCGCCACAGAATAGACGTTTGCAGTACGTTGGCTTTATCAATCGACGTGACTTTGCGGCGACGCTGGCGAGCAGATTCAAACGCGATACGTGCGATACGCTCGATCTCGAAACGGTGATAAACCTCGGTATCAAAGGCTTTTTCATGTTGTCCGCTGCCTTCGCGGCCTTTTGGCTGACCGAAGTAGATACCGCCGGTCAGTTCGCGTACGCACAGGATGTCGAAACCGTTCGCGGCAATATCTGCGCGCAGAGGGCAAAATGCTTCCAGACCCTGGTACAGCTTAGCCGGGCGCAGGTTGCTGAATAATTTGAAGTGTTTACGCAACGGCAGCAGCGCGCCGCGTTCAGGCTGCTGATTGGGTGGCAGATTTTCCCATTTCGGGCCGCCAACGGAGCCAAACAGAATGGCGTCAGCTTGCTCACAGCCTTCAACCGTCGCAGGCGGCAGCGGCTGACCATGGTTATCGATAGCGGCACCCCCCACGTCGTAGTGGCTGGTGGTAATGCGCATGTTAAAACGGTTGCGGATTGCGTCCAGTACCTTCAGGGCTTGCGCCATCACTTCCGGGCCAATACCGTCGCCCGGCAAAACAGCAATATGATAATTCTTCGACATCACACGGTTTCCTTGTTGTTCTCGTTGTTCTGAGCTTTGCGTTGCAATTCTTTTTCGACTTCTTCGGCGCGCCAAATGTTGTTCAGCACATGAACCATCGCTTTCGCGGACGATTCGACGATATCTGTTGCCAGACCGACGCCGTGGAAGCGGCGACCGTTATAATTAGCAACGATATCCACCTGGCCCAGCGCATCTTTACCGTGCCCTTTGGCGGTCAGGCTGTATTTCACCAGTTCGATGTTGTACTCGGTCACACGGTTGATGGCCTGATAAATGGCATCGACCGGACCGTTACCGTTCGCCGCTTCGGCTTTGACTTCTTCACCGCAGGCCAGCTTGACGGAGGCGGTGGCGATGTCATTTGAGCCGGACTGCACGCTGAAGTAATCCAGACGGAAATGCTCCGGCTCTTCCTGCTGTTTATTAATAAAGGCCAGCGCTTCCAGGTCGTAATCAAATACCTGACCTTTTTTATCCGCCAGCTTCAGGAATGCGTCGTACAGGTTGTCCAGGTTGTATTCATTCTCTTTATATCCCATCTCGTCCATACGGTGTTTCACCGCGGCGCGTCCGGAACGGGAAGTCAGGTTCAACTGCACCTGGTTCAGACCGATGGATTCAGGCGTCATGATTTCGTAGTTTTCACGATTTTTCAGTACGCCGTCCTGATGGATGCCAGAGGAGTGGGCAAAGGCGCCGCTACCGACAATGGCTTTGTTGGCCGGAATGGGCATGTTGCAGATTTGGCTGACTAACTGACTGGTACGCCAGATTTCCTGGTGATTAATGCGGGTCTGTACGTTCAGGATATCTTTGCGCACTTTGATCGCCATGATCACTTCTTCCAGTGAGCAGTTACCGGCGCGTTCGCCGATACCGTTCATCGCGCCTTCCACCTGGCGAGCACCGGCGTGGACGGCCGCCAACGCGTTGCCAACGCCCAGACCTAAATCATCATGGGTGTGCACGGAGATGATGGCTTTATCGATATTCGGTACGCGTTCATACAGACCAGAAATGATTGCTCCGAATTCGAAAGGCATGGTGTAGCCAACGGTATCGGGGATATTGATAGTTTTGGCTCCCGCATTAATCGCGGCTTCGACCACGCGGGCCAGATCGGCAATAGGGGTACGGCCAGCATCCTCGCATGAGAACTCCACGTCATCCGTATAATTACGCGCACGCTTCACCATGTAGACTGCTCGCTCGATCACTTCATCCAACGTGCTGCGCAATTTCGTCGCGATATGCATCGGCGAGGTGGCGATGAACGTATGAATGCGGAAAGCCTCAGCGACCTTCAGAGATTCTGCGGCAACGTCGATATCTTTTTCTACGCAGCGGGCTAAGGCGCAAACGCGGCTGTTCTTCACCTGACGAGCGATGGTTTGTACGGACTCAAAGTCACCCGGTGAAGAGACCGGAAAACCGACCTCCATCACGTCAACGCCCATACGCTCGAGGGCCAGCGCAATCTGCAGTTTTTCTTTCACACTCAGGCTCGCCTGTAACGCCTGTTCACCGTCACGTAAGGTGGTATCGAAAATAATGACTTGCTGGCTCATGGTTTAGGTCCTTGGTCTTTAGGGCGCCTTGCTTCGAGCATAAAAAAACCCGCGCAACGGCGCGGGTTTTTTGTCTTAACTGGAGCTGACTTAATGCTGAATGTCGTCCACCAGTCTACCGCGCAATGAGAATGCGTTTAGTAGTAGTAGACCGATAAAACGAGCAATGTAAGTCATCAATCAAGCTCCAGGCGAATGCGATATGCTTTTAGTGGTACTGGATATGAAGACTGATGTCAACCCCATTCCCTGCAAATGCTCCCGTTAAGGGGGGAAAGTTTATGATAAACTTAAGCGAATTGTGCTGAATTTCTCAGGGTATATAAAATTAATCATCTGATCGTTGAACATGTTTTTCACGGTTTGACATATTTAAGCATATTTATTTGCATTTATGGTCACGAAGAACTGAAGATAACGACTCATTTGGGATTTCATATCTTTATGATTTATCAGGTTTTATATTCATTCTGAATGGATGAAACCAATGTGTTACCCAATAATTGATAAATTAATGTTAACTTTTAATGTGTTAATAATAGAAATGTTTAATTAAAACTTAAATACGTATTCACTGTGCGTATGATTGTGTATTCGTCACGCTTATGGTTATATTGTTTTCGAAATTTAAACATATGAATCATCGCGCAGTGACATCTGCCGCACTACGCTTGTGGTGTTCTTTTGTACATTTAGATTTGTGCCTTTATGTTTTCCTAATTTTAATGTTTTTCCTTTTTCTTATTTTATATGCATGGTAAATCATATTAACGGAGATTATTTCTGCACTCCGTCTGGGAAAAGGGAGTTTAGAGTGACAGTGGAGTTAAATATGCCAGAAGTAAAAATAATAGATAAATCTAATCTCATAGAGATGGGGAAGCCACAGCTTCGCATGGTTGATCTTAATTTATTAACTGTTTTTGATGCGGTGATGCAGGAACAAAATATTACGCGTGCTGCACATACGCTGGGGATGTCGCAACCCGCTGTCAGTAATGCGGTCGCACGCCTGAAAGTCATGTTTAACGATGAGCTTTTTGTTCGTTATGGCCGTGGAATCCAGCCGACAGCAAGAGCCTTCCAGCTGTTTGGCTCCGTTCGTCAGGCATTGCAATTAGTGCAGAATGAACTGCCTGGTTCCGGCTTTGAACCTACCAGCAGCGAGCGTGTATTCAATCTTTGCGTATGCAGTCCATTGGATAATATTCTAACTTCGTTGATTTATAATCGAGTTGAACAAGTCGCGCCGAACATTAATGTCGTTTTTAAATCTTCACTAAATCTAAATACCGAGCACCAATTACGTTATCAGGAAACTGAGTTTGTTATTAGCTATGAAGAATTCCGTCGTCCGGAATTTACCAGTGTTCCGTTATTCAATGACGAAATGGTGTTAGTGGCAAGCAAAAAACATCCGCGCATTAGTGGCCCATTGCTGGAAAGCAATCTCTATCATGAACAGCATGCCGTGGTTTCGCTCGATCGCTTCGCCTCATTCAGCCAGCCGTGGTATGACACACCGGATAAACAATCCTGCGTGGCTTATCAGGGAATGGCATTAATCAGCGTGCTTAATATTGTGTCGCAAACGCACCTGGTCTCTATTGCGCCGCGTTGGTTGGCGGAAGAGTTCGCCGATTCTTTAGAACTGCAGATATTGCCTTTACCTTTAAAATTGAACAGCCGCACATGTTATCTTTCCTGGCATGAGGCTGCGGGGCGCGATAAAGGACATCAATGGATGGAAGAACTGTTGGTCTCCGTCTGTAAGAAGTAGCCGCTGGCAGAATAAATCGGGGAATACATCTGGTTTATTCTGCTTTTATCTTTATATCTAAAATTTTGTGCTGAACTCGACTTTTTACGTATGTCCGAAAGTGTAAAAAAATAGACTAATTGCTGTAAGTCCCCCTTTTTAAGCGATTATTTATCATATCAATTGCTTATGCTGGTTTAATTCTCCATTTATTCAATTCTTACCTCCGTTTTATTCTTATTTACTCCAGTGCCACCCCTTCGGAGTCAATTGCCATGCGTCATCGTCAGCGGTTAATGTGTTGTTAAACCGTAATTCATTATAAGAGTGAGGCAAGCCATGGAGATGTTGTCTGGAGCCGAGATGGTCGTCCGATCGCTTATCGATCAGGGCGTGAAGCAGGTATTCGGTTATCCCGGGGGGGCCGTCCTCGATATTTATGATGCACTGCATACGGTCGGCGGTATTGATCATGTGTTAGTCCGTCATGAGCAAGCCGCGGTACATATGGCTGATGGCCTGGCGCGTGCCACGGGAGAAGTGGGCGTCGTTTTGGTCACTTCCGGACCAGGGGCAACCAATGCGATCACCGGGATTGCAACGGCATATATGGATTCCATTCCGCTGGTGATCCTCTCTGGCCAGGTCGCCACCTCCCTGATTGGCTACGATGCCTTCCAGGAGTGCGACATGGTGGGTATATCCCGCCCGGTGGTAAAACACAGTTTTCTGGTTAAACAAACGGAAGATATCCCGCAGGTGCTGAAAAAAGCCTTCTGGCTGGCGGCAAGCGGTCGTCCGGGGCCGGTGGTGGTGGATTTGCCGAAAGATATTCTGAATCCGGCGAAAAAACTGCCTTATAGCTGGCCGGAGTCGGTGAGTATGCGTTCGTATAACCCGACAACGACCGGGCACAAAGGACAGATAAAACGTGCTTTGCAGACGCTGGTCGCGGCGAAGAAACCGGTTGTCTATGTTGGTGGTGGCGCGGTGAATGCCGCCTGTCACGAACAACTGGGGCAAATTGCCGAAGCACTTAATCTGCCGGTTGTCTCCTCGCTGATGGGGTTAGGCGCGTTTCCGGCCACGCATCGCCAGGCGCTGGGAATGTTGGGCATGCATGGTACTTACGAAGCGAATATGACCATGCATCATTCTGATGTGATCTTTGCCGTCGGCGTTCGTTTTGACGATCGAACGACCAATAATCTGGCAAAATATTGCCCGAATGCGACCGTGCTGCATATTGACATCGATCCGACCTCTATTTCAAAAACCGTCACTGCGGATATTCCGATTGTGGGCGATGCTCGCCTGGTGCTGGATCAGATGCTTGAACTGCTGCCGCAGGAGAAATCGCAGCAGCCGCTGGATGATAACCGTGACTGGTGGCAACAGATCGAACACTGGCGCGCTCGTCAGTGCCTGAAATACGACACGCAAAGTGAAAGTATTAAACCGCAGGCGGTGATTGAAACCATCTGGCGTCTGACGAAAGGGGATGCATACGTGACCTCTGACGTTGGCCAGCATCAAATGTTTGCCGCACTTTACTATCCGTTCGATAAACCACGCCGCTGGATTAACTCAGGCGGCCTCGGCACCATGGGATTCGGTTTACCCGCGGCGTTAGGGGTGAAAATGGCGCTGCCGGATGAAACAGTGGTGTGCGTCACCGGGGATGGCAGCATTCAGATGAACATCCAGGAACTGTCGACGGCGCTGCAATATGAGCTACCGGTACTGGTGCTCAACCTTAACAACCGCTATCTCGGCATGGTCAAACAGTGGCAGGACATGATTTACTCCGGGCGTCACTCCCAGTCTTACATGCAGTCGCTACCTGATTTTGTGCGCCTTGCTGAAGCTTATGGGCATATCGGTATCCAGATTAATCATCCAGGCGAACTGGAGAGCAAGCTGGGCGAAGCGCTGGAACATGTGCGTAACCATCGCCTGGTGTTTGTTGATGTCACCGTCGACGGCAGTGAGCATGTCTACCCGATGCAGATTCGTGGGGGCGGGATGGACGAAATGTGGTTAAGTAAAACGGAGAGGACCTGATTATGCGCCGGATATTATCAGTATTGCTGGAAAACGAGTCGGGTGCATTGTCACGTGTGATTGGCCTCTTCGCCCAGCGCGGATACAACATTGAAAGCCTGACCGTCGCGCCGACTGACGACCCGACCTTATCGCGGATGACGATTCAAACGGTAGGGGATGAGAAAGTCCTGGAGCAGATCGAAAAGCAGCTACACAAACTGGTGGATGTTCTGCGCGTCAGCGAACTGGGGCAGGGCGCCCACGTTGAACGAGAAATCATGCTGGTGAAAATCCAGGCTAGCGGCTATGGCCGGGAAGAGGTGAAACGCAACACGGAGATATTCCGTGGGCAAATCATCGATGTTACGCCGTCGATCTACACCGTACAGCTGGCGGGCACCAGCGATAAGCTGGATGCGTTTCTGGCAACGCTACGGGAAGTCGCCAAAATCGTGGAAGTTGCCCGTTCCGGCGTGGTGGGGCTTTCCCGCGGCGATAAAATTATGCGCTAACGCTTACCAGACCTACGCGAGATGCATTGGCTATCGGTTGCTTTTTTTTGCGAAATCAGCAGTAACCAGAGACAAAAGCGGTTGCCGCAGTCATTATTCTGCGCTTAGATGTTAAGAAGTTTAACCCATGCCATCTCAAAGGTTATGGTTTGTACATTTTACGCAAGGGGCAATTGTGAAACTGGATGAAATCGCTCGGTTGGCCGGCGTTTCGCGAACGACTGCAAGCTACGTTATTAACGGCAAAGCAAAGCAATACCGCGTAAGCGACAAAACGGTTGAAAAAGTCATGGCGGTGGTGCGTGAGCATAATTACCATCCGAATGCCGTGGCGGCCGGGCTGCGTGCTGGACGCACACGTTCTATCGGGCTGGTGATCCCGGATCTCGAGAACACGAGCTATACCCGGATTGCAAACTATCTGGAGCGCCAGGCGCGTCAGCGCGGGTATCAACTACTGATTGCCTGCTCTGAAGATCAGCCGGATAACGAAATGCGCTGTATTGAGCATCTTTTACAACGTCAGGTTGATGCCATTATCGTTTCGACTTCCTTGCCGCCTGAACATCCGTTTTATCAGCGCTGGGCGAACAGTTCATTCCCGATTGTGGCGCTGGATCGCGCGCTGGATCGTGAACATTTCACCAGCGTGGTGGGCGCTGACCAGGATGATGCGCAGATGCTGGCGGAGGAGTTACGTAAATTCCCTGCTGAAACCGTGCTCTATCTGGGGGCTCTTCCTGAATTGTCCGTCAGTTTCCTGCGCGAACAGGGTTTCCGTACCGCGTGGAAGGACGATCCACGTGAAGTGCATTTTCTCTATGCCAACAGCTATGAGCGGGAGGCGGCCGCGCAGTTATTTGATAAATGGCTGGAAACGCATCCAATGCCTCAGGCGCTGTTTACCACGTCGTTTGCCCTGTTGCAGGGGGTGATGGATGTGACCCTGCGCCGCGACGGGCAGTTACCGTCTGATTTAGCGATTGCGACTTTTGGCGACCACGAGCTGCTCGACTTCCTGCAGTGCCCGGTACTGGCGGTGGCGCAGCGCCATCGAGATGTCGCGGAACGCGTGCTGGAGATTGTGTTGGCAAGCCTGGATGAGCCGCGTAAACCCAAACCAGGTTTAACGCGTATACGGCGTAATCTGTACCGTCGCGGTATTCTAAGCCGTAACTAAGTTGCCTCAATTGATGATGTCGGCGGATAAGCCTCTGACATCATCAATTATCCCGTTCTCGGAAATAACCGCATTATAATTAAGAATATTCTTTAGAATTATCTGAAATTGATTCTTCTATTATGCCGAATTAAAAATGCAACTATCCATTTTTGGGTAATTGAGACGTAACGATGCGTTACGGTTGTATTATTTTGTTACAAGCATGTAGGGATTTGCCGAATTAACAAACACTTTACTGGTGTGTTGCGACAATCTCGCCCTTATCTCGCTCCTGTGCGGCGTACAGACTGATTAACTGGTACTGTTATCTCGCTGCATATTGTCCTAAAATGCCGCTCGCGTCGCAAACTGACACTTTATATTTTTCTTTTGATGATATTCAGTTGTTTTAAACAATCATGAGTTGTTGGATTTTTTTCTTACAAATATTCATGACGTTAATTTGCTTCGTTTGCTGTACGGAATTTGTTCAACGCTGATATTAGCCGTAAACAATGGGTTTTTTGCTCCGCTAAGCGCCGTGACTTGCTTGACAAGGTTTTCCTCCGCTCCGTAAACTCCTTTAAGTGGGAATTTGTGGGATAAAGTGGTAATCGGGGGTGAGGCTGGCATGTTCCGGGGAGCAACGTTAGTTAATCTCGACAGTAAAGGGCGCTTATCTGTGCCTACCCGTTATCGGGATCAACTGCTCGAGAGCGCTACCGGTCAAATGGTTTGCACCATTGACATCCATCACCCGTGCCTGCTGCTGTACCCCCTGCCTGAATGGGAAATTATCGAGCAGAAGTTATCGCGTCTGTCGAGCATGAATCCAGTTGAGCGTCGCGTACAGCGCCTGTTGTTGGGTCATGCTAGCGAATGTCAGATGGATAGCGCTGGCCGATTATTGATAGCGCCCATTCTGCGGCAACACGCAGGGCTAACGAAAGAAGTGATGCTGGTTGGGCAGTTCAATAAGTTTGAGCTGTGGGATGAAACGACCTGGTATCAACAGGTCAAGGAAGATATCGACGCTGAGCAGTCTGTTACCGGCGCGCTGTCGGAACGATTGCAGGATTTGTCTCTATAAAATGATGGAAAATTATAAACATACAACGGTGTTGCTGGATGAAGCCGTAAACGGCCTGAATATTCGTCCAGACGGCATCTACATTGACGGGACATTTGGTCGCGGTGGTCACTCACGTCTGATCCTCTCGCAACTTGGCGAAGCGGGGCGTTTACTGGCCATCGATCGCGATCCGCAGGCGATTGCCGTTGCAAAGACGATTACCGATCCCCGTTTTTCCATCGTCCATGGTCCTTTTTCTGCGCTGGCTGATTATGTCGCCGAGCGCGGACTTACCGGTAAGATCGACGGGATTCTTCTCGATCTTGGGGTTTCTTCTCCACAGCTTGATGATGCTGAGCGCGGATTCTCATTTATGCGTGACGGTCCGTTAGATATGCGTATGGACCCAACACGCGGTCAGTCAGCGGCCGAATGGCTGCAAACCGCCGATGAAGCAGACATTGCCTGGGTGATTAAAACCTTTGGCGAAGAGCGCTTCGGCAAACGTATTGCTCGCGCCATCGTAGAGCGCAACCGCATCGAACCGATGACCCGCACTAAAGAGCTGGCGGAAGTGATTGCGGCGGCAATGCCGGTGAAAGACAAATTCAAACATCCCGCGACCCGTACCTTCCAGGCGGTGCGCATTTGGGTGAACAGTGAACTGGAGGAGATAGAGCAGGCGCTAAAAAGCTCGCTCAGCGTGCTGGCACCAGGTGGTCGCCTTTCGGTAATCAGTTTCCATTCGCTTGAAGATCGCATTGTGAAACGCTTTATGCGCGAACAAAGCCGTGGTCCTCAGGTTCCGGCTGGAATACCGATGACCGAAGCGCAGATCAAAAAGCTGGGCGGCCGTGAGTTAAGAGCACTAGGCAAGATGATGCCGGGTGAAGAAGAGGTAGCTGAAAATCCTCGTGCCCGTAGTTCAGTTCTGCGTATTGCAGAGAGGACGAACGCATGATCAGCAGAGTGACAGAAGCCCTCAGCAAAGTTAAAGGATCGTTAGGAAGCAACGAGCGCCATGCCTTGCCTGGCGTGATCGGTGACGATCTTTTGCGGTATGGGAAGCTGCCACTCTGCCTGTTCATTTGCATTATTTTGACGGCGGTTACCGTCGTGACAACAGCACACCATACGCGGTTACTGACCGCGCAGCGTGAGCAGCTGGTTCTGGAGCGAGATGCGTTGGATATCGAATGGCGCAACTTGATCCTTGAGGAGAACGCGCTCGGCGACCATAGCCGTGTTGAACGGATCGCAACGGAAAAGCTGCAAATGCAGCATGTTGATCCCTCACAAGAAAATATCGTAGTACAAAAATAAGGATAAACGCGACGCATGAAAGCAGCGGCAAAAACGCACAAGCCAAAACGCCAGGAAGAACAAGCCAACTTTATCAGTTGGCGTTTTGCGTTACTGTGCGGCTGTATTTTGCTGGCACTGGGTTTTCTGCTGGGGCGCGTTGCCTGGCTGCAAATCATCGCGCCGGACATGCTGGTGCGTCAGGGCGATATGCGCTCTCTGCGCGTACAGGAAGTGTCCACATCGCGCGGGATGATTACCGACCGTTCAGGTCGTCCGCTGGCGGTGAGCGTTCCGGTTAAGGCGATTTGGGCCGACCCAAAAGAGGTGCATGACGCAGGCGGCGTAAGCGTTGGTGAACGCTGGAGAGCGCTGTCGACCGCGCTGAATCTCCCGCTCGATCAACTGGCTTCCCGCATTAACGCCAACCCGAAAGGGCGCTTTATCTATCTGGCGCGTCAGGTAAACCCTGACATGGCTGACTACATCAAAAAACTGAAGCTGCCAGGCATTCACCTGCGCGAAGAATCCCGCCGTTACTATCCTTCCGGAGAAGTGACCGCTCACCTTATCGGCTTTACTAACGTCGACAGCCAGGGGATTGAAGGCGTTGAGAAGAGCTTCGACAAATGGCTCACCGGGCAACCGGGCGAACGTATTGTACGTAAAGACCGTTATGGCCGCGTCATTGAGGATATTTCCTCAACCGACAGCCAGGCGGCGCATAACCTTGCGCTAAGTATCGATGAGCGTTTACAGGCGCTGGTCTACCGCGAACTGAATAACGCCGTGGCGTTTAACAAGGCGGAGTCAGGCAGTGCGGTACTGGTGGATGTGAACACCGGTGAAGTGCTGGCGATGGCCAACAGCCCGTCCTACAACCCGAACAATCTCACCGGTACGCCGAAGGATGCGATGCGTAACCGTACGATTACCGACGTTTTTGAACCGGGTTCCACCGTCAAACCGATGGTGGTGATGACGGCGCTGCAGCGTGGCGTGGTTCGCGAAAATACCGTACTTAACACTATCCCTTACCGAATTAATGGCCATGAAATCAAAGACGTGGCGCGTTATAGCGAATTGACCCTCACCGGGGTTTTGCAGAAGTCGAGTAACGTCGGTGTTTCCAAGCTGGCGTTAGCGATGCCGTCCTCAGCGTTAGTAGACACTTACTCACGTTTTGGGCTGGGAAAAGCGACCAATTTGGGGTTGGTCGGAGAACGCAGTGGCTTATATCCTCAAAAACAACGGTGGTCTGACATAGAGAGGGCCACCTTCTCTTTCGGCTACGGGCTAATGGTAACGCCGTTACAGTTAGCGCGAGTCTATGCAACGATCGGCAGCTATGGCGTTTATCGGCCACTGTCGATCACCAAAGTTGACCCTCCTGTTCCGGGCGAGCGTATCTTCCCGGAATCAACCGTGCGTACCGTGGTGCACATGATGGAAAGCGTGGCGCTGCCCGGCGGCGGCGGCGTGAAGGCGGCGATTAAAGGCTATCGTATCGCCATTAAAACCGGTACGGCGAAGAAAGTAGGGCCGGATGGCCGCTACATCAACAAATACATTGCTTATACCGCAGGCGTTGCGCCTGCGAGTCAGCCGCGCTTCGCGCTGGTTGTTGTTATCAACGATCCGCAGGCGGGTAAATACTACGGTGGCGCCGTTTCCGCGCCGGTCTTTGGTGCCATCATGGGCGGCGTACTGCGCACCATGAACATCGAGCCGGATGCGCTGACAACGGGCGATAAAAATGAATTTGTGAATAATCAAGGCGAGGCAACAGGTGGCAGATCGTAATTTGCGCGACCTTCTTGCTCCATGGGTGCCGGGTGCACCGGAGCGAGCTCTGCGGGAGATGACGCTCGACAGCCGTATGGCTGCATCGGGCGATCTCTTTGTCGCAGTATTGGGTCATCAGGCGGACGGGCGTCGGTATATCCCGCAGGCGATAGCGCAAGGTGTGGCTGCCATTATTGCAGAAGCAAAAGATGAAGCTACTGACGGTGAAATCCGTGAAATGCACGGCGTTCCAGTTATCTATCTCAGTCAGCTTAACGAACGTTTATCTGCACTGGCGGGCCGCTTTTACCACGAGCCTTCTGAAAAAATGCGACTGGTCGGCGTGACCGGGACCAACGGTAAAACCACCACCACCCAATTGCTGGCACAGTGGAGCCAACTGCTTGGCGAAACCAGCGCGGTGATGGGAACAGTCGGCAATGGCCTGCTGGGCAAAGTGATCCCGACGGAAAATACCACCGGCTCAGCCGTTGATGTCCAGCATGTGCTGGCGGGGCTGGTTGCACAAGGCGCAACGGTTGGCGCAATGGAAGTGTCTTCACACGGTCTGGTTCAGCATCGCGTGGCGGCGCTGAAGTTTGCCGCATCAGTATTTACTAACTTAAGCCGTGACCATCTTGATTACCACGGCGACATGGAACATTACGAAGCCGCGAAATGGCTGCTGTATTCCACGCACCATTGCGGCCAGGCCATCGTTAATGCGGATGATGAAGTCGGTCGTCGCTGGTTGGCCAAACTTCCGGATGCGGTTGCCGTATCGATGGAAGACCACATCAACCCGAACTGTCACGGTCGTTGGTTAAAGGCGATTGACGTGAATTATCACGACAGCGGGGCAACAATTCGTTTTACCTCCTCATGGGGTGACGGCGAAATTGAAAGTCGCCTGATGGGCGCGTTTAACGTCAGCAATCTGCTGTTGGCGCTGGCAACGCTGCTGGCGTTGGGATATCCGTTAGCTGATTTACTGAAAACGGCGACACAATTACAGCCAGTTTGTGGGCGCATGGAAGTGTTCAGCGCGCCGGGTAAAACCACCGTTGTGGTTGATTATGCCCATACGCCAGATGCGCTGGAAAAAGCGCTGCAGGCGGCACGTCTGCACTGTACTGGCAAACTGTGGTGCGTCTTTGGCTGCGGCGGCGATCGCGACAAAGGTAAACGTCCGTTGATGGGCGCGATTGCCGAGCAGTTTGCTGATGTTGTCGTGGTGACCGATGACAACCCGCGTACCGAAGAGCCGCGCGCCATTATTAACGACATTCTGGCGGGTATGCTGGATGCCGGACAGGCGAAAGTGATGGAAGGTCGCGCAGAGGCTGTGACAAACGCCATTATGCAGGCGAAAGAAAACGACGTGGTGCTGGTGGCCGGGAAAGGTCACGAAGACTACCAGATCGTTGGCTCGCAGCGCCTCGACTATTCTGACCGCGTCACGGCAGCGCGTCTGCTGGGAGTAATCGCATGATTAGCGTAACGCTCAGCCAACTGGCGGAGATCCTCCGTGGCGAACTGAAAGGAGCCGATCTGACTCTTGATGCGGTGACAACCGATACGCGTAAAGTTACGCCGGGCTGCCTGTTTGTCGCGCTGAAAGGCGAACGCTTTGATGCCCACGATTTCGCAGACAAGGCGCAAGAGAGCGGGGCGGGTGCGCTGCTGGTCAGCCGTCCGTTGGACACCAACCTGCCGCAGCTGATTGTTAAAGATACACGTCTGGCGTTTGGTGAACTGGCGGCATGGGTACGCGCTCAGGTTCCGGCGCGCGTTGTCGCGCTGACCGGCTCTTCCGGTAAAACGTCTGTCAAAGAGATGACCGCATCCATTCTGAGTCAGTGTGGCAACACCTTATATACCGCGGGCAACCTGAATAACGACATCGGCGTACCGATGACGCTGTTGCGCTTAAACAACGATTACGACTATGCCGTGATTGAGCTTGGCGCTAATCATCAGGGCGAAATCGCCTGGACCGTTGGCCTGACGCGTCCGGAAGCGGCGCTGGTGAACAACCTGGCAGCCGCGCATCTGGAAGGCTTTGGTTCACTGGCGGGCGTTGCGAAGGCAAAAGGTGAGATTTTTACCGGCCTGCCAGCGAACGGAATCGCCATTATGAATGCCGACAATAACGACTGGCTGAACTGGCAGAGCATTATCGGCGATCGCAAAGTCTGGCGCTTCTCCCCGAATGCGGCCAACAGCGACTTTTCGGCGGCCAATGTTCATGTGACTTCACACGGCACAGAGTTTTCTCTGCAAACGCCAACCGGAAGCATTGATGTTCTGCTGCCGCTGCCGGGTCGTCACAACATTGCTAACGCCCTGGCGGCGGCTGCGCTCTCTATGGCGGTAGGCGCGACGCACGAAGCGATTAAAGCGGGTCTGAAGGAGCTGCAAGCGGTACCGGGGCGTCTGTTCCCGATTCAACTGGCAGAAAATCAGCTACTGCTGGATGACTCCTATAACGCAAATGTCGGGTCAATGACCGCAGCGGTAAACGTGCTGTCCGAAATGCCGGGCTACCGCGTGCTGGTCGTTGGCGATATGGCAGAGCTTGGCGCGGAAAGCGAAGCATGCCACGTACAGGTGGGTGACGCTGCGAAGGCTGCAGGTATCGACCGTGTGCTGAGTACAGGGAAACTGAGTCAGGCAATTAGCCATGCCAGCGGTGTGGGTGAGCATTTTGCGGATAAAACCGCGTTGACCGCGCATCTTAAGGCGCTGATTGCAGAACATCAGATTATGACGATTTTAGTGAAGGGTTCACGTAGTGCCGCCATGGAAGAGGTAGTACGCGCATTACAGGAGAATGGGACATGTTAGTTTGGCTGGCCGAACATTTGGTCAAATATTATTCCGGCTTTAACGTCTTTTCCTATCTGACGTTTCGCGCCATCGTCAGCCTGCTGACCGCGCTGTTCATCTCTTTGTGGATGGGCCCGCGCATGATCGCCCGCTTGCAAAAAATGTCCTTTGGACAGGTCGTGCGTAACGACGGTCCGGAATCACACTTCAGTAAACGCGGTACGCCGACCATGGGCGGGATTATGATCCTTACCGCGATTGTTATCTCCGTACTGCTGTGGGCATACCCGTCGAACCCGTACGTATGGTGCGTGCTGGTGGTATTGGTCGGTTACGGCATTATCGGTTTTGTCGATGACTACCGCAAAGTGGTACGCAAAGACACCAAGGGCCTGATCGCGCGCTGGAAATACTTCTGGATGTCGGTGATTGCGCTGGGCGTGGCCTTTGCCCTGTATCTGGCTGGTAAAGATACCCCGGCCACTGAGCTGGTGGTGCCGTTCTTTAAAGACGTGATGCCGCAGTTGGGGCTGTTCTACGTGCTGCTGGCGTACTTCGTGATTGTGGGTACTGGCAACGCGGTCAACCTCACCGATGGTCTGGATGGTCTGGCGATTATGCCGACCGTCTTTGTGGCCGCAGGTTTTGCGTTGGTAGCGTGGGCAACCGGTAACATGAACTTCGCCAACTATCTGCATATTCCCTATTTACGTCATGCCGGCGAATTGGTGATCGTTTGTACGGCAATTGTCGGTGCGGGGTTAGGCTTCTTGTGGTTTAACACCTATCCGGCGCAGGTCTTTATGGGCGACGTCGGATCGCTGGCGCTGGGCGGCGCGCTGGGCATTATTGCCGTGCTGCTGCGTCAGGAGTTCCTGCTGGTGATCATGGGCGGTGTATTCGTCGTAGAAACACTGTCGGTCATTTTGCAGGTTGGCTCCTTTAAGCTGCGCGGACAGCGCATCTTCCGTATGGCGCCGATCCACCATCACTATGAACTGAAAGGCTGGCCGGAACCGCGCGTAATTGTGCGCTTCTGGATTATTTCGCTGATGCTGGTGCTGATTGGCCTGGCAACGCTGAAGGTACGTTAATCATGGCTGATTACCAGGGTAAAAAAGTCGTCATTATCGGTCTGGGTTTGACCGGGCTGTCCTGCGTGGATTTCTTCCTGGCGCGTGGCGTGACGCCGCGCGTAATGGATACCCGCGCGACGCCGCCGGGCCTGGACAAATTACCGGAAGCGGTTGAGCGTCATGTTGGCAGCCTGAATGATGACTGGCTGCTGGCCGCTGATCTTATTGTCGCCAGCCCTGGTATTGCCCTGGCGCATCCTTCGTTGAGCGCCGCCGCCGATGCGGGAATTGAAATTGTCGGCGACATTGAGCTGTTCTGTCGCGAAGCACAGGCACCGATCGTCGCGATCACCGGTTCCAACGGGAAAAGCACAGTCACTACGCTGGTAGGTGAGATGGCGAAAGCGGCCGGTGTGAACGTGGGGGTCGGCGGTAATATTGGCCTGCCCGCGCTGATGCTGCTGGATGACGAACGTGAGCTGTATGTTCTGGAATTGTCGAGCTTCCAACTGGAAACGACCTCCAGCTTACAAGCCGTAGCCGCTACCATTTTGAACGTCACCGAAGACCATATGGACAGATATCCGTTTGGCTTGCAGCAGTACCGTGCGGCCAAACTGCGCGTCTATGAAAACGCGAAAGTGTGTGTGGTCAACGCTGATGATGCGCTGACCATGCCGGTCCGCGGGGCGGATGAGCGTTGCGTGAGCTTTGGCATCAACATGGGTGACTATCACCTGAACCGTCAGCAGGGCGAAACCTGGCTGCGAGTGAAGGGTGAAAAAGTTCTTAACGTGAAAGAGATGACGCTTTCCGGTCAGCATAACTATACCAACGCCCTGGCTGCGCTGGCGCTGGCGGATGCCGCAGGTCTGCCGCGGGCGTCGAGCCTTAAAGCGCTGACCACGTTTACCGGTCTGGCGCATCGTTTCCAGACTGTGCTTGAGCACAACGGCGTGCGCTGGATTAACGATTCTAAAGCCACCAACGTCGGCAGCACTGAAGCCGCGCTGAATGGCCTGCACGTTGACGGTACGTTGCACCTGTTGCTGGGGGGAGACGGGAAATCCGCTGACTTTACGCCGCTGCAACGATACCTGACCGGCGACAACATTCGTCTGTATTGCTTTGGTCGCGATGGCGCGCAGCTTGCCGCTCTGCGACCTGACGTTACGGAACAAACTGAAACCATGGAGCAGGCAATGCGTCTGCTCGCACCGCGCGTGAAGTCGGGCGATATGGTGTTGCTGTCGCCCGCCTGCGCCAGCCTTGACCAGTTCAAGAACTTTGAGCAACGCGGTGACGTCTTTACCCGCCTGGCGAAGGAGTTGGGTTGATGCGCTTATCTCTCCCTCGTCTGAGAATGCCGCGCTTACCGGGACTGGGTGTCCTGGCGTGGGTCTTCGCGGCACTTAAAGGCTGGGTGATGGCTTCGCGTGATAAAGACGCGGACAGCCTGATCATGTATGACCGCATGCTGCTGTGGTTGACCTTTGGTCTGGCAGCGATCGGTTTTGTGATGGTGACATCGGCATCGATGCCCGTAGGACAACGCCTGGCGGGCGATCCTTTCCTGTTTGCTAAGCGTGATGCACTGTACATCTTCCTCGCTTTCTGCCTGGCGATGGTGACGCTGCGTCTGCCGATGGAGTTCTGGCAAAAGTACAGTACGACGATGCTGATAGCCTCGATCATCATGCTGCTGATTGTGCTGGTGGTGGGTAGCTCCGTTAACGGGGCGTCGCGCTGGATTGCGCTGGGGCCGCTGCGTATTCAGCCTGCGGAATTTACCAAGCTGTCGCTGTTCTGTTACCTCGCCAACTACCTGGTGCGTAAAGTTGATGAAGTGCGTAACAACCTGCGCGGTTTCTTAAAACCGATGGGCGTAATTCTGGTGCTGGCTATTTTACTGCTGGCACAGCCTGACCTTGGTACGGTGGTGGTGCTGTTCGTCACTACCCTGGCGATGCTGTTTCTCGCCGGAGCGAAACTGTGGCAGTTCATCGCCATCATCGGCATGGGGATTTCGGCGGTCGTGCTGCTGATCCTTGCCGAACCGTATCGTATTCGCCGCGTAACCTCCTTCTGGAACCCATGGGAAGATCCGTTCGGCAGTGGCTACCAGCTGACGCAATCCCTGATGGCCTTTGGTCGCGGTGAGGTTTGGGGGCAGGGCTTAGGTAATTCAGTCCAAAAACTGGAGTATTTACCAGAAGCGCACACCGACTTCATCTTCGCCATCATTGGGGAAGAGCTGGGTTATATCGGTGTGGTATTGGCACTTTTAATGGTATTCTTCGTCGCTTTTCGCGCGATGTCGATTGGCCGTAAGGCGTTGGAAATTGACCACCGTTTTTCAGGCTTTTTAGCCTGCTCTATCGGGATCTGGTTTAGCTTCCAGGCACTGGTAAACGTCGGTGCGGCGGCGGGTATGCTGCCAACCAAAGGTCTGACGCTGCCGCTGATCAGTTATGGTGGTTCAAGTTTGTTGATTATGTCGACGGCCATCATGTTTTTGTTACGTATTGATTATGAAACGCGTCTGGAAAAAGCCCAGGCGTTTACACGAGGTGCACGATGAGTGGTCAACCGAAGCGGTTAATGGTGATGGCAGGCGGTACCGGCGGGCATGTGTTCCCGGGGCTGGCGGTCGCGCACCATTTAATGGCCCAGGGCTGGCAGGTTCGTTGGCTGGGCACCGCCGATCGTATGGAAGCGGACTTAGTGCCGAAACACGGCATTGAAATTGACTTTATTCGTATCTCCGGTTTGCGTGGTAAAGGCGTCAATGCGCTGCTTGCCGCACCTGTGCGTATTTTTAATGCCTGGCGTCAGGCGCGCGCCATCATGAAGCAGTTTAAACCCGATGTGGTGCTGGGTATGGGCGGCTACGTGTCTGGCCCTGGCGGTCTGGCGGCCTGGTCATTAGGTATTCCGGTTGTACTGCATGAGCAGAACGGCATTGCGGGATTAACTAACAAATGGCTGGCGAAGATTGCCACTACGGTGATGCAGGCTTTTCCTGGCGCTTTCCCGAATGCGGAAGTGGTGGGCAACCCAGTGCGCACTGACGTGCTGGCGCTGCCGTTGCCAAAAGTGCGCCTGGCCGGGCGTGAAGGTCCGGTTCGTGTGTTGGTCGTCGGGGGATCTCAGGGCGCACGCGTACTGAACCAGACGATGCCGCAGGTTGCCGCAAAGCTTGGCGACGCGGTGACTATCTGGCATCAGAGCGGCAAAGGCGCGCAGCAGACCGTTGAACAGGCGTATGCCGACGCGGGACAACCGCAGCACAAGGTCACTGAGTTTATTGATGATATGGCAGTGGCCTACGCGTGGGCTGATGTCGTGGTTTGTCGCTCAGGCGCGCTGACGGTGAGCGAAATTGCCGCCGCAGGTTTGCCTGCGCTGTTTGTGCCGTTCCAGCACAAAGACAGACAGCAGTATTGGAATGCGCTGCCGCTGGAGAAAGCGGGCGCCGCCAAAATTCTGGAGCAGCCGCAGTTTACTGTGGATGCCGTCGCCAGCACCCTTGCCGGGTGGTCGCGAGAAACGTTATTAACCATGGCAGAACGTGCGCGCGCCGCATCCATACCGGATGCCACAGAGCGCGTTGCAAATGAAGTGAGCCGGGCTGCCCGGGCGTAATTGTGGTGATGCCTTTTGCATCGCATGAACTAAGAAGTTAATGGCTAAAGAATGAATACACAACAACTGGCAAAACTGCGTTCCATCGTGCCCGAAATGCGTCGCGTTCGGCACATTCACTTTGTCGGCATCGGTGGTGCTGGTATGGGCGGTATTGCCGAAGTTTTGGCCAATGAAGGTTATCAGATCAGCGGTTCTGACTTAGCGCCGAATCCTGTGACGCAGCAGTTGACGAATCTGGGGGCCACGATTTTCTTCAACCATCGCCCGGAAAACGTGCGCGATGCGAGCGTGGTGGTGGTATCCAGCGCTATTTCTGCGGATAACCCGGAAATTGTTGCAGCGCATGAAGCACGTATTCCGGTGATTCGTCGTGCTGAAATGCTGGCGGAGTTAATGCGTTTTCGTCACGGTATCGCTATTGCCGGGACGCACGGTAAAACCACGACTACGGCAATGGTCTCCAGCATCTACGCGGAAGCGGGTCTGGATCCCACTTTTGTCAACGGCGGTCTGGTGAAGGCCGCAGGCGTGCATGCGCGCCTGGGTCATAGCCGTTATTTGATTGCCGAAGCAGACGAGAGCGACGCGTCGTTCCTGCATTTGCAGCCAATGGTGGCGATTGTCACCAATATCGAAGCCGACCACATGGATACCTACCATGGCGACTTCGAAAATTTAAAGCAGACGTTTATTAATTTCCTGCATAACTTGCCGTTTTATGGTCGTGCGGTGATGTGCGTTGACGATCCGGTTATCCGCGAACTGTTACCGCGAGTTGGCCGTCAAACCACAACCTATGGTTTCAGTGATGATGCCGATGTGCGCGTTGAAGATTACCAGCAGATTGGTCCACAAGGACACTTCACGCTGGTGCGTCAGGGGATGGCCGATTTACGTGTTACGTTAAACGCGCCGGGTCGTCACAATGCACTGAACGCGGCGGCGGCAGTGGCGGTCGCGACGGAAGAAGGTATTGAAGACGACGCTATTCTGCGCGCGCTGGAAAGTTTCCAGGGTACCGGACGTCGTTTTGACTTCCTCGGCGAATTCCCGCTTGAGCCGGTGAACGGTAAAGCCGGGACCGCGATGCTGGTTGATGATTATGGCCACCACCCAACGGAAGTGGACGCTACGATTAAAGCCGCGCGCGCGGGCTGGCCGGACAAAAACCTGGTGATGCTGTTCCAGCCGCACCGGTTTACGCGTACTCGCGATCTGTACGACGACTTTGCCAACGTGCTTACCCAGGTCGATGCGCTGTTGATGCTGGATGTGTATGCCGCGGGCGAAGCCGCGATTCCGGGTGCCGACAGCCGCTCGTTGTGCCGTACGATTCGTGGCCGCGGTAAGATCGATCCGATTCTGGTATCCGATCCGGCCCAGGTGGCAGAAATGCTGGCACCCGTATTAACCGGCAACGATCTGATTTTGGTGCAGGGCGCTGGAAATATCGGCAAAATCGCGCGTTCCTTAGCTGAAATCAAACTGAAGCCGCAAAACCCGGAGGAAGAACAACATGGCTGATAAAATCGCGGTCCTGTTAGGGGGAACCTCCGCTGAGCGTGAAGTATCGCTGAATTCAGGCGCGGCCGTATTGGCAGGATTACGCGAAGGTGGTGTAGATGCCCATCCGGTTGACCCCAAAGAGGTCGATGTTACTCTTTTGAAATCTATGGGGTTTCAGAAGGTGTTTATTGCGCTGCACGGTCGTGGCGGTGAAGATGGCACATTGCAGGGCATGCTGGAGCTGATTGGCCTGCCGTATACCGGCAGCGGCGTCATGGCTTCCGCTATTTCAATGGACAAACTGCGCAGCAAGCTGCTGTGGCAGGGCGCAGGTTTACCCGTCGCCCCATGGGTTGCGCTGACCCGCGCTGAGTTCGAAAAAGGTCTTAGCGATGAAGCAGTTACAAAAATTTCTGCGTTAGGCTTGCCGCTGATTGTAAAGCCAAGCCGTGAAGGTTCCAGCGTAGGGATGTCAAAAGTTGAAGAAGAAAATGCTTTGCAGGGTGCATTAGCATTGGCTTTTCAGCATGATGAAGAAGTACTGATTGAAAAATGGCTCAGTGGCCCGGAATTTACAGTTGCGATACTTGGCGAAGAAATTTTACCGTCAATACGTATCCAACCCGCGGGAACCTTCTATGATTATGAGGCGAAGTATCTCTCTGATGAGACACAATATTTCTGCCCTGCTGGTCTGGAAGTCGAACAAGAAGCCTTTTTACAGGAATTAGTCCTGAAAGCGTGGACTGCATTGGGCTGTAAAGGTTGGGGTCGCATTGACGTCATGCTGGACAGCGATGGCCAGTTTTATCTGCTGGAAGCGAATACCTCTCCGGGTATGACCAGCCACAGTCTGGTGCCGATGGCGGCGCGTCAGGCGGGCCTGAGCTTCTCGCAGTTGGTGGTAAGAATTCTGGAGTTGGCGGACTGATATGTCGCAGGCTGCGCTGAACACGCGAAACGGTGATGAAGAAGAAGCAAACTCCTCACGCCGCAATAATGGAACGCGTCTTGCAGGAATACTGTTCCTGCTGACAGTGCTGTGCACCGTGTTTGTCAGCGGCTGGGTAGTGTTGGGATGGATGGAAGATGCGCAGCGCCTGCCATTGTCAAAACTGGTGTTAACCGGTGAACGGCATTACACGCGCAATGATGATATCCGTCAGTCCATCCTGGCGCTGGGCGCTCCGGGAACATTTATGACTCAGGATGTGAACATCATCCAGAGCCAGATTGAACGCCTCCCCTGGATCAAACAGGCGAGCGTCAGAAAGCAATGGCCTGATGAATTGAAGATTCATCTGGTTGAATATGTGCCAATAGCGCGTTGGAATGACCAACATATGGTGGATGCCGAAGGAAATACCTTCAGTGTCCCAACCGGTCGGGCCAATAAGCAGGTATTACCTATGTTGTACGGACCGGAAGGCAGCGCAAGTGAAGTGCTGCAAGGGTTCCGCGATATGGGGCAGGTGCTGGCTAAGGACAGATTCACCCTGAAGGAAGCGGCAATGACCGCTCGTCGTTCCTGGCAGTTGACGCTGAATAACGATATTAAGCTGAATCTGGGCAGGGGCGATACGATAAAACGTTTGGCTCGCTTTGTGGAACTCTACCCGGTTTTACAGCAGCAGGCGCAAACCGATGGCAAACGGATTAGCTACGTTGATTTGCGTTATGACTCAGGGGCGGCAGTAGGCTGGGTTCCCTTGCCTCCTGAGGAATCTAATCAGCAACAGAATCAGGCACAGGCAGAACAACAATGATCAAGGCGACGGACAGAAAACTGGTAGTTGGACTGGAGATTGGCACCGCGAAGGTAGCCGCTTTAGTAGGGGAAGTTCTGCCCGACGGTATGGTCAATATCATTGGCGTGGGCAGTTGCCCATCGCGAGGTATGGATAAAGGCGGGGTGAATGACCTTGAGTCAGTGGTGAAGTGCGTACAGCGCGCCATTGACCAGGCTGAACTGATGGCAGATTGCCAGATCTCTTCAGTGTATCTGGCGCTTTCCGGTAAACATATTAGCTGTCAGAATGAAATTGGTATGGTGCCCATTTCCGAAGAGGAAGTGACGCAGGAAGATGTGGAAAACGTGGTACATACGGCAAAATCCGTACGCGTTCGCGATGAACATCGTGTTCTGCACGTCATCCCGCAGGAATACGCCATCGACTACCAGGAAGGTATCAAAAATCCGGTCGGTCTTTCCGGTGTGCGTATGCAGGCAAAAGTCCATCTTATTACCTGCCACAACGACATGGCGAAGAATATTGTCAAAGCCGTTGAACGTTGTGGTCTGAAAGTTGACCAACTGATTTTTGCCGGGTTGGCAGCCAGTTATTCCGTATTGACGGAAGATGAACGTGAACTGGGTGTCTGCGTGGTGGATATTGGTGGTGGTACAATGGACATCGCCGTTTATACTGGCGGGGCGTTGCGCCACACTAAAGTTATCCCTTATGCAGGGAATGTCGTGACCAGCGATATCGCGTATGCCTTTGGTACGCCGCCGAGCGATGCTGAAGCCATCAAAGTGCGTCATGGCTGCGCACTGGGTTCCATCGTGGGTAAAGACGAGAGCGTTGAAGTGCCAAGCGTTGGTGGTCGTCCGCCGCGTAGCCTGCAACGTCAGACTCTGGCAGAGGTCATTGAGCCGCGTTATACCGAGCTGCTCAACCTGGTCAACGAAGAAATTTTGCAATTACAAGAACAGCTTCGCCAGCAGGGTGTGAAACATCATCTGGCGGCGGGGATTGTGTTAACCGGCGGTGCTGCGCAAATTGAAGGTCTTGCGGCCTGCGCACAGCGCGTGTTCCATACACAAGTACGTATTGGCGCACCGCTGAATATTACCGGTCTGACGGATTATGCCCAGGAGCCGTATTATTCAACGGCGGTGGGGCTGCTGCACTACGGGAAATAATCCCATTTAAGTGGTGAGGCTGAAGTAGAAAAGCGCGTAACTGCCTCGGTCGGATCGTGGATCAAGCGACTGAATAGCTGGTTACGTAAAGAGTTTTAATTTTTAAAGAGACCGACGCAAATTAACGGTCTCAGGCGACAGGCACTACACAAAGTCATTCAAGTTGCATCGCAGCGGCAACTGAGCGAATCTCCTGGAGCATAGTTTACTATGTCACGGGAGTGAGTGAAGGCAGCCAACAAAGAGGCGGCTTGAAGGATGAAGTGTAAAACGGAGAGAGAAACTATGTTTGAACCTATGGAACTAACCAACGACGCGGTGATTAAAGTCATCGGCGTCGGTGGCGGCGGCGGTAATGCCGTTGAACACATGGTGCGTGAGCGCATCGAAGGTGTTGAATTCTTCGCGGTGAATACCGACGCTCAGGCGTTGCGTAAAACGGCGGTTGGACAGACCATTCAGATTGGTAGCGGCATCACCAAAGGTCTGGGCGCGGGTGCAAACCCGGAAGTCGGTCGTAATGCGGCAGACGAAGATCGCGAAGCTCTGCGCGCAGCGCTTGACGGCGCAGACATGGTGTTTATCGCAGCTGGCATGGGCGGCGGTACCGGTACCGGTGCAGCGCCAGTGGTAGCTGAAGTCGCAAAAGATTTAGGTATTCTGACCGTTGCTGTCGTGACTAAGCCTTTCAACTTTGAAGGCAAGAAGCGTATGGCATTCGCGGAGCAGGGTATCACCGAGCTGTCCAAACACGTGGACTCTCTGATCACTATCCCGAACGACAAACTGCTGAAAGTACTGGGCCGTGGTATCTCCCTGCTGGATGCATTTGGCGCAGCGAACGACGTGCTGAAAGGCGCAGTCCAGGGTATCGCTGAACTGATTACTCGTCCGGGCCTGATGAACGTCGACTTTGCAGACGTGCGCACCGTGATGTCCGAAATGGGCTACGCGATGATGGGTTCTGGCGTGGCGAGCGGTGAAGACCGTGCAGAAGAAGCGGCTGAAATGGCTATCTCTTCTCCGCTGCTGGAAGATATCGATCTGTCCGGCGCACGCGGCGTGCTGGTTAACATTACTGCGGGCTTCGACCTGCGTCTGGATGAGTTCGAAACCGTGGGTAACACGATTCGTGCCTTTGCATCGGATAACGCAACTGTGGTTATCGGTACCTCTCTGGACCCGGATATGAACGACGAATTGCGCGTGACCGTTGTTGCGACTGGAATTGGTATGGACAAGCGTCCTGAAATCACTCTGGTGACCAACAAACAGGTACAGCAGCCGGTAATGGATCGTTACCAGCAGCACGGTATGGCGCCGTTGACGCAAGAGCAGAAACCGGTAGCGAAAGTGGTTAACGACAATACGCCGCAAACCACGAAAGAGCCGGATTATCTGGATATCCCTGCATTCCTGCGTAAGCAAGCTGATTAAGAATTAGCTGGAATTTGGGAATTGTGGCTCTTTGTGCTAAACTGGCCCACCGAATGTATAGTACACTTCGGTTGGATAGGTAATTTGGCGAGATTATACGATGATCAAACAAAGGACTCTTAAACGTATCGTTCAGGCGACTGGCGTCGGTTTGCATACCGGCAAAAAAGTCACCCTGACATTACGCCCTGCGCCGGCCAACACCGGGGTCATCTATCGTCGCACCGACTTGAATCCTCCGGTAGATTTCCCGGCCGATGCCAAATCTGTGCGTGATACCATGCTCTGTACGTGTCTGGTCAATGAGCATGATGTGCGGATTTCAACCGTAGAGCACCTTAATGCTGCTCTGGCGGGCTTAGGTATCGATAACATCGTTATTGAAGTTAACGCCCCGGAAATCCCGATTATGGATGGCAGTGCCGCTCCGTTCGTTTACCTGCTGCTTGATGCAGGTATTGAAGAACTGAGCAGCGCCAAAAAATTTGTTCGCATCAAAGAGACCGTTCGTGTCGAAGATGGCGATAAGTGGGCTGAGTTTAAGCCGTATAATGGTTTTACGTTGGATTTCACTATCGACTTTAACCATCCGGCGATCGACTCCAGCACGCAGCGCTACGCGATGAACTTCTCTGCGGATGCGTTCATGCGCCAGATCAGCCGCGCGCGTACTTTCGGCTTCATGCGTGATATCGAATATCTGCAGTCCCGCGGCCTGTGCCTGGGCGGCAGCTTCGATTGTGCCATCGTTGTTGACGATTATCGCGTATTGAACGAAGACGGCCTGCGTTTTGAAGACGAATTCGTTCGTCACAAAATGCTCGACGCGATTGGTGACTTGTTCATGTGTGGTCACAACATTATTGGTGCATTCACCGCGTATAAATCCGGTCATGCACTGAATAACAAACTGTTGCAGGCAGTCCTGGCAAAACAGGAAGCCTGGGAATATGTGACCTTCCAGGACGATGCAGAACTGCCGTTGGCGTTCAAAGCACCTTCGACTGTACTGGCATAACGACATACGCTGTCGCATAAATTCGACTGGTAAATCTGGCACTCTCTCCGGCCAGGTGAGCCAGTCGTTTTTTTATCTTTCGATTGCAAAACCCCCTTATCTGAAGCGACTTTTTCCCCACCAACAGATTAAAACACCGTTCGATCGCTGCTTTCTTAAGCATATTTACCCGCGACTTGCTGTCATTACTGCTGTGGAGCGTACGCTTTAATGGTAATATTTATGCGCAAAAAAATGGTTTTGCATTTGTAACCCCAAACGCAGGGTATATCAGGTGGCAATAACGTGAGTGGAATACTGACGCGTTGGCGACAGTTAGGCAGACGGTACTTCTGGCCGCATCTCCTGTTGGGGATGGTCGCGGCTAGTTTTGGCCTGCCTGCGCTCGGTAATGCTGCTGAACCTAATACTCCCGCGAAGGCGACCGCCAGCAATCACGATCAATCTGCCAAAGTTAACTTTAGCCAGCTTGCTTTGCTGGAGGCGACCAATCGCCGCCCGAATTTTACCGTTGACTACTGGCATCAGCATGCCATTCGTACGGTCATTCGCCATCTTTCTTTTGCCATGGCTCCTCAGGCGCTGCCTGTTGCCGAAGAGCCGTTGCCAATCCAGGCGCACCATCTTGCGTTACTGAATACGCTCAGCGCGATGCTGACGCAAGAAGGCAGACCGCCCGCGACCGTGAGTCGCGTGACATATGCCCATTTTACCTCTCAGGCCGCATTTAGCGTTCCGGTCTGGATCAGCCAGCTGCAGGGTATCCGTGCTGGCCCTCAACGCCTCAGCTAAAAAAGAACCTTCCAACTTATAATTTTTGACTCCGCATCGCGGGGCGTTTGAGATTTTATTATGCTAATCAAATTATTAACAAAAGTATTCGGTAGCCGTAACGAGCGTACGCTGCGTCGTATGCGTAAAGTGGTCAATGTCATCAATGCAATGGAACCGGAGATGGAAAAACTCTCCGATGATGAACTGAAAGCGAAGACCGCTGAATTCCGCGCCCGTCTGGAAAAAGGCGCCAGCGTTGAAAGCCTGATCCCGGAAGCGTTCGCGGTGGTCCGCGAAGCGAGTAAGCGTGTGTTCGGCATGCGTCATTTCGACGTACAGCTGCTGGGCGGTATGGTGCTTAACGATCGCTGCATCGCGGAAATGCGTACCGGTGAAGGTAAAACCCTGACCGCAACGCTGCCAGCCTACCTCAACGCCTTAAGCGGGAAAGGTGTACACGTGGTTACCGTGAACGACTACCTGGCTCAGCGTGACGCCGAAAATAACCGCCCGTTGTTTGAATTCCTCGGCATGACCGTGGGTATCAACATGTCTGGCCTGCCTGCGCCAGCCAAGCGTGAAGCCTACAATGCCGATATTACTTACGGTACCAACAACGAATACGGCTTTGACTACCTGCGCGACAACATGGCGTTTAGCCCGGAAGAGCGCGTTCAGCGTAAACTGCACTATGCGCTGGTCGATGAAGTCGACTCCATCCTGATCGATGAAGCGCGTACGCCGCTGATCATTTCCGGTCCGGCTGAAGACAGCTCGGAAATGTATAAAAAAGTGAACAAAATCATCCCGCACCTGATTCGTCAGGAGAAGGACGATTCCGACACGTTCCAGGGGGAAGGCCACTTCTCTGTTGATGAGAAAGCGCGCCAGGTCAACCTGACCGAACGTGGTCTGGTACTGATTGAAGAGCTGTTGGTTAACGAAGGCATTATGGATGAGGGCGAGTCGCTGTACTCTCCGGGCAACATTATGCTGATGCACCACGTGACTGCTGCACTGCGCGCGCACGTGCTGTTTACCCGCGACGTTGACTATATTGTGAAAGACGGTGAAGTTATCATCGTCGACGAACACACCGGTCGTACCATGCAGGGCCGCCGCTGGTCCGATGGTCTGCACCAGGCTGTTGAAGCCAAAGAAGGCGTAGATATCCAAAACGAGAACCAGACGCTGGCATCCATTACCTTCCAGAACTACTTCCGTTTGTACGAAAAACTGGCCGGTATGACCGGTACAGCAGATACTGAAGCCTTTGAATTCAGCTCCATCTACAAACTGGATACCGTGGTTGTGCCGACCAACCGCCCGATGATCCGTAAGGATTTACCGGATCTGGTGTACATGACTGAAGCGGAAAAAATTCAGGCGATCATTGAAGATATTAAAGAGCGTACCGCAAATGGCCAGCCGGTGCTGGTTGGTACTATCTCTATTGAAAAATCGGAAGTGGTTTCTAATGAGCTGAACAAGGCGGGTATCAAACACAACGTTCTGAACGCCAAGTTCCACGCCAACGAAGCCGCAATCGTCGCCCAGGCGGGTTATCCGTCCGCAGTGACTATCGCGACAAACATGGCAGGTCGTGGTACCGATATCGTGCTGGGTGGTAGCTGGCAGGCGGAAATTGCCGAGCTGGAGGACCCGACTCCAGAACAAATCGCGCAGATCAAAGCCGAGTGGCAGGTTCGCCATGATGCGGTGTTAGCTGCAGGCGGTTTACATATTATCGGTACCGAGCGTCACGAATCTCGTCGTATAGATAACCAGCTGCGTGGTCGTTCTGGTCGTCAGGGGGATGCGGGGTCTTCTCGTTTCTATCTGTCGATGGAAGATGCGCTGATGCGTATTTTTGCTTCTGACCGCGTGTCCGGCATGATGCGTAAACTGGGCATGAAGCCTGGTGAAGCAATTGAACACCCGTGGGTGACTAAAGCGATTGCAAACGCGCAGCGTAAAGTAGAAAGCCGCAACTTCGATATTCGTAAGCAATTGCTGGAATATGATGACGTTGCCAATGACCAGCGTCGCGCAATCTACACCCAGCGTAACGAACTGCTGGACGTAACTGACGTTAGCGAAACCATTAATAGCATCCGTGAGGATGTCTTCAAAGCGACGATTGATGCCTATATTCCGCCGCAGTCTCTGGAAGAAATGTGGGATATTCCGGGTCTGCAGGAACGTCTGAAAAACGACTTCGATCTGGAAATGCCTATTTCAGAGTGGCTGGATAAAGAGCCTGAGCTGCATGAGGAAACGCTGCGCGAACGTATTCTGGCAAACGCCATCGAAGTTTATCAGCGTAAAGAAGAAGTTGTGGGCGCGGAGATGATGCGTCACTTCGAAAAAGGCGTGATGCTGCAAACTCTCGATTCTTTGTGGAAAGAGCACCTTGCGGCGATGGATTACCTGCGTCAGGGTATCCACCTGCGTGGTTATGCGCAAAAAGATCCGAAGCAGGAATACAAGCGTGAATCCTTCTCTATGTTTGCATCAATGCTGGAATCACTGAAGTACGAAGTGATCAGTACCCTGAGCAAAGTTCAGGTACGTATGCCTGAAGAAGTAGAAGCGATGGAGCAGCAACGTCGTGAAGACGCGGAACGTTTAGCGCAGATGCAGCAGTTGAGCCATAAAGGCGACGATTCTGCCGCGGCAGAAGAGCTGGCAGCACAAACTGGCGATCGTAAAGTGGGTCGTAACGATCCGTGTCCTTGCGGTTCCGGGAAAAAGTACAAACAGTGCCATGGCCGTCTGAGCTAAGAAAGTAACTTACTGAAAAGGCGCAGAATTCTGCGCCTTTTTTATGGACTATAAAGATGAAAATACTGCAGATCGCCGTCGGGATTATTCGCAACCAGCACAATGAAATTTTTATAACCCAGCGTGCGGCTGATGCCCACATGGCAAATAAGCTGGAGTTCCCCGGCGGGAAAATTGAAGCGGGCGAAACGCCGGAGCAGGCGCTGATTCGCGAGTTACAGGAAGAAGTAGGCATTACGCCGACTCAAAGCTCACTGTTCGAAAAGCTGGAGTACCAGTTTCCGGACCGGCATATCACTCTGTGGTTCTGGCTGGTTGAAAGCTGGGAAGGCGAACCGTGGGGGAAAGAGGGGCAACCGGCGCAGTGGATTGCGCAAGATGCTCTGAATACAGAAGATTTTCCGCCTGCGAATGCGCCGGTAATTGAAAAGCTGATTGCTGGATAAAGGTGTTCGTAGGCCGGATTAGGCAACCCCACCATCCGGCAAATTAGGGCGGGGTCGCTACGCTTGCCCGCCCTACGTTTTAGCTGAATTACTTCTGCTCTTCACTCCAGTCGTCGTTTTCCGACAGATCACCAGAGCTTGGGATACGTTTCTCTTCTGCGGCCCACTCACCCAGATCGATTAACTGGCAGCGCTTGCTGCAGAATGGGCGAAACGGGCTGACTTCACCCCACACTACGGGTTTGCCGCAGGTTGGGCAGTTGACGATGGTTTGTTCAGACATGTTGACTCCTTAACAGCACGCCAGATCAAAATCGAGACGCTCAGGCACCTGGCCATTCTCGCTATCCAGCGGCATAAAGCGAATAGCAAAGCGGCTCTTATGACCAGAAATTTGCGGATAAAGCTGCGAATCAAGCGGCAGCTGCAAGCGAAGCAGATCGGCATCTTCGCCGTTGTCCTGATAAAAACCATTCAAGCTGGTTTGCTTACGGAATGGCGCAGAGTTGCGAATTAAATCCAGCACCAGCGACAGTGCCTGATTGAGCGGATTCAGACTTGCAAGCCAGGTTTCAACCTGCGCGTCGCGATGCGACTGCGGTAGATGTAACCAAATATGCAGGGTCGGCAGATCGAAGCTGCAGCATCCGCCAGGAATGCTTAAACGCTGACGTACAAGGCCAATCAGACGATCTTCGCGCAGCGTCTGTCCAATACGCGGAGCCGAAATCAGAATGCTGCCCGCGCTTTTTAACTGCTGGCGCAATGCGTCGATCCTGTTTTGATCGACGCCGGGAACTTCAACCCAGGCCTGGAGTTTACGCTGTTGTCTTTCCAGCTCTTTGAGGAGTTCGGTACGGACTTCGCCGCGTTCAAAGACATCCAGTAAGTCTCCGATGTTGCGGAAAAAATGCAGTGCGCCTGCATGGTCCGCTATGGGTACATTAACGGAGAGCTGTTGGATTAAAAACTCTATGCGCAGCCATGTACGCATCTTCTCATTGAGAGGGTGTTCAAAAAGGACCTGGGTGTGCATTACGGTTTTTCCTGTGAGACAAACTGCAACGCGCATTGCAAATAGAGCGCGTGCAGGCGGGCGACATCCGAGGCGATGGCCTCCGGTGCGCCATTATTATCAATAACATCGTCTGCCACGGCCAGACGCGCTTCGCGCGTTGCCTGGGCAGCAAGAATTTGTTCAACATGCTCACGCGTGACGTCATCGCGCTGCATAGTGCGTCTGAGCTGTGTCTCGGGGGTAACATCCACCACGAGTACGCGGTTGGCTTTTTTATACAGCGAATTTTCCACCAGCAAAGGTACAACCCACAACAGATAAGGGGAGGTTGCTTGCTGAAACTGGCGCTGCGTTTCCTGCTGAATAAGCGGATGGAGCAGGGCATTCAGCCAGCTTTTCTCCTCAGGACTGGAAAAAATGCGTTCGCGTAAAATGCGTCGCTGCAACGATCCGTCGGTAGCTATAACTTCGGTACCAAAATGTTCTTCGATCGCCTTAAGGGCTGGGGTACCGGGTTCAACCACCTGGCGCGCAATAATATCTGCATCAATGACGTTTATTCCGAGGTCAGCGAACGCATTTGCAACGGTACTTTTACCACTGCCAATGCCGCCGGTTAAGGCTACCGTATACCTCATAGATGCAGATCCTGGAGTTTAAGTTTGATTATCAAACAGTTAAAAGTTAAGCGTGCGACGGCGAGGTTGCTGCAGGATTAACCTACTATTCGCCAGGTAAATTTATGGGATTGTAGCGTAAAAAAAGAGAATTTCGCAGTCTTGCGCGGCATTGATTAGTGCGTATGATAGCGTCACTGGAGTTGTGAGTTTCGATTTTTCGCCATTAACCCCAGGAATCCGCACATGCGTATCGAAGAAGATCTGAAGTTAGGTTTCAAAGACGTTCTTATCCGCCCTAAGCGTTCTACTCTCAAAAGCCGTTCCGATGTTGAGCTGGAACGTCAATTTACCTTTAAGCACTCAGGTCAGACCTGGTCCGGCGTACCCATTATTGCCGCGAACATGGACACTGTCGGGACGTTTGCCATGGCAACGGCGCTGGCATCCTTCGACATCCTGACCGCGGTACACAAACACTATTCTGTTGAAGACTGGGCTGCTTTCATCGCAGAGAGCTCTGCTGATGTGCTCAAACACGTAATGGTTTCAACCGGCACCTCTGACGCAGATTTCGAAAAAACCAAACAGATTCTGGCGCTCAACCCGGCGCTGAACTTTATCTGCATTGATGTGGCAAATGGCTACTCAGAGCATTTTGTTCAGTTTGTGTCGAAAGCGCGTGAAGCATGGCCGACAAAAACAATTTGTGCGGGCAATGTGGTTACTGGAGAAATGTGTGAAGAGCTGGTACTTTCCGGTGCGGACATTGTTAAAGTCGGCATTGGCCCGGGTTCTGTATGTACCACACGTGTAAAAACCGGCGTTGGCTACCCACAGCTTTCTGCGGTTATTGAATGTGCCGATGCAGCTCACGGTCTGGGCGGCATGATTGTCAGTGACGGCGGCTGCACAATGCCGGGTGACGTGGCAAAAGCGTTTGGCGGTGGCGCGGACTTCGTTATGCTCGGCGGTATGTTGGCCGGTCATGAAGAAAGCGGCGGCAAAATTGTTGAAGAGAACGGTGAGAAATTCATGCTGTTCTACGGCATGAGCTCTGAATCAGCCATGACGCGTCACGTTGGTGGTGTTGCACAATACCGCGCCGCGGAAGGTAAAACAGTTAAGTTGCCTCTGCGTGGCCCGGTTGATAACACTGCACGCGATATCCTTGGCGGCCTGCGTTCTGCCTGTACCTATGTCGGTGCATCGCGCCTGAAAGAACTGACCAAACGTACAACGTTTATTCGTGTACAGGAACAAGAAAACCGCGTTTTCAATAGCCTGTAAGAACAGGTAGGACTATGACATGCCGGATAAGCAGTGCGCCATCCGGCATTTGAATTTATCCCACCCCGCTCATCGCATCTCCTAAATGAAAAATCGGCAAATACATCGCAACGACCAGCGTACCGATTATCAGCCCCGTAATGACCAGTAACGCAGGCTCGAGTAGCGCAGCCAGATTCTCTGCCTGAGACAATGTTTTCTCGCCGTGGTGATGGGCGAGATTACGCAGCATTACATCCAGCGAGCCGGAAGCCTCACCTGTTCTGACCAACTGTATGCACAATGGGCTGAATTCACTGCAATTTTTGAGTGCTAACCAGACCGGTTTTCCGGCGCTGATGTCGTGATGTACCTGCGCTAAGCGTTGCGACCAGAAAGGGTTGGCCAACGTTTCAGTGACGCTCTCAAGGCCTTGCAGAAAAGGAATACCTGCATTTTGCGTTAACGCCAGAACAGTGAAGATCTGCGTGAGCTTTTGCCCTCTCACCATCGGTCCTATGACCGGGAAGCCGAGCAGCAATTTCTGGCGCAGAGTGAGCCAGTATGGCTTCTGCTTCATCAGGTGATATGCCGCACCCGCTACCAGGCTGAATGCTCCCGCCAGCCATCCCCATTGGCTGCTAAAATGCGCGATGGCAATAATCCACTGAGTGAGTGCCGGTAGCGGGGTGTTAAACGTCTGGTAAATGGCGGCAAACTCAGGGAGTACAAACTGCAGCATCGCGAATACCATCATCACCGCCATCGTGATGATGAATATCGGATAGCGTAGGGCTTTTTTAACTTTATCCGCCAACTGCTGTTGATTCTTCTGCTGGCGGGCGAGTTCAAAGCAGCAGTCGTCCAGCTTACCCGTAAGCTCTCCGGTACGGATCATTGCCTGATAAAGAGGCGGAAAAACGTGTTGCCACTGAGATAGCGAGGTGGAGAGAGAAATACCCTGTTCCATATCGTGAGCCAGCGTGCGCAGTAGCGCTTGCCATTGGCTGCTGGGATGCTGTTCAGCCAGCAAAGCTAAACTTGCCGAGAGTGTTAGCCCTGCTTTCAGCAACGTCGCCAGTTGATGTATGGTTTCAGCGCTTTTTTCACGGCTCCAGTGTGAGGCTTTGACACGCATACGATTAATGCGCAGCGGCGTAATATGCCGTTGCTCAAGAGCAAGCATCAATGAGGGGCGGGTATCGGCCCAAAGTACGCCTTCCAGTGGATTACCTTCGTTGCTAATACCTTGCCAGCGCCAAAGCAGTTTAGCTGACATGGGGCATGCCCAGTACGCGTACCAACTCTTCAAATGTTGTTAACCCTTGTTCGACGGCCTTGCAACCATTTTCGAAAAGCGTGCTCATCCCCAGTTGCTGAGCATTCGATTCCACTCCGTCTACGGACGTACCGTTGGCGATGCTCTGGCGCAATGCAGGTGTCACGGGGAGAACTTCAAACAATGCCGTACGGCCATAAAATCCGTGATAGCAATGTTGGCAGCCCGGAGCCTGCCAACGAGGCAGTGGCGTAGGCCAGATCGCTTCCGGGAGCATGATAGGCGTTTCCAGGCGTTGTCGGCAATGGGGACACAATTTTCTCACCAACCGCTGCGCAATAACGAGCGTCAGCGCGGAGGCGATCATCCAGCGTGCAACCCCCATTTGCTGCAAGCGTATTAGTGTTTCTGTGGTGGAATTGGTATGTAGTGTTGATAGAACCAGATGACCGGTTTGTGCGGCTTTAAGGGCTATTTCAGCCGTTTCGCCATCACGGATTTCACCCACCATGATAATGTCGGGATCCTGGCGCAGCAGCGCGCGCAATACTCCCTGAAAAGTGAGACCGGCACGTGGATGAATTTGTGTCTGGTTAAGACCTGCGATCGGGATCTCTACTGGATCTTCCACGCTACAGAGGTTAACGTCCGGAGTGTTTCGGGTCTGCAGCGCACTGTACAGCGTGACCGTTTTACCGCTTCCGGTCGGTCCGGTGACCAGAATCAGCCCCTGAGGCTGCTGCAACGCTTGTGAAAATGCTGCCAGCTGCGCGTCCTGCATTCCCAGCGCGGTGATTTCCAGCGCTTGATCGACCTGATGCAGTAGCCGTAGCACCACTTTTTCGCCAAAGCGACAGGGCAAGGTGGCGATGCGAAACGAGACCGGCTCTCCTGAAATTTCAACGGTAAATTGGCCGTCTTGCGCAAGTCGGTGCTCGGCAATATCCAGACTGCCTAAAACTTTTAGTCTGGCAGTGATGGCGATACCCATCTCGGTCGTGACGTCCGGTAAAGCATGCAGTACGCCATCCACACGTAATCTGATTCGATAGTGATTTTCCGCTGGTTCAAAATGAATATCAGAAGCCCGTTGCACCAGCGCGGATTGAAACGTCTGATTCAGCAAATCTGCTGCGCTGGCGCTGCTTTTCGTGACCACTGCCGGGAGCATTTTCTGTGGCGTATGCGTGTGGCCTTCCATTTGTTGACGCGTCCAGCAGACGATGTCGATACGTCGGGTGGTGGCAAAATGCAGTGCGTCCAGCAATTCGTGGGATGGAGCGTCCACGACGGCGATGTGCACCACTTCATTGTCTGCATCCAGTAATATTCCCTGATGACGTTGGCACAGCGCCGTAAGTTGGGTGGTATTCATCTCTTTTCCTTAATTAATATCGAAACGGAAAACGTCTTCACAGGCCTGTTGCAATGCGCTGTCATTCTGGATAACGCAGTTACGGCTCCAGCCGGTAATACCGTTGGCATTGTCCCAACCCGGCGTCATGGTGATGCTTAACCCGTTCAGGCTTTCTTGTCCGCTGAGGCTGACCACTCCTTTTTCAACGCTCATGGCGGAGACATAACGGGTGGTGGCTGGAGAAGGGATGCCATTCGTTCCGGCATCACAGGTTGTTGTTCCGCCATGCTCCAGCGCACAGAGCTCAACCGCCGTGCGATAGGGAACAAAGGTTTGCAGCATGTCTGTTAACGCGGCTTTGCGCAGATAGTTTTGATAAGCCGGAATACCGATGGCGCTAAGGATGGCAATAATGCCAATTACCACCATGAGTTCGATAAGTGTGAAGCCTCGTTGCTTGTCCATCGTTCGCTCCTTGAGTTAGCTGGCGCTACTTTGGCAAACGCTCGGGTTTACGGCGAGAGGCAAAAAACAGAACGGGAAGGCGGGTTCCGAGGATTTTTATGAAATTACAGAGTCAGACAACGTATTTGCGAAGAGGCTCGAAGAAACAGCCGTATGGCGGCGTAAACGCTTATCCGGCCGATAGAAAAACCGGCGTGATGGGCCCGATAAGTGAAAGTACTATCGGGCTACACCATCAGTAATTAGCGAAAACGCATAGAGAGATCGAGCGCGCGAACATGCTTGGTCAGCGCGCCAACAGAGATGAAATCCACGCCGGTTTCGGCAAATTCGCGCAGAGTTTCATGAGTGACGTTACCCGACACTTCCAGACGCGCCTGGCCGTTGGTGCGTTTTACCGCTTCCCGCATTTGGTCAGTTTCGAAGTTATCGAGCATGATGATGTCGGCCCCTGCTTTCAGCGCGTCGTCCAGTTCATCCAGGCTTTCTACTTCGACTTCAACCGGCACATCCGGGTGCAGCCAGAAGGCTTTTTCAACGGCCTGACGTACCGAACCTGAAGCAATAATGTGGTTTTCTTTAATCAGGAAAGCGTCAGAAAGGCCCAGACGATGATTTGCGCCGCCGCCGCATAATACGGCGTATTTCAGCGCGGTACGTAGCCCCGGCAGAGTTTTACGTGTATCCAGTAGTTGGGTTTTTGTTCCCGCCAGCAGGTCGACATATTTACGCACCTCGCTCGCCACACCCGAAAGCGTCTGTACAAAATTAAGCGCGGTACGTTCGCCGGTTAGCAGCACGCGGGAAGGGCCGTCCAGTTCAAATAGCGGCTGATTGGCCTTAATGCTGTCGCCATCTTCGACATGCCAGGTGATGTTGACATCATCGCCAGCCAGTTGAATGAAGACCTCTTCCACCCAACGTTTTCCACAAAAAACGCCATCTTCGCGGGTGATCACGGTGGCGTGGGAGCGCATCTCCGCGGGTAAAAGCTGTGCGGTGATATCGTTATTGGCATCAACTTCTCCGCCTAAATCTTCACGCAGCGCCTGAGCTACAGCGGCAGGGATATCCAGATTTATGCGTTCCAACAGCGCGTCACGTCGGTAGTCAGGGTTATAGCGGCGAGGCGGCATGATAAAACTCCAAATTGCTAACGAATCATAAGGTGGAAACATGCTACCCTGAACCTGATATGAGCACCACCAATAAGGAGATTCTGCATGTTGTTAGACGAGGGCTGGCTGGCAGAGGCGCGACGCGTTCCCTCTCCTCATTACGATTGCCGCCCAGATGACGAAAACCCTTCTCTGCTGGTGGTGCATAATATCAGCCTGCCGCCTGGCGAGTTTGGCGGCCCGTGGATCGATGCGCTGTTTACGGGCACGATTGATCCCAATGCCCATCCTTATTTTGCCGGGATCGCCCATTTGCGCGTTTCGGCACATTGTTTAATTCGCCGTGACGGTGAAATCGTGCAGTATGTCCCCTTTGATAAACGCGCCTGGCATGCTGGCGTGTCGAACTATCAAGGCCGCGAACGCTGTAATGATTTCTCAATTGGTATTGAGCTGGAAGGGACGGATACGCTGGCCTATACCGATGCGCAGTATCAGCAACTGGCAGCCGTGACGAATGCCCTGATTACGCGTTATCCGGCCATTGCCAACAACATGACAGGACATTGCAATATTGCGCCCGAGCGTAAGACCGATCCCGGGCCCTCTTTTGACTGGGCAAGGTTTCGCGCCCTGGTCACCCCCTCGTCGCACAAGGAGATGACATGACGCTGTTTACAACATTACTGGTGTTGATTGTTGAACGCCTGTTTAAGCTGGGTGAGCACTGGCAGCTTGATCACCGGGTTGAAGCTTTTTTCCGCCGGGTGAAGCATTTTTCGATGATGCGTACGGTAGGCATGGCCCTTATTGCGATGGGGGTGACGTTCCTGTTGCTGCGCGCACTTCAAGGCCTGTTGTTTAACGTGCCTTTGCTGGTGGCGTGGATCTTAATTGGTTTGCTGTGCATCGGCGCTGGCAAGACGCGTCTTCATTATCATGCCTATCTGAACGCGGCTGCTCGCGATGACGCTCACGCCCGTGAAGCGATGGCCAGCGAGCTGACCCTGATTCATGGGATTCCGCCTGAGTGCGATGAGCGTGAGTTCTTGCGCGAACTGCAGAACGCGCTGTTATGGAACAACTTTCGCTTTTATCTTGCGCCGTTATTCTGGCTGATTGTCGGTGGCCCGTGGGGACCGGTGACGCTGGTGGGTTATGCCTTTCTACGTGCCTGGCAGTCCTGGCTGGCGCGCTATCAGACGCCACACCAGCGTTTGCAATCAGGTATCGATGCGATCCTGCATGTGCTGGATTGGATCCCGGTGCGCCTGGCGGGTGTCGTCTATGCGCTGCTGGGGCACGGCGAGAAGGCGTTGCCTGCCTGGTTTGCGTCGCTGGCGGATCTGCATACTTCGCAATATCAGGTGCTTACTCGCCTTGCGCAGTTTTCTTTAGCGCGTGAACCACATACCGATAAAGTCGCAACGCCAAAAGCCGCGGTTTCGATGGCGAAGAAGACCTCGTTTGTGGTGGTGGTGGTCATTGCCGTGTTGACCATTTATGGAACATTAATTTAAGCCATTATTATTGGTGGATGGCGCTGCGCTTATCCGTCGAGGAAAAAATTGGCCCGGTCGCTTTGTGCTTGCGGGCCAATCTTTCAAAGCGTATCAGCATGCGGGATGCCAAAATCTGGCATCCCGTTTTCGTTCCAGCGCACCAGCTTCAGACGAGTGTGGCGGTTTGGGTCGTACAGCGGATCGCCCTCGATTTCAGTGTAATTTCTCGCGTGGTACACCAGCACATCTTCACCTTCCGGCGTTTGCGTAAAGCTGTTGTGCCCCGGCCCGTATTGGCGGTTTTCGTAGCTGGTGGTAAAGACCGGGCGCGGCGATTTGTGCCAGTTCTGCGGGTTGAGCGGATCGGCATTGAGATCAATCCACAATAATCCCATACAGTAGTTCTCATCGGTGGCGCTGGCGGAATAGCTGATAAACAGCTTATCGCCGTGAACCATGACGGCCGGGCCTTCGTTGACCCAAAAACCCCGGCATTCCCAGTCATACTCTGGATGACTGAGCATTACCGGCTCGCCTTTAATCGTCCATGGATTTTCCAGTTCGGCGAGATAGATATTGGAGTTTCCGGCGATATCGGGGGATTTCTGCGCCCACAGATACCACTGTTTTCCCTGATGGTTAAAGGTGGTGGCATCGAGCGCGAAGGTATCAAACTGCGTTTTAATCTGCCCTTTCTCTGTCCATTGGCCGGTCAGCGGATCGGCGTCTGCACATTCGAGCGCAAACATACGGTGCTGGAACATCCCCAGCTTGTCGAGCGCCTGTGTGTGGGCGGCGGCAAAATAGATGTACCACTTGCCTGCCAGACGATGGATCTCAGGTGCCCAGATCAGCTGGCTCATGGGGCCGTTTTCTGGTTTGCGCCAGACGACAACCGGGACGGCGGTGCGTAACCCTTCCAGCGAGTCCGCCCGGCGGATCTCCAGACGATCGTATTCGGGCACTGAAGCAATGAAATAGTAGTGGCTACCGTCACGTAAAATAAACGGGTCGGCACGCTGTTCAATAAAGGGGTTTGGCCACTGATTCATTAGGCTTTCCTTACGTTTTCAGTCGTTTTTATATCGTGGTACTCATTCAGTTCACGGTAGTTGGCGCGGCGCTTTTCTAAATCTGTCTGGATTTGTTGCATAAACTCGCGGTCAACTTTCAGCAGACGAACTACGCCTGCGGTAATCAGGTAGCCTACACCCGGTATGATGGTAAACAGCAGCATAATACCGTTAATGGCGGAGTCGCTTTGCGCTTTCGCCCCTGCGTCGTAGCCGTACCAGGAGAGCAGGAAACCAACCATCGCTCCGGCAATCGCCAGGCCCAGTTTCAGGAAGAACAGGTTGCCGGAGAAGCTGATTCCGGTGATACGTTTACCGGTTTTCCACTCGCCGTAATCATCGACATCCGCCATCAGCGACCAGTGCAGTGGGGATGGGATCTGATGCAGAATGTTGAGCAGGAAGTAAAGCACCATAATCATCATGGTGGCTTTAGGATCGAAGAAGTAAAACGCGCCGGAGAAAATCGCCAGGATGATATTGGTCCAGAAGAAGACTTTCAGTTTGCACCAGCGATCGGTTAACACCTTCGCCAGCATGCTGCCGATCATCATGCCCACAACGCCAAGGCTGATAAACAGCGTTGCGAACTGCGTGCTTTGCTGCATAACCCAGGTTACGTAGTACATGGTGGCAGCCATGCGAATAAAGCCCGGACAGACGTTGCACAGGGTTAACAGCAGGATTTTTACCCACTGATCGTTCTTCCATACGTCTTTCAGGTCGGCTTTTAAATCGTCGTTAGTCGGGACGGCAGGACGTACGCGCTCACGGACGGTTGCAAAGCAAAACAGGAACATACACATGCCGATGAAGGCCAGCACTGCCATCGCCATCTGATAGCCTTTAGCTTTATCTTCCCCGCCAAACCAGTCCGCCATTGGCAGCAAGGTGAGGGAGAGCAGCAGGGTTGCAATTCCTACCAACACAAAGCGATATGACTGGCAGGCGACACGTTCCTTTGGATCGTTAGTGATGACGCTGCCGAGCGAGCAGTAAGGGATATTGATCGCCGTATAGGTGATAGAGAGCAGGAAGTAGGTGACGAACGCATAGATTACTTTGCTGTTATATGTCCACTCAGGGGTGGTAAACATGAGTACGCTAAATAATGCGTATGGGAAAGCCATCCACAAAAGCCATGGACGAAATCGACCATTTTTGCTGCGGGTGCGGTCGGCCATCGCGCCCATAATAGGGTCGGTAACGGCATCTATAACGCGTACTGAGAGCAGTAACACGCCGACCAGGGCCGGTGCCAGGCCAAAAATATCTGTGTAAAAATAGTTAACAAACAACATGATGGCGCCAAAGATGATGTTGCATCCGGCGTCGCCCATTCCATAGCCGATCTTTTCTTTCACCGTGAGCTTACTGGTTTCCATCAACTGCACTCCATTAATAAGATATGGAGATAATTATTGTCTGGCAGAGGTGTTTTTGCGTTGCAGGATAACGCCAGTGATATGGACGAAACAGTCGTGAGTGGGAAAGTGTGAGGCAGGTAACAACCCCCACCTGAGGCAGGTGGGGGAGGGAGAATTAATGTGCTTTAGCTACTTTGGCGGTTTTCTGTTTGCACAAATAGCCGATGCCAAGAATGGCAATCCATACCGGGATTAAGTACACCGAAATTGCCATGCCCGGCGTCATCAGCATAATCACCAGCACTGCAGCCATGAAAATCAGACATACCCAGTTACCAAGCGGATAGAGCAGCGCCGGGAAACGGGTGGTAACGCCTTGCTGCTGTTTGGCTTTGCGGAACTTCATGTGCGCCAGGCTAATCATTGCCCAGTTGATCACCAGTGCGGAAACCACTAGCGCCATCAGCAGGCCAAAGGCGGATTCCGGGGCCAGATAGTTGATCAGTACACACAGAGCCGTAACCAGCGCGGAGACCAGAATGGTGTTCACCGGTACGCCGCGTTTGTCGACGTTCATCAGCGCTTTTGGCGCGTTGCCCTGCTGTGCCAGACCGAACAGCATACGGCTGTTGCAGTATACGCAGCTGTTATACACAGAAAGGGCAGCGGTCAGCACTACGATGTTCAGTGCATTGGCAACAAAGGTGTCGCCCAGCTCGTGGAAAATAAGGACAAACGGGCTGGTATCAGCCGTGACGCGCGTCCACGGCATCAGGGAAAGCAGAACAGCCAGCGAACCTACATAGAAAATCAGGATACGGTAGATAACCTGGTTGGTTGCTTTGGGAATGCTTTGCTCCGGGTTATCGGCTTCTGCTGCGGTGATCCCGACCAGCTCCAGCCCACCGAAAGAGAACATAATAATAGCCATCATCATCACCAGACCGGTGAAGCCGTGCGGCAGGAAGCCACCCTGACTCCACAGGTTACTGACGCTGGCCTGCGGGCCGCCGTTGCCGCTAAACAGCAACCAGCCGCCGAACAGAATCATCGCAACCACGGCAATGACTTTAATAATGGCGAACCAGAACTCCATTTCCCCAAACACTTTCACGTTGGTCAGGTTGATGGCGTTGATCAGCACGAAGAAGGCTGCAGCAGAAACCCAGGTGGGGATCTCCGGATACCAGAACTGGATGTATTTACCTACGGCAGTCAGTTCAGCCATGGCAACCAGGACGTACAGTACCCAATAGTTCCAGCCAGAAGAGAAGCCCGCAAAACCGCCCCAGTATTTATAAGCAAAGTGGCTAAAGGAGCCTGCAACCGGCTCTTCAACCACCATTTCACCTAACTGACGCATAATCAAAAAGGCGATAAAGCCGGCAATTGCGTAACCCAGAATAATACCCGGTCCTGCAGACTGGATAACGGATGCGCTACCGAGGAATAACCCGGTACCAATCGCGCCACCCAGCGCGATTAGCTGTATATGGCGGTTCTTAAGACCGCGCTTGAGCTGATCGCCATGCTGTTGACTTTCCATCATTAAACCTCGTGTGTGGTTTTACTCTTCATATTTCGAGTACTTATTTTTTGAACTACGCAGCAATGCGTGTGTAAGTTTGCAATTCCGTTTGTTGTATTTATTTGTTTACAGATGCTTTAGATAAAATGTTGCCTCAATGCTTTTGTCTTGATCAGAATAATGATATGCGAGCGCGAATGCACCTGCTTTATGCGGGCAAGATGACGAGTTGAATAAAAAGAAACCATTTGTAAATGCGAGTTTATCTACCACAAAATTTCCATTTTGAATTTTTATTCACTAATTGTGGCTAATGTGTCGATAAATAATCAGGTGAATCGGTTCAGATGAGATATTTTTTCGTTTCAATTCCGTTAAAACTACCCCGTGGTGGGTAAATTTAACATTTGTGCATAGTTACATGTTTGAAACGTTATTTCTGTAATGTTGTTAAAATATGCCCCCTTTACTGATTTCAATCAAAACCTGTATGGACAGAAGGTGAATACTTTGTTACTTTAGCGTCAAGAACATGAAATTGGTAAGACCAATTGACTCCGGGCAAATGGCTTAAGACAGGAAATCATGGCCTACAGCAAAATCCGCCAACCAAAACTCTCCGATGTGATTGAGCAGCAGCTGGAGTTTTTAATTCTTGAGGGGACACTTCGCCCCGGAGAAAAACTCCCACCGGAACGCGAGCTGGCAAAACAGTTCGACGTCTCCCGCCCCTCCTTACGCGAGGCGATCCAACGCCTTGAAGCGAAGGGGTTACTGCTTCGTCGTCAGGGCGGTGGCACTTTTGTTCAGAGCAGCCTGTGGCAGAGCTTTAGCGACCCACTGGTAGAGCTGCTCTCCGACCATCCTGAATCCCAGTTTGACCTGCTTGAGACGCGCCATGCGCTGGAAGGTATTGCAGCCTATTACGCTGCACTGCGCAGCACGGATGAAGACAAAACGCGTATCCGTGAACTCCACCATGCGATCGAGCTTGCTCAACAGTCCGGCGATCTTGACGGCGAATCTGACGCGGTACTCCAGTATCAAATTGCTGTCACCGAAGCGGCACATAATGTGGTGCTGCTCCATTTGCTAAGGTGTATGGAGCCGATGCTGGCCCAGAACGTTCGGCAAAACTTCGAATTGCTGTATGCGCGTCGCGAGATGCTGCCGCTGGTGAGCAGTCACCGTACCCGCATCTTTGAAGCAATTATCGCCGGGAAGCCTGAAGAAGCGCGTGAAGCGTCTCACCGTCACCTGGCGTTTATCGAAGAGATTCTGCTGGACAGGAGCCGTGAGGAAAGCCGTCGTGAACGCGCCTTACGCCGTCTGGAGCAACGAAAGAATTAGTGATTTTTCTGGCAGAACGTTAACCAGAAGATGTTGTAAATCAAGCGCTATCGAAAGGCGCGGCAACTAAACGCAGAACCTGTCTTATTACGCTCTCTGGTGAGAACGTAATGGGACAGGTTCCAGATAACTCAACGTATTAGATAGATAAGGAATACCCCCATGTCAGAACGTTTCCCAAATGACGTGGATCCGATCGAAACTCGCGACTGGCTACAGGCGATCGAATCGGTCATCCGTGAAGAAGGTGTTGAGCGTGCTCAGTATCTGATCGACCAACTGCTTTCAGAAGCTCGCAAAGGCGGCGTGAAAGTAGCGGCAGGTGCTGGGGCCAGCAATTATGTAAACACTATTGCCGTTGAAGATGAACCGGAATACCCGGGCAATCTGGAGCTGGAGCGTCGTATTCGTTCTGCTATCCGCTGGAACGCCATCATGACCGTACTGCGCGCGTCTAAAAAGGACCTCGAGCTGGGTGGCCACATGGCATCCTTCCAGTCCTCCGCAACGGTGTATGATGTTTGCTTCAACCACTTCTTCCGTGCACGTAACGAGCAGGATGGCGGCGATCTGGTTTACTTCCAGGGCCACATCTCTCCGGGCATCTACGCTCGCGCATTCCTGGAAGGTCGTCTGACTGAAGAGCAGATGAACAACTTCCGTCAGGAAGTACATGGCAAAGGCCTGTCTTCCTACCCGCACCCGAAACTGATGCCGGAATTCTGGCAGTTCCCGACCGTATCTATGGGTCTGGGCCCAATCGGTGCAATCTACCAGGCTAAATTCCTGAAATATCTGGAACACCGTGGCCTGAAAGATACCTCTAAACAAACCGTTTACGCCTTCCTGGGCGACGGCGAAATGGATGAGCCAGAATCTAAGGGTGCTATCACCATCGCGACCCGTGAGAAACTGGACAACCTGGTCTTTGTTATCAACTGTAACCTGCAGCGTCTTGACGGTCCGGTCACCGGTAACGGCAAGATTGTTAACGAACTGGAAGGCATTTTCGCGGGCGCTGGCTGGAACGTTATCAAAGTCATGTGGGGCGGTCGTTGGGATGAGCTGCTGCGTAAAGATACCAGCGGTAAACTGATCCAACTGATGAACGAAACCGTTGACGGCGACTACCAGACCTTTAAATCCAAAGATGGCGCATACGTACGTGAGCACTTCTTCGGTAAATACCCGGAAACCGCAGCCCTGGTTGCTGACTGGACTGACGAGCAGATTTGGGCTCTGAACCGTGGTGGTCACGATCCGAAGAAAGTCTACGCTGCACTGAAGAAAGCGCAGGAAACCAAAGGCAAAGCAACTGTAATCCTGGCCCATACCATCAAAGGTTACGGCATGGGTGACACCGCCGAAGGTAAAAACATCGCTCACCAGGTTAAGAAAATGAACATGGACGGCGTGCGTTATATCCGCGACCGTTTCAATGTTCCTGTGACCGATGAGCAGGTTGAAAACCTGTCTTACATCACCTTCCCGGAAGGTTCTGAAGAGCACACTTATCTGCACGCTCAGCGTCAGAAACTGCACGGCTATCTGCCTGCTCGTCAGCCGAACTTCACCGAGAAGCTGGAACTGCCTGCTCTGGAAGACTTCGGTGCGCTGCTGGAAGAGCAGAACAAAGAAATCTCCACCACTATCGCTTTCGTTCGTGCCCTGAACGTGATGCTGAAGAACAAGTCGATCAAAGATCGTCTGGTTCCGATCATCGCTGACGAAGCGCGTACTTTCGGTATGGAAGGTCTGTTCCGTCAGATCGGTATCTACAGCCCGAACGGTCAGCAGTACACCCCGCAGGACCGTGAGCAGGTTGCTTACTATAAAGAAGACGAGAAAGGTCAGATCCTGCAGGAAGGCATCAACGAACTGGGTGCTGGCGCATCCTGGCTGGCTGCTGCGACCTCCTACAGCACCAACGATCTGCCGATGATTCCGTTCTACATCTACTACTCCATGTTCGGGTTCCAGCGTATCGGTGACCTGTGCTGGCAGGCAGGCGACCAACAGGCTCGCGGCTTCCTGGTAGGGGGAACTTCTGGTCGTACGACGCTGAACGGCGAAGGTCTGCAGCACGAAGATGGTCACAGCCATATTCAGTCTCTGACTATCCCGAACTGTATCTCTTACGATCCGTCTTACGCGTACGAAGTTGCGGTCATCATGCACGATGGTCTGGAGCGTATGTACGGTGAGAAACAAGAGAACGTTTATTACTACATCACCACGCTGAACGAAAACTACCACATGCCGGCAATGCCAGCAGGTGCCGAGGAAGGTATCCGTAAAGGTATCTACAAACTCGAAACCCTCGAAGGTAAGAAAGGTAAAGTTCAGCTGCTGGGCTCCGGTTCTATCCTGCGTCACGTGCGTGAAGCAGCACAGATCCTGGCGAACGACTACGGTGTAGGTTCTGACGTTTACAGCGTAACCTCCTTCACTGAACTGGCGCGTGATGGCCAGGATTGTGAACGCTGGAACATGCTGCACCCGATGGAAACTCCGCGCGTTCCGTACATCGCTCAGGTGATGAACGACGCTCCGGCAGTGGCATCTACTGACTATATGAAACTGTTTGCCGAACAGGTTCGTACTTATGTACCGGCTGATGATTATCGCGTACTGGGTACTGACGGCTTCGGTCGCTCTGACAGCCGTGAAAACCTGCGTCACCACTTCGAAGTTGATGCTTCTTATGTGGTTGTAGCGGCCCTGGGCGAACTGGCTAAACGTGGCGAAATCGATAAGAAAGTGGTTGCTGACGCAATCATCAAATTCAACATCGATGCAGATAAAGTTAACCCGCGTCTGGCGTAAGAGGTAAAAGAATAATGGCTATCGAAATCAATGTACCGGACATCGGGGCTGATGAAGTTGAAATCACCGAGATCCTGGTCAAAGTGGGCGACAAAGTTGAAGCTGAACAGTCGCTGATCACCGTAGAAGGCGACAAAGCCTCTATGGAAGTTCCGTCTCCTCAGGCAGGTATCGTTAAAGAGATCAAAGTCTCTGTTGGCGACAAAACTGAGACCGGCAAACTGATCATGATTTTCGATTCCGCCGATGGTGCAGCAGCCGCTGCACCTGCTTCGGCAGAAGAGAAGAAAGAAGCAGCTCCGGCAGCAGCACCTGCTGCGGCAGCGGCGAAAGAAGTACACGTACCGGACATCGGCGGTGACGAAGTCGAAGTTACCGAGGTTATGGTTAAAGTGGGCGACACCGTTGCGGCTGAACAGTCTCTGATCACCGTTGAAGGCGATAAAGCGTCGATGGAAGTTCCGGCGCCGTTCGCGGGCACCGTTAAAGAGATCAAAATCAACACGGGCGACAAAGTGTCTACCGGTTCTCTGATTATGGTCTTCGAAGTTGCAGGCGCAGCGCCTGCAGCAGCACCGGCTCAGGCGGCAGCTCCAGCAGCAGCGGCGGCTCCGGCAGCTTCTGGCTCGAAAGAGGTTAACGTTCCGGATATCGGCGGTGACGAAGTTGAAGTCACTGAAGTGATGGTTAAAGTGGGCGATAAAATTGCCGCTGAGCAGTCACTGATTACCGTTGAAGGCGATAAAGCGTCGATGGAAGTTCCGGCACCGTTCGCGGGCACCGTGAAGGAAATCAAAATCAGCACCGGTGACAAAGTCAAAACCGGTTCTCTGATTATGATCTTCGAAGTTGAAGGCGCAGCACCTGCTGCTGCTCCAACTGCCGCGGCTGCTCCAGCCTCTGCAGCTGCACCGGCTCAGGCTGCTAAACCAGCCGCAGCTCCGGCCGCGAAAGCGGAAGGTAAATCTGAGTTCGCTGAGAACGACGCTTACGTTCATGCAACACCGCTGATTCGTCGCCTGGCGCGCGAGTTCGGTGTAAACCTGGCGAAAGTGAAAGGTTCTGGCCGTAAAGGTCGTATCCTGCGTGAAGACGTTCAGGCTTACGTGAAAGACGCTATCAAGCGTGCTGAAGCTGCTCCGGCAGCAGCAGGCGGCGGTATTCCGGGCATGCTGCCTTGGCCGAAAGTGGACTTCAGCAAGTTTGGTGAAATCGAAGAAGTGGAACTGGGTCGTATCCAGAAAATCTCTGGTGCTAACCTGAGCCGTAACTGGGTGATGATCCCGCACGTTACTCACTTCGACAAGACCGATATCACCGATCTGGAAGCGTTCCGTAAACAGCAGAACGCCGAAGCTGAAAAACGTAAACTGGATGTGAAATTCACGCCAGTGGTCTTCATCATGAAAGCCGTTGCCGCCGCTCTGGAACAGATGCCGCGCTTCAACAGCTCTCTGTCTGAAGACGGTCAGCGTCTGACCCTGAAAAAATACATCAACATCGGTGTCGCGGTGGATACACCGAATGGTCTGGTTGTTCCGGTCTTCAAAGACGTGAACAAGAAGAGCATTACCGAGCTGTCTCGTGAACTGACCACCATCTCCAAGAAAGCGCGTGATGGCAAGCTGACCGCTGGCGAAATGCAGGGCGGTTGCTTCACCATCTCCAGCATCGGTGGCCTGGGTACGACCCACTTCGCGCCGATTGTGAACGCGCCGGAAGTGGCTATCCTCGGTGTCTCCAAGTCCTCTATGGAGCCAGTGTGGAACGGTAAAGAGTTTATGCCGCGTCTGATGATGCCGATTTCGCTCTCCTTCGACCACCGCGTAATCGACGGTGCTGATGGTGCGCGCTTTATCACCATCATCAACAACATGCTGTCTGACATTCGCCGCCTGGTGATGTAAGCGAAAAAGCCGGCCCGACGGCCGGCTTTTTTCTGGTAATCTCATGAAGTCAGTGAGGTTATTGTGCGAAAGACAAATCGGTTGCCGTTTGTTGTTTCAAAATTGTTAACAATTTTGTAAAATACGGGCGGATAGAACGACCCGGTGGACGACGGGTATAAATTAAGAGGTCATGATGAGCACTGAAATCAAAACTCAGGTCGTGGTACTTGGGGCAGGCCCTGCAGGTTACTCTGCTGCCTTCCGTTGCGCAGATTTAGGTCTGGAGACCGTCATCGTAGAACGTTACAGCACCCTCGGTGGTGTTTGTCTGAACGTCGGCTGTATCCCTTCTAAAGCGCTGCTGCACGTAGCAAAAGTTATCGAAGAAGCCAAAGCGCTGGCTGAACACGGTATCGTTTTTGGCGAGCCGAAAACCGATATCGACAAGATTCGTACCTGGAAAGAAAAAGTTATCACTCAACTGACCGGCGGTCTGGCGGGTATGGCCAAAGGCCGTAAAGTGAAAGTGGTTAACGGTCTGGGTAAATTTACCGGGGCGAACACCCTGGAAGTTGAAGGTGAAAACGGCAAAACCGTGATCAACTTTGACAACGCGATCATCGCGGCGGGTTCCCGTCCGATCGAACTGCCATTCATTCCGCATGAAGATCCGCGCGTGTGGGATTCCACCGATGCACTGGAACTGAAAACTGTTCCTAAGCGCCTGCTGGTAATGGGCGGCGGTATCATCGGTCTGGAAATGGGTACCGTTTACCATGCGCTGGGTTCAGAGATCGACGTGGTTGAAATGTTCGACCAGGTTATCCCGGCTGCCGATAAAGACGTGGTTAAAGTCTTTACCAAACGCATCAGCAAGAAATTCAACCTGATGCTGGAAACCAAAGTAACCGCCGTTGAAGCGAAAGAAGACGGTATCTACGTTTCCATGGAAGGCAAAAAAGCGCCTGCTGAAGCTCAGCGTTACGATGCAGTGCTGGTGGCTATCGGTCGTGTACCGAACGGCAAAAACCTCGACGCGGGCAAAGCTGGCGTTGAAGTTGATGACCGTGGCTTCATCCGCGTTGACAAACAGCTGCGTACCAACGTGCCGCACATCTTTGCTATCGGCGATATCGTCGGTCAGCCGATGCTGGCGCACAAAGGTGTTCACGAAGGTCACGTTGCCGCTGAAGTTATCGCCGGTAAGAAACACTACTTCGATCCGAAAGTTATCCCATCCATCGCATACACTGAACCAGAAGTTGCATGGGTTGGCCTGACTGAGAAAGAAGCGAAAGAGAAAGGCATCAGCTTTGAGACCGCCACCTTCCCGTGGGCTGCTTCTGGTCGTGCTATCGCTTCCGACTGCGCAGACGGTATGACTAAACTGATTTTCGACAAAGAATCTCACCGTGTTATCGGTGGTGCGATTGTCGGTACCAACGGCGGCGAGCTGCTGGGTGAAATCGGTCTGGCGATCGAAATGGGTTGTGATGCTGAAGACATCGCGCTGACCATCCACGCGCACCCGACTCTGCACGAGTCTGTGGGCCTGGCGGCAGAAGTGTTCGAAGGTAGCATCACCGACCTGCCAAACCCGAAAGCGAAGAAAAAGTAATCTTCCCGCTTTTGTGAAAACGCCTCTTCGGAGGCGTTTTTTTTGCCTGAAAGCTACCAGTTTTGATAACGTTGCCGCACTGCGCCAGGGCTCGTCCGGTATCAAGCTGCAAACCAGCAGCACGCAGGGCGATCGCGCAAAATACCAGACCCGCGTCGTCTCTAATGCCAACAAAGTGAACCTGAAGTTCGAAGAAGCGAAACCGGTTCTGGAAGCGCAGCTGGCGAAATCCGTCGCTAACATCCTGTAATCTCTCGTGAGTTGGCCGGAGGGGGGGCGCTTCCCCGGTCAACTCACTATTTGACTGGCATTCAGGGCGCTACGGGCTGCCAGTTTTTATCCAGATGATATGCGGTTAACGCCTGGGCTTTCTGTTGTGAATCAACGCCGAGATCGGCCTGGTAGACTTTATCATCACCGTTAATCATAAAACTCATAACACCAGTGTGATCGTAGCTGACGGGCCAGGCAACCATCGCAAAGCCGCTGGTTTTATCGGGAAGGATACGGAAACGATAGCCGTGATAGCCCGTGCCAGGCTCCTGCGGACTAAAGGCCGGGCCAAGCGGGCTTGGCGCTTCGCCGGGCGAAACAGGCCAGTACAGACCATCTTTTTTCCCTTCAGAACTGACAATCTTTTGCGCGTATTTTTGGTTCATCGCAAAGTAGCTTTGCTGAGCATCTACATAGGCGTGTAATGCTTCAATAGCCGCAAGTTCGTTGCGCCCAATCTCTCGGGTCAGGATCTCTTCAGCCGCTTCCTTGATATCAAATTGCCAGCCGGAAGCGGTTTTAACAACCGGGATCGGCAGTTGCCAGTCGCTGTCCCCGACCACCAGGTGCGCGGTATTGCCGTCGATGACGGTATTATGGCGGACCTTCCAGTCGCGCAGGAAGCGATCAACCGCATCAGGATCGACGCCTTCCGGTGGCAGAAACTCGCGCCAGTTTTCCCCGAGCAGGTTGTTCATCGCGCTTTCATTCTGCTCGCTTATCGCGGTTGCCAGGGCATCGGTCGCCTGGTCTGGTGTGCTGAAGGATTGCTGTGCCATCGCGGTGGTCGAAACCATGAATAACACCATTCCACTGAGTAGTTTATTTTTCATGTCGGTTCCCTTAATGATGACGGAATTCACGGTGTTCAGCACGGTCGCCGGATAGCTGGCGAGATGGCTGGTTGCGGGCGACCTGCCTGCTTTGAGCCCCTCGCTGCTGCTGCGCCTGCCAACTGGCGGAGCGACTGTCGTTGCCGCTCAGCGCATTGGCCCGCGGCTGGCTGGTCCGCTGTTGAAGATTGCGCTGCTGCACGTTGCGTTGCTGCGCTGGTTGCGTGACCCGTTTCTCTTGTCGCTGAGTGGCGGCCTGGCGATGTTCATGTTGCTGAGTGTTTGCCCGTTTTGCCGTTTGCGGTTTGCTATCGTAACCACGGTAGTTATTACGCTGGGAAATTTGCTTTAGCTGTTGGCTGGATGCCTGACGCTGGGCGTCTTTCGTTCCCGTACGCGCCGTCTGGGGGAAGGTTTTCCCCGTTGATTTTTCCATCTGGCTCAACGCGGCCTGACGCTGGCTATCACGGTTGACCGGTCTTTGCTGGGTTGAGCTTAGGCCCGTAGCCGTGTTAGTGGAGTGGAAGCGGTTATTGAGCTGGCTATTAGGGTACGGAACCCCTTCGCGATAGGCCGGGTTGTGCTGCCAGGTACGGTTGGCATCCGTCAGGCGCTGTCCACTGATTTTATTGAAGTTATCAACGTTGATATTGATGTTGTTATCACCGTTGCGGTTATAGCCGCCATGGTTATCCCAGTCATCGTTATGATGGTGATCCCAGTCATCGTCGTCATCCCAGTCAATATTGCTGAAGATGGCATAAGTTGTGGCGACGCCGAGGCTGAAGCCTAAACCGTTAACGAAGCTGTTGCCAAACTGCTCGCCGGGCGTTGGCGGTAGATAGGTTGGCGGATAGGCGGTGTTCGGCCAGGTACCGTAAACCGTATTTGGGTTATAGGTGGGAACGTAAACTACCTGCGGGTCGGCGGATTCAATTTTGATTACCGTTGGGCTTGCTGAGGCGGCGGTCGTGGCTGTTGTGGTCGTTGACTCGCTGGTAACGGTTTTAGCCGGAGCTGCTTTGGCCACGGTGGTAACAGTCTGCTGCGGTGTTGATTGCAATGCTCCGGTCTGTTGCGCCAGCGCACGCAGGCGTTGAACGGAATCCATAACCTCTTTCGGCTGCGCAAGGAATGCATCGCCCAGGCTCTGTACCCACGGCGGATTTTCACCCATCAGCGACATCAGCTGCGGAAACGCCACCAGCGATTTCACGCTGGGATCCCAGGGTTGGCTGGCAACGGCCTGAATGGCGGTATCACCCTGCATTTTGGGATTGTCTTTTGACCACTGCGCGGCCTGGATGACGTTGGCCGGGTAGGTTGAGGCCATCAAAATTTGCGACAGCAGTGAATCCGGATAGAGCGCGATAGGCGCAACCCACTGATCGATTTGTGCCGATGTGTACGTAGGGGCTGCGGTGGGCGCTGGTTGATCGGCCGGGGCAGGGGCCGCTACGGGAGCTGGAGCCGGTGCGGACGGTTGCTGTGCGACGGGGGCTGGAGCTGCTGGCTCCGTTGCGCGACTTTTAACGAACATCACGCCAGAGGCGGCAAACAGCCCGGCACTGCACAGAAGGACAAGCAGATGTGGCTTAAAGGGCAACTTCATAAAATGACTCCAACGAGACAAGCGCTGTGCCGTGAGGCGTTCTGTTGCCGCGAGTATTATTCACCCGTGTTAGATAGTTTTGACTTTTATTGGGGATTCACCCGGCAGGTCCGGAAAAAGAGTGTGAAGATTTATTACACAATTATATCTGATGGCTGAAAAATCGCTGGAATATTCAGCATGTCGCGCTTGAAAATTAACCGTTTTACATCGTTTTTAGGGAGCCTAAATTACGCCCCGCCTTGTCGCTACACCATTCTTAACGATTCAGCCAATTTTTTATGTTGCTTTTTTGTAAACGGATTAACACTTAATGAAAATCCTGTTATTGTGCCTTACGCGGTACCGGGCATTTACCCTACTAACTACTGTCTCACAGGAGCGTGAAGAGAATCGCCCATCTACAAAAGCGCCGCATTATGACAATGAGAGCGAGGAGATATCGTCGTGCTAGAAGAATACCGTAAGCACGTAGCTGAGCGTGCTGCCCAGGGGATTGTGCCAAAACCGTTAGACGCAACCCAAATGGCCGCACTTGTCGAGCTGCTGAAGACCCCGCCTGTGGGCGAAGAAGAATTCCTGTTAGACCTGTTGATCAACCGCGTTCCTCCTGGCGTAGATGAAGCCGCTTATGTTAAAGCGGGTTTTCTCGCTGCCGTCGCGAAAGGCGACACCACCTCCCCGCTGGTGACTCCAGAAAAAGCCATTGAACTGCTGGGCACCATGCAGGGTGGTTACAACATTCATCCGCTGATCGACGCGCTTGACGACGCAAAACTGGCGCCGATCGCCGCCAAAGCGCTCTCTTCAACGCTGCTGATGTTCGATAACTTCTACGATGTAGAAGAAAAAGCCAAAGCGGGCAACGAATATGCGAAGCAGGTAATGCAGTCCTGGGCCGATGCCGAATGGTTCCTGAACCGTCCAGCTCTGGCTGAAAAAATCACCGTTACCGTGTTTAAAGTGACGGGTGAAACCAACACCGATGACCTCTCTCCGGCACCGGACGCATGGTCTCGCCCGGATATCCCTCTGCACGCGCTGGCGATGCTGAAAAACGCCCGTGAAGGTATCGAACCGGACCAGCCGGGTGCGGTAGGTCCGATCAAACAGATTGAAGAACTGCAGAAAAAAGGCTACCCGCTGGCTTATGTGGGTGACGTTGTTGGTACCGGCTCTTCGCGTAAATCTGCAACCAACTCCGTACTGTGGTTCATGGGCGATGATATCCCTCATGTACCGAACAAGCACGGCGGCGGTCTGTGTCTCGGCGGCAAAATTGCACCGATCTTCTTTAACACCATGGAAGATGCGGGCGCACTGCCAATCGAAGTGGACGTTTCGAACATGAACATGGGCGACGTGATTGACGTTTACCCGTTCAAAGGAGAAGTGCGTAACCACGAAACCGGCGAATTGCTGGCAAGCTTTGAGCTGAAAACTGATGTGCTGATCGACGAAGTGCGCGCTGGTGGCCGTATTCCGCTGATCATCGGTCGTGGCCTGACCACCAAAGCGCGCGAAGCGCTGGGACTGCCGCACAGCGACGTATTCCGTCAGGCGAAAGACGTGGCGGAAAGCAGCCGCGGCTTCTCTCTGGCGCAGAAAATGGTGGGCCGCGCCTGCGGCGTGAAAGGTATCCGTCCGGGCGCGTACTGCGAACCGAAGATGACCTCTGTGGGTTCTCAGGATACCACCGGCCCGATGACCCGTGATGAACTGAAAGACCTGGCGTGCCTGGGCTTCTCTGCTGACCTGGTGATGCAGTCCTTCTGTCACACTGCCGCGTATCCAAAGCCGGTTGACGTGACCACGCACCACACTCTGCCGGACTTCATCATGAACCGTGGCGGCGTGTCGCTGCGTCCGGGCGATGGCGTAATCCACTCCTGGCTGAACCGCATGCTGTTGCCGGATACCGTCGGCACCGGTGGTGACTCCCATACTCGTTTCCCGATTGGCATCTCCTTCCCGGCGGGTTCTGGCCTGGTGGCGTTTGCTGCTGCGACCGGCGTGATGCCGCTGGATATGCCGGAATCCGTTCTGGTGCGTTTCAAAGGCAAAATGCAGCCGGGGATTACCCTGCGCGATCTGGTACACGCCATTCCGCTGTACGCGATCAAACAGGGTCTGCTGACCGTTGAGAAGAAAGGTAAGAAAAACATCTTCTCTGGCCGCATCCTCGAAATCGAAGGTCTGCCGGATCTGAAAGTGGAGCAGGCGTTCGAACTGACCGATGCCTCCGCTGAACGTTCCGCTGCCGGTTGTACCATCAAACTGAACAAAGAGCCGATCGTTGAGTATCTGAACTCTAACATCGTTCTGCTGAAGTGGATGATCGCTGAAGGTTACGGCGATCGCCGTACGCTGGAGCGCCGTGTGCAGGGGATGGAAAAATGGCTGGCGGATCCGCAATTGCTGGAAGCCGACGCTGACGCAGAATACGCGGCGGTGATCGACATCGATCTGGCGGATATCAAAGAGCCAATCCTGTGTGCACCGAACGATCCGGACGACGCGCGTCTGCTGTCTGACGTGCAGGGCGAGAAGATCGACGAAGTCTTCATCGGCTCCTGCATGACCAACATCGGCCACTTCCGTGCGGCGGGTAAACTGCTGGATGCACACAAAGGCCAGTTGCCGACGCGTCTGTGGGTGGCTCCGCCAACCCGTATGGATGCGGCGCAGCTGACCGAAGAAGGCTACTACAGCGTGTTTGGTAAGAGCGGTGCGCGTATTGAGATCCCAGGCTGTTCGCTGTGCATGGGTAACCAGGCGCGTGTGGCTGACGGCGCAACGGTGGTTTCGACCTCTACCCGTAACTTCCCGAACCGTTTAGGTACCGGGGCGAACGTCTACCTGGCTTCTGCGGAGCTGGCGGCGGTTGCGGCGCTGATTGGCAAACTGCCGACGGCGGAAGAATATCAGACCTATGTGGCGCAGGTTGATAAGACGGCGGTGGATACTTACCGTTATCTGAACTTCGACCAGTTGTCTCAGTATACTGAGAAAGCCGATGGTGTGATTTTCCAGACCGCGGTGTAATACGCTAACGCGATTTGTGTAAAAACGCATCAATGCCCGGAGAAGTCTGCTTCTCCGGGCATTTTTATTTCTATTCCTTATACCCGCTACGCTTTTTTTCTGCCGCGCTGCTGCGATAATTACAGCAAGGCGCAATGCGGTATTGGCGCATTGCCGGGAGCAGAGGAAGACATTATGGATTACGAATTTCTGCGCGATATTACCGGAGTGGTAAAAGTGCGTATGTCCATGGGCCACGAGGTGGTGGGGCACTGGTTTAACGAAGAAGTGAAAGAGAACCTGGCCTTACTTGATGAAGTGGAACAGGCGGCGCATGCGGTGAAGGGCAGTGAGCGCTCCTGGCAGCGAGCAGGGCATGAATACACGCTCTGGCTGGATGGTGAAGAGGTGATGGTGCGCGCCAATCAACTGGAATTCTCCGGAGATGAAATGGAAGAGGGGATGAGCTACTACGACGAAGAGAGCTTTTCACTTTGCGGCGTAGAGGACTTTCTTCAGGTCGTGGCGGCTTATCGTGAATTTTTAAAGCAAAAATGATCTTCTTAGGGTTGTGTAATTAACTGGGAGGTTTTAAATTTAGACATCTTGTGAATTAACAAGATGTCTAAATTTTATGGATGAAAGTAAATCAGAAACAGGGATTATCAATCATGAGTTATCTAAAGATAAGTGGGTTTAAAAATAGTAAATGGGCTGTTACTGCGGTTCTTGTTTTTGTTAATTTTGTTTTCTTTGTTTTTTCGGCTTATTTGGATTCGCGGGCGTTTAATTTATATCAAGCATCCTCATTCATCATTGCATGGGGAGGGAATGCGTCTCCGTTAACCCTATCAGGTGAATACTGGAGACTTTTAAGTAGCATGTTTATGCATTTAAGTATTTTTCATTTTTTCTCTAATATGATTGCACTACTTGGGATTGGTTTTTTGTTTGAAAACATGTTTTCACGTAGAGTTTTTATTGCTGTCTATATGTTATCTGGTATCGCTGGAGGGATATTAAGTGCTGTAGTTCATCGATATGAGTTGATAGTTAGTTGTGGAGCATCAGGAGCCATTCTTGGTATTACCGGCTATTTGCTAGCTTTTGGATTGTGTAACAAGATCGAGCTTCCATTTTCTAAAATTTTCACCAATGTTATTATTGTAATATGTTTAGGATTATTTCTGCCTGTAGATAACATGGCACATTTGGGTGGTTTTGTTACTGGGTTCGTCTTAGGTGCCCTAAGTGTAGATGGGAAGACCCATTTTTTTAAAAAACCAGGCAAGGTTTCAATAATTCTGATCATGACAGTGTGTATAATTGAAGGTGCTGTGCTTGCTAAATATTCAATTCCTGAGAATATTAAGTTCGTTCGACTTTCTAGATTAGAGTTTATTGTGAAAGACATGCGAGAGGGTGCCCCAGACCAACCGATAGATTTTAGATTTTTTAACCAATGTGTTGATGCTAGTGTTGAAAGCGGAAGTATTGTTCGATCTGAACTAATCGACTGTGAAAAAATGAGGGGGTTGTTTTATAAATATGGCTTAAGAATTAAAGAGCGTATTGAAGAGGATTTGAATAATTGTATAAATATTACTGAGGATCTGCGTTCTGAAAAGATAAGTGAAACTGAAAAACATAGTATAGAAATAATTAGTAATTATTGCGTGGCCCGACAAAAACTTGTTAATATTTCTTTTAAAAATTATCCAAATTCATCTGTAGATATCAAAAAATATTTTGAAGCTGAACATCAATTTAACGAATCAGTGATCGTGAATGATAACTCTAGTAAAATATTTGAGAATATCCCTGAATTAATATTTAATGCTGTTTCTTTAGAGCGGTGCAGAACTACAATTTGTCGTCGGTGGTAATAAACAGTTTTTGTCACAAGACCTGTGTTGAAAATCGGTGTCTGAATGTGAAGTTAGATAAAATTACTTGTATATTATGGGGGGAGTAGATTTCGCGTATCTCTCTCCAGAGCAGACCGGTGATGACATTAGGTTCCTCTTCTCTAAACTCTTTCGGTTCAGTATGGGACGTGCAGTGCTGAAGGTAGATTTCTTTCAGTAAAATCTTAGTATGAAAGATATTTTCCTTGTTCACGTCGTAGGTGAAGTCGCGAACGTGGTACTTCACTCGGTATAGCGTCGTCCCCCCTCCTGATAATCAGCATATTCCTGGCATGGCTATGGGCCAATACAGGAACGTGGGCCATCATTTCATGATTCATAAACTCATCGCGCTCGGTGATTTGCACCACGTCATCCAGCAGCCAAAATCTTCGTTTTCAAAAATGATGTGATCTTGGTGATCCAAAGTAAACAATGACAGGGAATGCCCAGTCATTGTTTCAATAGACGTTTCAGTGGATAGAGGCTATTTAACGTAAGCCAACAGGCTCAGGGAGTCACGTGCCAGCGCTTTGCATTTCTTGGCCGTTGGGATGCCAATACCGCTGAGGTCGCGGTAGCTGTCTTCACCCAACGCTTTCATATTGAAGGTGTCGTAATTACTCAGGTCCCACTGGTTTTGCTGGGCAAAAAAGACCAGTGCGCGACGAATCTGCCCATTTGGCAAATTCTGGTATCCACAGTCATTTTTCAGAAAAACAAAAACTGCCGTTAAATCGGCCATATCTTCGGCTTCGGACTCACTAAGCGCGTAGCTGTTTGCGCATACGGCCATCAGGCTGCCGAACAAAACGGTTCTGAAAAACGTCTTCATTGCTTCTACCACTGCATCACGGAATTTAAACGTTAGCACACTGCGAGCGAAGCGACGACCTTTATTATTAGCCGTTTACTTGACCTTCCCGTAAGGGGAGGGCTTATGCTTAAAAGATAGCCTGCTTAAGCTGCTGAATATAAGGAAGTGATTATGCAACGTCGTGACTTTTTAAAGTACTCCGTGGCGCTGGGCGTCGCGTCAGCGTTACCTCTGTGGAGCCGGAGCGTATTTGCTGCAGACCGTCCCGCATTACCCATTCCAGACCTGTTAACCGCAGATGCCTCTAACCGTATGCAACTGATCGTGCAAGCCGGACAGTCGAGTTTTGCCGGTAAAACAGCCACGACCTGGGGATATAACGGCAGTTTGCTCGGGCCGGCGGTCAAGCTGAGTAAAGGGCAATCGGTGACGGTGGATATCCATAACCAGCTTGCCGAAGAGACGACGTTGCACTGGCACGGGCTGGAAATTCCCGGTGAAGTCGACGGTGGCCCGCAAGGTATTATTCCGGCGGGTGGGAAACGTTCTGTGACCTTCACACCGGATCAGCGCGCGGCAACCTGCTGGTTCCACCCGCATCAGCATGGGAAGACCGGTCATCAGGTGGCGATGGGCCTGGCCGGACTGGTGCTGATTGAAGATGAAGAGATTCGCAAGCTGCTGCTGCCTAAGCAGTGGGGCATTGATGATGTGCCGGTGATTATTCAGGATAAACAGTTCTCTGCTGATGGTCAGGTTAACTATCAACTGGACATCATGACCGCTGCCGTCGGTTGGTTTGGCGATACGCTGCTGACCAATGGGGCGATTTATCCTCAGCATGCTGCACCGCGCGGTTGGTTGCGGCTGCGTCTGCTAAATGGTTGTAACGCACGCTCACTGAATATCGCGGCCAGCGACAATCGTCCTTTGTACGTTATTGCCAGCGACGGCGGACTGTTGGCGGAGCCAGTAAAAGTAACCGAACTTCCCATGCTGATGGGCGAACGCTTTGAAGTGCTGGTGGATGTGAGCGACGGTAAAGCGTTTGATCTGGTCACTCTGCCTGTGGGTCAGATGGGCATGGCGATTGCGCCATTTGATAAGCCACATCCGGTGATGCGCGTTCAGCCGCTGCTGATTACCGCTTCCGGCACGTTGCCGGATACGCTGACATCCATGCCGGCGCTGCCATCGCTTGAGGGGCTGACGGTGCGCAAACTGCAATTATCGATGGACCCAATGCTCGACATGATGGGCATGCAAATGTTGATGAAGAAGTACGGCGCTCAGGCTATGGCGGGTATGGATCATGGGAAGATGATGGGCCATATGAATAATGACAATATGGGCCACGGGAACATGAAGCATGGCAATATGAACCACGGTGAGATGGGGAATATGCAGCATGGTGACATGGGCAACATGAAGCATGGAACATTCGATTTCCATAATGCCAACCGGATTAATGGTCAGGCGTTTGATATGAATAAACCGATGTTTGCCGCGGCGAAAGGTCAACACGAACGCTGGGTAATTTCCGGTCAGGGCGACATGATGCTGCATCCGTTCCACATTCACGGCACGCAGTTCCGTATTCTGTCTGAAAATGGCAAAGCACCTGCTGCGCACCGCGTGGGATGGAAAGATACGGTGCGGGTTGAGGGCGGCGTGAGCGAGGTGCTGGTGAAATTTGACCACGACGCGCCAAAGGAACATGCCTATATGGCGCACTGCCATTTGTTAGAGCATGAGGATACCGGGATGATGCTCGGTTTTACCGTATAAACAGCGGCGGATAGCGGTGGCGCTATCCGCTAAATGTTTATTCCAAAAACGGATTATTACTCTATCGTCGAGTAAAGGCATTCATATACTGATGAGGTTAATCACTCATCACGAGGTATTCATGACCCTTTTGCGTAAAGTATTGACGGCATCTTTTATTATGCTTCTGGCGGTTTCGGCACAGGCTGCGATGAAGATGGAACGCCAACAGATTTCAAAACTGAATTTAAGTCTCGAAATTCCGCAGACGCTCACGCCGATGCCGGACGAAATGGCAAAAATCAAATACCCTTCTGAAAACCGTCCACAGGTGATTTACGGTGACGAACGCGGTAAAGCGTCTCTAGGTATTACCGCCGGGCGCAACGCGTTGCCTGCCGCTCAGTTGGATATGGCAAAGGATGCGACACTGAAGATGCTGACCAACTTCAAGCCGCAGGCGGAACCTGTCACGGTTGATGGACATCAAGCGTGGCTGATTACTTTCCGTTCTCAAGCGCCGGATACTGAAATTCTCAATATGCTGCTGATTACCTCGCAAAACGAGAAAGCGGTGCAGGTCTCCTTCAATATGACCAAAGATCTGGTGGCTCAGTATCAGGAAGCCGCAAAAGCGTCGTTACTGTCACTGAAGTTTGAATAAAAAAACGCCCGCTGATTAGCGGGCGTTGTCCATTTTACTTCGCGTCGTCCGGCAACGCGTATGCCACGATATAATCGCCCATCTTAGTGCCAAATGAGCCGTGGCCCCCGGCGGATATCACCACATATTGCTTACCGTTAACTTCATACGTCATCGGCGTTGCCTGGCCGCCTGCCGGAAGCCGACCCTGCCACAGTTTTTCACCGTTGCTCATTTTGTATGCGCGCAGATAGTTATCGGCAGTCGCGGCTATAAACAGCACGTTACCCGCGGTGGAGATAGGTCCACCCAGCATCGGCATCCCCATATTGAACGGCACCGGAACCGGCATTGGGAATGGCATGCTGTCCTGTGGCGTACCAATGCGTTTTTTCCACACCACTTGATTGGTTTTCAGATCTACGGCGGAAATGTAGCCCCATGCTGGCTGTTTACACGGCAGACCAAATGGTGAAAGGAACGGATTGAGCGTTACGCCGAACGGTACGCCGTACTGCGGCTGAATACCGGACTCCGTGCCAGTACCTTTGGCATCTTTCGGCGGCTCCATCGGATTGCCGGGACCGCGTGGGATCAGCTTAGAAACGAACGGCAGCGCCATCGGGTTGGCAATGGCTACCTGACGGTTGGGATCAACGGAAATGCCGCCCCATTCGAACATGCCGAGGTTACCCGGGAACACCAGAGTGCCTTGCTCTGAAGGCGGGGTAAAAATGCCTTCATAGCGCAACTGGTGGAACATTACGCGGCACACCAACTGGTCAAACATGGTTGCGCCCCACATATCCGCCCCACTGAGATCTTTTTGCGGACGGAAACTGAGATCGGAGAACGGCTGGGTTTTGCTGACATAATCACCTTTGGCTGCACCTTGCGGCACCGGTTTTTCCGGGGCAGGCACCACCAGTTCACCATTACGGCGGTCGAGCACAAAGATATTACCGGTTTTTGCCGGGGCATAAATGACCGGAATTTTCTCTCCATTGACGTTGATATCCGCCAGGGTTGGCTGCGCCGGTAAGTCCATATCCCACAGATCGTGGTGAACGGTCTGATAGCTCCAGGCCAATTTCCCGGTCGTGGCATTTAACGCCAGAATGGCGCTGGCGTAACGTTCCTGTTCCGGTGTGCGGTTACCGCCCCAGATATCCGGCGTGGTAACGCCCATGGGCAGATACACCAGATCCAGCTTCGCGTCGTAGGCCGCAGGCGCCCAGGAGTTGGGTGAGTTAAAGGTGAAGGTATGTTCATCTGACGGGATGAAATTAGGATCCTTGGCACCGGGATCAAATGCCCACAGAAGCTTGCCGTTATTGACGTCAAAACCACGTATCACCCCGGATGTTTCGCGGGTTGAGTAGTTATCGGTTACCGACCCGGCAATAACGATAGTTTTATCGGTGATTATCGGGGGAGACGTCGGTTCGTACAGGCCCGGTGAGGTATCCGGCATATTGGTCTGCAGATTCAAAATACCTTTATTGGCGAAGGTTTCGCACAGCTTGCCGGTCTCGGCATTCAAGGCAAACAGTCGACCATCATTGACCGGCAAAAGGATGCGGCGCGGACAGTCGGCCATCACCTCTGCAGAAGCTGTATCCGGTCTGGCTTCATGATAAGAAACGCCGCGACAGGTTACGTGCTGGAAGCTGGTATTGGTATTGAGTTGGGGATCGAAATGCCACTTCTCTTTACCGCTGGCCGCATCCAGGGCGAACAGCCGCTGGTGGGCGGTACACAGATAAAGAGTATCCCCCACTTTTATTGGCGTGACTTCATTGGTGATTTCACCGGGATCGTTGGGTTGTTTTAAATCCCCGGTACGAAATACCCAGGCTTCTTTCAACTGATGAACGTTGTCAGCGTTAATTTGTTTTAACGGTGAGTAGCGTTGACCTTCCTGATTGCGACCGTAAGCCGGCCAATCCTCGTCGGCAACCGCTGAGATTGCATCGGCCTGAGAGGTATCTGCACTCAGCGTGCCGTGAACCTCTTGTGGGTCGTTGAAGCCAGCCCAGGTCAGGATACCGCCGCTAATCAGCAGGGCCACCACCAGCGCCGCTACTGCGCCACTGGAAGGGATAATCAGGCGATGCCAGACGAAAGGAAGGATAAGCCAGATACCAAAGAAGACCAGGATGTCGCTACGCGGCGTCAGCGCCCAGAAATCAAAGCCGACTTCCCAGACGCCCCAAATCATGGTGGCGAGAAGCAGGGCGGCATACAGCCAAAGGGCGGAGCGGTTACTGCGCCACAGCAGGAGAGCCACACCGAGCATGGCAAGGCCCGCGATCGGGTAATACCAGGAGCCACCGATGGCGACCAGCCAGCCTCCACCAATCAGGAGATATAGTCCACAAAGTGCCGCAAACAGGGCGCTCAGGGTCACGATAAGCCGTTGAGAACGTACGTTGTTATTTGCCATAAAAAATACCATCACAGGTGTTATTTCTTTAATAGCAGTTAATTATAGGAGCTAAAACGCGTGATAAACGTCACATTATGAACTTTATCAACAGATGCCGCGTATGAATGCTTTTGCTGGTATACTGCGTGCCTTGCGCTTAGATGCTGGCTTATTAAAAGTTAGCATTGAGTGATTTGTTTTTAAATCATATGGTTAGAGATATGAAACATACTGTTGAAGTCATGATCCCGGAAGCGGAGATCAAAGCGCGTATTGCTGAACTGGGACGTCAGATTAACGAACGTTACAAGGACAGCGGCAGCGATATGGTGCTGGTTGGTCTGTTACGCGGCTCATTTATGTTTATGGCCGACCTGTGCCGTGAAGTGCATGTCTCCCACGAAGTCGATTTCATGACTGCTTCCAGCTATGGCAGCGGAATGTCCACCACGCGCGATGTTAAAATCCTGAAAGACCTGGATGAAGACATTCGTGGCAAGGACGTGCTGATTGTCGAAGACATCATCGACTCCGGTAACACGTTGTCCAAAGTGCGTGAGATTCTGAGCCTGCGCGAGCCGAAATCCCTGGCTATTTGTACGCTGCTGGACAAACCTACCCGTCGCGAAGTGGATGTTCCGGTTGAGTTTATCGGATTCTCTATCCCAGATGAGTTTGTTGTCGGCTATGGCATTGACTATGCCCAGCGTTATCGCCATTTGCCGTACGTTGGCAAAGTGGTGCTGCTGGACGAGTAATGTCGGGAGCGCCTGATGGCGCTTTGCTTATTCGGCCTGCACGATACTTCCCTGCAGGCCGAAAAGCGACTTAAGCGTCGCTGCCGCTTGTTGGTATCTGCTTGTGATTGGTATGTTTCTGGCTGAGGTTAGACAGCCCCTGGCGATAGCGCTGCTCCAGCGTCTCGCGACTGGTGGCGGTGACGTCCAGATCGCGCAGCAGGCCATCATGAATACCGTAAGCCCAGCCGTGAATGGTAACTTTCTGACCGCGCTTCCAGGCTGAACGCATGATGGTTGAGTGGCCCAAGTTGTAGACCTGCTCCATTACATTCAGTTCGCACAGGGTGTCAATGCGACGTTCCTGCGGCATTTCGCCCAGCAGTGAACTGTGTTTAAACCAGATATCGCGAATATGCAGTAACCAGTTATCTATCAGCCCCTGTTCTTTATTTTCAATAGCCGCCTGTACGCCACCACATCCATAGTGGCCGCAAATAATAATATGTTCCACTTCCAGCACATCCACCGCATACTGAACCACTGAGAGACAGTTCAGGTCGGTGTGAATAACCAGATTGGCAACATTACGGTGAACAAATAATTCACCCGGCTCAAGACCGGTTAAACGTTCTGCGGGAACGCGACTGTCGGAACATCCAATCCATAAAAAGCGCGGATTTTGTGCGTGAGTCAGCGTTTCAAAAAATCCGGGATCCTCTTCTACCAGCATCTTTGACCATAGCGCGTTGTTGCTGATGAGTGTATCTATGTCTTTCATGGAGGCTGTAACCAATTGAATTGCGTTGCGCTAATATAGGTTAACTCCTGATTTATTAAAACCAAATATCAAGCATTAGAATGTAAGGTAAGTAAAAAACCATGACCATTGCTCTGGAACTTCAACAACTTAAAAAAACCTATCCCGGTGGCGTTCAGGCGTTACGCGGAATAGATTTGCAAGTCGAAGCGGGGGATTTTTATGCGCTTTTGGGACCGAATGGTGCAGGCAAGTCCACCACCATCGGGATAATCAGCTCGCTGGTGAATAAAACCTCTGGGCGGGTGAGCGTCTTCGGATACGATCTTGAAAAAGATACCGTTAATGCGAAACGCCAGCTTGGTCTGGTACCGCAGGAGTTTAACTTTAACCCGTTTGAAACCGTGCAGCAGATCGTAGTCAACCAGGCGGGTTATTACGGCGTTGAGTATAAAGAGGCGGTCAAACGCAGCGAATTATATTTAAAGCAGCTCGATTTATGGGAAAAACGTAACGAGCGCGCGCGCATGCTCTCCGGCGGGATGAAACGCCGTCTGATGATTGCCCGCGCACTAATGCACGAGCCTAAATTACTCATCCTTGATGAACCGACGGCGGGGGTCGACATTGAACTGCGTCGTTCAATGTGGGGCTTTTTAAAGGATTTAAACGACAAAGGCACCACCATTATTCTGACCACTCACTACCTCGAAGAAGCGGAAATGCTGTGTCGCAACATCGGCATTATTCAGCACGGCGAGCTGGTGGAAAACACCTCGATGAAGAGCCTGCTCTCTAAGCTGAAATCCGAGACCTTTATTCTCGATCTGGCGCCGAAAAGCCCGCTGCCAAAACTGGAAGGCTATCATTACCGGCTGGTGGATACCTCCACGCTGGAAGTGGAAGTCCTGCGTGAACAAGGGGTCAACAGCGTGTTCTCACAGCTGAGCGCCCAGGGCATTCAGGTATTGAGTATGCGAAACAAAGCGAACCGACTGGAAGAACTGTTTGTTTCTCTGGTGCATGAAAAACAAGGAGATCGCGCATGATGCAGCTTTATTGGGTTGCGCTGAAAAGCATCTGGGCGAAAGAGATCCACCGCTTTATGCGTATCTGGGTCCAGACTCTGGTTCCTCCCGTCATTACTATGACGCTCTATTTTATTATCTTTGGTAACCTGATCGGCTCGCGAATCGGCGAAATGCATGGTTTTAGCTACATGCAGTTTATCGTGCCAGGGCTGATTATGATGGCGGTAATTACCAACTCGTACGCTAACGTGGCATCGTCATTCTTCAGCGCCAAGTTTCAACGCAACATTGAAGAGTTACTGGTCGCTCCGGTACCGACGCACGTGATCATCGCCGGCTTTGTTGGCGGCGGCGTGGCGCGTGGCCTGTGCGTAGGGATCCTGGTAACAGCGATTTCGCTGTTCTTTGTGCCGTTCCAGGTGCATTCCTGGGTCTTTGTGGCGCTTACGCTGGTGTTAACAGCGGTGCTGTTTTCGCTGGCCGGTCTGTTGAACGCGGTTTTCGCTAAAACCTTTGACGATATCAGCCTGATCCCAACCTTCGTGCTGACTCCGCTGACCTATCTGGGCGGCGTTTTCTATTCGTTAACGTTGCTGCCGCCGTTCTGGCAGGGGCTGTCGCATCTGAACCCGATTGTCTACATGATTAGCGGTTTCCGTTACGGCTTCCTGGGGATCCACGATGTTCCGCTGGTCACCACCTTTGGCGTGCTGGTGGTGTTTATCGCGGCGTTTTATTTGCTGTGCTGGTACCTGATTCAGCGCGGACGCGGCCTGCGCAGCTAAGTCTTTCTTCCTCTCCTTACCCGGGAGAGGAAGACTTTTGATGCTTATCACCATTACGGATTTATCACCCTGATAAACTACTTGCCTGCTAAGGAGGTAGGCAATGCTAGGTTGGGTAATTACCTGTCATGATGATAAGGCACAGGATATGCTGCATCGTCTGGAGAAAAAGTACGGCCCGTTGGTTCAATGCCAGGCGGTGAGTTTTTGGCGTGGGCTTAGCTCGAATATGCTAAGCCGCATGATGTGCCATGCCCTGCATGCTACAGACTCTGGCGAGGGTGTGATATTCCTGACGGATATGGCCGGGGCCGCGCCTTACCGCGTGGCTTCGTTAATGAGCCATAAACATCCCCAGTGTGAAGTGATTTCAGGTATCAGTTATCCATTGCTTGAGCGAATGCTTTCGTCGCGGGAATCGATGAGCAGTTCTGCGTTTCGTGATAGCATCGTTACGCTTGGCGGGCCCGAAGTCTCTAGCCTCTGGCATCAACAACAGAAAAATCCCCCCTTCGTGTTGAAGCATGATTTGTATGAGTATTAATCATTGGTATTGATGGCGCTTTTGCTACAATAGCCGGGGTTTCTCGCCTCGGTTATCTCATATGGTGATGCGCGTTCTGCTTGTTTTATTGCTCCTGTTTTCTGGCAGCATAGCTGCGGCTTTGCCTGCTCGCTACATGCAAACCACCGAAGCAGCCGCCGTGTGGGCGCAGATTGGCAACAAGATGGTGACGGTAGGAAATATTCGCGCCGGGCAGATCCTCGCCGTTGAGCCAATTGCGGCAGACTATTACGAATTTACCTTTGGTTTTGGTACCGGGTTTATTGATAAAGGGCATCTGGAGCCTGTGCAGGGGCGGCAGAAAGTCGACGATGGTCTGGGCGATCTCAATAAACCCCTCAGCAACCAAAGCCTGATCACCTGGAAAGATACGCCGGTTTATAACGCTCCGGATGTTGGTAGCGCCCCGTTTGGCGTGCTGGCGGATAATCTGCGTTATCCGGTTATCAGCAAGCTTAAAGACCGTCTCAACCAAACCTGGTACCAGATCCGTATTGGCGGCAGACTGGCCTATATCAGCGCTCTGGATGCGCAGGAAGACAACGGTATCCCGGTGTTAACCTATCACCATATTCTGCGCGATGAAGAGAATACCCGTTTTCGCCACACCTCCACGACAACCTCCGTACGCGCCTTCAGCAACCAGATGGCCTGGCTACAGGACCGCGGCTACACCACGTTGACGATGTACCAACTGGAAGGCTATGTTCGCAACAATATGAATCTCCCGGCGCGGGCGGTGGTGCTGACTTTTGATGATGGTCTGAAGTCGGTGAGTCGTTATGCTTACCCGATTCTGAAGCAGCACGACATGAAGGCAACGGCGTTTATTATCTCCTCACGTATCAAGCGCCACCCGCAGAAGTGGGATCCGAAATCACTGCAGTTTATGAGCATCGCGGAACTGAATGAGATCAGAGACGTGTTCGACTTCCAGTCGCATACCCATTTTTTACATCGGGTTGATGCGAATCACCGGCCAATCCTGCTGAGTCGCAGCTATCACAATATTCTGTTTGATTTTGCCCGTTCGCGTCGGGCGTTGTCTCAGTTTAACCCTCACGTTCTTTATCTTTCTTACCCGTTTGGCGGCTATAACGCCACCGCAGTAAAAGCGGCAGGCGACGCGGGATTCCACATGGCGGTCACCACGGTGAGAGGGAAGGTTAAACCGGGGGATAATCCGTTCTTATTGAAAAGACTTTATATTTTAAGAACGGATTCGCTGGAGACGATGTCGCGGCTGATAAGTAATCAGCCGCAGGGGTAAGGGCTGTCAGGCAACCTGTACCGGAATGGCTTTCGCGGTGCGCTTCATTTCGTTGTCGCCTTCAAAATAGGCCACTTTCGGACGCCAGGTGCGGGCTTCTTCATCAGACATGGTGACGAAGCTGGCGATAATCACAATGTCGCCGACTTCAGCACAGTGTGCCGCTGCGCCGTTCACCGAGATGATTCTGGAGCCGCGTTCAGCCGCAATCGCATAGGTTGAGAAACGTTTACCGTTGGTCACGTTCCAGATATCAATAGCTTCGTTTTCCAGAATACCAGAGGCATCGAGGAAATCCTGGTCGATGGCGCAGGAGCCTTCGTAGTGCAGGTCCGCCTGCGTGACTTTTACGCGGTGGAGCTTGCCTTGCAGCATGGTGCGAATCATAACTTCTATACCCTGTCGTTTACCTTGGCTAAGCAGGCACTACTGGCCTGCTTTGAGAAATTCTCAGGCAGTATTGCCTGATTTTTAACCCCTGTCTACTGGGCTAATGTAACGCTTTGATTATCGATCAGACGTGCCTGACCCAGCCAGGCGGCGGCCAGAATCACCGCGCGTTTACTGGTTTCCGTCAGCTCCAGCAGCGTGTCGGCATCACGAATCTGAATATCGTCGGCACGGAAGCCTTTTTCATTCAGTTCCTGCTCGGCAATGGCAATAATCTCTTCCTGGTCACGATGGCCGGCAAGCAGCTTTTCAGCGATGCCGTTCATCACTTTGTGCAGACCCGGCGCAATTTTTCGCTGCTCTGCGGTCAGATAACCGTTACGTGAGCTAAGCGCCAGACCGTCTTTGGCGCGAATAATCGGCACGCCAACGATCTCAATGTCATAACCCAGATCCGCCACCATTTTGCGGATCAGTGCGAGCTGCTGGAAATCTTTCTCGCCAAAGCAGGCGATATCAGGCTGGATCAGGTTAAACAGCTTGCTGACGATAGTGGAAACGCCACGGAAATGGCCTGGACGGCTGGCGCCTTCCAGCATGGTGGAGAGACCGGGAACTTCAACGAACGTCTGGCCTTCCAGCCCCTGCGGGTAGATTTCCTCAACGGCAGGCGCAAAAACGTAATCGACTTTACGCTTGTTCAGCTTTTCACAATCTTCCTGCAGCGTGCGCGGATAGCGCACCAGATCGTCCGGTCGGTCAAACTGCATCGGGTTGACGAAAATGCTGACGATCACCACATCAGCCCGCGCTTTTGCCTCATCGACCAGCTTCATATGGCCGTCGTGCAGGTTGCCCATGGTGGGAACCAGAGCGACGCGTTTGCCTTCCTGACGCAGACGACGAATATGCTGGCGCAGCAGCGGCAGGGTTTCAATGATTAACACGACAAGACTCCTTGAGTTGCCTGAGGAACCGTAGGCCGGATAAGGCGTTTACGCCGCCATCCGGCAACATGCAGCGAACCGCCTGATGGCGCTACGCTTTTCAGGCCGATATATGGCCTGAAAAATTAGTGGAAACTGTGTTCTTCGCCCGGATAAACGCCGGACTCCACTTCAGCCATATACTGCCGCACTGCGGCGCGCATGTCGCCTGCTTCATTGAGGAAATTCTTCGCAAATTTCGGGATGTGGCCACCGGTAATACCAAAGGCATCGTGCATGACGAGGATTTGTCCATCGGTGACGTTACCAGCGCCGATTCCGATAACCGGAATCGACAGCGCTTCGGTGACGCGCTTCGCCAGCTCAACCGGCACGCACTCCAGCACCAGCAACTGAGCGCCAGCGGCTTCTAAGGCCAGCGCGTCATCCAGCAATACCTGCCCGGCGTCGCCGCGGCCCTGAATTTTATAGCCGCCGAAAATATTCACCGACTGCGGTGTTAATCCCAGATGACCGCAAACCGGTACGGCGCGTTCGGTGAGCATTTTTACCGTATCCACCAGCCAGGCGCCGCCTTCAATTTTGACCATATTGGCGCCCGCCCGCATCACCACCGCGGCGTTTTCAAATGCTTGTTCCGGCGTGGCGTAAGCCATAAATGGCAGGTCGGAGAGCAGCAGACAGTTGGGAGCGCCACGACGTACGGCACGAGTGTGGTAAGCAATATCTTCAACGGTGACCGGTAGGGTGGAGTCATGCCCCTGAATCGTCATGCCCAGCGAGTCGCCAACCAGCATCACATTAATGCCTTCGTCGGCAAATAACTTAGCAAAGCTGTAGTCGTAGGCGGTAATGGTCGCGAAGCGTTTTTTCTCTTGCTTGCATTTCTGCAGCAGTGAAATGGTGGTGGGTTTCATAACATTTCCTGATGATGAAAGTCATATTTATCGGCATTCTAACAGTCACATTCAGGGGGGCAATTGTTTTAAGCAACCGTTTGGCACTAAAGTAGTAAATGCGGAAGGGGAGAGGATACTTTACCAGTGTGCAGGTTTTGCGGCACCAAGATGGGTGAGGAGCTGATGCAGGCTGATACCCTCCGGGAAGATAAGCTCAGGTGCGATTTCAGCGAGCGGCCACAGCATAAAACCACGGTTTTTCATGTCGTAGTGCGGCACGGTCAGACGTTCGGTGTTAATCACTTCATCGCCAAACAGCATAATATCGAGGTCCAGAGTGCGCGGCCCCCAGCGTTCGGCTTTACGTACGCGTCCCTGTTGCAGCTCAATGCGTTGGGTATGATTAAGCAATTCTTCGGGAGCGAGAGTGGTTTCCAGCGCCACGGCAGCGTTCAGGTAATCTGGCTGATCCTGTGGGCCTAATGGCGGTGTGCGGTAAAAGGAGGAAACTGCGACGATACGGCTGTCGGGAATGTCGCCAATCGCTTTTACGGCAGCATTAACCTGCTCCAGAGGAGAGGCCAGATTACTGCCGAGAGCGATATAGGCGATGGTCACGCGGAACCTTCACGGCGCGGGGCGCGTTTACGCGGGCGACGATGACGACGGCGTTCTGGTTCTTCGTCGAGTTCGTTGAGCATGCCTTTTTGTTCCGGCGGTGCTGAAACCTGGAATTCTCCCCACCACTGCGCCAGACGCTGCAGTTCAGCGTTGTTTTCCACTTCGGCACGCAGGGCCAGCAGATCGTAAGCGGCGCGGAACTTCGGATGCTCCATCAGCTTCCAGGCGCGTTTGCCCTGGCGACGAGACATGCGTAGCTGCAACTGCCAGATATCACGGGTCAGCGAGGTCAGACGTTTCGGGATCGCCAGCGAGCGGCAGGCTTCATCCAGTACGTCGTTCATCGCCAGTGCGAAGGCATCGTAGTAAGCCAGACCGCTTTCCTGGGCAATTTTCTGCGCAGCTTCCAGTAACGGATACCAGAACATGGCGGCGAACAAGAACGCCGGGTTAACGCGCATATCATTGTGGATGCGGTTATCGGTATTCTTCAGCACCTGAGCGATGATGCGTTCCATTGGGCTGTCACCGTCTTCGGTGAAATAGCGCGTAATGGTGGGGAACAGCGGCTGGAACAGGCTGTACTCACGCAGTTTTTTATAGGTTTCATACCCATAGCCCGCCTGTAACAGTTTGAGCGCTTCTTCAAACAGGCGTGCGGGGGGAATATCGTTAAGCAGTGTTGCCAGACGCGGGATTGGCTCAGCGGTTTCCGGGCTGATACGCATGTCGAGCTTGGCGGCAAAGCGCACGGCCCGCAGCATACGTACAGGGTCTTCGCGGTAGCGCGTTTCCGGATTACCGATCAGGCGAACGATGCCCTCTTCGAGATCCTGCATGCCACCAACGTAATCACGCACGGTGAAATCGGCCACGCTGTAATACAGGCTGTTAATCGTGAAATCGCGACGCTGGGCATCTTCTTCGATGGAGCCGAAGATGTTGTCGCGCAGCAGCATACCGTTTTGTCCGCGCTGTGAGGTTGTGCGATCGGACTCGCTGCCTTCATGATGACCACGGAAAGTTGCCACTTCGATAATTTCCGGGCCAAACATGACATGGGCCAGACGGAAACGGCGACCAACCAGACGACAGTTACGAAACAGTTTTCGCACCTGATCTGGCGTGGCGTTAGTCGTGACATCAAAATCTTTCGGCTTTTTGCCCAGCAAAAGATCGCGTACGCCTCCGCCAACCAGCCATGCCTCGTATCCGGCCTTATTGAGCCTGTACATTACCTTCAGGGCATTTTCACTGATATCTTTGCGGGAGATAGAGTGCTGCTCACGCGGGATTACCGTCATATGTGGACGGGCGACGGCGAGCTCGGCCTCGCGCTCCTCGCGGCTTAGCACCTTGCGGCAAAAATTAGCGACTCGGGTAAAAATAGTGCACCTCGGTAGTGTCAAACTTCAATCAGAACAAGTGTTGCTGTGTAAAAATAGCGGCTAATCATAGCTCAGCATGATGCATTTGAGAATGGCGGATTTACGATCGCCGATTCTGGCACCGCTGTCAGACTCCAGTTTTCAATGGCAAACGTGAGAATCTGATCCACGCGCATCTCCTGCCACGGGATATCGGAGTGCTGGCCGAGAAAGCGCAGCGCAGCAACAATCACCGGGCGTGGATCGCCTTGCGGCAGTGCAGGTGCATGATTTTGTTTTGAAAGTTTAGCGCCTTGTTCGTTGAGCGCCAGCGGCAGATGAATATAGTCCGGCGCTTGCCAGCCGAACTGTTGATACAACGAAATTTGCCGTACCGTCGGTTCGATAAGATCGGCACCGCGCACAATTTCCGTCACGCCCTGGAAGTGGTCGTCTACCACCACCGCGAGGTTATAGGCAAACAGCCCGTCGCGACGGTGAATAATAAAATCTTCCTTTGCAAGCCGCGGATCAGCCTGAATCACACCGCGCAGTTGGTCCGTAAACTGCATCACCGGATGGCGTTGCTTAATGCGGACCGCCGCCTGTTCAGGCCCGTGGCGTAGCTCACGGCAATAACCGTCGTAAATACCGCCGACGCTTTGAATACGCGCGCGCGTACAGGTGCAGTAATAGCTCAGATCCTGCTGATGCAGCCAGGCCAGCGCCTCGCGGTAGGCGTCATGACGCTGGGATTGCCATAAAATATCGCCATCCCAGTGCAGTCCGTAATGTTCCAGCTGACGCAGAATCGTGTCTGCAGCACCGGGAACTTCACGAGGGGGGTCAATATCTTCAATGCGTACCCGCCAGATTCCGCGACGAGCACGGGCCTGCAGGTAACTCCCGAGGGCGGCAATCAGTGAACCAAAATGGAGTTCGCCAGAGGGGGAAGGGGCGAAGCGGCCAATATAATGTGAATCGCTCATTTTGCGGGCTAACAAATAATAAGGCGGGAGAAGCTCCCGCCTGTAGTAAACGTGGTAAAAATGACCGGAATTAACCTGCCATTTGTTTTTCGCGGATTTCTGCCAGCGTTTTACAGTCGATGCACAGATCGGCTGTCGGACGCGCTTCCAGACGGCGAATACCAATTTCTACGCCGCATGATTCGCAGTAGCCGAAATCTTCGTCTTCTACTTTCTTCAGCGTCTTCTCGATCTTTTTGATCAGTTTGCGCTCACGATCACGGTTACGCAGCTCAAGGCTGAATTCTTCTTCCTGTGCGGCGCGGTCCACCGGATCAGGGAAGTTAGCCGCTTCGTCTTGCATATGAGATACGGTGCGATCAACTTCATCCCTAAGTTGATTACGCCATGCCTCAAGAATACGCCTGAAGTGCGACAGCTGGGCTTCGTTCATATACTCTTCGCCCGGTTTCTCCTGGTACGGCTCCACCCCAGCGATGGCGAGAATACTCAGGGACGATGTTTTACGGTTTTGCCCTTCTTGCATGTTGCTTCTCCTTAACACGCACTATCGATCCCCATGTTCGGGGGAAAAATCAGGTCGCTATAAATAGCAGATGCTTTTCCGGATAGCAATTATCTAAACGTAACACTTGACAACCCTGTGAGGAAAAGCGTATTTGCCCACGCGCCCAGAATACTAATTAACCGAATATTTACACCATTACAAGGTAATGGGCAACGGCTCTTTAAGAGTCATACCATGGGCAGAAAGTTCCGCTTTATAAACCAGAATTTCTACCCCCTTAAGCTGTGCTTCAACTAATAATTGCGCATATTTTGCATCGATATGGCGCGCGGGTGAAAACCGTGTAATGGCTGAATGCAACACCGCGAAAAATATCACCGCGCGCTTGCCTTCGGCCGCTACGCTCATCAATTCCCGAAGATGTTTCTGACCTCGTTCAGTGATGGCATCGGGAAAATAACCCTGATCTTTTTCCGCCAACGTGACTGATTTCACTTCAATATAGCAGTCAGGTCGGGAATCCGCCTGTAACAAAAAGTCGATGCGGCTCCCTTCGGCGCCGTATTTTACTTCACTTTTCAAGGTGCTGTAGTCTGAAACTTCCGAAATTAACGAACGCTGAATAGCCTCTTTCGTTAATCTATTGGCCCACAGCGTGTTAACACAAATAAGTGCACCGGATTGGGTTTGCGTTAATTCCCAGGTATGTGGATATTTTCGTTTGGTATTTTCTGATGTCGAATACCAGACAGTATCTCCCGGCGTTGCGCAGCCGGTCATGGCTCCCGTATTGGGGCAGTGTAGCGTTAACGTTGTGCCATCCGGTGTGATCACATCCGCTAAAAAACGCTTATAGCGCTGAATGAGCGTTGCAGGTTGTAAAGGTGGAGAAAATTGCATGAACAGTTCCTTTGATTATTCAGTCAGCGTCCAGCGTTGCAACTGCGTGTAACGCGTGCGTCCTCGCATGAATGAGGAGGAGTAAAGCCCAAACTCCGTTACCGGAAACGACCAGCCAAACCCTGGCGGAGGGATAGATACCGCGTGACCGGCGTCACGCAGCAGCGTGATATGCGGGTGAAAAGGCTGCGGGCTCTGGTGGCACCCACTGCGTGCGGCTTGTGCCCGCAACATGTTCGCCAACTGCAGCAGCCCGCGCGGCGGCTGACGCATTCCCAACCACACGACTCGCGAGCGCAGCCATTGCCCGGCATCGTCGAGTTTGAGCGTAAAACCCGGCTGGCGAATACGCCCTGCAAGCTGCGTTAACGCATGCTGCTTCTCAGCGCTGACGTCGCCCAAAAAGGCGAGCGTCAGATGCAGATTATCGGCGACGACGGGACGACCCGCTTCAGGGGGGAACTGCGCGGCCCGCCAGTGGATTAACTGCTCCCGAACCTCGCCAGGCAATTCAATCGCAAAGAACAGCCTTTTTGGCTCAGACATGATGGATACTCGGTTATGAATTAACGCGATGCTACAATGCAGCGCGAAGAATGTTAACCCTCTGGAGTCATTTGTGACGTCGTTGCCCGTTGCCGCCGTAGTGCCTGAACTACTTACCGCCCTTGATGCCTCGTCGCAGGTTTTGCTGACGGCGCCGACCGGTGCCGGGAAATCAACCTGGCTGCCGTTGCGACTCCTTGAACATCGCGGTATCAAGGGACGGATTATTTTGCTGGAGCCGCGGCGTCTGGCAGCACGCAATGTGGCGCAGCGGTTGGCGGAATTGCTGAATGAAAAGCCTGGCGAGACCGTGGGGTATCGCATGCGTGCGCAAAGCTGCGTAGGGCCGCTGACCCGCCTTGAGGTGGTGACGGAGGGGGTTCTGACGCGCATGATCCAGCGCGACCCCGAATTGACGGGCGTTGGGCTGGTCATCCTCGACGAATTTCACGAGCGGAGTTTGCAGGCCGACCTGGCGCTGGCGCTGTTGCTGGATGTGCAGCAAGGGCTGCGTGACGATCTGAAACTGTTGATCATGTCTGCCACTTTGGACAACGGGCGTTTGCAGCAGATGTTGCCCGATGCGCCGACGATCGTTTCTGAAGGCCGCGCATTTCCCGTTGATCGACGATATCAGCCGTTGGCGGCGCATCTGCGTTTTGCTGAAGCGGTAGCGATAGCGACGGCAGAACTCCTGCGCCATGAAAGCGGGTCGCTGCTGCTGTTTTTACCGGGTGTAGGGGAAATCCAGCGCGTGCAGGAGCAACTGGCAACGCGTGTGGGCAGCGATGTGTTGTTGTGCCCACTGTACGGCGCGCTGACGCTTGCCGAGCAGCGTCAGGCGATTTTGCCCGCGCCGCAAGGCAAGCGCAAAGTGGTGCTGGCGACCAATATTGCCGAAACCAGCTTAACTATTGAAGGCATCCGGCTGGTGGTGGACAGCGCCCAGGAGCGCGTGGCGCGCTATGATGCGCGTACCGGTTTAACGCGATTGATTACCCAACGCATAAGCCAGGCCTCGATGACCCAGCGAGCGGGACGCGCGGGCCGTCTGGAACCCGGTATCTGCCTCCATTTGCTTGCCAAAGAGCAGGCGGAAAGAGCGGCGGCACAGGGAGAACCGGAGATTTTACAGAGCGACCTGTCCGGACTGCTGATGGAGTTGCTGCAATGGGGATGCACCGACCCTGAGCAACTGACCTGGCTGGATACCCCGCCCGCCATCAACCTGCAGGCGGCAAAACGGCTGCTGCAGATGCTGGGGGCGCTTGAGGGTGACAGGCTCAGCGCCATTGGGCAGAAAATGGCGACGTTGGGTAACGACCCCCGTTTAGCGGCTATGTTGGTTAGCGCCAACAATGACAATGAAGCGGCAACGGCGGCAAAACTGGCTGCGATTCTGGAAGAGCCGCCGCGCGGTGGCAGTACCGATCTGGCTGTAGCGTTTTCACGAAATCAGCCCGCCTGGCAGCAGCGCAGCCAGCAATTACTGAAACGGCTTAACGTTCGCAGCGGACAGCCGGACAGCGCGCTGCTCCCCTCATTACTGGCGCAGGCGTTTGCCGATCGGATCGCGCGTCGGCGCGGGCAGGAAGGGCGCTATCAACTGGCGAATGGCATGGGGGCAATGCTGGATGCCGATGACGCCTCCGGACGCCATGAATGGCTGATTGCGCCGCTGTTACTGCAGGGCAGCGCTTCGCCGGATGCGCGTATTCTGCTGGCTCTGCCGCTGGATATCGAAGCGCTGATACAGGCATGCCCTGAACTGCTACAACAATCTGACACCATCGAATGGGATGAAACTCAGGGAACGTTAAAAGCATTGCGTCGGTCGCGCATTGGCCAGCTAACGGTAAAAGTACAGGCGCTGGCCAAACCCTCGGAAGAGGAGTTGCACCTGGCGATGTTGAACGGCATTCGCGATAAAGGGCTAAGTGTGCTCAACTGGACGCCGGAAGCCGAGCAGTTTCGCCTGCGTCTGCAATGTGCGGCAAACTGGTTGCCAGAGTATAACTGGCCCGCGGTAGATGAGGATTCTCTGCTGGCGACGCTGGAGAGCTGGCTGCTGCCGCACATGAGCGGTGTGCACTCGTTACGCGCGTTAAAAGCGCTAAATGTGGGTCAGGCGTTGCGCGGTTTGCTGGATTGGTCAATGCTGCAACGTCTGGATAGTGAACTGCCAGCGCATTACACTGTGCCGACGGGAAGCCGGATTGCCATTCGCTATCATGAGGATAACCCTCCGGTATTGGCGGTTCGGATGCAGGAAATGTTTGGTGAAGCGAAGACCCCAACCATCGCCGAGGGGCGCGTGCCGCTGGTGCTGGAACTGCTGTCTCCGGCCCAACGACCGTTGCAGGTAACGAGCGATTTGAGCGCGTTCTGGCAGGGATCGTACCGTGAGGTGCAAAAAGAGATGAAAGGGCGCTATCCCAAACATGTCTGGCCGGACGATCCGGCGAATACCGCGCCAACGCGGCGAACAAAGAAGTATTCGTAATGAAACTGTAGGCCGGATAAAGCGAAGCCGTCATCCGGTATAAACACGGCAGTAAATTGAGAGATTTCTTCTTCTGTTAACTGACGGAAGAACAGAGAATCGGGCCCTTGCGCCTGAATGTTGCGGAGAAAAAGCATGGCGGGGAATGACCGCGAGCCAATTGGACGTAAAGGGAAACCCTCGCGTCCGGTGAAACAAAAGGTGAGCCGTCGTCAACTCAGAGATGAAGAGTATGACGACGATTATGATGATGATGACTATGAGGATGAAGAACCGATGCCGCGTAAGGGTAAAGGCAAAGGGCGTAAGCCTCGTGGTAAACGCGGCTGGTTCTGGCTGCTGGTAAAACTGTCGATTGTTTTTTTGGTGCTGATCGCCATTTACGGCGTTTATCTGGACCAAAAAATCCGCAGCCGTATAGATGGTAAAGTCTGGCAGCTTCCTGCGGCAGTATATGGCCGTATGGTTAACCTTGAGCCAGAAATGCCGATCGGCAAGAACGAGATGGTGAAACTGCTGGAGGCTACGCAGTATCGTCAGGTGACGAAGATGACGCGCCCTGGCGAATTCACCGTGCAGGCGAAAAGCATCGAGATGATCCGTCGTCCGTTTGATTTTCCGGACAGTAAAGAAGGGCAGGTGCGCGCGCGTCTGACCTTTGATGGCGACCATCTGGATACCATCGAGAATATGGATAACAACCGCCAGTTTGGTTTCTTCCGTCTCGATCCGCGACTGATTACCATGCTCTCTTCGCCTAACGGTGAGCAGCGCCTGTTTGTCCCGCGCAGTGGATTCCCGGATCTGCTGGTGGACACGCTGCTAGCGACCGAAGATCGTCACTTCTATGAGCATGACGGTATCAGCCTCTATTCCATTGGCCGCGCGGTGCTGGCGAACCTGACGGCGGGGCGCACGGTACAAGGGGCCAGTACGCTGACCCAGCAACTGGTGAAAAACCTGTTCCTGTCCAGCGAACGTTCCTATTGGCGTAAGGCCAACGAAGCCTATATGGCGCTGATCATGGATGCGCGTTACAGCAAAGACCGCATTCTTGAGCTGTACATGAACGAAGTCTATCTCGGTCAAAGCGGTGACAATGAGATCCGCGGCTTCCCGCTGGCGAGCCTTTACTACTTTGGCCGTCCGGTGGAAGAGCTGAGCCTCGACCAGCAGGCGCTGCTGGTAGGGATGGTTAAAGGGGCGTCAATCTATAACCCGTGGCGTAACCCGAAGCTGGCACTGGAGCGTCGTAACCTGGTGCTGCGTTTGCTGCAGCAGCAGCAGATTATCGACCAGGATCTTTATGACATGCTGAGCGCGCGTCCGTTAGGCGTACAGCCGCGTGGTGGGGTGATCTCACCGCAGCCCGCCTTTATGCAGATGGTGCGCCAGGAGCTACAGGCGAAGCTGGGCGATAAAGTTAAAGATCTCTCCGGCGTGAAGATTTTCACCACCTTTGATTCCGTGGCGCAGGATGCTGCAGAAAAAGCGGCGGTGGAAGGTATTCCGGTGCTGAAGAAACAACGTAAGCTGAGCGATCTGGAGACCGCGATTGTGGTGGTCGACCGCTTCAGCGGCGAAGTGCGTGCCATGGTCGGGGGGGCAGAACCGCAGTTCGCTGGTTATAACCGTGCGATGCAGGCACGTCGTTCGATTGGTTCTTTGGCTAAACCAGCGACCTATCTGACCGCGCTCAGCCAGCCGAAACTGTACCGTCTGAATACCTGGATTGCCGATGCCCCGATTGCGCTGCGCCAGCCTAACGGCCAGGTGTGGTCGCCGCAGAACGATGACCGTCGCTATAGCGAAAGCGGAAAAGTGATGCTGGTGGATGCGTTAACGCGCTCAATGAACGTGCCAACGGTAAATCTGGGGATGGCGCTGGGCCTGCCTGCCGTCACCGATACCTGGCTGAAGCTGGGCGCGCCGAAAGATCAGCTTAACCCGGTTCCGGCCATGCTGCTGGGGGCGTTGAACCTGACGCCGATCGAAGTGGCGCAGGCGTTCCAGACTATCGCCAGCGGCGGGAACCGCGCGCCGCTGTCGGCGCTGCGTTCGGTGATTGCCGAAGATGGGACGGTGCTGTATCAGAGCTTCCCGCAGGCCGAGCGTGCCGTTCCGGCGCAGGCGGCGTATATGACGCTGTGGACCATGCAGCAGGTGGTTCAGCGTGGTACGGGCCGCCAGCTTGGCGCGAAATATCCTGGGCTTCATCTGGCAGGGAAAACCGGGACCACTAACAACAACGTGGATACCTGGTTTGCCGGGATCGACGGCAGCCAGGTAACCATCACCTGGGTGGGCCGTGATAACAACCAGCCAACCAAGCTGTACGGTGCCAGCGGTGCGATGTCGATTTATCAGCGTTATCTGGCCAACCAGACGCCAACACCGCTGGTGCTGACGCCGCCGGAAGATGTGGTGGATATGGGCGTGGACTACGACGGTAACTTCGTTTGTAGCGGGGGGATGCGTACGCTTCCGGTATGGACTACCGATCCTGATTCACTGTGTCAGCAGGGTGAAATGATGCAACAGCCGACCGGGAATCCGTTCGATCAGTCAACGCCGCAGCAGCAGCCTCAACAGCAGCAGCAACAACCGGCGCAGCAGGAAAAGAAAGATAGCGACGGTGTCGCTGGCTGGATAAAGGATATGTTCGGCAGTAACTGATATTGCTCAAAACCCGCTTCGGCGGGTTTTTCTTCTTTGGTCCATTCTCAGGGCCGAATAACATTCCAGCCTAATTTATTAACCCTTTCTTTTCATCTGGTTATTTCTTAACCCCTCAGTTTTAGTAGGGACGCGTATTGCTTGCTATCTCGCCAGAGTTTCGAATATTATGCTGCCGTTATAATAATAATTCTCGTTTACGTTATCATTCACTTTCATCAGAGAAATACCAATGGCGCGTCTTAAAACTGCTCAGCCAAGTTCATCGCTGCGTAAAATCGCAGTAGTGGTAGCCACAGCGGTTAGCGGCATGTCTGTCTATGCACAGGCGGCGGTTGACCCGAAAGAAGAAACCATCACCGTAACTGCTGCTCCTGCCGCACAAGAAAGCGCATGGGGGCCAGCGGCAACCATCGCCGCACGACAGTCTGCTACGGCGACCAAAACCGACACCCCGATTCAAAAAGTTCCTCAGTCTATTTCAGTGGTCACCGCCGAAGAGATGGCGTTGCATCAGCCGAAATCAGTTAAAGAGGCGCTCAGCTACACGCCTGGCGTAGCCGTAGGTACCCGCGGCGCGTCTAACACCTATGACTACCTGATTATTCGCGGATTTGCCGCCGACGGCCAAAGTCAGAATAACTATCTGAATGGCCTGAAGATGCAGGGTAACTTCTACAACGATGCGGTAATCGACCCGTATATGCTGGAACGCGCTGAAGTGATGCGCGGTCCGGTTTCCGTTCTTTACGGAAAGAGTAACCCTGGCGGCTTGTTGAACATGGTCAGCAAACGCCCGACCACAGAGCCATTAAAAGAAATTCAGTTCAAGATGGGCACTGACAGCCTGTTCCAGACCGGTTTTGACTTCAGCGATGCGCTGGATGACGATGGTGTGTACTCATACCGCCTGACCGGCCTGGCGCGTTCCGCGAATGCGCAGCAGCAGGGCGCGGAAGAACAACGTTACGCCATCGCGCCATCGTTCACATGGCGTCCGGATGATAAAACGAACTTCACCTTCCTCTCCTACTTCCAGAACGAGCCAGAAACTGGCTATTACGGCTGGTTGCCGAAAGAGGGGACGGTGACTGAGCTGCCGAACGGCAAGCGTCTGCCTACCGATTTCAACGAAGGTGCGAACAACAATACCTACTCTCGTAACGAGAAGATGGTGGGCTACAGCTTCGACCACGAATTTAACGACACCTTTACCGTGCGTCAGAACCTGCGTTACGCGCAAAACAAGGTTTCACAGAACAGCGTGTATGGCTACGGTATGTGCTCTGATCCGCTCTATACAAAGGATCCGGCTAACAGTCCTTGCGCCAGCGTTCCTCAGTCCGAGTGGGCTCACACGCTGACTCGTCAGTATGTTGACGATAATGAAAAATTGCAGAACTTCGCTGTTGATACCCAGTTGCAGAGCAAATTCGCTACCGGTTCCGTGGATCACACATTGCTGACCGGCGTTGACTATATGCGGATGCGTAACGATATCAACTCCTGGTTTGGTTGGGCTGGTTCTGTAGCGCCTTCAGATATTTATAACCTTGATCGCAGCGACTTTGATTTTGGGGCGCATACTGGACCGGGCGCTCCCTACAGTGTTCTGAATAAACAGGAACAAACGGGCCTGTACGCTCAGGATCAGATGCAGTGGGATAAGGTGCTGGTCACTCTGGGCGGTCGTTACGACTGGGCTAAGCAGGACTCACTGAACCGTATTTCTGGCGTGCTGGATTCCCGTGATGACAGACAGTTCACCTGGCGTGGCGGTGTTAACTACCTGTTCGACAACGGTGTGACTCCGTATTTCAGCTACAGCGAATCGTTTGAACCTAGTTCTCAGGTCGGGGAAAGCGGTAATATCTTTACTCCATCTAAAGGTAAGCAGTACGAAGCGGGCGTGAAGTATGTGCCGAGCGATCGTCCGATCGTGATCACCGGTGCTGTTTACCAGTTGACCAAAACCAACAACCTGATGGCCGACCCGAACGGATCATTCTGGTCAGTTGAAGGCGGTGAAATTCGCTCACGTGGTGTGGAAATTGAAGCGAAAGCGGCGCTGTCAGCCAGCGTTAACGTGGTCGGTTCTTATACCTATACCGATGCGGAGTACACCACCGACACCAACTACAAAGGCAACACGCCTGCTCAGGTGCCAAAACATATGGCATCACTGTGGGGAGATTACACCCTTTATGACGGCGCGCTTTCCGGGCTGACGTTGGGTACGGGTGTTCGTTATACTGGTTCCAGCTATGGCGATCCAGCAAACTCCTTCAAAGTAGGGAGCTATACGCTGGTGGATGCGTTAGTACGTTACGATCTGGCGCGCGTCGGCATGGCGGGTTCCAACGTGGCGCTGCATGTGAACAACCTGTTTGACCGTGAGTACGTCGCCAGCTGCTTCAATACCTATGGCTGCTTCTGGGGCGCAGAACGTCAGGTCGTTGCAACCGCAACCTTCCGTTTCTAATTTCTTTTTGGGCACGCTTTGCGTGCCCGTTTTACAAGTTGGCTGCTATGCAGGAAAACAGATCCCATCCCGACACCACTTTCGCGTTGCGTAATGTCTCCTTTCGTGTGCCTGGCCGCACGCTTTTGCATCCTCTCTCATTAACTTTTCCGGTGGGGAAAGTGACCGGCCTTATCGGCCACAACGGGTCCGGAAAATCGACGTTATTGAAAATGCTGGGACGTCATCAGCCGCCGTCGGAAGGTGAAATCCTGCTCGACGAACAGCCGCTGGAGAACTGGAGCAGTAAAGCGTTTGCCCGCAAGGTCGCCTATCTGCCGCAGCAGTTGCCGCAGGCCGAAGGGATGACGGTGCGTGAACTGGTGGCGATTGGCCGCTATCCGTGGCACGGGGCGCTGGGACGTTTTGGCGTTGCCGACAGAGAGAAAGTAGAAGAAGCTATTTCGTTGGTCGGCTTAAAACCGCTGGCGCACCGCCTGGTGGATAGCCTGTCCGGCGGAGAACGCCAGCGTGCGTGGATTGCCATGCTGGTGGCGCAGGACAGCCGCTGTCTGCTGCTTGATGAGCCGACTTCCGCGCTGGATATCGCTCATCAGGTTGACGTGCTGGCGCTGGTGCATCGCTTAAGCCAGCAGCGTGGGCTAACGGTGATTGCGGTGCTGCATGATATCAACATGGCGGCCCGCTACTGCGATTACTTAGTTGCGCTGCGCGGTGGTGAAATGATTGCGCAAGGAACGTCTGCTGAACTGATGCGCAGTGAAACTCTGGAACAGATTTACGGTATCCCGATGGGCATTTTGCCGCATCCGGCCGGTGCCGCACCCGTGAGTTTTGTCTATTAATGATTGAATTACATCATATTACCCGTCGGCGTCTGCTTACGGCGATGGCGCTCTCGCCGCTGCTGTGGCGGATGAATACGGCGTCCGCCGCGGCGATTGATCCGCAGCGTATTGTGGCGCTGGAATGGCTGCCGGTAGAGCTGTTGCTGGCGCTGGGTATTACGCCGTATGGCATTGCGGATATCCCTAACTACAAGCTGTGGGTCAGTGAGCCACCTCTACCGGACTCGGTGATTGATGTCGGGCTACGCACGGAACCCAATCTCGAACTGCTGACCGAAATGAAACCCTCGTTTCTGCTCTGGTCGGCAGGCTATGGTCCTTCCCCGGAAAAGCTGGCGCGTATTGCACCTGGTCGGGGATTTAACTTCAGCGACGGTAAAAAACCGCTGGTCGTTGCGCGACAATCGCTGCAGGAAATGGCGCAATTGTTCAATCTGCAGGCCTCTGCTGAACGCCATCTGACTGAGTACGATCGTTTTATTGCCAGCCTGAAGCCGCGCTTCATTCAACGCGGCGCGCGCCCTGTGCTTCTCACCTCCCTGCTTGATTCGCGGCATATGCTGGTGTTTGGCCCAAACAGCCTGTTTCAGGACGTGCTGGACGAATATGGGATCCCCAACGCCTGGAAGGGAGAGACAAACTTTTGGGGCAGCACTGCCGTGAGTATTGACCGTCTGGCTGCTTTTCAGGATGTCGATGTATTGTGCTTTGATCACGGCAACGATAAAGAGATGGCTGCACTGATGTCTACGCCGTTGTGGCAGGCTATGCCCTTTGTTCGCAGCGGACGTTTTCAGCGCGTGCCGGCCGTCTGGTTCTATGGCGCAACGCTATCAGCCATGCATTTTGCCCGCATTCTGGATAATGCGCTGGGAGGCAAAGCGTGAGTAAACGTATCGCGCTGTTCCCCATTTTCCTGCTGGCGGTTCTGTTTGTTGCTGCCTGCTGGCTCACATGGGTTAACTTCTCCGTTGCGCTACCGAGCAACCAGTGGCAACAGGCTATCTGGTCACCGGATATCGATGCCATTAAACAGATGGTTTTCCACTACAGCCTGCTGCCGAGGCTGGCGATTTCGCTGTTGGTCGGTGCCGGGCTGGGACTGGTCGGCGTATTGTTTCAACAGGTGCTGCGTAACCCACTGGCGGAGCCAACCACGCTAGGCGTTGCGACCGGTGCGCAGTTGGGCATTACCGTCACGACGCTGTGGGCTATTCCCGGTGCGCTCACCACGCAATTTGCTGCGTTGGCAGGTGCTTGTGTCGTTGGGGCGCTGGTGTTTGGCGTCGCCTGGGGCAAACGTCTTTCTCCGGTGACGTTAATCCTCGCCGGACTGGTGGTCAGCCTGTACTGCGGGGCGATTAACCAGTTGATGGTTATCTTCCATCACGATCAACTGCAAAGCATGTTTTTATGGAGCAGCGGCACGCTAACCCAAACCGACTGGAGCGGCGTACAGCGACTGTGGCCACAGCTGCTGGGCGGCGTGATGCTGACTCTGCTGCTGTTGCGTCCAATGACGCTGATGGGACTGGATGACGGCGTGGCGCGTAACCTCGGTCTGGCGTTGTCGCTGGCGCGCCTGGCGGCCTTATCGCTGGCGATTGTCATCAGCGCCTTGCTGGTTAACGCGGTTGGGATTATCGGCTTTATTGGCCTCTTTGCACCGCTGCTGGCGAAAATGCTCGGCGCGCGGCGTCTGTTGGCGCGTCTGATGCTGGCCCCGCTGATTGGTGCGTTGATCCTCTGGCTCTCTGACCAAATCATTCTGTGGCTGACCCGCGTATGGATGGAGGTCTCCACCGGTTCGGTGACGGCGCTGATTGGCGCGCCATTGCTGCTGTGGTTGTTGCCGCGCCTTAGAAGTATGAGCGCACCGGATATGAATGCCAGCAACCGTATCGCCGCGGAGCGTCAGAATGTGCTGATGTTTGCGCTGGCGGGCGGGGTGGTTTTGCTGCTGACTCTGGTGGTGGCGCTGTCGTTTGGCCGCGATGCGCACGGCTGGACATGGGCCAGCGGCGCGATGCTGGATGAACTGATGCCCTGGCGCTGGCCACGTATTCTGGCGGCGTTGATTGCCGGGGTGATGCTGGCGGTAGCGGGCTGTATTATTCAGCGTCTGACCGGAAACCCAATGGCGAGCCCGGAAGTTCTGGGCATTAGCTCCGGCGCGGCATTTGGCGTGGTGTTAATGCTGTTTCTGGTCCCCGGAAATGCCTTTGGCTGGCTGCTGCCCGCAGGGAGTCTCGGGGCTGCGGTCACCTTGCTTATCATTATGATTGCCGCCGGGCGCGGTGGTTTTTCGCCGCACCGTATGCTGCTGGCAGGGATGGCGCTCAGTACGGCGTTTACTATGTTGTTGATGATGTTGCAGGCCAGCGGCGATCCTCGTATGGCGGGCGTGCTGACCTGGATCTCCGGCTCAACCTATAACGCGACGGGCGAACAGGTACTGCGCACCGGGATTGTGATGGTTATCCTGCTGGCGCTGACGCCGCTGTGCCGTCGTTGGCTGACGATTTTACCGCTCGGCGGCGATACGGCGCGTGCGGTGGGTATGGCGATCACGCCGTCACGCGTGGGGTTACTGCTGTTGGCTGCGGGGCTAACGGCGACAGCAACCATGACCATTGGACCGTTGAGTTTTGTCGGGCTGATGGCTCCGCATATTGCCCGAATGATGGGTTTTCGTCGCGCGATGCCGCATATGCTGATTTCGGCGCTGGCGGGAGGTGTACTGCTGGTCTTTGCTGACTGGTGCGGCAGGATGGTGCTGTTTCCGTATCAGATCCCGGCGGGATTACTGTCGACGTTTATTGGCGCGCCGTACTTTATCTATCTGCTACGTAAGCAGAGTCGCTGAGGTTTATCCCTTCTATCTAGGTTGCGTCGCCATTCGGCAATAAAAAAGCCGGGTGGCGGCTTCGCCTTACCCGGCTTACATTATTTCTGGACGTTCTCTTTTACAATTTCGCAAACACCCGGCGCGCGGCGTCGATGGTGTTATTGATATCGTCTTCACTGTGCGCGACGGACATAAAGCCCGCTTCGAAGGCGGACGGCGCCAGGTAAATCCCTTCATCCAGCATCATGTGGAAGAAACGCTTGAAGCGTTCAACGTCGCATGCCATCACATCCTGATAGCAGGTCACGGTTTCTGCATCGGTGAAGAAAATCCCGAACATCCCGCCCACATGGTTAACCACCAGCGGAATATTCGTCTCTTCGGCGGCTTCCAGCAGACCTTCCGCCAGACGCGTCGTCAGTTCGTTCAGCGTTTCATGAATACCCGGCTGGGCCACTTCGTTCAGACAAGCAAAACCTGCTGCCATCGCAATCGGGTTACCTGAAAGCGTACCCGCCTGATAAACCGGACCGGTTGGCGCCAGCGCGTCCATCACATCACGGCGACCGCCGAATGCACCAACGGGCATCCCGCCACCGATGATTTTGCCAAGGCAGGTCAGATCCGGAACGACGCCGTAATAATCCTGCGCACCGGCCAGCGCCACGCGGAAACCGGTCATGACTTCATCGATGATCAACAGCGCGCCAAACTCATCACACAGGGCACGCAGGCCCGGCAGGAATTCTGGCAGCGGCGGGATGCAGTTCATGTTGCCCGCGACCGGCTCAACGATAATGCAGGCGATCTCCTGCGGATATTGTTCGAATGCCGCGCGAACGGAAGAGAGATCGTTGTAGGTGCAGGTCAGGGTGTGTTTCGCAAAATCGGCTGGAACGCCCGGAGAGTTTGGCTGACCCAGCGTTAACGCGCCGGAACCAGCTTTAACCAGCAGGCAGTCGGCATGACCGTGATAGCAACCTTCAAATTTGATGATCTTATCGCGACCGGTGAAACCGCGCGCCAGACGGATTGCGCTCATCGTCGCTTCCGTACCGGAGTTCACCATACGCACCATATCCATGGTCGGCACAAGTTCAGTGACCAGCTCCGCCATTTTCACTTCCATCTCGGTCGGCGCGCCGAAGCTTAAACCGCGTTCTGCGGCTTCAATCACCGCATTGCGAATTGCCGGGTGGTTATGGCCCAGTACCATCGGTCCCCAGGAACCGACGTAATCGACATAGGCTTTACCATCGACATCGTACAGATACGCGCCGTCCGCTTTTTCGATAAACAGCGGAGTACCACCCACGCCAGTAAAGGCGCGAACGGGGGAGTTAACGCCGCCAGGGATAAGTTCGCGTGCTGCGCTGTAGAGATTTTCAGACTTACTCATGGATGGGGTCCTGGTTCGTAGAAAAAGTAAATGCCCGCTATTCTAGTTATTCAGAGAAGGTTATGAAAGTTTTACGCATTTGAAACAATGCGATTTGCAGGGGATTTTCGTGAAATGTGCGAGTAGAATGCCGATTCCGTATTTGTATTACCAATTAATGATCATCTGATGAAGACTGACTCTCCCTCTTTTGAAGCACAACAAATTGTGCGTTTACGCCGCAGGGATCAAATCCGTCGACTCCTGGAACGCGACAAAACGCCGCTGGCGATCCTGTTGATGGCCGCCGTTGTCGGTACCGTGACGGGGCTTGTTGGCGTGGCATTTGAGAAAGCGGTGACCTGGGTACAAAATCAGCGCATTGGCGCCCTGGCCCAGGTTGCGGACCATGCCATTCTGCTGTGGCCGCTGGCGTTTATTCTCTCTGCATTGCTGGCGATGGTCGGCTATTTTCTGGTTCGTAAATTTGCGCCGGAAGCGGGAGGCTCGGGGATCCCTGAGATTGAAGGCGCGCTGGAAGAGCTACGACCTGTGCGCTGGTGGCGCGTTCTGCCGGTGAAATTTATTGGCGGCATGGGCACGCTGGGAGCCGGTATGGTGCTCGGGCGAGAAGGGCCGACCGTACAGATAGGCGGGAACATTGGGCGCATGGTGCTGGATATTTTCCGCATGCGCAGCGCTGAAGCGCGACATACCTTGCTGGCCACCGGTGCGGCTGCGGGTTTGTCGGCGGCGTTTAATGCGCCTCTGGCTGGGATCCTGTTCATTATTGAAGAGATGCGCCCGCAGTTTCGCTATAACCTCGTCTCGATCAAAGCCGTGTTTACCGGCGTTATTATGTCGAGCATTGTGTTTCGTGTGTTCAACGGTGAAGCACCGATTATTGAAGTCGGAAAGCTGTCTAATGCACCGGTAAATACGCTGTGGCTGTATCTTGTGCTGGGGCTTATTTTTGGCTGTGTCGGGCCGTTGTTCAACACCATGGTGTTGCGTACCCAGGATATGTTCCAGCGCTTCCACGGCGGTGAAATTAAAAAATGGGTGCTGATGGGCGGCGCGATTGGTGGCCTGTGCGGGATCCTGGGATTAATTAAACCGGAAGCGGCAGGCGGCGGGTTTAACCTGATTCCTATCGCCGCGGCGGGTAATTTTAGCGTCGGTTTACTGCTGTTTATATTTATTACCCGGGTGATCACCACGCTGTTGTGCTTCTCGTCCGGCGCGCCCGGTGGGATTTTTGCCCCGATGCTGGCGTTGGGCACATTACTTGGCACCGCGTTCGGTATGGCCGCGGCGGCCTCTTTTCCACAGTATCATCTGGAGGCCGGAACCTTTGCCATTGCCGGAATGGGAGCTTTGCTGGCGGCTTCGGTACGTGCACCGCTAACCGGTATTGTACTGGTGCTGGAGATGACCGATAACTATCAGCTCATTTTGCCAATGATTATTACCTGTCTTGGCGCAACACTATTAGCCCAATTTATGGGTGGAAAGCCGCTATACTCGACTATCCTTGCCCGCACGCTGGCAAAACAGGAAGCGGAGCAGGCGGCAAAAAGCCAGAGTACTGCCGCTGGCGAGAATACTTGAACGAAATACCAGGGTATTAGATAATGGCCTTAACCATTGGGTTATAATTTGCCCAATTGCCAATGTCGTTTGGAGCAAAATATGAGTGATGACGTAGCGCTGCCACTGCAATTTACTGAAGCAGCAGCCAATAAAGTAAAAAGCCTGATCGCTGACGAAGATAACCCGAATCTGAAATTACGCGTGTATATCACCGGCGGTGGTTGCAGCGGTTTCCAGTACGGTTTCACCTTTGATGATCAGGTGAACGATGGTGATATGACCATTGAGAAACAAGGTGTGGGTCTGGTGGTTGATCCGATGAGCCTGCAATATCTGGTGGGCGGCGCGGTTGACTATACCGAAGGTCTGGAAGGTTCCCGCTTCGTTGTGACTAACCCCAATGCGAAAAGCACCTGCGGGTGTGGTTCTTCTTTCAGCATCTGATTGCTGTCTGTAATACCGATGGTCTGATGGTGTAGGCCCGGTAAGCGTAGCGCCACCGGGCAATGTGCCGGTTGGCGGCGTAAACGCCTTATCCGGCCTACATGTTCTGCATCATCACATCAACGCCCGTTATCATCCAGAGCAAACGTCGGCAATTTCAAATGCCAGCGAATGGCGGCAAGCCTAATCAGCAGGGTGACGATCATCCCCATCATACTGGCGTTTTCCAGCGATACATTAAAAGTATAAAACGCTGTCGCATGCACGATCCCGCCGATAATACATGCCGTGGCGTAGATTTCGGTGCGCAGAATCATCGGGACTTCACGAGCTAACACATCGCGAATGATCCCGCCGCCGACGCCGGTAATCACCCCCATACAAATCGCCACCAGGGGGCCCGTCCCGGCGAGAAATGCTTTATTGACGCCAATCCCCACGAACACCGCCAGGCCAACGGCATCCAGCACCGGAAGGATCCACTTCGGTAAACGTCGTGGCTGACGTACCAGCAGGATTGTCAGCATGCTGGTGATCATTGCCACCACCAGATCGGTGGGATCCTTAACCCAAAATACCGGTCCATGATCCAGCGCCATATCGCGGATCGTACCGCCGCCAACGGCGGTAACCACCCCGAGTACCAGGACGCCAAACGGGTCCATTCGCAATTTTCCGGCCAGTAAGACGCCAGAGATAGCAAATACCGCGGTGCCGACAATATCCAGCCAATAGACGAGCATTTTTAAATCCTCACAACAGACCTGGTGGGGGCAGGCGCTAATTTATCTGTGAAAGCGCATTACAGAGTTGTTTTGCGGCGAGGATAATACGCGGGCTCGCGCGTTCGAACCAGTCACTATTAAGTGTAATAATGGGTATTTTTAGCTGGTTTCCCCAGTATTGTTCAATTTTCAGAGTTTCGCCTGGCCCTCCGGTTGCAACAATAGCCTGGGGCGCTCGTGCCAGGACCTGCTCACGGCTAACCTGCGGCCAGGGGACCCGACTGCCGGCAAAGATGTTTTCTCCACCGCATACCTCAAGAACTTCGTGCTGAATGGAGCCTTTTCCACTGGTAAACAGAGGATTTGCGCCAAACTGGAGAAACACGCGTTTTTTCGGTTTGTTGGCATACCGAGATTTTAGTAAAGCATAGTCATCAAGCATGGTTTGCGCCGCCTGTTTAGCCTGCTCAGGCTTTGGGCTCCACGCTGCCAGCTGGCGGAGCGCATCGGCGACCTGCTCGATGGTTACGGCGTCCACCCAGATGACCTTAATTCCCAGGGCGGTCAGCTGATTCACCTGCCGCTCAGCATTTCCCCCGCGCCAGGCGACGACTAAATCCGGTTTAAGCGCCACAATGCGTTCAAGGTTCATACCTTGCCAGGTGGAAACCTCCTCGATATTTTTGGCCGCTGGCGGGTAGTTTGAGTAGCTACTAACGCCTACGGGTGTAATGCCGGCGGCAAAGGCGAGTTCGGTATTGGCTGGAGAAAGCGTCACAACACGCGGTGCTGCGTACAGGAACGCCGGAAGAGTGAAAAGCAGGGCGACCAGCGCCCTGGAGAGTAATTTAGCCATGCGCCAGTTTCTGTACCAGCGTTTCAACCATCAGGCTTGACTGTTTCGCGGCAACAACCAGGAACTCGTCAAAGCTGAGATGGGACTGCTGATCGGCGACGTCAGAGATGGCGCGAACCACGACAAACGGCACATTGAAGTTATGGCAAACGTGCGCAATCGCGGTCGCTTCCATCTCAACGGCAATGGCCTGCGGGAAGTTATGCTTAATTTTAGCCAGACCCACGGAGCCATTAATGAAGGCATCGCCGCTGACGATAAGTCCGCGAACGGCGTTCAGATTGAGTTGCGCAATGCAGGATTCTGCTGCAGCAATCAGCGCAGGATCGGCTTTAAAACCAGCCGGGCAGCCCGGTAACTGACCAAATTCATAGCCAAAGGCGGTAACGTCGGCATCGTGATAGCGCGCTTCGTCAGAAACCACGATATCGCCGACTTTCAGCGTAGAGGCCAGGCCGCCCGCGGAACCGGTGTTAATGATGGCATCCGGCTTGCAGCGTTCAAGCAGCAGCGTAGCGCCCAGCGCCGCCGCCACTTTACCGATACCTGATTTCAGTAGCGCAACCTCTGTACCGTTCAGTTGGCCGGTGTAAATTTCACAACCGCCGAGAGAGAGGGTCTGACGGTTTTCGATTTTGTCACGCAGCAGCGTAACTTCTTCTTCCATTGCACCAATGATGCCGATTTTCATAGATTTACTCGCGATAAGCCAGATTTGAGGGCATAGTCTATCATGCGCTTAAGGGGTAGCGCATTTCTCAGGCGGGAGAGGATATGGTACAGATCGATTTCCGAAAAAAAATAAACTGGCATCGTCGTTACCGTTCGCCGCAGGGCGTGAAGACGGAGCATGAGATCCTGCGTATTTTCGAAAGCGATCGTGGACGTATTATCAATTCTCCGGCTATTCGCCGACTGCAACAAAAAACCCAGGTTTTTCCGCTGGAGCGTAACGCGGCGGTGCGCACGCGCCTGACGCACTCGATGGAAGTTCAGCAAGTTGGGCGCTATATCGCTAAAGAGATCCTCAGCCGACTGAAAGAACTAAAACTGCTGGAGCAGTATGGTCTGGATGAACTGACGGGACCGTTTGAGAGTATTGTCGAAATGTCGTGCCTGATGCATGACATTGGCAATCCGCCGTTTGGTCATTTTGGTGAAGCGGCGATTAATGACTGGTTCCGCCAGCGGCTGTATCCCGCCGACGCGGAAAGTCAGCCCCTCAGCGATGACCGCTGCCTGGTGGCGGCGTTACGTTTGCGCGAAGGCGAAGAGTCGCTGAATGATATTCGCCGTAAGGTGCGCCAGGACCTGTGCCATTTTGAAGGTAATGCCCAGGGGATTCGTCTGGTGCATACTTTGATGCGTATGAATCTTACCTGGGCCCAAGTTGGCGGTATTTTAAAATATACCCGTCCGGCGTGGTGGCGCGGAAGTACGCCTACGACGCATGACTATTTAATGAAGAAACCGGGCTATTACCTTTCTGAAGAACCGTATATTGAACGGTTACGTAAAGAATTATCATTAGCGCCCTACAGTCGCTTTCCATTAACCTGGATAATGGAAGCTGCCGATGATATCTCTTATTGCGTGGCCGACCTGGAAGATGCCGTTGAGAAAAGAATCTTTAGCGTCGAGCAACTTTATCACCATCTGCATGAGGCGTGGGGGCATCACGAAAAAGGTTCCCTGTTTAGCCTGGTTGTTGAGAATGCCTGGGAGAAATCACGTTCAAATACATTAAGCAGGAGCACGGAAGATCAGTTCTTTATGTATTTACGCGTCAATACGCTGAATAAACTGGTGCCGTATGCAGCCCAGCGGTTTATTGATAATTTACCGCAGGTTTTTGACGGCAGCTTTAATCACGCCCTGTTAGAAGATGCCAGTAGCTTTAGTCAGTTGCTGGGGGTCTATAAAAATGTGGCGGTAAAACACGTATTTAGTCATCCGGACGTTGAGCAGTTGGAATTGCAGGGGTATCGGGTGATCAGCGGGTTGCTGGAGATCTATCAGCCTTTATTAAAAATGTCCCAGTCAGATTTTACTGAGCTGGTCGACAATGAAAGAGTTAAACGTTTTCCTATCGAATCACGATTATTTCAGAAGTTGTCTACTCGCCATCGTCTTGCTTATGTCGAGGCGGTTAGTAAAATATCAACGGGTTGCGCTGAGTTTTCGGTAATGGAATATTATTATCGCTGCCGGCTGATTCAGGATTATATCAGCGGGATGACCGATCTGTATGCCTGGGATGAATATCGTCGCTTGATGGCCGTAGAACAATAAATACTCATTTGTAAAGACGGCCAATAAAATTTTACTTTTTCCTTAAACTCAATTCTGGAACTTAGCGCTATAAAACGACTCTGACGTATACAGCAATTTTGCGTTACCTGTTAATCGAGAACGAAACACATGAAAAAAACCACATTAGCAATGAGTGCACTGGCTCTGAGTTTAGGTTTGGCGTTGTCCCCCCTGTCTGCCACAGCGGCTGAGACGTCGTCTTCAGCAATGACCGCCCAACAGATGCCAAGCCTGGCCCCGATGCTCGAAAAAGTGATGCCATCGGTGGTAAGTATTAACGTCGAGGGGAGCACGACGGTAAATACGCCGCGTATGCCGCGTAATTTCCAGCAGTTCTTCGGTGATAATTCACCATTCTGCCAGGACGGTTCACCGTTCCAGAGTTCACCGTTCTGCCAGGGCGGCGCGCCGGGCGCTGACAACGGCGGCGGCCAGCAGCAGAAATTTATGGCGCTGGGTTCCGGCGTAATTATTGATGCCGCGAAAGGGTATGTCGTGACCAACAACCACGTGGTAGATAACGCCACGGTGATTAAGGTTCAGTTGAGCGATGGCCGTAAATTTGATGCGAAGATCGTGGGTAAAGATCCGCGCTCCGATATCGCGCTGATCCAAATTCAGGATCCGAAAAACCTGACGGCGATTAAGCTGGCAGATTCCGACGCGCTGCGTGTGGGTGATTATACCGTAGCAATTGGTAACCCGTTTGGCCTCGGTGAGACCGTGACCTCCGGTATTGTTTCTGCGCTGGGCCGTAGCGGCCTGAACGCGGAAAACTACGAAAACTTTATTCAGACGGATGCCGCGATCAACCGGGGTAACTCCGGTGGCGCACTGGTTAACCTGAACGGTGAGCTGATCGGTATTAACACCGCGATCCTTGCGCCGGACGGCGGTAACATCGGTATCGGCTTTGCAATCCCGAGCAACATGGTGAAAAACCTGACGTCGCAGATGGTTGAGTTTGGTCAGGTTAAACGCGGTGAGCTGGGTATTATGGGTACCGAGCTGAGCTCTGAGCTGGCGAAAGCGATGAAAGTTGATGCTCAGCGTGGCGCATTTGTCAGCCAGGTGATGCCGAACTCTTCCGCAGCGAAAGCAGGTATTAAAGCCGGGGATGTGATTACCTCCCTGAACGGTAAACCGATCAGCAGCTTCGCCGCCCTGCGTGCGCAGGTGGGTACGATGCCGGTAGGCAGCAAAATTAACCTTGGCCTGTTGCGTGACGGTAAGCCGGTCACTGTGAATCTGGAACTGCAGCAGAGCAGCCAGACTCAGGTTGATTCCAGCTCTATCTTCAAAGGCATTGAAGGGGCTGATATGAGCAACAAAGGCCAGGACAAAGGGGTCGTGGTCAGCGAGGTGAAAGCGAATTCTCCGGCTGCACGGATTGGCCTGAAGAAAGGGGATGTGATTATCGGTGCGAACCAGCAGCCGGTGAAAAATATCGCCGAACTGCGCAAAATCCTCGACAGCAAACCGGCTGTACTGGCGCTGAACATTCAGCGTGGTGACAGCTCCATCTATCTGTTGATGCAGTAATCTCCCTAAACCCCTTCCTGCACAGGAAGGGGTTTCTTTTTGTGATACTTCCCACAACTCCATACTTCTCCCTCTCGCTTTGTGCAGTTGCACAATGCCGCCGCTTATTATCTTCCCTATGCTTGAGCTCTGCTCACAGGAGGGGTTTATGGCTGGCTGGCATCTTGATACCACAATGGCGCAGGATATCGTAGCGCGAACCATGCGCATCATTGATACCAATATCAACGTAATGGATGCCCGCGGGCGGATCATTGGCAGCGGCGATCGCGAACGAATTGGTGAATTGCACGAAGGCGCGCTGCTGGTGCTTTCGCAAGGTCGGGTGGTCGATATTGACGATGCGGTAGCCCGGCATTTACATGGTGTGCGTCAGGGGATAAACCTGCCGCTGCGTCTGGAAGGCGAAATCGTTGGCGTTATCGGTCTTACTGGCGAGCCGGAACATCTGCGCAAGTATGGCGAACTGGTGTGCATGACCGCCGAAATGATGCTGGAACAGTCGCGTCTGATGCATCTGTTAGCGCAGGATAGCCGTCTGCGTGAAGAGCTGGTGATGAACCTGATTCAGTCGGAAGAGAATACCCCGGCACTGATGGAATGGGCACAGCGATTGGGCATTGATTTGAACCAGCCGCGCGTGGTGGCGGTAGTGGAGGTCGACAGCGGTCAGCTTGGCGTTGATAGTGCGATGGCGGAGCTACAGCAATTGCAGAACGCGTTGACTACACCCGAACGTAATAATCTGATTGCGATTGTTTCTCTGACCGAGATGGTGGTGCTGAAACCAGCGCTCAATCAGTTTGGCCGCTGGGACGCTGAAGATCATCGCAAGCGCGTTGAGCAACTCATTGCCCGCATGAAAGAGAATGGACAACTGCGTTTTCGCGTGTCGCTGGGCAACTATTTTACCGGGCCCGGCAGCATTGCCCGTTCGTATCGTACGGCGCGCACCACCATGATGGTCGGCAAGCAGCGGATGCCGGAAAGCCGGAGCTATTTCTATCAGGACTTGATGCTGCCGGTGCTGCTGGACAGCCTGCGCGGCGGCTGGCAGGCCAATGAGCTGGCGCGCCCGCTGGTAAGGCTGAAAGCGATGGATAACAACGGTTTGCTGCGTCGAACATTATCGGCATGGTTTCGACATAACGTTCAGCCGCTGGCGACCTCAAAAGCATTGTTTATTCACCGCAATACGCTGGAGTATCGCCTGAACCGTATCTCAGAGCTGACCGGGCTGGATCTGGGGAATTTTGACGATCGACTGCTGCTGTATGTGGCGTTGCAGCTGGATGAGCAGCATTGATTAATTGCCTGATAAGCGTAGCGCTATCAGGCAACAATCGACTTATTTGCGCGTCAGTTTTTCCAGATCGGCTTCAATCTCGCTGATCTTGTTGGTCACGACGCTTTCCAGGTGACGTAAATCATCGAGGATCTTGCGTTTAAGATCGACTTCGCTGCGATCTCGCTGGCAGATCTGATCCAGTTCGTCGATCACGTAGCGCAGGTTGGGACTGATCTCCTGCACTTCTTTGTAACCCTGACCGACGCCATCGGCGACAACCGTTTTACGCTGACGGGGATATTTGAACTTCACGCTCTTGGCAAAAAACTCGCCTTTATCCTTCTGGAAATAGATTTTCAGGATATCGTTGTTGGCTTCTTGCCGCAGGCTGTAACGATCGATCTCTTCAGGATTAGTAATGCCCAGACTTTTCAGATTGTCATACATAGCGGTACCCTTAAGCTCACTATAACCATTGAATAATTAACGAAAAGCCTTGTTTATGCCACTCGCAGATGTAAAAAAAGCGGGCTAAGCCCGCTTTTTCAAATCGCTGTTAGTCGATGGTGCGTAACAGTTCGTTGATTCCCACTTTGCCACGCGTTTTGGCATCGACTTTCTTCACAATCACCGCGCAGTACAGGCTGTATTTGCCATCTTTCGACGGCAGGTTGCCGGAAACGACCACGGAGCCCGCCGGAACGCGGCCGTAATGCACTTCGCCGGTTTCGCGATCGTAAATACGGGTGCTCTGGCCGATATACACACCCATAGAGATGACGGAGCCTTCTTCGACGATCACGCCTTCAACCACTTCAGAGCGCGCGCCGATGAAGCAGTTGTCTTCGATGATGGTCGGGTTAGCCTGCAACGGTTCCAGTACGCCACCAATACCAACGCCACCGGACAGGTGTACATTCTTACCGATTTGCGCACAGGAACCCACTGTCGCCCAGGTATCAACCATCGTACCTTCATCAACATAAGCGCCGATGTTCACGTAAGACGGCATCAGCACGGTGTTACGGGCGATAAACGCGCCCTGACGCACTGCCGCAGGCGGAACCACGCGGAAACCTTCTTTCTGGAAGCGCGCTTCGTCGTAGTTGGCGAATTTCATCGGCACTTTATCGAAGTAACGGCTTTCCGCACCCTCGATAACCTGATTATCGTTAATACGGAAAGAGAGCAGGACCGCCTTTTTCAGCCACTGATGCGTGACCCACTGACCCTCAATCTTTTCTGCGACGCGCAGTGCACCGGAATCCAGTAAAGAAATAACCTGATTCACCGCTTCGCGGGTTACGGTATCTACATTTGCCGGAGTAATGTCGGCACGGCGCTCGAAAGCGGACTCAATAACGTTCTGTAACTGCTGCATTGTTAAACTCTTTCCATAATAAATAAAAACATTACCCTTTATCGTTTGGATTGAGGGCCTCTGTCAACCGTTGATGCACTTCCTGCTGCAGCTCATTATTAAGGGCGCGCCGGTCGGCGGTGGCGATTATGAATAAATCTTCTACTCGCTCGCCAATAGTTGTAATTCGGGCGCCATGCAGCGAAATTCCCAGATCGGCAAAAATCTGCCCGACCCGCGCCAGCAGTCCTGGCTGGTCGAGAGCGATAAGCTCAAGAAATGATTTTCGGTCGGTATGGGTCGGCAGAAAAGTGACCTCGGTATCGACGGTAAAGTGACGTAATTTTGCCGGCTGGCGACGCGGTTGCGGCGGCTGCCAGCTACGCTGGGTGATCGCCTGCTCCAGCCCAAAACGGATCGCTTCGTGTCGGTCTGACGACAGCGGGCTACCGTCTGGTTCCAGCACAATGAACGTATCCATCGCCATCCCATCGCGGGTGGTGAAGATTTGCGCATCGTGGACGCTAAGATTGCGCCTGTCCAGTTCGGCGCAGACGGCAGCAAACAGGTAAGGGCGGTCAGGGCTCCAGATGAAAATTTCCGTCCCGCCTCGCGTGGCCTGCGGGCTGAGCAGGATCAGCGGCTTGCTGAGATCGTGTTGCAGCAGATGACGTGCATGCCAGGCCAGCTGATTTGGGCTGTGACGTACGAAATAGTTGGCGCGACAGCGCGACCAGATATGGTGTAGCGCTTCTTCATCAATGTTGTCCATGCGCAGTAGCGCCAGCGCCTGAAGCTGATGATGGCGTACGCGCTCACGCATATCCGGCGTGTTTTGCATCCCGCGCCGTAACTGTTTCTCCGTCGCGAAGTACAGCTCGCGCAGCAAGCTTTGCTTCCAGCTATTCCACAGCGTTTCGTTGGTGGCGCAAATATCTGCGACGGTCAGGCACACCAAAAAGCGCAGACGATGTTCCGTTTGCACCTCTTCGGCGAATTGCTTAATGACTTCGGGATCCTGAATATCGCGGCGCTGAGCGGTAACCGACATCAGCAAATGCTGGCGCACCAGCCACACGATCAGTTGCGTTTCGCGGGAGTTCAGACCGTGCAGTTCGGCGAATTTGAACACATCCTGGGCGCCGAGAACCGAGTGATCGCCGCCGCGACCTTTGGCGATATCGTGGAACAGCGCGGCAATCAGAATCAGCTCCGGCTGTCGTAGACGCGGCCACAGATCCACGCACAGCGGATGGCGCTGACGGGTCTCTTCGTTAGCAAAACTTTCCAGCTTGAGCATTACGCGAATGGTGTGTTCATCCACCGTATAGGCATGAAACAGGTCAAACTGCATTTGGCCGACAATATGCGACCATTGCGGCATATAGGCCCACAACACGCTGTGGCGATGCATAGGCAGCAGGCCGCGACTCACCGCGCCCGGATGGCGCAACATACTGAGAAACAGCGAACGCGCTTCCGGGATGTAGCACAGCGGCTGCGTTAAATGACGGCGGGCATGACGTAAATGGCGCAGCGTAGTGGAGTAAATTCCGCTGATCGCGCTATTACGCACCATGATGTAAAACATCCGCAATATCGCTTCGGGTTTGCGAATAAACAGGTCGTCGTCGCGCAGATCAATCAACGTGCCGCGCAGTTGAAAGTCGTCATCAATCGGACGTGGTTTTTCATCGGCGGGCAGGGCGAGGATCGCCTCGTCGAACAGTTGCAATAGCATGTGGTTCAGTTCGCTGACCCGTCGTGTGACGCGGAAATAGTCTTTCATCATCCGCTCGATAGGCTCATTGCCTTCACCGCCGTAGTTCAGGCGTTGCGCCACGCTGAGCTGACGATCAAACAGCAGACGGTTGTCGTAACGACTAACGACCAGATGCAGGGCAAAGCGAATGCGCCACAGGATATGCAAACATTCATTCAGCTCGGCACGTTCTGCCTGCGTCAAAAAGCCGAAACCGACCATTTCATCCAGTGAGGTGGCGCCAAAATGGCGGCGGGCCACCCATTGCAGGGTATGAATATCGCGCAGGCCGCCGGGGCTACTTTTGATATCCGGCTCCAGGTTGTAGCTGGTGCCGTGATAGCGCTGGTGGCGCTGATTCTGTTCTTCAACTTTGGCTGCGTAAAACTTATCGGACGGCCAGAAACCTTCGCTAAAAATATGCTTTTGTAGCTCAAGAAACAGCGCCACATCACCAATCAGCAGGCGTGTTTCAATCAGGTTGGTGGCGACGGTTAAATCTGACAATCCTTCCAGCAGACACTCTTCCAGCGTGCGCACGCTGTGCCCAACCTCGAGCCTCACGTCCCATAGCAGCGTTAACAGTTCGCCAACTTTTTCGGCCTGCGCGTCTGGTAGCTTTTTACGACTCAGGATCAGCAGGTCAATATCGGAAAGCGGATGCAGTTCGCCGCGCCCGTAACCGCCAACGGCAACCAGCGCCAGGTCGGCAATTTGACCGAAACCGGCTTCAATCCACAGACGTTGCAGTAACTGGTCAATAAACTCGGTGCGGGCCTCAATCAGCTGCTCTGCGGAAATCCCGCTGTCAAACGCGTCACCTAACCAGTGCTGGAAAGTGTCGATATGCGCTTTAATGCCGGGGCAGTTGAGATCTTGCTGCGGCCAGGTTCCGGGGTTCTGCGGTTGGCCTGGCAGGGTGGGGAGGGCAGTATTTGCGTGTTGTTCAGGAAGAGTATTCATTATGCGCCACCCATTAAAAAAGCCGGATGACGGCGTGAACGCCTTACCCGGCCTACGAAGTAGTACAATTTGTAGGCCTGATAAGATGCGGGCGCATCGCCATCAGGCAAAACATTATTCGTCGTGTGTGATGATCGCCGGGATGGTGTCATCCTTGCGTAATGTCAGAATTTCACAGCCTTTTTCCGTCACCACAATAGTATGCTCGTACTGAGCAGACAAGCTCCGATCTTTAGTTTTCACCGTCCACCCGTCTTTCATGGTGCGGATGCGGTAATCACCGGCATTCAGCATGGGTTCTACGGTGAAGGTCATGCCCGGCTGCAGTACCACACCGCCGTCGTCTGCATCGTAGTGCAGAACCTGCGGCTCTTCATGGAAGCCGCGACCGATGCCGTGACCGCAATATTCACGAACCACAGAGAAGCCTTCGCCTTCCGCGTATTTCTGAATCGCAGCGCCCAGCGTGCGCAGGCGAATACCCGGTTTTACCATCCGCAGCGCCAGATACAGGCTTTCCTGCGTGACGCGGCACAAACGCTCGCCCAGAATGGTTGGTTTGCCGACGATGAACATTTTCGAGGTATCACCGTGGAACTCGTCTTTAATCACGGTTACGTCGATGTTGACGATATCGCCGTCTTTCAGGAGCTTGGCGTCGTCCGGGATCCCATGGCACACCACTTCATTAATAGAGATGCACACGGACTTCGGATAACCGTGATAGCCCAGGCAGGCGGAAATGGCCTGCTGCTCATTCACGATGTAGTCATTACAGATGCGATCCAGTTCGCCGGTGCTGACGCCTGGCTTAACAAACGGTTCGATCATTTCCAGTACATCGGCGGCCAGACGGCCAGCGATGCGCATTTTTTCGATTTCTTCAGGGGTCTTGATTGAGATAGCCATGAATTCTGTCCATCAGTGCCGATGATATCGGCAATAATTGTTTAAGTGGTGCCAATGGTATCAGTCCGGCATACATGCTGCCAAATTGAGAATCATTCTGAACTTCGCCTTTCGTGCCACAGGTGTGTTGGCTGAAATTTTTCACTCCAGTCGCTTACTGCATGTAGGCTCCCGGAGATGCAAAAATTGGCGGCCTCCCTGTAACACGAAATTCATCGTTCATTCAGCACGCACCGCCAACAATTATTGGTGTCGGTAGCGTATTTGTGGTATAAAGCGCGCCGGACTTCCGATCCATTTGAAGACTACACACGATGGACGGGAGCGACAAATCTCACTTTGTGTAACAACACACACGTATCGGCACATATTCCGGGGTGCCCTTTGGGGTCGGTAATATGGGATGCGTGGAGGCTTAACCCCAACTTTTATATATAGAGGTTTTAATCATGGCAACTGTTTCCATGCGCGACATGCTCAAGGCTGGTGTTCACTTCGGTCACCAGACCCGTTACTGGAACCCGAAAATGAAGCCGTTCATCTTCGGTGCGCGTAACAAAGTTCACATCATCAACCTTGAGAAAACTGTACCGATGTTCAACGAAGCTCTGGCTGAACTGAACAAGATCTCTGCTCGTAAAGGTAAAATCCTTTTCGTTGGTACTAAACGCGCTGCAAGCGAAGCGGTGAAAGAAGCTGCTAACAACTGCGACCAGTTCTTCGTGAACCATCGCTGGTTGGGCGGCATGCTGACTAACTGGAAAACCGTTCGTCAGTCCATCAAACGTCTGAAAGATCTGGAAACTCAGTCTCAGGACGGTACTTTCGAAAAGCTGACCAAGAAAGAAGCGCTGATGCGTACTCGTGAGCTTGAGAAACTGGAAAACAGCCTGGGCGGTATCAAAGACATGGGCGGTCTGCCGGACGCTCTGTTCGTAATCGATGCTGACCACGAGCACATTGCTATCAAAGAAGCAAACAACCTGGGTATCCCAGTATTTGCTATCGTTGATACCAACTCTGATCCGGACGGTGTTGACTTCGTTATCCCGGGTAACGACGACGCAATCCGTGCTGTGACCCTGTACCTGGGCGCTGTAGCTACTACCGTTCGTGAAGGCCGTTCTCAGGATCTGGCTTCCCAGGCGGAAGAAAGCTTCGTAGAAGCTGAATAATAAGGCACGCTCGTTCGAGCCCCCTTATAAACCAGGTAGTATCACGTTTGGTTAGGGGCCCTTTAGGCCCCTTTTTCACTTTTAAATCTGTGCGGTTTCATGCCGGGCAGATCAAATCTTCCGAGGATTTTAGAATGGCTGAAATTACCGCATCCCTGGTAAAAGAGCTGCGTGAGCGTACTGGCGCAGGCATGATGGATTGCAAAAAAGCACTGACTGAAGCTAATGGCGACATCGAGCTGGCAATCGAAAACATGCGTAAGTCCGGCGCAATCAAAGCGGCGAAAAAAGCAGGCAACGTTGCTGCTGACGGCGTAATCAAAACCAAAATCGACGGCAACATCGCTTTCATTCTGGAAGTTAACTGCCAGACTGACTTCGTTGCTAAAGATGCTGGTTTCCAGGCATTTGCTGACAAAGTACTGGACGCTGCCGTTGCTGGCAAAATCACTGACGTTGAAGTTCTGAAAGCGCAGTTCGAAGAAGAACGTGTTGCTCTGGTTGCTAAAATCGGTGAGAACATCAACATCCGTCGTGTTGCTTCCCTGGAAGGCGAAGTTCTGGGTAACTACCAGCACGGTGCTCGTATCGGTGTTCTGGTTGCTGCAACTGGCGCTGACGAAGAGCTGGTTAAACAGCTGGCAATGCACGTTGCTGCAAGCAAACCAGAATTCGTTAAGCCGGAAGACGTTTCTGCTGAAGTGGTAGAGAAAGAATACCAGGTTCAGCTGGACATCGCGATGCAGTCTGGTAAGCCGAAAGAAATCGCAGAGAAAATGGTTGAAGGCCGCATGAAGAAATTCACCGGTGAAGTTTCTCTGACTGGTCAGCCTTTCGTTATGGATCCGAGCAAATCTGTTGGTCAGCTGCTGAAAGAGCACAACGCTGATGTAACAGGCTTCATCCGCTTTGAAGTGGGTGAAGGTATCGAGAAAGTTGAGACTGACTTTGCAGCAGAAGTTGCTGCGATGTCCAAGCAGTCTTAATTTTTAAAGGAGCCGCCTGAGGGCGGCTTCTTTTTGTGTCTGGCTTGTAAATTGTGTCTGGCTTGTAAATTCAGCGAACCGCTATAGTGGTCATGCTGAAAAGCGACATACAATGTCGCCGGAATTAATTCATCTCATTCGTTGACAGTCTCAGGAAAGAAACATGGCTACCAATGCAAAACCCGTCTACAAACGTATTCTGCTTAAGTTAAGTGGCGAAGCTCTGCAAGGTTCAGAAGGCTTCGGTATTGATGCAAGCATCCTTGACCGTATGGCTCAGGAAATCAAAGAGCTGGTTGAGCTGGGTATCCAGGTTGGCGTAGTGATTGGTGGTGGTAACCTGTTCCGTGGCGCTGGTCTGGCGAAAGCAGGGATGAACCGCGTTGTGGGCGACCACATGGGCATGTTAGCCACCGTCATGAACGGTCTGGCGATGCGCGATGCGCTTCACCGCGCCTATGTGAACGCTCGCTTGATGTCCGCAATTCCTCTGAATGGCGTGTGTGATAACTACAGCTGGGCGGAAGCAATCAGCCTGCTGCGTAACAACCGCGTTGTTATTTTGTCTGCGGGTACTGGCAATCCGTTCTTCACTACCGACTCTGCGGCTTGCCTGCGTGGTATTGAAATTGAAGCGGATGTGGTACTGAAAGCCACCAAAGTCGATGGCGTATTTACGGCTGACCCGGCTAAAGATCCAACGGCGACTATGTACGAACAGTTGACCTATGCTGAAGTACTGGATAAAGAGCTGAAAGTGATGGATCTTGCGGCGTTTACGCTGGCTCGTGACCACAAATTACCGATTCGTGTCTTTAACATGAACAAACCGGGTGCGCTGCGCCGTGTTGTTATGGGTGAAAAAGAAGGCACGTTAATCACGGAATAATTCCCGTTGCGGCTAAATGCAGGTAATATTCCGCTTTAATGTCGCGGGATACGTCCCTCAAAATTAATCAAGACTATACTTGTCACATCTTGCGTGGTGGGTATGGTCTGACTGAAACAAGCTTTCAAGGATTCGTAACGTGATCAACGATATCAGAAAAGATGCTGAAGTACGCATGGACAAATGCGTCGAAGCGTTCAAAAACCAAATCAGCAAAATTCGCACGGGCCGTGCTTCTCCTAGCCTGCTGGATGGTATTGTCGTGGAATATTACGGCACACCGACCCCGCTGCGCCAGTTGGCAAGCGTAACGGTTGAAGATTCCCGTACCCTGAAAATCAACGTGTTTGACCGTTCTATGGGGCCAGCCGTTGAGAAAGCAATTATGGCTTCCGACCTCGGTCTGAATCCAAGTTCTGCGGGTTCCGACATCCGCGTTCCGCTGCCGCCGCTGACTGAAGAACGTCGTAAAGATCTGACCAAGATCGTGCGTGGCGAAGCTGAAGGCGCGCGCGTTGCCGTACGTAACGTACGCCGTGATGCCAACGACAAAGTGAAAGCGTTGTTGAAAGAAAAAGAGATCAGCGAAGATGACGATCGCCGTTCTCAGGACGACGTACAGAAACTGACTGACGCAGCTATCAAGAAAGTTGATGCGGCGCTGGCAGAGAAAGAAACGGAACTGATGCAGTTCTGATTCGCCTGTACGCTAAAAACGCCGCTTAGAAGGCCTGAGAAGGCTGGATGGCGGCGTTTTGCTTTTTTCTGTCTATATACTCTAAATAATTCGAGTTGCAGGAAGGCGGCGACGCAGGGCATCCCCGGGAGCGTACACCCGTGCGTGACAGGGGTGAACGAGGAGAGCCAACGTACATGCAACTTGAAGTATGACGAGTAAAATTCTTCTGGATGTCTGATGAAGCAATTAACCATCCTGGGATCAACCGGTTCCATTGGTTGCAGTACGCTGGATGTAGTACGCCATAACCCGGAAAAATTTCGCGTTGCTGCGTTGGTGGCGGGTAAAAATGTCGTCCGTATGGTTGAGCAATGTCTGGAATTTTCTCCTCGCTATGCGGTAATGGACGATGAAAAAAGCGCTGCGTTGGTAAAAGCAGCTCTGCTGGAGCAGGGCAGTCGTACTGAGGTTATGAGCGGGCAGCAGGCTGCCTGTGATATGGCTGCGCTGGATGATGTTGATCAGGTTATGGCGGCGATTGTCGGCGCGGCGGGCTTGCTACCGACGCTGGCGGCAATCCGCGCGGGCAAAAGCATTTTGCTGGCGAATAAAGAGTCTCTGGTGACCTGCGGGCGTCTGTTTATGGACGACGTGCAACGCCACAAAGCACAGCTTTTGCCGGTAGATAGCGAACATAACGCGATTTTTCAGAGTTTACCGCAACCTATCCAACACAATCTGGGATACGCTGACCTTGAGCAAAATGGCGTCATTTCAGTTTTGCTTACCGGGTCTGGTGGCCCTTTCCGTGAAACGCCATTGCGCGATCTGGTTTCTATGACCCCCGATCAGGCATGTCGTCATCCGAATTGGTCGATGGGACGAAAAATCTCTGTCGATTCAGCCACCATGATGAATAAAGGTCTGGAATACATTGAAGCGCGTTGGTTATTTAATGCCAATGCAAGCCAGATGGAAGTGCTGATTCACCCGCAGTCGGTTATTCATTCGATGGTGCGTTATCAGGATGGTAGCGTTCTGGCGCAGTTGGGGGAACCTGATATGCGTACACCTATTGCTCATACGATGGCATGGCCAGAACGAGTGACGTCCGGCGTTAAGCCTGTCGACTTTTGCAAGCTCAGTGCGTTGACGTTTTCCGCACCTGATTACCAGCGTTATCCATGCCTGAAACTGGCGATGGACGCGTTTGAGCAAGGGCAGGCGGCGACGACCGCTTTGAACGCAGCGAATGAAATTACCGTTGCCGCATTCCTGGCGCAGCAGATCCGATTTACCGATATTGCTGACCTGAATTTATCCGTACTGGATAAGATGGATTTGCAGGAGCCACAGAGCGTTGATGACGTGCTGAAGGTTGATGCTATCGCGCGGGAAGTCGCCAGAAAAGAAGTGATGCGACGCTCAAGCTGATGATAATCCCTCCTCGGAGAATCGCGCTATTTGTTAGCGTTGGGCTTCAGTGATATAGTCTGCGCCACTCGATCGCGGGTATTTGTTTTTTTTCGGTCGGGTAAGCCGTGGTTTGACACGGCTTTTTTGTGGATGCACAAAATCATTCAGGTTGCATCAAGGTGGCAAGTGGATGAGTCCCCTGGAGCATACAAAGAGTATGTGACTTGGGCGAAAATCACAGCCGACGAAGGAGCAGCCTGAAGGATGAAGCGCAAAAGGCTTCAGTATTCCTGAGTACCGTATAATCCTTTCAGGGACTAAAAACGCGTTATGTTGTCTGCAACTAAACCATTAAGCGAAAATTTGCCAGCACATGGTTGTCGCCATGTAGCAATTATCATGGATGGCAATGGCCGCTGGGCGAAAAAGCAAGGGAAGATTCGCGCCTTTGGACATAAGGCCGGAGCAAAGTCCGTCCGCCGGGCTGTCTCTTTTGCTGCCAATAACGGTATTGATGCGTTAACGCTGTATGCCTTTAGCAGTGAGAACTGGAACCGACCTGCGCAGGAAGTGAGCGCGTTAATGGAGCTGTTTGTGTGGGCGCTTGATAGCGAAGTGAAAAACCTGCACCGCCATAACGTACGTCTGCGTATTATCGGGGATATCAGTCGATTTAACTCACGTTTGCAAGAACGGATTCGCAAATCAGAAGCGATTACCGCCCAGAATACCGGGTTGACGCTAAATATTGCAGCGAATTACGGTGGACGGTGGGATATAGTCCAGGGAGTCAGACAACTGGCACAACAGGTGCAGGATGGTCTGCTGCGTCCAGAGCAAATCGATGAAGAGATGCTGGGGCAGCAAATTTGTATGCATGAACTGGCTCCTGTGGATTTAGTGATAAGGACTGGGGGAGAGCATCGAATTAGTAATTTTCTGTTGTGGCAAATTGCCTATGCCGAACTTTACTTTACGGATGTTCTCTGGCCCGATTTCGATGAACAAGACTTTGAAGGTGCGCTGCATGCCTTTGCTAATCGTGAGCGTCGTTTCGGCGGCACCGAGCCCGGTGATGAAAAAGCCTGATGGGGGTCGCTTTTGCTGAAGTATCGCCTGATTTCTGCTTTTGTTTTAATACCCGTTGTCATCGCGGCGCTGTTTTTGCTGCCGCCGGTGGGGTTCGCCATTGTTACGCTGGCCGTCTGTATGCTGGCCGCCTGGGAATGGGGACAGTTAAGCGGTTTTACCACGCGTACGCAGCGAGTCTGGCTGGCTGTTTTGTGCGGGCTATTGCTGGCACTGATGCTATTTTTGTTGCCGGAATACCATCGCAATATTCATCAGCCGCTGGTTGAAGTATCGCTGTGGGCGTCGCTGGGCTGGTGGGTCGTGGCGCTGTTACTGGTGCTGTTTTATCCCGGCTCTGCGTCGGTCTGGCGTAATTCCAAAACATTACGCATAATTTTCGGCGTGTTAACCATAGTCCCTTTCTTTTGGGGAATGCTGGCGCTACGTGCATGGCACTATGATGAGAATCATTATAGTGGCGCGCTATGGCTGCTGTATGTCATGATCCTCGTCTGGGGAGCGGACTCGGGTGCCTATATGTTTGGTAAGCTGTTTGGCAAACATAAGCTGGCGCCGAAGGTTTCTCCTGGTAAAACCTGGCAGGGTTTTATTGGCGGACTCGCTACTGCTGCCGTGATCTCATGGGGTTATGGCATGTGGGCGAATCTTGAGGTTGCGCCTGTCACCTTGCTTATTTGCTCCATCGTTGCAGCCCTGGCCTCCGTGCTGGGTGATCTGACCGAGAGTATGTTTAAGCGTGAAGCAGGTATTAAGGACAGTGGTCACTTAATACCAGGACATGGCGGTATTTTGGATCGTATTGATAGCCTGACGGCTGCGGTACCGGTCTTTGCCTGCCTGCTGTTACTGGTATTCAGGACGCTCTAACGGATGGTCTTATGCTGAGTATTCTCTGGAATCTGGCTGCATTCATCGTTGCACTTGGTGTGCTTATCACCGTGCATGAATTTGGTCATTTCTGGGTTGCACGGCGCTGCGGAGTCCGCGTCGAACGCTTTTCCATTGGCTTTGGAAAAGCGCTTTGGCGGCGTACCGATAAATCAGGTACGGAATACGTCATCGCCCTGATTCCCCTCGGCGGTTACGTCAAAATGCTGGATGAGCGCGCTGAACCGGTCGCACCGGAGCTGCGCCATTACGCTTTCAACAATAAAACGGTTGGACAACGCGCAGCCATCATCGCCGCAGGTCCGATTGCCAACTTCCTTTTTGCTATTTTCGCGTATTGGCTGGTGTTTATCATCGGTGTCCCTGGAGTTCGTCCGGTTGTTGGTGAAATAACACCCAACTCGATTGCCGCACAGGCGCAAATTCAGCCGGGTACGGAACTAAAAGCGGTTGATGGTATCGAAACCCCTGATTGGGATGCCGTGCGATTACAACTGGTATCCAAAATTGGCGATGAACATACGACTCTCAGCGTGGCGCAGTTTGGCAGCAACCAGCGGCAGGACAAAACGCTGGATTTACGCCATTGGGCATTTGAGCCAGACAAAGAGGATCCTGTTTCCAGTTTAGGGATTCGCCCACGCGGTCCGCAGATTGAATCGGTGCTGTCAGAAGTGCAGGTAAACTCCGCTGCAAGTAAGGCGGGTTTGCAAGCTGGCGACAGGATCGTTAAAGTCAATGGTCAGCCGCTGACGCAATGGATGACGTTCGTGACGCTGGTGCGCGATAATCCGGATAAGCCGTTAGCGCTAGATATTGAAAGACAAGGAAGTTCCTTGTCTTTAACGTTAACCCCAGATTCAAAACAGGTTAACGGGAAGGCTGAGGGTTTTGCGGGCGTGGTGCCTAAAGTTATTCCTCTGCCTGATGAGTATAAGACTGTACGCCAGTATGGGCCATTCAGCGCCATCCTCGAAGCCTCGGATAAAACGTGGCAGTTGATGAAGCTGACGGTCAGTATGCTGGGAAAATTGATTACCGGTGATGTAAAACTGAACAACCTCAGTGGGCCGATTTCTATCGCCCAGGGGGCTGGGATGTCAGCGGAATTCGGGGTTATTTATTACCTGATGTTCCTTGCGCTTATCAGCGTGAACTTAGGGATAATCAACCTGTTTCCGTTGCCCGTTCTTGACGGGGGGCATCTGCTGTTCCTGGCGATTGAAAAGCTGAAGGGCGGTCCGGTATCCGAGCGGGTTCAAGACTTTAGTTATCGCATTGGCTCTATCTTGCTGGTGTTGTTAATGGGGCTTGCACTTTTCAATGATTTCTCTCGGTTGTAAGAGAGTGTTAGGAAGAACGCATAATAACGATGGCGATGAAAAAGTTGCTCATAGCGTCGCTGCTGTTTAGCAGCGCCACCGTATACGGTGCTGAAGGGTTCGTAGTGAAGGACATTCATTTCGAAGGCCTACAGCGAGTCGCCGTTGGTGCGGCTCTCCTCAGTATGCCGGTGCGCACAGGCGACACGGTTAATGATGAAGACATCAGTAATACCATTCGTGCTCTGTTCGCCACCGGTAACTTTGAGGATGTCCGCGTCCTGCGCGATGGTGATACCCTTCTGGTTCAGGTAAAAGAACGTCCGACGATTGCCAGCATTACTTTCTCCGGTAACAAATCGGTGAAAGATGACATGCTCAAGCAAAACCTCGAGGCTTCTGGTGTGCGTGTTGGCGAGTCTCTGGATCGCACCACGCTAGCCGATATCGAAAAAGGGCTGGAAGATTTCTACTATAGCGTCGGTAAGTACAGCGCCAGTGTGAAAGCGGTGGTAACGCCGTTGCCGCGTAACCGCGTTGACCTCAAGCTGGTCTTCCAGGAAGGCGTTTCGGCGAAGATCCAACAGATCAATATCGTCGGCAACCATGCTTTCTCGACCGACGAACTGATCTCTCACTTCCAACTGCGTGATGAAGTGCCGTGGTGGAACGTGGTGGGCGATCGTAAATACCAGAAACAGAAACTGGCAGGCGATCTTGAAACCTTGCGCAGTTACTATCTGGATCGCGGTTATGCTCGCTTCAATATCGATTCCACCCAGGTTAGCCTGACGCCGGATAAAAAAGGTATCTACATTACCGTTAACATCACTGAAGGCGATCAATACAAGCTTTCAGGGGTACAGGTGAGCGGTAACCTGGCTGGGCACTCCGCCGAAATTGAGACCCTGACCAAAATCGAGCCAGGCGAACTCTATAACGGCACCAAAGTGACCAAAATGGAAGATGATATCAAGAAGCTTCTGGGTCGCTATGGCTATGCCTATCCGCGCGTACAGTCGCAACCTGAAATCAACGACGCCGACAAAACCGTTAAATTACGCGTAAACGTGGATGCAGGTAACCGTTTCTACGTGCGTAAGATTCGTTTTGAAGGTAACGACACCTCTAAAGATTCCGTTCTGCGTCGCGAAATGCGCCAGATGGAAGGTGCCTGGTTGGGTAGCGATCTGGTCGATCAGGGTAAAGAGCGTCTGAACCGTCTGGGTTACTTTGAAACTGTCGATACCGATACTCAGCGTGTACCGGGTAGCCCGGATCAGGTTGATGTGGTCTATAAGGTTAAAGAGCGTAACACCGGTAGCTTTAACTTCGGCGTTGGTTACGGTACTGAAAGCGGCGTGAGCTTCCAGGCTGGCGTTCAGCAAGATAACTGGTTAGGTACCGGTTATTCAGTCGGCATCAACGGCACCAAAAACGACTATCAGACCTATACTGAGTTGTCTGTCACCAACCCATATTTCACCGTTGATGGGGTGAGCCTTGGTGGTCGCGTTTTCTACAATGACTTTAAAGCGGATGATGCAGACCTGTCCGACTATACCAACAAAAGTTATGGTACTGACGCAACGCTCGGCTTCCCGATCAACGAATACAACACCTTGCGTGCGGGTGTGGGTTATGTGCATAACTCCTTGTCTAACATGGATCCACAGGTTGCAATGCAACGTTATCTGGTTTCAATGGGTAAGGATCCTGACGCTGATAGCTTTAAATCAGACGATTTCACCTTCAACTATGGGTGGACATATAACAAGCTGGACCGTGGGTACTTCCCAACGGAAGGTACGCGTGTCAACCTGAACGGTAAAGTAACCATTCCGGGTTCTGACAACGAATACTACAAAGCGACGTTGGATACCGCGACCTATGTGCCGATCGATGACGATCACAAATGGGTTGTTCTGGGTCGCACGAAGTGGGGCTATGGTGACGGCATCGGCAGCAAAGAGATGCCGTTCTACGAGAACTTCTATGCGGGTGGTTCCAGCACCGTGCGTGGTTTCCAGTCCAACACCATCGGTCCAAAGGCTGTCTATTTACCGGCTAATCGTTATAACAACGATAGCGATTACGATAACGAATGTGACGCCACCAATACTTCACCGTGTAAATCGGATGATGCGGTGGGCGGTAACGCCATGGCTGTCGCCAGCCTGGAATTTATTACCCCGACGCCGTTTATCAGCGACAAGTATGCCAACTCGGTCCGTACCTCGTTCTTCTGGGATATGGGTACCGTTTGGGATACGAACTGGGATTCAGCTAAGTACTCTGGTTATCCGGACTACAGCGATCCGAACAATATCCGTATGTCAGCGGGTATCGCTTTACAATGGATGTCCCCATTGGGGCCGTTGGTTTTCTCCTACGCCCAGCCGTTCAAGAAGTACGATGGAGACAAAGCGGAACAGTTCCAGTTTAACATTGGTAAAACCTGGTAATTGTTCTTCGCAAAGGAATGTAGTGGTAGTGTAGCGATGACTTTAGGCGATCTTGCATGGGATCGCCTGGCCACGCAAAGAACTGTACCTTCGGGTGCAAATGGGATGGTAAGGAGTTAATTGTGAAAAAGTGGTTATTAGCTGCAGGTCTCGGTTTAGCGATGGCAACGTCCGCACAGGCTGCTGACAAAATTGCAATCGTCAACATGGGTAGCTTGTTCCAACAGGTTGCACAGAAGACGGGCGTTTCTGCTACGCTGGAAAACGAGTTCAAAGGCCGTGCCAGCGAACTGCAGCGTATGGAATCTGATCTGCAATCTAAAATGCAGCGTCTGCAATCCATGAAAGCGGGTAGCGATCGTACCAAGCTGGAAAAAGACGTCATGGCTCAGCGTCAGACTTTCTCTCAGAAAGCTCAGGCTTTTGAGCAGGATCGTGCGCGTCGTTCCAACGAAGAACGTGGCAAACTGGTTACTCGTATCCAGACAGCTGTGAAATCTGTTGCTAACAGTCAGAGCATCGATCTGGTTGTTGACGCAAACACCGTTGCATACAACAGCAGCGATGTAAAAGACATCACCGCTGACGTACTGAAACAGGTTAAATAAGTAATGCCTTCAATTCGACTGGCTGATTTAGCAGAGCAGTTGGATGCAGAATTACACGGTGATGGCGATATCGTCATCACCGGCGTAGCGTCCATGCAATCTGCGCAAACTGGCAATATCACGTTCATGGTGAATCCTAAGTACCGTGAACACTTAGGCGTATGCCAGGCCTCTGCCGTTGTGATGACGCAGGACGATCTTCCTTTTGCTAAGAGTGCTGCGCTGGTAGTGAAGAATCCCTACCTGACCTATGCACGTATGGCGCAAATCTTAGATACCACGCCGCAGCCCGCACAAAACATTGCACCGAGTGCAGTGATCGATGCGACGGCGAAGCTGGGTAATAATGTTTCTGTGGGCGCAAATGCGGTCATTGAGTCTGGCGTAGAACTGGGCGATAACGTCGTTATCGGCGCAGGCTGCTTCGTCGGAAAAAATACTAAAATCGGCGCAGGTTCACGCTTGTGGGCGAATGTGACGATTTACCACGACATTCAGATCGGTGAGAATTGCCTGATCCAGTCCAGCACTGTCGTCGGATCTGATGGATTTGGTTACGCGAACGATCGCGGTAACTGGGTGAAGATCCCGCAGCTTGGTCGCGTGATTATCGGCGATCGCGTCGAGATCGGCGCTTGTACCACCATTGACCGTGGTGCGCTGGACGATACTGTGATCGGTAATGGTGTTATCATTGATAACCAGTGCCAGATTGCGCATAACGTTGTGATTGGCGACAATACGGCGGTAGCCGGTGGCGTCATTATGGCGGGTAGCCTGAAGATTGGCCGTTACTGCATGATTGGCGGCGCCAGCGTGATCAATGGGCATATGGAAATATGCGATAAAGTCACGGTTACTGGCATGGGTATGGTGATGCGTCCTATCACCGAACCTGGCGTCTATTCCTCAGGCATTCCGCTACAGCCCAATAAGGTATGGCGTAAAACAGCTGCACTGGTGATGAATATTGATGATATGAGCAAGCGTCTCAAAGCGATTGAGCGCAAGGTTAATCAACAAGACTAAAGCACCGTTTTTGCATGTCTGACTTTTCGGCCTGTCCCATTCATACGATTGCGACAGGCCGTGTTATTATTGCCTTTTAGTATATTTTGACAGGAAGAGTATTTTGACTACTAACACTCATACTCTGCATATTGAAGAGATTTTAGAACTTCTGCCGCACCGTTTTCCGTTTCTGCTGGTTGACCGCGTGCTGGATTTTGAAGAAGGTCGCTTTCTGCGCGCAGTGAAAAATGTATCTGTTAACGAGCCTTTCTTCCAGGGCCACTTCCCGGGTAAACCTATTTTCCCAGGCGTACTGATTCTGGAAGCAATGGCGCAGGCCACCGGTATCCTCGCGTTTAAAAGCGTAGGGAAACTGGAACCAGGTGAACTGTACTATTTTGCGGGTATTGACGAAGCGCGCTTTAAGCGTCCTGTCGTGCCAGGCGATCAGATGATCATGGAAGTGACTTTCGAGAAAACGCGCCGCGGCCTGACCCGTTTTAAAGGGGTTGCGCTGGTCGACGGTAAAGTTGTGTGCGAAGCAACGATGATGTGTGCCCGTAGCCGGGAGGCCTGATACGTGATTGATAAATCCGCCTTTATTCACCCAACTGCCATTGTGGAAGAAGGCGCCAGCATTGGCGCTAACGCTCACATTGGCCCATTTTGTATTGTTGGACCCCATGTTGAAATTGGTGAGGGTACCGTACTGAAGTCTCACGTTGTCGTGAATGGCCATACAAAAATTGGTCGCGATAACGAGATCTATCAGTTTGCCTCCATCGGTGAAGTTAACCAGGATCTGAAATATGCTGGCGAACCGACCCGCGTGGAAATTGGCGATCGCAACCGCATCCGCGAAAGCGTCACCATTCATCGTGGCACAGTGCAGGGCGGTGGAGTGACGAAGGTGGGCAGCGATAACTTACTGATGATTAATGCGCACGTCGCGCATGATTGTACGGTAGGCAACCGCTGTATTCTGGCGAATAACGCCACGCTTGCCGGGCATGTATCGCTGGATGATTTTGTTATCATCGGCGGCATGACTGCGGTGCATCAGTTCTGCATCATCGGCGCGCATGTGATGGTTGGTGGCTGTTCTGGCGTTGCTCAGGACGTGCCTCCATACGTTATCGCCCAGGGCAACCACGCAACGCCATTTGGCGTCAATATCGAAGGTCTGAAGCGTCGTGGATTCACCCGCGAAGCGATTACCGCGATTCGTAATGCCTACAAAGCGTTGTACCGTAGCGGTAAAACGCTGGAAGAAGTGAAACCGGAAATCGCGGAACTGGCGAAACAGTACCCTGAAGTTCAGGCTTTCAGCGACTTTTTTGAGCGCTCAACGCGTGGTCTGATTCGTTAATGACTGAGCAGCGTCCTTTAACGATTGCCCTCGTCGCCGGAGAAACCTCCGGCGATATTCTTGGTGCAGGGTTAATTCGTGCACTCAAGGCTCGCGTTCCCAATGCGCGTTTTGTTGGCGTGGCGGGTCCGCTGATGCAGGCCGAAGGCTGTGAAGCCTGGTACGAAATGGAAGAGCTGGCGGTAATGGGCATTGTTGAAGTGCTAGGACGCCTGCGCCGGTTACTGCATATTCGCGCCGATCTCACTCGCCGATTTACCGACTTAAAGCCGGATGTTTTCGTCGGTATTGATGCGCCTGATTTCAATATTACCCTCGAAGGTAACTTAAAAAAGCAGGGCATTAAAACCATTCATTACGTCAGCCCCTCTGTGTGGGCCTGGCGACAGAAACGCGTTTTCAAAATAGGCAGATCCACCAATATGGTGCTGGCCTTTCTGCCTTTCGAAAAAGCGTTTTATGACAAATTTAACGTCCCGTGCCGCTTTATCGGTCATACCATGGCAGATGCCATGCCGTTGGACCCGGATAAAAACGCGGCTCGCGATGCTCTGGGTATTCCCCATGACGCTCACTGCCTGGCGCTATTGCCAGGAAGTCGTGGCGCAGAAGTTGAGATGCTTAGCGCCGATTTTCTGAAAACGGCGCAGTTGTTACGCCAGCATTATCCAGATCTCGAAGTGGTAGTGCCGTTGGTGAATGCCAAACGTCGCGAGCAGTTTGAGCGCATTAAATCTGAAGTTGCGCCGGAGCTTTCCGTACATCTGCTTAATGGGATGGGACGTGAAGCGATGGTTGCCAGCGATGCCGCACTGCTGGCTTCCGGCACCGCTGCGCTGGAATGTATGCTGGCAAAATGCCCGATGGTGGTTGGCTATCGTATGAAACCTTTCACCTTTTGGCTGGCAAAGCGTCTGGTGAAGACCGATTACGTTTCGCTACCTAACCTGCTGGCGGGAAGAGAACTGGTTAAAGAGCTGTTGCAGGAAGAGTGCGAACCGCAGGCGCTGTCGCAAGCGCTGTTGCCGTTGCTGGCGAATGGCAAAACCAGCCATGCAATGCACGACACATTCCGTGAACTGCATCAGCAGATCCGTTGCAACGCTGATGAGCAGGCGGCGGATGCGGTCCTGGAGTTAGCGCAATGATTGAATTTGTATATCCGCATACGCATTTAGTGGCGGGTGTAGATGAAGTTGGACGTGGTCCTTTAGTCGGCGCGGTCGTCACTGCCGCCGTCATTCTGGATCCGGCTCGCCCTATTATCGGTCTTAACGACTCAAAAAAACTGTCGGAAAAACGTCGCCTGGCGCTATTCGATGAGATTAAAGAAAAAGCGTTAAGCTGGAGCCTGGGGCGTGCGGAACCACATGAAATCGACGAGTTGAATATTTTACATGCCACTATGCTGGCCATGCAGCGTGCGGTTGCGGGTCTGCATATAGCGCCGGAATACGTACTGATCGACGGCAATCGTTGCCCGGCATTACCGGTGCCATCGCTGGCGGTGGTAAAAGGTGATAGCCGTGTGGCGGAGATTAGCGCGGCGTCGATACTGGCAAAAGTTACACGTGATGCTGAAATGGCGGCCCTGGATACGGTGTTCCCGCAGTATGGCTTTGCACAGCACAAAGGCTATCCAACCGCTTTTCATCTGGAAAAGTTGGCAATGCATGGCGCAACAGAGCACCATCGCCGTAGTTTTGGCCCCGTCAAACGCGCACTGGGACTCACGTCCTGATTCTTGTGTCGAAGGAATCTGAAGATGTCTGAACCTCGTTTCGTCCACCTGCGGGTGCACAGCGACTACTCCATGATCGATGGGCTGGCGAAAACCGGGCCGCTGGTGAAAAAGGCGGCCGTGTTAGGCATGCCTGCGCTGGCGATCACCGATTTTACCAACCTGTGTGGTCTGGTGAAGTTTTACGGAGCGGGTCACGGTGCGGGTATCAAGCCGATAGTTGGCGCAGATTTTCATGTCCGTAGCGAACTGCTGGGCGATGAACTCACGCAGCTCACCGTGCTGGCCGCAAATAATACCGGCTATCAGAACCTGACGTTGTTGATATCGAAAGCCTATCAGCGTGGTTATGGCGCAGAAGGGCCGGTCATCGACCGGGATTGGCTGGCCGAGTTAAAAGAAGGTTTGATTTTGCTCTCTGGCGGCCGCATGGGCGACGTCGGGCGCAGCCTGCTGCGCGGTAATAGCGCGCTGGTTGATGAGTGCGTAGCGTTTTACGAAGAACATTTTCCAAATTGTTATTTCCTCGAGCTTATCCGCACCGGCAGGCAAGATGAAGAAAATTATCTGCATGCAGCGGTAGAACTGGCGGAAAGGCGTGGTCTTCCGGTGGTGGCGACCAACGATGTTCGTTTCCTTGAAACCGGTGATTTTGACGCGCATGAAATCCGCGTGGCAATCCATGACGGGTTCACCCTTGACGACCCGAAACGCCCGCGTAATTATTCGCCGCAGCAGTACATGCGTAGCGAAGATGAGATGTGCGAGCTGTTTTCCGATATTCCGGAAGCGCTGCAAAACACCGTTGAGATAGCTAAGCGCTGTAACGTGACGGTACGTCTGGGTGAGTATTTCCTGCCACAGTTCCCGACCGGTGATATGACCACCGAGGATTTCCTCGTGGCGAAATCGCGCGAAGGTCTGGAAGAGCGTCTGGCGTTTTTGTTCCCGGACCCTGAAGTTCGCGCGCAGAAGCGCCCGCCTTATGACGAACGTCTGGAAGTTGAACTTAAAGTTATCAACCAGATGGGATTCCCTGGCTACTTCCTGATCGTGATGGAATTTATCCAGTGGTCGAAAGATAACGGCGTACCGGTAGGCCCTGGACGTGGTTCCGGTGCCGGCTCGCTTGTCGCCTATGCGCTGAAAATTACCGACCTGGATCCGCTGGAATTTGACCTGCTGTTCGAACGTTTCCTGAACCCGGAACGTGTCTCAATGCCCGACTTCGACGTTGACTTCTGTATGGAGAAACGCGACCGGGTAATTGAACACGTGGCGGAAATGTACGGTCGTGATGCGGTTTCGCAGATTATTACCTTCGGTACGATGGCGGCCAAAGCGGTTATCCGCGACGTGGGGCGCGTGCTGGGACACCCGTACGGCTTCGTGGACCGTATTTCGAAACTGGTGCCGCCGGATCCGGGCATGACGCTGGCAAAAGCCTTTGAAGCCGAACCCCAACTGCCGGAAATCTATGAGGCAGATGAAGAGGTTAAAGCGCTGATCGATATGGCGCGTAAGCTGGAAGGTGTCACGCGTAACGCCGGTAAACACGCCGGTGGTGTAGTTATCGCGCCGACCAAAATTACCGATTTTGCGCCGCTGTACTGCGATGAACAGGGGCTGCACCCGGTTACTCAGTTTGATAAGAACGACGTGGAATATGCTGGCCTTGTGAAGTTCGACTTCCTCGGCCTGCGTACGCTCACCATCATCAACTGGGCGCTGGAAATGATTAACGCGCGCCGTGAAAAGAACGGCGAGCCGCCGCTGGATATCGCCGCTATCCCGCTGGATGACAAGAAAAGCTTCGACATGCTGCAACGCTCGGAGACCACGGCGGTCTTCCAGCTTGAATCCCGCGGCATGAAAGATCTTATCAAACGTCTGCAGCCTGACTGCTTCGAAGATATGATCGCCCTGGTGGCCCTATTCCGTCCCGGTCCGCTACAGTCGGGGATGGTAGATAACTTTATCGACCGTAAGCATGGTCGCGAAGAGATTTCCTACCCGGACGTACAATGGCAGCATGAGTGTCTGAAACCGGTACTGGAGCCGACCTACGGCATTATCCTGTATCAGGAACAGGTTATGCAGATTGCCCAGGAGTTGTCCGGATATACCCTTGGCGGTGCGGACATGTTGCGTCGTGCGATGGGTAAGAAAAAGCCGGAAGAGATGGCTAAGCAGCGCGGCACCTTTGAAGAAGGGGCGAAAAAGCGCGGCGTCGACGGCGAACTGGCGATGAAAATCTTTGACCTGGTGGAAAAATTCGCCGGTTACGGATTTAACAAATCGCACTCCGCTGCCTATGCGCTGGTCTCTTACCAGACGCTATGGCTGAAGGCGCATTACCCCGCCGAGTTTATGGCGGCGGTAATGACCGCCGATATGGATAACACCGAGAAAGTGGTCGGGCTGGTGGATGAATGCTGGCGTATGGGGCTCAAAATCCTGCCGCCGGATATCAACTCCGGGCTTTATCATTTTCACGTGAATGATGATGGCGAAATTGTCTATGGCATCGGCGCGATAAAAGGCGTGGGTGAAGGGCCAATTGAAGCTATTATTGAGGCGCGCAACGAAGGCGGTTACTTCCGCGAGCTGTTTGATCTCTGTGCGCGCACGGACATCAAAAAACTCAACCGCCGGGTGCTGGAAAAGTTAATCATGTCCGGGGCGTTTGACCGCCTTGGCCCACATCGCGCGGCGTTGATGAATTCGCTCAACGATGCGCTAAAAGCCGCCGATCAGCATGCGAAAGCCGAGGCAACGGGTCAGGCGGACATGTTTGGCGTGCTGGCTGAAGAGCCGGAACAAATTGAACAGTCTTATGCTAACTGTACACCGTGGCCGGAGCAGGTGGTATTAGAAGGGGAACGTGAAACGTTAGGGCTTTACCTGACGGGACACCCCATCAATCAGTATTTAAAAGAAATTGAGCGCTATGTTGGAGGCCACAGGCTGAAAGACATGCATCCGACAGAACGTGGTAAAGTCACCACGGCTGCGGGGCTCGTCATTGCTGCGCGGGTAATGGTCACCAAGCGCGGCAATCGTATCGGCATCTGTACCCTGGATGACCGTTCCGGGCGTCTGGAAGTTATGTTGTTTACCGACGCCCTGGATAAATACCAGCAATTGCTGGAAAAAGACCGCATACTTATCGTCAGCGGACAGGTCAGCTTTGATGACTTCAGTGGCGGGCTTAAAATGATGGCCCGTGAAGTCATGGATATTGACGAAGCCCGGGAAAAATATGCTCGCGGGCTTGCTATCTCGCTGACGGACAGGCAAATTGATGACCAGCTTTTAAACCGACTCCGTCAGTCTCTGGAACCCCACCGCTCGGGGACAATTCCAGTACATCTCTACTATCAGAGGGCGGATGCACGTGCGCGATTGCGTTTTGGCGCAACGTGGCGTGTCTCTCCGAGCGATCGTTTGCTAAACGATCTCCGTGGCCTTATTGGTTCGGAGCAGGTGGAACTGGAGTTTGACTAATACAGGAATACTATGAGTCTGAATTTCCTTGATTTTGAACAGCCGATTGCAGAGCTGGAAGCAAAAATCGATTCTCTGACTGCGGTTAGCCGTCAGGATGAGAAACTGGATATTAACATCGATGAAGAAGTGCATCGTCTGCGTGAAAAAAGCGTAGAGCTGACGCGTAAAATCTTCGCCGATCTTGGCGCATGGCAGGTAGCCCAACTGGCGCGCCATCCACAGCGTCCGTACACCCTGGATTATGTCCGCCTGGCATTTGATGAATTTGATGAGCTGGCGGGCGATCGTGCCTATGCGGATGATAAAGCTATTGTCGGCGGCATCGCGCGTCTGGATGGCCGTCCGGTGATGATCATTGGTCATCAGAAAGGCCGTGAGACCAAAGAAAAAATTCGTCGTAATTTCGGCATGCCGGCACCGGAAGGCTATCGCAAAGCGCTGCGTCTGATGGAAATGGCCGAGCGTTTCAATATGCCGATCATTACTTTCATCGACACCCCAGGGGCTTATCCGGGCGTGGGCGCGGAAGAACGTGGTCAGTCTGAAGCGATTGCGCGCAACCTGCGTGAAATGTCGCGTCTGAGCGTACCGGTAATCTGCACCGTTATTGGTGAAGGTGGTTCCGGCGGCGCGCTGGCGATCGGCGTAGGCGATAAAGTGAATATGCTGCAATACAGCACCTATTCCGTTATCTCCCCGGAAGGCTGTGCCTCCATTCTGTGGAAAAGCGCCGACAAAGCGCCGCTGGCCGCAGAAGCAATGGGGATTATCGCGCCGCGTCTGAAAGAGCTGAAGCTTATCGACTCTATCATCCCGGAACCGCTGGGCGGCGCGCACCGCAACCCGGAAGTGATGGCTGCGTCCCTGAAAGCACAGCTGCTGGCCGATCTCGCCGATCTCGACGTGTTAAGCAAAGATGATTTGAAAAACCGTCGTTACCAGCGTCTGATGAGCTACGGTTACGCGTAAACTGCATTAATTCTGAAAAGGGCCACAACGCTGTGGCCCTTTTTTTTACCTGTGGTTTCACCAGGCTATGATTAACTAAGGTTTTTCCAGGAGGAACGCATGAATATCATTGCCATCATGGGACCGCATGGCGTCTTTTATAAAGATGAGCCCATCAAGGAACTTGAGCGTGCGCTGCAACAGCAGGGGTTTCAGATTATCTGGCCGCAGAATAGCGTCGACCTGCTTAAGTTTATCGAACATAACCCACGAATTTGCGGTGTCATTTTTGACTGGGATGAATACAGTCTGGATCTGTGCAGTGACATCAACCAGCTCAACGAGTATCTCCCGCTCTACGCCTTTATTAATACCCATTCGACGATGGATGTCAGCGCGCACGACCTGCGCATGGCGCTGTGGTTTTTTGAGTATGCGCTGGGCCAGTCTGAAGATATTGCAACCCGCATCCGTCAGTACACCAGCGAATACCTCGATAACATCACGCCTCCTTTCACCAAGGCGCTGTTTACCTATGTGAAGGAAGGAAAGTACACCTTCTGCACACCCGGACATATGGCGGGAACGGCGTATCAGAAAAGCCCGGTAGGCTGCCTGTTCTATGATTTCTTTGGCGGCAATACGCTGAAGGCCGACGTGTCTATTTCCGTGACTGAACTCGGATCGCTGCTGGATCATACCGGCCCGCATCTGGAAGCGGAGGAGTATATCGCGCGCACCTTTGGCGCCGAGCAGAGCTATATGGTGACCAACGGCACCTCGACGTCGAACAAGATTGTCGGCATGTATGCCGCGCCTTCAGGCAGTACGCTCCTGATTGATCGCAACTGTCATAAGTCGCTGGCGCATTTGCTAATGATGAGCGATGTGGTGCCAATCTGGCTGAAGCCTACGCGCAATGCGCTGGGGATCCTCGGCGGTATACCTCGTCGGGAATTCACCCGCGCAAGCATTGAACGCAAGGTAGAAGAGACCCCTCAGGCACTATGGCCGGTACACGCGGTGATCACCAACTCCACCTATGACGGCCTGTTGTATAACACCAACTGGATCAAGCAAACCCTGGATGTGCCCTCCATTCATTTTGATTCTGCCTGGGTGCCGTATACCCATTTTCACCCGATCTATCAGGGGAAAAGCGGGATGAGCGGCGAACGGGTGCCGGGGAAAGTGATTTTTGAAACCCAGTCAACCCACAAGATGCTGGCGGCACTATCACAGGCTTCTCTGATCCACATTAAGGGCGACTACGACGAAGAGACGTTCAACGAAGCCTTTATGATGCACACTTCCACTTCCCCGAGCTACCCGATTGTCGCGTCGATAGAAACGGCGGCGGCAATGCTGCGTGGCAATTCAGGCAAGCGGTTGATCAATCGTTCGGTGGAGAGGGCGCTGCATTTCCGTAAAGAAGTGCAGCGGCTACGCGAAGAGTCGGATGGCTGGTTCTTTGATATCTGGCAGCCGGAAAGGGTAGATGAGGCGGAGTGCTGGCCGGTAGCGCCTGGTGAAGACTGGCACGGATTTGTTGATGCTGACGCCGACCATATGTTCCTCGACCCGGTGAAGGTCACCATTCTTACGCCGGGAATGGATGAACAGGGAAATATGAGTGAAGAGGGGATCCCTGCGGCGCTGGTGGCGAAATTCCTTGATGAGCGCGGCGTCGTTGTCGAGAAAACGGGACCGTATAATCTGTTGTTCCTGTTCAGTATTGGCATTGATAAAACCCGGGCGATGGGGCTACTGCGCGGCCTGACGGAATTTAAACGCTCGTACGATCTGAATTTACGCGTGAAAAATATGCTGCCGGATCTGTATGCCGAGGATCCCGATTTCTATCGTAATATGCGTATTCAGGATCTGGCGCAGGGGATCCATAAGCTGATCCGCCAGCACGATCTCTCCGGGCTGATGCTGCGGGCATTTGATACCTTACCGGAAATGAAAATGACCCCGCACCAGGCCTGGCAGCGGCAGATCAAAGGTGAGGTCGAAACGGTGGCGCTCGATCAACTGGTGGGGCGCATTTCTGCCAATATGATTCTGCCTTATCCTCCCGGTGTGCCGCTCTTGATGCCCGGGGAAATGATCACGGCCAAAAGTCGGGCTGTACTCGATTTTCTGCTGATGTTGTGTTCAGTGGGCCATCACTATCCTGGATTTGAAACCGATATCCATGGCGCTAAACTGGGTGAAGATGGCGTGTATCGCGTGCGAGTCCTAAAAATGGCATGACGACTTGCGTGAACCCATTACGCACGAGTAACGTGCTGGCAGAAAAACGAAAGAGGCGATGACGCTATGCTGGGATTAAAACAGGTTCACCATATTGCCATTATTGCGACGGACTACGCGGCGAGTAAGGCATTTTACTGTGATGTGCTGGGCTTTACGCTAATCAGCGAAGCCTACCGGGAAGAACGTGACTCGTGGAAGGGGGATCTGGCATTGAACGGTCAGTATGTGATTGAGCTTTTTTCTTTTCCATTTCCGCCTTGCCGTCCGAGCCGACCGGAAGCCTGCGGTTTACGCCATCTGGCGTTCAGCGTAGATGACGTGGAAAAAGCGATCACGCATCTGGAAGCTCACCACGTGAAGTGCGAATCCGTGCGTATCGATCCGTTTACCGGCAAACGCTTTACGTTTTTTAACGATCCGGACGGATTACCGCTCGAACTGTACGAGCTGTAAGTCTTATCATTGTGGCATTAGCCCGGCAATATGCCGGGCAATGCCCTTGTAAGTAACCATCATGACGACACTCACGCTGAATACTTCACTGCTAAATTCTCAATCGATTCTGGTCGCCTTTAGCGGCGGGCTGGACTCCACCGTGCTGCTGCATCAGCTGGTACTGTGGCGAGCGCAAAATCCTGAGGTTGCCTTGCGCGCAATCCATATTCATCACGGATTAAGCCCGCAGGCAGACAGTTGGGTGCAACACTGTGAGTCGGTATGCGCACAGTGGCAGGTGCCGCTGGTGGTTGAACGGGTCCATCTTGAGGATGATGGTCTGGGCATCGAAGCTCAGGCGCGACGCGCGCGCTATCAGGCATTTGCGCAGACCTTACTACCGGGTGAAGTGCTGATGACCGCCCAGCATCTCGACGACCAGTGTGAAACCTTTCTACTGGCGCTAAAGCGCGGCAGTGGTCCTGCCGGGCTTTCCGCCATGGGCGAAAGCTCACCATTTGCCGGAACCCAACTGATTCGACCGCTGCTGGCGCAAACGCGAGAGGCGCTTGAAGCATGGGCGCGACAGCATGAATTATGCTGGATCGAAGATGAAAGTAATCAGGATGATGCCTACGATCGCAATTTTCTCAGATTGCGCGTTACCCCCTTGCTCCAACAACGATGGCCGCACTTCGCGCAAGCCGCAGCCCGTAGCGCCGCGCTGTGCGCCGAGCAGGAGAGTTTACTGGATGAACTGCTGGCCAATGATTTAGCCGACTGCGTGACTGCCCAAGGCACACTGTTACTGGCACCGTTAATGATGATGAGTGGCGTGCGGCGTGCCGCTCTGCTTCGTCGCTGGTTGGCGGGGGTAAATGCACCGATGCCTTCCCGGGACGGGCTGGAACGTATCTGGCAGGAAGTGGCGTTGGCGCGAGAAGATGCTTCCCCCTGTTTTCGTCTAGGAGAATATGAGGTCCGTCGCTATCAGTCACAGCTATGGTGGGTTAAATCGGTCGACGGGCAAAGCGAAACAGTCATCCCGTGGTCATGTCGGGAAACGCCGTTGACGCTGCCTGCCGGGTTAGGCTCGGTGCAGCTAATCTCTGCTGGCGAATTGCGCATGCCGCAAGCAGGTGAAGCGATCAGTATTCGTTTTAAAGCGCCAGGCGTATTGCATATTGTCGGGCGTAACGGTGGACGTAAATTAAAGAAAATCTGGCAGGAGCAGGGGATCCCGCCCTGGCGACGAGATACCACGCCGTTGTTGTTTTACGGTGAAACGTTGATAGCGGCTGCGGGTGTTTTTGTGACGCGTGAGGGTGCGGCGGTAGATGAAGAAGGTATGAGTCTGATTTGGCATGCCTGATGGCGGTGCGATTATCAGGCCTGGTCATTTAGGCCTGATAAGGCGCAAGAAAAGCTAAGATTCGCTGACGACCACGGTACCGATTTGCGGGTGGCTGAAGCTGGCAATTTTATCGAGACGAAGCTCCCGGATTTCACCTGCGACATCTGCGACCAGATACTCCACGTTTTTGCGTGAAACCAGGTCATTCGCTTTCGCCTGCAAAACTTCGCCATCTTTTAGCGCCAGCGTCAGTAACAAATGGTTCTGGCAGGCGAGTTCAAGATTGTCGTAATCATCACAATTGATGGGTTGATACGTTTCATTCATTGACATAATCGCTCACCAGTAAGTTGGCGGCAGCATAGGCCGCTTTTTCCCTGACCGACTCTGGAAGGGCGCTGTCTGCCGCCACTTCATTAAGCACCTTCAATACGCAACCCAGCGCATCCGGGATATACCCTAAGTCTCCGCTGGCGATTTCCGCGTACCGCTTGCGTATTAACTCACAATATTTTTCCACATGCCCTCCTGTCAGCACTCTGACTTAACCGTGGATGCAAGTCTAAGCCTACGAAGATAAACTCTGTTTAGCAAGGTGACTATACCATACTCATTCAAGCAATATCAGCGCCTTGATTGAGGAGCTGTTAGCAGCCTTTTGCCGCAGTTTTCGCTACAATGAGCGCCTGATTCGAAAGGAGTTCTCTCATGGCGCTTAAAGCGACAATTTATAAAGCCGTCGTCAACGTAGCGGATCTCGACCGCAACCAGTTCCTTGACGCGGCCTTGACGCTGGCGCGTCATCCCTCTGAAACCCAGGAGCGCATGATGCTGCGCCTGCTGGCCTGGATTAAATATGCCGATGAACGGCTGCAGTTCACGCGTGGCCTGAGTGCTGAAGACGAGCCTGAAGCATGGCTGCGTAACGACCATCTGGGCATCGATCTCTGGATTGAACTGGGTCTGCCGGATGAGCGTCGTATTAAAAAAGCCTGTACCCAGTCTGGTGAGGTTGCCCTGTTTACTTACAACAGCCGTGCGGCCCAGATCTGGTGGCAGCAAAACCAGAACAAGTGTGCGCAGTTTAAAAATCTCACCGTGTGGTATCTGGATGATGAACAGCTGGCGCAACTGAGTGATTTTGCTGGTCGTACAATGGCGCTGCAGGCAACTATCCAGGATGGCGCTATCTGGCTGTCTGATTCTCAGAACAATCTGGAAATTCATCTGACCGCGTGGCAGGCGCGTTGATGATTATTATCTCCCGAAACGTCTCTATCCCTGACAGTGAGCTGGAAATCACGGCGATTCGGGCACAGGGCGCGGGCGGTCAGCACGTTAACAAGACCTCCACGGCTATCCATTTGCGCTTTGACATTCGGGCCTCAGGCCTGCCAGAGTATTACAAGGAACGTCTGCTGGCCGCCAGCCATCATCTGATTAGCAGCGATGGCGTTATTATCATTAAGGCGCAGGAATACCGTAGCCAGGAGCTAAATCGGGAAGCGGCAATCTCCCGACTGGTGGCGGTGATAAAAGAATTAACCGCGGTGCAAAAAAGCCGACAGGCAACACGTCCTACGCGCGCCTCGAAAGAGCGCAGGTTGTCATCGAAGGCGCAAAAATCTACAGTGAAAGCACTGCGTGGGAGAGTTCGTCGAACGCAAGACTGACGAGCGGGAATAAAAAATTATAAGGAATTCATAGTGAAAACAGCAATATTGTCCGTGGTCGCTGCATGCACGCTTTTTTCCTTGATCGGCTGTAACAACCGTACTGAAGTCGATGTACTACAGCCGACGCGGGCGGCAGAATTAAAACCGATGCAGCAAAGCTGGCGTGGCATTTTGCCTTGCGCGGACTGCGAAGGAATTGAAACCTCTCTGTTCCTGGAAAAAGACGGCACATGGGTGATGAACGAACGCTATCAGGGCGTGCGGGATGAACCGTCCTCCTTTGCCTCTTATGGTACATGGGCGCGCACTGCCGATAAGCTGGTGCTGACTGACAGCAAAGGTGAAAAGTCGTACTACCGGGCAAAAGGTGAAGCGCTGGAGATGCTGGATCGTGAAGGTAACCCGATTGAGTCACAGTTCAACTACACGCTTGAGCCAGTTTCCGCTAGCTTGCCGGTGACGCCAATGCCGATGCGGGGGATGTACTTCTATATGGCTGACGCGGCAACCTTCACTGATTGTGCGACGGGTAAAAGAGTCTCTGTCGCGAACAATGCACAACTTGAGCGAGATTATCTGACTGCGCGTGGTGCAACGGATAAGGCAGTTCTGCTTACTGTGGAAGGGCACTTCACGATGGAAGAAAATCCTGATACGGGCACACCAGTGAAAACCTTAAGAGCGGATAAAGAAATTAAGTTTATCCCTGGCCAGAGTTGCGATGATTAATCTGCAGCTTATAAAAACTGTCCGGCGATCGCCCGGACAGTTTTTCCTTATCGGATCAATCCAACAAAACGGCTGGTTTTGATATAAATCCCTAGCTTCAGGTGGCCGATATACTGTAGCTGCGTTTCAGACTTAAAAGCGGAAATGTCACCTTCGCGCATATGCATCAGGTCGGAAGGGCTAATCCAACCCGGCTGCGCCATTGTTAGCGGATGCCCGGCTGTGGCAAACGCATCGGTTACAAATTCGGAGCAAAACCACGCCTTCTTTTCTCCTTCGCTGGTATTGTTCAACTGTGCTTTTGCCAGCCCGCTGACGCATTGCTGGCGAAAATCTTCTGAGAAAGGATTCAATGAACATATTTGCCGGGTCACCATAAACGGAATAAATTCGACGATGCCGCGGTAGTTATAGCCGCTATCTTTGATTTTATAAGCGAATGTTTTGATTTCTTCGGCCTGCTGCGGTGTGAGGTTGGGGACCCGCAGAGCAAAAAGCTTATCGCTGTGATTTTCAGCCTTTTTAAGCGAAATGATTTGTACTCCCGCCCCGGTCGCTTCGGCAACTTCATTATCGCCAAGGTAAACGGCGACATGGCTGACAGAAGAGGTGCTGAACGCGCGAATACCAAATGAGGTCACCCCAAGACTGGAGGAGAACAGCAGGTCGCCCGGCCTGAGGTCGGTATCCGTAATTTCATGCAGCGCTTGATCGGTAAATGAGCTTTGATGCTGGAGTTTTACCTCCCATTTCTTTGCCTGGGCATCAACAGCGGTTGCTGATGAATTTTGCTGACTGACGTCAATCGTGCAGGCTGAAAGCAGAAGACCGAAGGGAAGGAGCAGGCGGTAATACGCCGTTGGTTTAGCCATTTTATACAATCCATGTAAAAAAGGCCCTGATCCTCAGGGCCTTGTGCTGGTATTAGCCTTTAATAGCTTTGACCAGGTAGTCGACGATGTCGCCGGTTTTAATCAGCTCTTTCTCGCCGTTACGACGGTATTTGTATTCGATATCGTCGTTGTCGAGGTTACGGTCGCCCAGCACGATGGTATGCGGAATACCGATGAGCTCCATATCAGCAAACATCACGCCTGGACGCTCTTTACGATCGTCCATCAGCACTTCAATACCCTGCGCGCGCAGCTCCGCGTACAGCTTTTCAGCCAGCTCCTGCACACGGTAGGATTTGTGCATGTTCATCGGCAGAATAGCAACCTGGAACGGGGCAATGGCGTCTGGCCATACAATGCCGCGATCGTCGTAGTTCTGTTCAATCGCGGCAGCCACAACGCGAGTGACCCCGATACCGTAGCAGCCCATGGTCAGCGTCTGGTTACGACCATCTTCTCCCTGAACGGCGGCTTTCATCGCTTCAGAGTACTTGGTACCCAACTGGAAGATGTGGCCCACTTCGATACCGCGTTTGATCATCAGCGTACCTTTGCCATCCGGGCTTGGATCGCCGGCGACCACGTTACGAATGTCAGCCACTTCCGGGGTGGCCACATCGCGATCCCAGTTGATACCGAAATAGTGTTTACCGTCGATGTTGGCACCGGCAGCAAAATCGCTCATTACCGCAACGGTACGGTCGATAACCACCGGAATAGGCATGTTCACCGGACCCAGAGATCCTGGACCTGCTTTAACCAGCGCACGAATTTCTTCTTCGGTGGCGAAGGTCAGCGGGCTGGCAACCTGCGGCAGTTTTTCCGCCTTGACTTCGTTCAGCTCGTGATCGCCACGAACCAGCAGCGCAACCAGCGGGTAGCTGCTGCCTTCAACCGCTTTCACCAGCAGAGTTTTCACGGTTTTCTCGATAGGCAGGTTGAATTGTTCAACCAGCTCGGCGATGGTTTTAGCGTTCGGCGTATCAACCAGCGTCATTTCCTGCGTTGCAGCGGCGCGCGGTTCTTTCGGTGCAACAGCTTCGGCAAACTCGATGTTTGCCGCATAGTCGGAAGAGTCAGAGAAGATCACATCGTCTTCACCGCTCTGCGCCAGCACCTGGAATTCGTGAGAGGCGCTGCCGCCGATAGAACCTGTATCCGCTTGTACCGCACGGAAATCCAGCCCCATACGGCTGAAGATTTTGCTGTACGCAGCGTACATCGCGTCGTAGGTTTCCTGCAGAGATTCCTGAGAGGTGTGGAAAGAGTAGGCATCTTTCATCAGGAATTCGCGGGAACGCATCACGCCGAAGCGCGGACGTACTTCGTCACGGAATTTGGTCTGGATCTGATAGAAGTTCAGCGGCAGCTGTTTGTAAGAGCTCAGCTCATTACGGATCAGGTCGGTGATCACTTCTTCATGCGTTGGGCCGAGTACGAATGAACGATCGCCACGGTCAGCAATACGTAGCAGTTCCGGGCCGTATTGTTCCCAACGGCCGCTCTCTTCCCACAGTTCAGAAGGCTGAACGACCGGCATCAACACCTCGATCGCACCGGCGTTGTTCATCTCTTCACGCACGATGTTTTCGACTTTTTTCAGGACGCGCACGCCGGTCGGCAGCCAGGTATATAACCCGGAGGCCAGCTTGCGGATCATCCCGGCGCGCAGCATCAGCTGGTGGCTGATGACCTCGGCGTCGGCAGGTGTCTCCTTCAGAGTGGAGAGCAGATATTGGCTAGTACGCATGTTGTTACGGTTCCAGTTGAACGATCGAACAGGCTCAAAATGAGCCTGGCACAAAACAAAAGTGGTTTAGTTTACCAGCGAGAAGGGGATGTCAAAAGAGTACGCGATGCAAATTAGCGGGCTTCCAGAGCAAAGACCTCAAATCCTGACGGCGTCACGCGCCAGCGGACGTTAAAGTCCAGCAACCAGACGGCATAGGTTTTACCTTCTTCCTCGTTTTTACGGTAGGCAGGACGCGGATCCTGCGCCAGCACTTCGGCAATAAACTGACGAAGATGCGGGTAACGCTGTTCGAGCTTTGGGAGTTGCTCAGCGAGCTCTTCACTGAACGTCACGTCTACACTGGCCTGCGGCGCGTCCTGAGCATAGCTGGCGCGAGCATCAGGCAGCGATTCGGCAAACGGCAGATACGGTTTTATATCCACTACCGGCGTGCCATCAACAAGATCCAGCCCGCCGAGCTCAAGGATTACGTGCTCTTTATGGCAACGGATGCCCCGCAGCTCAACCAACGACATGCCAACAGGGTTCGGACGAAACGTTGAACGCGTGGCAAAGACGCCCATTCTGGCATTGCCGCCAAGACGGGGAGGGCGCACGGTTGGACGCCATCCACCTTCCATTGTCTGGTGAAAAACAAAAATCACCCACAAATGGCTGAAGGCTTCCAGGCCGCGAACGGCATCGGCCTGGTTATAAGGTGCGAGCAAATGCAGTTCACCGTTGGCACTTTTCACCAGACCCGGCTGGCGTGGAACGGCGAACTTTTCTTTATAAGGTGAGCGGATAACGCCTATTTGCTCGAACTGAAAATGGCTCATTTCGCCGAAATGTTCAGTGCAGAACCGATGCAAACCGCCTGGCGATAGCAACCCGGCGTTCCGCTGGTTACTTCACAACTGTGCAGCAATACCGCATTTGCTTTCATTTTAGATGCGTTAATCTGCATGCGTTTGCGTGCGGTTGGAATGCTCGGCGGAGAATCCTGGTTGGATGCCTGGCAGGATTCGCCGCTGACTTCGCCGAGATCGCGGAACGGTTTGCCAACTAAATCTTCAGCGTTAGTAATGATTCTTACCGGCGCCGCGCGCGGTGCTTTGGGTTTTTCCGGCTCCGCTTTAGGCGGGGTAGCGGTGCTTTGAACGGGTTCAACAGGGGATCTGCTTAACATAGAACAGCCGCTCAGCATGAGTGCTACTAAACAGATCGGTAAAGCACGCATAATATTTCCTCAATGAATGATCTAAACGTCAGATATTGAATCAGGTGCTTGCATAAATGACAAGACGGGCAAGCGCCCGTCCTGATGATATTACAGATTCTGGAAACAGCCTAAAATTACCAGCCCTTAACAGCACCGCCGTTGAAGACTTTGTTTGCTGCTTCGTACACTTCGTCAGACTGGTATGCCTGAACGAATTTCTTCACATTCTCAGCATCTTTATTGTCTTCACGAGTCACGATCAGGTTTACGTACGGAGAATCTTTATCTTCAACAAAGATACCGTCTTTAGCCGGGGTCAGGCCGATCTGGCTGGCGTAGGTCGTGTTGATGACCGCCAGTGCGATTTGCGCATCGTCCAGGGAACGCGGCAGCTGCGGCGCTTCCAGTTCAACCAGCTTCAGGTTTTTCGGGTTTTCAATCACGTCCAGCGCGGTCGGCAGCAGACCAACACCGTCTTTCAGTTTGATTAAGCCCACTTTTTGCAGCAGCAGCAGGGAGCGGCCAAGGTTAGTCGGATCGTTTGGAATCGCGACCTGAGAACCTTCTTGCAACTCATCCAGTGATTTGATTTTTTTAGAGTAGCCCGCAATCGGGTAAACAAAAGTATTACCTGCAGCAACCAGTTTGTAGCCGCGATCTTTGATCTGTTGATCCAGGTACGGTTTGTGCTGGAAGGCGTTAGCATCAATATCGCCTTTGCTCAGTGCTTCGTTAGGCAGGACGTAATCGTTAAACGTGACCAGCTCAACGTCCAGACCGTATTTTTCTTTAGCCACTTTCTGCGCGACTTCTGCGACCTGCTGCTCTGCGCCAACAATAACGCCCACTTTGATGTGGTTAGGATCTTTTTCATCCTGACCGCAACCCACAAGTGCCAGAGAACCGATCAGGGCTCCAACTGCCGCAAAGGTTTTGAATTTGAACGCCATGCTTATTTCCTTTTCTTAATGAGTTTTTAGTGTTGTGTGCAACGTTATTTGTGCGTGACAGCCCGGACGATGCGATCGCCGGATAACTGAATTAAATAAACCAGAATGACGAGCAATACCAGCACTGTATTCATGACGGTAGCGTTGTAGCCAATATAACCGTACTGATAACCAATCTGGCCAAGGCCACCGGCACCGACGGCACCGCCCATCGCGGAATACCCCACCAGCGTGATAAGGGTGATGGTGGCCGCATTGACCAGTCCAGGCAGTGCTTCTGGAAGTAATACCTTACGTACAATTTGCAGCGGCGTGGCGCCCATTGCACGGGAGGCTTCAATCAGCCCGGTCGGGATTTCGAGCAGCGCGTTTTCCACCATACGGGCGATAAACGGCGCGGCGCCGACGGTCAGCGGGACGATAGCGGCCTGCAGCCCAATAGAGGTGCCAACGATCATGCGGGTGAACGGAATCATCCACACCAGCAAGATAATGAACGGGATGGAACGGAAAATATTCACCAGTGCAGAGAGCGTGCGGTAGAGCTTCGCGTTCTCAATGATTTGCCCCGGCCGCGTTACGTACAGCAACACGCCAACCGGCAGGCCAATCACAAAACCAAAAAAACCGGACACAAAGGTCATTGCCAGCGTTTCCCATACGCCGCGAACCAGTAGCCACATCATCGGCTCAGACATAACCCAGTACCTCTACTTTTACATGGTGTTCCTGCAACCAGTTAATGGCTGCTTGCGTATCTTCCTGTGTGCCGTGCATTTCAGTCAGCATGATGCCGAACTTCACGCCGCCGGCGTAATCCATCTGCGCGCTAATAATGTTGTTATTCACGTTAAAGCGACGGGCCGTCTCAGAAAGTAATGGCGCATCAACCGAATGACCGGTGAATTCCATGCGCAGCATTGGCACGCTGTCGGCTTCTGGCTTTGCTTTTAAACGTTCCAGATAATCTTCCGGGATATCCAGGTGTAGCGTGGACTGGATAAATTTCTGTGCCAGCGGCGTTTTCGGGTGGGAGAACACTTCGCTGACGGTGTCCTGCTCAATCAGCTCACCATTACTGATGACCGCTACGCAGTCACAAATGCGTTTTACAACGTCCATCTCATGGGTGATCAACAGAATGGTGAGTCCCAAACGACGGTTAATGTCTTTCAATAATTCCAGAATCGAGCGGGTTGTTGCCGGATCAAGTGCGCTGGTGGCTTCATCACACAGCAACACTTTTGGATTGCTGGCCAGCGCACGCGCAATCGCCACTCGCTGTTTTTGTCCACCGGAAAGGTTGGCCGGGTAGCTGTCGTGCTTGTCGCCAAGGCCGACTAAATCCAGCAGTTCTGTTACACGGCGTTTGATCTCTTCCTTTGGCGTGTTATCCAGTTCCAGCGGCAGCGCGACGTTGCCAAACACGGTACGGGAAGAGAGCAGGTTAAAGTGCTGGAAAATCATGCCGATTTGACGACGAGCTTTAGTCAGCTCGGATTCAGAAAGCGTCGTCAGCTCCTGACCGCCAACCTGAACACTGCCCTCGGTTGGGCGTTCAAGTAAGTTAACGCAGCGAATGAGCGTACTTTTACCGGCACCGGAGGCACCAATGACGCCATAAATCTGCCCGGCAGGAACGTGCAGGCTGACTTTATCTAGCGCCTGAATGGTGCGAGTCCCCTGCTGGAACACTTTGGTGATATTCGAAAGTTTAATCATTGGTTATTTATTATCGTAATTAAGTTAGCCGTGGCATTTTCGTCTGTCTGGGACGGTCGAAGCCGTCAACAAGATGGATGTTAAGGCATCCAGACGTCTAAATCAATCTAGCTTTGCACGATGAGCACTTTCTTGCCCGCCGAAACATGCGATACTAGAGCCACATGCCTTATTCAGGAGCTATAAAAGGTGGCAAAATCTGTACCCGCAATTTTTCTCGACCGCGACGGCACCATTAATGTGGACCACGGTTACGTACATGAGATTGACGAGTTCGAGTTTATCGACGGCGTTATTGATGCCATGCGTGAACTTAAAAATATGGGTTACGCGCTCATTATCGTGACAAACCAGTCTGGTATCGCTCGTGGCAAATTTACTGAGGCACAGTTTGAAACGTTGACCGAATGGATGGACTGGTCGCTGGCCGATCGCGACGTTGATTTGGATGGTATCTACTATTGCCCGCATCATCCGCAGGGCACAGTAGAAGAGTATCGTCAGGTCTGCGACTGTCGTAAACCGCATCCTGGAATGTTGATCTCCGCCCGAGACTTCCTGCATATCGATATGGCCGCTTCCTATATGGTAGGCGACAAGATAGAAGATATGCAGGCAGCGGCAGCGGCGAATGTTGGAACGAAGGTTCTGGTGCGCACGGGCAAACCTGTTACGCCGGAAGCAGAAAATGCGGCAGATTTGGTCATAAATAGTCTGGCAGACCTGCCAATGGCGATAAAAAAGCAGCAAAAGTAAGCGCAATGGATAAAAGGTGAGCGGTTGAAACAAAAATGCATTTTTCCGCTTGTCTTCCTGAGTCGACTCCCTATAATGCGCCTCCATCGACACGGCGGATGTGAATCACTTCACACAAAC